>Ga0315904_10000045_pt1 | contig 189550 bp, 183 predicted proteins | sample LakEriMetagenome_6_FD_203529 | JGI IMG/M metagenome (GOLD analysis project Ga0315904, IMG submission 203529) | Freshwater fungal communities from buoy surface, Lake Erie, Ohio, United States - Buoy 12 MA120 | ecosystem: Environmental > Aquatic > Freshwater > Lake | place: USA: Lake Erie, Ohio...
TTTTCGTGCCGGTGATGGGCCTCTGGACCAGCAGCATCGGCATCATTGGTCTGGCACTCAACCTGCGGGCCTACGACTTTGTGTCGCAGGAAATCCGCGCGGCTGAGGATCCGGAGTTCGAAACCTTTTACACCAAAAACATCCTTCTCAATGAGGGGCTGCGGGCCTGGATGGCTCCCGCTGACCAACCTCACGAAAAATTCGTCTTCCCTGAAGAGGTTCTGCCACGTGGAAACGCCCTTTAATTCCGGTCTTGTCTCCGTCGGAGGTAAAGACATCGACTCCACCGGGTATGCCTGGTGGGCTGGAAATGCACGCCTGATTAATTTGTCAGGCAGACTTCTTGGAGCACATGTTGCTCACGCCGGGCTGATGGTTTTCTGGGCCGGTGCAATGATGTTGTTTGAGGTGAGTCATTTCACCTTTGACAAGCCAATGTATGAACAGGGGTTGATTCTTTTCCCCCATGTTGCCACCCTTGGTTATGGGGTGGGTCCTGGTGGAGAAGTGACAGATCTCTATCCTTTTTTTGTCGTCGGTGTTCTCCACCTGATCAGTTCCGCTGTCTTGGGATTAGGAGGTTTGTATCACGCTCTCAGGGGCCCTGAAATTCTCGAAAACTATTCGGCATTTTTCTCCCAGGATTGGAGAGACAAGAATCAAATGACAAATATCATTGGGTATCATTTAATTTTGCTTGGTGTTGGTGCTCTATTACTTGTCTTCAAAGCAATGTTTTTTGGCGGTGTATATGACACTTGGGCACCAGGTGGGGGAGATGTAAGATTAATCACCAATCCGACGTTGAGCCCAGCAGTCATTTTTGGTTACTTAGTACGTGCACCGTTTGGAGGTGAAGGTTGGATCATAGGTGTTAATTCCATGGAAGACATCATTGGTGGTCATATTTGGATTGGATTAATTTGCATCTTTGGTGGAATTTGGCACGTAATCACGAAGCCATTTGGCTGGGTCCGACGAGCCTTTATATGGAATGGAGAAGCATATCTTAGCTATAGTTTAGGGGCTTTAAGCCTTATGAGCTTTATTGCTTCATCCTACATTTGGTTTAACAATACTGCCTATCCTTCAGAATTTTACGGTCCAACTAATGCTGAAGCTTCTCAAGCTCAGAGTTTCACTTTTCTCGTAAGGGATCAACGTCTTGGAGCAAATATAGGCTCCGCCATGGGCCCCACAGGTCTGGGCAAATATTTGATGAGATCACCCACTGGTGAAATTATCTTTGGAGGTGAAACGATGAGATTTTGGGATTTTAGGGGTCCTTGGCTAGAGCCCCTGAGAGGTCCCAATGGCTTAAGTCTTGATAAGCTGCAGAATGATATTCAACCCTGGCAAGTCCGTCGAGCAGCTGAGTACATGACTCATGCTCCAAATGCCTCAATCAATTCCGTAGGTGGAATTATCACAGAACCCAATTCTGTGAATTACGTGAATATCCGCCAGTGGCTTGCTGCAACACAATTTGTGCTTGCTTTCTTCTTTCTAGTAGGTCATCTCTGGCACGCTGGCCGAGCAAGAGCTGCTGCCGCAGGTTTTGAAAAAGGAATTGATCGACAAGCAGAGCCAACTTTGGCAATGCCTGACCTCGATTAATTTTCATTGAGTCAATTCCCGAACTCAAACTTAATCCCTTGTCTGGCAGCAGACAAGGGATTTTTCTCGAACAATGTTTAAGGAGTTTACTTTGATTGACAGCGCAATGCGTCAAGCTTTTGATCGGGGATCTCGGTCGGTCATGAGTCTTCCGTTCAAAAAAGAGTTTTACAAAGAAATTGAAGGCAAATCAATAAGCAGCGAAGAACTTGTCAAGAGAAACGACTGGGAGAGGTTTGTATTTGCACCCTTTGGGATCAACAGAGCTGAGGAACATTTTGAATGGATGATAAAGCTTGGCATCCTCAGAAGAGAGGTTGATGGGCAGGGGTTAACGAATCGGGTTAAGTTAACCCCACTAGGAAAAAAAATTGTTGATCAATGGAATGGTGAGATTCCGAGAGCTGGAATACGTGAGCGAATAATAGAGAATTTCCGTAGACATAAGCCTCGGATTTAAACCCCTGAAAAGAAACAAGATTTGATATATCGCAGCTTTGATGCTAAACGACTCTTGAATCTACCAAAGAAAGGAGCAACATAGGTAGACCAGAGAAAAACGATATGCTGAGAGAAGAGTAGACATCGAGAAACTAGAATTTGTTTTCTAATAGATTTGCGATTGAGAACTAGGTTGAGATTAAGGTCTTTTGCGAGGAGCTCTGTTTTTTTTAGCCAAAAAGCAGATGCGGCATGGGAGAGGGCAGATCGATCAATAGGAAGATGTGACCTTAGGCTAATAGTTAAGAAATCAGCCACTTCAATCACACCAGGGCAATCAAAACAATTCGTTCCAGGCTCAGAGATGACAGGGCAACCGTGAAGTGGAGCTTGCCACATTCGACCTGAGAGAGAGGAACCACGTTGATAGGGATACATAAGGCCAAAACACAGAGGAGAGCGTGACAGTATTGAATTCGCCATGAGATAACTAACGGGAGTTGCCTTGATGTTTCGGCGATCCCATTTTCCCCCGTAGACGGTGACGATCCTATTCTTGATTAGGGATATCAGCTGTTCTTGGAAGCTATCATTAACGATGGGCTTGTAGTTACCAATATGAACGGGAGTATGTGAATTAGCACATGGCAAAGCGTTGGCTAACCATAACTGCGGAAGTACAGGCAAGTAACCATATAGAAACTGATCAGATATCGAAAGTGTATCAGTAGGATGAATAGATACATAAATAATAGAAGAAGCATTAGGGAAGAAAGTACGGTAGTCTATCGAAAACTCACGAACATAATCGTAAACGTGTAGAATTCCATGGTAATCCGGGAAAAGATGGGGAGGACTCCCACGCAATACGACAACTAGTGAAGAATCGGAAGAATAAGATCTCCTAATCTTAGCATAACCACAGAGACTGTAGAAAGCGCGGACATTAAGATAGACGTCGAAGTCAGAATAATCAAAAGAAAGAATATTACAGACAGACTGCTGACGCATCGAAGAGATGAAGCCGGATATTCAGGTATTGTAGTTGTTGATAAGACGTAACAGAGGTTCAGACGACAGGGGTTTGTCATCAGCCACTAACAATAGAATCTAAAGATAATATGGAGTGAAACGAGAGAATAAGCTGTGGGAAGGATAATAAATTAAGCATTTGCCCGACTATGCCTTCATCCCAGACCTCAGTAAAAAGAGCTAGCAATAGGGTGTCTACAGACTCTGTGACCTGGTTCTTAAGATCCATAGGGAAAGAACCCCTTCTTACGGCATCTGAAGAAATAGAACTAGGGAATCATATACAGCGTATGATGCGGATCTTGGATAAAGATGAACAGATGTTCACCTCCGAGGAAATAAAAGCATTGCGTCTAGGAAGAAAGTCGAAGGTGAGAATGATGAAGGCAAATCTCCGATTAGTCGTCAGTATTGCAAAGAAATATCAAGGAAAGGGACTCGAACTCCAAGACCTAATTCAAGAAGGAGCCTTGGGCCTAGAAAGGGCTGTTGAAAAGTTTGATCCTACGAGAGGTTATAAATTCTCAACATATGCATTTTGGTGGATTCGCCAAAGCATGACTCGGGCCATTGCAACGCAAGCTCGACCTATCCGCTTGCCAGTACACCTAAGTGAAAGATTGGCATTGATCAAGAGAGTTACACATGAACTTTCTCATGAAATAGGTGGAATACCATCACGGAAAGAAATTGCTCAAATGATGGGTATTTCAATCGATGAACTAGATGGAATACTACGACAATCAGTCACAACCTCAAGTCTCGACGAGCCCGTGCAGGCTAGCGATGGCAAGAGCTACTTAGGTGATTTTATTGCCGATACAAAAACAAGCGAGCCCTTGGAAGAAATAGAAATGGGAATGTATAGGGAGAATCTAGATAAATGGCTAGAACATCTCAACGAACAAGAGAGGTGTGTAATCTCGCTTAGATTTGGACTAAGCGATAAAGATAAACATACCTTAACTGAAATAGGAAAGATGATGTCAATTTCCAGAGAAAGAGTAAGGCAGATCGAACTAAAAGCGATAAGAAAGCTCCGATGCTTGACGAAGAAGCTTCAAATCGCTAGATACATTTGAAGAGAGATATTACGCCCATATAAAGTCTGTCAATTCTGATCCATCAGGTTCTGGTGCGGCAAGTGCAAAATCGACAGCGTCATCAATGATGGACTGAACTTCATGCTCAATCTGTGAAAGATCTTGTTCTGAAACGTAGTTTTGGGAGATAATCTGCCTTTTTAAATTCTGAATAGGATCACGCACAGCCCAGAATTCCTTTTCTGACTGTGAACGTAACTCATCAGGATCAGCGAGTGAATGGCCACGAAAACGGTAAGTTAAGCATTCAATAAGTGTGGGGCCTTCGCCAAGGCGAGCACGTTCAACAGCACGTTGAGAAGCCGCATACACAGCTGTGACATCCATCCCATCCACCTCCTCCCCATGCATTCCAAAAGCAAGTGCTTTGCGCCAAATCTCGGGATGACTCGTAGCACGATTATGGTCCATTCCGATTGCCCATTTATTGTTTTCAACAACAAAGATAATGGGAAGTTTCCATAATTGAGCCATGTTAAGACATTCATAGAATTGTCCAATATTGCATGTCCCGTCACCAAAGAAAGCCGCTGTGACCGCAGTTGAATTAGCAGCAAAAACTTCTCGATTATACCGACTGCTGAAGGCTGAGCCTAAGGCAACGGGAATACCTTCCCCGATGAAGGCGTAACCTCCTAAAAGGTGATGTTCACGAGAAAAAAGGTGCATGGAACCGCCTCTACCCTTACTACATCCAGTTGATTTACCAAACAATTCACTCATTACTTCCCGAGCTGGTACGCCGCAACTCAAAGCATGCACGTGATCTCTATAGGTGCTGCAAAACCAATCAAAACCAAGTTGCATGGATTTGATTACACCAGTTGAAATAGCCTCCTGCCCATTGTATAGGTGTACAAAACCGAACATTTTCCCACGATAATACATCTCTGCACATTTATCCTCAAATTTTCGGCCCAACACCATATCTCGGTAAAGCGTGAGCGCTAAGTCGCGATCAAGGGAAAAAGTCTGTGGAGGATAAGCGTTGTCTGCAGATGGGTCCAGTAGGTGAGGCAGTTGTTCTGTAGCTGGTGAAGAGGAATGTGGGGGAACTGACATTTGGGCTGTGAATGGGTCTGACCACTTTAGGGCGTAGCCGTCAATAGGGTGACTGGTGTAAAGTCAAAAGTGTTCGCTTGTGCAGACCGCAGAAAAGTGGATGGTCCATACATGAAGCTACCTCTTGACAATTTTCAGATCCTTGGTGTATCTCCCCGATCTGATAGAAATATGGTTCTAACAGTTCTTCAAAAGAAATTAGAAAACTGCGACTTTGCAGGATTCAGTAAAGAAACGATGGATATGAGAGCTAAATTACTGAGAGATATAGGTGAAGTTCTTAGTCAAGAAGAAAAAAGGAGACAATATGAACGAAACTATGTCCAACAATCAAATGAGGATTCGAGACTTGTAGCAATTGAGCAGGACAGCGAAGTAGCTGGACTACTTTTAATGCTTGAGGCTGGGCAATACCAGGATATTTTGACTTACTCACAGAAAGTTGCTTTGTCACATAAGAATAAACAAGTAAATAAGCCGCATGATGATTGGGTTCTGCTACAGCTTTATACCATATTGTGCTATTCAAAAGAGCTCTTTTCTAAGCGTTTTTATGAAAGTAGCTCTGAGTTGGTTGAAAGGGGCTTGGCTTATTCTTCAACAACGTCTACCGGGCAGCAAATACAGACTGAGTTGAAAATGCTATCAGCCAATATGACACCGTATAAAATATTGGATCTAGTGAGTAGGAATTCAACCGACACACAGCATAAAGAAGGACTAAGACTTCTAGAATGTATGGTAGAGGATAGGGGTGGTCTAGACATACCAAGTGATAAGTGCATGAAGAATCTAGAATTTCAAGCCTTTTTTAGACAGATACGAGAATACTTAACGCTTCAAGAACAAATAGAAATGTTTAGACGATGGGGCTTAGAAGGATCACGAGTAGCTTTATTTTTAGCATCAATAGCACTAGTTGCCTTAGGCTACTCACAAAGAAAACCCGATAAGATCCTAGAGGCTCTAACGTTCATTGAAAGTATTAGGGAAGAAGGATTAGAGCCTATAATTGCTAATATGCATTTACTACTTGGGAACATTGATGAATCAGAGCGGTTATTTTATCAATGGGCTGAGAATGATTTAAAAGGATGGTGTGAATACGAATCTGATACTGTTCTAGGACAATTGTGTGCATGGTGTCAGGAGTGGCTATCGAGAGACGTTCTGATTGGCTATAGAGATTTAGAAGCCTCTGCAAATCTTGATGAGTACTATAGTGATAAGGATGTGACCACTTTTATCGAGGAGCACGATGGAAGAATGATATTAGAAAATAAACCTAATAGGCCAGAAAAAAAAGGTTTTCAGATTTTACAGAAGAAATCAGATACCTATCTTCAGAAAACACTGATTAGAGACAATCTTGAAGAAGCATCCCATCTTAAACCAGACAAGAAGCTAGATTCATTGAAGAATAAATCAAAGGTCACAGATTTAGATAGATTTACACATTCAAAGACTGATTTCGAAAAGCTAGTTATAAGGCTGCTCGTAATAAGCATGCTTGGCTCACTTGCAGTGTTTTCATTGACAATGAGAAGCAATGTTCCAACGATGCTGAGTGTGCATGAGAAGAATGTGAGAGATGGAGAAAAAGATAAAAGGTATCCATCGCAAAATATAAAAGGAGAATTTGCGCTCAAAGAGAATAATGATAATGGATCCTATAAGGTCTTGTCAGAATGGCTAGATATAAAAAGCGAAAGCCTGAAACGCGGATCAATCCCTAACCATATCTCGAGAGTCGCGTCCCCAGAGCTTATCCAAGCTCTTAGAAAAGAAATAAACGAACATCAATACTTGGGTCATAAACTACTGATGAAACCGAAAATCATAAGAGTAAATTTGATTAAGAGTGATACAAATAAAAAGATTATGGAGGCAACGTTAGAATACAGTGATGTCACAATAGATAAGAAAGGCAGAGAAATAAGTAGAACGAGTTCACATGTATTCAAAAGGAATTATACATTAATTAATCAAGGTGGGAAGTGGCTTGTGCTACAATGAAAAAAATTAGGATTTAAGATGTTTGAAGAACTATCAAGCAAGTTTGAGGCCGCACTAAGAACATTTAAAGGTCATAATAAAATAAGTGATGAGAACATTGTGCCTGCCTTAAATGAGGTCAAGCGAGCATTAGTTGAAGCTGACGTCAATTTAAATGTTGTCAATGAATTCTTGCGTGAGTTAAAAGACAAAGCAATTGGTATTGAGGTTGTTAAGGGTATAACTCCAGAGCAAAAGTTTATTGAGGTTGTTCACAATAAGCTCGTGGAAATAATGGGAGAAGGAATTGAAGATCTATCATTAAGTAATAAATCCTCGACTATACTTCTTGTCGGCTTACAAGGTGCAGGTAAAACAACGGCAGCAGCAAAACTCGCACTCTATCTAAAACAAAAAAAGAATAGGGTGATGTTGGTGGCTGCAGATACCTTTCGACCAGCCGCAAAAGAACAACTAAAAACACTAGGTCAACAAATTGGTGTAGATGTATTCACTGGCTTAGAAGATCAAACAAGTATTGAAATTGCAAGGGCGGGTGTTGAGATTGGTACTCAATCAGGCTTTGATGTGATTATAATTGATACGGCAGGTAGGCTCTATGTTGATGATAAACTAATGAATGAAATTGTACTTATAAAGAATGAACTAGCGCCAAACGAGGTGTTACTAGTGGTTGATGCAATGATAGGTCAAGAAGCTGCTAGTTTAGCAAGAGTATTTAATGAGAAAATAGGAATAACTGGTAGTATTCTCACAAAAATGGATGGAGACTCACGAGGCGGTGCGGCACTTTCGATAAAGAAAGTAAGCGGAAAATCAGTCAAGTTTATTGGAACGGGGGAAAAAGTTGAAGCACTAGAACCATTCTACCCAAAAAGGATTGCAGGTCGGATTTTGGGAATGGGTGATGTTTTAACTTTAGTTGATAAAGCTCAAAAAGAAATAGAGATTGAAGATGTACTTAGTATGCAGAAGAAGTTTGAAGAAGCATCATTTGATTTTACAGATTTCCTAAAACAAATGAGGATGATTAAACGAATGGGATCAATAAGTGGGATCATGAAATTAATCCCCGGAATGGGTAAAATTGATGATTCTGCTCTAAAGGCAGGAGAAGAACAACTTAAAATAATACAGAGTATGATTGATTCAATGACAAAAGAAGAACGAACTAATCCCCAACTTCTACTAAAGAGCCAACAAAGGAGAAAAAGGGTAGCCCTAGGTTCAGGTCACAATCAAGGACAAGTTGATAAGGTTGTTCAGGATTTTGAAAAAATGAGGGCAATGATGCAGAATCTAGTAAAGGGTGATTTTTCAGGTATTCAGTCGAAATTAAGAATTAATAATTTAAAATCTGAAAATACCAGTTTAAAGAAAGAATCTCCAAATCAAAATTTTCTGAAGAAAAAGGAATCCAAGAAAAGAAAAGGGTTTTTTGAGCTTTAAGTTGATAAATGAATGGCAATTTGAGAAAGTTCTCATAAAATAGTTTTAAAACAATAACGTTAAACTAAATCTTATTTTTATGTATTTCTCTGCAGGATATTTTTCTAAATTCATCAAAGCAAGGTACCTAAAACGCGATGGACATACTCTCATACTATTTTTTTCTTGCTCCTGTTGATAAAGAATCACAATTCCTTGGTTTATCCCAGAAAGTCATTATAGTCTGTAACAACCAAAGATTAGTAAAGATCAATAGGTGAATACCTTTGATGCCTATCTAGTTGATTCCTCTATAGTAAAGAATGTAAAACCAAACTGTCATTCGACGATCTGGAAAGGATGCACTACTGTGGAAGTTAGGTGGCCTAACTTCGTCTTCAGCGGATCAATATTCCTGCCATCAGCAGTCTTAACAAGCGGTCTACACTGGCTTGGTTTCTTGGGGCTGCTGAACTTAGCGCCACACTCATGAAACTCTTGCCTCTCAATGTTAGGATAGTAAAAAGCTACATTGATCAAAGGCTTCTCTCGATAGAGTCTTTGAGAAACGATGTTCAAGTCATGAATCTGGCCCACTGTTCACATACAGTGAACCAAGCCATCGAGAATGTCAACACCGGTGTTGTATCCGCATCCAAAAGAATCATTGGTCAAGCTAGGCAGCCAACTGCATTGGTGGATGCCACTCCTTGGGCTTGTTCTTGGTAAAACAGGAGCCACAATGATCGTTGCGTAAAAGACTGTAAGATATCTCAGCATCACCCCTTATCGGTCAGCATCTAATTCGTGCGCTCCAGAATTTGCTCGAGAACATGGTGCTCTTCGAGCAAGTGTTAAAAGTTAAGCATCGTTGTTTCAAGCGAAATTCTGTCTTCAACGAAGTAGGTACTAGCAGAACGGCGAAAGCAGGGCGTATCAATGTTCATGTCCACCATCTAGGGAACCCAATGGGTGAATCACTTCAGAAGCAGTTAAATCAACAGAATCAGATATAACGGGAAAAAAGGAGGATACTCCTTTGAGTCTGGATAGTGATGGAAGCTGGACCAGCTAGAGAAACGCATCAAAGGGAAACATTTCCTACATTTCCTTACGAAATCGTTGACAGCTTGTTCGCAACATGACGTAGGGAGACTCAGGGTCAGGAAAGTAAAAGTCCATCCGACGAGGGTTATGGGCTTCAAAAAGTTATTCGCGAATTCCCAGAGATTAGCAGATCAAAACCGAGACAAGTCTTGTATTAGCTCGGCCTATGGGTTGGCGTGTAGTAGAATAATTCTTTCCTGGGATCTGAAATGATCAAGTTGCGTCTGAAGCGATTTGGCAAGAAAAATGAGACAAGTTTCAGATTAGTAGCAGTGAACAGCACTAGTAGAAGGGATGGCAAGCCCCTCGATGAACTTGGATTTTACAATCCAAGGACAAAAGAAAGTCGGATTGACGCAGAAGCCGTAAAAGATAGGATCAACAAAGGAGCTCAACCAACGCAAACAGTCAAATCATTGCTCCAGAAATGCGGCATCAGTTAGTATAATTTAGGATAATCGCTGAATTGCTGGGTCAGCTTATCTAATTCCTTTGAACTGGAAGACATCAAAGGCTAAACTGTACAACTCTATGTGAGACAATTAAATGTCTAAAGTTGCCCTAATTACTGGAATAACAGGTCAGGACGGATCGTACTTGGCCGAACTTCTTATAGAAAAAGGATACATAGTTCACGGAATCAAAAGAAGAGCAAGTAGTTTTAACACTGATAGAATTGATCACCTTTATCAAGATCCACACAGTACAGATCAAAACTTCATTTTACATTATGGAGACTTAACAGACTCAACCAACATTATTCGTATTGTTCAACAGGTACAACCTGATGAAATTTACAACTTGGCTGCACAAAGTCATGTTGCAGTAAGTTTCGAATGTCCTGAGTACACTGCCAATTGTGACGCACTAGGAACTCTAAGAATTTTAGAAGCTATTCGCATTCTTGGATTAAAGAGTAAAACCAGAATGTATCAAGCATCAACGTCAGAACTTTACGGTTTGGTACAAGAAACACCTCAAAGAGAAACAACTCCATTTTATCCCAGAAGTCCGTATGGGGTTGCAAAGCTCTACGGTTACTGGATAGTAGTTAATTACAGAGAGAGTTACAATATGTTTGCCTGTAATGGTATACTATTCAATCACGAGAGCCCTAGACGTGGTGAAACTTTTGTAACTAGAAAAATTACGCGTGGCCTGGCCAGGATCGATGCAGGATTAGAAACCTGTCTTTATATGGGTAATTTGGATTCATTAAGAGATTGGGGCCACGCAAAAGATTACGTGGAGATGCAATGGTTGATGCTCCAACAAGAGAAGCCAGAAGACTTTGTCATCGCTACAGGGATACAGGCATCTGTACGCAAGTTTATTGAGATTACAGCAGATAAACTAGGATGGGGACAAATAGTCTGGAAAGGCTCTGATATAAATGAAGTAGGATTGCGAGCTGATACTGGAGACATTGTAGTTAGAATTGATCCAAGATATTTTCGTCCTGCGGAAGTAGATACTCTTCTAGGAGATCCCAGAAAAGCTCAGGAGAAATTAGGTTGGCAACCAAAAATCACCCTGGAAGAAATGATTCGTGAAATGGTATTATCAGACAGAGAAAATGCTAATAAAGAATCTGTGCTCATGAGAGAAGGTTTTAAAGTGGTAAGTTCCATGGAAACCCCACCAATGAATAGATTGACGCAATGATATGACTTCTTGTTGCAAGAACAACTAGTTATTGTTGTCAAGCTATGAATAAACTAGTTCTAGTACAAAACTCAGGTCTTGTACAATTCTAGATACCATGATAGAATTCATGTGTTTTAAAAAACTTGTTCTTGGCAGATCACACAATGTCAACTTATGATTTAAGAATATTAGGGTATTGTGAGTTAAACGAAGATGAGATTATCAAAACGATTCGTGAGGGAAGAGTGAATACTTTACCCCGAATGCGTGGTGAATTTACATTGGTATACCAATACATAGATCAAATCATTATTGTTACTTCAATGATAGGCGCGATGCATTATTTTTATTATCACGATGGAACATGCTTTGCTCATAGTGAGCACATTATAGATATTATTCGAAGGCTTGATTTAACATGGGTTTGGGATTGGACTTCACTGGGGGATCTATGTGAACAAGAAAATCTGACAGAGAATAGAACTCTACATAGAATGATAAAGAGGGTTCCACCAGGTTCTGTCTTAGAATATCAAGAAACAGTCTCAATTAAAACTACTAATTACCTCGATTCATTAAAAGTTAGTCATTCTGAACCAATAGACGCTATCAAGATACTTAACAACGAAACTTTGAAGTGGGTAACTGCAAATCCTTACCTCTCGTTGTCAGGCGGATTTGATTCACGGGTCATTCTAAGTTCCATGCTATGTCAGGATATTTATCCTACAGTGGTTACAGTTGGTAGTTCGGAATCGTCAGATGTGAGAGTTGCAAGTAGAATTGCCAATACATATGGATTAAAACATATCATAGTGACACTAAGCCTCGAAGATATGTTAGCCAATGCTGAACACATCGCAAAGATAACAAATGGTTCGAAACCTGCATGTCATTGGCATACTTTTTTATATCCCAAAAAAGCTAAAGTTCCGAAAGATGAAAGTTTCTTTGTTGGAACACTTGGTGAATTTGCGAGAAGCTATTACTTCGATAAAGGTATTTTAGCTTTGCTTGCAGATGCCTCTCCTAAGTATTTGCAACGTCAATTTTGGCAAGCAAAATTAACACGTCACAGGACTTTTAAGAGTGAAGAAGCCGGCGGGCTATGTTTTGAATTGAGAAATCAAATAAGCGTAGAAGGAATCAAGAAGAGGGCAATACGCAATGCTAATCAATCACACGGTGAGTTCTTAGCAGGTGGGACTCGATATTATTTAGAACAGAGGGTACCTAATTTTTATGCCAACGGAATCAGAATGTACAATGATACCAGTCTCTGGCGTTCACCTTTTCACAATCTAAATTGGTTAAGTCTAATATGGAATTTGTCGGATAACTGGAAACTAGGGTCGAATTGGCACAGATTAGCCATTGAACGAAACTATGCATCATTGCTGAATTTTCCAGAGGAGAAAGGACTAAGCCACTCAAGAATGCTTAAAAGGGCTCCATTATTCTACTGGAATTCTAAGATGCAGCGTATGAAATATAAAACATATGATTTAAGTCAGAGTTGGTATTCAAGTGATCAGGTACGTTCGGTAATCCTTGATTGTCATGATTTGATTTCTGATGTAATTGACAAGAGACTTTGTGAAGAAATAATAGACGAGCATAGGTCCAGACAGGCGAGAACGAGAGCAATTTCATTCATATTGACAATCCTTTATTTTAAGAAAGCTTTATCGAGGGTTGATACATGAGACACTCTTTATATGGATGGAATCGTAAACTCCACAGACCTGCTGCAAGTACTACAGATATTCAAAACGTTAATAGATCGAAAATTTCAATAGTTATACCTACCTTAAATCAGGGAGAGACGATCGAAGATACGTTGTTGTCGATCATTAATCAGGATTATAGTAACTATGAGATAATTGTCATGGATGGAGGAAGTCAAGATAAAACTATGGAAATTATTTCCAGGTATTCTACATGGATAAAACATAGCATCTCCCAAAAAGACAAGGGGCAGTCAAATGCAATCAACAATGGCTTTAAACTTGCAAGTGGCTCTTTATTCACATGGATAAACTCTGATGACTATTATCTTCCTGGAGCTTTTACTAGAGTGGTTCAAGCCTTCGAAGAAAATCTAGATTGTGATATAATAGTTGGAGACGGCTGCATTGTGACAATAGGTTCAGAGTGGTTAAAAGACATTAAAGCAATGCAGATGACTAAGACTAATCTACTAGGTTGGAAAGATGATAGATGGGTCATGCAGCAATCGTGTTTTTGGAAAGCAAAAATCTGGAATGACTCGGGCGGAGTTGACGAGTCATTACAGTTACTCATGGACTTTGATTTATGGCTGAGATTTTCTGAGAAAGGCAAAAGTTTCACAATAAATGAAAAACTTGCAGCAATGCGCTACTATCCCGAAGCAAAGAGTGTCAGCTTAAAAAGAAAGGTAAATGAAGAACTCGCTTATGTTTACGCAAAGAATAATGCCTTTGAACATTTACGAGAGTTAGTAAGAGATATGGTAGCTAGGAACGAAGATCTTTCTGCTATTATTAATGCCTATAATAATAGGATTACGACTCGTTTACTAAAACGTTTACGCATCAGGATTTAGATATGAAAACCAGAAAAAGAGCTGCGCATTTCCTGCTCATTCCTGAATTACTATATTCACCTCCGAATACAGCAATTATCAACGCATATTTGGAAAATAACTATGAAGTTGATATATTTGCACCTGGATTACCCAACGAAAAAACAGATTATGGTAATTTCGTCACTATGTATCAGATAGATTATTCGTGGCTATGGATCTGTAGGAATCTATTTAATATTAAATGGTTTTATTATAGTTGTTACTCTGGAACAAGTGAAGACCCCCTAGCAATTGTTGGAATTATAAGTATGCTATATAGAAAAAAAAGTTTTGTGCTGGTTGACGAGATTAAATCTGATACTTACAGAGGTGATAGATCTGACAAATGGAAAAGTTTATGTATTTGGGGCATAAGACAATCGAACTTTCAGATTGTGAATGATAACCATAGAATTGCTTTGCTCAGAAGTTATGCAAAGTTGGGGAATGAAAGTCAAGTTATTGTTTATCCTGGTTCCTTTTATGAGTTACCAGAAAAGAATCAAATAATTAGAGATAGAATCCGTAGGCAATGGGGATTTATAAAAGGTGAGTTTGTAATTGGGGCATCTGGTGGATTTAATATGACATCTGGTGCAGATTGGCTGCTTAAGACAATGAAGAACACACAAGACTTGTTTGCCGTTATTCAGCCATTAGGTGTTTCGCAGCTAGCATTGTATTTACTTGGTGAGCTAGAATTCATAGATAGAATGTTTATACAGAACGAGCGATTAAGTTGGAAAGACGCGTGGTTGACTGCCCAGGGATTTGATCTTGGATTATGTATTTATTCTAATCCTGCATCACAATTCCAAAAAATGGGTATCAGCTCTAATCGTTTATGTATGTTTCTAGCGATGGGAGTACCTGTTATCGCCTCAAGGCAAGAAAGCTTTAATTTCCTCGAAGATTATGAATGTGGGATCATGGTCTCTTCATATGATGAGTTCAGAATTGCTGTTGATACTATCAGATCAAATCATCAAAAGATGAAAGATAATTGTGAAAAGTGCTTTAGAGACTATATTCAACCAAACAACTACTTTCAGAGATTAAAGAGTTTTATCCACACTCTTGGAAGACAATGAGTAACATGTTTAAAGCTAATCTGAATTTTCAGATTTATCAAACTTATTATAGAGTCAAGTCTGAGTTGCAAAAGAAAGTGCCTATGCGGTATGTAGGGCACAAACAGAATTTGAGTCGTAAACTCCAGATAGGAATAACCACATATATCGATAGATATGATGAGTTTTTCAAACAACTATATGGGGATGTGAGAAGTTTATTTCCAGAAGTAGATTTGCGAATTGCAGTCAATGGTTTTTTTGATGAGGAAGAACAAAAAGGCTATTTACGTCGGGTGGAAGGTGAACTTTGTTCTAAGTCAAGCAATAATGTTACATTTATATTACATGACCATCCAGTTGGATTAACAAAGTTATGGAATGAGATTTTATTTCAGTCAGATCACGAACATACCTTAATACTGAATGACGATCTTCATATTTTTCCTTGGTTTCGAAAATGGTTAGAGAGAAATGAATGGGATTCTGAATATGTAACATTAATTGAAGGAACATGGTCAAACTTTTTTATCTCTAAGAAAGCTATTAGAAAAGTAGGTTGGTTCGATGAAGGTTATCAAGGAATTGGTTTTGAAGATATGGATTATACTGCTAGAAGTAAGATGATGGGTGCAACAATAACAAACATAAGATGTCCTTTTCTTATGCATCGTGATCATAAACCAACACGCACATCTTTTGATAATAATACTAGTACAGTATGGGGACCCAAGTATTCATCAATAAACCAACAATATTTTTACTCTAAGTGGAAAAAGAGTAGCGTTAATTCAGGTATATATATTAAGCAAATAGATTCATGTGTTGAATGGACGGGAAAGAAAGAGAAACCAACTAATCCTCGTGATTTTAGTTTTATAAATGGTTGTTTCTATCCAGATCGGCAATAGATTTAAATGAAATTGCTATTTATTGCACCATCTGCATACTTATTAGGAGGTGTGCAAGACTGGCTATATATGACAGTAACAGGTCTTCGATTGCGGGGACATAAAGTCATGGTCGGGATGCCCGATAATCACTTTCACAATATTAAGAGATACAATTCTTACTACGACGAAATCCATGGAATTCCATTCAGAAACCTTTCAGGAACTTCGGAGGGCCGCATACGAGCGTTGTCTAAGTTCATCCAGCTTAATAAAGCTGATGTTATCGTAGGAGTTAATATTGGAGATTTGTATGAAGCTTTTAAACGTGTTGCCCACAAGTTGTCGAACACAAAACTTGTCCTTACGCTTCATGCCATAGAAGCAAATTATTTTTTAGATCTAAAGGAGTACTTAACCGAGATTGATGCTGTTATAACAACCAATAGACTAACAGAAAGACTGGTGCAGAATATGATACCTGAGTATATCGGGAGGATTTTCTATGCACCTTACGGTATAATTTGTCCGAACACAAACCTACCCGATAGAAATATTCAGAATAGTTCTTTACGTATAGCCTGGGTCGGTAGGGTTGAGAATAGTCAAAAGAGAGTTTGTGATCTGCCAGATATTCTGATAGAATTAGATAGACTGAATATTGATTATAAATTGTCCATAGCAGGAGATGGGCCTTGTCTAACACGCCTAAAGGAAACACTTGGGGGATGGGAAAAACAGGGTAAGGTAGTATTCTGGGGATTTATTAAGAGGGAAAGTATGCAAGTATTTTATAGACATAATGATATCTTGCTAATTACATCAGAATGGGAAACAGGTCCGATAGTTGCTTGGGAAGCGATGGAAGCAGGACTTGCTGTGGTTAGTTCAAAATATACAGGTTATTTGTCAGAACAGTCTCTGATTAATAATAAGACAGCTCTTTTGTTTGAAATTGGAAATTACTTAGAAGCCGCGATGCAGATTGCTAGACTTAGTGATCGGTTTCTACATGAAGAGATCGCCGTACAAGGAAGGATGATGGTCTTATCAAAGTATTCGGAATCTCGATCCGTGATAGCATGGGAAGAAGCATTTGAAAAAACAATGAAACTTGAGACAAAAACACGAATTCCACCTCAAGTTAAGTCTCCAAGAAAGCCAGCTGGGAAATTAGAAAAAGTTTTTGGAGTTAGCTTAAGTGAAAGACTGAGACATCTTTCTCCCTTCAGGAGATATGTATTAGATGCTGGAGGCGAATGGCCTCATTCCATACAAGGTCAAACGAACCAAACTTTTTTACTAACATATGCTAACCAACTGGAAAATTCTCAAATCTAGTATAGGAGTTTTTCTTTATGACTATCTTATTTATCAAAGCTATTTCTTTGGCCATTCAAATTACCTCAAAATAAGGAATCGAAATGAACGATTGGCTACAGGACCAAAAGGGATAGGATATGTGTGTCTATGGCCGTACACATCAAAGTTACATGCACCCCTGATATGGCCATGGCTAGGTAAGAAGTTATTAAATATTTGTATGACGAAAGAAAGATTTATATCAAGCGAAACCAACAAAGAATACAAACATGTGGACATATCTGTACTTATAGGCCATAGGGGGCTGGAACGATTACCACATTTATTAACTACTATTAGCTACATAGCAGGTCAATTTGATGTTTCTTTGGAATGTATTGTTATAGAGCAAGATAGTGAGATAAGAATCAAAGATAGATTGCCAGCCTGGATAAGATACTTGCATCAGAAAAGCGATGGGAATTACAATACATACAACCGGTCTGCAGCCTTTAATTATGGAGCATGTAACGCGCGTGGAAGAATTCTTATTCTACACGACAATGACATGATTATCCCTTGTAGTTATTGTCGTGATATTGTAGAGATAGTAGACAGTGGTTATGATGCCGTTAACATAAAGCGTTTCGTATTCTATTTAAATCAGGAAGATACAATGAAGGCACTAAAGAGTTCAAGCTTACGCGAAAGATATTGTCCAGAATATATTGTCCAGAATCTAGAAGCAGGGGGTAGTATGGGTATAACTAGACGTGCATACTTTGAATTGGGTGGTATGGATGAGAGATTTGTTGGATGGGGCGGTGAGGATAATGAATTCTGGGACAGATGTAAAAAGTTACGGCGATGGATATGGGGTTTTGCATCTATTATACATTTATGGCATAGGAGTCAACCGCTTAAAGAAATTAACGATAATACTAATATAAAGGTTGCACAGAGTTTAATTATTACCGATCTCGATGAGAGAATAAAAACATTACAACAGATAAATAAATTTGATAATGACTGTAACTGAACATGAAATTAAAAGAGCAGAGGGGAAGGGTTTCTATAATTATCCCTGTATACAACCGGTCAAGACAACTCAAAGAAGCTGTCATGACTGTTTTGCTACAAACATACACTAACATAGAAATAGTTATTGTGGATGATGGTTCAAGCGATGATACAATAATTATAACTGAAGCCATCTCAAAAAAATGGGGACGAACTATAACTTTATTAAGACAAGAAAATTCAGGGCCCGGACCTGCGAGGCAATTAGGAACTGAAAATTCTTGTGGAGAGTTTATTCAATACTTAGATAGCGACGATTTGATGATACCCAATAAGGTCTGCTCACAAGTTCTTGCATTTAGAAAGGATTTTCTGGCTGGTATATGTTATGGAATGAGCTATCAGAAAGACTATTCGTATGATCCGCCTTTAGAGTTTGGGCCGATACGAAGCACTGGGAACAAAGTTTTGCTATTGTTTCCTAAGTTATTAAATGAGAGGTGGTGGACAACAAGTAGTCCGATTTATAGACGTAGTTTGGTGGAACAAATTGGACCTTGGATGAATTTAATCAATGAAGAGGATTGGGAATTTGATTCGCGAGCTGGTGCAACTCAGACTCATCTAACGTGGGTGTCGCTAAATGTATCGATCAGACGAATAAATCTTAGTAAAGATCACCTCAGCAGTGGTGGCTCTACAAATCCCAAGAAGTTAAGAGATAGAATCATTTCAAAACATCGTCTATATAGATGTGCATTAGCAACTGGAATCAAAAATAATTCTCCTGAAATGAAAAAGTTCGCTAGAGAATGTTTTCTCCTTGCTCGTCAATGTGCAATTGCAGGGCTAGCAAAAGAGTCAGAATCAATATTCAGTCTTGCCAAACAATGTACTGGTTTTCTTAGAAGACTTGGCCCGGACTATTTAATCTATCAAATTCTAGGAAGCATCCTCGGGTGGAATCAAACGGGAAAACTTTCAACTAGGTTACGAGACATGGTAAAATTAAGGTGAGTATTTTTTCAGGATGAGTTCACCTCTAGTATCAGTTGTGATGAGTGTTAAAAATGGAGGGGAATCACTTAGAAGAACCATAGAATCTATACTTCAACAAGATGAAGTAGATTTAGAGTTTATTATTATAGATGATGGCTCTACGGATATAACCCCTCAAATACTTGAAGAGGCTCGATGTGAAGATGAACGAATAACAGTATTAAAACGTTCTGGACGAGGTTTAACGATATCACTGATAGAAGGTTGTGACCTGGCGAAAGGAGAATTCATTGCACGGCAAGATGCAAATGATTATTCCCTACCGGGAAGATTGTCTGCACAGGCCAATCAATTAATAAAGAATAGTTCTGCAAGTATTTGTTCTACTCGAGTCAGATTTATTACAAAGGAGGGGATTAGTGTATTTACATCTACTGGCGATGAAAATGATCAGGATGGACTCTCGGGAATAATTCACGGCTCAGTCATGATGAGGAGGAGTATGTATCTAAAGTCAGGAGGATATAGACAGCAATTTTACTTTGCACAAGACGTAGATCTATGGAGTAGGTTATTTGAGTATGGATCACATGTAAGACTGCCACAGATTTATTATGAAGGCCTTCTTTTCCCTGACTCCATTAGTGGAAGTCGCAAATTAGAGCAAGCAATACTTTTTAATCTTATAAAAAAGGCCAGTAAAGCAAGAAAGAAAGGAGAACAAGAAGATGTTTTTCTCGAAAAAGCCGCTAAGTATTCAAGGAAATATAGATTTGATAAAGGTAGTCTACGAAGGCGTGCAGATGGAGCTTATTTTATTGGTTCATGTTTAATTCAATCTCATCCCGAACTTGCTAAAGAATACTTGCAAATAGCTATCAGTTCTGATCCTACACATCTACGCGCAAGGTTGAGACTTGCTAAACTAAAATGAGTTTATCAGTAGTAATACCAACATACGGAAGAGATGAAGTGCTTATTAACACTATAGAAGCACTACTAAATCTCGACTTCAAAGCAGATGAGATTCTCATTATAGATCAAACTGAAAATCACAGTTTAAGAACAGAGGATGTACTCGAAAGATTAAATAAAGAAAAAGAGATTTTGTGGATAAGAATTCAATTTCCTTCTATTACACGTGCAATGAATATAGGATTACGCAAAGCCAATGGAGAGCGAGTCTTATTTTTAGACGATGATATCGTGCCAGATCCTGAGCTTATACGCTGTCACCGATATTATGGCAATATTTATCCTTCTTCAATCATCGCAGGAAGAGTCTTGCAACCTTGGCATAAAGGAAAGGCTGACAGTCCAAATTCAAGATTCTTGTTTAATTCGCAAGTTCCAATAGAAGTTGATAGTTTTATGGGAGGCAACTTTTCGATACCTAGAGATACTGCAATGGGTGTCGGAGGATTTGACACTAATTTCGTAAAGGTCGCATATCATTTTGAAGCTGAGTTCTCCTACAGATGGAGAGCAAATGGAGGAAAGATTCGTTACGAGCCAAAAGCACTAATACACCACCTAAAGGCTGAACGAGGAGGAACAAGAAGCTACGGAGATCATTTAACAACGTTAAAACCTGATCATGCTGTGGGCAGATATTATTATAATCTATGTACGAACTCTCTAAAGAGAGCGATCATAAAGAGCATAAAAGATTTAGGTAAGAGTGTCATCACTAAGCACCACTTGAGAAATCCAATGTGGATAATCTTCACTCTTATTGCTGAGATTAAAGGTTTCATATGGTCAGTTTTGTTATACAGGTCTGGCAGGGGATTGATTCATAGTTGTCAACCAAATCTTTTGGTAATTGCAAGTCATCCCATACAATACAATACACCTATCTTCAAGGCGTTAGGGGAATCGGTGAAGTTTAATTCTCACGTTTTATATTTAACAATTCCTGATAAGAAATCACAGTCATTAGGATTTAAGAAAGAATTTCTTTGGGATATTCCCTTACTCGAGGGATATGAGTTTATTAAAGCCAAAAGTGGTTATGGCAAGGGACTTACAAATGGTTTTATGGGCGTATGTGTACGTAAGCCTAGAAATGAGATACAGCGTGCATTTAATAACACAAAACCCGATGTAGCCTTACTAACGGGATGGCATTTTTATGGTATGGTGCAAATTTTTTTCTCACTTGTAACTGGCAATATTCCAGTTATCCTGAGAATGGATTCAAATGGTATAAAGAGTAGATCAGTATTGAATCGTTGGATATATGATAGAATGCTTTCATTGGTTCGGATTGTCTTAATTGTTGGCACTGAAAATAGAATGTTTTGTAGTTCTAGGGGAGTTAAAGATAAACAAATGCTTCTTTGCCCACACATCATTGATAATCAGTTTTTTTTAGAGCGATCATCACGTGCAAGACTAGAAAGATTAGATATTTGTAGTGAATGGAATATTCCTTGTCATTCCTTTATTTTTCTCTTTGCTGGAAAACTACAACAGAAGAAAAGGCCCTTAGATTTGCTAAATGCATTTAAACAACTTATACAGGAGGGGCTAAGTAATGTACACCTTCTAGTAATAGGCACAGGAGAACTTGAAAAAGAATGTATAAAGTATGCAAAGGAATATATGTTGCCAGTTACATTTAGAGGATTTTTAAATCAGACAGAAATACCAAAAGCCTATGGGATCTCAAATTGTATTGTGCTTCCTTCCGGTGACGATGAGACATGGGGACTTGTCATTAATGAAGCGATGATTTCTGGCTTACCAGCAATTGTTTCGAACAAAGTAGGTTGTGGCAAAGACTTAGTAAAGAACGATTTGACGGGTTTTACTTTTGAATGTGGTGATATAGAGAGTTTAAAGCATCTTTTAGCATACATGGTTACTAATCCAGCAAAAGCTAAAGCGATGGGCGAAAATGCCAGAAGATTAATTCAGGACAAGTACAGCATAGAACAAGTAACTACTAGTATAGAAGAAGCAGTGACTAGGATTCACGGATAAGGAGAGACCATATATGAGAGTACTTCATATTATCCCATCAATATGTCGTAAAAGAGGCGGTCCAAGCAAGGCTGTAATTGAAATGGTAAAGGCATTAAGAATGAAAAGTATTGATGCTTCAATAGTAACTACAACTGACAATGCACCTTACAGGGAAAGTGGATTACCAATTAATGAGTGGTTTTTTTACCAAGACGTTCCTGTACTGATGTTTCCATGTATTCAATGGAAAAATAAGACATTAGATGAGTTCCTGATATGCCCTCGCATGACAAAATGGTTGTTCGATAATGCCGAGAAATATGATATTCTGCATATTCATGCGATTTTCTCCTACCCTTCAACAATGGCTATGGTGGTGGCAAGAATAAAAAGAGTTCCTTACATTGTTAGGACAATAGGTCAACTAGACAGATGGAGTTTAGAACAAGGTTTTATAAAGAAGAGGCTAATGTTACTTCTTGTTGAGAAGTCAAATCTGAGAAGTGCGGTTTTTATTCATGTGACTAGTCAACAAGAAGCCGATCAAGTATTTAACGTAGTCAATCAAAGCAGGTCTATCTTGAATCTCGCATTAGGCGTCGAGTTTCCGACAAGGACTTCAAATAGATTATCATCGTTTAGTGCTATAACCACAAATAGTATAAGATTTATTTTTCTGTCTAGGTTACACCCAAAGAAGCAACTTGATATCCTTCTAAAAGCTTTTTATCATCTTGTTCATAAATATGGAATTAATAATTGGATTTTATATATTGCCGGTGATGGCAGTACTGAATATGTTGAGAAGATGAAACAAATGTCGAAAGAACTATGCTTAGATCAAAACTTAAGATGGTTAGGCCACCTATCAGGGAACAGAAAAGATGAAATTCTTGAATCTATGGATTGGTTTGTACTTCCCTCTGCTTCAGAGAACTTTGGTATCGCCGCAGTGGAATCACTGGCCCTCGGAATACCTGTTATTATTACGCCTGCTGTCGGTATTGCAGATGCAGTTAAAGAACATGGGGCTGGTCTTGTTTGTGAAGCTGAAGCTGATAAGCTTGCTTCAGTTCTGAAAAAAGCAATGCTCGGCTCACCACATTCCATGCGGTTAGCAGCAAAAAAACTCGCGCTTGAAAAGTATTCTTGGGACAATATCTCAGCTGAGTTAATTAGATATTATTCACTTGTTCCAAGTATCTTTAAGCAAAAATGATTCTTTACTTAAGCGTATTATTTTTGTTGTTTTTTATTGTTTCCTCTGAGTACAAGTGGAAAGGTGCCCTTCTCTTTACACTTGTTATTGGTTTTCTCCAGGATCCAATTCGAAAACTTTCTGGGGTCGATTCTTCTTATTTTGGTGCTTTAGCACTCATCTTTTTTCTTCTAACATTCATTTCTCTAAAGAGTAGTTCCAGAGTTTGGCATTTGAATATAATTTGTTGGAATAATCCACAATTGCTTTCTCTTCTATCCGTCTTTTTCTATCTATTAGGTATGCAGACTCTAAACTCCTTTGTTAGGTTTAATGATATCATATTATCTGTTGTTGGAGTTCTTTTTTACATTGTTCCTCTTCTCTCGATATGGGTAGGATTTCATATTGGTTGCGATCATAACCTATTGCGAACTCTCATGAGATCATACGTTATTATATGTACCATATTTGCATCTTCAATGTTACTAAGTCTGGCAGGCTTTGAAAATAGTTTACTAAAAGAAGTTGGTGAAGGTATTGAGATCACAGGAATTGGTTATGGACAATCTGGATTTTGGAGAACCAGTGAAATTGCCGGATGGCATTTAGCAGCTGGTGCTTGTTTTTCCTTTATTCTTGGTATTTCAGAGCCCAAAGGTCTACAACAATTACTCTATTTCTTTCTAAGTTGTGGATTTAGTTTTTTATCTATCACTACTGGAAGGAGAAAAGCATTGGGTCTTATAATAGTTTTTGTTAGCTTGTTTCTTCTCTATTACATTTACACCAGCAAAGGATCAAGGTTAACACGAATTATTGGTAGCATAGTGATGGTGATAACACTGTTATTTAGTTCTTATGGACTTATATTTAGTCCTGAGATGCAATCTAACATTGATCCATATTTTGATAGATCGTCCACACTAACTTTTGATGAGTCTAAAGGGCGATTACAGCAGCAAGGTTTCGGCGCTCTACTTCGAGGTATTGAAATCGCAGGACCTTTTGGTTACGGAGTTGGTGCCGGATCTAATGCTGGGTCAACTGGTATTGGTGCATCCAGAAGAGGGATCATCAGCCTTGCGTATGTATCCGAAGGAGGAGGAGGTCGTCTTGTTGTCGAATTGGGAGTAGTAGGACTAGCCCTACTAATTTATATGGTTTTCCATATATTTATTTTATATCTACGCAATTTCAAATATGCTCAACATAATATGGCAAGCAATGAGTTGTTAATACTATCTGGACTTTTGATTTTTTCAATTGTTAATATTGTTTCTTTCTTCTCAGCCTCTCAATTGTACAGTGATCCTTTTGTTCTTATCCTTATTGGTTTAAGCACTGGTACTTTTTTAGCAGTTCCAATTCTTTGCAGCAAGCAAAAAACTCTTATTAATTAAAATTTAATTTATTACGCTGTTTCCACTTCTATGGCGTCCCCTCTCTCGGCACTAATTATAACTTTTAACGAAGAAGAAAACATTTATAGAATACTTAAGTCCATTGAGTGGATTGAGAGAGTATTGGTAGTTGATAGTGGCAGCACTGATGATACAGTTAAAATAATAAAGTCATTTAGAAATGCAACTGTGATCTTTAGAAAGTTTGATACGTTTGCTAAACAATGTAACTTTGGACTTGATTGTCTAGATAGCGATTGGGTTTTAAGTCTCGACTCTGACTACGTAGTTACGAAAAGTCTTGCTCAGGAGATACAAAGTGTCATTCTTAAATATGCTGCTAATCCAGATAGTGGTGCCTCAGGGTATAGCATAAGTTTCAAGTACTGCGTGAATGGTAAACCATTAAGATCTGGACTTTTGCCTCCGAGGATCTGCTTATACAAACGCATTCTTTCATCTTATATTGACGAAGGTCATGGTCACAGAATTATTGTCAACGGATCCATCTGTGCATTGTATAATAAAATGCTTCATGATGACCGAAAGCCAATCTCTGTATGGTTAGACAATCAGAAACGCTATCAAGCAATAGAAGCCAGAATGCTTAAAGAATCAAGTTCCACCAAGTTACCAGTACAGGATCTTATACGTAAACATACATTCTTGGCTCCATTTGCTTCGTTTTTTATATCTTTAATAATTAAAGGTGGTATATTAGATGGGAAAGAGGGGATTTTATATGCTTTTCAAAGATTGGTAGCGGAGAGTATCCTTTACTTGAATATGCATGTGAAGAATCCTCACAGAAGCAAGGATGGTCAGTAATCTATTCATCACTTACTTGGTTTCCCAGGCCTCAGACTGTCGTAAAATAAACCATTCAGTTTGAACACTAACAGGGATCAATGGCAAAAATTCTGATCTCAGGAGGGGCCGGTTTCATCGGTGTAAACAGTGCGGTACATTTTGCTAAAAGAGGATGGGAAATCCATGTACTAGATAATCTGTCTCGAAAAGGGACAAAAGAAAATATAGAGTGGTTACAAGAGAATTTCCCAGATGTAAACGCATACATAACTGACATAAGAGATTTTGATCATGTCAATAATTATATAAAAGATCTAAAACCAGATATGATCTTACACTTAGCAGCTCAAGTAGCTGTGACAACATCATATTTTAATCCAAGGGAAGATTTTGAAATTAATGCTTTAGGTACCTTTAATCTTCTAGAAGCTGTGCGTCTTAGTTCACCTCACTCATTCTTTCTATATGCTTCGACAAACAAAGTGTATGGTAGCATGGAAGATATTCCTGTGATTCTTACAGATAGGGGCTATAACTTTGCAAGTCTAGAATTTGGAGTGAATGAACATCAAGCACTAGATTTTCACTCACCTTATGGTTGCTCCAAAGGAGTTGCCGATCAATACACTCTGGATTACGCGCGAATCTATGATTTAAACACATGCAGTTTTAGGCAATCCTGTATATACGGTGAAAGACAATTTGGCATAGAAGATCAAGGTTGGGTTGCTTGGTTTACAATTGCGGCAACATTAGGAAAACACATTACGCTATACGGTGATGGTTGGCAAACACGTGATGTACTTAATGTTAGTGATTTAGCAAAGGCTTACGAAGCAGCTTGGTTACATAGAGATCGTATAAATGGACAAGCATTTAATATTGGCGGAGGGATGACTAATACGCTCTGTCTTAAGAGGCTACTTGATTTGCTGGAAGAAGAATTGAAAATAGAAATCACACCTAGTTATTCAAGTTCACGCCCTGGAGATCAACCTGTATTCGTATGTGACATAAGGAAAGCTGAACGTCTTTTAGAATGGCATCCTTCAATTAACGTCGCTTCTGGTGTTAAGGAACTAATTAACTGGGTGCATACTAGTAAAAACCTTTTTGTATATTAGTTTTTATTGGTCACATTTCAATGAAAAATCCGATCAAAGCGCTCATCACAACGATTGAGCCAATAGATGGTGGTGTACCTACAATGACAAAATGGATGTGTCAGGTGTTATCAGAAAATAATATAATGCCTATCTTGGCGTGGTATGCACCTTGGAGAAATAATCCTGAGCTTTCAGTACCTTGTTACAAGATAGTTGATAGAGTGCCGGGTTTTGTCAGCAAAAAGGTATTTGGTCTATATGAAGGAATTGGAATTGGTTGTTGGTTACCCGAACTTGAGTTTACTCACTATCTATTTAACACCAAATGGAAGCAATTAATTCAGAGTTGTCAACTACATATATGTATATCTGGAAATCCATTGTCAGCTTCTCCATACCTTGTTCATCAGATTCCGTTTCTCGCTTGGATTGCAACGCCCTGGGGTGCTGACAGAATAAATCGATTAAGAGAATTTAGCTTCACAAGACAAACTTTTGATTCCATTGCAAATAAACCTTTTATAAGTAAACTTGAGAAACATATTTTACGTTCATCTCTAGGAAACATTATTGCTCTGAGTAAATATACTGCAAAAGAGTTTGAGGAACTTTCTGGTAGACCTGTAAGTGATGTAATGTTAATGCCAGTCAATACTGATATATTTCATCCAGACGATAAGATGACGGTCAAAAAAAGAATTGGATTTTCTGGTCGTTTTTGTGATCCACGAAAAAACATTCAATTACTACTTGAGGCCGTTAGAATCCTGAACCAGATGGATGCTGGTTTTGAATTGGTACTTGTGGGGGAAAAGGATTTCAAAACTCTCTTTCCCCGAATTAAAGAGCTTGGCATCGATCATTGTGTCATTTGTAATGGTCATCTGAATACAAAGGAATTGGCTCAATTAATTCAGACATTTGATGTTTTTGTGATCCCGTCCCATCAGGAAGGACTTTGCATAGCAGCTTTAGAGGCTATGGCTTGTGGAGTCCCAGTCATTAGTACCAGATGTGGAGGACCGGAAGATTTTGTGATACCAGGGGAGACGGGTGAACTTGTTGAGCAAGAACAACATCATCTTGCGAGAACTATACTTCAGATAACAAGTGATAGAGAAAGACGAGAGAAACTATCAAGAGGGGGGTATAAGTGGATACGAGATAATGCTTCTCCAGAGATTTCAAGACAAATCATTAAACGAAATCTATTGAATCTGGCCTTAAAGAATCCATCACTTTTTGAGCTTCAGAAGCTGATTAGATAAAATCTATTCACCGTTGGTTATTTTATTGACTTACACTTTGGTTCGCTATTTCTCACTAAGCCATGACTCTTATTCTCGGTATTAATGCTTTTCATGCTGACGCCGCTGCTGCACTTGTTAAGGACGGTCAAATACTTAGCGCCGTAGAAGAGGAGAGATTTCTACGATTAAAGCATTGGGCTGGATTCCCATCAGTATCTATACAATGGTGCCTTAAGGATGCAGGAGTTAAGATTGAGGATATTAATCATATCTCAATTAACACCAAGCCAAATTCTCATCGATTAAGAAGGGCAATTTATTCACTATCATCCATGCCCGATCCTGGCTTCTTAATAAAGAGATGGAAAAACAAAAGAGAGAGGAGCAACTTGCGAACAAATCTTGAAAACGCTTTTCCAAATAGCAGGATAAATGCGAATTTACATTTTATTGAACATCACCAGGCACACCTGGCCTCAGCTTTCTATCCTTCTCCATTCCCAGAGGCATCCGTAGTTTCAGTTGATGGTTTTGGTGATTTTGCTAGTAGTGCTTGGGGTTTTGGAAGTCAAAATAGTATAAGGATTGACGGACATATTTATTTCCCTCATTCATTAGGAGCTTTTTATACTGCGATCACACAATTCCTAGGATTTCCAAACTATGGAGATGAATATAAAGTCATGGGTCTTGCTCCATATGGAGAAGATAATTATGCTGATGCCATGCGCAGAATTGTCACATTGCATAGTAATGGTACTTACGAATTAAATCTAAAATATTTTCAACATACTGGCAAAAAAGATCTTGAACATCAGTGGAGTCATGGAAGCCCTGTAGTTGGCCAGCACTGGAGTCAAGAACTCATAGAGCTGCTTGGACCTCCAAGGATGTCCAATAGTCCCATGGAGCAGAAACACATGGATATCGCGAGATCTGCTCAAGTCATGTATGAAGAAGCATTATTTAACTTGTTAAACGTTATCTATGAAAGAGATAATTGTTCAAGGCTTTGTATCGCTGGTGGCTGTGGAGCAAACTCTGTGGCGAATGGAAAGATTTCAAAGCGGACAAGATTTACCAGCGTTTATGTTCAAGCGGCATCAGGGGATGCGGGAGGAGCACTTGGAGCTGCTTTAGATGTATGGCATCAGATCAGCAACAATCGCTGTAGGCCGATGAGTAATGCTTATCTTGGTTGTCACTCATCTAATTTGGAAATCACTGATCTAATTAATAGTCAGTCGATTCAGGCAAAGTTACAGGCGTCAAACTGTACAGTTAGAGTTTTAGATAACTCAAGCATATGTGATGAAGTATCAGATGCACTCATTCAGGGTCTAGTTATTGGTTGGTTTGAAGGAAGGATGGAATGGGGACCAAGAGCTCTTGGCCATAGATCAATATTAGGAGATCCTCGCAGATCAGACATGAAAGATATACTTAATCTAAAGATTAAACGAAGAGAATCATTTCGGCCTTTTGCTCCATCAGTTCTTCGAGAAGCAGTCTTTGATTGGTTTGAAACAGATGGTGATGTCCCATTTATGATGCAAGTTTATAGTATTCGTGAGAACAAGCGTAAACTTATTCCAGCGGTTACCCATGTCGATGGTTCAGGTCGCCTGCAAACTGTCACTGAATCAGATAACCAAAGATATTATCAACTGATTAATACTTTTTATAAGAAGACTGGGGTGCCGATGATCTTAAATACATCTTTCAATGAAAACGAGCCAATTGTTAGTTCCCCCAAAGAAGCTCTAGATTGCTTCTTAAGGACACAAATGGATATTCTTGTTATGGAAAATACAATAATTAGCCGAGGTTAATGACTTCCATATTAATTGTTATACCTACATTGAATTCCTATCAGATCTTGCCTTCTTTAGTTCAGTCGTTGAGAGACCAAAGCCATAAAGAATGGAGAGTTCTATTTGTTGATGGGGCAAGTAATTCAGCCCATCGTGCGTGGCTTGAGAGGATTTGTGCTCAAGACATGCGATTTAGATGGGTTAAACAAATTGAACCTAATTCTGGAATCTTTGGGGCGATGAACCAAGGTTTTTCATTTGCACATCCTAGTCGGGATTGGTTATTATTTTGGGGGAGTGATGATCGAGCCGCATCACCAAACGTACTAGAAAGAGCATCAGTTCGTCTCCAGCAATTAGCACATACTGATTCGACACCAGATCTATATATTTGTCAAGGGCAATACTATTCCTTGATACCATCTTCTGAGCAATTGTCTTCTATTAGATTAAAGAGATTTAGCCGTTTTATTTGGTTTCAATCCTTCAGAAGATCGCTCTTCTGTGGTTCTTCTCCACCTCACCAGGCGACTTTTTTCGGTCCTGGCGCCCGTCGTCTTGTTCATCAATACGCTGCAGATCTTAGAATTGCTGCAGACTTGGATTATTTTCTTCGTCTCTCGAATACTGCAAATATCAAAGTTGTTTTGGACGACTTTAACTTAGTCTTAATGGGTGATTCAGGTATTAGTGCACAAAAGAATAAACAGAGATTAAGGGAGGTTATCTATTCATATCAAAGAGCTTTTGGGAAAAGATGGTGGGCTCCATTTATATTTAGGTATATACAAAGATTCTGCAGCATATTATTCTAAGTCATGTCCCTGACTCTATTTGGTTCTAATTGTCCGGCAGGGGCTTATTTTCTTAAACTGACAAAAGATTCGCCACCTGAAACTTGGGGAAGAACTGCACCTAATAACAATATAAACTCTCATATATATTGTAATCTTGCTGATAAATACACCGAAGATTTAAACCCAATAAATGGTATTCTCGTGAGTTTTGCGCCTATTTGGCTTCTTGTGCCATTTTTGACGTCTGCTGCAAAATATAAACCCCAAATACTTCGTAATTTAACAGGAGTCATTGCATGTTCTTCCTCTTCATTCATGACCAAACGTTTTGCCTACAACAATTATGACCGACAACTCTCCAAGCGTCTAATGGATTCACATGAAGTATTGGAAGCTATGTGCAAAAGACTAGATATTCCCTGTCAAGTACTAGCTCCTACCTTGATTTATGGAGCTATTGGCATCTATAAAGACAGAAATCTTACAAGGGTCCTTGATGTTATGCGTCATCTTCCTGTCATTTGCTTGCCAAAAAATACTGGCTTAAGACAGCCTATCCACGCAAGTCAACTTGCGATGATCGCAAAGCACCAAGCCGACAAAATGCTTGCAAACAAATGGGGAGCAAATGAACCCATAGTCCTAACCGTCGGAGGCGATGAGACTTTAGATTACAGGAGTATGCTTATAAGGATCAGAGATAGTCTCGGAACTGGCTATCCGGGGAAAAAATGTAAAATCATCACCATCTCAGAAAGAATCTATTTCATTTTAATTGCTTTTCTCTTACCCATTAATCCCAAACTATTTGAAGCTTTTTTGAGAATTCAGTGTGATCTTGCCGGATTCAGCAAAACATGTGATGTTGTTGGTGGACCCAGCAGATCTTTTCCGGTTGAGAATGCAGTGGAGGGATTTTCAAAATGTCGCCGATAGTTCAGTTTATTTTATCATTTTTCTTATCATGGCTTATGGTTTTGGGGCTTTTGCCCTCCCTTCAAAAAATTGCGATTGACACTCCGAATTCTAGAAGTTCACACTTCAAGCCAACCCCGAGAGGTGGCGGTATTGCTTTTGTCATTATTGGAAGCTTTCTATTCTTTCTTTCTTCAAATGGGGAGTCGAGATGGATTCCTATTATTTGTCTCCCGCTTGCAGTCACAGGCCTTCTCGATGATTTAAAGGGCTTACCTGCTAGCTGGAGATATGTTATACAGGTATTGACTGCGATAGCGATACTAGGTGTAGCTAAACTCGCGTTTTCACCCTGGAGTTTTATGGTTGCTCTAATCCTTATCCCGGCCATTATAAACTTCGTTAATTTTATGGATGGCCTCGATGGACTTGTTGCCGGTTGTAGTGTCCTACTGCTTGCCGGGACATCCTCTTGGACACTTTCGGGAGCAATACTTGGATTCCTAATCTGGAACTGGTCTCCAGCAAAAGTTTTTATGGGAGATGTAGGCAGTACATTCATTGGGGCTGTTTATGCCGCCATGATCTTTCAAGAATCATCTATCCAATCAGCTTTCAATATATTTTTACTGGGGTTCCCATTGTTTGCTGATGCCTTTACTTGCGTGGTTCGCCGATTCTTTATGGGTAAAAATATCTTCTCGGCTCACCGTATGCATTTATTTCAGAGACTTCACCAAGCTGGATGGCACCATTCTCGAGTCGCTTCACTCTATATATTGGCCACTGCACTTTTAACCTTATCCCATTTAGTAGGAGGAACACTTTTGCTGTTAATCGTTGCAGGCTTTGAATTTTTAGCAGGAATCTATCTCGATCTAAAAATCGCTGTTGAGATCGATGAGACGTAGTTATTTGTGCTAAAATGAATAGGATTAATTTTTGGCTCTTAAGAGTAAATCAAATGAGGAATTTATGTTAAAGATTTTAAGCAAAAATATTGTTTCTAACCGTCATCTTAGAAGGCTTCTCAGTATGCCAAGTGGCCAAATTATCGGGAGGAGATTAATTTTACTTCTCTTCGATGGCCTACTAATTGTGGCTGCTTTCTACGGTGCCATCGCTCTAAGACTCAATAATCCAGTTGACATCAAAATATTTTTGGTTAAACAGAAGGCTTTGCTCTTGCCTGCTGTCATCAGTGGCCTAGGAATCTTATGGTTATCCGGCTGGTATCGAGGTCTTACTCGTTACACGGGAAGTCATTCTCTTTACGGATTAATACCACGTAGTTTCTTAATGGTGGTCTTTTTATTTTTTATTAGTTATCGATTTTATCACATTGTTCCTCCTCGGTCATATTGGATTTTGTACTGGCTGCTGTTCACTGGGGGGGCAATAGCCATGAGAATAGTCATGCGTGATCTACTAATCCAGCAAATAGAGAGAAGAAACGCAAAAACCCTGCAGGGGAATTTTACAATTCTTAATCCTACACTTATTTACGGTGCAGGGTCTTCTGGGTTAACCCTTTTAGTGGCACTGCGTAATGATCCTCGTTTCAGAATTATTGGCTATCTAGATGATGATCCATGCCTTCATGGTCGGACTTTGCAAAATCAGGTGATCTACTCTCCTGATAGATTACCTTTCCTAATTAAGAAGTATTCTGTTGGACAGGTACTTTTAGCCATGCCATCAATTCCTCGTCATCGGAAACGTTATTTGGTGGACAACTTGACACATAATGGGGTAAGAGTTCTCTCAATTCCATCCCTTGGTCAGTTAGCTAGTGGGTCACGGACTGTTAGTGATTTAAAAGACGTCTCTATTGAGGATCTACTTGGAAGAGAGCCCTCTAATCCCATACCTCAACTCTTAAGTGTATCTGTTGAAAATAAAGCGGTCTTAGTGACAGGAGCTGGGGGCTCAATTGGAAGTGAACTTTGTAGACAAATAGCTTTTCTTGGGGCGAAGAAATTGATTATTCTTGAATTAAATGAATTCTCTCTTTATTCAATATGCAAGGAACTTGGGGATATCCTGCCGAAAGACAAGTATCTAGCCGTTCTTGGGAATACTATTGATGAAAGTCTCCTTTCAAGTCTTTGCACAACCCATCAAGTTAATACTATTTTTCATGCTGCAGCTTACAAGCATGTACCATTAGTTGAAGGTAATATTTGTGCAGGTGTTGCCAACAATGTTAAAGGCACTATGGCAGTCATCAATGCTGCGAAAAAGTCAAAAGTCGAAAAGGTTATGTTAATCTCTACCGATAAAGCTGTTAGGCCCACAAATATTATGGGGGCAAGTAAGCGAATTTGCGAATTATTGATCCAGTCAGCTGCTGACGAATCCTCCCCTAACCGTACGATCTTTTCAATGGTTCGTTTCGGCAATGTCTTAGGTTCATCAGGATCTGTCATCCCACTGTTTCACGAACAGATCGCAAAAGGAGGACCGGTTACTGTTACGCATCCTTCTGTGACAAGATATTTTATGACGATTTCAGAAGCTGTTCAGCTCGTACTCCAGTCGACTGGAATGGCACAGGGAGGTGATGTTTTTCTATTGGATATGGGTGAACCTGTTCGAATTGCTGATTTAGCTAGACAAATGATTGAGCTTTCGGGGTTGCGAGTTAGAGATCAAAATACTCCAGATGGTGATATTTCCATTGAGTTTACAGGATTGCGTCCAGGTGAAAAACTTTATGAAGAACTTCTAATTAGTGCCGATGATCAACCCACTGATCACCCACTTATCAGGCGAGCTCAGGAACCGAAGAGAGACAACGAAAATCTTTGGCTACTTGTGAAACAAATGATTATTTTGATGGATCAGTGGGACAGCTCAGGTACCTGTGATATAATTAAAAAGTTAGTACCAGAGTACAGTAGTTCTCTTGCGGCCAATGAGGCACTTCATAAAACTAGGTAAGTATATGCCGACAAGAGCACATTTGTCTGATTTCTTTTTTTCTATCAAAAATCAACTACCTCCTCCAACCCTTAAAAATCTATGGATATCTGTATGTGGATTGGTTGCATTGCAAAACTTGATTATATTTACCTCGACTCAGATTACGGGTAATGCAATCACAGCTCTAATTGTTTGGGGCGGAGCATTAATTTGTATGGAAGACCATCTTGAAACATTGAAACCTAAACCTTCATTTGCCGGTCTTCTCACTGGAACTTTAATCATTATTTTTGTTATTCTAAGGACAGCACGCATTAACGGCTCAGATTCGTTTTTATACCTCATGGTACCAGTTGCCGGATTCGGACTATTTTTAATTGCAAATCCCTTTAAAGACATCATCAATTATAGGGACTCTTTGCTTGTTCTCTGCCTCTTACCAAGCTTTCTTGTTTTACAGATACTAGTAGCCACTCATGTTTCTGATGATTTATCTTTGCTTACAGCGAAATTCGTACTTTTTTGGGTAGGCTTATTGGGAATTGCTCCGTCTACGTTAGTTGGGACTACTGTGTATGTACCTGGAGGTGCCGTTCAGGTCATGCATGAGTGTAATGGATTCGAGATGATTATGCAAATGTTTATTACCGCGTGCATATTTTTACTGGCATTCCCCTTACGTTCGCGCATAGGGAAGCCTTTGATTTTTTTATCAGCCCCACTGATAGGTTTTGTTGTCAACTCCTTAAGAATTGCTCTACTTGCTTTATTCACGTCTTTGAATAGTGGCTCTGGTAAAGCTTTATTCGACTTTTTTCATGAACAAGCCGGATCACTTATTTTTTCAGGAATTGCTGTTTTCCTATTGGGTTATCTTTATTTAGCTGTGCTTAACCGTGAACTACCTCCACTTGTAACAGAAGACTAGATCTATGAGATTTCATCGATTCAAAAATTTAAATAGCTTATACATTTCTTTGGGATTTTTGGCTCTTGCAGCATCTTCTTATGCAGCTTTCAAGCCAGGCATTTCGAAACCTTCTCTCCCATCAAATCACCTGAAAGTAGCTCTGAATTCGTTAAGCGAGGTTCCTCTTAGCATAGTGACGAACAAATCACTTAATATAAACTCGTCAGATCGTATGCTGTCAGATTTATATCGATTCAGATTCCGAGACGGTAGTGAAGTCAGTGCACTCATGGTGAGAGTAGCAAAACGTGATGAATTCAAAATTGAAACGTACGGTATCTTGACCAAGAATATTCCTGGTGTCTATATTAAGAATCCATCTTTTTTGGACAAGCAGCCTGTTTCGCTGCGTGGCCCAATAGACTCGAAGGATTCCTTGCAGACCTGTGTTATCCCCGGATCCTCTACCCTTTCTCAAGTTGATGTTCGCTTGTCTCCCCTAACAGCTACTGTGCATGAATTATCTCCACATAAGCGGACTTTCCTAACAAAGCTTTTGGGATCAGATAAGCCATATGACTACTCATGTTTAGTTCTCACATTTCAACCATCCGCCAATATGAGTACACAGCAGCGCTTAACCACATGGCCTAAGATTGTTAATGAAGTTCAGAATGCCCTACGGAAGTGAGATCATTATTTTTTTAAACAGATTGGTATTCCCCTATCTTATTTCTTGAGATGCTTTTTAGTCTATTCTCAAATTCCAAAGACTCTCGACAATCAAAAGGTGGTCTTACAACATACCCAGCTTTACCATATAGTTGGATAAAGATAGGGAAACTCGCTATAGGTCCAATGCCACGATCTGAATTTCACTGGCAACAACTTGAATCAGACGGCTTCCTTTACCGATTCAGTTGTTGTTATCCTTACGAACACATCTACTCCCCTATCCCAGCAAATTGGAAAAGCAAAGAAGTATCACTACCAGACCATCGATCTCAGGATGTACTTACCACTGAAAAACTAATCTTTGCTTTAAACGAAGCAATGGCTCTCGTCTCGAAAGCTGAGACTCCAGTTTATCTCCATTGTTTTGCTGGGCAAGAAAGATCTGTCCTCATCGCGGTTGGGATTACATGTATTCTGGAAAAGAAGGATTTATTTGACAGTTTAAATTACGTACGTGAATGCCATAAAATTGCAAAACCTTTATATCACCATTTAGATCTGTTAGAACAAGTTGTAAAGCATTACCGCACATAATTTAGGATATAAAAGTGATAGTTAATTGTCTCCGTTCTTAGGATCTTTATCTACAATATCATTATCGTCTGTAGTAGCTACACTCTTTTGTGCGTTAGCAGTCTTATCCTTGTTTGCTAGCTCAACACCTTGCTGCACGTAGTTATTTGCAAATAGTGACTTTTTGGCTTGCGAGAAATAACTGTCTAGCCCTTTAGAACTGTAATAACTATCCTTTGCCCTTCTTCTATAGCTATCTGCGTATGAGTAACCATAGTGGTAGTAATAACCGTACTCGTAACCATAGTCGTTGAGATTAGTCGGGAACGACACCTGGTTGCAGATAATGCCTAGAACATCAACTCCCGTCGCTTTGATACGACGTGCAGCTTGCGGTGCTAGACGTCTTGAAACCTTGCCGAGTCCGACAAGAAAAAGAATTCCATCTAGTTTTTCACCTAAAAGAATTGGATCCGCAAGCATCAAACAAGGCGGTGTGTCAAAGAGTACAATATCGTAGTCTGTATGGGATCTGATTTTTTGTACGACCTCTTGACATCTCGAAGAGTTTAACAACTTTGCTGGATCTGGTGGTTTGGGACCTGATGGTAAAAAATCAAAGCTCTCTTGTAGGCGTATAAGCAATGAGTCAAGTTCAAGATTTGGGTCGGTGAGAAGTGATGAAAACCCGTCACCTCCAGAAGGAAGTCCCAAATATTTCGCTTGTGTTGGTAACCGCATATCAGCATCCACCACAAGAACTTTCAAGCCAAGGTCGGCGAGAGTGCTTGCAAAAATTGAAATCGCGGTTGATTTACCCTCACCTTGAGTTGACGATGTAATTGCAACCAACTTAATATCTCTGTCCGCACGAAGAAGACGAAAAGTTGTAAAGAGGCTTCGTAGTGATTCTTTGATAGCAAATCTTTCGCTTGCGCTCATATTTGACAAACTCTTTGCAATATTCAGACCTGGTTCAAGTGGCAAATAAGGAACAAGACCAAGGACAGGAAGTTGAAGTTCTTTCTCTGCTTCGGTGGGTGTATGGAAAACATTGTCAGTTCTTTCTCTTAATACTGAAGCGACAACTCCTCCAATAAGACCGAATAAAAGTGCTCTCAACAAATCGGAACGAATATCTGGAGATACAGGTGTTGTTTTAAATTGAGGTGGAGAGATTACCTGCCAGGGAGTTACAAAACGAGCTTTTTCAAGATTGAAATTATCAATAGCAGACAAGTATGATGCATAATTGCTTCTGGCGGTTTCCAGCTTTTGGGAAATTTCACCATACTCTTTAATTTTATCTGGACTATTTTTAAAATTCTGGTTGAGGAGGAGAATTTGGCGATTCAACTCGTCCTGTTGTTTTGCATTTTGAAAAAGCTGGGCTCTTAATGCATCAAGCTGTTGGGCTTTTGCGACAGGGGCCATAGAATTTCTCTTGGCGAGTATAGATTGAACAATGGGTGAATCGTCCTTGTAGATAGCTCTAGCTTTAGCCAATTCAAGCTCAAAATTTTGAAGTTCACTCGTTGGGTTAACAGTACCAATTGTTTGCTGTAAAACAGTCTGAGCGGAGTCTGCATTTGAGGGGACAATGACACCTTGCCTCCCAAATTGTTCAATTGGAGCTGGAGCGCCAGAAGGAGTATAAGTTAATTTTCCAGAAGATACGGTTTTCATTAAATTTTGCAACTGTATTTGTTCTAATTGGAGCTTGCCAACCTGATTAATTAATAGTGTTCTTTGTGACTCAATCGCAGTAGCATTGACTGCGGGATCAATCACTAAATTTTGCTCACGAAAAGCCTTAAGCTTGCCTTCGTACTTATTTACATTAGCAATGATCGATGGTGCTTGTGCTTGCAACCATTTCATGCCTGAATCAATGCTGGCTTGACGCTGCAGCAAGGAAAACCGGATAAAATCTTTTGAAAGATATTCCAAGATCAACCTACCCTGTTCTGGATTTTTCCACAACAAGGAGACTTTCATGACTGCAGTGGTATTATCACCTTGTTCAATGGACAGATTTTCTATAATTTGCGAAGCCTCTAACCCCATTCTTTCGGCAACTGGCGCAATCACTAGAGGACTGCGGAGGATTGCTTTTAATGCTGGTATATTATTTTGTATTTCTTGTCTAGTGGCCAAGGCAGCTATTTTGCCCTCACCGGAGATCTCATTTCGTTCTAGGGGAGATTCAATTTGTAAAATAAAGTTTCCCGAGAATACAGGATTAAATTTACGCTCTCTCAACGTATTGAGAGCCATGAGGCCGGATATAAGTGCTGCAGAAAAGAGAAAAATTCCCTGACGTCTTTTTATGGTTCTGATGATGCCCCCAAAACCGCCGCCTGATGAATCAGCACCAAGCGGCGAAGCACTTGCATCTGAAACAAGTCCCGCAAATGGGGAGGGGGGCAGACTTTGATTGGAGGCACCACCAGAAATAGGTTGATAGGGTGCGCCAGTGGTAGACACTTCTTTTCAGCTAGATGCGATACTCTACGACATCCAAGCTATTCGTCAAGCACCCATGAACAGTTGGGAATCCATCCCAGGCAACACAGATCTAGTGCTAATGGACGCTAAAGTATTTCAGCTTATATGCTCGAAATGAAGCAATTTCAAAATATTCCAGTCAGCAAGGCTCGCTTTATCACATTAAGCCTGATGACTGGATCTTTTTTTTGTATGCCTTTTGTTCACGCCTCGACTCAAGTAATTGCTTCACCAAGGGTAAGTGTAAAGCCATCAATCTTTCATGCTCAAGATCAACAATTTTTAGTGGCTGATTCCAGTCAGAGACTTTCGCCGGTCGGCCTCACGGAAACTTATACAGACTTATACACAATCGGCCCTGGAGATGGCTTGAATTTAGTATTTCTAGATCCAGAATTAAAGAGTTTGGCAGGATCTGTCTCGATTTTGCCTGATGGAACTGCCATATTGCCCTTGATTGGATCTGTTCAACTATCGGGATTAACAATTGGTCAAGCTACTCGGTGGCTAATTAGTTTGTACGAAAAGCAAGTTGTTCGCCCACAACTTCTCTTACAGCTGATCGCACCTCGACCTGTCAAAGTAACGATTATCGGCGAGGTGACAAAACCAGGGCTTTATCCGTTAGGAGGGATCAACAGATTGGCAAATGCACTGCAAACTGCAGGTGGTGTAACAGCCAATGCGGATATTCGCAAGATTCTTTTACGTCGAGTTGTTGGTCAGAATGGGGAACAGAAGCAGACATTTCTTGATATGTCACAATTATTTCTGATGGGAAACCAGTTTCAAAACCCTATTCTATTTGATGGGGATACGGTCATCGTTGGAAGAGCTGTAGAACCAATACCTGACGAGGTAGTTCGCATCGGACGCACCAATTTGGCACCCAGTTCAATTAATGTAACTTTGATAGGTGAGGTTAAATCTCCTGGTTCAATTACATTGCCAGCTAACACTCCTCTTATAGAGGCTATCTTTCGTGCTGGAGGATTGAATAAGTGGCGCGCCAACAAAAATCATATTGAACTAATTAGATTTAATGACAATGGAACCACCACTCGTCAGGTTTTTTCATACAAACAAGATCTCAATGTCTCCAATGGCTTCAACCCTCCTTTAAGAGATCGTGACACTGTCATTGTTAATCGTTCCTTCTACGGCGAAACCTTAGATGTCCTCAATGATATCGCGGTCCCAATTGGAATTATCAATAATTTGAGTCGCTTTGGCAATGGATTTGGATGGAATAATAATAACAATAACTAGCTCTCACAGGCTCCTACCAGTATCACTCCTACCCTTTTAGTCTTATGACAAACCTTCATCGTAAATGCTCAAGTAAAAGCTCAGTAGCATGGGCCCTTTTGAGCCAAGCCATCTGGCTGCCAGTTTTTCTGATTGATACCCATGATAGATGGTTTTCATCTAGTAGGCCCTCTCAACAAAAATCCCTTGCTCAAGGTTCTGGAGACATCCGTGCCGCAAAGATCGGAGATGCTGTCCTTAACCGGATCCAAATTGAAAAGAGCGGTAACGGTCATGGGTTCAAACTAAACAATCAAGCGACAGGAATTCTTTTAAACGCTACAGGCTATCGGAATCGCTCCTTATCACCACTATCCCCATCTCCTACATCCTCAGTTCAAGGACTTCCGCATCCCATAACCGCCTACGTCCTCCCTTCTTCTCCATCCCTACGTGGGCTATCGCCAAGATTTGAAGCACCTCCAGTAAGCAGTATCAAATCACTTCATGCTTCGCATGGATTGCATTCATCTCTTTTGCGCCTTGACCATTTCTACTCAAGCGCGGATTTGCTCGGCGGCTCAATCTCTCTACGAGATTTAAATGAGGTGGACATGCCTCCTGTGGCGAGAGCGGAAAGAGCTCAATGGTCACGCTCCAAAGATCCACTTGCGCCCATTCCCGCTGTTTGGAGAGAATCGATGAGGGTTGCTTTACAAGGACTTTCCGCACAAAGTTCCTCCCAAACCAGTATCAATAGCTTGAATCATCATCTCCTTTTGCGCCTAGACCAAGCGCGAGTTGTGCACGTCCCTTCCTCCAAAGTTCGTCACACTTCACAAGTTCCCTTAGCCATTCAATCCGATGGAACTGTGGATATTCTGAGCCATACTGATGACCCTGCAATTGTGGATGAAATCAAAAATTGGTCCTCCAAGCAAACACTCCCCTCGAATGGTCGGATGGTGCCTGCTGTTGTTCATCTCCATCCCCTACCCCCTTCGGACCAACCCAGAAAGCTAACAACATCCCCTTCTGATCCACAACATGCTCAAGGCCCCACACATCAGCCTTCTTTCACTTCCACAAGCCGTGTGTCTGAAGCCACCCGGGACCAAGTTTCCGCGCCCATTCCAGAATCCCCAGCCGCACCAGTGGCGTTAGCCGACTCTTCCCCACAAGCAAGTGTGGCACCCGACGACACGCCTACTACCGGTGAAAGCGCAAATTCAAGCGCAGCAGAATCCTTGACAAGCAGTGAGGTGAAACCATGACTTCGAGGAATGTCTCATCAAGAATGAGCCCCATTCTCGGAATGTATGCACTGTTCATCACAGAACTATTTTTTCCCACTTCACCCAGCCAGGCCCAGACCTTACCGAAAAAACCCGTTTGGGAGTCAGCCCCGGTCAATCAGAGTGGCACATCGATTCAATGGAGTTCCGTGAAACAATTTGGCAAACTCCCTCCCCAATTTATGCCCATTCCTCCCAGCTTCACACCCCAGGAGCTTGCCGCAAAGCCAAGGGTCGAAGGTCCCTACCAATCGCGTGGAATTTACGGTGTCGGTGGAGGAGTCAGAGCGGGCACTTACACCGGGGATTCAACTTCTGGGATCGTTACTGGACGACTGGGGTACAAACTCGATAACAACTTTTCGCTTTCCTTACGCCCGAGCGGAATCTTTGGACCATCAAACAACAATGACAACAACTACGATGGCTTTGAGTTTCGCCTTCCGCTGACGGTTGATCTTTTCTATCACAGCCTAATTTCACCCTTCGTTGGAGGTGGAATCGCCACGAATGTGGATAACACAGGCGCCACGAATGGAATGCTCACAGGCGGAATCGACTTCAATTTGAGCAAATGGATCACAGTGGGAGTGAATGTTAATTACATTTATCAAACCAATATTGAAGACACAGACTGGGAAACATTAGGCTTGATTTATTTGCGATTCTAATCCTTGTGCATACACATATGGCTTAGGTAGCGACAGCGAGAAGAGTAGTCTTGATGGCGTCGCGCTGCTCAGTATCGTATCCCCAACGTTCGAAGAAGGATTGGTCCTCACCCTCTAATTGCAGACCCAACAACAGTTTTCCCAACCTCTCCTTAACAAGTTGAGGATCGAGTTGTCGGATCAAATCCAATGATCTTGACTGGACTCGCATGGATCCCTCCATAAGCTCATCATCCTGATTCCTTCGGTGGTGAACGATCATGGCTGTGCTCATCGCCAGGTTGCGAGCCGTCAAATCCACAACTTCCGCCCCAGCCAAACGCAGCTGGACAACCAAAGCTTCGGGCAAGCGATCCATCAGTGGAGAGTCGCTCGTCAAAGAGGCGACAAAAAAGCCCCGCGCGCCATCCCGTTCACCGACCAGTTTGCCAACGTCATCGGCAAGAACATCATCGCTCAATTCTTCCGCATCCCAAAGACGGATCCACTCGGCACTTTGAGCGATGGCTTGCTGGAAAGTCAGTGGCTGAGACATGGGGAATCGCCTGGATGCGCTCCATTTTCGCCATGGGAGGGCATCCGCTGTCAGATTTGAATCATGGATTCCCCCACCCCTCCCCAGGAGTTTCGATCAGGCTTCGTCGCCCTGATCGGACGACCCAACGTCGGCAAATCCACGCTCCTGAACCGGTTGGTGGGACAAAAGGTGGCGATCACCTCCCCCGTGGCGCAAACCACCCGACGCCGGCTCCGTGGGATTTTGACCCGCGAGGATGCCCAACTGATTTTTGTGGACACACCCGGCATCCATAAACCCCACCACCTATTGGGAGAACGGCTTGTCAAGAGTGCCCGGGGGGCCATTGGCGATGTCGATCTTGTGCTGCTCCTTGTGAACGGTTCCCAGGCACCGGGTCGGGGAGACGCCTTCATCGTTGACCTTTTGAAACAAACTCGATCCACTGTGCATGTGGCCCTAAGCCATTGGGACTTGGTCCAACCCGAGCGGGCGGACAACCAGTTGATCGCCTACCGCCAGCTTGTGAATGCGACCCCGGATGGCCTGGAACAGGGAGATCTTTGGCCTTTCCATCCGGTGAGTGGACTCACAGGTGAGGGCATGGAGACCCTTGTGGACGCCCTAGCGCACGACCTGCCGATCGGCCCCTGTCTGTATCCGAAGGACCTGGTCTGTGATCAGTCGGAACAGGTGCTGCTCGGTGAACTCATTCGGGAGCAGGTGCTGCTTCAGACTCGGGAGGAAATCCCCCACTCCGTGGCGGTTCAGATCGAGCAGATCGTGATGGACCCACGGGCCGGAGGCCGTGCGGCGCGAATGGCCGTGCTCGCCACCGTGCTCGTGGAGCGACAAAGCCAGAAAGCCATTCTGATCGGGCGGGGCGGGAAAATGCTTGGTTCCATCGGATCAAGGGCCAGGAAAGAGATGGAAACCCTGCTCGGGAACCCTGTGTACCTTGAACTTTTTGTCAAAGTGGCCCCCCATTGGCGGGCCAGCTCATCGCGGCTCTCCGAACTGGGCTACGGGGAGGATGCCTAGGAGTGGCGAGGTCTCTTCTCTTTTTGCTTCCACAGGTCAGTGGTGAACCCCTAAGTTCAGGTAAATGCGTCTCAATGCCTTGAACGCCTTTCCCCCTCAGGACATCGGCGCTTTTCTTCATCTCAATGCCGGCCACTGGCTCACCCTGCGCAGTCTCATGGGTCCAGATTCCCCAGACCTTGAGATGGACAGCGCCCTCCCGGCTGATGGGGATCAGGAACGGGGCCAAAGCTGGCACCAAGCTGATCGTGGTGAATTGAGGGTGGCTTTTTTCGAAGCGACAAGGGATGAGGACTGCGGAGAGCTGGAGATCGCGGTACCCGACGGTTCCAGCGTGCGGTTGATCTTCCAGTGGGATGGCACGCTTCTCATCGGCACGGTACCGGGACGATGGCACCTCGGAGCGGATGGCAGTTTGGAGATGGCCATCAGGGAAGAGACAAGGATTGTCAACGAACGCATTTGGTTCAGCAAACCCAATCTCCGCCTGCGCTGCGCCCTGGAACAGTTCCTCGATGGACGGCCCAGCCGGGCAAGCTTCAGCTCAGAGATCAGACGTTTGGGTCCGTCAAAGGATGCCTCTTGATCAGGAGGGACTGTTCACGGGCCATGCGCATCGATGTCATCTCCCTGGTCCCAGAAGCCTTCACGCCCTTGCCACAGCTAGGGGTGATCGGCAGGGCATTGTCCCGTGGCATCGCCGAACTCCATCTGCACAATCCCCGCGATTTCGCTCAGGATCGTTACCGCAAAGTGGATGACGAACCCTACGGGGGAGGCGCGGGCATGGTGCTCAAACCCGAGCCCATGTTCGCGGCGTTTGAAGCCATCCCCATCGTGGGGAAACGATCCAGCCTCCTGATGACTCCCCAGGGCAACCTTCTACACCAATCAACCCTTGAGCGCTGGGCAAGCACGTGTGATCAGCTCGTGATCCTCTGCGGACACTATGAAGGGTTTGATGAACGGATTCGTACGCTTGCTGATGAGGAGATCTCCATTGGAGATTTTGTGCTCACTGGAGGTGAATTGCCAGCGATGACAGTCATCAATGGCGTTGTGCGTCTGCTACCAGGAACCGTTGGGACCGCGGAATCCCTGGATCAAGAAAGCCATCATGGCCTTCTCCTGGAACATCCCCATTACACCAGACCCGCCGTCTTCCGCGACATGGAGGTGCCACCGGTTTTGAGGAGTGGCGACCACAAAGCCATTGCCCAGTGGCGAGAGGAGGAACGCCTTCGGCGCACCAGGGAACGCCGTCCCGACCTCTATCTCCGCTGGCAAGCGCAAGACCCGCGGTGAAAGACTTGGGCAAGCAGCCCGCCCATCCATGGACCTCCGCATCGGCCACGGCTACGACATCCATCGTCTTGTGCCTGGCCGTCCCTTGATCCTGGCGGGTGTTCACCTAAACCATCCTGAGAACCTTGGTCTCGACGGTCACAGCGACGCCGATGTGGTGACCCATTCCCTGATGGACGCCCTCCTGGGGGCCTTGAGCCTGGGAGACATCGGCCAACACTTCCCCCCCGGGGATCCCCGTTGGAAGGACGCGGACAGCTTGCGACTCCTGCGCCATGTGATGGCCTTGGCGCGAGAGCGGGGCTGGCGCGTGGTGAATGTGGATGTGGTGGTGGTGGCGGAACGGCCGAAATTGAGGCCCCACATCTTGCAGATGAGGGCCAATCTGGCGGAGCATCTAGGGGTTTCAGCTGATCGGGTGGGCGTCAAGGCCACGACAAACGAGGGGCTGGGGCCCGTTGGGAGGGAGGAGGGGATTGCCTCCTATGCGGTTGCCCTGATGGAAGGCGACTGAAGGAATCCTCCCCAAAGATTGAGGGTGCCTAAGCTCTCATTTGGCGCAAATGACAGCGAGGGGGATCCTTGGAGCCTGAAAGCCAGCCAGAAGGGCCGAGCGGCGGCGGGGAGGGTGTGATTGAACATCTTCGCCTTCACGTGCCAGCCCACAGCCAGAGGGCTTGGATCGAGGCGGAGACGCACACCTGGGAACCTTGGCTGCGGCAACGCCAAGGGTTTGTGGGACGGGAGTTGCGCTGGGATCAGGAGCGCCAGGAGGGCGTGCTGTTGATCCATTGGGCCAGTCGCACGGACTGGAAAGCCATCCCTGAGGAGATGGTGAACGCCATCCAGGCTGACTTTGAGAGCGCCGCCAAACGGATCCTTGGCCTGCCCCCTGAGAGTCCGAATCCTTTTCCTTTGCTCTTTTCCGGGGAACGATCCGAGGGATGACCAGCGAAGCCAATCTCGATCTGAATCGAAGGATGCGCCTCGGAATGGTGGAGGCTGTCTGGGGCGAACACAAACGGGCCGACCAGATCGCTGACATTGTGCGCGAACTGGTGAACGCTGGAGAGACAGCCCTGGTGACACGAGTCTCACCCGGCAAAGCGGCTTACGTGGCCCGCCTGTTGCGGGAGCGGGGCCCCTCCAGCCCTTCAGTGACGCACCACCCAAAGGCACGCTGCCTGACTGCTCCCTCCCTGCCCGCTGCCCATAGGGAACGAGGGCAGGTGCTGGTGGTGACTGGTGGAACCAGTGATCAGGTGGTGGCCCAGGAAGCCTGCCTCGCCTTGCGATGCCATGGGGTTTCCGGCGATGTGATCGAAGATGTGGGGGTGGCGGGCCTTCACCGTTTGCTGGATCGGCTCCCCCTCCTCCAAGAGGCTTCCGTGTTGATTGTGTGCGCGGGCATGGAGGGAGCTCTGCCCACCGTGGTGGCTGGATTGCTTCCCCAGCCGGTCATCGGTGTCCCCATTTCTGTGGGCTACGGGGTGAGCCAGGGGGGAACGGCCGCCCTCCACGGGATGCTCGCGAGCTGCGCACCAGGACTGACCGTGGTGAATATTGACAATGGGTACGGGGCCGCAATGGCCGCTTTGCGCATCCTCAACGCCAAAGAGGGGCAATCTGGCGTTAGAGGTGTTGCAGCTGGGGGTAGGCCGTAAGCAGCTCTTCGGTGGTCAGCACCTCACCCGCCCCTTCGGGTTGCCAGATCACCTCCAAGGCCAACAGTTCCTCATCCCCAACCGCCCCGAGTCGTTGCAATGCTTCTCGGAGGGACTCCGCCGTGTGGGCCTCCTTAAGGGACAAGGGGGTACGGCTGGCCACGAGCAGGGTGACGGCGATGAAGTCGCTTGTGGCGTCACTGGGCCCCTGGGTGGTGCCAGACAGGGCATCTTGACTCCGTTGCCCGGACACGTTGGTGGTGAGTTCCTTTCTCAGCTTGCTCCGCTCTTGCATGGAGAGGCGATTGAAGGTGCCCTCCGCCGCACTAAAGGACACCTGGGCGGATTCAACATTCGCGTAAACCCAGAGTTCAGGGTTGCGGAGCAGGGACAGGGTGGTTTCCTGCAGCACGCGCCGTAGCCCTGAGGTGGTGCTGGTGTCCGCCGTCGCCGCCATCCTTCGAAGGTCGGCCTGCAATTCCTTCGCGGAAGGGAGCAGACCCACCTGAACCTGAGCGATGGAAACAGGCCCATCCACCCTTCCATAGGACTCGTCACCAGGAAGGCCACCTCCCGAGGACGGTGACATGCCTGAACGCAGGGTGTTCACCATCAATCCGAGAATCGCCATGAGGACGAGGAAACCCAGCAGACCGCCGCCGAATCCGAACATCGGCACCACAAACGGCAGCCCGAATCCCCCGCCTCCGTAATAGCCCCCCCCGTAGTAACCACCTCCGTAGGGGATCGGAACGTAGGCGCCACCCGAGCCGCCCGAGCCTCCTCGGTAGCGTCCTCCCCCACTTCCGTAGCCGCGGGGCGAGGGGGAGGAGCGGAAGCTTCCGCCACCAATCCGGCCACCGCTGGCGGCATCAGCCGCGCGGGGAGAGACGAGAAGAAACGTGGTCAGCAGGATGGGCACCACCATCAAGCTCGCGAACCGCTTGAACAGACGGAGTCCCATGGAGGATCGAACCTTCGAATCGGTAACTCCAGAAATCTACGTACCTCCTCCCACAATGGTGACCACTTCCAAGACATCGGATTCCACCACAACCCTGCCTGGCCAGTGGGCACGGGAGAGAATGCCGCCATTCAGCTCCACGACGACGACCTCCGGTTGATAGCCGAGGTGGATCAGCATGTCCCTGAGCTCCAGGCCCGCTGGGCAAGACCTGAGTTGACCATTCACGCGGATGGTGATCATGAGGTCACGTCCAGCCGCCGCAGCAACTCCGCGGTGGCGCCAAACGGATCGGACGCCTCGGTGATCGCCCGGATCAGGGCGACTCGCTTGGCCCCCGCCCCCTTCACGGCGGCCAAACTGGTGACGTCGATCCCCCCGATCGCAAACCAGGGGATGGGGCAATCCTTGGCGGCGAGGGCCACGTAGGCCAACCCCACGGGGGAGCGGCCCGGCTTGGAAGGGGTTTCGTGAATTGGGCCCACCCCCGCGTAGTCACACCCCTCTGCGATGGCCTGACGCAGCTGGTCGGGCGAATGGGTGCTGCGTCCGATCAGGCGATCCGGGCCAAGCAGCCGCCGGGCCAGGGCGGTAGGAAGATCGCCCTGACCGAGATGCACCCCATCGGCATCCACGGCCAGCGCCAAATCCACGCGATCATTCACCAGGAAAAGCGCGTCGTACCGCTGACAAAGCCGCCGGAGCGCTCTCGCCTGCTCCAACCGTTCGAGATCGGTGGAGGGCTCCTCCTTCGGGCGATATTGAACCAATCGCAGGCCAGCCTGGAGGGCAGCTTCCACCACCGCGAGCAATTCGGGCACGGGCGAGGTGATCAGGTACAGATGGCAGCGTTCCAGTCGCTCCCTACTGGTGTGTCCCTCGACGGCGGAGCCCCGGAGGCACTCCACTTCCAGGTCGTAGAGGGCATAACGAATCTTGACAGCCTCGTCCGCCAGCTCCGGATCGGCGGCTCGTCCGAACTCTTCCAGCACCCGCAAAGCCTCTTGGACACGCCCCGCGTTGGCCGCCACCACCGCGAGGGGCTCGTCGCGCTCCCGCTGGGCCGGGTGAGCCAAGGCGGCCGCAGGATCGCTGGCGGCGTGGCGGGCCATCTTGTAAGCAAGCCGATGGCGTTGGCCCAGACGCTGCCTCAGGTCCTTCAAACGCACCACCAGATCTGGGCGGTTGAGAACAAAGCGACACCAATCCTCCAACACCCTGAGGCCTTCTCGGGCGCGATCGAGATTGGCGTCCAACAGCCTCTGGATCGGGGCGTGCGGATCGCTGGAGCTCCCTTCAGCCCCAAAACCGGGGATGGGGACAGGGGACAACGACGGCTGAGACCCGGCGGGGGATGAAGATGGGTGAACAGTCATGGGGCGTCCTGACAAGGTCGTGCGGCGAAGGGTCGTGCGGAGAGGTGATCGCCTGGCGGCGGGTGACAAGCCAGTTGATCTCTCGCCGTGGCCGCGTCGCGAGCAATCCGCTCCGAGAGTTCCGAAAGATCCTTGAAGCGACGCTGCCCCCGCAACCAATCCATCGGTTGCACCACGAGCCTTCGACCCACCAGATCGACGCCAGGGTCAAAGTCAGGATGCAGGATGTGCACCTCCACCGCTGAGGGGGCGAGGGGATCCACGGTGGGTTGCCCACCAAGATTCATCACGGCGGACAGTGGAGCCTCGCCCCCCTCCTCCGCCATCCAGACCCAGGCGGAGTAGACCCCCTCCTTCGGAAGGAATTTGCGACCACTCACGGCGAGATTGGCGGTAGGCCATCCCAATTGGCGCCCCAAACCCCGACCTTTCCTCACCACCCCCTCAAAGCGATAGGGCCGGCCCAGCAACACCTCCGCCTCTCGAATCCGACCCTCGGCGAGGGCCTGCCGAATCCGGCTGCTGCTGACGCGACCGGAGGCGTCGTGGAGCGTCGGCACCACGGCCACCCGGATGCCATGCTTCCGACCAAGGGAAACGAGCCGCTCGGCATCCCCGCGGCGATGGACACCAAAACGGAAGTTCTCGCCCACGGCCAAGCAACGAACCTCGAGCTGGTTGGCCAACACCTCCGCCACAAACTCCTCGGGAGTGAGCGAAGCCAATTCACGGGTGAAGGGCAAGAGCACCAACTGCTGGATGCCAAGGGACTCCAGCACGCTCAGTTTCTCTTCCGGCAAATCAAGCCGCAGGCGCGGCTCGCCGTGGAGCACCTCCCGGGGATGGGGCCAGAAACTCACCATGGTGGGCAGCGCTCCCCCCGAGGAGGAGTCGTCCTCGGCGGCCAAGGCCATCGCCTGGGTGATCACCCGTCGGTGGCCCGCGTGCAGGCCATCGAACGTTCCGAGGGCCACGGCCATGGGACGGCGCGGGGGGGCGGGTGGAGATAGGGTGATCACAGGCGGGAGCGTTGGCAGCGGCCTGGAGTTGCAGCCTTTGGAATGGGCCCTTGCTCTCACTTTGGAGATCTTCCCATGGCAAGTTGGGAAGAGAACCAACCCACCATGGCCGATCCCCTGAGCCTCAATCGGATCTCCGCCGCGCTCCGAAGGATGGGCTGGGTGCGGTTTTGGAGTCAGCTCACCCTCGGGGTGGTGGTGGTGGGGGTGTTGTTCTTCAGCAAGGTGGGCAACCAACTCGCCGCCAATTCCCAGCGGGCCCTCGGACTGGGCCCCGGTCTCTCTTTGACCACTCTGGCCTTCCTGGTGCTGCTCTGGAGTTTGTGGCAGGGATGGTTGATCGTGCGCTGCGGTCGGGCCCTAGAGCGGCCTGTTCGCCCCAGCAAGGGAGAAACCTCGCAACTTCTCAAGAGGGGACTGCTGGGTGACCTCCTGGGGCTGGCCCTGGCCGCCGTGGGGTATCAAGCCCTCGCGGGCAGCCTGTTTGTCCAAGCCTCCTTGCAGGCGCCGGGATTTTTTGGAGCCCCCATCAACGCGGGGCTAAACAGGGTGGTGGGCTTTCCGATCACCTCCATCGAAATGCTCGGGGTGCTCAGCAACACCCAGGTGCTTTTTGCCCACCTCATCGGTCTGCTGTTTTCCCTTTGGATGCTGCAACGCATCCATCGCCCGAGCTAACGAAAACACCCCCCCCAAGGGCCTCAAGCCATCCTGGCGAGGCGGGGCAGCTCGTGGCATAGCCCTCGCCAAAACAGCTCTGGCTGAAGGGGAGACAAACTGACGCCGTTGGCCTGGATCCAGGCCACATCCGTGGGCCAATCCTCGGGGCCCGACACCCGAGCTTCCAGATCGTTCACCACTTCTCCCGCCAGCCAGTAATAGGTGCGTCCGCGGGGATCAACGCGCCGATCAAACTGATCCGCGTAGCGCCGCACCGCCGGGCGACACCAGCGCAAAGGCCCCATCGCCTCCCCAGGCACGGGCGGCACGTTGAGATTGAGCAGCAACCCCTCCGGCCATCCGCTCAGAAGCATGTCTTCCGCCACCTCCAAGGCCAGCCTGGCCGCCGGACGAAACTCACGCCAGCGAAAGTCGGCCGAACTCACCGCGATGGAGGGCAACCCCTCAATCGTGCCCTCCATGGCCGCGGCCACCGTGCCGGAATACAGCACATCCGTTCCGAGATTCGGGCCATGGTTGATGCCAGAGAGCACCAGATTGGGGGGCTCCTCCAACAGGCGAAACAGGGCCAACTTCACACAATCAGCGGGTGTGCCGCTGCACGCCCAGGCCGTGACTCCCTCGGCGAACAGCTCATCGGCGCGCTCCGCCCGGATCGGGGTTTGCAGGGTGAGGCCGTGGCCCGTGGCGGAGCGCTCCTGATCAGGGCAGACCACCGTCACCTGATGGCCCCGGGCACGGGCCTCGGCGGCGAGGGATTGAATGCCATCGGCAAAGACACCATCGTCGTTGCAGATCAACAGGCGGAGCGGGGCGGACGCGGAGGGCGCTTTCATCGGGAGACGCTGGGGAGGATCGCCCCAAAAACAGATTAGTCAGCTCCCTAGAGTCGCCCCAGCCATCCACACGCCGTGAGCACCACCGTCAGCCTTGAGGAGCTCAGCCAATTGCTTGAGCGGCTCGACGTGGAGGCGGAAGCCGCGATCCACCAGGCCACCGACCCGGCGGAACTAGAGGATCTGCGGGTGAGTCTGCTTGGGCGGAAGGGTCGCCTGTCGGCGGTGCTGGGGGCCATGGGGAAGCTCCAGGCGGATCAACGGCCGATCGTCGGCGAGCGGGCCAACCGACTGAAAGAGCGGGTGCAACAACAGCTGGGCCAGAGGCTTGAGGATCTGCGCTCCGCCCAGATGGGGGAACGCCTCCGGAAGGAACGGCTGGATGTCACCATGCCCTGCGCCATGGTGCCCCCAGGCCATCGTCACCCCCTGGTGGGGACCTGTGAAGAGATCATCGACCTCTTTGCCGGGCTGGGCTATCGCGTTTCCGAGGGCCCGGAAATTGAAACCGATCACTACAACTTCACGGCGCTGAACATTCCCCCCCACCACCCAGCCCGGGACATGCAAGACACCTTCTACTTGGGGAGAGGAGAGGGGGGGGACCAACGACTGCTGCGAACCCACACCTCCCCCGTGCAGATCCGCCACCTGGAAGCCAATCCCCCTCCGGTGCGGGTGGTGGCTCCCGGCCGGGTGTTCAGACGCGATTCCATGGACGCCACCCACTCACCCGTGTTTCATCAAGTGGAAGTGCTGGCCATCGATGAGGGCCTGGATTTCAGCCACCTCCGCGGCACCGTAACCACTTTTCTACGGGCTTTTTTCGGCGATCTTCCCGTGCGATTTCGCGCCAGCTACTTCCCGTTCACCGAGCCCTCCGCCGAAGTGGATGTGCGCTGGCGCGGCCGCTGGCTGGAGGTGATGGGGTGCGGCATGGTGGACCCCGCGGTGCTGGAGGGACTCGGCATCGACCCGGAGCGCTGGAGCGGGTTCGCCGCTGGCCTTGGGGTGGAGCGCTTCTGCATGGTGCGCCATGGCATCGATGACATCCGGCGTTTCTATACCAGCGATCTGCGCTTCCTGGAACAGTTTTAACCCTGCCCCAATACACTCATAGGGCCCTGTTGCCCGCGATCGGTGCCCCGTGTCGGACTGATCGTGAATGATGGCAAAGCGGTGGCCATCGCCACCGCCGATACGATCGAGGCACGGCTCACCGAGGCCGGCTGGGAGGTGGTGCGCGTCAGCAGTTCCAGTGGGGTGGTGGGTTTTGCCAATCCGGAGCAGCACCTTCGGGGACTTGGCTACGCCTGTTGTGTGCCGAAGGGGTTTGATGAGAGCCTCTCGCTGGCCCTGGTGTTGGGCGGAGACGGCACCGTGCTCTCGGCGGCCCGACAAACCGCGCCCATCGGGGTACCCATCCTGACCATCAACACTGGTCATTTGGGCTTCCTGGCCGAAGCCTATTTGAAGGATCTCGATCGGGTTCTCGACCAGGTGGTGGCCCAGGAGTGGAGCGTGGAACACCGTTCGATGTTGGTGGTGACCGTGATGCGGGGAGATCAGCGCCGGTGGGAGTTGCTCTGTCTCAATGAAATGGCCCTGCACCGGGAACCGCTCACCAGCATGTGTCATTTCGAGGTGGCCATTGGCCGCCACGCCCCGGTGGACATCGCCGCCGACGGGGTGATCCTGTCCACCCCAACGGGGTCCACCGCCTATTCCCTCAGCGCGGGCGGGCCCGTGATCACCCCAGACTGCCCTGTTCTCCAACTCACGCCCATCGCGGCCCACTCCCTCGCGTCAAGAGCACTGGTGTTTTCCGATCAGGAGCCCGTGACCGTGTTCCCCGCCACGCCCGAGCGGCTGATGATGGTGGTGGATGGGACCGCGGGCTGCTACGTATGGCCTGAGGACCGGGTGATGATCCGGCGAAGCGAGCACCCCGTGGGTTTTGTGCGCCTCGCCGACCACGAATTCTTCCAAGTGCTGCGCAACAAACTGGGATGGGGTCTGCCCCACGTGGCCAAGCCCGGGCCACCGCGGGACCATGAATGATGACCTCCCCCTCCTGCTGCTAGGAGGAACCGCCGCCACGGATCTGGCCCCGCGGCTCCAAGCCTCCGGCTACAGCACCCTTCATCTCCCCCGGGAGGACACCTCCTGGGGGGCCATTGGGGCAACGCCCGCCGCGGTGATTCTCTCTCCCCAATGGGAGGGGCGAATTCCCTTGTCGCGACGTCTTTGGGGTGGGCTGCCGATCTTGCTCGGCTGTCCTGGCGACACTGTGGAGGGCCGCTGCCTGGCGTTAAGCGCTGGCGCGGACGATCTCTGGCTCACCTCGGCGGGGCCGAGCGACCTGTTGACGCGCCTACGTCTGCACCTCCACTTGCGGCGGACCGCCAGGGAAGCGGAGGCCCCCCGGCTTGTGGTGGCTGACCTGGAGGTGGATCCTCGCGAGCAAACCGTTCAACGAGGTGGGAAAGCCATCCCGTTGACCTCGCGGGAATTTCAGCTGTTGATGCTCCTGCTCCGCGAGAGCCCAAAGGTGGTGGGCCGAGAGAGGATCCTCCAAGCCATTTGGCCAGAGGAGCGCGGCGCCAGCAGCAATGTGATTGAGGTGTACGTGCGCTACTTGCGCAGGAAGCTGGAGGAGGGAGGGCGGCCACGGCTGATTCACACTGTGCGCGGATTGGGCTACTGCCTAAAGGGATGAGGATCATCGGAGCCACCACCACGGCCACCCCCCGAGGGTGGAGCACCCAGGGGATGGTCGTCGGGTTGGCCACGGCCTGCCTGGCCAGCGCGGGGCTTGGATTCGGGGCCCGTGGGGGCCAACCCGGGGACAAGGGCCCCCCGCAGGTGTTGCCGATCACGGCCCAATGGTGCCTGTCCGGGGGCGAGGCGTCCCCCTGCATCGCGCTTGAAGTGCCACAAAGCCCGCGTCAATACAGCATGGGGCTGCAAATGCGACCGGCCCTGCCCCCCTTGCGAGGCATGTGGTTTGTCTTCACCCCCCCCTCGGTGGCGCGTTTTTGGATGCATCGCACCCTGGCCCCGCTCGACTTGATTTTCATCGCCAACAACCGAATCCTGGCCATTGAGGCCAACGCCCCCACCTGCCCGTCCTTGCCCTGTCCCAGCTATGGCCCGGTTGACCCCGTGGATGGAGTGGTGGAATTAGGCGCGGGGGAAGCGCAACGGCTGGGTCTCAAGGTGGGGAGCCCTGTGGACATCCGCCGGCTGCCCCAGCCGACCACGCTTTCACGACCAAGACGGGGTTGAGGGGCGCCAGGCGTGTGCCATCCGCCAAGGGAACGCCTCGCCAAGCCTGCAGTTGCGTGACAGCCACCCGCAAATTGGCCGCTTCCAGATCCCCTCGCAGCTCAGCCAGCCCCTCCAAGGTGGCCAAGGGCACCACGATCCGCCCCCCTGGCCTCAACCGGTCCAAAACGGCACGCACCACCTCCCTCCGTTCACGTCCCGCCCCCCCGATCAGCACTCGGTCGGGGGCCGGGAGGTCGGCCAGGGCGGCCGGAGCCGCCCCCTCCACCACGCCCGCGGGGGCGACAGCGAGGCGGGAGGCATTGCGATGGATCAACGCCGCGGCACCGGGGCGACGCTCCACGGCCCAGAGCCGCAACCCCGGCCTCAACCGCAGCGCCTCCAAACCCACCGACCCCACACCCGCCCCCACGTCCCACAGCACCCCCGTGGAGGGAAGCTCCAGGTCGGCCAGAAGTTGAACGCGCACCTCCCGTTTGGTCATCAGACCAGGATGGTCTGGGATCTGATGCCAGAGCCCATCCTCCAAACCAAACAGGGGCAATGATTCTGGATCGGGATCGCCTGGAGGCTCCGCGAGAAGCACCACCAGGTGAAGAGGATCCAGATCGTCTTCCATGGGCTCGGAGGTGGCTAGCCGACGCACCCGTTCCTTGGGGTGACCGAGCCGCTCGCACACCCAAAGGCTGTAGCTGGCCGCCAACCCCGAGGCCACCAGAGCGCGCCGCACGGTCTCGGCGCCTCCCTGACCGGGATCGGTGAGAACGGCGAGGGCGGACGGGCGGTGTTTCAACGCCTCCGCCAGGGGCTCACCGCCGCGCCCATGGAGACTCAGCCAACGGGCGTCTTGCCAAGGACGGCCAAGGCGAGCGAAGGCCAACTGGAGCGAGGTGGGGGCGGGGTGGAACGTGAGGCACTCAGGAGGCAGGGTCTCCACCAGGAGCCGGCCAATGCCAAACCACAGCGGATCGCCGCTGGCCAGCAGCATCCCTTGGCCGCCAGCGGCGAGGGCACGCGCCAACCAGGGAAGTAGCTCATCGGGCCGGTCGGTGGCCACGATCGGAGGGGAAGGCGTGGCCTGGGCCAACCAGCGGTGGAGATCGTCGTGGAGGCGTCGGGGGGCCGCCACCCAGTCGACACGCGACAAGCGCTCTTTCCAGGCTGGGCTGAGACTGTTCAGACCGGACGCGTCGGTGCCCACCACATCCAGATGGCCCCTGCCCATGATGCCCCTTGTCCCATCTCTGGAGGATGACTCTCCACCATGGCCGATCGTCGCCAACGCATTCATGAACTTGTGGTGGCTCTGGTGACTCAACAGGGCGACCTGGAGCTCCTTGGGGAGGATGGGGGACCCAACGGCCCTGGACCGATGGAGGGGACCACCCATCTCGGCGAAGCCATGAAGCGCAGCCGGCAGGTGATCCGGCGTTACCAGGCTCTGGTGCACTCCGCGGTCACTCTGGATGCCCTGATCGATCAAGAGTTGGGGGGCAATCCACTCCCAACGTCCATGACGGGATTGGGAAAGGCGGATCCGGGTTAGGGCTGGGCAGTGGCCTCCAAGGGAGGAGAAGGCGGCGGCGGCGGCGGCGAACCGTTGCACAACTCCCGTTCCACCAGGTCTTGGTCGAGCCGGGCGCCGAGATGGTCGACGATGGCTTGGGCGTCGCGCACGGCGTTGCCCAGGCAACAGGTACCCCCCGGGGAGGGGGTGACGTTGAACAGGAGACCAGGGATGGCGGGAACACTGACTTCACCGAGCATCAGTTTTCGCTCTTTTTTGTCAATCAGCTGGGGCCGCACCCCTCCATAGCCCTTGGCGAATCGCAAGTCGTCCAATTGAAGATCGGGAACGATCTTGCGCACATCCTCCAGGAAGAGCCGGCGCCGCAACCCTGGCACCTCATACAGCAGGTTGCGCACGATGTAGGCACGGATCTCGGGATCGCCGAGGAGTTGACGAAACACCGCCAACACAGTTTCATCGAGGCGAAGCACCTCCAGAAATTCCGCGAAGGAGGTGGGGCGGTAGCGCTCCAGGAGGGGCAACAGCAGGGCGGTGGGTCCAAAACGGGTTTGGCCCTCCACCCGCACGTCGGGATCACCGTGCAAGGCGGCGAAGGGGAGCTTGTCGTTTTGCATCGTATAAACCTTGCCACGCAAAACGGCAGGGGCAAAGTAAAAACTGCCCGCCACTGGCAGACAGGAATACTGAAGGCCATAGCCCATGCGTTGGGCCAGGAGCAAGCTGTGGGCCCCCGCGTTGACCACGACATGACGAGCCCGCAGATGTCTCGTCGCCGGCAGACGGCCTGGAGCCCCCTCGGCTCCAGGCCAAGGGTGGAGCTCCCCATGAAAGTCCTCGCCATCCGGGGTGAGGCGTCGCAACTCCGTGCCGAGATGGAGATTCAGGGTGCGCCCGGATTGCCCCTTGATCAGCTCACTCGCCTGGGCGACAAAAGAGGCCGATAGGGCCTCGTAGTCGACAGCCGTTGCCTCTCCACGGATCCCGATGGCCAACAATTCCTCTTGCCGGGGCTGCCCCCCCACCAGGGCCACCCTGGGTTCCCATTCGGCGATCAGTGCCTGATCCAACAGTCGCATGGAGGGGAAATGGGGAGAGAAGCGCTGATAGCGTTCACGCAGCGCCTTCGCCTCAGCCTCTCCAACCGCCAACACCATTTTTTGGGTATTGAACACGCAACGCGCTCGAAGTTCGGCTGGCAACCGCGAGGCATAACGACCGATCATCCCGGCAATCCGCTGCACCTTCAGCGCTTTTTCTAGTGTGTAGTTGGTCTCGATATCACCGCAGTGAATCGTCTGACTATTACTGGAAGCCCGGGAATTGACTTGGGCCAGCTGGCCATATCGTTCCACCAGGGTAAGATGGCGAAGATTTGTATAACGAGCCAAAACATACAAGAGGGCCGTGCCACAGACACCACCACCCACGATCAACACATCCGTGGCGGCCAACGTGTCAGCTTCAGCGGCAAGCGGATCCGGCAGTGGCATGGGAGCCGTCGCGGTCAACGGGACTCACCATCGTGGCGGATCGGGCCTCCTCCGGCTGGGGAGGGCCACACCGGGGGAGGGTCCACGGGGATCCGGCGGGCGAGAGGGTGGTTTATGCTTCTAGCCAAGGCACGTCACCTCCGGGTGAGGTGGGTCTGGGCGATTAGCACAGCGGTAGCGCACTTCCTTCACACGGAAGGGGTCACTGGTTCGAATCCAGTATCGCCCATGTCACAAATTTGCTTCTCGGGACGAGTTTCGCCCATCGGGCACCGTTTCCACCCCCTGGCCATACTGCCCATGGCCGGCTTTCCAACACCGTGAGCGACCTTGTGCCCCCCCCCTTGAGCGACGGGGGTGGAAATGACCCCATCCCCGAGCTGACACGGTTAGGCGACCTGCTAACCAAAGCCCGAGAGGGGGCGGATCTGTCCCGGGAGGCCCTGGCCGAGCGGCTTCGGATCGAGCCCCGGCTGCTGAAGGCCCTGGAGGAGGGAGACCACGGCCAACTCCCCGAGGGGGTGTTTGTCGTGGCCATGGCCCGTCGCATCGCCGGGTCGCTCCACGCCGACCTGGACGAGGCCATCGCCGACGTGCGGCACAGCCGCCTCATGTCGCCGAGACCCACCGCTCCAACCGTTTCCTCCAAGGACCCCGGACCCAGCGGGCTGGCTCAGGCGGCTCCTTCCCCAGCCCCTCGGCGCCCTCGGCCCGCCTCGGCCCCCCGGGCCTCGAAGCCCTGGCTCTGGCCCCTGGCGGCCTTGTTGGCCACCATCGCTGGTGCCGCTGGCTGGCTGGCGCTGTCCCAGCGAACTCCCGGCCCCTCCGCCGCGACCGCCCCATCCCCCTCCCCAGCGGTTCCACCTTCCCGCCCCCAGGAGCAACCGCCAGGGTCGGCCGCCATCCAGCCCCCTGGAGCCCCAGCCCAAGCTCCCGCCCCATCCCCCATGGAAGCCGACACGCTGCGGCTGAAAGCCAGCGAGCCCAGCTGGGTGGAGGTGCGAGACAGCGAGGGGAAAACCGTCTTTGAAGGCACCCTGACGGGGGAGAAGCGGTTCTCGCTCGGTCGCGGCCTGCGGGTGATGGCCGGCAGGCCCTACGCGGTGAACGCCACGATCGGGGCGGGGCCCTCCACCGCCCTGGGCGGGGTGGAGGACATTCGCTGGAGCTGGTTCAGGCCGGGGGGGCTCCAGCCGGAAGCGCCTCCATCGTCATCGCCGACACCTTGAGTTCCAAACCAGCGGACTCGAGCACCGCTGGAGCGCAGGATCGGAGGCTCCAGCACTCCAGGCTGAGATCCATCCATCCCGAGCCGCTGGCGGATGGTTCGGGCACCAGGAGAATCTCCACAACGCTTGAGGCGAGGCGGCGCAATTGGACCGCCGCCACCACCTTGCCCGGCCGCCGATCCAACGCCGCGGCCAATCGAAGCAGCAGCGCCATGGTGCTGACCGTCCGCCTGTCCTCCCGGCTCTCGATCAACTGCCAAGACTCATGGCGCTTTTTCGGCAAGCCGCGACGGTGATAACGGGCGATAGCCGCCACCATCAGATGCTCCGCTTCGGAGTACCCCAAAAGTTCTCCATGGCGGATCAGATACCACGTGTGCTTGTGATAGGCGGCCACGTTGATGTGCTTCCCGCAGGAATGGAGCTGGGCCGCCGCCCAGAGCAACAGGCGTGCCGCCCCCTCGTCCTGGTGCATCCAACCTCGGGCCTGGTCGTAAAGACTCAGGGCGAAGTTGGACACGCGGGACGCCCGCTCCTCATCCACCCCATAGGTGCGGGCCAGGTGGAGCACCGTGCGCTCCCGGATCGAGCTTTGAAAGGCGAAGCGATCATCCAGGAGCCCCTGCCGGAGCATCCAATCCACAATCAACCCCTCCCGCAGGGCCCGCTCGCAGACCACCAGCTCGCGAATCTGCAGCATGGCCAGGGCGGTGTTGAGGATGAGCGCCCCGGGGACGATGATCTCGGCTCGACGCTCATTGATCCCGGTCAATTGGCGGCGCTGCTCCAGTGGCAGGGACACCAGACGGGTGAGCAGGGCCTCCAGCCGTGATCGGGTGAGCCGATACCCTTGCAACCGCAGGGGAGGCCGGCCCTCCTCCGCGGCCAACAGGGACGCCAAGGCCAAGGCCGTGCCGCTGGTGGCCACCATCACGGGCTTCTCCCCCGCCTGAAGCGACTGCTTCACCTGGGCCACGGCGGGATCCAGGGCGCCCTGGATGTACGCCTCCAGGAAGGCGCGCCGGCCGGGGGGGAGGGGATCCTCGTGGCAGAAATCCCGCTGCAGACGCACCGCGCCGATCCGGGTGCTGGTGAGCACGCGCGCATCGGAGCCATCGGCCAGGATGAGTTCGGTGGATCCGCCGCCAATGTCCAAAATGATGTGAGGGGTTTGGTCAAAGGCCATGCCCGATAGCACGCCCAGATAGATCAGCCGGGCCTCTTCGGGCCCACTCACCAGATCCACCTCCAGGCCCAGTTGGTCCTCAATGGCCTGCAACACCTCCCTCCCGTTTGGCGCCTCCCGCACCGCGCTGGTGGCCGCGGTGAGGATTTGCTCCACCCCATGGCTGAGGGCCAGATCTTTGCAATGGCGCAGGGTGAGGAAGGCCCGCTCAATGGCCTCTCCACTGAGATCCCCTGTCACCGGATCCCGATCGCCCAGACGGGTGGTGGCTTTCTCCGCCATCAGCACACGGAAGCTGCGCAGGGCGGGATCCACGGCGGCGATCAAGACGTGGATCGAGTTGGTGCCAATGTCGATGGCCGCCACTCTCCGCTCACCCGGCACGGGATTGCCCTGAGCGGGGATCGCGACCGAAGGCTCACCACCGCCCATCGGAACCTTGCGAGAAGAAAGCGGCGCCACTTTGCCATTGGTGGCCCCCGACTGACCGTCCGCCACAGCAATCCGCGATGCTCTCAAGTGGATAGTCTGCCGCCATGGAGGGAAACAGGGTGGGACTGACACCGGCGGTTACCAGGCCCATGGTCCAGCGGGTCGCCACCTGGATGGAGCTGCTGCGCTGGCATAAGCCCAGCGGCAGACTGATTTTGCTGATCCCCGCCGGTTGGGCCCTCTGGCTCCATCCCCTCTCCCCGCCGTCGCCAGCTTTGGTGGGATGGATCGTGGTTGGCGGCTTGGCGGTGAGTGGGGCGGGCTGTGTCGCCAACGATCTCTGGGATCGCTCCATCGACCCCCTAGTCGACCGCACCAAGGGCCGCCCCCTCGCCGATGGACGCTTGAGGGTGGCCACGGCCTGGAGGCTCTTGGCCCTCTGCCTGTTGGCGTCCCTGGCGGTGGTGCTGGCCCTCCCCATCCCGGGCCGCACCCTGTGCCTTCTCCTGGCGTTGGCCTGCCTGCCCCCGGTGTTGCTCTATCCCTCCGCCAAGCGCTGGTTTCCTTTCCCCCAACTGGTGCTGGCCCTGTGCTGGGGGTTTGCGGTGCTGATCCCTTGGGCCGCCATGGGCGGAGCGGAGGGCTTCTCGCCCGGGGAGGGGGGTGGGGTCCTCTTGCTGACCTGGCTGGCCACCCTGTCGTGGACGTTCGGCTTCGACACGGTGTACGCCATGAGTGATCGGGAGGAGGATCGCCAGATCGGGGTGCGCAGCAGCGCCCTCACCCTGGGCCGGGCGGCGCCCCACGCCGTGGCCGTTTGTTACGGCCTAACGGTCCTGGCCCTGGCCGGATCCGCCCTGCTGAGGGGGCTCCCCAACCCCGGCTTTTGGATCCTCTGGACCATCGCCGCGATCGGCATGCAACGGGAGGCGAGACGCCTGCTCACACCTCACCCGCCCCGCGCCCTCTATGGCCAACATTTCACGCGCCAGGTGCTGCTCGGGGGCCTGCTGCTGCTCGCCTTGGTGGTGGCCCGAGCATGACCCCCTCCTGGCCCATGGGGGGTCCGCCCCCGCCCCTTCGATCGGGGGACTGGGTGGGATTGGTGGCCGCCAGCTCGGCCTTGGACTCCTCTGAGCGACTGGAGGCCGGGATCGAGGTGCTGCGGGGGTGGGGGCTTGAGGTGGAGGATCCCGCCCACCTACTCAGGCGGCGATGGGGATACCTGGCAGGCGGCGACAGGGAGCGGGCCGAGGATCTGCGACGCCGGGGCCCCGAGGGCCAGCGGGCGCGGCTGTTGGCCTGCGTCCGCGGGGGGTGGGGATCCGCGCGGCTGCTCGGGGAGGGTGGGGAATCCCCCGGGGCCGGGCCCGATGCGCCGTCTTCCCCCTCCTGGCTGCTTGGATTCTCTGACGTCACCTCCCTGCTCTGGGCCCGGTGGGCCCGCGGTGGAGCGGGTGGCGTGCATGGCCCCCTGATCACCACCCTGGCGAGTGAACCCCCCTGGAGTCGGGAGCGGCTCCGCGGGCTGTTGTTTGGCGAGGGCTTGCCCGCCCTGGAGGGAGAAGGTTGGGGGGGTGGGATCGGCCAGGGGCCCCTGCTGGTTGGCAACCTCACCGTGGCGACGCACCTGCTGGGCACCCCCCACCTGCCCGATCTCCGAGGGGCCATCGCCGTGTTTGAGGATGTCGGGGAGGCCCCGTACCGCATCGAGCGGATGCTCACCCAGTGGCGACTGTGCGGGGCTCTGGAGCAACTGGCGGGAATCGGCTTCGGGAGCTTTAGCGGCTGCGTGGATCAGGAGCGAATGGATCAGGACCGCGACACCTTCTTCACCACCGAGCAGGTGCTCCGCGAGCGCACGGCCGACCTTGGCATTCCCGTGGTGGCCAAGCTGTCCGTCGGCCATACACCTGGCAACGCCGCTTTACCTGTTGGCGTGTGGGCCCGTCTGGATGGGGACAAGGGCCTCCTGGAGGTGGACAGCACCTGGCCTGCCCCCTCAGGAGCCTGAGACGGGAGGCCAGCTCGGCACGGTGCTGGGGTTGCCGTTGCGCATCGCGTGATACGCCGGCGAGAGAATCTCCACAGCGGCGGCGGCGAACTGATCCTGGATGGCCCCCAACAAGCGCGAGAGGATCTCGCGATAACAGAGCACATCCGACACGGAAGCATTCAGCTCATAGCTGATGTGGAAATCGTTGAGGGAGGTCTGGAGCACGAAGGGAGCCGGGTCATGGGCGATGCCAGGCACCGACTTCGCCGCCCCGAGCAACAGGCCATGCACCTGACGCCAAGGCACGTCATAACCGATGGTGACGGTGGTGGCCACGGCCACCGGTTGAGCCCCCTCGCGGCGACTGAAGCTGTAGTTGAGGATGGGGGAAGCAATCACCGTGGCATTCGGCAGGCTCACCACCTCGTGGCGGGGGGTGACGATCCGGGTCACGAGCAGATCCCGATCCTGCACCACCCCCAGCACACCATTGATCTCAATGCGGTCGCCCTCTTGGAAGGCCCTGGTGTAGATGAGCATCAACCCGCTGATGACATTGGTGGCCACGGCGCTGGATCCCAAGGCGGCGAGCAGGCCGAGGAACAGACCCGCCCCCTGGAAGGCCCGGCTCCCGGAGCCCGGAATGTACGGATAAGCCGTGACGAGCCCCGCCAGGAGAAAGGCCCCCGACACCAGACGGCCGGTGGGCTTGGCCCATTCGCGGTAAAACCCCGGAAACACCAGCCGCCCCCGATCAATGGCGGCAAACCAGGCATGGCAACCGCGCATCGCCAGCCGAGTGACAAACAGGATCAGCGCCACCGCCAGGAGGTTGGGGATGGCGTTGGCCCCGTTGTCGATCAGCTGGCCGAGCACGCGCAGGATATGGGCCCGCAACCCCTCCGCGATTGCCTGGGTGGGGGGGAAGAAGCTCAACAGAAGGGGAATCAGCAGGTAGCTGGCCAGTAGCGACAACGTCCAATGGCCAAGCCCGCGCAACACCTGGAGGCTGCCCCGCAACTGCTCTCCATCGAGCACCTGTCGCCCCCCCCACCTGAGGCCCTCTTGGCCAAAGCGCCAATCCAGCCAGCGCTGGAGCCGACGATTGAGCGCCGCCTGGAGCTTCCACCAAAGCACGTAGAGCAGCAACACCGCCAAGGCCAGCGCCAACCCCTGGAGCCAGGCGTCCAGGCTGTGGGTGCTACGAAACTGCTTGATGGCGCCGCGCAATTGATCGCGGTAGCGCTCGGCCAATTCCTGGCGGGAAAGGCCAAAGGCCCTCGCGGCCCGCTCGTCCACGGCCAGTTGGGGCTGAAAACGGCCATTGGAGTTGAGCAGCCCCACCATGAAGTAGGGCGGCTCTTCCCTCACCACAAGCCGCTCAGGGTCGACGGCTTGGTTTTTCGCCAACGCCTCCAGCTGGCGGCTGCCTCGCTCCGCCGCGATTTGGGGCGTCTGGGCCCCAGCGGCCACACGGATCTCCAACACCTTCCGCCCATCCAGGGTGATCCAGGCGGAGGGGGGGGCCTCCGGTGGCCCGGGAACTTGGGCTGACACCGAAATGCCCCAGAGGCTCAAGACAAGGATCAGGGCCAGCGCGACACCCTCCATCAGGCCCCACCACCGCGGGAAGGAACGTAGGGAGCTCACGCCGCGGGGCCCCGTCCCCAGCCCAAGTCTTCGGCCTCGGATTCCCGCCATCGCTCCTTCGGGGCGCACCTGAGGCCAGCTTGGCGCGACGGGACGGGCGCGTCAGCGGCGGGGGCACTCAACTCCAAGCCACAAGGGCGGCTCCCAAGGCGATCAGGGCGACACCCAGCCACTGGCTGAGGTTGAGGGTCTCCCCCAGCAGCGCCACACCGCCCATCGCCACAAGCACCACGCTGAACTTGTCAATGGGCGCCACCCTCGCCACGGGACCCATCTGCAGGGCGCGGAAAAAACACATCCAGGAGCCAGCGGTGGCCAGGCCCGAGAAAAGAAGAAACAGCAGACTCCGTCGCGGCAGGGCGGAGAAGGGCACCACCTCGCCGCGCGCCACCACCACCACCGCGAGGAAAGCCACCACCACGAGCGTGCGGAGCAGGGTGGCGAGGTTGCTGGGGATGCCCTCCAGTCCCACCTTGGCCAACAGGGAGGTGAGGGCGGCCAGCACGGCTCCGGCCACGGCCCAAAAGGTCCAGTGGGTCCAGAGGTCAACCATCGGTGTTCGGGGGGGGCGGACTCCAAGCCCGCCAGTCGTCGTCGCGTTTGTGTTCATCAATGTGGGTGCGGCCAACGATGCGCCCGTCCTGAACGGCCTGGAACGAACGAAACCGCCTTCGGCCCCCATCCAGCACTTGGCTGATCTCTCGCACCCGCCGGTTGGATCCATCCGCGCTTTCCATCAGCAACACGGTGGTGTCGGGCGCGTGGGGCAGATCCATGGCCCACCCCTGGAGGCGATCGGATGTCACATGGAGACGCCCGTGGAGAAGCTCACCTGTGGCCTCAATCCGTCGCTGGCCGCCATCGGCCAAGTGATAGAGGTTGGTTTGGCTGTAGAGCCAGCGGCCCCCTTTCGCTTCCAGCCGCTGCACCACGGTGCTGGAGAACGACTCCACCAAGTGGCCGTCCGCGTCGTAACGGCGGAAGGTGCCTTCCCACACCCCCATTTGCCGCGCCAGGGCGGGCAGACCCCTGGCCACAAGCTCCTCAAGGCCCCCTTGGGCCGCCAGGGGCATGGGGGGAGGCCCGTCGCGTCGGTCGAAGAGCAGCCAACTGAACCCATCGATCTCGCCACGAATACCGCCATCCCTCAAGCGCAGAGCGCGATCGCGATACCAAAGCTGATCCTCGCTCAGCAGCATGGCGAATTCCGCGCACACCTCCCCGTCCTCTGGATGCTGGTAGCGGCACGCGCCCGGCACCATGGCTCCCCGCCAACGGTTGAGCTGGGGCTCAAAGTGAAACACCACATCACAGCCGGGATAACGGGTGAAGGCCTCCTCCCCCAGGACAGCCACCTGTTCAGGGGGGAGGAGGGGCCGGTCGTAGGTCGGCCCCTCACGAAAGAACAGTTGCTCCGCCCTCACTCCCACACCCCCCTCCGCCACCACCAACCGCGTCACCCGCTGACGGTGGGCCCGCCCCGGCACCGTGGCCCGGCACTCCTGGAAATACAACACCACATCGCCCAGCTGAGGCGCCTCCAGCCGCACCACCTCCAACGCGCGATGCTCCCGGGTGAGTTCGGGCGCCGGGGGACCACCCCGGGCCAGGGTGGCCTCCACCTGTCGGGCATTGTCAAAGGATCCTTGCCAAAGCCGGGCGACGGTCTCCACCGCCTCCATCCCGCGGGGTTGCTCAGCGGCGAAAGGCTGCGGGGCTGGCGGGGTCATGGCGGAGGAGGAGCCACCCCCTTGCTAGCCACGCTCCATCGGCTGTGCCGCCGATCGAGAGCGCAGCACCGCTTCCGCCACGCACAGATCAAACGGGGTGGTGAGCTTGATGTTGGAGGGCTCGGCCTCCAACACCCTCACGGGAAGGCCAAGGCGCTCATAGAGAGCGGCGTCATCGGTGACGCTCCAGCCCTCCTCCTCGGCTTGTTGATGGGCCAGGCGCAGCTGACGCACCGCGAACCCCTGGGGGGTCTGGGCCGCCCACAGGTCCTGGCGGTTTGGGGTGGCCGTGATTCGTCCCCGCTGGTCCACCCTCTTGATGGTGTCGGTGACGGGAGTGGCCGCGATCACGCCCTCCCCCGCCCCCATCGCCTCCTCCAAGGCGGTGGCGCAGCGGCTGAACAACTCCGGGGTGGCCAAGCATCGGGCGCCGTCATGGATGAGCACGGCCTCGGCCTCCCCTGGCAGGGCCGCCAACCCCAGGCGCACCGAATCTTGCCGCGTCGGGCCCCCCACAACCCACCGCACGGGCCGATCGGGTTGGGCGGCCTCAAGAATCGCCAGGATCTTGGGCGCATCTTCGGCTTGGCCCATCACACCGATCCACTCGATCGCCGGACAGGCCAGAGCGGCCTCTAAGGTCCAGGCCAAGACAGGCCTCCCAGCCAGGGGCAGGAGCAGCTTGTTGATGGTGGCCCCCATGCGGCGGCCGCTGCCAGCGGCGGCGATCAGCAAATGCACGCGGCACCTCCATGGCTACGGACGGCTGGAAACCCGCTCCATACAATCAGGCCTCCGGTGCCCATCCCACGCCAATGCGCGCTTTGTTTCTGATCCCCGGGGATGCCCTCAGTCAGTTGCAGGCGCTGCCCGCCGCCGCGGCGGTGGCCGACACCCTGGGATTCAGCCTCCAGGTGGCCTGCTCCGCCACCGCGGCCCCGATTTGGAAATTGCTGCCGGCCGTGGAGAAGGTGATCCCTTTCCCGTTCAGCGAAGCCAGCCTGGCGGACTGGGCCAATTTGCTTGGAGCGGTCCGGGATCCCGACTTTCAAGTGTGCGTCAACCTGGCCAGCGGCCGGCAGGTCGACCTGATGCTCTCCATGAGCCATATCCCCACCCGGATCGCCGCGGCGGGCTTCTCCGCCACCGAACTGGTGAAGCCCGCCAACGGCGGCTGGCCCTCCCAGCAACTGGATGGCCACCTCCGGCCGATCGGGGTGCCACTGGAGGCCGATCGCTTCCGCCTTTCGCTTCCCAAGCCCACCCTGGAGGCGGCCAGCTCCAGCCTGCCGGCGGGGGAAGGGCCATTGCTTCTGCTGGTTCCAGCGGGGGTGCCGGGAGATTGGCCTGAGGAGCGGTGGCGCCACCTGCCCGGCACCATCGGCGAAAAGATCCCCGGGTTGCGGCACCATCTGGTGGGTCCTGCCAAGCCCGGGGCGATTCTCGAGCGGGCCGCCCAGGTGGCCGCTTCCGACGTGGTGCTGAGCAGCGACCCGATCACCGAAGAGCTGGCCCTCTACTGCGGGGTGCCCCTGGTGGCGCTGGGCCGGACCGCCGAATCCCTTCCGGCCCGGGAGGGGGTTCGCGGGCTGGCCGCCCCATCGGGACTGGCCAGCCTAACGGACAAGGAGGTGCTCAACGCCCTTGGCCTGGCCTAGCCCTCCCGGACGTCGCCTGAGCGAGAAGCCGACGCGAGGCCGATTCCCCCGCCGTCCCCCGCCCACCTCCCGGATTCGGCATCCCTGGTTGATCCCCCTGATCGCCCTGGTGATCGTGGTGAACGCCAGTGCTCTTGGCTATCGCCTTACGGAGGGTTGGGACTGGGGTGACTGCTACTGGATGGTGGCGATCACCATCCCCACCATCGGCTACGGCGAGGTGCACCCGCTCAGCTACGAGGGGCGTCTTGTCACCGTGTTTTCCATCATTGGAGGGCTGGTGGTGGTGCAGCTCTCGATTCAAAGTTTGGTGGGGCTCGCGGAAACGGGCTACTTTCGTCGTCTACAAACGCGCCGACTTCTTCACTGGCTTCAAAAAATGAATAACCATGTGATCCTCTGCGGATATGGCCGGATCGGCCGGGAGATTGCCGCCCAACTCAGCCGGGAAGGCACCCCCTTGTTGGTGGTGGAGATGGATCCGGATCGGCGCGACGCGGCGGAAGCCAAGGGCCTTCCCGTTCTCCTGGCCGACGCCACTCTGGATGAAACCTTGGTGGACGCCGGCATCCATCGCTGCCGCAGCTTGGTGGCGGCCCTGCCCAACGATGCCGCCAATGTGTACGTGGTGCTCAGCGCCCGGGCCATCGCCCCCCGGTGCCGACTCATCGCGCGCTCCGATAGCGAGGAGGCCGAGCGCAAATTGCGACAGGCCGGCGCCGACCAGGTGGTGAGTCCCTATGTGGCGGGAGGCAGGACCATGGCCGCCACCGCCACCCGTCCCCTGGCGGTCGACTTCATGGAACTGCTGGCGGGATCCGACTGCGAGGTGGAGGAGTTTCAGCTCAGCGAGGATCCCGCCCAGCTTGGAGCGCTCAACGGCCGCACCCTGGCCGAGCTGGATCTGAGGGGCCGCTCCGGGGCTCTGGTGCTAGCGATTCGCATGCCCGCCCCCGCCGTGGTGAATCCCTACACCTATCGGGGCAGCGGCTACGGAAGCTACCCCACCCTGGTGGCCAATCCTGGGGGCGCCACCCGCCTGTCAGCAGGGCAGCTGATGGTGGTTTTGGGGAGCAAAAAGCAACTCGCCCTGTTTCAAGAACTCTTGGGCGACGCGGTGGTGAGCGTGGAGCAAATGCCGGGCTGATCACCACCGGCGCGGGCATACGATCGCCGCCGCAGTCTCATCCCGTCCTCATGACCCCCTCCGACGCCCCCTCCGCCGGGACAGGCGACGCCCCCTTGGCCGGTCAAGTGGCCCTGGTCACGGGAGCCAGTCGGGGCATCGGCCGGGCCATCGCCGAGGGGCTAGCGGCCGCCGGCGCTGAAGTGGTGGTGAACTACGCCCATTCCCCCGATCTGGCGGCGGAGGTGGTGAGAGGCATCGAACAGGCGGGGGGTCGGGCCTGGGCCCATCAGGCCAATGTGGCGGTGGAAGAGGAGGTCGAGGCCATGGTGCGAGAGATCGTGACACGGCGGGGGCGCGTGGACGTGCTGGTGAACAACGCGGGCATCACCCGGGACGGCCTGCTGATGCGCATGAAGACGGCGGACTGGCTGAGCGTGCTTGATTTGAACCTCACAGGCTGCTTTCTCACCACCCGAGCCGTGAGCAAGTTGATGTTGAAGGCGAGGGGCGGTCGCATCATCAACATCACCTCGGTGGTGGCACTCATGGGAAATCCCGGCCAGGCCAACTACAGCGCGGCGAAGGCGGGCCTGATTGGTCTGACCCGCAGCAATGCCGCTGAGTTCGCCAGCCGCGGGGTCACGGTGAACGCGGTCGCCCCGGGGTTCATCGAAAGTGAGATGACCGCCAGCCTGGACGCGGAGCCGATCCTCAAGGCCATTCCCCTGGGGCGAATGGGCCGCGCGGAAGAGGTGGCCGGCGTGGTGCGTTTCCTGGCGGCGGATCCGGCGGCCGCGTACATCACCGGTCAGGTGCTCCAGGTGGATGGGGGGCTGGTGATGCGCTAAGAGGCCTGGCCAGGATCGGAGGAGGGGGTGGGACCGCTCAAGGGCTGGCCTAGATCGTCCCGTAGACGGCGAATGCGTTGCAGCAGCCGCAATCGCCGACTTCGGGCCGTGATGGTGAGAAAAAGCCGGATGGGCACATACACCAGGGCCATCGCCAACCCCAGGGAGGCGATCAAGAGAAAGACCAGCCCGTCCGCGGCCGCGGGAGCGGAGAGAGCGCGATCCGCCGCGTCCTCCAACGTTTGTTGAAGCAGATCCTCCATGGGCCCTGATGGATCAGCGTGGTCCCGACCCTACCGGCCATCGACACGAGACGCGCGAGTGATCCCCCCCAGATCCTGATCTGGTGACGGATAGCCCTCGGCCCCGGCCAATCATGTGGGAGCCTGGACTTCAGTCAGTTTTTCTCTCGACCCTTCATGGCCAAGCTGATTCAGTTTTCCGACGCCTCTAGAGACTCCCTAGAGCGGGGGGTCAATGCCCTTGCGGAGGCTGTCAGGGTCACCATTGGTCCGAAGGGCCGCAATGTGGTGCTGGAAAAAAAATTTGGCGCCCCCGACATCGTCAACGACGGTGTCACGATCGCCAAAGAGATTGAGCTGGCCGATCCCTTTGAAAATCTGGGCGCCAAGCTCATGCAACAGGTGGCCTCCAAAACCAAGGACACTGCCGGTGATGGCACGACCACGGCCACGGTGCTGGCCCAGGCCATGGTTCGGGAGGGATTGCGCAACGTCGCCGCGGGATCCAACCCCGTGGAGCTCCGCCGAGGGATGGAACAGGCGGTGGCCTTGGCCGTGGAGGGCATCGCCAGTCGCAGCACAGCCGTGGAGGGAGAGGCCATTCGTCAGGTGGCCACGGTCAGCTCCGGCAATGACGAGGAAGTGGGTCGCATGATCGCTGAGGCCATGGACCGGGTGAGCACCGATGGGGTGATCACCGTGGAGGAATCCAAGTCGCTGGTGACGGAAGTGGAGGTCACCGAGGGCATGGCCTTTGATCGGGGCTACAGCTCCCCTTACTTCATCACGGATCAGGAACGGCGCGAATGCACCTTTGACCACCCCCTGATTCTCCTGACCGATCGCAAGATCAGCGCTGTCGCCGACCTCGTCCCTGTCTTGGAGGCGGTCTCCCGAAGCGGTCGCCCCCTGGTGATCCTCGCCGAGGAGGTGGAGGGTGAGGCTCTAGCCACCCTCGTGGTGAACAAAACCCGAGGGGTTCTGCAGGCGGCGGCCGTCCGGGCGCCGGGGTTTGGAGATCGCCGCAAGGCCATGTTGGAAGACATCGCCGTGCTGACAGGTGGCACGGTGATCAGCGAAGACCGAGCCATGAGCTTGGCGAAAACCACCCTGGCCGATCTCGGCCAGGCGGATCGCATCACCATCAGCAAGGACCAGACCACGATCCTGGCTCGGGAGGATCGCCGCCCCGCGATTGCCCAAAGGATCGCCTCGATCAAGCGCGAGCTGGAGCTCACCGATTCCAGTTACGACCAGGAGAAACTGAGCGAACGCATCGCCAAGCTGGCCGGGGGGGTCGCGGTGATCAAGGTGGGGGCACCCACGGAGACGGAACTCCGCCATCGGAAGCTCCGCATCGAAGATGCCCTCAATGCCACCCGCGCCGCCGTGGAGGAGGGAATCATTCCTGGGGGAGGCACCGTGCTTCTCGCCTTGGCGGACGACCTTGATGCTCTGGCCTCATCCCTTAGTGGCGATCAAGTCACGGGGGTGCGTCTGATCCAAAACGCTCTCAAAGAGCCGCTCCGTCAAATCGCCACCAATGCCGGGGCCAACGGGGATGTTGTTGTTGAGGAAATCCGCCGAGGGGGTAAGGGATACAACGCCCTCACCGGCACCTACGAAGATCTCTTGGCGGTGGGAATTCTGGATCCCGCGAAGGTGGTGAGACTGGCCCTCCAGGATGCCGTCTCGATCGCTTCGCTCATCCTCACCACTGAGGCGATCATCGCCGATCGCCCGGAACCCACCAGCCCGGCTCCAGGGGGAGACGGCATGGGAGGGATGGGCGGCATGGGCGGCATGGGTGGCATGGGGATGCCAGGAATGATGTGAGATGTCCCTCAGAAGGCCCTCACCAACTTGGCGTGCAGCCGGCACACCGTGAGGGCCTGACGGGGGGGATTGCTCCCGCACAGCTTGCCGAGTTCACGATTGAGCGCCTCGAATTGGGCCAAGTGGCCAGCACTCAAGGGAAAGGCGGCCGCTCCGAGGAGAACAACGCTCAAAACGGCGCCGGTGCCAAAGTCGGGGACCGGGGTGGCGCCGCCCTTGGGGAGAAGATGTGCCAAGACCATGGCTCCGATCGTCCTCCGGGAATCACTGAGTTCATGCTGCGGCCCCACAGGACCCATGGGACGCGGACTAAAGAAAGATTTGTGATCCCCCTTTCAGTTCTTTCACATAGCGCGCCACCTGGAGGTCCACCCCCGTGATCGCGGTCCCCACCACCACGAAGTCGGCCCCACTGGTGAGGGCCTCTCTGGCTTGCGCGGGGTTGCTGATGCCCCCTTCGCAAACCACGGGAATAGACGGGGGAAGGGCCTCTCGAAGTTGGCGCACCAACTCCAAGGCGGGAGGTACGAGACCTTGGGTCGGTTCGGTGTACCCATAGAGCGTCGTGCCCACCCAAGCGCAGCCCAAATCCGCCGCGCGCCGACCCGAGTCCAGCGAATCCACATCGGCCATCAACGGCACGGCCCACTCCTCCCGGGCCAAGCGCACCAGCTCCTCCAAAGATTGCCCCTCGGGCCTCGGCCGTTCGGTGGCGTCAACGGCCACCACATCCGCGCCAGCCCCCCACACAGCCTGAATCTCCTGCCAACGGGGAGTAATGTACACAGGACTCTCGGGCCAGCAGCGCTTCCAGAGACCAACGATCAACCCTTGGGGGCAGCGTTGACGAACCGCGGCGATGTGCTCGGGGCTTTCGAGGCGCACTCCGGCCGCCCCATTGGCGAGGCAAGCCTCCGCCATGGCGGCGATAGCCGCCGGATCCCGAAGGGGAGAACCTTCCGGCGCCTGAACAGAGACGATCAAAGCCCCCTTCAACGCCGACCAATCGTTGAGCCGCATGGAGGGTTAGGGGCGAGGGCGGGATCGAAAGACACCAGGCAACCAGACGAGCCAGGGCTCCATCGCCCGGGAAATCGGCGCCGGGGAGCGCTTTTCTCTTCGACCGGAGGAGCGGGGCTTGGGGCTCGGGGCGTGCTGAGCCAGTGGCTCTTCCCCCAGAAACGTCGGTACGGGAGCGGCGGCTCCCTCCTCGAGAGAATCTTCCCTGAAACCCTCCACCGCGAAGGGGTCGGAAAGGAAAGGAGTCGAGGCGTCAGGCTCCGAGGAGTCAGGTTCCGAAGCGAACGACTCCGGAGGGCCAGGGGGCTCCTCCGGACGGAACTCCTGAGGGATGGGAGCGGGATCCCGCGGGATGGCCCCATCCCCATCCTGAACCCTGAATCCGGCCCACTCCTCTAAGGGGGAAGCCACAAGCGCGGTGGGGGGCTCCTGGGGAAGGCCAACGGTCCGGTCGCGTGGAAGGGGACTCGGAAGCGGCGCAAACGCGATCTCCAGGGGCGCGAAGGCTTCATCAAGGGCCCGAGATCGGGGCGGGGGAACAATCTCCTTTGCCGGTGTCTCCGGGAGTGGGGCCTCGACAGGCGGCTGGGCGGGTTCGACAGGGAGCCGGGCTTGTTCAACAGGGGGAGCCGGCACGGCCAGGGGTTGGGCGGGGGCCGCGGAGGGAGAGGATTTGCTCAACAGGGGGAGAAGCCAGGAACGGGGATCACCCTCCGGTCCATCGCCTCCGCTGGCTTGCTCCATCAGTGTCTCCAAGGTGTGCATCCCGTAGCGATGCACACAGCGCTGAGCGAGAGGGAGCGCCCGCGAGGCATCCCGTTGTTGGATGGCTGTGAGGAGCAAATCTCTCCAGTCTGGAGTGGAGGGTTGGGGGGTTGGGGAGGACACGGGCGAATGGGAACGGGGACAGGAGGGGACTACCGCAATTTTCGATCCAACATCGGTCGGACAGCCAAGAACAGCGCCAGGGCCAGAGTGAACAGGATCAGCAAGCAGGCATTGCCACTCAAAGATCCATAGGGGGCTTCCAGCACGACCTCGTTAAAACTTCCATGACCCTGATAGGCGGCCCGGATCGGTTCGATCGCGAAGGTGAGAGGGTTGAGAGAGGCCAGCCAGGCCAGCCACGAAGGCATAAAGGAAAGGGGCGCGAGGGCGGTGCTAGCGAATAGGAGAGGCAAATTCAGAACAAAGATGACGGCGATCATCTCAATGTGACCTGGTAGAGCGAATGCCAGGCCAAGACTCAGGGCTGTGACGGCAAACACCAAGAGGGTGAGGGTGAGAAGAACGAGGAGCATCCCAACCACACCAGGCCACCCGTAACCCAAAGCGCCAGCGACACCAACGATGGCAAGACTTTGGAGCAAACTGAGCGACAAAATGTAGAGAACAGAGGCGAGGACAATGGAGCTTCTCGAACGCAGTGGAGCGACCAGCAAACGATTCAAAAACCCAAATTCCCGATCAAACATCACGGGCAAACCAGCGTTTAACGCCGCGCTGAAGGCTGTGAAGACGATGACACCGGCCCCAAAAAACCGTCCATAGCTCTGTCCGCCTGGGAGCAACCCAGAAGGCGCGTGGGAAAACAGGGCGCCGAAAAGCAACAGCCAAATCAACGGCTGCAAAACCCCAGCCACGAGGGTGGAGGGGCGCCGCAACAATTGAACAAACAGCCTCCGTGTCAGGGCGAGGGTCTCTTGGGTGATCTCCGCCCAGGCGGACGAGGGGGCGGCTTCTGATGGCAGAGGGCTGAGGGTGGGGGAAGCGCTCGTCATGGGGATGTCGGGGTGGAAATCGTCCGAAGGAAAGGGAGGGGCGGGAGGTTCAACGCATTTGCCGCTTGCGCTCCTCCTTGGCATCCCGCTGGCCAACCACCGCAAGTTCCGCATCCATCAACGTGCGTCCTGTGGCCTGCAAATACACATCATCCAAGCTTGGGCGGCTGAGGGTGAGGGAAAACACAGGGAGGCCAGCGGCGGTCAAAGTGGATCGCATCCGGTCAACCACAGACTCCTCGTCCACCACAAGGTTTAAGGAATAGCCTTGGGCGACATTCACCACAACCTGTCTCACCCCTGGGCAGGCGCGCAACATCTCGCGCACCCTGTTGGCTTCTTCCTCATCACTGAACTCCCTGACGCGCAGGGTGACTCGGTCTCCGCCAAGAGACTCCTTGAGTTGCTGAGGGGTACCTTCAGCGATGACACGGCCGGCGTCAATGATGGCGAGCCGATTGGCTAGCGCATCCACCTCCTCCAGGTAATGGCTGCTCAACAAGATGGTGGTACCAGAGTCGCGCAAGAGCCTGAGCACGTGCCAAATGGCGTTGCGGCTCTCAATGTCCAGACCCACCGTCGGCTCATCCAGCACCAACACAGATGGTCGATGGAGAAGGCCCGCCGCCAGGTCGAGCCGACGACGCATGCCACCTGAGTAGGTGCCGCAACGACGATCAATCCAGTCCTCCATCCCCAAAAAACCAATCAGCTCCTGGATGCGCGAGGTGGTGTGCGCCGAACGGAGGTGGTAGAGATCCGCCTGGAGCCTCAAAAGTTCTCGACCGGTGAGGATCTTGTCGATGGCGACCTCTTGGGCCACGTACCCCATCAGGCGGCGGACCGCACGTGGTTCGGCCAGGGCATCATGACCGGCGACTCTGACCTCCCCGTCGTCGGGAGCGAGCAGGGTGGCCAGGATCCGCATGGTGGTGGTTTTTCCAGCCCCGTTGGGACCGAGCAAGCCGTAAAGACAACCAGCGGGGACATGGAGAGACAAATCGTCCAAAGCCCGCACCGTGGTGGCTTGACGGCCACCACCGAAATGCTTGCGGAGGTGGTGGAGCTCAATCAATCCGAGCTTCTCCAACGTGCTTAACCGAGTGGCAATTTAGACAGGGCCCAGGCCTGCAAGGTGGAGGAGAACCGCCATGGCTGGACTATTGACCACAGACGCCTGGGGTGAGCGAGCGAGAAGCAAAAGCAGGCAAATCCCAAAGAGATAGAAGATCGACCAGCGGAACAGATTGCGAGCGCGATGGGGATCCTCTGGCTGCTGACGCAATTGGTGGGTGAGCTGGAGGAGGCGAGCGTTGAACGGCATCACCAACAGACCGTAGAGCCAACCACCGGTGGGGAGGGCCACAACCCCGATCAGGCTGAGGATCACCGTCAGGAGGCTATAGCGACCAATAGCGTTCGCCGTTGGCACCACCCCGCGCACCACGGGCAGCATGGGAATTCCGGCGGACCGGTAGTCCTCCCGCAACAGCAGGGAGAGAGCCCAGAAGTGGGCCGGTGTCCACACGAGCACAAGGGCAAACAGCCACCAGGAAGGCCAGCCCAGGGAGCCGGCCGCCGCGGCTCCCACCAGGGGGGGGATGGCTCCGGCCACCCCTCCGATCACGATGTTGAGGGAGGTTCGCGGCTTGAGAAGGGCGGTGTAGAGCAGCACATAGCTGCACAGACCTAGTAACGACAGGGCCGCGGCCAAGGGGTTCACACCCCACACCAGCACGACAACCGCCCCCAGGGTCAGGCCGATGGCGAGGGCAAAGGCCTGGCGATGGGCCAGGCGTCCCGAGGGGATGGCCCTATGGCTGGTTCGCGCCATACGGCCGTCGAGTTCCTCCTCCCAAAGGCAGTTCAGCACACCAGCCCCAGCGGACGCCATGGCCCCCCCGAGGAGGGTGCACAGCAGTCGGGTCAGGTCAAGGGGCCAACCGGCGGAAAGGGCCATGCCGCCGACGGTGGTGGCGAGCAGGAGGGGGATCAGGCGGGGTTTGGCCACCTCCAGCCAGGCGGGAAGGCGGACAGAACGAGGAATGGATGCGCTAGCCACAACTCACCTTTAAGGAGGGGGATTCCGATTTGTTGAACCAAAGGACGAACATTCGTCCGCAGAGGGCACTCAGCTGAGCCACTAGAAGCGCGGCCACCAATTGGTGGCCGATGGTCAGCAGAGGGGCCTGCAGCTGAGCCCTCAAGGTGAGGAGCCCGAGGGAGACCTGGAGGCCCACCAGACTGATCGCCACAAGGGCCTGAGTTTTGATTCGGGTCTCGATCGAAGGGGAAAGAATCGACGCGGCGGCCATCACGGCCACCGACAGGGTGGCGGGAAGGGCCAGCTGGCGGTGCAACAGCAACCATTCACAGAGGTCACCCGACTGGAAGCAGTGGTCGACAGCCCATTGGCTGGCCATGGCACCACCAAGCACGCATTGACTGAACACCAGAACCAAGCTGATGACAGGAAGGGGAAACCACCAAGCTGGGGGGGCCTTGGGGAGGCTCCCCTCCGGCAGGAACTGATCCAGGGCGCTGATCCAGACCACCAGCAGCAGGGCCGTGGCCAGGTGAGCCGTCACCGTGGAGGAGGCCAGGAGACCGGTCACGGTAAGGGCCCCCAACGCCCCTTGAACAGCCACCAAAGCCAAGGCGAAGGTGGACGCCCAGGGATACCAGGCGGGGAGTTGTCGGCGCCACCACACACTCAACGTCAGGAGAACAAGAAGGGCGATCCCTACAAGAAAAGCGTCGAGACGATGGAACCATTCGAGAAAGACCCGCGGATTCATTTGCCGACCGGGCAGAAAAACCCCATAACAAAGTGGCCAATCGGGACAGGCAAGACCCGCCTCCATGACCCTGGTCGCACCACCAATGACCACCAGGGCCACCAAGGCGACCACGAGATGGGTGGTGAGCCCTCTGATCACTGAGCGAAGTGGCAAGGAATCAATGCCGTGAGGGTCGTATGGTAACGAGCTTTTTCAGATCAGGGATTGAAAACATCTCTGGATGATCTGTAACAATAAAGTGCATTTGCCGCAGCCGTTACAGAATCACCCACGCTGGCGCAGCAGCTTCCATACCCTAGTGACTGTGGTCTCCATTGGAGTCCAGCCACGACGCGCGCCCACCGTTCTGGATCCGCTTGTCTGGGTCCCCTTCATCCGTCCCTTCTCAGGACATGGCGATCCCTCCCTCACTCATCACGCTTCTGCTGGGCATGGCTCTCGTGCTCGCGGGTCTTTGGCTCGGGCAGAACGTCTCCCTTCTCCCTCTGGACGCGAGCCTGAACGCCCCCGTCTATGACGAACTTTTTAAAGTTCTCTTCAGCATCGGCAGTGTTCTTTTTGTGGGCATCCTTGGCCTTTTGCTGTTCAGCTTGGTGCGCTTTCGCAGGCGCGCTGGTGATATCAGCGATGGTGCCGCGATCGAGGGAAATTTGCCCCTGGAGATCGTGTGGACAGCCATCCCGGCGATTGTGGTGTTGTTCATAGGTATTTACAGCTACGACATCTATGACCGCATGGGAGGGATGACGCCACTCAATGACCACAGCGCCATGGTCCACACAGCCTCTCCCCAGACAAAGAGCCCCATGGCTCAACCCGCCTCTGTTTCCTCCAGCTCAGCCTCCAAACCTCAGGTTTGGGGAGGAATCGGCCCTGTGGCAGGGGAGAACGCCTTGATCATTGAGTTAACAGCCCTGCAGTTTGCCTTTATCTTTCATTATCCCGATTCCAACATCACCACTGGCGTGCTGCACATCCCAGCCGACCAACCCGTGGAGCTGCGCATGAAAGCCAATGATGTCATTCATGCCTTTTGGGTTCCCCAGTTCCGTCTCAAACAAGATGTGATTCCCGGACAGGAAACCATCTTGACTTTCACGGCGACCCGCCAGGGAACTTATCCCGTGATCTGCGCTGAACTCTGCGGTCCGTACCACGGGGGCATGCACACCTCCGTTGTGGTCCATGGGCGGGAGGACTACGACAACTGGATTCAGACAAACACGCCAGCCAGCCCACCGCCAGCGGCTGTTGCCCAACTCGGCCCCCATCCCATTGGTTGATCCATGACTCTCGCCAACCCTCAAGAACTTAATTTTCAACCACCCTCGTCAAACAGCCTTCAACCAAAAGGATGGTTGCGCTATTTCAGCTTTAGCCTAGACCATAAAGTAATCGGTCTCCAATACATCGTTACTAGTTTTTTGTTCTATCTGATCGGCGGAGCCCTGGCCGGGGTGATTAGAACTGAACTGATCAGCCCCATGTCTGACTTTGTCAGCCGAGAAACCTACAACGAGGTGCTGACACTTCACGGAACAATCATGATTTTTTTATGGATTGTTCCCGTGGTCAATGGTGGATTCGGAAATTATCTCATCCCCTTCTATGTGGGCGCTAGAGATATGGCATTCCCTAGGCTGAACGCTGTTGCCTTTTGGATGATCCCTCCAGCGGGATTCCTTCTTATCGCCAGCCATTTCATCACTGGATCGGCTCAGGCAGGCTGGACCGCCTACCCGCCCCTTAGCATCACAACTCCCGCCGCCGCACAGATTGTCTGGATCATCAGTGTATTGCTACTGGGTGGCAGCTCTATTTTTGGTGCCATCAATTTTATCGCGACCATCCTCAAACTCCGCAGGCCTGGCCTACAGCTTATGCAGCTGCCCATGTACTGCTGGGCCATGCTTGGCACCAGCATTCTCGCGGTTTTATCCACTCCAGTGCTAGCGGGCACCTTGTTGCTGCTTAGTTTTGACATTATTGCCCACACTGGATTTTTTAATCCCACTCTCGGCGGCAATGTGGTCGTATATCAGCATCTTTTCTGGTTTTATTCCCATCCTGCCGTGTACATCATGGTGCTCCCAGCCTTTGGCTTGGTGAGCGAAATTCTCCCAATCCATGCCCGAAAGCCTCTCTTTGGCTATAGGACCATGGTGTACTCGATCATGGCCATCGTGTTTCTTGGCCTGATCGTGTGGGCCCACCACATGTTCACCAGTGGCACCCCACCCTGGATGCGCCTCTTTTTCACCATTGCCACCGCCTTTATCGCGGTGCCCACAGGCATTAAGTTTTTCAATTGGTTGGCCACGTTGTGGGGCGGAAAAATCGCCTTGAACTCCGCCATGCTTTTTGCGTGCGCCTTTATCGTCAATTTTGTTTTCGGCGGCATCACCGGGGTGGCTCTTGCCCAAGTGCCCTTTGATATCCACGTTCACGACACCTATTTTGTCGTCGGCCATTTTCATTACATTGTCTATGGAGGAACAGTTTTCGTTATCTTTAGCGCCCTCTATCATTGGTATCCCAAGTTCACCGGCAGGATGTTGAACGAACCCTTGGGAATGCTTCATTTTGCCCTGACATTCATCGGCTTCAACCTTTGTTTTGCCCCTCACCATTGGCTAGGTCTTAATGGAATGCCCCGCCGCGTGGCCGAGTACGACCCCATCTTCACCACGCTCAATCAGTGGAGCAGTGTGGGCGCTCTCTTGATGGCGGTGAGCACGCTCCCCTTCCTCTTCAACGTGTTTTGGAGTCTCTGGAAAGGAAAGATCGCTGGAGACAATCCCTGGCGAGCCCTTACCCCGGAATGGCTCACCAGCTCCCCTCCGCCAGTGGAAAACTGGGCGGGTGAGCCTCCCCTTGTGACCCATCCCTATGGCTACGGCACCACCAATGGGGTTTTAAAGGTGGATCAAGCCACTGGTCAGGACCTTTGGTCGGGCCGTTAATCCTCCCTCGACGCTCGCTCGACCACCGTTGGGCCCATCCTCCCCATCCCATCGCCCCCTTCGTTTTCCACCCTCTCCACCCCGCCTTCCCTCTCGATGGACAGCCTGGCGACAACTTCCCCCAGCCAAACCCTGAATGACCCGCGGGCCGGGCACGCCCCCCACCCAGCCGCGGAGGGCCACACGGATGCCCGGATGTTTGGCCTCGCCACATTCCTGGTGGCCGACGGCATGACCTTTGCCGGGTTTTTCGCGGCCTATCTCACGTTTCGAGCCGTGAACCCCCTCCCTAGCGGTTCCAACTACGAACTTGAACTTGTCCTGCCCACCCTGAACACAGCCCTTCTGATCCTCAGCAGCTTCACCTTCCATCGAGCCGGTCGTGAACTTCTGTCCGGACGGTCCGCCCCGTGCCGTCTTTGGCTTGGGCTCACCGCGGCTCTGGGCGTCGCTTTTCTCGTGGGGCAAATGGTGGAGTACTTCCATCTTCCCTTTGGCCTTCGGGATCATCTGTTTGCCAGCACCTTTTACGCGCTCACTGGTTTCCATGGCCTGCACGTCACCCTCGGCGTGATCTGCATCGCTGTGGTGCTTCTTCAAGTCGGTCCAAAGGGAACGGTCTCACCCAGCGAACCTTTTGGTTTGGAGGCGGCTGAGCTGTACTGGCACTTTGTGGACGGAATCTGGGTGGTGCTCTACGGACTGCTCTATCTCCTTTGAATGGTTCCCTGGAGTTGATGGCTAGAGTGACGTTGTTCCTTGCGGAAATCTTTGCATGAGGGCAAAATCAACTTAGAAGCATTCCCACAGGCGGATGGCTGTGATCAAAGGTTCAGCCCTCACGGGCCCTCATCCTTCTCCCGCTCCCACTGATCTTCAAGCTCAGCCGGCCTCCACTCCTCTTGAGGGGAAAGAACTGCTGGACAAAGCCCGCGCCCTCAGCAATCGCCCGGAAGATCAGATAGCCCGCGCCTGCGGCTACGTGGGACCCAGCGGAAGGGTGTTGAAGAAGAGTTTTTACCGGGCTCTCGTCGCCGCCAAGGGCTACACCCTCCCCTCCAGCACCATGGCCAATGGATTGAGCCGGGGGCGCAACGCTGATTTCAGGACCCGGGTGCATGGCAACGGCAACCTCCTCATCGGCCAGGCCTACACCAGGCGCATGGGATTGGAGCCAGGGCAAGAATTTCGGATTGAACTCCACCGGGAAACCGGATCGATCTGGTTGCTACCTCTGGAGCCAGGACAGAAATAACAACAGAGGGCTTGGCGTCTCATCCCGTTGAGGCGCATCCCGTCTCTCCGGCCGGCGGGGATGGACCGGTCTACTCCCAACCTTGATCAGCCAGCCATTCATTGGAGAGAGGGGCTTGGACCGAAGGCTCCTGTTTCTGAGCCACCACCAAGCGCTCCAGGTAGCGCGCCACCAGATCCGCTTCCAGATTCACGGCATCGCCGACTCGCCTGTGGTGAAGAGTGGTGTGTTGCCAGGTGTGGGGAATCACCGCCAGCCAAAATTCCACCCCGCCATCCTCCCAGCCGGCCACCGTCAGGCTGATTCCATCCACCGCGATGCTCCCTTTTTCACAGATGTATCTGCCGTAGGCGGGATCTTGCCAGGCCAGGGCCAGGCGCCAGGAAGAGGACAACGGCTCAATCTCCAGCACAGTGCCCAACCCATCCACGTGGCCACTGACCAGATGGCCACCCAGACGATCGGACAGTCGCAAAGCTGGTTCCACATTCACCCACGCTCGGGCCCTGGCTCTGCTTCCGAGGGTGGTGCGGGAGAGGGTCTCCTCACTCGCGTCCGCCCGGAAGCCCCGCCCGGAAGCCTCCCGCTCCGCCACCGTGAGGCACACCCCATCCACAGCGATGCTGTCTCCTAGGGCCACAGGTTCGAGCCCCTCCAGGTCCCCTCGCACCCAAACGCCATGGGAAGAGGGTTCCAGTCGGCCGATGGCCTGAACCAATCCGGTGAACATGGCCTCGCGGAGAGTGGCTGCTGGCTCGTCATAATCAAACAACGGCCAGGGGCTGTTTCGGTACGGACACACCCAGGAGCAGACACACCATGGTGGAAATGCAAGTTGCGGGCATTGCCCTCGATGCCGCCAGCCGCGGTCCGATCGTCCTTCTACGGGATCCTTCCGGGCGCCGACAGGTTCCCATCTGGATTGACCAGGCCCAAGCCCAGAACATCTTGGCCGGGATCAACGGTGAGCGACCACCCCGTCCTCTCACCCACGACCTGATGGCCCAGATTCTCCAGCTGGCGGGCTTGCGACTCGAGCGCGTGATTGTGCACGCGATTGAGGACAACACTTTCCGGGCGGTGCTCAAACTGATCAACGACGCCGGGGAGAGCGGCGAGCTTGATGCCCGACCGAGTGATGCCATCGCCCTGGCGCTCCGCACAGGTAGCGGCATCTGGATGCTCGAGGAGGTAGTCGCCGACGCTTCGATTCCTGTGGACGCGGAAGCGGACGCCGAGGATCAGGAGGATTTCCGCCGCTTCCTGGATCGCACCAGCCCGGCTGAACTGATTCGCCACCTCCACAAAGCCGCCACTGAGGGAGACGCCGCGGAGGCCGAGGCCACCGAGGGTGAGGGAGATCCTGATGTGCCCCCCAACGGTCCCACGGATACAGCCCCCGGTGGCCCGGAGGATGAGAACACCACGCCCTGAAACGCCCCCGAACATTCTCCCCATCACAACAGACGCTCCCCCTCCACAAGCCGCCACGCGAAGGCCCTTCGGAGACGGACCCGCCGTGTCGCTGTTCACTCTGGGCACCATGCGAGCCCTGGAGAGCCCTGATGCCATGGAGGCGGTCGTGCGCCGGGCGGTGGCGGTTGGCGTCAATCACATCGAGACAGCTCCCTCCTATGGACCGGCGGAGCGCTATCTGGGATCCGCCCTGGCCAAGCTGGCCCTTGAGCAACCGGCCCAACGGGCCGAGCTGGTGCTCACCAGCAAAATCCTGCCCTCCTTCGACGCCGCGGAGGCTTGGGGCCAAGTGCTGGCCAGTCTTGAGCGCCTTGGGGTGGACAAACTCGACAACCTGGCCATTCATGGCCTGAACACCGAGGACCACCTGCGCTGGGCCTTGCATGGCGCGGGATCCGAGCTGTGCGCCAGGGCTTTGGGGGAAGGCCGCGTGGGTCAAGTGGGCTTTAGCAGCCATGGCTCCTACAGCCTCATCACACAAGCCTTGGAGAGTGGACGCTTTAAATTTTGCGCCCTCCACTTGCACCTCTTCGATCCCAGCCGTCTCCCCCTCGCCCAAGACGCTCTTGAGGCGGGTATGGGAGTTCTGGCCATTTCACCGGCCGACAAAGGGGGTCGGCTCCAGGATCCCCCCCCCCAGCTGATCGAGGACTGTGCCCCCTGGTCGCCGCTCCTGCTGGCCTATCGATTTCTCCTGGCCCGCGGGATCAGCAGCCTGACCGTTGGCGCCACCATCCCGACGGATCTCGATCTCCCGGCGACCCTCGCCCGCGCCCATCAGCCCCTAAACACTTCAGAGCAGGCGGCCGTGGAACGTCTGCGGGCCCTCGGCAAGGCCCGGCTGGGCCAGGAGTGGTGCGGCCAATGCCAAGCCTGCCTGCCCTGTCCGAAGGGGGTGCCGATACCCAGTCTGCTGCGCCTCCGCCAACTCGCGATCGGCCATGGCCTGGAGGCGTTTGCCCAGGAGCGTTACAACCTGATCGGTCGGGCGGGCCATTGGTGGGAACAGGTGAACGCCCAGGCCTGTGAGCGCTGTGGCGACTGCCTGCCCCGCTGCCCCCTTCACCTTCCGATCCCAGATCTCCTGGCGGATGGCCACCGCAGGCTGGCGGCGGCTCCCCGCCGCCGCCTATGGGGCTAGGTGCGCTGGCAGGGATCGGTGCTGGTCCAAAGCGCTTGCAGCCGAATTTGTTCCTTGGGCTCCAGGGGGGGAAGGTTTTGGCCGCGCTGAAGCACCGGCTCCGGTGGCAACAGCACCCGAGTCAAGGATGGGGAAAAGCCCCGCGTCGCCGCCTCCAGCGTTGGGCGGGGGAGGGGTGGAACCCAACCGGCCGCGAGGGCGAACGGCAGGAGAGGGGGGCGCAACAAATCCGCCAGCCAGTCCTGGAGGGGCGCGATCTCCCCTCCTCCAGCGGGTCGGAGCAGCAACGACCAGGCCATGGGGGATCCCTCGGCTGGCAGGAGCGCCGCCAGGCGGGGGTCGCGTCGAAGCAAGGGCACCACTTGGGGCCTGGGCAGGACTGCCGCCTGGGCTGGGCCGCTGAGCAGGAGATTGATGCCATGGCGATCGTCAAGGGCCAGCGCCTGCCGCCGCAGGCGACACAACCGTTGAGGGTCTTCCCCCACCAGGGCCATCACGACCCGGGGGCTGGAGGGGAGCACCACCTTGCCGGCCAAACTCGGCTCGAGTAAGACATCCCAGCCGAGATCCGCCCGCTGGGCCAGATCAGGCCTGTCGCGCAGCACCAACACCCAGGGGTTGCGGCTCCAGGGAAAGGCCAGGATGGGTTGCCCCTCAGGGGCAAACAGACGGCTGGCGGGGCACGCGCTGGGATCGAGGCGGGCCAGGACTCCCTCCTGGCCGAAGGGGATCCAAGTCTGGCCAGACAGGGAGGTGGCCCAGCCATCACTGAGCTGAGCCAAGGCGGGGCGTCCACTCGCCTCGGCCTTGGAGGCCTCCAGCACCTGGGCGGGCCCCTCCACCCACTGGGGGCGCCAGTCGGCGGGAAGCCGTCGCACCCAGCGCTCGGGCAGATCACCCCTGCGGGACGCGAGTCGGGGCCCGATCCGCGAGCATCCCGCCAAGGTGCTCTCCAGCAGGGCCAGGGAGCCGCACACTCCGATCCCCAACAGCGAGCGGCGCGACAGGTGACCCTCAGCCATGGTTCGACCGTAGACGCTCGCGGACCGCCGTCAGGGACCAGGGCAGCAATTCGGCGCAGGCCGCGTCGCAGCGGCGGGCGAGATCCGCCGGATCCCGGCCGCTCAGCTCCCAGAGCACCCCAAGGCCCCCCGCCCCGACACCCTCCTTCACAAAACCCTGTTCATAGGCCGCCAAGGCGGGATGGCAAGGGCCCGTAAAGGCGAGGGAGGCGCGAAAGGCCAGGGGCTCCACCTGAAAACGCCGCCCCAGATGGTGGAGCAACCGCTCCAGGTCGCTGCCGGGCTCATCCGCCACCCAACGGGTGGTGGCCAGGGCGGTGGCGGCCGCCAGGGCGAGGCGCTGGCTCGGCGGGGCCAACGCCAGGGCCAGGGCCCAAACCGCCGCCATCTGGCTGCCGCCCGCCAACAAGACGGGCACATCCGCCAATGCCGCCCCGAGGAGCAGTCCCGCCGCCACCGGTTGCATCGGGTCGCCCAGGGCCGCCACCACCGCCAGCGGATCCTCAACAACCCCATCTCCCAAGGCCAGCCCCGCCAAGCGCGCCCCACGCTCCACCAGGGCCTGCTTCAACGGATGGACGGGATCGCGCAGGCTTCCACTGACCAGCCCGGCCGCCTCGACTCCCAACGCGCACAGCACCCCCAAAGCCGTGGTGGTTCCCCCTGGAACACACTCGGCGATCACCAGCGGGGCGTGGGGAGAACGGCGGGCCAGCCCTAGACCCCAGGCTCGCCCCTGGGCCACCAGCGCGTCCACCCGCCGCCGAGAGAGGGCCTGGCCCGTGCTCAGGCACCGGCTTGGCCCCGATCCCCATGGGGCGGGCAGTCGGAGATGGGGGATCGCCGGGGCGATGGCGCAGCCCAGATCCACCACCAAGGGGGTGAGGGCCAACCCCCCTAAGGCGACATGGCTGATCAGGGCTGGAGAGACGCCGGCCGGGAGGGGCGGGAGCGCGTGCGGGCGCCTGCCCCCTGGTCCAAGCAGGAGGAGTTCCGCGTCGGCGGCGGCGGTGGCCCGACGGGCTTCCGGTGTGGCGCCCGCGGCGGAAATGCCAGGGACGGCCGCCGTCTCCGTGGCCGCCAACAGCACCACCACCTGGGTGGCGGGCCACCAAGGGCGGAATCGGGACGCCCAACGTGTCGCCCGATCGGGAGAACCATGGAGGGGCTGGGGACCACTCAAAGGGGGTCGAGGCTCACCAGCGCCTGCAGCGAGGGAGGTGGCTCGCTGATGGGAGCTTGGAGGCGGGGAAAGATCCAATACGCCACCGCGTGCAGACAGAACACCACCAGCAGGTTTTGCAACAACACCAAGGCCAGGGCGGCGACCTGCACCTGGGTGAGATCCAAACCGGGGCCTAATCGGAGGGCATCGGACAACCGATCCAGCACCTGGGAGGCCGCCGTGGTGATCAACACCCAAAGGTTGTCTCCCACCAAAACTGAGAGGACGGCCAAGCGCACCAGGAAACCGAAGGCCCCGATCAGGGCGCCGATGGGAAGGGTGAGCCACCAGCTGAGGCGTCGCCGCCACCCCCAACCCAACCAGAGGGCCAGCAATCCATAGGGGAACAGCACCAAGGGACCCCGGATGGGTCCCATCAGGGCCACGAGCAGCAGGCCGGTGACCGCCACACCCTCAAGGGCGCAGCGCCATCCATGGCGCAACTGGAGCAGGGTGAGGGGAAGTGGCAAGGCCAATCGGAACAAGGGACTTCCGACGGGCAGGTAATAGAGCGCGGCCCACAACAGGGAGGTGGCCGCCGCCAGATAGGCGGTGTCCATCAGTTGGCGGGCCTGGCGGGGACTCAGGTCGCCCCGTGCCCGAGACGGGGAAGGGGTGGGGGAGGAAGCCATGGTCAACGGGGGGGGGGAGCCTTCCGGACGGAAGGGGCTTCCACCGGGGCGGCGGCCCCCTTGACCCGTTCGATGGTCTCCACCTCAAACGGGATGGACGCGGCACGCAGAGCCTGGGTGACCGCCTCGGCTGGCGCGGAGGGGTCGGCCTGGGGCAGACGGATGGTGACCCGATAGGGAATGGACGGATTGCCCGACAAGCCCGGCTTGGGCTTCGGCGCTGGGGGCGTCGCGGTTGGGGCCCCCGGACTCTTGGGGCCACCCTTGGCTGGCGGGGTGGGGACCGTGGTGCCCGCGGTGGGGGGAACGGAAGGCTGGAGAGAGGTCCGTCCGGGGGTTGGGCCCCCTCCCCCAGACGGCGAGGAGGGGGGAGCCGGGGCGTCCTTAAGGGCTGGCGTGTTCGCCGCCGACTCTTGACCTTTGGGGGGGGGGTCCTGGGCTTTCGGAAAGCTGCCAGAAAGGGTGTCGCCCCAAGGGGTCCCGGCACATCCAGAGGCACCCACCATCAGAGCGCTGACGGCGGCGGCGGTGAGGACCCTCCGGCCCCTCGAGAGTCCCTTGACAGGCCGGATGTTCATCCGTTCCCCGCCGGGCGGATCACCCGCACGGGACTGGCCCGCAGCCGACCGGTCTTGGTGGTGGCTGGCCCCTTGCGGGTGGCGCCGGATGGGCTGGAGCGGGTGGTCGCGCCGGCCGTCTTGGCGCCGCTCGCCTTGGCGGCGGATCGGGTCGTCTTCGGTGCCGCGGCCATGTTGGTGGAGCGGGAACGGCCTCCTCCCTTGGCGGTGGAGGCCTTGGCCGCCAGGATCTCCACCGCCCGCTCAAGGGTGAGGGTGTCAGCGGTGGAGCCCTCCGGCAGGGAGGCGTTGACCTTCCCCTGCTTCACATACAGGCCGTAGGGACCATCAAACAGTTGGATCGGCTCGCTGGCTCCCTCTGGAGTTCCCAGGTCGCGAAGAGCCGTGCGGCCACCCCGGCCACGCTTGGGCTGGGCCAGCAACTCCAGGGCCCGACCCAGGCCGATCGCCAGCACATCGTCTTCCGCCTTCAATGAGCGGTAGTCCTTTTCACCCTTGCCCTTGTCGTGCACCACGTAGGGCCCGAAGCGTCCCAGGCCCGCCTGGACCTTGCCGCCCTCGGGATGCTCGCCGAGATGCCTGGGCAACCGCAGCAGGCCGAGGGCATCCTCCAAGGTGAGTTCTTCGGGCTTCACACCTTTGGGAAGGGACGCTCTCTTGGGCTTCGGTGTGTCCTCGCTCACCTGGCCCAGCTGCAGATAGGGGCCGTACTGCCCAAACAGCAGATACACCAACTGGCCCGTTTCTGGATCCTCCCCCAGGGACTCCGGGCCCTCGCTTTTCTGTCTCAGCAAGAGTTCGGCCTTCTCCGCGTCCAAATCCGCGGGAGTGATCTCCACGGGCAAGGTGGCTTTGCACAGCTCCTCGCTACCGTCCTCCGCCTCCCGTTTGCTCTCCAGGTAAGCCCCGAAACGGCCGATGCGCACCACGCAAGGGAGCCCTTCCAAGGCGATGGTTCGGGAGGTGGTGGGATCGATGTCGCCCTCGCGGCGCTGCACCTGGGCCTCCAAGCCCTCGTCTCCCTTGTAAAACTTCTCGAGATAGGGGAGCCAGGGGGTCTTGCCCGCCGAAATGTCATCCAGGCTGCTTTCCATGCGGGCGGTGAAGCCCGTGTCGACCAGCTCAGGAAAGTGCTGCTCCAAAAGGGAGGTGACCGCGAAAGCGGTGAAGCTGGGAATCAGGGCGTTGTTTTGCAGGGTGGCGTAGCCCCGATCCTGAATCGTGCCAATGATGCTGGCGTAGGTGGAAGGCCGACCAATGCCCTCCTTCTCCAGGGTTTTGACCAGGGCGGCCTCGCTGTAGCGCGCCGGGGGCTGGGTTTGGTGCCCGAGGGCTTCAACCCCCTTGCAAAGGGGCGCCTCTCCGACCTGGAGGGACGGCAACAGCACTTCCTGGCCCTCCAGGGCCGCCTCGGGATCATCACTGCCCTCCACATAGGCGCGAAAAAACCCCGGGAAATCAATCCGCTTGCCACTGGCTCGGAAGGTGGCGCCGGCGGCCTCCAGGTCGACCGCCAGGAGGGTGAGCTTGGCGTCAGCCATCTGGCAGGCCACCGTCCGCTTCCAGATCAGCTCGTACAGAGCCAACTCCCGGCCATCCAAGCCGGTGTCGGACGGGGTGCGAAACGCCTCCCCCGCTGGCCGGATCGCCTCGTGGGCCTCTTGGGCGTTGCGGGCCTTGGTGTGAAATTGGCGGGGGGAGGGAGACAAGTAAGCGTCGCCGTATTTGCTCGCCACGCAGCTTCGAGCGGCCTGGATGGCCTGATCGGAGAGGTGCACCGAATCGGTGCGCATGTAGGTGATGAAGCCCCTCTCGTAGAGGGCCTGAGCCGTGCGCATGGTGTCACGAGCGGAGAGGCGCAGCTTGCGGTTGGCCTCCTGCTGAAGGGTGCTGGTGGTGAAGGGCGGGACGGGCTTGCGCACGGTGGGCTTCTCCTCCACCTCCACCACCCGCCAGGGGGCCTCCCGCACCGTCTCCCGCAGGGAGCGGGCCTCCTCCTCGCTGAGGAGCTTCACCGTGCTGCCACTTTTCAGGCCGCCCGTGGCCTCATCGAAATCCCCGCCCCCCGCGATTTTCTCCCCGTTCAGGTGGGTGAGTTTCGCCTCAAAGGCCGATTGACTGACCTCCAGGGAAGCCTTGAGATCCCAATAGGAGCCACTGCGAAACGCCCGACGAGCCTGCTCTCGCCGCACCAGAAGACGCACGGCCACCGATTGCACCCGGCCGGCGGACAGACCCCAGGCCACCTTCTTCCAAAGCAACGGGGAGAGGGTGTATCCGACCAGGCGGTCGAGGATGCGACGGGTTTCCTGGGCGTGCACCAGCTCCATGTCAATGGCCCGAGGCGTCTCGAGGGCGCGCTGGATCGCCGGCTTGGTGATCTCGTGGAAGACCATGCGCCGCACGGGCACTTTGGGGTCGAGCAGCTGCTGCAAATGCCAGCTGATGCTTTCCCCTTCCCGGTCCTCATCCGTGGCCAGCAACAGCTGATCGGCACCTTTCAGGGCCTCTTTGAGCTCTTTGACGACCTTTTTCTTTTCCTTCGGCACCACGTAGAGCGGTTCGAAGTCGCGGGTGATGTCCACTCCCAGGTTGGCCCACTTCTCCCCCTTGTGCGTCGCGGGGATCTCACTGGCGTTGTTGGGGAGGTCGCGCACATGGCCCATGGAGGCCTCCACACGGAAATCCTTGGGGAGGAAGTTCCGAATGGTGCGGGCCTTGGTGGGGCTCTCGACGATCACCAGGGTGTGCGCCACAGGGTAGGGAGCCGATCGATTGACCTTCTATATCGCATCAAGGCCGCCCCCGGGGCAACGGATCGCGAACGGCTGGCCGTCGACTCCCCCCTAGCCGAGCGGGCAACGCCGCTAAACTCCGCCACAATCGCTGATGGATCGCTGTGGTTGCCGACATCGCTTTGCAGCTGAACGCGGCGGCCATCGCTCCGGAATCCGCCGTATTGCTCGCTTTGGTGGGTTGCCTCTTGGTGGATCTGGCAGGGGAGCGGACCGCGAGCCGCTGGGTGCCACCGATCTGTTATGGGGGCCTGGGAGCGTCGCTGGTGCTCCTGGCCCTGCAGTGGAATGGGGCTCAAGAGCCCTCTTTTCTTGGCGCCTTCCTGGCGGACAACCTGGCCATCGCCTTCCGGGCCGTCGTGGCCGCCTCCACCCTCATCTCCCTGCTGCTGAGCTGGCGCTATGTGGAGCGCAGCGGCACCCCCCTTGGGGAGTACGCGGCAATCCTGCTGGCCGCCACCCTCGGGGGGATGTTTCTCTGCGGGGCGACCGACCTGGTGAGCATCTTCATCTCGCTGGAAACCCTCTCCGTCGCCAGCTATCTGCTTTCGGGCTACATGAAGCGCGACGCCCGCAGCTCGGAGGCGGCTCTGAAATATTTGCTGGTGGGCTCAGCGGCGGCGGCGGTCTTCCTCTATGGCGCCTCCCTGTTGTACGGCCTGAGCGGAGGGAACACCGGACTGGAGGCCATTGGCGTCGCCCTGGCGGGAAGTGGGGCTCCCATCGCGGCTCTCTCCCTGGTGTTCGTGCTCTCCACGGTGGCCTTCAAGATCGCGGCTGTGCCGTTCCACCAGTGGACTCCTGATGTCTACGAGGGCTCGCCTACCCCGGTGGTGGCTTTCCTCTCCGTGGGGTCAAAGGCGGCGGGATTCGCCTTGGCCCTGCGGCTGCTCGTGGGCTGCTTTGACAGCTTCGACGCCCAGTGGAAGTTTCTGTTCACGGTGTTGGCCCTGCTGAGCATGGTGCTGGGCAACGTGGTGGCCTTAGCCCAAACCTCCATGAAGCGAATGCTGGCCTACAGCTCCATCGGTCAGGCTGGGTTCGTGATGATTGGCTTGGTGTGCGGCACAGAGGATGGTTTCGCGGCCATGGTGCTTTACATGGCGGCTTACTTGTTCATGAATTTGGGAGCTTTTGCCTGCATCATTCTGTTTTCTCTGCGCACCGGCAGTGACCGCATCGCTGATTACGCCGGCCTCTATCAGAAAGATCCGCTGATCACCCTTGGTCTGAGCTTGTGCCTCCTTTCCCTGGGTGGGATACCACCAATGCTTGGCTTCTTCGGCAAGATTTACCTCTTCTTCGCTGGATGGGCAGATCACCAATATCTGCTGGTGATCGTGGGCCTTGTCACCTCAGTGATTTCGATTTATTACTATATTTCCGTGATCAAGATGATGGTGGTCAAAGAACCACAGGAAGCCTCTGACGTGGTGAAGGCCTATCCGCCCATTCAATGGAATTTGGCGGGGATGCAACCCCTTCGCGCCGCCTTGGTGAGCTGTGTGGTGGTCACGGCGATCGGTGGGATCCTCTCCAGCCCCCTCTTTGATTGGGCCAGCTCCACCGTGGCCGGCACCCCCATCCTCCAGGCCGCCCTGGCCTCAACCCATGCCGGCGCCCTCGGCTGAATCCGCCACGACCCTGACCGGCGGGGTCGTGGCGGATGCTCCTCTCGCCATCCTTCACCACGTCGACAAGGTGTACGGGGAGGGCGATGCCCAAGTGCATGCTCTGCGCGACGTGTGTCTCACGGTGAATCGGGGCGATTACCTCGCGGTGATGGGGGCCTCGGGATCTGGCAAAAGCACAGCCATGAACATTCTCGGTTGCCTCGATCGTCCGAGCCGAGGCAATTACTGGTTGAACGGAATTGAGGTGGCTCAGCTCACCGACGATGAACTGGCGGACATTCGCAACAGCCAACTCGGGTTTGTGTTCCAGCAGTTTCACCTGCTGTCGCAATTCAGCGCGGTGGAAAACGTGATGCTGCCGATGATTTACGCCGGCGTTCCCGCCTCAGAGCGTCGAGAGCGGGCCGAACAGGCCCTGCGGCGGGTGGGATTGGGGCATCGCATGGAGAATCGCCCCAATCAGCTTTCCGGCGGTCAGCAACAGCGGGTGGCCGTGGCACGGGCGATCATCAACCGTCCTTCCCTTCTTCTGGCTGATGAACCCACCGGAGCCCTGGATTCCCAGACCACGGCGGAAGTGTTGAACCTGTTTGACGAGTTGAATCAGGAAGGCATCACGATTCTCTTGGTCACCCACGAACAGGAGGTGGGGGCGAGGGCCCAACGGGTGGTGCATTTCCGCGATGGGCGAATCCTTGATCAACCCGCCTGACGAAGGGGCCGCTTCTCCCCAGCCGCTGGCTGGGACGGAGCCCCAGCATCAGAGGCGGGGCGCTCCAGGGTTTGCAGCAATTGCCCCATGAGCAGGGCCACGGCATCGGGGGCCTTGGTGGCGGCCTCGCCCTGAGGGGATCCGGGAAGCCCGGGCAATCCCAAGGTGGCGAGCATGCTGGGGGGCAGCATCTCGCCAGGGTCGGTGGCCACCCAGCCCCCATCCTGGGGAAGGCGCAATTCGAAGTGCAGGTGGGGTCCGGTGCTCAGGCCCGTGCTGCCTACCCTGCCAATCACCTCCCCCTGCCGCACCTTGTCACCGGCTTTGACGTACAGCTCGGAAAGGTGGCCGTAGAGGGTGCGGCGCATGGGCCGGTCGTGTTCCAACTCAATGGCCAGCCCATAGCCACCAGCGTCCCCACTGCTCACCACGGTCCCCGAGAGGGCCGCCACCACTGGGGTGCCTTCCGGAGCGGCGAGATCCCGACCGGAGTGCATGATCCAGGAGCCGAGAATGGGATGGAGCCTCCAACCAAAGGGGCTGGTGGTGACCGCCGATCCGATGAGAGGGAACAGCAAGCCCCGATTGCCATTGCCGCCGATGGGGGAGGGACGGGGCGTGAGACGGAAGACATCCGTGAGCCGGAACCGGCCACCCACCCCCGCCAACAAGGCGTTCACGGGCACACTGATCGGGGGTAGGGTGGAGGCGGCGATTCCCTCGCGGGCCAGGCCCACCCCGCCAAGCCCGCCAGCAGAACCACCGTCCCCCGCTGTCGGGGAATCGGCGGGCGAGAAAACGCCAGTCCCATCCGGTCGGCCCCGTCCTCGAAACACCACTCCCGTGCGGCACTCCTCAGCGGAAAGGGCGCCACTGGAGCAGGCCTGACGCTTGAGCCCTGGCACCGGATCCAACACCAGGGAGCCACGCACCCGGACCCTTTCCCGGGGCGTCACGATGCCGTCCCTGACCAACGCGTCCAAAGAGGCGTCAAAGCGCTGGGGCCGGTCCCGACCCAGCCGCTCAGGGGATGGGAGGAGGGGCTCATCCCGCTCCGCCGTGGCTGGGGCCCGCGGGGGGGCGATCGGAGCGTCCGGGGTGGGAGGGGCGGAACCGGGGGCCGCGGGAACCGAGGTGGCGGGGGCGGCCACAGGAGGGGGTGGGGGTGGGGCGACCACCGGAGGGGCTGGTGCCACCGCTTCTTCCGCGGGAGGAACCACCAGCTCTGACTGGGCCAGGGCCAGGGAGGTGCCGACCAAGGGGGTCCCCAAGGCGGCTGCCAAGAGCAGGGGGCGAAGGCGATGGGGCATGGGGGCGACTTTGGGCCGGGAAGGACGGGAGGGGAGGAAACCGAAGAGGTTGGGAGACGTCACCATCCCCTCACACCATCGGCGCCAATGTAAGGACCACCGCCCCGATCTGGCCAGGAAGAGTGCAGGACGCGGGGCCGGCCATCCTCGGACCGCAAGGCCAATCCCCCCTGGCGGGTGAGCCCTTGGATGTGCCACCACTCCCCCCCGATCCGCAGCCGCTGGCTGGGAAGCCAGAGGCGCGATTCGGCTTCCCCGCGGATGAACTCGGGCTCAGAGGCGCGGGCGATGGCCCATTCCAGGGCGTCCAACACCTTTGGCAGCAAGCTCCTGGGTCGCGCGCGGGCCTTGCCCAGAAAGGGGGCCAGGTTGGTCGCCCCCTCTGGCACGGGGTTGCAGCCATTGAGGCCAAGTCCGATCCGGGCCCAACGGACGCTGGCTCCCCTCAGCCGCAGCCCGGACAAGAGCCCGGCCAGCTTTCGCCATCGCCCGTCCCTCCCCCGGGCGAGCAGATCGTTGGGCCATTTCAGCCGAACCTCCAGCCCCCAAGCTTCCAGCTGGCGCAGAAGAGCCACGGCCACGGCCAACCCCGGAGCGGCCGCAAGGGATGCCGCGGGGGCCCAGGGCAACGCCGCGCTGATCCACACCCCTCCAGGCGGCGACCACCAGCTCCGGCCATGCTGGCCACGGCCAAACCGCTGACGCCGGGCCACCACGGCTCGGGGACGCTCCAGCCGCAAGGGAGCCCCTTCGGGGAGCTGGTCCAACCAGCGGCCCAGCTCCCTTTCCGTGCTGGCACAGACGGGAAGGGCGCGCACCTGCCATCGGCGAGGGGCCCTCATAGGCCAGCCAACCAACGCCCCATTCGCGCGGCGGCCTCTTCCAAGGTGCTCAGGGGATGCACCAGGGCCAGGCGAAGCCAACCCTCCCCACCGGGTCCAAAACCTCTGCCCGGTGTGAGACAAACCCCTGTGGCCTCCAGAAGAGCGGCACAGAGGTCTTCACAGGAGAAGCCCCGCTCGCGGGCCACCTCTGGCAGCGGCAGCCAGAGATAGAGGGCCATGGAGGGACGCGGCACCACCCAGCCAGCCGCCTCCAAAGCGATCGCCATGCGATCCCGCCGCTCCCGGTACACCTCACGGATTCGGGCCGGCCACTCGGGAGCATGGTCGAGGGCGGCGATGGCTCCCGCCTGGAGGGCGAGCGACTGGTTGAAATCCACCACCCCCTTGAGCTGGCGCAGGGCGGCGATCAACGGTTCAGCCCCCACGGCAAAAGCGAGGCGGTAGCCCCCCAGGCACCAACTTTTGGAGAAAGAAAAGAGTTCAATGCCACCGCGACGCCAGTGGGGGTGACGCAGCAGGGAAGGGGCGGTCCCTTCCAGGGCGAGATCCACGTAGGGGTTGTCATGCAGCAGCACCACCTCATGGGCGAGGGCCCGGTCCATCGCCTCCTCCAGCCAGGTCTGATCACCGGTGGTGGCGGTGGGATTGTGGGGGAAGCCCAGCACCATGAGCCGCAGCGAATCCCAGGCGCTGGCCGGCAAGCGCTCAAAAGCGGGTCGCCACCCCCGTTCCGCCTCCAGGGGCAGGGTCACGGGAGTGGCCGAGGCCAGATGGAGTCCCCCCAAGTGAGAGGGATAGCAGGGGTCGAGAAGAAGGGCGGGGTCGCCGGGGTTGAGGACCGCCAAGGGAAGATGGGCCGTGCCCTCCTGGGAGCCGATCAACAGCAACACTTCCCGCTCAGGATCCACCTCCACCCCGAAACGACGGCGCACCCAGGAGGCCACCGCCTCGCGGAAAGGAAGGGTGGCGGCATGGAGGCAATAGGCGGCACTGGCGGGTGTTCGCAGGGCCTCGGCCATGGCGTTCACGGCCACCGGCGGAGGAGCCAGATCGGTGGACCCCAAGGAGAGATCGATCAGGGGACCCGGGTCGAGGCGCGACCCGGGCTGGGTACGACCTCGGATATAGGCGGCCTTGCGCAGGTCGTTGCGAGCAAACACTCCGCTCCCAAGCTTGGACACCCTCTCGGAAATGGGCATCCCCACCTTCAGAAGTGCTTGTCGAGGAAGGCCTTGAGCTGGGATTGGGGGATGGCTCCCTCATGACGATCGATTTCCTTGCCACTTTGAAAGAGGATCAAAGTGGGAAGACCTTTCACATCCAACTCGTTGAGGGTCCGAGGATTGGGATCGGCCTCGAGCTTGGCGACGCGCAGACGATCGCCATAGGTGGTCGCGGCCCAATCCATCATGGGCGCCATCAGACGACAGGGACCACACCAGTCCGCCCAGACATCCAATAAGAGGAGACCAGGGTGGTTGAGGGCCCCCTCCTCCACCAAGGCGTCAGTGAGGGTGTAGACGCCAGGGGAGTGAAGGTTTGGGGGATCGGCCACGGAACCAGCTCTGCACTGGTCTGATTGTATGGAGCCAACTTGGACACCGGCGCGGCGGGGGAAGCCCCGGCATCAAAGCTTGTCGATCGAGCGCTTGAGTTCCAAAAGCTCCGCGTCCACCTCAGCCGCTTGGACCGGTTCGAGCTGGGGGGCTGGACCATTGGCCGCGGGGAGCTGGATGGGATTGGAACCGCCTTCCAGGCGCTGCTTGAGCGCGGCGAGTTCGTCGTCGACATCGGTGCCCTCCAATGCCGCGAACTGGGATTCGAGATCGGCTCCGGCCAACTCGGCGGCCGCCTGGCTTCGGGCCTCCAGGCTCAACACCTTCTCTTCCATTTGCTCAAAGGCGGCCATGGCGTTGTTGGTGCCAAGGTTGTTGACCGCTGTTTGCAGTTGTTCTTGGGCCTCGGCCGCCTGGGCCCGGGCCTTGAGCATGTCTTTTTTGGTCTTGGCCTCGGCGATTTTGGCTTCCAGCGCCGTGAGGCTCTTCTTCAGGGTTTCCACCTGGGAGGCCTGGCTGTTGATCTGGTTGTTCAGGGCCGTGGCGGTCTCCTGGTAGGTCTTGCGGCGGGAGAGCGCCTCCCGGGCCAACGACTCTTCCCCCTTTTGCAGGGCGACCTCCGCGCGCTGATACCAGGCTTTGGCCTGGGTCTCCGCCTGTTCAGCCTGGTTTTGAAGGCGCCGCTGACTGGCGATGGCGGTGGCCACGGCCTGGCGGAGCTTCACCAGGTCGGCTTGCATGTCGGCCAGCGACTGGTCGAGAATCTTGGCGGGGTCCTCCGCCTTGCTCACCAAATCGTTGAGGTTGGCGCGGAGCAGACGGCTGAGCCGATCGAAGAAGCCCATGGGCCGGGGCAAAGGTGGGGATTACTCTATTGAAGGTATCGCCACGTGGGCCCTTCAGCCCTGAGGGTTGCCGTACCACCGGCCTCTCCCGGTCCGCCTCCTCCAACCCGCTGGCGGCCCTCCCTCCCCGGGACGCCTTGGCGTCGCCCACCCCCTGATCCTTGAGAGCCCCATGGTTCCTCCCCCCCCCTTCTCCCGCGGACGCCGGCGGGGAGGGCGGCAGGCTCGCTCAGGGCCCCATCCCGCCCTTGAACAGCGGGTGGTGGGCAACCTGTCGCTCTTGCTCCCTCCCCCCCCGGCCGCCGCCGTGGGCCTGGGCGACTGCCTGGACCAGCTCCAACAACAATGGCGTCGGGATGGCCACCTAGCGGCGCTCTGGCAGGCCTGGCCCCGGCTGGCGGGTGCCCAGCTGGCCCCCCACTGCCGTCCCCTGTCACTGGTTGGGGGGGTGCTCACCGTGGGGGCGGCACCAGGGCCCTGGCTGCAGGGGTTGCAATACGCCCGTCACCAATTGCTCGGAGCCCTCAGGGGAGCTGGATTTGCCGTGCGCGAGGTGCGGGTGCGGCAGCACCACCCCGATCCTCCGGCCCCCGTCGCCAAGGAGGTGGAGGCGGAAGTTTGGGCGCGGCACCCCAGCCGCATTGATGTGCATGGCCTGGCCGACTGCCCGTCCTGTCAACGACCGGCTCCCACTGGGGAGATGGCGCTCTGGGGCACCTGCGGGTTCTGCCGGCGGGCCCGGCTCTCCTCAGAGCGTTGAGCTGGGAACTGGGCCACTCTCGCTGAGGAAGCGCCGGCGCCACAGCTCCTCTTGTTCCCTTGCCTCCGGGGTCCCCTCCGGGGGAAACATGGGCAGAAAGTCTTTGTCGCTCGCTGGCTGGTAGGGGCCCTGCTTGATCTCAAACATCACGGTGTCGGGGCTGAGGGCCACCAGGGTGTGGAAGAGACCCTCCTGGAGTTCCACGCCCCTCACGGGTCCCTCGCCATCGAGGCGGAGATGGTCGGTCTCCTCCCCTTGGGCGTCGAGCAGCACCAGTCCCATCGCTCCTTGCAACACCACAAAGCACTCGAACCCCTCCCCGGGGGTGGGGCGCAGATGGCGATGGGGGCGCACATAGGTGCCTGGCTGCATCACATTCAAGAAGCGCTGCACCAGCTCCGGTTCCGCGTGCAGGTTGTGGTTGCGCCGCAGCCGAGGGGAGTGACGCGCCTCCGCGGCCACCGCGTCAAAAAGCGCTTGATCCAGACGTTTGACTCGGGAGGAAGGCATCGGAGTGGCGGGGCCGGATCATGACACCGCGTGAGGGACGAGCTGGGCCAAACCACGGTAGGGCCAGGCGACCAGCGGAGCCTTGGGGGAACGAAAGAGGGCCCAGGCGCCCTCTAGGCCCCGCCTCGGAACAGGTGGTTGTGGTGGGGAGAGTAGAGCAGGGAACGGGCCTGTCCCGGCCCCGCCAGGGCTGGACTCACGATGTAGAGCGTGGTGCGAATCAGACCGCGCTCCCGGCTGGTGGCCGCCATGTCCCGGAGGGGCACCACCTGGATCCATTGATCCGGCCAGCTGACGCGATAGCCAATGGCGACAGGGGTATCGGCGGGGTAGTGGAGCAGGAGCTCCCGCTCCACCTCCTCGACATGGCGGGCGCTGAGATACAGGCAAAGGGAAGCACGCAGGGCGGCGAGACGGGCCAAGGATTCCCTCTCGGGCATGCCCGTGCGTCCACCGGCTCTGCTCAGCACGATGGTTTGCACCACTCCAGGGAGGGTCAACTCGCTGCCCAGGGCGGCGGCCGTGGCCTGGTAGGCACTCAGGCCAGGCACCACCTCCACGGTCAACCCCTCCTCCGCCAGGCGGCAAATCTGCTCGGCCATGGCGCCATAGAGGCAGGGATCCCCGTCGTGGAGACGCACCACGCGCAACCCTGAGCGGGCCCGGTCCAGCAAGGTGGTGATCACCTCCTCGAGGGTCAGGGTGCTGGTGCCGATGCGCTCGCACGCCGGTGGGGCCAGGGCGGCGACGCGGGGATTGACCAGGGAATCGGTCCAGAGGAGCACCTCGGCCCGCTCTAGGGCGGCTGCCGCCCGCAGGGTGAGCAGGTCGGGGGCTCCGGGGCCAGCTCCCACAATCTGCACCGGTGGAAGATCCTGTGGGCTCATGACGAGACCCTGGCGGGGTCGGGGAGGGCTTGGCGGCGGCCATAGAGCCACCAGAGGCCAAATCCGCCAGCCAGGACGAGCAGAAAGCTCACCAACTGGGCCATGCGCAGGCCTCCCCCACAGAAGGGAGGCTGGGAGAACAGGCAGAGGGGATCGAGGCGCAGCCCCTCAATCCAAAAGCGACCGCCGCTGTAGGCGATCAGATACACGCAACTGAGGGCTCCGGGCCGGAGCTCCAGACGGCCTCGGGAGGCCAGACGAAAGAGAACCAGAAGCAACGCGCAAACCCCCAGATTCCAGAGCGACTCGTACAAGAAGGTGGGATGAAAGGTGGCCTCCCCCTGAAATTGGGGCGGCCGGCGATCGATCGGAATGGTGAGCCTCCACGGCAGGTTGGTGGGCAGACCAAAGGCCTCGGAATTGAAAAAATTGCCCCAGCGGCCAATCGCCTGGCCCAGGGCCACGGCGGGCATCAGCACATCCAGAAGGGGCCAGAAGGGCTGGCGACGCCACCGGCAGAAGAGAACGGTGGCCAGGGTGCCCCCGATCAGGGCCCCGTGGATGGCGATGCCTCCATGCCAGATGGCGAAGATCTCCCCCCATTGGCCTCGATAGTGGCGCCACTCCAGAAGCACGTAGTAGATCCGGGCCCCGAGAATGGCGCCGATGACCAAGACCGGGAGCAGGTCGCTCACCAGGGTGGGATCGATGCCACGACGACGGGCCAGGCTACGGGCAAGCACCAGGCCCACGACCACGGCCGAGGCGATGAGCAAGCCATACCACCGCAGCGTGAAAGGCCCCAGCACAAGCTGGGGCCCAGGGGAGGTGAACAGGGCCAGGGGCATGGAAGCTGGAGTCAGACGACCCCCTCGGCCGCCTGCACTTTTTCCACCTGACGCTTCTTCAGCACCAGAAGGATTTGGGCCAGGGCGACGGAAGCGAGGAAAGCGAGCAATCCATAGATCCTGATTGGATTCTGCAGCACCACTTCCGCGTCCACCTGACCAAATCCACCGACGTTTGGATCGTTGGTGAGGGGAGCGCCAGCCTCCACGGCGTCACCGACCTTCACCAGCAAGGTGGGGCCAGCGGGAACGGTTTCACTCACACTGCCGCCATCGGGCTTGGTGATCTCCACCACTTGAGCTCCCTTCTCCCCTTCCGAAATGGCGGCGATGGTACCGGCGGCAGGAGCGGTGAAGACGCCGTTATTGCTTTTCTCGCCAGTGGGATACACCTGACCCCGACCGCGGTTGCCGCCCACATGGAGCTGGTACTTCCCGAAGTGGATGGAACTATCGGTGGCTGGATCGGGGGAAAGAATCGGGAAGACGATGGTTTGGTGCTGGTCGCCCGGCAGGGGACCCACCAGCAAGATGTTGGGCTGGGACTCGCTGTATTGGGTGTAATACACACCGGAGGTCTCCTCCTTGAGTTCCTCGCTGAGTCGCTCGGGAGGCGCCAGCTTGAAGCCTTCGGGCAGCATCACCACAGCGCCCACGTTGAGACCGGTGGAGGAGCCATCGGCGGCCACCTGCTTCACGGAGGCGTCATAGGGAATCTTCACTTCAGCTTTGAAGACCGTGTCTGGGAAGACGGCCTGGGGCACCTCCACTCGGGTGAGCTTCTTGGCCAGGTGGCAGTTGGCGCACACCAATTTGCCGGTGGCTTCCCGGGGGCTGGCGTAATTCTGTTGGGCCCAGAAGGGGTAGGCCCAGCTTGGAGTGGCTCCTCCCAGGACAACACCCAGGGCCAGGGTGAGCGAAGCGAGGCTGCCGAATAGGGCCTGAAGGGGACGACGCATGGGGAGAACGGCGGGGGCAGGCAAACAGGGGAACGGACGAGACGGGGAGAGAGGGGCGGGTCAGGCCCACCAGGGAGACTCGCCGGTGCGGAAGTCGGTTTCCGTCCACTGGCTCACGAACACGGTGTCGTTCTCAACAGACACATGGGCCAGGGCCAGCGACAGGGGAGCCGGACCACGCACCACCTTGCCCGTGGCGTCGTATTGGCTGCCATGACAGGGGCACATGAACTTATTGGCGCCACTGTTCCATGGCACCACGCAGCCCAGGTGGGTGCAGATCGCGTTGATGCCGTAGTTGCCGATGGCCTCCGGTCCCTCCACGATCAGATAGGTGGGATCGCCCTTCAGACCTTGGACCAGGCTGCGGTCGCCCTCTTTGTGGCTGGAGAGCCAACCGGTGGCCGTCACGGTGTTTCCCAACTCATCCTTCGCCGTGGTCCCCCCACCTGAGCCGGCGGCCTTGGGGGGGATGAAATAACGGACCACCGGATAGAGGGCCCCAAGGGTGACCCCCGTGATCGTGCCAAAGGTGAGCAGATTCATGAACTGCCTCCGGCCCATGCCCGGAACGTCGGCGGAGGGAGAAGCTGCGGAAAATTGCGTCATCTGGCAGGACCGGTGACCGTCGGCATCGCCCAGCCATTATGGACGGCGTCTGGTCCCTCACGGGAGCGGGGGGCTCCTGGCGATGGAAGGCTTCATGGTTCGAAGGGTTGAACGCGACGGGTTGACCTCGGCGTCCACACACAAACGGCACTTCGCCCCACAATGGTCACCCCCAGCATCCGCGCCATGGCCGAGTCGGAGGTTGTCCTCAGCGCCTCGGAGCTCATTCGGCTCCTGCGGAATCGTTGGCAGGCGTCGTACGACTTGCGCTTGGTGAGGCGCCAGGGTCGTTTGTACTTTCAGGTCATGTGGGGCCATCTGGAGCAGCAGTCGTTCCCGATGACCCCGCTTGCTTACGAGGAACGGTTGGCGGAGGTGGCGGCCACCTTGAATGAGGTGGGCGCTGCGGATCAGGTTCGAAGCTGGCTGGAAACCACCCGTGACAAACCCAGGATGGGGAAGGCCCTCTCCCTTGCCCTTGAGCCGCGTGCCTCAAGGGCGATCGAGTTTTTGCTTTGAGGGCAGAAGCCACCTCCCCGATTGACTGAGCACCACCAGGGCCACGCCCAGCAGATAGAGGGCCGTGATCGCGCCGGAAAGCAACAACATGGTGATCGGATCGGTGGAGGGAGTGAGCACGGCCCCCGCCAAAGCGCTCGCCAGCACAACCCACCTCCAGGCCCCGAGCATGGTGGAGGCGTCAATCAGGCCGAGGGCCCCCAGCGCCAGCTGCAACACCGGCAATTGGAACGCCAGGGCCGTGGCCACCATCAACAGCAGCACGAAATCGAGATAACGCTCGATCGACCAGAGGGGCTCCACCACATCCGCCCCGTAGCTCACCAGAAACCTCAGTGCGGCGGGCACCAAGGCCCACCAGGCGAACGCCAGACCCGCGAAAAACAGCACGCTGGATCCAGCCACGGCTGGGGCCAGCAAGCGGCGCTCCCGGCGGGTGAGCCCGGGCAACACAAACGCGAGTCCCTCAAACAACCACCAGGGCAAGGCCAGCACCAAACCCGCGTAACCCGCCACCTTCAAAGAGACCAGAAGAAATTCACCAGGGGCCAATTGCAGAAACCGGATGCCCGCGGCCGGTTGTTCCAGGAGCCGCACCAGGGGACGAACCACCAGCAGGGCACCCGCCGCGGCCACCACCAGCACGAGAAGGCCCCGAAGGATCCTGCGGCGGAGCTCCTCGAGATGCTCCACCAGGCTCATCTCCACCTCGCCGGGAAACTCGTCGTCAAAAGCCAAGGTGGCCGGCGAGGCCGGTGGAGGGGGCCCTTGGGATGGGGGATCCGAAGGGGACGACAGGGGAGGAGCCTCAGGCATGGTCATCAGCGACAGAGCTTAGGAAGCCGCCAGCAGGAGCCGGGCGCGCTCGGGTTGCCCCCAGAGAATTTCGCCACCCCGATGGCGCACCGTGCCGGCCGCTTCCCCGGGGATCCTTTGGAGACTTTCGGTGGGCGCCATCACCACGGGCACACGGGCGTTCCCCCGGCCGCGGCTGAAGTGGGCCGCGAGATCGGCCGCGGCCTCCAGATCAGCCCGGGCGGCGGGTCCGGCCGAGGCTTTGAGCACCACATGGCTGCCTGGAATCTCCTGGGCGTGAAACCAGAGGTCGCCGCGGCGCGCTTGCCGAAGGCTGATCCATTCGTTCTGCCGGTGGTTGCGCCCCACCTGAAGACGCAGGCCGGAGGGGGAGAGGAGTTCCAGGGGCTGGGGCGCCGTGACCTCCCCGGCGCCCTTCGACCGGGAGCGCGCCTTCTCCCTCGACACGGCCTTTGATCTGGGCTCCAGGGAGCGCGGTTCCTCCTCCAACGCGACCAACTGATCGAGGTGATCGGCTTGGTCCACGTACACCAAGGCATCCTCCAGCCAGGCCAGTCGCCCCCGATGGGCCTCCAGGCGCGGAGTGATCGCGGCCACGGAACGCCGCAGCTTGCGCGCCCGCTTGTAGAGCGCCTGGGCGTCCTGGATGCGCTGTTTGGTGGGCGCGGGGAGGCTCAGCAGGGCATCCGCCTGGCGTTGAAGCCCCTCGCTGCCGGCCGCGTCGAGCAGAAGGGCCTCCTGGTGCTCCAGCTGGCGCCGTTCCCGCGCCACCAGGGCTTCGAGGCGGTGGCTCAAGGCCATCCGTCGCCGAGTCAGCTCGCGGCCCTCCAACCAGGCATAGGTGTCGCGGGCCAGGGCCCTGTTGATGGGCAAAGGATCGGCGGAGGCCTCTGGACGCTCAGGGCCCAGCCAACAGCAGTACCCCCCCTCTGGCCGATAACTGAGAACAAAGCGCTCCTCCTCCACCGCCTTGAGCCAGGTTTGCCAGCGCCGCCACAGCCGGGCCCACCGCTCACCATCCAGCTCCCGCACCGGGCATTCCGCCGACAGGGGGGGGCCGTCCTCAGGGGGCGTCGCCAACAGCTGACGCACAAGGGCGGGGCTGACCCCCTGGTAGGCCCCCATCAAGGCCTCCGCCAAGGGCTGGGGGATGGCGAGGAGGCGGCGTTGCCAGCGCTCCAGCGGTTCATCGGAGCGGGGAGGTTCTCCTCGCAAGGGGGGGGGAGGGGTGTAGGAGTCCCCCGTGCCAATGGGCCGCCAGCGCGACTGCTCAGGCCGCACCTGGCGCGCCAGGGCGATCACCTGGCCCTGGCCGTTCAGCAGGAACAGATTGCTGTGCCGTCCCATCAACTCCACCACCAAGTGACGCTCGACGGGTTGGCCCGGCCGCGCGGCGAAATCCAGACGCACCACCCGCTCCCATCCCTGTTGGGAGATGGACACGAGCGCCAGGCCCCGAAGGCCATGCTGGAGCTGCAGGGCCAGGGTGCTCCCTTCTCCCTTCCGGGGAGGGGGTGGGATGGCCAACAGGCGAGGGGCCTCAGCCATCCAGCTGATCTCCAGCCACTGCACGCCAGAAAGATGGCGCAACGCCAACCGCAGGGTTTGGCCATCGCTCTGCTGGGCCTTCTCAAAACGGCTGGGCAGCAGCACGCCGCGGAGCTCCCCCACCAGGGCCCGCAGGGTGGTGGCGTCGATGGGCTGCACGCGGGACGGGGGCAAGGGGTGACCTCATACTGTGCGGCCATTGCCGCCAACCGGATGATCGCGTCCCCCTTCCCTCCCAGCGAAGACGCCCCAAAGGGGCCGGGGGGACTGACGGTGCTCACGGGACCCAGCGGAGTGGGAAAGGGCACCCTGGTGCGGGGGCTGCTGGAGCGCCATCCCCACCTGTGGCTCTCGGTATCAGCCACCACCCGGGCGCCCCGCGCCGGGGAGGTGGACGGAACGCATTACTTCTTCCTCAGCCAGGAGGACTTCCAGAACCGGGTACGGGACGGGGGCTTCCTGGAATGGGCCACCTTCGCTGGACACCACTACGGCACCCCCCGGGACGCCGTGGAGGAGCGGCTGGCGGCTGGCCAACCGGTGTTGCTGGAGATCGAGCTGGAGGGGGCCCGCCAGGTGCGGCGCACCTTTCCCTCCGGCCTGAGGATTTTTGTGGCGCCTCCCTCGTTCGCGGAGTTGGAGCGGCGGATCCGGGGGCGGGGCACGGAGCCGGAGGAGTCCATTCAAAAGAGGCTGGCGCGGGCGCGGGAGGAGCTCGCGGCGGCCAGGGAGTTCGATGCGGTGCTGGTGAATGGGGATTTAGAGACCGCCGGACGGGAGCTGGAGCGGCTGATGGGTCTGGGGCGGGCCTGAGGCGGGCGGGGGGCGAGGGAGAGGACAAAAAAAAGGCCCTAGCGGGCCATTTGGATGGGCGGAGAAGGGCCCTGTTCCCTAGAGAGGGTGGAAGAGAAGATCGGGATAAAACCGATTGAATTCGATCATGATTCCCGCGGTAATGGTGAACCAGATCGCCGCGAAGACTGGAGCCGTGGTCAGAAACTTTTTCATGATGGCGTGTCGGGTGGGGGCCGTGGCGGGTGGCGGGTGGAGTGGAGGAAAAGCCCAGAGAACTCCTGGGCCAGTCGTCGATCAGCGCGGCGAGACGGTGACCTTGCTATCCACTTCGACCAACTTGCCACCGGTGTATTCCCGCAGGGCGGCCAGGGGCCAGCTGGCGGCGGCCAGGGTGCTCTTGAAAGCGAGGGGGAGGTCGATCTGAATCTCTCTCATGGTGGCGTCTTTTTCGCCGCGAACAGCGATCAGATAGGTGCGACCAGCCCAACCGATGCAGCCAGCGATGTAAAGGAAGGCGATGCCAGGAATGATGAAGTCGCCAGCGTGGCTCCAGCGGCCATCCACGATGAGGTGGGGAAGGCCATCGGCGCCGCAAAGAGCCTGGCTATAGAGCTTGAAGCGGGCTTTGGCTTGGTCGGTTTTGGCGGCACCCGCCCGCTGCTGAAAACGAACGTTTTCCGTGCAGGGGGTGAGCCCGCCAATGTCGGCCTGGGCCGAGGGCGCCCATCCAAAGATCAGGAAGGCAGTGAGGAGAAAGGCGAAAAGACGGCGCATGGAGGGGGCCGCGGTTCAAGATGTCATGGCGGAGAGTAAGGGAGGGCCACCGAGCCCATGCCGTCAGTCCTGGCCCTCGAAACAAGTTGTGACGAGTCGGCCGCGGCCATCGTCAGCGAGGAGGGCGTGCTGGCGTCGGTTGTGGCCTCCCAGGTGGAGGAGCACGCCCGCTGGGGCGGGGTGGTGCCGGAGATCGCCTCAAGGCGCCATCTGGAGGCCCTCCCGGGGCTCATCGAACGGGTGGAGCGGGAGAGTGGACTGCCTTTGCGGGCGATCGACGCCGTGGCGGCCACGGTGACACCGGGGCTGGTGGGGGCCCTGCTGGTGGGTTCGGTGATGGGCCGCACCCTGGCGCGTCTGCACGACAAGCCTTTTTTGGGAGTGCACCATCTGGAGGGCCACCTGTGTTCGGCCTGGCTGGAGGCCACTCCACCCCCGCTGCCCCATCTGGTGCTGTTGGTGAGTGGAGGGCACACGGAACTGGTGCGGGTCGAGCGCCCGGGGCGTTACCAGCGGCTGGGGCGCAGCCGGGATGACGCGGCGGGCGAATGCTTCGACAAGGTGGCCCGTCTGTTGGGATTGGGCTACCCGGGGGGACCCGCGATCGAGCGGGCGGCGATGGGCGGGGATGGGCGGCGGTTTCCCTTTCCCAAAGGCAGGGTATCGCTGCCAGAAGGGGGCTTTCATCCCTACGACTTCAGTTTCAGCGGCTTGAAAACAGCGGTGGGGCGACGGGCGCGCGAGTTGCGGGAGCTCGACGAGCCGCTCCCCCTGGCCGATCTGGCCGCGAGCTTCGAGGAGGTGGTGGCCGAGGTGCTGGTGGAGCGAAGCTTGCGTTGCGCGGAGGATGAGGGCCTCGACACCCTGGTGCTGGTGGGGGGGGTGGCCGCCAACCGACGGTTGCGCGATCGCCTGAGGGAGCGGGCCGCGCGGCGAGGGATCGGCTGGCGGGTGGCGCCGCTGGCCTACTGCACCGACAACGCCGCGATGATTGGTCGCGCCGCCCTCCAGCGGCTTATGGCGGGCCAAACCAGTGCGCTTCGCCTGGGAGTGGCGGCCCGATTCCCCTTGGAGGAGGCGGACCGGCTCTACGAGACGGAACCGTGCTTTTGAGCCCCCCAAACCCTCAGCCCTCCCTCCGCGGCGCCTCTCGCCCAACCGGCACGGCGGCGGGGCGCGATCTCCGTCGGAAGATCCAGTAGATTTTCTGTACTTTAACGGCCCAGCGCGAAGTGGGCTTCAGCCATGGCATCGGCTCGACCGCCCATGGATTCCCCCGACGGGCATCCAGCCACCGCCCAACCCGCCACCACCGAAGCGCCCTATCCAAACCTGGGCTTTGAGAGCGACGCCCAACCCCAGCCCGTCACCCAGGAAGAACTCAATGCCTGGCGCAGGGGATTCACTCCCCAGGCGGAGATCTGGAATGGCCGCCTGGCCATGCTCGGACTCTCCGTGGGGCTCACCGTCCTCGTGGTGGCGCGCTTGGCGCACCACGGTTAAGTCGCCTCTGCCCCAGCAGGGCTCAGTAGCGGCCTCGCAAGGCCTGGGCCAGCTCATTTGGCTTGAGGCTGTGGCGCATCGCCTCATCCCCTTCGGTGCGCCCCTCCTCGACCAGGCGGAGCAAGGATTGGTTGGTGGTGACCATGCCATCGAAGGCGCTGCGGGACATGATCTGTTCGATCTCATCCAGTTGTCCCGTCAGGATGTAATCACGACAGGCATCCGTATTGATGAAGAAATCGAAGAAAGCCATGCGCTTGCCATCGGTTGTTTTGATCAAGCCCTGGGACAAGACAGCCAGAAGTGACTCCGCGATCGCGCGGCGCACATTGTCCTGTTCCTGGGGTGGATACATGCCCAACACCCGCTCAATGCTGCGCACGGCTGAATTGGTGTGCAGGGTGCCAAAGACAAGGTGGCCTGTTTGGGAGGCCTCCAGGGCGGTATTGAGTGTTTCCTGATCACGAATCTCCCCGACAAGGATCACATCCGGATCCTCCCTCAACGAGGCACGTAGGGCATTGTGAAACAGCTTGGTGTGCAGCCCAACCTCGCGCTGGCGGACGAGGGACAACTTACTATCATGAACAAATTCGATGGGATCTTCAATGGTAATAATATGTCGCCGCATGGCCGTATTGATGTAGTTGATGATGGCCGCGAGGGTGGTTGTTTTGCCGGAACCAGTTGGCCCTGTCACCAAAAACAAGCCTTTTGGCCGCTCGGCGATGAGCTTGAGCTGGGTCGGGAGATTCAACTCCTCAACGGTGGGGATCTTGGAGGGAATCAAACGCAACACCATGGCGCTTCCCTTCAGAGCTTCCAGCAGGTTGATGCGCACCCGCACAAAAGGGAAACTGAACGATCCATCAAATTCTTTCTCCCGATGGAAAACATCCACATCGGAGGGAGCCAGCATTTGGCGGAGCCAATCCCGAAACGTGTTGTGATCCGTCGCCGGCCAGCCTGTGCGAAGCATCTCCCCACGATGGCGATAACGGGGTTCCTCCCCGACGCCGAGATGGACATCGGAGAAATTCAACTCATAGGCGACGCGCACAATTCCCTCGATCGTGGCGGGGAGCTGAGCGGGAAGCCCGGGCACACTGAGGGCTCGATCCCTTGCCGCCGCGCTGTCGCTGGATTGGGGAGGCGGAGGCGGGGGGGGCGCGAGGGGGGAACCCATTGCGTGGGACTGGAGGGGGCGAACAGATGATTTGTATCGTGCCATCGATGGGCTGAAACCGACGTGTCTGGTGCCGGGAGTGCGGAGACGCCCATCCCTAGGATTCTGGTGTCCGCAATCAGGCCTTGTCCGCTGCCGCCGGTGCCCCGCCGCTGGTCACCATCGTTTTGGGCACCCGCCCTGAAGCCATCAAGCTGGCGCCGGTGATCCGGGCCTTTCAGAACGCGGACGATTTTCAGACCCGAGTGGTGCTCACTGGCCAACATCGCGAGATGGTGAACCAGGTGATGGAGCTCTTCGGCCTGCGGGCCGACCATGACTTGGCCCTGATGACCCCGCGGCAAACCCTCACCCATGTCACCTGTGCCGCCCTGCAAGGCCTCAAGGAAGAGTTCCAGGTCCATCGTCCCGCCCTGGTGCTCGTGCAAGGCGACACCACCACGGCGTTTGCCAGCGCCCTGGCCGCCTTTTATGAGCAGATTCCCGTGGGGCACGTGGAAGCTGGGCTGCGCACCGACAACCTGCTGGATCCCTTCCCAGAGGAAGCCAACCGCCGCCTGATCTCCCAGCTGGCCATGCTCCATTTCGCCCCCACCGAGCGCTCCGCCGCCAACCTGCGGGCCTCAGGAGTGGTGGGTGAAACCATCACCACGGGCAACACGGTGATTGATGCCCTCCTGCAGATGGCGGAGACCGCGCCACCTTGGAACGTGCCCGGGCTCGACTGGACCCATCAGCGCGTGCTCCTCGCCACCGTCCACCGCAGGGAGAATTGGGGGGAGCGGCTGGAGCACATCGGGCGGGGCTTTCTGGCCCTGCTGGATCTTTTCCCCGACACGGCCCTGCTGCTCCCCCTGCACCGCAATCCCACGGTGCGGGAGCCGCTTCAGGCCCTGCTCGGCTCCCACCCGCGGGCCTTCCTCACCGAACCCCTCGACTACGACCACCTGGTGGCGGCCATGCGGGGGTGCACCTTGCTGCTCACCGATTCAGGGGGCTTGCAGGAAGAAGCCCCGGCCTTGGGCAAGCCCGTGCTCGTGCTCCGCCGCACCACCGAACGACCGGAAGCGATTGAGGCCGGCACGGCCCGACTGGTGGGGACGGAAAGCACCTCAATCGTGTCGGAAGCGAGCCGGCTGCTGGAAGATGCCGAGGCCTACGCCGCCATGGCCCAGGCCCACAACCCCTTCGGGGATGGCTACGCCAGTGGACGAATCCTGGCCGCGGCTCGGCGTTTCATGGCTTCTTCCTCGCCCACGGGGGCAGATCAATGAACACCCGGGTGCCTGGCTGAAGTCCCGAAAGGATCTCGGTGTCCTTGCCACTGCTCACACCCAGCTCCACAGGCTGGAACGTGGGCTCCCGATCCTTGCCCACCAGGAGGACACCAGGCCGTCCCTTCTCGGTCACCACCGCCACCGTGGGCACCAGGGTGCGGGCCGGCAGGGCACCGGTTTTGAAGTCGACATCCGCCGTCATGCCAATCCGCAGCTCGGGGGGCGGATTCAGGAGGGCCAGCTTCACCTCAAAGGAGGTGACGTTGTTGAGCTTCACGGCGCGGGGGGCGATCTGGCGCACCCGGGCGGGAAAGCGGCGCTCGGGGAAGGCATCCACCCGCACGTCGGCCGGCAAACCCACCCGCAGCCGACCCAAATCGCTCTCGGGCACCTTGGCGATCACCTCCAGCCCTTGGGAGAGTTCCACGATGGAGCTGCTGGTGGCGCCAGCGGTGGCGGAAGCGGCGGTGGTGGGCGTGACAAAGGCGCCCGGTTCAGCGAAACGCTGGGAGATCACCCCCGCGAACGGGGCTCGCACGATCAACTCACTGCCCTCCACCCGCCGTTGCTGGATTCGCTGCTCCGCCGCGGCCACCGCCATCCGCCTCACCTCGTAATCCGACTGAAAGCGCTGCAGGTCGTTGAGACTGATGGCCCCTTGACGATAGAGAGGAAGGTTGCGGGCCAGCTCGCCGCGGCTGCGCTCCAGCTCGGCTTTGGCCGAGAGCAGATTGGCCCGCAGCTCCTCCAGCCGATCCCGAAGGTCGCCCGGATCCATCACGGCGATGGGCTGGCCCTCCGTCACCAGCTCCCCTTCCCGCACGAGCAGCTCTTGAAGCTGACCCTGGCGCTTGGGGCTGACGTTCACCCGCTCCACCGCGTCCAGCTCTCCGCTGGCCGTGACCACCCCCGGCAAGCTGCCGCTTCGGGCCAAGACGGTGAACGGGGCGATGTTTTGGCGGGCGGCGTCGCGCTGCCGCTTCCAGAGTCCAAGGCCGGCCAGCAGCACCAGCAAGGCCGCCAAGCCGATCCAGAGGGGCTTACTGGATCGGGGAGGCTTGTGAGGCAACACCCGTGGGGGGGAAGGCAAGGCCACCGGTGGGGGCACCGCCGAGGGTGGGGGCACCGGCTCAAGGGACCGTAGGGAACGCGAAGCAGACATCGGTGGGCCGGATGTCGTTCTAGTTTCGCGGTTGGAGGGCGTTTCTGGGGCACCTAGATTTCCGATCATGCTCAAAGCCGGAATTGTCGGCCTGCCCAATGTGGGCAAGTCGACCCTCTTCAACGCCCTGGTGGCCAACGCCCAAGCCCAGGCGGCCAACTTTCCCTTCTGCACCATCGAACCCAACACGGGAGTGGTGGCCGTCCCCGACGAGCGACTCGGGCGGCTGGCCGATCTCTCCCACTCCAAGGAGATCATCCCCACCCGGGTGGAATTCGTGGACATCGCTGGCCTGGTGAAAGGTGCCAGCCAGGGGGAGGGCCTGGGCAACAAGTTTCTGGCCAACATCCGTGAGGTGGACGCCATCGTCCACGTGGTGCGCTGCTTTGAGGATGGGGAGGTGATCCATGTCTCTGGATCGGTGGATCCCCTTCGCGACGCCGAAGTGATCAACCTGGAGCTGGGTCTGGCGGATCTGGCCCAGATTGAGAAACGGCGTGAGCGCTTGAAAAAGCAGCTGCGCACCAGCAAGGAAGCCCAACTGGAGGAGGGGGCCCTGGCCCGCCTGCAGGAGGCGCTGGAAGCCGGTGGCGCCGCCCGAGCCGTGGCCCTCAGTGAGGAGGAGGCCCCCCTGGTGAGGCCGTTGGGGCTGCTCACCGCCAAACCGATCATCTACGCCACCAACGTGAGCGAGGACGATCTGGCCACTGGCAACGCTCACTCCAAAGCGGTGGAAGCCCTTGCGGAGCGGGAGGGGGCGGCCGCGGTGCCCATCTCCGCCCAAGTGGAGGCCGAGCTGATCGTCCTTCCCCCGGAAGAGCGCCAGGAATTTCTCGAGGGGCTGGGCGTGAGCGAGGGGGGCCTTAAGAGCCTGATCCGCGCCACCTACCACCTCCTGGGGCTGCGCACCTACTTCACCACCGGGGAAAAGGAAACCCGCGCCTGGACCATCCGCGCCGGCATGACGGCCCCCCAGGCCGCCGGCGTGATCCACACCGATTTCGAGCGGGGCTTCATCCGGGCCCAAACCATCGGCTGGAGCCAGCTCCTGGAGGCCGGGTCGCTGGCGGAGGCCCGCAACCGGGGCTGGCTGCGCAGCGAGGGCAAGGATTATGTGGTGGCGGAGGGCGATGTGATGGAGTTTCTGTTCAACGTGTGACCCCCTGGAGGCCTGGCGTGAAACGGGGAGACCTGCTGGCGGGCCTCACCGTGGCGGCCTATCTGGTGCCCCAGTGCCTGGCCTATGGGGAGCTGGCGGGCTTGCCCCCGGTGACCGGCCTCTGGGCGATGCTGCCGGCCATGCTGCTCTATCCCCTGGTGGGGAGCTCGCCCCAGCTCTCCGTGGGACCGGAGACGAGCACCGCGTTGATGACCGCCGCGGTGGTGAGTCCCCTGGCGGCGAGCGACCCCCAGCGCTATGGGGCCATGGCGAGCCTTCTGGCCCTGCTGGTGGGGGTGTTGTGCGCCCTGGGCGCCCGCTTGCGGCTGGGTTTCTTGGCGGATTTGCTCTCCAAGCCCATCCTGGTGGGGTATCTGGCGGGGGTGGCCCTGCTGATGGTGTGCGGCCAGCTCCATGCCCTGACGGGCACGGGCCTTCGGGCCGACACGCTCCTGGAGGCGGTGCGGCAGCGGCTGCTCGCCCATGGGGAGGTGCATGGGCCCACCCTGGTGGTGGCGCTATCAGCCCTGTCGCTGATGCTGGCCCTGCGGCGCTGGGCACCTGGCTGGCCGGGCCCCCTGGTGGCGGTGCTGCTCACCACCGCGGCCGTGCCGGTGTTCCACCTTGACGAGCGGGGCGTCGCCCTGCTCGGAGCCATCCCCCCCGGGCTCCCCTGGCCCCAGCTGCCCCACCCCGCGATGGGCCCGCGAGACGTCGAGCCCCTGCTGGCGGGCGCTCTGGGCATTTCCCTGGTGGGCTACTCGGACACGGTGCTCACCGGGCGGGGCTTCGCCCACCGGGGCGGCCATCGCCTGGACGCCAACCGGGAACTCTTGGCCCTGGCGGCGGTGAACATCGGCAGTGCCCTGTTTCAGGGCTTTCCGGTGAGCAGCAGCAACACGCGCACGGCGCTCGCGGACGCGGCGGGCTGTCGCAGCCAGCGCTACGCCCTGGTGGCCGCGGCGGTGACGGTGCTGGTGCTCGTGGCCCTGAGGCCCCTGTTGAGTCAGTTCCCACGGCCCGCCCTGGCGGCGATCGTGCTGTACGCGGCCCTGCGGCTCATTGATCCCGGGGCCTTTGCGCGCCTCTGGCGATTTCGGCCGAGCGAATGTCTGCTGGCCCTGGGAACCCTGGCCGGGGTGCTGTTGACGGGCCCCCTCACCGGGGTGTCCCTGGCCGTGGGGCTTTCCGTGGTGGCGCTCTTCAGCCGCCTGGCCCGGCCCCACGCCGCGGTGATGGGAGAGATCCCAGGGTTGGCGGGATTTCACGATGTGGCGGATTGGCGGGGAGGGCACACCATCCCGGGCCTGGTGCTCTTTCGCTATGACGCGCCCCTGTGCTTCGCCAACGCGGAAGACTTCCGACGGCGGGCCCTGGCCGCCGTGGCGGGGGCGGAATCCTCGGTGGAGTGGCTGGTGATCAACGCGGAAGCGATTGTGGAGATCGACAGCACGGCGGCGGAGATGCTGCTGGGTCTGCGACAGGAGCTCAGCGAGCGTGGGGTGCTGCTGGCGCTCACCCGGGTCAAACGAGAACTCCACGCCCAATTGGAGGCCGCTGGGGTGCTGGCCAAGGTGGGGGAGGCCCATGTGTATCCCACGATTCCCACCGCGGTGGCCGCGTTCCAATCGCGAGGAGACCCGGAGCCGATCGCGGTCAGGGAGAATGGGGCCAGCATCATCGATCCTCCGAGGGGCTGAGACATGGACCGCGTTGAACCCAGCCAGCCAGACACCAGCTCACCGGGTGCCAGCCACCCGCCTGAATCCCGAGCCGGCGGGGTCCCGCCATCCGGGGTGGAAGGCCAGCATGATTTCGAGGCCCAAAAGCGAATCCACCAGCAGATCCGCAACGATCCCGATTACGACGACTGGGAATACGGCACCGAACCCCTGCCCCACGAAGCCTGGAGCACGGCTCGCGCCAAAGGCCTGGCTCCCCCAGCCACCGGAGAGAGGGCCTAAGCATTTGGCGAGGGGGCTTCCGCCGGGGTGAGCGGCTGGCGGGCCAACCGCCAAACGAGCGGCAGCCCCAGCAAGAGCAGGACCGTGAGCCCCAACCACAGACCAACGCCATGGCCCTGGTGATCCAGCGACCATCCGCCCACCAGGGGGGCCAGCAGGCCGCTGAGGGCGAAACATTGGGAAAGGAGAGCCATCGCCAGGCCCCGATGGACCACCGGAGTGAGCTCCACCACGGCTTCCGTGGCGGTGGGGAGGAAGGCGGCCGCGCCCAAGGCCAGCGGCACTTGCGCTCCCACGAGGAGCCAGCCTCCCCAAGGCACCAGGGCCGAGACGGCCAGCAGCAGGGTGCCGAAGGCGAAGGCGATCAGGCTGAGCGAGAGACCCACCTCCACCGGACGGCGGGCCAGGGTTCGCCCCAGGGGCCATTGCAGCAGCAACAGCAAACCGAGCTGAAGGCCAATCGTGAGGGCACCCAGACTCTCCTGGAGAGGGGGACGGCGAAGCCCTCCTCGCACCAGATCCATGGGAAGGGCGCTTTGCATCAGCGCCGGCACGGCCGTGGCCAGCACCACCACGGCCAGAAGGGGAAGCAGGGGAAGCAGCCAGGGGCGCCCTCCGCGGAGGCGAGCGGCGACGAGGGATGAGGGGCCGCGGGGCGGCTGACTGGGGAGCGGGAAGCGCCACAGCAGCACGGCCATCAGGGCCAGGCAGGTGAGATCCAGGGCGTAGATGCCCCGCAGCCAGCCCCTGGCGGCGAGCAGGGCCCCAGCCAGGGATCCGGCGGCGATCCCCAGGGCGTCAGCGGTGCGGGCCAGGGCAAAGGCCCGGGCCGAAGGCACGGGAGGACAGGTGAGGGGCACGGCCAACTCGATCGCCGGCCAGTAGAGGCCCATCGCCAGGCCAATCAAGGCCTGGCCCAAGCGGAAGGGGCCCTCCGTGACGGCGCCGAGGAGCACCCCGTCTCCCAACAGCGAGGCCACCACACCCAAACCGATGGGCCAGGAACAGGACAGGCCCCGATCCAGCAGCGCGCCGCTCAACAGACGCCCTCCCACTCCCACCAGGGCGGCCAGGGCCAGTCCCTCTCCCACGTCGGCGGCGCTGAAGGCCTCCCGGTGGAACACCATGGGGGTGAGATAAAGCACGGCGCCAGCACCCAGGGCTGAAAAGAGCCTCAGGAGCGCCACTTCCCTTAACGCCGAGGGAAACTGGGAGATCCATGCGCCCGCTCCTCGCTCCGTTGGTGTCCGTTTCAAGCCACTCTCACCGAGGTTTCGCGATCGCCGCCAGTCTGGTGGTGGGGCTGGCCGCGGTGCTGGAGAGGCCGATGGCGGCCGCGGAGGTGTTGGAGGTTCAGCTGGACAGCCTGCGGGTGCCCATCTCCTTGGGGCAGCTGGACCAGTGGAGCCGCCAACAGGGCCAACGCGGTCGGAGGGGCCTGGTGGAGGAGAGCTCCGAGGTGGGGGTGTGGATCAATCTTCTGGATCGCGACAGCCAGCGGGACCTGCGCCAGCTTCTGCGCGCTCCGCTCCTGAGGGATCAGGGGTTTGGCCGCCAGATCCTCGACAGCTGGGCTGGCAGCCAGCTCCTGGGGGAGGTGGGCAACCTCCTCACCACGCCCAATGGCCAGAGCAGCACCCCACTGCTGCAGATGACCTTGCGGCGCCTCCTGGAAGAGCGAAGAGAGGTGTCGCTCCTGGAGCTGCTGCGGGCCGTGCCCGAGGAGCGTCTGAAGCTCCAGTTGGATGGCCTGCTGGAGCTGGCGGAGCAATGGCGACTCCAGCTGAGACGGCAGCGCCTGGCCATGCGCCAGCTGCCGACCCTGCCCCACCTCCCCGCCCGAACCCCGCCCAGCGATGGGGTGAGAGCGGCGGCGGGCTGGCCAGCGACGGCCCGGCCCCCCAAGCGCATGACCCTGCCGGTGCCGGGCCGCCAGGAGCCGCTGCCCGTGGAAATCTGGAACCCGCCAGCGGCGGTCCACCTCGGGGCCCGGCGACCCTGGCTGCTCATCATGCCGGGGTTGGGAGGCACGGCCGAGCAGATGGGATGGCTGGCCGCCGCCCTGGCGGCACGGGGATGGCCCGCGGTGGTGCTGCAACACCCCGGCAGCGACGCGGCGGCGGTGAAGGCCACCTTGGATGGCCTGCGGGCCCCCCCCGGAGCGGAAACCCTGCCCCAGCGACTCGCGGACCTGCGGGCGGTGCTCCAGGCCCAACGGCAGGGACGGCTTCCCCTGACCCTCCAACCGGATGGCGTGGTGCTCATCGGCCATTCCCTGGGGGGGGTGGCGGCCTTGCTGGGGGCCAGCCTTCCACCGGAACCCGGGCTGGAGCGTCGCTGTCGTCGCTCCCTGAATCGCCTGCCCCTCGCCAACCCCTCCTTGCTGTTGCAATGCCAGCTGCCGGGGGAAGCCTTCCCCACGATGGCGAGCCCCCCGGAGGAGCTGCGGGGAGTGGTGATTTACAACGGTTTTGGCAGCCTGCTCTGGCCGCAAAAGGGGCTCCGGACGCTGCGGGTTCCGGTGCTGATGGTGGGTGGAAGCCTGGATCTGGTCACCCCACCGATCGCCGAACAGCTGGATCTGTTTCTGCCCGTGGGCCACGGCCACAGCCGGTTGGTGTTGGTGGATGGGGGAAGCCACTTCTCGCCGGTGCGGATGAGTGCCCGGGAGCAGGCCCTCTTGCAGGTGGGGGACGCGCTGGTGGGGGTCGCCCCGGAGGCGGTGCAAGCGCTGTTGCTTCGGCTCACGGGGGAGTTCCTGGAGTCCGTGGAGTCGGCGCCAGCTCGGGGGATCCCACCCCAGCGGGTACGGGTGGGGGAGGTGTCCGCCTATCTGATGGATGGGCCCGCGGCGGCGGCCTGGCGCCGCCGTCTGGGGCGCTGAGTCAAAAGCGAATGCGGGGATCGAGAACGGCCACCAACACATCCACCAGCACGCTGATGAGCACCACCAGGGCGGCCACCACCACCACGATGCCCTGCACCAGCGGGTAATCCCGTTGGGCGATGGCTTCCTGGAGCCGGAAAGCGATGCCAGGCCAGGAGAAGGTGACCTCAATCAAGAGGGCGCCACCGATGAGCGACGCCACCGTGATCCCCGCGATGGTGAGCACCGGCAGGAGAGCGTTGGGCAGGGCGTGGTGCAGCACCACCCGGCGTTCGCTCAGCCCCCGGCCCCGGGCCGCCTCGACGTAGTCGGACGCGAGGGCCCGCCGCAGGTTGAGGCGCAGGGCGTTGGTGAAGATGCCGCTGAGCAGCAGGCCCAGGGTGGTGGCGGGCAAGACCAGGTGCCTGAGGGTTCCCAAGAGCTGGGGGCCATTGCCCGCCCGCAGGCTGTCGAGAATGTAGAAGCCCGTGCCGCTTGGAGGGAGCAGGGTGGGGGGGAAGCGCCCCCCCACCGGCAGCCAGCCGAGGGCGACAGCAAACACGAGCTGCATCACCATGGCGGCCCAGAAGGGCGGCAAGGCGTAGGTGCTGATGGCGAACAGGCGTCCCGCCAGATCCACCTTGCCCTCGGGGCGGGCGATGCCGCTGAAGCCCACGGCCAATCCCACCAGCGCCGCGATCCCCAGGGCCACCACCCCCAGCTCCAGGCTGGCGGGGAGGCTGCGGGCGATGAGGGTGGTGACGGGCTCCTGGTTGCTCAAGGAGGTGCCCAGATCCCCCCGCGACAGGTGGGAGAGGAACCCGCCGTACTGGGCCAGCAGGGGTTGATCGAGGCCCAGCTGCTGCCGCAGGGCGGCCCGGGCGGCCTCGGGGGCCCGGCTCCCGAGGAGGGCGTCGATCGGGTCGCCGGGCGCCACCCGCAGCAGCAGAAACACCAGGGAGGCGATGAGCCAGAGCATCACGGGCACCAGGGCCAGGCGGGCCGCCACGTAGCTCAGCAGGGCGCGGCGTCGGCTCATGGGTGGCCCCCCTCGGCCCGCAGGGCGCTGAGCACCACCCGGCCGGAGCCATCGAAGCGGGGAACACTCACCCGCGGCAGGGCCCAGGCCACCGGAGTCACCACCCAGATGGGGAGGTAGGGCACCCCTTCGCCGGCGCGGCGCTGCACCCGTCTCAGGAGGGCCAGCCGATCGGGGCCAGTCACCTCGCTGCTGCGCAGCAACTCATTTTCCAGCCCGGGGGCGCTCCAGAAGCTGCCACTGAGCACGCTGCCGCCCTCCATGCAGCGGCCTTCCGAGGCCTTGCCGCACCCCAGCATGGGGGTGAGATAGTTTTCCGCGTCGGGATAATCCCCAAGCCAATCGAGCAGGATCAAGGTGAAGGCTCCTTTGTCGAGTTGGGAATAGGCGGTGGTGGATTCCATCCCACCCGGATCGAGCCGCAGGCAATCGGAAAGATCCCGGCGGATCTGGGCCTGCCAGGTGAGGGCGAACAGGCGATCGCCGGGGATATCCGAGCGGAACGTCAGGGGCAGGGTGAGGGTACGGCCCTGGCAGTAGCCCGCCTCCCGAAAAAGGGCGCGGGCGCGGGCCGGGTCGTAGGGGGGCCAGGCGCTGGGGTCGGCACCAGGGAGCACGGGCGGAACCAGGGAGCGCAGGGCGGGACGCATCCCGAGGCTCACCCGATCCTGAATCAGGCGTCGGTCGAGGCTGTGGGACAGGGCCCGCCGCAGGCGGGGATCGTTCAAGGGCGGCTCGGAGGTGAGCAGGGAGAGAAAACTGATCTCCAGCGGCGGGCCAACGGATTCCTTGAGGCGGCCGGCTTCCGCCAGGCGATGCAGGGCCCGTTGATGGTCAAGGTCGAGACTGTTGGAGAGGAGCACATCCACCTCCCCACCGCGCAAGGCGCCAAACAGGGCCGTGGAGTTGCTGTAGCTCACCAGCATCAAGCCCCGATTGGAGGGGGGTGGCCCCCAGTAGCCCGGGAAGGGAGTCAGGCGCAGCTGTTGGCCGCCAAAGAAGGCCAACCGGTAGGGACCGGTGCCCACGAAACGCTCGGGCAGGGGCTTGTCGCGGTAGGCCCGGTAGGCCGTGGGCGAGACCGGGGTGAGAACGATTGAGCTGAGCAGCTGGGGCAGGGGCGTGAAGGGCCGCTTGAGGCGCAGCTCGATCAGGTGGGGATCGATGGCCCGTATGCCATTCACCCGATCACTGAGCTGGTAACTGAGGGTGCCGAACTTCAGAAACCGGTTGAGGGAAAACACCATCGCCTCCGCGTCGAAGGGGGTGCCGTCGTGGAAGCGCACGCCGCGGCGGAGGGGGATGCGGGCCCGCAGGCCGTCGGCGCTGAGCTGGGGGAGGTCGGAGGCGAGGCGGGGCTCCAGGCGACCATCGGCGGTGATGGCGTAGAGGGGATCGCCGATGGCGCTGAGCACCTGCTGCTCCCCGATGCGGGAGGCCTTGGCCGGATCGAGCGACTCGACGCGGCTCTTGGTGGCGACGATCAAGGTGCCCGGAGGCCTGGCGCTCTGGCAGGCGGAGAGGGTGAGGAGCAGCAGGGAGATCGGGCCGAAGGCAAGCAGGCCACGGGGAACCGACCAGGACAAACGGGAAGCCGCCGCGGGGATCACGCCAAAGGGGAGGGGAACCCCATTCAAAGGGACAGCATCCACACGCCCGATCGAAATGGAGGGCCTCCACAGGCCCCGCGGCTCCCGGGCGGAGGGCTCAGCAGGCCCGGGGCAGGTGGCGTCGGGCGGAGCGACCCACCTCGCTGAGGGCCAGTTCGAACACGGGTGAGCCGCTCCGCGCCAGGGGCCAGCGGCGCAGCCAGCAGCGGTCGGAGTGGGCATCCAGGCCGATCACCTGGTATAGCTGGCTCTTGGAGGCATGGTCGCCGGCCAGATGCTCCGGGAGGCGGATGCAGTCTCCCTGATGGAGGTCGATGGGCTGGGAGGGAGGGATGGGCGGGGGTGGGCGCAAGGGCAGGGTGGTCTCGAAAGACGATCTTTATTCTTGCTCAAGGATTGCCATTCCCCGGGCTCCCGATGGTTCGTCAGGCACCATCGGGGACCCAGATCAGCGGATCAGCACGGGGAACAGCGGATGCGCACGGGAGGCCCAGGGCTTAGAGGGTGCGGAGGCAGGCCGCCACGGTGTCCACCTCGGCCAAGCTGGCGATGGCGCCGAGGGCGCGACGGAAATCCGCTTCCAGCACCTCGTGGGTGATCACCACGATTTCGGCGCCGCCGCTGTTGGCCTCGTATTGCACGATCGATTGGATCGACACCCCCGCCGCGCCAAAGGCCGTGCCGATTTTGCCAATCACCCCGGCCTCATCCCGGCTGCGCAGACGCACGTAGTTGCGATGGCGGCTCAGGCTGCTATCCACCAGGCCGCAACGGCGCCAGCTGCCCGCGGCCAGCAGGGGATCGAGGCCGGCCCCGGCGCCCCCCACCTGGCGGATGCCGGCGATGTTGAGGATGTCGGCCACCACGGCGGAGGCGGTGGGACCGGCCCCGGCCCCCGGCCCAAAAAACATCACCTGGCCCACCGGATCGCCCTCCACCAGGATGGCGTTGTTGACGCCATGCACCCCAGCCAGGGGGTGATGGCGAGGCAGCAGGGTGGGGTGCACCCGCACATCCAGCGGAAGCGCGCCGGGGGGCACGGCATCGGGCCCCACCAGGCCATCCATGCGTTCAGCCACGGCGAGCAGCTTCACCACATAGCCCAGCTGGGCGGCGTAGGTCACGTCGCGGGCCTCCAGGCGATCAATGCCCTCCGTGGCGATGGAGGAGCGGGGCACGGAGCCGCCAAAGGCGAGGGACCCGAGGATGGCGATCTTGTCGGCGGCGTCGTGGCCCTCCACATCGGCGGCCGGATCCGCCTCGGCGTAGCCGAGGCGTTGGGCGTCGGCCAGCACCTCCCCATAGGCGGCGCCCTCATCGGCCATCCGGCTGAGGATGTAGTTGGTGGTGCCGTTGATGATGCCGCTCACCCGCTGGATGCGGTTGCCCCCGAGCGACTGCTTGAGGGGCTCGATGATCGGAATGCCGCCGCCGACGGCCGCCTCAATCAGCACATACACCCCGCGCTCGGCGGCCGCGGCGGCGATCTCCTCCCCATGGCGGGCAATGACCGCCTTGTTGGCGGTGACCACGGGCTTGCCCAAGGCGATGGCCCGCAGGATGAGGGAGCGGGCGGGCTCCAGGCCCCCCATCACCTCCACCACGATCTCCACGGCGGGGTCGGCCACCACCGCCTCAGGGTCGGCGCACAGCAAGGAGGGAGCCAACGCCACGGGTCGAGGACGGCCGAGATCCCGGACGGCGACGCGTCGCAGGGCCAGCTGCCCCACCAAGGGATGGCGGCCTTCCGGACTGGCCAGGATCCCCGCCACGCCGGCCCCCACCGTGCCCAGCCCAAGCAAGCCAACGCCGATGGCCATGGGCCTGATCCCGCAAACCTCCCATCCTAGAAAGGGCTCCGCCCACACCCGAACCCTCGATCGCCGACCTGGCGCCTGGCCGGATCGGGGCTCAGGCCCCCTGGAGCTGGCTGGCCTGGGCTTGCATGGCGCGGAAGATGTTCAGGAAGCCATTGGCCCTGGAGGGGGTGAGGCTGGCCTGGAGGCCCGTGGCCGCGAGAATCGCCGGATCCAGGGCCACCGCCTGCTCCGGGGTGAGTCCCTCCATGCCCTGGATGAGCAGGGCGAGGAGTCCCTTGGTGATGGCCGCGTCGGAATCGCCCCGCCAGTGCAACCGCCCCTCCTGGAGTTCCCCCACCACGTACACCTGGGAGGCGCAGCCTTTCACTTTGAAGGCCTCCAGGCGGAGGGCGTCCGGGAAGGGCCCCAATTTTTTGCCGAGCCAAAGCACGTATTCGTAGCGGCGCTTCGGATCGCTGGTGCCACTGAGACGCTCCACCATCTGATCGAGGGCCGCGCTGCCGCTACCCGGAGGCGGAGCGCTCATGGGCGGGGGCGCTTGAGCAGCATGCCGGCCATGGTGCCGAGCAGGGCCACAGCCCCAAGGGAGCGGAAGGAGCGGGCCAAGGAATGGGGAGAAAGGGGCGCCTCGCCATGGAGGGCGGCTGGTGTGGAGCCAGGCAACTCGATGTAATCGCGGTGGCCCGGGCCCGCGTCCACCTGAACCTCCCAATCAGGGCGGGCCTGGGGGGGAAGGGCAAAGGTGAGGTGGCCCTCAGCGTTGGTGTGGCCCAGCTCCACGGCGACGTCGCCGGTGGGACTCACGATGCGCACGGCGGCGTCCCGAGCCGGGAGGCCACTGGAAAAACGGCTCTCCAGCTGGAGGGGGGCGCTGGTGGTGAGGCTGCCCAGGCGCTCCAGGGTGCTCTGGACCCCGTGGGCGCGGGCCACGGAGGCGAAACCCAAAACGAGGAGACACGCTCCGGCCAGGAGGGGCAAGCGAAGGGAAGCTTGGGGAGCGACCATCGGTGCCATCGTGGAGAGGGACGAACGCCAGGATGACAGAGGCGTCAACCCGCGTTCCACCGGCTGGGAGTGGCGCGGCCAGCCTGCACCATGGACGCGATGGTGCTCACCATCAGGCTGAGGGCTTCTCCAGCCCCTTGGCGACCTTCCAGCTCGGCGGCAAGCACCTGGGCCGCGGCTGTGCCCTGGGAGGCAACGCTGGGGGAGGAATGGGCCAACACCAGTCGCCGCGAGGGGGAAAGGGCCAAAGCAGACAGTCGCGCTTCAGGGATCCTGGCAAATTCCATGGCCGAGGGCGAGGCGAGGCCACGAGGGTTAAGAGGTTGCAACACACCCCGTGGCGAAATGGAGGCCCGTTTCATCCAGCCAGCCCGTGAAGGGCACATCCCAGGGATCCCGCGGCAGGGCGGGCACCACACAACGGGAGGGCAAGACCACCAGGGCGGGCACGGCCCGCCAGCGGGGGTCGCCGCGCAGCCTGTCGTACCAGCCCCCACCCGATCCCAGCCGCAGGCCGCTGGCATCCACGGCGAGGGCGGGCACCAGGAGCAGACCCAGCCGGGAGGGCTCGAGCCCGATGTCTCCCAGCGGAGCCGGAATGCCGACCCCATCGGCGGCGAGGGGATCGGCGGGCCGCCAAGGCAAATAGAGGAGGCGCTCCCCCCGGATCGCCGGCAGGGCGAGATGGTGGTGCCAGAGGGCTGGCAGGCGCTCCACCAGGAAGCGCGGGTCGGGCTCATGGCCCATGGGCCAGTAGAGACCCAGCCGAAGGGGAGGCGCCATGAGGGTGGGCACCACCTCGGCGGCGGCGGTGGCGATGGCGGCGGGGGCGGCGGCCACGGCCTGGCGGCGTCGCTGGCGGAAGTGGCGTCGCAGCTCGGCTTTGGTCTGAGCCCGCATGGCTCCAAGCGGCACCAAGGTCGTGCATTCTCGCGGCCAGGGGCCATCGACAGGGAGCCGCCCGTGGGCCAGGCTGGGCCCCGCCAGCCTTTGCCCTGTCGCTCCCCCTCCTCGCATGCGCATTCTTGGCCTGGATCCCGGCCTGGCCCGCGTGGGCTATGGCGTGATCGAGGTGGAGACGGGCCCCGACGGGCGGCCCAGTCGGGGACGCCAGCGCATGCTCGACTGCGGCTTGATCCGCACCAACCCCGACCGCGGTGAGGGGGAGCGGCTGGTGGAGATCGCCACCGACCTCCGCGTGCTGCTTCGCCACTGGCGGCCCGAGCTGGCCGCGGTGGAGAAATTTTTCTTCTACCGCTCCAGCACCACCATTTCCGTGGTGCAAGCGCGCGGCGTGCTGATGATGACCCTGGCTCGCTTCGGCGTGCCGGTGGTGGAGTACCCCCCGATGCAGATCAAGCTGGCCCTGGCGGGCCATGGCCACGCGCAAAAGGATGAGGTCCTCGACGCCGTGATGCGCGAGCTGGATCTGGACGATCCTCCCCGGCCAGACGACGCGGCTGACGCCCTGGCGGTGGCCCTCACCGGCTGGTTTCAGCGCTAGCCCCCCTCAGCCCGCCAGGGCCAGCTCAAAGGCGCGTCGGTCGGCCTCGCCGCTGGGCAGGGGTCGGTCAAACACCTGGCAGAACACCTTCACCACCCGCTCTCCGGAATCCATGGTTTCCAGGGGGTCTTTGCGCAGGCGATGGCGCAGGCAACAGGCCACCACCCGGGCCACGTCCTCATCGCCCACGGCGTCGCGGCCCTCAAAGGCCGCCAGGGCGCGGGCGGCGCGATTGGTGACGATGTCACCCCTCAGCCCATCCACATCCAGCTCGCCGCACACCGAGGAGATGCGCAGGCGAAGGTCGTCGTCGATCGTGACGGCGGGCAGCCGCTCCTGGGCCGCCACCACCCGGGCCCGCAACGCCTCTTGGGCCGGAGCGCTGGCCTCCAGGAAGGCGACGGGATCGGCGTCAAACGCTGTGCGTTGATCCACCACCAGCACCCGCAGGTCGGGCTCGCGGACGGTGCGCACCTCGACGCTCATGCCAAAGCGATCGAGCAGCTGGGGCCGCAGCTCCCCTTCCTCCGGGTTGCCCGAGCCGATGAGCACAAAGCGGGCCGGGTGACGGACAGAGATGCCTTCCCGCTCCACGGTGTTCCACCCGGAGGCGGCGGCGTCCAGCAGCACATCCACCAAGTGGTCGTCGAGGAGGTTCACCTCATCCACGTAGAGCAGCCCCCGGTTGGCCTTGGCGAGCAACCCAGGCTCGAAGGCACGCACCCCCTCGCTGAGGGCTTTCTCGATATCGATCGTGCCGCAGAGGCGATCCTCGGTGGCCCCGAGGGGGAGATCCACCATGGGCACCTGTCGCGGCTCGGTGGGCAAGGCTTCGCCCCGAGCGAACCGTTCCCGCACCTCCTCGCTTTGCAAATCGGGATCGGCGGGGGAGCTGTTGTAGGGATCGCCCACCACCACCGGGATTTCCGGCAGGAGATCCGCCAGGGCCCGAATGGTGGTGCTCTTGCCCGTGCCGCGGTCGCCCATGATCATCACCCCGCCAATGCGGGAATCGATCACATTCAGCAGAAGCGCCAGCTTCATCTCCTCCTGGCCCACCACCTGGGTGAACGGAAACACCCTGCGCTTGCTGCTCACACTCACGGATCAGGAGAAGGCGGCCGAACAGGGGATTGTTTCACAGCCCGGGGCGAGGACGCCAGCGGCAAGAGGCTCAGCACCTGGGGCGGTGTGGCGTCAGCCGGATAGATGAGGCGCACCTGCAGCTGCCGCACCGCCCCCGGGGCCAGGGTGATCGTGCCGAGGGGCGGCCCTTCTTGCCCGGCGCGTTGCACCAGATGAAACGCCTGCCGGCCCGCGGGCCGTCCGGTGGGTCCATCCAGCCCGCTCACCTCCACCGTGCCGCGAAACATCACCGGCCCACCGGTGCCAGGCCCCTCCGACAGGGGGGTCCCCCGGAAGCGCAAGCCGCCCTGGGGGGCGTCGCTCTTGAGGGGAGATTCGAAGGCCAGGGACAGACGCAGGGGACGGGGGGTGTCGTTGCGCAGAGGCAGGGTGATGGCATACGTGACGCCGTAGTTGCCATGGGCGGCCCAGGCCGTGCCGGGATAGAACGCGCTGAGTTCAGCGGTTTGCACCTGACCGGTGCCGAGGGTGCCCCGCTCCAGCGAAGCGATGGGCCAGGAGATGGGGGCCCGGGAGGCGGAGAAGGTGGGTTGGCCCGGATCGGTGAGACGGGCGGTCCACGTGGCGCCGCGCTGCACGCCGCTCACCCGCGAATACACGATCCGGCCAGCCGCTCCCCGGGGGGTGGGCGCGTGTTCCTTCGGACTCAGGGCACCGGCCAGGATCTCCGCCCAAACCTCGGGCGACGGGGGGGCGCCTTCCGGACCGAAGGCCGCCAGGGTGGCCAGATCCACGGGTCCATCTCCGCTGAAGCGCAGCTGCAGGTTGCGGCCGTTGAGAAGCGGATCCAGGCCCCGCACGGGCAGGGGGAGCACCACCAAGGGGGTCAGGGTGCCGGGGGGGAGCGTCCAGCTCTCGGGCCAGGAGCGTTGGGCTGGGGGCAGGCGCAGGAGCAACTCGGTGGCCACCCGGCTGCCGGGGCCCGCCCAGACCGGGGTGAGCCCCTGGGGCATCAGGGGAGGCAGGGGCAGGAACGGCGCCTGGGGATCGTTGCCATCCACCGACTGGGAGAGAGCTGTCGAGCCGGCCAACAGGCGCAACCTCACAGGCTGGGATCCCCGGGGGGCGGCGACCACCGCCAACCAGAGCGTGGAGGCGAGGGTGTCGGGCTTGCCGGCGTACACGTGATGGCTGAAGAGCTCGAAGGTGCCGGTTTGGGGCGCGTTGAGATGGGCCTCGGGACCCGCCAGGGTGCGGGCGCCGAGGCGGCTGCCCCCCTGGAAGGTGGACAGGAGGATGCCCGGGGAAACGATCAGCTCGGGGTTGTTGTCATTGAGCACCGGGGTGGCGTCCAGCGCGCCTGGAAGGGCCTCCACCGCCTGGGGGCGGAGGCGGGTGGGCGAGGGCGACTGGCTCAGGGCGGGGGAGAGCCAGGTGGAGAGCCCCCATCCGCCCAGGAGCAGGGCCCAGCGGGCGCGGGCGAGGGGGCGTTCGATGGGGGCTGGCCACCTCATGGGCGCGATCCGACGAGGGATCGAGACACCTCGGCGGCCATGGCGCGGATGAGATCGGCGGAGCGAGGGTCGTTGAAGGGCCCCTTCACCATGAAGGCGGCCACAGCCCGCTGACCATCGGGCAATTGGATCAGACCCGCGTCGGCGTAGGCGATGCCGATGTCACCAGTTTTGTTGTACACGGTGACGCCAAAGGGAAGCAGTTCCTCATCGGGATTGGCGCTCTCCTTGCCCAAGCCCTTCAGCAATCCGGCCGGCAGGAGGGTGTTGGTGCCGGAACGGCCGAGGATCTCTCGAAAGAGATCGCGGGCCCGGGGGCCGAGTTTGTCGCCCGTGTCCACCAGGGCGATGGAGCGGGCCAGGTCTCGGGCGCTGGTGGTGTTGGTGCCCTCAAGGTCGGGGAGCCAGTTGCGCAAGACGGTGGCGGCCAAGCCCAGCTCCTGAAAATTGGCGTTGAGGGCTTCCTTGCCGCCGAGCCTTTTGATGAGCAGGTTGGTGGCGCTGTTGTCGCTCACGCGGATCATCTCGGTGGCGGCTTCATGGAAGGGGAAGCGGGTGCCGATGGGCTTGCTGGCCATCCAGCCGGCCCCACCGCCCACGGTTTCCTTGGTGAGGGGGAGGGGTTCATTCCAGCGCAGACGGCCGTGGTCGTAGCGATCGAGGGCGATCAACAGGATGGGGGTTTTGATGGAGCTGGCGGCGGGCAGGGGTTGATCGGGGTTCAACTCCGCGAAGCGGCCGTCGTCCAGCACGAGCAGGAAGCCGGAGGCGGTGAGGCCTTTCTGGGCGGCGGCGAGCTTGGCCCAGCGCTGGCTCAAGGGGGTGAGTTCCCGGCGGGGATCAAAACGACCTTGATTGCGAAGGCCACCGGGAAGGAGCTTGGGGGCCGGATCGACGCCAGGGACCCCAACGGCTCCCTGGGCCAGGCGGGGGGCCAGAAGCTTCAGGCCGGTGCCAGCGATCACGCCCAGCCCGGCGCCGATCACGATGAGGCGGGCGAACAGAAGCAGTGGCCCCTTCCAGGGGGCATCATTGGGGCGTGGCGGTCGACCGTTCGTCACTGGTGGGCGTGGGCGATCAGAGCGTTTCGACCCTAGTGGTCCCCCCCGGCGGCTACCCCGCGGCGGCTGGCCCAGCGCAACTGGCACACCATGCCGCGCAGAAGGGCGAGATCGTTCTCCGTGAGCTCAGCCCGCTGGAGAAGGCCCCGCAACTTGGCCATGCGGGCGCGGGCGGTGTGGGGATGGAGAAAGCCCACGTCCAAAAGGAGCGCCTCCGCGTCCGCCAGGCCAGCCTCGATGGCCCCCCTCGGCGCGAGGGTGGCGGGGGATTCAGGGGGCGCGCTCGCGGGGGGGTGGGGAGAGAGCTGGGGCTCCGGCTGAAGCTCCTGGCGGAGGGTCCAGAGGTGGTGGAGCACCACGGCCACGGCGTGGGAGAGGTTGAGGGAGGGGTAGGTGCCGGCCGCGGAGATGTGCAGCAGGCGACCGGCCTGGAGAAGTTCGTCGTTGGAGAGGCCCCGATCCTCCCGGCCAAACACCAGGGCGAGCGAGGTTTGCGGTGCCGGATCATCCGGGGCCAGCAGCCAGGAGAGGGCGGCCGCGGGCGGTTGGAGCGGCAGGGGGGGGCCCTCCAACCTCCCGGTGGCGGCCACCACTCGACGGCAATCGGCCAAGGCGGAGGCCAGATCGGGGTAGATCGTGGCCTCCTGGAGGTGGGCGACGCCATGGACGGCCATTTGGCGGGCCTCGTCCCCGCGGGGATCACAGCGGGGGGCCACCAAGCGCAGCTGGTGGATGCCGAAGTTGGCACAAAGACGGGCGACGCTGCCCACATTGCGGGGGCCGGAGGGCTCCACGAGCACCAGGTGGAGGGTCAAGGCAAGCTGTGCAAAAACGCCAGCAGATCGGCCATGGTTTGGGGATCGGGTTGAAAGCGGGGCATGGGGGGGGTGCGTCCACTCACCACCTGCTGGATGAGCTGGGGATCGTTTTTGCGATGGGCCACCCCGTGAAGATTGGGACCCACCAAGCCCTGGGCGGCCAAACCATGGCATCCGGCGCAGTTCAGGCGAAAGAGCCGGCCACCATTGCCAGCGTCGCCAGCGAGGTGGAGGGTGGCGCGGGTGTAGGGATCCCCGCGAACCCCAGGCAACAACACCACCAGGCTGAACACCAGCACCGCGATGCCCGCCACCAGGGCCAGGAGGGTGAGCAGACGGCGGCCCTTCGGGGGGCCATCACCAGGGGAGGCGCCAAACGCCTTCTGAGGCGGCGCGACAGCGGCGGCAAGGGGAGAGGGGGCTGTCACAGAACGAGAATTGGTCGCCGGGTGGACGGAGACCATGAAAGAATGCCCTCAAGGTCTCTGATGTGATTCTCGATGATTGAACCCCTCCTCTGCGGCATCGTGCTCGGATTGATTCCCGTCACCTTGGTGGGGCTGTTTGTAGCGGCATGGAATCAGTACCGCCGGGGAAGTGCCCTGGGCTGAGGATGCAAGCCCCCGCCAGTGGGCGGCCCGGGGACCCGCGGAAGATCGAGGCACAGAAGGCTCGCGTCCTTAGGCCGGATGGTTCTTGACGATTGGCTCATGGCTGTGGTTGCCGCGGGATGTTGGCGTTTGGCGATTGAGGCCTGGTGGTGAGTTCGCCGCCATGGCCTCAATGGGCTAAGAACGCCTCCATAGGCACTTGCGGCCCCACAGGCCATGGGATGTCGCGACGTCGAGGGCGAGCGGATTGGATCGGCCCGCCTCAGGGAGGTTCCTCGCCCTAGCTCCCTTTGGACTGGACTGGTCCCAGAGCGCCAGAGGTCAAAAAAAACCCCCTGCCGTGGCAGGGGGAGGGTGGATGAGAGTATCGGAAATTCCGAAGGAATCAGGCCCGGGAAGAGCGGATGCGTTGGCGGAGACGACGGCTCATGCCAAAGGCGGCACCGGCGCCAAGAATGGGCAGAGGACCAGGCACAGGAATTTGCATGTAGGAATCGGTCATCCCGGTGATACCTCTGCCGGCACCAATCCCGCGACTCCAGGTGACATCCACCCAAAGACGGGTCAACCCACTGGGAATTGGCAAGGTAGCTGTGTTGGCCGTGGAGTCATCAGCGAAATTAGAGGCAATGGTGGCACCTTTGCCATCACCGGCGGTAACTTCACTAATGGTTTTAGTCATATTTCTTGGAGGAGAATCACCACCGACTGGGGTGAGGGCAATACTCACCGGCGAAGAAAATGATCCTCCGCAGAGTGTGGAAAACGTGGTGCAGACACCAGCACCATTTTGGGTGGGATCGATCTCAATGATATACGAGTAAGCTCCGTTAGCTCCTGAAACAGGTGCGCCGCGATCGTAAACCGTTTCCCAAGAGGAATTAGCAGGATTGAATTTAAAACTAAACTGGTCATTAGCAATGGAGCTTCCCACCGAAGTCAACTTGACCCGCTTGTCGCCAATCCAGGGAGACCATGTGAGGTCGAAGGCGTCGAAATTGGTGTAGCGCTTCGTGAGGGTGGTGTAAGGGCTACCCGGCACCGGATTGGGGGTCCAGTCGGTGCTGGCGGCTTGAGCCACGTTGGCGGTGCCAAAAACAAGGGCTGGCACAAAAGCGGCCGCTCCCGCGGCAAAGCCGAGAGAGGGAAGCTTCAGCGACCTCATTGTCATCTTGAGAGACATGAGCAAAAAGTGATTATTGGAGGCGCAAAAGCACCTAACAAATTTTACCAGCAAAACAAGCGTGATGACAAGTCTGACTGGGCTGGGGACAGCTTTTTTTAGGGATCGACACCTTTGACCATTCCATGTCTCGCCCTTCTGACAAGAGGTGCGTTGTGCTTTGGCGATTCCATCCTTGGATGTCCAACCTCCACTGGAGACATCATCTCCAGGCAGTTGAAGGTGGGATGTTGGTGGAGCCCCCGCTGGGTGGGACGGGGTTGGTGGGTCTGGACAGGGGAAGCCGCTGGGAAACTTCACCAACAAAAAACCTCCGCCGTAGCGGAGGTGGAGAAGACAGCTTGAATAAGAAATGAAATCAAGCGCGAGCGGCACGAATGCGGCTCCGCAGACGACGGCTCATGCCGAAGCCAACACCAGCACCAAGAATAGGGAGGGGGCCAGGCACTTGGAAGTAAGAGTCCTTGAGGTTGTCCATCCCCCTGTTCGCCACGGTGCCGCGGTTCCAATCCACCGTGACCCAAAGCCGGGCTAAGTTGTCGGTGAAGACAGAGCTGGCATTGCCAGTGGAGTCATTGGCAAACTGAGAATCAATGCTTGCCCCCTTGGTGTCAACACCTCCAACAGTGACAACTTGATTGAGTGTCTTAGTCATCCGACGGCTTGCCGAAGGGCCTCCATTGGCGTCAAACCTGAAAGTGGCCATCGCATCGAACACCTTGTCGCAAACCATGAAGGTGGTGCAAACCCCACCACCATTCTGAGCTTGATCGATTTCGATGATGTACTCGTAGCTACCGGTGGAACCAGCATTTGGGTTGGTCCGATCGTAGATGGTGTCGAAGGATTGCATCACCGGGTCAAACTGGAAGATGAATCTATCGTTGTTCACCGCTCCGGTTGGTTGGCTCATCAACTTGACCCGCTTATCACCAATCCACGGAGACCAATCCAGGGAGAAGTTGGTGGCTGTGGTGGAGCCGGTGCGGGTTGTGGTGGTGGTGAAGGGGGAGCCCGTCACGGGACTGGGGGTCCAAGGACCAGCCTGAGCGGCGTTGGGGAGGCCCAGCACCAGAGCGGGGACAAGGGCGGAAGCGCCTGCCAAAAACTGAAGGGATGGAAGCTTTGTCGGCCTCCATGTCTTATTGCGAGACATAAGTGAGAAAATAAGGAGATCCACTGGAGGCGCACAAGCACCTTTGGAAAACTTTACCACAAAAGGGCGGGTTTGGGGAGTTCGAAGGAAAAGGGGTCACTTTTTTCTCGAATCCACACCGTTTCCAGCCCTCCCATTGCCCTTCTTCCAAGCTTTTTGGCTGTCTTAAATCAGACTGAAGATTGGAATCGCCGCGTCGTGTCGTCTGGCATCTCAGGCCGCCAAAACAGCACGGCACCGCTTCCGTGGGCCCGGCGGCGATGCTCCCGCCAGCCCGGGGGCACCGGCGGAGGATCCCACCGGTCGCACTCCAAGATCAGGGTGCCTCCTGGCGCGAGCCAAGCCCCCCGGGCCACCTCCCGGGCCAACTCCAGGTGCAACCCCGCCCTCCAAGGTGGATCGGCATAAATCAACCCGAAGGTGCCCCTCCCACTGGCCTCGGCACCGCGCCGCAAAAACCGCAGCGCATCCTCCACAACCACCTCCACCTCCGCCTCCCCGATCCCAGGGGCCACCCCACTGGCCACGGCTTCCAGATTGGCCCGCGCCACCTCCGCCACCCGCCGATCCTTCTCCACCACCACCGCCGCCGCCGCCCCGCGCTGGATGGCTTCGCAGGCCATCACGCCACTGCCACCGCAGAGCTCCAGCCAGCGGCAACCGCCCAGCTCGCCCGCGAGCATGTTCATCACGGCGGCCCGCATCCGCCCGGTGGTGGGCCGGGCCACCTCACCCTTGGGGCTCCGCAATTTCCGACCGCCGCTGAGTCGCAACACCATCACCGAACCCCGCTCACGGGGAGGCCTTCACCCAGCTCAACCAGCGGCGCAGCATCGCCTCGCCCGCCCCGCTGGATTTCTCTGGATGAAATTGGCACGCCCCGATTCCCCCCCGCCACACCGCCGCCGTCACCTCCCCTTCCCCCCAGGCCACTCGAGCGGTGACGCAGCTGGGATCGCGGGGCACCGCCGCGTAGGAGTGCACGAAATACATCCAGCTCTCCGGTGTCCCCCCTGGGAGGAGGGGGGACGGGGCGGCCGGCGACAGGGGAGCCCAACCCATATGGGGAATGGGATGGCCCGGCCACCGCGGCAGGGCCTCCACCCGACCCTCGATCAATCCCAGCCCCTCCCCCTGGCCCTCCGCGCTTCCCTCGAACAGCAGCTGCAACCCCAGGCAAATGCCCAACAGGGGACGCCCCGCGGCGCAGGAGCGACGAAGGGGGTCCACCAGACCCGCCGCCGCCAAGCGCTCCATCGCGGGATCAAAAGCACCCACCCCGGGCAACACCAGGGCCGCGCACCCCTCCATCGCCCCGGCGCCCTCCACGGCCACCACCTCGGCCCCCAACCGTTCGAAGGCTCGCCGCACGGAATGGAGGTTTCCCATGCCGTAGTCCACCAGGCCCAACCGCGTCATCCGCCCCTCAAACCGGTGAGCACAAACGCTCGCCCGGATGGCTCAAGGCCGGGGCGGTGGGCACATCCAAGCCGTTGAGATGGTCCAAAAACTGGTAGAGCCGGCCCACCCGCCGCTTATCAAAACGCAGCCGCAAACAGGGGCGCAGGATGCCGTTGTCATCCACGCTCTCTCCGGCGGCGATGGCGCCATCCTCCAGCAGATCCCCAAAGTGCTGATTGAGCTCCGGCAACCGCTCCTCAGGAACGGGTGCGTTGAGCAGCAACTCCACCCGATCTTGCTGCAGGCGGGCGCTGTGATACATCCGATAAAAATGGCAGATGCGGGCCACCGCCTCATCGGCGCAACGGGCCTCCACCACCAAGGCCCGGTCTTCCGGGAGGATCAGCCCGCGACTGGCGAGCACATCGGTGACATTCGCTTGCCACATCGCCCAAAAATCATCCCCTTCCGGAGCCAGCACCACCAGGGGAATCGGAGAGGTGCGGCCGGTTTGAATCAACGTGAGGGATTCAAACAGCTCATCGAGGGTGCCAAAGCCACCAGGGAGCACCACCAAGGCATCGCTCTCGCGGAGAAAAAACAGCTTGCGGGTAAAGAAATAGCGAAAGTAGAGCAAACGGCCCGAGCTGGCGCTCACGAACGGATTGGGATGCTGTTCGTAGGGCAAATCCACGTTCAGCCCGATGCTGTGGGCCGTGCCGGCGCCACTGTTGGCGGCTTCCATCACCCCGCCGCCCGCTCCGGTCATCACGTCGAAACCCGCCTCCACCGCCAGCCGGGCCACCTCTTCCGCCAGGCCGTAGGAGGGGTCGTGGGGCTGGATGCGGGCGGAGCCGAACACACTGATTTTTCGCACGCCCCGATAGGGGCGAAACACCCGCAGGGCCTCGCTGATGTCCGCCAGACAGCCACTGATCAGCCGCCACACCTCCTCATCGTCCTTCTCGGAGCGGGCCACCTCCAGCAAGGAGAGCACGGCCCGCTCAATTTGACGGCGCTGGGGATGGCCTTCCAGCTCTTCGGCGAGGGCCTCCAAGGGGCCACGGCCCTTGGCGCGGAAGGAAAGGGAGCAGGCCGTGGAGGACAGGGGGCTGGAGGGCGAGGTGGAGGAAGCCAGACTTAGAGATATTTGGAGATCGTGCCGCTCAGGGTGGTTTTCGGCACGGCGCCCACCACGGTTTCCACCTTTTGGCCGCCCTTGAAGAGCATCAAGGTGGGGATGCTGCGAATGCCGTATTGACTAGCCACGTTGGGGTTTTCGTCGGTGTTCAACTTGAACACCTTGATGCGGCCCTCGAAATCCTTGGCGATCTCATCCACGATGGGCGCGACCATCCGGCAGGGACCACACCAAGGAGCCCAAAAATCCACCAGCACGGGGGCGTTGCTTTTGAGCACATCCTGCTCAAAGGTAGCGTCGGTAACAGCCGGGGCGCTGGACATGTGAATTGGCAGCTGGTGATTGGTTCAATCTAGCAACGGCGATCGGGGGCACCCGTCACTCAACATCAAGCGTTGCAGGCCGTAGCACTGATGGCCGTTCCGGTGGAAGGAAGACAAAAAGCCCGGACGCGCCGGGCCGAACGGTGTGAGGAGTGTGCGAGCCGGAGCCCCCACAGGCACACAGTAGCGGCTTATTTGCCCATCCCCAGTTGTTGCGCCTTCTGATACACCTTGCCCTCAGTAAGCAGGGAGGGCGCCACCACCACCTCCACCTGTTGCATCTCCCTCAAGGTGCGCGCCCCCAGGGTGCCCATGGAGGTGCGAATGCAGCCCAGCAGATTCTGCGTGCCATCGTCCAGGCTGGCCGGACCCCGCAGAATCTTCTCCAGGCTGCCCGTGGTGCCCACCTGGATGCGGGTGCCCCTGGGCAGCACCGGGCTCGGGGTGGCCATCCCCCAGTGAAAGCCCCGCCCTGGCGCCTCCGCCGCCCGGGCGATCGGGGAGCCGATCATCACCGCGTCGGCCCCACAGGCCAGGCATTTGCAGATGTCGCCCCCCGTGACGATGCCACCGTCGGCGATCACCGGCACGGCGCGGCCGCTCTCTTGCAGGTAGTGCTCCCGCGCCGCGGCGCAATCGGCCACCGCGGTGGCTTGGGGAATGCCAATGCCCAGCACCCCCCGGGAGGTGCAGGCCGCCCCTGGTCCAATCCCCACCATCACCCCGGCGGCGCCCGCCCGCATCAGCTGGAGGGCCACCTCATAGGTGACGCAGTTGCCGATCACCACCGGCACCCCCAGATCGCGGCAAAGGGCCTCCAGATCCAGGCTCTGGCGTTGGGCGGGACCCACATGCTCGGTGGACACCACGGTGGCCTGCACGAACAACAGATCCGCTCCGGCCTCGGCCACGGCGGCGCCGAAGCGCAGGGCGGCCGCTGGGGTGGCGCTCACCGCCGCGATCCCGCCCCGCTCGCGAATCTCCGCGATGCGCTGGCGCACCAAGGCTTCCCGCACGGGCTCGCTGTACAGCTCCTGCATCAAAGGCACAAACTCCGCCTTCCCCACCGACGCGATCCGGTCCAAAACGGGAGAGGGATCCTCATAACGGCATTGCACGCCCTCCAGGTTGAGCACCCCCATGGCCCCAAGGCGAGAGAGCTCCACCGCCATGGCCACATCCACCACGCCATCCATGGCGCTGGCGATGATGGGGATCTCCCGGTCGATGCCGGCGAGGGTCCAATGGCTGTCGGTCACCTCCGGGTCCACCGTGCGACCGCCGGGCACCAGGGCGATTTCATCGATGCCGTACGCGCGACGGACGGTGCGGAAGCGGCCGAGCGAAAGGGTCAAGGGATCCAGGGGCATTGGCGCCAAGCTACCAAGGGGCCATCGCCCGCACGGGGGGGAACCCCTCCAGACTCAAGAGCCCCGGAACGCGTCCCAGCGGCGCTTCCAATCCGTGAGGATCACCTTCCGGTCGTCGCTGCGGGTGAGGCGGGTGACGCTGAAGCTCAACAGGGCGAACAACCCCACCAGCTGCAGGAGCCTTGGCAGCAAGGGCACATCATCAAGGGTGTCGAGCAGGGCGATGTAGAGCTTGAGCACCAGCAGGGCCCCCAGCAGCAGACCCACCCTCCGCAGGGGCCCACCCAGCCGATCCCACTGGCCGGGCACATCCGCCCGCTCCCACCAGGCCTTCACCTTCCCGAGCAACAGCTCCCACTCGCCACCCTCCTGAGGGGCCCCGGGGGCGGAGGCGCCGGCGGGCAGGGGGGGCACCTCCAGGGTGGCGGCCACCCGAGGCTCCCCCGCGGGGGGTTCCGGTGTGGCGGGAGGACGGGCGGTGGCGGCTTCCAGGGTGGGCGTTGGCGCGGGGGGATGGGGTTCGGGGAGGTCGTCCTCATCCAACGCCGCCGCCAGCACGGCCTCCAGCTCCGTCACGCCCTCCCCCGGGGAAGGAATGGGATCGGATTCGGGAAAGGCTGGAGTTTCGGCCATCGCGCGGTCGGGCACTGGCGGGAGCTTACGCGGCTTTCCCGTGGATCTCCATCACGGGTTCAAGGGCCGCAGGCCGAGCCGATCCCCCAGCGGGGCCAGGGGCAGCCGCAAGGGAAAGCGCCCGTCCAGCAATTGACTCACCAGCTCATCGCCGATCTCCTCCGCCAACCTGGGACTGTGGGCGGGCAGCGCCGGCAGGCGGCGGCCCTCCACCTCGATCCAGCCGCTTCGCAGGGCGCTGTAGCTCACCCCGCCAAAGGAGGGCTTGAGCCGGCGGGGGATCGACACATCCAGCACCGGCGCCTCCAGGGCCCGGTTGCTGGTGGCGGCCCCGATGGCGGTGGGGCCGTCCATCAGGGGCACCGGCGCGGCGATGGCCACCATCAGCACATCGCCCTGGCCCTCCAGCCTGCCCGCGCGCACCCACCGGCCCCGCAGCCCGTGCAGGGGGACGCACACCGCCGCCACGGCCCCCGGAGTGCGGGCATGGCCGCCCACCAGCCGCTTGGGGTGGGGTTGGTGGCCCCCCCCGGCCCCCACCACCCAACCCAGGGCGCCACCCACCAACACGGGCGACCCTGGCCCCAGCAGCGCCAAGCCGGGCATCGCCAGGCCAATGCTGTCGGCCCCTGAGCAGGTGTACAGAGCCTGGGCCCAGGGCCCCATCAAGGGGCCGTAGGGGGTGGGGAGCATGCCTTCGGCGCCGCTCACCGCCACCACCCCGTTCTCACTGATGGCCCGCGGCAGGAGCAGCTGGCCCGAGGCGATGTCGTCCAACCGCACCAGGGTGTGGAGTTCCCGGCGGGGAAACAGGGTCGTGCCCTCCCCGGTGGCGCTGAGCTCCACCGGCCGGTCGGCCAACCATTCCGCCAGCACCTTTCCCCCCCCGATGGGCAGGATCAGATCCGTGCCCGCGCCGGCGGGCGACGCCGTGACGCCGCCCAGCTGGGGGTCGCGCAGGCGGATCGGCGGATCGGTGGGCCCCAGGGAGAGATGGAGACTCGCGTGGGAGGTGAATTCAGCCGTGGCGGCCACCACCACATCGGTCTGGCCATAGGCCTCCTCCAATCCCACCTCGTGCACCAGACGGCGAAAGTGAGCCGCCCGCCGCACCCGCAGCTGGCCCTCAGCCTGGCGGAGCCGCAGCTCCGCTTCGGTGCGGGGAGGAAGATCGGGGGGACTCATGGCCTGGGGGGAGGGGCGAGGACGGGGGAGGAAAGAGCGCGTGAGGCACGGGGCCTCAGATAAAGTGGCAGTTGACCCAGGTGCCTGTTCATGGCGGATCCAACCGAACAGCCCCCAGGGCCGGGTGAGGGCGGTTCAGGAGACGGCGACGGGCGGATCATCCAGACCGATCTGCGCAACGAAATGTCGCGCTCCTATCTGGAATACGCGATGAGCGTGATCGTGGGTCGGGCCCTGCCCGACGCCCGCGATGGTCTCAAGCCCGTGCATCGCCGCATCCTCTACGCGATGTACGAACTGGGGCTCACCAGCGACAGGCCCTACCGCAAATGCGCCCGGGTGGTGGGGGAAGTGCTCGGGAAATATCACCCCCACGGCGATACCGCGGTGTACGACGCCCTGGTGCGCATGGCGCAAAATTTCTCCATGCGCATGCCCCTCATCGACGGGCATGGCAACTTCGGCTCGGTGGACAACGACCCACCGGCCGCCATGCGCTACACCGAGTCGCGCCTTCAGGCCCTCACCAGCGACGCCCTGCTGGAAGACATCGAGAACGAAACGGTCGATTTCATCGACAACTTCGATGGCTCGCAGCAGGAGCCCACCGTGATGCCGGCCCGCATCCCCCAGCTTCTGCTCAACGGCTCCACCGGCATCGCGGTGGGCATGGCCACCAACATCCCCCCCCACAATCTGGGGGAGCTCATCGATGGCCTGCAGGCCCTGATCGCCAATCCCGATCTCGACGATCGGGGCCTGATGGCCTTCATCAGCGGCCCCGATTTCCCCACCGGCGGGCAGATTCTGGGCCGAAGCGGCATCCGTGAGATGTATCTCACTGGTCGGGGCTCGGTGACGATGCGCGGCGTGGCCAAGATCGAAACCACCGAGGCTCCAGGCCGCCCCGATCGCGACGCGGTGATCATCAACGAGCTGCCTTACCAAACGAACAAGGCCGCCTTGATCGAGCGCATCGCCGAATTGGTGAACGACAAAAAACTCGAGGGCATCGCTGACATTCGGGATGAGAGCGATCGGGATGGCATGCGCATCGTGATCGAGCTGCGCCGCGACGCCTATCCCCAGGTGGTGCTCAACAACCTCTTCAAGTTGACCCCGCTGCAGAGCAACTTCAACGCGTACATGCTGGCGCTGGTGAGCAACGAGCCCGTGCTGCTCACCCTGCGGAAAATGCTGAGCGTCTTCCTCGACTTCCGTGTCGAGACCATCGAGAGGCGCACCCGTTTCCTGCTGCGCAAGGCCGAGGAGCGGGATCACATCCTCCTTGGCCTGCTGATCGCCCTCGACAACCTCGATGCCATCATCGCCCTGATCCGCGCCGCCGCCGACACCGCCACGGCGCGGGAGCAGCTGATGGCGCGATTTGGCTTGAGCGAGGCGCAGGCTGACGCCATTTTGCAGATGCAATTGCGGCGCCTCACCGCCCTGGAAGCTGACAAGATCCGGCTGGAGCACGAGGACCTGCTCGCGAAGATCGCCGACTACACCGATATCCTCGCCCGTCGCGAGCGGGTGTTCAGTCTCATCAGCGACGAGCTGCAGGCCATTCGCGCCAAATACGGCTCACCGCGCCGCACCGAAATTCTCGATCTCGAAAGCGGCCTGGAAGACATCGATCTGATCGCCAACGAACGCTCGGTGGTGTTGCTCACCGAAACCGGATACCTCAAACGCATGCCGGTCAGTGAATTCGAGGCCACCAGCCGCGGCACCCGCGGCAAAGCCGGCACCCGCTCCCAAGGGGAAGAGGCGGTCAAGCTCTTTATCGGCTGCAACGACCACGACTCCCTGCTGCTGTTCAGCGATCGCGGCGTGGTGTACTCCCTGCCGGCCTACCGGGTGCCAATCTGCAGTCGCACGGCCAAGGGCACGCCCATCGTGCAGCTGCTCCCCATCCCCCGGGAGGAGGCGATCACCTCCCTGCTGGCGGTGAGCACCTTCGGGGAGGATGAGCAACTGGTGATGCTCACCAGCAACGGGTACATCAAGCGCACCACGCTCTCCGCCTTCGCCAACATCCGCGTCAACGGCCTCATCGCCATCTCCCTGGAGGAAGGCGACGCCCTGCGCTGGGTGCGGCTGGCCCTGCCGGGCGACAGCGTGCTGATTGGCTCCCTCAAGGGCATGACCATCCACTTCCGGCTCAGCGATGAGGAGTTGCGTCCCCTTGGCCGCACCGCCCGGGGCGTGCGGTCGATGAACCTGCGCCAGGGGGATCGGCTCGTGAGCATGGATGTGCTGCCGGCCGAGCTGGCGGATCGGGTGGCCGAAGGGGCTTCGGACGAGGATTCCGAGACGGAGGAGGTGCTCAGCGGCGAAGGCCCCTGGGTGCTCGTCGCCAGCGCCAGTGGCCTGGGCAAGCGGGTGCCTGTGCAGCAATTCCGCCTTCAAAAGAGGGCCGGCATGGGGCTGCGGGCCATTCGCTTCCGCAGGGAGGGCGATGTGCTCGTGGGGTTGAAAGTGCTCGGGGCCGGGGAGGAGCTGTTGCTGGTGAGCGAACGGGGCGTGATCGTGCGCATGCGGGCCGACGCGGTGCCCCAGCAGTCCCGGGCGGCCACAGGGGTGCGGCTGCAGCGCCTTGACGAGGGGGATCGGCTCACGGAGGTGGTGCTTGTGCCCCAGGCCGCTTCCGATGGGGCGTCAGACGCCGATGGGTTGATGGAGTCCGAGGGCTTGCTGGAGTCCGCTCCCGAGGCCTCGACCAGCGATGAGGCGGACATCGACCCAGCCCCCAACGATTTGTAGACAAGCCCATACGCCCCGGAGGCCCCACATACGCTGAGGTCAGCCTCCTTCCTCAGCCATGGCCAAGCGGGCACTTTGCATCGGCATCAACGACTATCCAGGGACAGAAAACGATCTGCTGGGCTGCGTGAATGACGCGAACGACTGGGCCACCACTCTGACGGCTCGCGGTTTCACGGTGAACAAACTGCTCGACAGCCAGGCCACCAAGGCGGCCATGATGGACGCCTTCGGACAGCTGATCGGCTCCGCCCAGTCGGGGGACACCGTCGCCATCACCTTCTCGGGCCACGGCACCCTGGCCCCCGACACCAGCGGCGATGAAATTGACGGCTACGACGAGGCCCTCTGCCCCTACGACATTCAGGATGGCCAAGTGGTTCTGGATGATGAGATCCATCAACTCTTCAGCCAACGCGCCGCGGGGGTGCGCCTGATTCTCATCTCCGACAGCTGCCACTCCGGCACCATCACCCGCAACGCCCCCCACGATCCGGATGCGGGCGACACTCCCCGCATCCGCTTCCTGCCCCTGGCCAGCTGGCTGCCGGAGGATCAACTGCCCAAGGGATCGGGCGGCAAACCCCTCACCACCCTCCCCATCAGCCAGGTGTTTTCCCCGTGGGTCGGAGTGGTGCGCGGGGCGGGAGATCTGCTGATGGCGGGTTGCGAGGAAGGGCCAGATCATTACAGCTACGACGCCAATTTCCGTCACCGGCCCAACGGGGCCTTCACCTACTACGCCCTGCGGGCCCTCAAGGCCCTGCCCGCCCACGCCACCTATCGGGATTGGCACAAAGCCATCCGCCGGGCCCTCCCCTCCACCGATTACCCCCAAAAGCCCCAGCTGGTGGGCACCAAATCCACCATCTCCTCCACGATCCTCGTCTGAGGAGGGGCTCCCATGGCCAAGGCCACCAGATCCCCGGCGGGTTCACCGCCCCCATCGCCCCTCAAGGGGGTGCCGTTGAATCCCGACGACTCCAGCGCCACCCCCTCCTTGCTGGCGCCCGCGCCCTCCCGCGGCCTCACGGGCGGTGGAGGGCGCGGGGATTTGGATCTGCTCTCCGACAGCTTCGTGAGGGTGGGGCAGGCCTTCCAGCTCACGGACGGGGCACGAGGAGGCGAGCGGGCGGTGGATCCCTTGGCGGAGCTGGACGACGAGCGGGTGGTGCTGGTGGAGGTGGAGGGGGGCGGCACCGCCATCACCACCGCCGCCCAACTGCGCGCCGCCGGAGGGCGGCTCCAGCCGCCGGAGGGGGCCACCAGCCGGGGGTTGGAAGGGCCGCTGGCGGGGCGCCTCTTCGCCTTGAGCTTCGGGGATGACGAGTTGATTGCCCAAGCCAAGGAGCGCCTGCGGGAAGAGCTCGGGAAGCGGTTGGGCGACACGGTGACCCAGGCCGCCGACCTGGGCCTCTCCTGGCTGGGCACCAAGGTCCTGATGGGGGCGATTGAGGCACGTTTGCCCGTGGACCCGGGGTTGTATCGCTGGAACGGCGGCGAGATCGACCCGAATCAGCGCGTGGACGCCGCGGCCTCCAGCTGGAAGCCCCTGGCCCCGGAGGGCCTGTTGGTGTTCATCCACGGCACGGGCTCCAGCACCCAAGGGAGCTTTGGCGATCTGGCCACCAGCGCCGTCGACACCTGGGAGCTGCTGCGGAGCCACTTCAACGGCGAGATCTACGGCTTTGAGCACCACACCTTCTCCCAAGGCCCGATCGAGAACGCCCTGCTCCTGGCCCGCGCCCTGCCAGCGGAGGCCCACCTCCATTTGGTGAGCCACTCCAGCGGGGGGCTGGTGGCGGATCTGCTCTGCCTGGACACGATCGACGACGCCCTGATCGAGCGCCTGGCCTACCGAGGGGCTGAGGGCGGCCCCCTGGGAGCCCAGCTGAGGGAAGCCCAAGCCGAGCAGCGGGAGCGGCTTCGGGAGCTGCGGGCCCTGCTGGCGCGAAAAGCCTTCCGCGTCGGGCGGTATGGGCGGGTGGCCTGCCCCGCCCGGGGCACCCGGCTGCTGGGTCAACGGTTGGATCTGTTTCTCTCGGGGCTGCTCACCCTGGTGGGCCTGGTGCCGCCGCTCGCGGGTCATCCCGTCCACGCCGTGGTCAAACGGGTGGTGCTGGAGATCGCGCGGCGGCGCACCCATCCCGCACTGGTGCCTGGCCTGGCCGCGTTGATGCCCGATTCGCCCCTGGGCGACGTCCTCGCCCAAGCCACCCCCAAGGCCAACTTGACCATGGCCACCATCGCCGGTGATCGCGAGGGCTCCCATCCCCTGCGGAGGCTGGCGTCGCTCCTCCACGACGCCCTGTTCTTTGAGCGCCTCGCCAACGACCTGGTGGTCGACACCGCCTCCATGGGAGCCGGCATCGCGCCCAGGGCCAAGGCCCACGCCCTGGTGGAGCGGGCCAGTGGTGTGAGCCATTTTCACTACTTTCAGCGTCCCACCTCCAGCCGTGCCCTCGGCCGCTGGATGAGCGAGCGCCAACCGGAACGCCTCGCCGAGTTTGCCTTGCCGCGCGTGGATCTGGCGGATCGGGAACGGGAGAGCACCCGCGCCACGGAGCGGGACGGCGACGCCAAGATCCGCCGGGACCGAAACGGCGGGGCGAGACCACCGGAGGCGGTGGTGGTGCTCCTGCCCGATGGCCTCGCCTCCCATCTCTGGCGGCCGGCGGAACAGAAGCGGATCTGGTTCGACCCCGCGGATCGTGCGGGGGGAGGACTGGCCCGCTTGGGCGACCTCCACGCGTTGGAGGTCGAGGCCGAGAAGGTGATGGAACTGATCTACGGGGATCTCTGTCGAGAGCTGTCGCGCAGCCACCGCGTGGAGCGCTTCGCCTACGACTGGCGCCAACCCCTGGACGTGACGGCGGAACGGCTCGCCGCCAGGCTGCGCGAGCTCCTGAGCGACGCCGATCTCGCCACGACCCCCACGCGCCTGCTGGCCCACGGCATGGGGGGCCTGGTGGCGCGGGGGATGATCGCCCGCGACCCCGACCTCTGGCGGCGGCTCATCAGCCGCGATGGGGCCCGCTTTCTCATGCTGGGCACCCCGAATCAGGGCTGCCATCAGATGGTGGCCACCCTCCTGGGCCAATCGACATGGATCCGCCAGCTGGCCCGGGTCGATCCCGGAATGGATTTGGGGGCCCAGCTCGATGCCCTCGCGGAGTTTCCCGGACTCCTGCAGCTGCTGCCCCGGCCTGGATTCAGCGAGCTGGCCACCCCCTCCGCCGCCGACACCCCGCCGGATTGGTACGAGGCGGCGCTCTGGGCCGATCTCAAGGCCCGCAACCGCGACCCCTGGTTCGGGAACGGGCTGGGCGCCACCCCGACAGGCTCCGCGCTGAAGAAAGGCCGCTGGCTTTGGGATCAGGGTCCAGGGGAGCCGCCCGCCATCCCTGGCGACCAGCCGGAGCGGGTGATCCTGGTGAACGGCCAGGCCCCCAGCACCCCGTGCGGACTGGTGGTGGGGGAGGAGGGGCTCCAGGTGCTCGGCACCAGCGAGGGAGACGGGGTGGTGACCTGGCGCTCCGCCAGGATCGCCGGCATCGGCCAGACCTACCTGATGGACGCCGACCACGGCGGCCTGCCCGCCCACCCGGCGGCGTTTCCCGCCCTGGTGGAACTGCTCCAGAACGGCCGCACCGCTTTGCTGCCCACCATGAAAAGTCCGGCGGAGACGCCTGAAATTCCCCCCACCACCCACCCGATTGATGCCGGCCCGGTGCCCTGGCCCACCGATGAGGAACTGCTGCGGGGCCTGGTGGGGGGGCAACCCGCCGCCGGGGACATCGCTCCACCCAGCCCCTCCTTGCGGGTGTCGTGCCACGCCATGGATCTGCGCTTCGTCCAATGCCCCGTGATGGTGGGCCATTACGAACAGGATCCCATCGCGGGCGCCGAGGCTCTCATTGATCGCGGCATCGTGGCCGGGGAATTGAGCAGCCGGGAGCGTCTCGGGCTTTACGCCGGCCCCCTGGGCACCGCCACGGTGGTGCTCATGAATCGCGGCCAGGAGGAGCTGCATCAAGGGCGCTGCCCTGGAGCCGTGGTGATTGGCCTGGGAACGCTGGGGGGCCTCTCGGTGCTCAGCTTGGTGGAGGCGGTGCGGGTGGGAACGCTCCGCTATCTGCTGCAGATCGTCGACAGGCACGGCGGCACCCAGGTGGGCGCGGCGAATGTGCGTCTGGCCACCCTGCTCATCGGCCAAAACTCCACCAACGCCATCAGCATTGAAGACTCCGTCGGCGCCCTTGTGGCGGGGGTGCTCAACGCCAACGCGCAGTTCGCCCGGGCCTTCCCCCGCCTCTCGGTGCGGGTGGGCCACCTGCAAATCGTGGAGGTGTTTCTCGACGCGGCGATCAGCGCCACTCGCGCCCTGCGGACCCTGGCGGAGGGGCGGAACGGCGACAGCCCCGCGCTGGAGGTGGAACCATGTCTACGGCTGGGGCGGGGTTGGCGCCATCGCCTGGACGCGGCCCGGGGCGCCGGTTACTGGCCCCGGCTGCTGGTGCTGGGATCGGAGGACAAGCCCGAGGAGGGCACCGGGACGGAACGACCCCGGGGCGTGACACTGGCTGAGCACCTGCGGTACTCCTACTTGGGAGACAGGGCCCGGGCGGAAACGATCCATCAGCCCAGGCAAAGCGGCCTGGTGGAAGAGCTGGTGGCGGCCTCCATCCACAACGCGGAGATCAATCCCGACCTCTCACGCACCCTCTTCCAACTGCTGGTGCCCACGCCCTTCAAGGATCTGGCCCGCCGACTGGATCAGCTGGTGCTGGTGCTGGATGAGACCACCGCCAACTTCCCGTGGGAACTGCTGATGGCCGATGACCAACCCATGGCCCTGCGGCTGGCGGTGGTGCGCCAGCTGCAGTCGCCCAACTACCGCCGGCGGGTGCGACAAACCCCCAGCAACGTCGCCTGCGTCATCGGCAATCCCCTCACCAACGGGTTCCATCGGGTGTTCGCGGGCCAAGCCGCCGCGGACGCCGACGCCCTGGACAGTTTGGATGGCGCCAGCGAGGAGGCCAAGGCGGTGGCCCAGATCCTGCGGGAGCACAACTACGACGTGGAGGACTCCATTGAGGAAGGGAATGGAGTGGATGTGATCAACAAGCTCTACCGTCGCCCCTACCGGGTGCTGCACATCGCCGCCCACGGCGTGTTTGAACAGCTCACCCGCCTGGGGGATCGGCGGACCGGCGTGGTGCTGGCCAATGGCATGTTGATCACCGCCACTGAAATCGAGGCGATGGAGGTGGTGCCCGATCTGGTGTTTCTCAACTGCTGCCATCTGGGCACCGTGACGGCCTCTCCCCCCACCCCCTACAACCGCCTGGCGGCCAGCGTGGCGCGCCAGCTGATCGAGATGGGGGTGCGGGCGGTGGTGGCCTGCGGCTGGGCGGTGAACGACAAGGCGGCCCTGGTGTTCGCCCAGACGTTTTACGGCGCCATGCTCGCCAACATCCCCTTTGGCGAAGCGGTGTTCACCGCCCGCAAGAAGGCCCAAGAGGATGCGCCCGCGTCGAACACCTGGGGGGCGTACCAGGCCTATGGCGATCCCGCCTTCCTGCTGGACGCCCCCCACGACACGGCCAGCCAAAGCCACGCCCAGGCCTCCTCGCCAGGGGGACGGTGGGCCCCCGTCACGCCCCACGAGCTGATCGACCAGCTGGGCCAACTGCGGGTGCGCGGCGAGGAGACGGGCCGAGCGGGGTTGGGCTCCCTAGAGGCCCTGATCAGCGAGCTGCACACCCTTCGATCGACGGCCCCGGCCTCCTGGCTCCAGGAATCGGAGGTGGCCATGGCTTTGGCCGAAACCACCGCCGCCATGGGCCCCGACCACTGGGAGGAGGCCCGCCGTCTCTACGAGGAGGCCATCCGCGCCCATCAAGGCGAGGATGACTTGCCGGTGCGCGCCATCGAGCGGCTCGCCGATTTGGAGGCCCGCCAGGGAGAAGCCCGGGACGATGAGGCGTTGATCCGCGCCGCCCAGGGACGGATTCAGGCCCTGCTGACCCTGGTGGGGGAGACCCCGGAGGACGGGACACCGAGGGAGGGCGTCGGGCGACCGGCGGAATGGTTTGCCCTGATGGGATCCACCCATGCCAGGTTGGCGGGTCTGCGCGCCAGGCGGTTGGGGACGGGCAAACGCCCCACGGCCCAGCAACTGGGGGCCATCGATGAGGCCCTGGAGGCCGGCGCCCAGGCCTATGGCCGGGCCGGCGCCCATCCGGCCCACCAGATCCTGCGCCTCACCCTGGATGCCCTGCGCCAGCTTCCCGCCAAGGAGGAGGCCAGCGTGGCCCGCGCCGCCGCCATCCTGGAAGACGACCTGGGGGCCGGCTATGAGCGGCAACCCAGCTTCCAAGAGGGGGTCTGGGCCGCGAACGCGCTCCTGGCCCGCCTGCTCCTCGATGGCAGCCTGGGCGAGGGCGGGGAGAAGGGCCAGCGGGCCGAGGACGCGCTGTTGGAGGCCTATCAAACCGTGTTCCTCACCTCCCCCGCGAGCCCCTTGAGACGAGCCTCCGCCCTGGAGCACCTGGAGCTGCTGGCGTCGGTGTCGAGGGCCAAGGGGCGCTCCCGGGACAACGGTTGGGCGGCCCGCGAGCGCGCCAGCCAGCGGCTGGAGCGGGTGCTGGGCAGCCTGCGGGGAGAGGGGGAGGGCGCCGCTCTCACTGACGACACGGCCGAGAGCGAGGATGATGGGGTGATGGTGTTGGGCTAGCCGGTGCGGGATGTCCTGGTGATCGGTGCCGGCCCAGCCGCCCTGGCGATCGCCGCTGAGCTGGCCACGCGGGGCCTGGCCGTGGGGGCCTTGGCCCCAGCGGATCCAGCGGCCCCCTGGAGCAACACCTATGGCATCTGGGCCGAGGAGGTGGACGCCCTGGGGCTGGGCTCGCTGCTGTCGCACCGCTGGACCGACACCGTGAGCTACTTCGGCCCCGGTGGCTCAGGGGTGGGGGGGGAGCCTTCCGAAGACGGCCTGATCCACCATGAACGCCCCTACGGCCTGTTCGACAAAAGGGCCCTCCAGAGCCACTGGTTGGAGCGAGGGGCCCGGGCGGGCCTCCAGTGGCACCAGGGCCGGGCAATCGATGTGCGCCATGACGAGGAGGTGTCCACCGTTCGCACGGCGGAGGGCGAGGAGATTCCGGCCCTCCTGGTGGTGGACGCCAGTGGCCATGAACCCGTGTTCGTGCGCCGGCGAAGCGATGGGCCGGTGGCCGGCCAGGCCGCCTACGGGATCGTGGGTCGGTTCAGCGCGGATCCGATCGCCCCCGGACGGTTTGTGTTCATGGACTACCGGCCCGATCACCTCACGGAGGCCCAGCGGCGGGAGCCCCCCACCTTCCTCTACGCGATGGACCTGGGAGAGGGGATCCACTTCTGTGAGGAAACGTCGCTCGCCCTGGCGCCGGCCGTCCCCTTCCCCACCTTGCGCGCCCGCCTGCTCCAACGCCTCGCCCACCGGGGCGTGGCGGTGCGGGAGGTGCTGCATGAGGAGTACTGCCTCTTCCCGATGAACCCGCCCTTGCCGGATCCACGACAGCGGGTGGTGGGCTTTGGCGGGGCGGGCGGCATGGTGCATCCGGCCTCGGGCTACATGGTGGGCGGACTGCTGCGGCGGGCGCCGGATCTGGCGGGGGCCATCGGCAACGGGCTGGAGCGCGGGCTCAGGGGCCAGGGCCTGGCGGAGGCCGCCTGGGCGGGGCTCTGGAGCGGGGAGCTGCGCTGGAACCATGCCTTTTTCCGCTTTGGGCTGGAAAAATTGATGCGTTTTGATGAGGCCCGCCTGCGCCATCACTTTCACACCTTTTTCCAGTTGCCCACCCCTCAATGGACGGGCTTTCTCACCAACACCCTGGCGCCGCGGGAGCTGCTGCTAGCCATGGCGCGGCTCTATGGCCTGGCCCCTTGGGATGTGCGGTGGGGCCTGATGGCCCTTCAGGGGCGGGAAGGGGCCCTGCTGGGGCGCATGGTGGGTGGGGGCTGATCGGGCAAGCGGGCCTCGGTAGGTTGGCTCTCAGTGGAGTGGCTCAAGATGGGCAAGTGGCGCTTGTTTCTCACTGTGCTGCCGTTCACCGCTCTGTTTGGCCTGGCCAAGGTGGGCGTCCATCGGCTGGGATGGGAGCCCTGGGCGTTTGATTCGCTCACGGGCGCCCTCTTTGGAGCGGCCACCTTCGTGATCGCCTTCGTGCTGAGCGGCACCCTGAGCGACTACAACACCAGCGAGGACATGGTGGTGCAGGTGGCCAACGCGGTGGAGGCGATCGCCGACATCAACCGGCTGAGCGCGGCCTGCCAACCCGCCTATGACGGCGAGCCCCTGCGGCGGAAACTCGACGGGTTGCTGACCGACATCGAGAACTGGCTGCGGAAGGCCACGAGCCTGGAGGGTGTGGAGCGAAGCCTGGATGAGGTGAGTGGCCTGTTGGTGGAGTTGAAACGCAATGGAGAAGCGGCCGCCGCCAAGGATGGCCTGGCGGAACTGACGCGGTTGCGGCTGTTGATCAACCGCATGCACATCAGCCGCCGCACGACGTTTCTTGGACCGGCTTACGCCCTGTTGGAAATCTTTCTGGTGGGGGCAGTGGCGGCCCTGCTGCTGATCCAGGCGGAACTCTTCAGTGAGGTGCTGGTGGTGTCGTGCTTTTTGTTCACCTCCTTCACCTATTTGCTGCTGCTGATTCGCGATCTCGACAACCCCTTTCAATACGACGGCAGCTCCAGTGTGGATGCCGATCTGACGCCGCTTGACGCCAGTCGGGCCAGGTTGCGCGCCGCCTCCCCCCTGGGGAGCTGAGCCTCAGGGGCCAGTCGGGTCCGCCAGCATGGGGCACCCGTCCACCATCGATGGATCCGATCCCTCCCGCCCCCGCCACCCCCTCCGCCGGAGCGGCCCCGGTGGGCCAGGCCCCATCCTCGCGGGCCGAGCTGCTCGCCCTGCTGCGCGACGGGGGATCGCGGGAGCGAATTCCGGACTTGGTCTCCCGGGTGGAGCGGGAGCAGCCAGCGGATCTGCGCCGCGACGCTCCCCTGGTGGAGGGGGTGTGGGAGCTGCGCTGGAGCAGCGGCTCCCAGCCCTATCTGGCCACGGCGCCCTGGATCACCAACCTGCAGGTGCTGGCCCCGTCTCGGGGACAGGGCATGAACCTGCTGCGGCTGGCGGGACCATTGGGGGATCTGGCGGGCATCGCGGTGCGGGCGGCGATCGCCCTGGAACCTCCAGCGGCCGAGGATCAACCCAGCCAGCGGGTGAGCGTGCGCTTTGAGCGGGGCGGCTGGCTGGGGCCCTCCCTGGGGGGCCAGCGGCTCCAGCTGCTGCGCGAGGTGCGGCAGAGCTTCCCGGCCTGGCTGGACATCACCGCGGTGGATGAGGAGCTGAGGATCTGCCGGGGCAACGCCGGCACGGTGTTTGCCCTGCTGCGGCGACCCGACTTGAGCGTGGAGGAGCTGCTCGGCTGAGGGGGCTCGGCGCCGAGCCTGGGAGGCCCGCCAAGAGCCATTCTGCTCCCAGTGCGTCAGTCCCCCCCGCCATGGACACCCCCACCCCCTCGCTCGCCGCCGCCCGCCCGCCCCTGGCGGGGCGCCGACGTTTCCAACGGGACACGGGCCGCGGCCGACCCCGCCGCTGGCTGGCCCTGGCGCTGCTGCTCGGGGGCCTGGTGGGCACGGGGCTGATGCCCGCCCCGGTGGCGGCGGCCGACCTCTCCCTGGTGACCCACAGCGGCCCCTGCAACGCCTCCGCCGCGCTCCCCCTGGGCGGCGGGCTGTTTGTGGTGGCCGATGACGAGGAACGGGTTCCGGTGACCCTGCGGGTGTACCGCGGGGGCCAGGCCGGGCCGGCGGTGGGAGAGGGCAGGATTCCGGCGCGGGCCGTGGCGCCGGTGGACGATGGCCATCCGGAACTCGACTTGGAGGGGGCGGCCCGGATTGGCCCCCTGGCTTACTGGATCGGGTCCCATGGAGCGGCTGAGGCCTCGGGAAAAAACAAGGGCAAGGGAGATGGGCCCCTCGGCGCGCCCCGCCCCAACCACCAGCGCCTCTTCGCCACCACCCTCGGCCTGCGACCAGGGGTGGGGGGCAGGGGGATGGACCTCACGGTGGAGCCGGTGGGGCGGCCCTACACCACCCTGATCGACGATCTGGCCGCCGACCCCCGCCATGCCGCCCTTGGGCTGGCGGCGGCCGCGCGGCGCCCCGCCAAAGCCAAGGGTGGGTTGAACATCGAGGGCCTCGCGGCCACCGCCAACGGGGGTTTGCTCATTGGCTTTCGCAACCCCCTTCCGGAGGGCAAGGCCCTGCTGGTGACTCTCACCAACCCCAACGCCGTGCTGGCGGGCCAAAAGGCCGCTTTCGGCGATCCAGCGCCGCTGGATCTCGGGGGCCTCGGCATCCGAAGCCTGGAGCGGGTGAACGGCCAGGTGCTGATCGTGGCGGGACCGGCCGAGGGCTCCAAAGGCAAGGCCGCCCCCTCCGCGCTCTACCGCTGGAGCGGCCAAGTGGGGCAACCCGCCGAGCGGCTGCGGGTCTTTGGGCCGATCGACGGCCAACCGCTCAACCCGGAGGCGCTGTTTGGAGATGGCGACAGCCTGGTGGTGCTGAGCGACGACGGGAACTTGGAGCGGGAGGGCAAAGCCTGTGGTGATCGTCCGAAAGGGAAGCAAACGTTCCGGGAGATCCGCCTCACCCCGGCACCTTGAGCCGGACGCCGCTGGGCGGCGGGGGCGAGGGGGGAGACTGGCGTCAGGGCGCGGAACGGCCATGACGAGGGTGCGACTGATGCGGCTGCTGATCAGCGGTCTTGCCGCGGCTGGCGGCACGGGAATGGCTGACGTTGGCGCGGCCCGGGCCCAGCGGCTGCCACCGCCTCCGCCACCTCCGCCCCCAGCGCCGGTGGCGGAGGTGCTGGTGGATCTCTCTGAGCAACGACTGAGCGCGTTCGACGACGCCCATCGCCTCCTCTATCGCCGCCTGGTGTCGACCGGACTTCCGGCGAGCCCCACCCCCACGGGATCCTTCACGGTGGCCGCCCGCTTCGCCAGCACACCGATGACCGGTCGCGATTACCACATCCCGTCGGTGCCCCATGTGCTCTGTCTGGGGGGCGACGGTCTGGCTCCGAACGCGATTTGCATCCATCCGGCGCCCTGGCAGGAGGCGGCCGGCCAACCCTTCGGCGTGCGGCGCAGCCACGGGTGCGTGCGCACCAGCAGCGCCACCGCCCGCTGGCTGTTTGAGCGCACGCCGCTGGGCACGCCGGTGATCATCCAGCCCTGAGGGAGCGCGGGGGCTGGGGCTGTCCGCTGGCTGACAACAAACAGTGGGCTGTCGCACGGCGACGGGAACGGGATTCAACAGGAAGCTGAACAGCGACTGACAACGAATGCCGTCGGGAAAAGGCAGTCTTGCCTGGCGCGACGAGATCCGTCGCGACAGCCAACCCAATCCTTTCGCTATTCGATCCGTGACGGCACTCTCTAGCTTTGAAGTTCTCGCCCAACCCCTGATTCCACCCCTGCCTACTCCTCCGGGTGCGCAGCCACCACAGGCCGTTCCCTATGCTCTGCAAGCCTATTTCGTGCAAGTGTCCTATCCCAAAGAAGGATCTGGTTCTGGGCAGGGAGCAAACCCTGCTTCGATACAGTTTAACCTCGTTTTTCAAGAGACGACCGGTTTCAAAAATCGGGAACAGGCAGTGGTGCTGGCCCAATTCATCGACGAAAATGGTGATCTGCAAACGGACGGGAATTTCCTATCCTCCAATCCCAATGTCGACTCAGGCTACATGAAACAGCAAATCCTACCAGGACAGACCAAGATTTACAGCTTGACGGTGCTGCCGAAGACGGCCCCAGGAGAAGCCGTGGCGGCCACCCCCCAATCTGGCATTGGCTGGCGAGGGACCGTGTTTCTACAGCCAAATTCCCCTGATTTCCTGATCGCCACCCCAACACAGAGGCAAATTTATTACACCTCTGCCACTCTCATGACGGTCACAGACTCAGTGGTTTACCCAGTTCCCACCTTTTCTGGCAAGACACAGATCTGACGACGCGGCGTTGCTCCACCGGCCAACGTCGACCTCCTCACGGCGGCGGCGGGCCGGTCCATCCTTTTGTTTGAGGCCATGCCATGACCGACGCTCCCCAAGCTTCCCCCTTTGCTGGCACCTGGGATCAGGTGATCGATGAACAGGATGGCTGCACGATTTTTCAACGGGGCCGCCATCACGACGGCACCTTCATTCGCGTCTATGTGCCCAAGCGGGCCAAGGACCCCGCCCACCCCCCGCGGGTCATTCTCTACCTGCACGGCTTTGCGCTTTGCCTCCCGGATTTCTACCAAGACCACCTACGGGAGCTGGCGCGGCAAGGCTGGATTGTGATCTTTCCCGACTTCCAACGCGGCACCTACAGGGAGGAGCCACTTCCCGGGGCTGTTGGGCCCCGGAGCGCGGCCCGCCTTTCGCCCAAATGGGGACGCACCACTCGCCAATTGTTGCGTCGGGGGCGAGACGAGCCACTGAACGGGGAGGATCTGCCCGAGGAGCTGACGATCACCGACCCGTCCACGGGGCTGCCAGACCTCCAGGTGGGCGACTTGCGCCGGGTGCTGCTCCCCTGGCTGCTGATCCAGCTGGTGTTGAAGGTGATCGGGTGGTTTCGCCGCACCTACGCCCGCAACCTCGGCGAGTTGATCGGCACGGTGCTGTTGAGCCTGGCCTACAGGCCGGTCGATTGGCTGCGCAACGCGGTGGCCCTGGCCGAGAACGCCTGGGACGACCTGGCTCGCCGACCTGAGTACGCCCATTGGGCAAACGGACCGGTGGCGACGTATGGGTTTGGTCACTCCCTGGGCGGCCTGCTCAGCCTGAGTCTGCCGGCGCTGAGGGCGGAGAATCCCTCAAGCCGCTTGCCGCCCCGGGGGATCCTGGCCGCCGATCCGGCCACCAGCACCGAGATGGGCATTCCAAGCTTCGCCATCGCGCTGCTGAAGCTCTTCAATGCCCCCTTCACCGCCGAACCGTTGCGCATTCAAGACACGGGCCCCAAGATCGATATCCCCGTGGCCATCCTCCACGGACTCGATGACACGATCGTGCCCCCCCAGCAGTGGGCCGTGCGGGGAGGAGAAGGGGCATTCCCATCCGTGGGGGGCCCGTCCAAGGCGCTCTATTTCGCCAGCTCCAACCGAGAGCGCGACCCCAAGCTGGTGGCCTTTCACAACCAGGCGGTCACCTCCACCCAAACCTACGACGACGAATTGTTCGCCTCATTCGGTGGCGTCAAGCATGGTCCGAACGCCTACAACACCGATTGGATCTGGCCCGCCCTCCACGCCCTGTTCGTCGAGGGCGTCTCGCCGCCTGATCTGAAGCGACACCTGCGCGACGAGCACAAGGAGCCTCCCTTCGCGGTGACCACCGAGCCACCACCGCCCCCTCCCCGCCGCTGGCCGTGGCTCCTGATGCCGCTGGTGCTGATCGGGGTTGGGGTGGCCCTCCTGGCGTGGTGGCGCGGCTGAGGGATCAGGCCCCCCTACCGCTGGAGAGGCGGGCGCGAAGGCGGCGGGCCCAGCGCCAGGAGGCGGCGGCGCCAAGGAGGGGCAGGGGGCCAGGGGCGTCCTGCACCTCGCTGTGTGGGCGGCCCAGCCCCTGGGCCTGACGGCCCCCTTCACCTCCGATGACGACCTCACCATCGCCCGGCATGTCATCCCCATCCCCCAGCCATGGGGCATCCCCCTCATCGCCGCCTCGGCGGCGACAGTGTTTATTGATGCTCAATTGGCGTCGGGATCCAGACTAAGCGCAGCGGACGAAGAACAATTTGATCGCGATCGAGCAGATCCAAGAAGAGATCTTGCACGTGAGAAGGACAGCGAGCGGATCAAGAAAGAAAGCGAGCAGCTGAGGCAAAAGACCGCCAGTCTGAGCCAGCAGAACACGAAAGAAACAGGCTTGAGCGTTCCATCCAGCGGCTGTACTTTCCGCCCGAGTCCAGCTCGATCCCGCAGACACCAACCGCGCCCGATTGCAAACCTTCCTGAGCTTGCTGAGCCAAACCGCCCCATTTGATCCCGATCTCTGAATCCATCTACCCCCACAGGGCCAGCCCAAACCACCGCGCCCTGATTCCAGGTCGTTGTTCTTCCCCTTACGATGCAGAAACCTGCCTCGGCGTCTCTCCGCAGGCTCCCGCCCTCCCCGCCTCGCCCCCACCATGGCCCGGGCTGACCTGCTCATCGATATCGTCCGCGCCGGAGCCGAAGGCAACCAGGAGCTCTTTCGGCGCGCCCTGGAGGCCCTGATCACCGAGGAACGCTCCAAGCAGCATCACGTGCTCGCTGATCGGCTGGCCGCCCATCTCCAGCTCAACGGTCACAGCAAGCCCACGGCCCCAATCACCCCGGTCAGCCTCAACGGTGCCTCTCGCCTGCTCCTGGAGCTGCGCCCCCAGAGGCGGCTGGAGGATCTGCTCCTTCCAGCCACCGTGTTGCAGGCCTGTTCTGAGCTGATCGAAGAGCACCACAGAACTGACCTGCTCCGCGCCCACAACCTCGAACCCCGCCACCGGCTTCTTCTGGTGGGCCCCCCAGGCAACGGCAAAACGTCTCTCGCCGAAGCGCTCGCCTTTGAATTGGCCGTTCCCCTGTTGGTGGTGCGCTACGAAACCCTGATCGGCAGCTTTCTTGGCGAAACCGCCCTGCGCCTGGCCCAGCTGTTTGCCCAGGCTCGCAGTCAGCGCTGTTTGCTCTTCTTCGATGAGTTCGATGTGATTGGCAAGGAACGCGGCGATCAGCACGAAACCGGTGAAATCAAACGGGTGGTGAGTTCCCTTCTGCTTCAGATCGATCAGCTGCCCTCCCATGTGCTCGTCGTCACCGCCACCAATCACAGCGAACTGCTGGATCGCGCCGTCTGGCGCCGCTTCCAGCTGCGCCTCGACCTGCCGCCCCCTGGCAAGCAGCAGCGCATCGCCTGGTTTCAACACTTTGAACAGCGCACAGGCCTATCTCTCGCCTACAGCCACGACCACCTCGCTCGCCGCCTCGCTGGATTGAGCTACTCCGAACTCGAACAATTCAGCCTCGATATCCAGCGCCGCTACATCCTCACCATGCCCTCCACCGACATGCGCCGCATCGTCGCCGAACGGCTGCAACAGTGGGGGCAACGTTCTAAGGCCTCCACGATCAATGAGCCAGTAGGTGACAATGGCTGAGCGGCCGCTTCTGCTTCTCGCTAAACCCACCGAGGCAGCAAAAGCCAATAAAGGTGGGCGTGGAGGTGGCCCATCCCCACGGACTGCGCAAGAGCAACTCCAACGTCTTGGGCCACGAATCGATCAACTGACAGAAGCACTGGAAAACAAACGCCTTCGCCTTCAGAGCACAACCACAGGGCTTCAGCCCGAGGAAGTTTTGGTGCTGGAAACAGCCGGGGCAGTGGATGAGTTTTATAAAGCTGTACAAAAGATCGAAGGCCTCGGCTTCCTCGCCGAGTTTGACGAAGACGACATTCCGCCTGATGACCATTTCTTTGTCATCAAAAAAGGGGAACGGCGGCCCTATCGTGGCAGGGTCTATCTGATGTTCACCAATCAGAAAGCATTCCACCAGCTTGTCCGTTTATGGACAAGCAAAGATTCACTTCCCAGGAAATATGCAAAGTGGCGAGATGTTTTCCTCCTGCTCCGCGATTTACGCTTTTGGTCTGCGCAAGATCGTTTGGAGGAGACCGGAGTTCTTGATGACTGGCGTGATCGAATGACATGGGAAAGGGAGAATCTTCCCTGCGAAATTGAACTCTTCTTTTACCCTTCTTTGGCTGACCGCACAGCTGCCTCCGGCAAGGTGCGCACAGCGGTCGAGGCAGCCGGAGGAATCGTGAACAACGAATCAGTGATTTCAGATATCCGCTACCACGCTTTGTCCATAAGTCTGCCTGTGCAGGCTGTCGAACGGCTGCTTGCGGGTGAACGTGATCTGCAGCTCATCCAACTGGAAAATATTCAATTCTTGCGGGCTTCCGGGCAAATGATCGCTCGCTGTCCTGCGTCCAAGCCTGAAGCCTCACCAGCCTTCTTCAACACAGAAACACGCCCTCCGTCCTCAGCGGAACCATTGGTAGCCCTGATTGATGGGCTTCCCCTTGAGCAGCATCAAGTCCTTGCTGGCCGGTTGCGTGTGGATGATCCAGACGACGTAGGGGCTGAGTACCCGGCTGAATTTCGCCGGCATGGAACCGCCATGGCTTCTCTGATCATTTGGGGCGATCTCCATCGGCCAGGAGAAGCTCTGTCTCAACCCCTTTATGTCCGACCCATCCTACGCCCTTTTCATCAGCCTGTGTCTGACGATGAAATCGCAACAGAAAAGGTGGCCGATAACGCCTTGATCGTCGATCTCATCCACCGTGCAGTGGTGCGCATCTTTGAGGGTGAAGGTAATGAGCCACCTGCGGCACCAAGCGTGAGGGTGATCAACCTTTCCATCGGCATCGATGATCGTCCTTTTTTTCAAAGCCTCAGCCCTTTGGCGCGTTTACTGGATTGGCTGGCTTGGAAATATCAGGTGCTTTTTATTGTGAGCGCTGGCAATGTTATTGAAGCCATCCCCCTTGATCAACCATGGGGCGACATTGCTAGCCAACCTCTTGAAGATATTCAGCGCACGGCCTTGCAAGCCATAGCTGCTGATACTCGAAATCGGCGCCTGCTTTCCCCAGCAGAGACAATCAATGGACTCACAGTGGCTGCCACACATCACGATGAGGGAGAGCCTATGGACTGGCTCCATTGGCTGGATCCTGCCCCAGCTGGCTTTCCTAGCCCCTACAACCGCCATGGCCCGGGCTACCGACGTGCGCTGAAGCCTGATCTGCTCGCTCCTGGTGGTCGTGCTGTTCTTCGAAAACCTGTTCTCGTGAGTCAACAAAGCCTGAAAATCGTTGATCACCCCAATGCCCCAGGGCAATGCGTCGCGGCGCCCGGTGCCAGAAGTGGTGATCTGAATGCCACAACAAAGATGCTGGGCACCAGTAATGCCACGGCACTCATGAGCCGAGCCGCAGCGCTCATGATCCCCATCCTCAACGAGCTGAGGGTCTCAGCTGCTGATGGCGCATCATTACCCCAGGAGGTTCCCGATGCCCTCTGGGTTAAAGCTCTGCTTGTTCACCGTGCCCGATGGGGCAGTGCTGGTGCACACTATCAGCATCTTTTTGAGACACCCGAGAACAAAAAGCAGCTGAAAAACCAACTTGGCCGCTTCCTGGGCTGCGGTTTGGTGGATTCAGATCCACTGCGTGAGTGCACATCAACCCGCGTTACAGTCCTCTCCGGTGGATCACTCAGGGCTGAAGCCGGAGCCCTGCACCGTTTCCCCCTTCCACCAAGTCTCAGTGGCAAGCAGGGCTGGCGATCTCTTGCGGTCACCCTTGCCTGGTTCAGCCCAATTCATACCCTCAGCGAGCGTTGGCGACGAGCCCAACTGTGGTTTAAATCACCCGATTCAAAGCTGAAGATTGGCAACAAAGAGCAACTGGAACGATGCGGCGCTGATTGGCAAGCTGTGCAACGAGGCACGCTTCAACATGAGGTCTTCGAAGGAGAAAAGGTCTCTGCTTTCGTTGATGGTGACGCGATTATTGTTCACGTCAGTTGCCGCAAGGACGCAGGCCCTCTAACCGAATCCATACCCTATGCCTTGGCAATTACCCTTGAGGTAGATCCCTCAATCGGAGAGATCTATGACGAAATCAGAGATCGTATTCAGATTAGAGAAAGGGTAGCGGCAAATAATTAACTTTCCCTGCCTAACATGATCCCTTTTGGTCCAGACAAGTTTTCGCTGTTGCCTGGCACCGCTTTCGACGCAGCCACCCCGCCTTGGTGCTTATACATAGGCTCACGCCATCCCCGCCGCACCCGCATCATGACCCGGCTGTCCTGCTGGTACACAGCGTCCGCGCCGGGGCCGTGGGCAACCTGGGGCTGTTCCGCCGCATGCTGGGGGCATTGATCAGCGAGAGGCGCTCGAAGCAGCACCAGTTGCTCAGCGGTGATGGCAACACCTCCCTCCCTGAAACCGCGTCACGCTGCTTTCAGCGGACTCAATCGGAAGGGCTCTGAACCCCTTTTGCCGCATCAGGGGCCTGGGACGACCTGAGCCGGCCGGTGGCACTGATCCCTCAGAGCCCTCGCTCCCCGACTACGCCCCAGCTTCGTGTCCCCACCCCCCAGCGCCGCCGGGCCGCCGCCCGCCAGCGAGGAGCCGCCGGCTCCGCCAGAATTGCGGGCAATATCCCCTTCCTGGCCAGGGCTCGACCGGCTCGGTTACACCCAGGCCATCGGTGGCCTTGCCCTTGGCCTGATCGCCCTCTTCTCCTCCTATGACCACCTCACCATCGCCGAGCGCAACTTCCCCATTCCCCAGCAGTGGGGCATCCCCCTCATCGCTGCCTCGGTGGCGATCATTTTTGTCGATGCTCAACTGGCGACGGGATCCCGGCTACGAGCAGAGCATCGTGCTACACGAGCAGCGGATGAACGCCAATCGGATCGCGGTCGAGCGGAGCAAAGAGAGAACGAAGCAGATCGAGAAAGAAATCGAGCAGCTGAGGCAAGAGAACGCCAGGCTGAAAACCTTGAATGCATCCGTCAGGCAGCTGTGCTTTCCGCCCGAGTCCAGCTCGATCCCTCAGACACCAACCGCGCCCGATTGCAAACCTTCCTGAATTTGCTGAGCCAAACCGCCCCAGTAGATCCCGATCTCTGAATCCATCAACCTCCACAGGGCCAGGGCAAACCGCCGTGCCCTGCGTCCAGGCCGTTGCTCTTCCCCTGACGATGCAGCCTCCCGCCTCGGCGCTTCTCCGCAGGCTCCCGCCCTCCACGCCTCGCCCCACCATGGTCCGGGGAGACCTGCAAATCGTCTTCCTCCGCGCCGGGGCCGAAGGCAACCAGGAGCTTTTTCAGCACGCTCTGGAAGCCCTGATCGCCTCGCGGCTCAGTTCCCGCTCAAGGGCAGCCTCTCCGGCATCGCATCCCAGGTGCGTCCCTCCAACATGCGACCCGTGGTCTTTTTGCGTACACCACCCCACTGCTTAAAGAAGAACGGCACGCCTTCCCGCAGACAACGATCCCGAATCGCCATCACCCATTCCTCCTTCATGGGCCTGGCGTTGGGACCCGATTCGCCGCCTACAATCACCCAGTGGATTCCGCTCAGATCAAGCTCTTCAATCGGCCCCAGCAATGGTTCAATGGATAAAAAACGTATCGCAGCAGGCACATTGCGCAGATCAGCAATCCGCTTCACCTCGGCCTGAGATTCCACTGTAACTCCCATCCATAAATTCCCCGACCAAGCCAAAGCATCAGCCAACTCCGCGAGCCGTTCGGAACGTTTGGTCAACAATTGGTAGGTGTGTTGGGGAGTGTCACTCATCACAGCAAAGCACTGCTGCACAAACTCCATGGGCACCTGCTCATGGAACAAGTCACCCATCGAATTCACAAAGATCAACCGAGGCTTCTTCCACCGCTTCGGCAGATCGAGCATCTGCGGATGACAGGTTACAGCGAAACCATTCCGGTAATTGTTCTGGCCCATCGCCTGGAGGCGGGCTGCCATACGCTCCGCGTAGCAATGCAAACAACCAGCTGACACTTTGCTGCAACCCGTCACCGGGTTCCAGGTGGCTTCGGTCCATTCAATGGTGGAAAGGCTCATGGCGCTAGCGATTGAGGTTAGCGATCAGGTGATTGCTGATTCGCAGAGCACTGGCCAGCGCTTTGGGGCTGGGATTCGTCACGCCCATCAACAGGGCAAACATGGGATAACCCGTTGAGTTGCGCAATACCGCAAAGTTCGAAATTCCGGCAAATACGGAGCGCATTCTCTTTTGAATGTAGGCAAGAATACGATCTTCATTCGCACTCTTGATCCGGCTAGCATCGCCAAAAAGGTCGTATTGCTTCTCATCCGCAAAAAACTCATCTCGCCAGTCAGTGGCACCAAACAGCGCATCAAGCTTGGCTTCCCAGCGTGGATCCATCTACCTGATGATGGCAGCATGCGAATCACACCGCCAATTGGGAACAAATACCAGATATCGCAAGCTCTTGTCTGGGCAAGAGCTTCAATCGTTTCCCATCGCACCTGCAGACCAAATGGATCAAGGAAAACAAGGGCTCTGGTCTGCCGCCAATTGGTGTTCTTCGCGTAGTCAACCAGTGCTTTGTTGGCATCGTCTTCCACCACTTGAATTCGATCACTATGGCCAGGCCATTCCGAACGGGCACGCTCAGCAAGCTTTTCTTTTGCCTTATGACTGGCTTCAATAAAAATAAAGCGATCAAATCCGCGTGTTGCCTGGCTCGAAACCTTTAACGCACGCATCGCCGAGCCTTCGAGAAACTCAATCCGTGCCTCCTCATCTTCGGCTAGAAAACCTGGATCAGAGCTGACTGTCTTCAGTTGCTGTCTGCCTTGGCCAGCAAAAGCATCCACATAATGGAGAGACCAGGCTTGATTTTGCATCACCTTCAAATAGTTGACGGCGTAACTCTCAACGCAGTCGAGTTTTTTCAGGCTCCAAGGCCCTCCAAATGCCTCCATCCTCGAGCAGCGTAGTACATCCATTCTAGCCAACAGGTCGTCTGTGTCAATCAGGCTGAACAGGGTTGCTCGCGTGAGCAAGGGCCTTGATCTTAATCCCGCACGGATCAAGAACGCATCCACTCCAACACTTCCTCCAAATCCCGCTGGCGCACCATTGCGCGATTCGCCAATACAGTTTGCTTAGCGGCTTGCTCACAGGCCAGCACCAACTCCGCATGACTCAGGCCAGTGCCATGGGCCGCTGCCTCCTGCCAATCCACAGCCGAACAATCCAGAAAGCCCAGACGCGCCCTTATCACCTTCGCTGCGATCGCCGCGGCAGGGATGGCATAAAACAAGACAGAATCAAAGCGACGGAATAAGGCACGATCCAACAATGCGCCATGATTGGTTGCAGCCAGTACAAGAGAGTCGGAAGAATCCTGTTCCAGAAACTGCAGAAATGAATTCAACACGCGCCGAATCTCTCCCACATCCTGCCGGTCGCCTAGCTCCGCTCAAAGGGCATCAAATTCATCAAAGAAATAGACACCCCGCTGCTGGGCTAGCCCCTGAAATACCAGGCGCAATTTCGCTGCCGTCTCCCCCAGAAACCGTGAGATCAGGCCATCCAGCTGGATGGTGAACAACGGCAGCCAAAGCTCTCCGGCTAGCGCTGCCGCCGTCATCGTCTTGCCGGTACCCGGTGGACCGATCAGCAGTAGTTTTCGCATCGGCCTCAGACCAAACTTCTCTAGCCGGTGCCGTTGCCGCTGCTCGCTGATCACCTGCGCCAACCACTCCGCCAACTCCGCATCGAGCACCATCTCCCGCAGCAACATGCCGGGATGCCGCATCGACAGGATGCCCGCCAGTTCCTCTGGCAGCGCTGGCGCTTGTTTCGTTCATCCAGCTGTCAAGCGACTGTGATGATTCAGGGAACCCCAGCAGACAGGCCTGACTCCTCAAGCGACCGACCCAGCTTTCCAGCTGTTGTCCTCTGCGTGATCTGTCGACCTGGCCTGATGGGGCCGACCAGAAGGGAAGGTTCGTGACCTGATACGAGCCTGGTCGGGGGGCGCCCGCCAGCGAGGAGCCGCCGGCTCCGCCAGAATTACCAGCAACAGCTCCCTCTTGGCCGGGCCCAGGCCATCTCGGTCTTGGTCAGTTCGGTCTCGACCGCCTCGGCCTCACCCAGGCCATCAGTGGCCTTGCCCTTGGCCTGATCGCCCTCTTCTCCTCCCATGACCACCTCACCATCGCCAGGCGCAACGTCCCCATTCCCCAGCCATGGGGCATCCCCCTCATCGCCGCCTCGGCGGCGATCATTTTTGTCGATGCTCAACTGGCGACGGGATCCCGGCTACGAGCAGAGCATCGTGCTACACGAGCAGCGGATGAACGCCAATCGGATCGCGATCGAGCGGAGCAAAGAGAGAACGAAGCTGATCGAGAAAGAAATCGAGCAGCTGAGGCAAGAGACCGCCAGGCTACGGCAGCTGAACGCCAAAGAAAAAGCCTTGAGCGACTCCATCAGGCAGCTGTGCTTTCCGCCCGAGTCCAGCTCGATCCCTCCGACACCAACCTCGCCCGATTGCAAACCTTCCTGACGTTGCTGTCCCAATCCGCCCCTGCTGATCCAGATCTCTGAATCGATCAACCCCACGGGGTCAAGGCAACCTGCCGCGTCCTGAGTTCAAGCTGTTGCTTCTCCCCTGACGATGCTCCCACCATGGACCGGGCTGGCCTCCTGATCGACAGCTTCCGCGCCGGGGGGGGCCGAAGGGAACCCGGAGCTGTTCCGCCGCGCCCAGGAGGCCCTGATCACCGAGGAGCGATCCAAGCGGCATCACATGCTCCTCGCTCGCCTCACGGCTCACCTCCAACTCAATGGCCGCCACAAACCCACGCCAGCAAGTCGCTCCTGTCAACCTCGATGGTGCTTCCCGCTTCCTCCATCAGCCGTGGGCCCAGCTTCGCGGGGCGTCTGCACGTTCTCCGCTTCCTGAACCCCCATCCAAGAAGGCCGCGGCGAAAGCGACAAAGGGGATGGGAATTCAATCTCCCGTCGTCATGAGAACAACGAAATCCTTGCGTCCCACCCACCGGGGGGGTTCTCCCCATCCGATCCCCAATCCACCTTCAGCCGAGAGGTCAACACCCATTCCCCCAGAATGGTCGTGGTGGATGAACTCTCATTCGGCGTTGGGCGGCAGCGGGTAACGATCCTCGTCGCCATCCTGACAACAAATCCTGTCGTTTCCGATCAGGAAGAGCACGGGTGTGGATGCTGATGATCAGTGCCAACGTGGTTCATCAATTCTGGTTTTTGCGGCAACAAGGCCTGCCATACGGGCTCGACTTCCAGTCAAGCAACGGCACCTATCCCATCGTGGGCCATCACCGACCGAAGTCGAGGTTTGTGATTGAGGCATCAGCGGAGAGTGGGAAGCCACCCTCCACAGCGATGAGATGCCTCCATGTGTTCAGATGCGCGGCGGTGCTGACCTCTTCGTTCCCAGCATGTCCGCCCTCTCTCACACCAAGGTGATCTGAGAGAGGGAATTGAAACCGCTGGCGAAGCTGTAGCCGGTGATCTCCACCACGGCGTCAGCGATGGAACTGTAGCCATCCGCGGCGTTGTTGAACGCGATGAAGGTCCGCAGAGCCGATCCGCTTCCGTAGGTGAACGTGGCGGCGCCATTGCCGACAAAGTTCGTGGGGTTCAACAGGGTGCCAATGCCGGCTGAAGTGAGGTAAGCCACGGCCCCAAGGTTCTTGAAGCCGCCGGTGGGGGGAAGGGTGCTGACATCAAACTGATCCAGACCCACCCTGAAATCAGTGACCTTTTCAAAGGTCGGCGCGGACGCGGTGCCGCCCGTGATGGCGTCGGTGAGAAGGGTGTAGACAAAGGTATCGGCCCCGTCGCCGCCCCGGAGCACGTCGAGACCACCACCTCCTGTCAGCACATCGTTGCCGCTGGCGCCATCAATGGTGTCCACACCCAAACCGGCCAGGATCCGATCCCCGCTGGCGCTACCCAGAACGCTGTCGTTCCCGGCGTCCACATCAATGGTGAGGTTGGCCCCCACCAGGCTGACACCGCTGAAATTGAACGTGTTGGCGGTGCCGTCCCCCAGCAGACGCACCACACCCGTTGTGGGGGAAGCATCAATCTGCTCAATGCCGGTGGCGGCCGCGGAGAAGCTCTTCAGGGCGATGTCGACGGCGGCTGTGCCGGCGGCGGCCACAATCCGATCCACCTCGCCCACACCCGTGCCCTTGTCCGTGATGACGTCAATGCCCTCAAACCCACTTCCGATGGTGCCTCCCACCACGTAGGTGTCAGAGCCACCGGCGCCATTGAGGGTGTCCACACCCAGGCCCCCCCAGATCTCATCACTCCCCGCGCTGCCCAACACGCTGTCGTTCCCCGCGCCCACATCGATGCGCAGATTGCCGCCCAGCAGGCTCACGCCCGTGAAATTGAACGTGTTGGCGTTGCCGTCGCCCAGCAGGCGCACCAGACCGATGGTGGCTGTGGCGTCAATCCGCTCAATGCCCGTGGCGGTGGCGGAGAAGCCCCGCATGGCGATGTCCACGGCGGCGGTACCAGCCGCGGCGACAATGCGATCCACCTCACCAGCACCGGTGCCCGTATCCGACCAGAGGTCGTAACCACCAAAACCACTGGCACTGGTACCTTCCACCACGTAGGTGTCGGAGCCCGCGCCGCCGTAGAGGGAATCATCCCCCATCCCGCCACCGATCGTGTCGTCACCCTCTCCGGCGAGGATGCGATCGGCGCTGGTGCCGCCCAGCACGGAATCATTGCCCGCGCCGAGATCCATGGTGATGTTGCCGCCCACCAGGGTGACCCCCGTGAAGTTGAGGCTGTTGGCTGTCGCGTCCCCCAACAGGCGCACGGCTCCTGTCGTGGTGGAGGCGTCAATCCGCTCGATTCCGTTGGTAGCGACGGAGAATGATTTCAGGCCGATGTCCACTGCGGCGGTACCAGCCGCCGCGATGATGCGGTCGACTTCCCAAGAGGCGGTGCCGCTGTCGGCGAAGAGGTCGTAGCCCGCGAAGCCACTGGCAAGGGTGCCAGCCACGATGTAGGTGTCAGCGCCGTTGCCACCGTTGAGGCTGTCAGCACCCAGTCCGCCAGTGATGGTGTCGGAGCCATCCCCTCCCGAAATGCGATCAGCGGCGGCGGTGCCCACCACGGTGTCATTGCCCCCACCGCCATCGATGCTGAGATTCGTCCCGAGGAGCTCGGTGGCACTGAAATCCAGGAGGTTGTTCTGCCAGTCGCCCACCAAACGCACCTGACCCGTTGTGCCCGTGGCATCAATGCGCTCAATGCCACTCAAGGGACGCAAGGACACCAAACCGATGTCGACAGCCTCCGTGCCATTGGCGGCCACAGCCACAATCGTGTCGAAACCGGTGGTGCCTGAATCGTTATAGGTGTCATACCCAGCGAACCCACTCGCGAGCGAGCCACTCACCAGATAGGTGTCACCGCCTTGGCCTCCGTCCACCGTGTCATCGCCGGTGCCAGCGGTGATGACATCGTCTCCCCCCCGGCCCGAGATTTTGTCGGCGCCAGAGCCACCATTGACCCGATCGCTAGCCGCGCTACCGACAAACGTGTCGTTGCCATCCGCAAGCTCAATGCTGAGATTGGCTCCACGCAATTCCGTGGCGCTGAAATCGAGGGTGTTGCTGGCCCAGTTGCCGAGCAAACGCACCTTGCCTGTGGTGCCTGTGGCGTCGATCAGCTCAATGCCCTGGGTGGCGCGGAAATCGAGCAGGCCGATGTCCACCGCCTCCACCCCATTGGGGGCGATGGCGACAATCCTGTCGTAGCCGCTGCTGTCGTCATAGGTGTCATAGCCAGCGAAGTTGTAGGTCTGCCAGTTGGGGTTGCTGGGATCAGAGCCGCTCACCTCATAGCGATCATCGCCGGCGCCGCCTTTGAGAAGATCCTCGCCAGCCTCCCCGAGGATGCGATCGGCCTGGCCACCGCCGACAATGGTGTCATTCCCAGAGCCACCAGCGATGCGGAAGTTGCCGCCGACGAAGGTGACGGCGGAGAAATCAAGCAGGTTGGCGCTCCAGTTTCCAAGGAGACCCACCTGGGCGGAGGTGGTGCCCCCATTCCCATCATCCACAAGGGTGGCATTGCGGATCTGCTCAATGCCGGAAGAGGGGGCAAAGGTGAGAAAGCCAATGTCCACCGGTCCGAAGCCTTCCGCGACAATGGCGTCCACGCCATCGTTGGCCGCGCCGGTGTCACCGTAGGTGTCATAGCCCTCAAAGTCGTAAGTGCTCCAATCGGGATTGCCGGGGTTGCAGCCGCTGACGAGATAGGTGTCTCCGCCGCCAGCACCATTCAGGCTGTCGTAATCACGACCTCCGCGGATCACATCGGCGGCCGAGCCGCCGATCAAGGTGTCATTGCCAGATCCCAGATCAATGACAATGTTTCCCCCCAACAGTTGGGTGGCGCTGAAATCAAAACGATTGGCCGCCCAGTTGCCCAGAAGAGTGACGGTGTTGGTTGTGAGCTCACCATTTTCATTGAAGGTGGAGGTGGCATTGACGATGGCTTCGATACCTGAATCGGGACCAAAGTTGCTGAGCCCGATGTCCACCACCTCGGAGCCTGTGGCCACGATCTGGTCGATGCCGTCAACGCCAGTGTCGTGATAGGTGTCAAAGCCCTCAAACGTATAGGGCTGTCCTTCAATCCATTGGGGATTGGAGCCATTCACGAGGTACGTGTCGCCACCGCCACCCCCGTCGAGCAGGTCGTCCTCGCCACCGCCCCGGAGCCGATCCGCCTGGGCGGTGCCAACCACCGTGTCTTTCCCCCAGCCCGCGTCGATCAAGATGTTGCCACCCACAAATTCGGTGGCGGAAAAATCCATCACATTCCATCTCCAGTCGCCCAGCAGCCTCACCTCAGCGGTGGTGAGCCCACCATTGCCGTCATCCAGGGTGGTGGCGTTGACAATCCGCTCAATGCCATGGGAAGGAGCGAAATCGTAGAGACCCACATCCACGGGGCCCTCACCCTCGGCGAGGATGGTGTCGATTCCATCGGTGCCCGAGTCTCTGTAGGCATCAAAGCCCTCAAAGGTGTAGGGCTGGCCTTGCACCCAATTCGGGTTGTATCCCCTCACGTTGTAGAGATCACCACCGCCAGCGCCATCCAGGAGATCCTCACCACCACCACCACGAATCACATCCGCGAAGGCTGTGCCCACCACCGTGTCATTGCCCCCTGCGGCATCGATATGAAAATTGCCCCCGATCAAGGCGGTTTGGCTGAAATCCAGCTTGTTGTGCTCCCAGTTGCCCAGGAGGCCCACTTGCGCTTGCCCCTCGGTGACGTTGAGGATCCGCTCAATGCCGCTCTGGGGACCAAAAGCGCGGAAACCGATGTCCACTGGGCCCGGGCCCTGGGCCAGGATCACATCCACGCCCGTGGTGCCCGTGTCGGAATAAATGTCGTAGCCGAGGAAGCTGTAGGTCTGCCAAGAGGGGTGGTTGGGATCGGAGCCACTGGCGAGATAGGTGTCTCCATCCTCCCCGCCATCGAGCACATCGTCGTGAAAGCCACCATCCAGCAGGTCGGCACCCGTGCCGCCATAGAGAGTGTCATTTCCTGAGCCGCCATCCAGCAGATCGCCCCCCCCCTGGCCATCCACCAGGTCGTTGCCGCTGTAGGCCAGCACCTGCTCGGCTTCCTCATTGCCCGTGAAAGCGTCGGAGGCCCCGGTGCCCACACTGAGGCGACGATCAGAGAGGAAATAGTTCAGCCAGCCGGAGACATCGCTGAGCGACTGATTGTTATTGCCATCCTCGTTGAGGAAGTTTTCACCCCGGATTTCAAACCCGTAATGATAGATGCCATCCACAACTGTATTGACCAGGTTTTTGCCAAAGAAATTTGTTGTGGCACCATCATTTTGGATCAGGTGGAAGCCCGTTTCAACACCATCTTCATCATCCCCATGGTGGAGGACAAAGTCGTCGTAACGGTTATCGCGCACCCAACGGTTGATCTCCCGCAGGTCGTTGCGTGTGATCCAGCCATCGAGGTTGACGCCTGTGGCGTTGATGGCGTCGAGCAGGATGTGATTCAGGCGGTCGGCAGCCGCCAGGCCATCATTGATGTCCAGGGCTGAAGTCGAGGTGGAAAGACCTGGATCCAGCTTGATCCAATCCACCATGCGATCCAGCCCTGTGCCCGTGGTGGAGGGGTCGCCGTAGTAATAAGTGAGCCATTCGGCCACATCAGCCACCTTGGCATTGGCATCGCCGTCCTCATTTTGAAAACGTTGATCATCATTAATTTCAAAGCCGATATGATAGAGACCATCAAAAATTGTATTGACAGCGTTGCGACCAAACAATGTTGTCGTAGCACCATCATTTTGAACCAGATGGTAGCCAGTTTCGGTGCCATTCTCATCATCACCATGCTCTTGGATGAAAAAAGCCAACCGAGTCGCGTCGCCGCGAATCCATTGATTCACCCAGCTCACCTCATCGGCGCTGAAACGTGTGTCATCCGCGTCTGGAGTCCCCTCGGCACGAAGGGCGGACAGGCCATTGAGGATGAGGCCATTGAGATTGTTGGCCGCCTGAGCGCCCCCGCTGATATCGGCCCATGGAATTTTGGAGTGCAAGCCCGGATCTCCCACGATCGTCTCCACGATCCGATCCAGTCCGGTGCCGGTGGTGGCCAAATCGTCCTTCATCGCCGTGAGCCAGCGGGCCACGTCGGTGAGGAGGGCGTTGTCGTTCCCATCCTCATTGGTGAGGCGAGTGCCACTGGCATTGATCGGAAAACCGATGTGATAAAGGCCATCCAACACCGTGTCGATCAGGGCCTTGCCGTCAAAGGTGCGGTTTCCGCCATCGTTTTGGATTTGGTGAAAGCCCGTTTCCTCGTTGTTTTCATCGTCGCCGTGAGACGCGACAAAGGAAGCCAGGCGCTCGGGATGGGCCGGGTCGCGGAACCAGGCGTTGAGGGCCACGATGTCGGCGGCGTTGAGCGAAGGCTTGTCAAAGCCCCCGGTGGCCTTGAGGCCCGCCACCAGAAGGCCATTGAGGGTGTCGGCGGCACTGAGGCCCCCGCGAATGGAGCTCGCTTCGTTGGCGCCGGCCAGGCCAGGATCCCGCGCGATCCAGCCGAGCACCTGATCCAGGCCCGAGCCACTGGTGCCGGAGGGCTGGTCGAGGTACGGAGAAAAGCTGGTGAAAGAGCCCATGGAGGAGACGACCAGGCGCGGCCTGGCAGGTAGTCATTGATACAGCCTCAAGGTGGTCTTAAGGATTTGCCGCAAAGTCTTACGAAAACTTTACGTTTGATTGGGGGTGGGGCCAGGGCCTGGCACCCGGGGGGGCGGGCCGCGAGCGTCCACCCGCCGGCGGGAAGCCAGGGGGAGAATCAGGGACCGCTGAAGACGACCGTCCAGTCGTTTTTCATGTCCACCACCAGCCAGCCCCGCTCGGGGGCCTCCCGCAGGGCATGCACCAGCTTGCCCGTGCTCTTGGTGACGCTGTCGTAGGCGTATTCACGCTCACCGTCGGTGTGGTGCACGATCAGGCCGAAGCTGGGGTGGGGATTGGCGATGGTGGTGTATTGCAACATGGCGTGGTCGCCATCGCTGTTGCCGCAGCAGAACACGGGGCGGCGGCCAATGAATTGATGGATGCCCGAAGGTTTGCCGCCATGGTCGTTCACAAACAAGTAGTCGAGGGTCTTGGTGAGCACCGGCACCCCATCCCGCAGCTCAAATGTGGTGCGGGCGGTGGAGCCCACCACCCGCTCTGGGGGAATGCCGTACACCCGCTCCACCCACACGCGCATGAAATCGGCGCCGCCGCCGGAAACGATGAAGGTCTGGAAACCCCGGGACTCCAGGTGCCGCAGCAGCTCTCCCATGGGCTGATAGGTGAGGGCGTCGTAGGGCCGGCCAAAGCGGGGGTGGGTGGCGGTGGCCAGCCAGGCCTCCACGGCCTGGCGAAACTCGTGGTTGGTCTGGCCAGCGTGGGTGAGGGCCACAACCCGCAGCAGCCCCTCAAAGTGCTCACCAGCCATCAGGGTGGCCAGATCGCCGGCCAGGGCGGCTTGCACCATGGGATCGTCGGCGAGGCCGGGTTCGCTGAGGAGCCTGCGCCTCAGTTCGTCGATGGCGAAGGCCGCCTGAAAGGGGAGCGGTTGTTCCGGCCAGAGGGTGCCGTCGTTGTCCACCACGGCGACCCGTTCCGCCTGGGGGATGAACTCGGGAGATCCCGCCTGGCTCACTTTGGCCAGGTAGGTGAGGATGGCCCTCTTGGCGGGGCCCTCCCTCCAGGAGGGCAGGGGATCAGCGGCGGTGGAGGTCATAGAGCTTGTTCTGGGCCACGCCGTAATCTCCCACCTGATAGAGGCTCACGGATTCAGCCCAAACGGCGAAAGGCTCAAAGGGCTCGGCCTTCAAAGCGTCGAGAACGTCGCGAGTGCCGATGCCCACGGTGACATGGGGGTGGTAGTTGGGGCCGGTGCGACGTCCGACGAAGCTGTTCACATAGTCGATGGTGAGTTGGCTGATGGGCCCGCCGTCCAAACGGGGAGCGAAGGCCTCCGCCGTGCCCCGCTCCGCGGCGAACGGAGCGACGCGATCGATCACCCGCCGCTGCAGGCGGAGCCAATCCTCGGTGGGTTGGATCACGATGCCCATCGCGCCGAGGTTGCCATGGGCCAGGTCGTACAAGCCCGTCGCCGTGCTCCGCCAATTCACCGGCGACGCTTCGGCCACCGCCTCCCCCACGGCTCGGGCCACGGCCTCCAGATCGGCCGCGGGGACAAAGCGCTGCAGGATCGTGATGTGGGGCGTGTGGTTGGCGTCGAGGGCAAAACCTTTCGGGTAGGTTTCGCGGAGGCGGGCGTTCCAGGCCTTGGCGCGCTCGATCGTGGCCGCGTCTGGTTCGAGAAGAACATTGATCGCCATCAGGGTCATGGGGCCAGCCGTCCCGCCGCTAGATGGATGGGGTGTGAGGCTAGATCACACTCCCGCCCTGGAGCCCTGGCCTATCCGCTCTCCCGCCGATCGTCCCATGCCCCACGAGGGCGAGGCCACCTGGCGGGCGACTCCAGCCAGCTGGCTCTGGCGGGCTCCGCGACAACCGCATGAACACCCATGATCGGACCGAACCCCAAGCCTCCCGTGAGTTGCCCACTGGCGGAGCGGCCGCTGGTGGGCCTGGCGCTCGCGGCCCTGGCGCTGGCGGCCTTTCCGTTGGCGGCGGCTCCCGCCCTGGCCGGCGACCTGAGCGGCACGGCCGAGCCGCGGGAGCCCGTGGCCCTGCCGCCAGACGCGGTGTTTGAGGCGGTGTTGATCGACACGGCGCTGGCCGACGCGCCGGCCCGGGAGCTGGGGCGGTTTCAACACCAGCCAGCGGGCCCCCCCCCCTTTCGCTTCACGATCCCCTACCGCGAGAGCGATGTGAAGCCATGGGGCCGCTACTCGGTGCGGGCCAGCGTGCGCCAGTGCGAGCGGCTGCTCCTCACCACCGACACATTCCACCCGGTATGGACCGCTGGTGCCAGCCCGCCGCTGAGGCTGCGACTGGCGCGGGTGGGCCCGGCTGGGCCGGTGGCGAAGGGGACTCCGGGTCCCCTGGGATGCCTGCCCGCCAGTTGGCGGGGAGATGTGCCGGGCGCGGGAGGCGCCATCCGCTGGCAAGTGGATCTGGCGGCGGATGGCACGTTCCAGCTGCGCCAGGCGTTTCTGGACCGGGCGACCCCCAACAGTTTCGATGACATCGGCCGCTGGCGCCTGGAGCCCGGGAGCAACCGGCTGGTGTTGAGGGGCGGTCGGGAGGCGCCGGTGTTTTTCCAGCCGGTGGGGAAGGGAGAAGCCCTGCGCAAGCTGGATCTGGAGGGGCGGCCCATCCGCTCGGGCCAGAACGACCGGTTGGGGCGGCTGGCGGTGGCGGAGCCGATCGATCCACGGCTGCATCTGGTGGGCCTGTTTCGCTATCTGGCGGACGCTCCAAGTCTGGAGCTGTGCGCCACGGGTCACCGGCTGCCGGTGGCGATGGAGGGCGACTACCTGAGGCTGGAGAAAACCTATCTGGGGGCCCTGCCGCCCGGCGGGGCTGGCCAGCCCCTTCTGGTGAACCTGAAGGGGCTGATCACCCAGCGGCCCTCCATGGAGCCGAGCCAGGGCCCCGTGCGCACCGTGGTGGTGGAGCGCTTTGTGGGGGTCAGTCCGGGGCGGGGATGCGGGGAAAAGGGCTGATCAGATCAGTGCCTTGATCTTGGCGACAATGCTGGCCATTGCCAGGGAAGATATCCTTGACAGGTTTGTGGCTGACAACTCTTGACGGCAAAGCAACTTTAGCGAGGAGATGTCTTGCCAAAATACCTAGAAGGCAAGACATTTTATGGTTCCACGCTGCCGTCCTCGATAAGAACGTCTATCGGGCGATTGCACTGATGGGCCCTTGAAGAGCGGGAAAGACCGTCATGGTCATGCACGCCATTTACAAACTGATTGCATCAGCCGTCGATGCTCAAAGCATGCTTTCTATGTCCCTAGAAACACCCATTTACATGGGATGATCGCCAGCACCAATTCCGCGATTGTTTCAACAAGCTTAGGCACAGCCGGGGCGCTTCGCTTGACATCTTCTTTGATAAGTTTTAACACTAAACCATTGGGATGTGCACTTGGAATCACCGGTCAACTCTTTCAATGAATCTAGATCAACCCCAACAGGGTCAGCGTCCGCCGCGCTGATCCTCAATCCAAAGAGCTGAACAGATCGACCAAACAGCCAAGAGATTCAAGCGCACTGTCTCATTGAAGCCTTATTGAGTCAATCCCTCCACAAGAGCCGCTCTCTTTGGGCAAATCAACGCGGAGTCGAGAGCGATAGACGCACTCACTGAGACCAGTGTTTTCAGCCAGTGCCCCCTGGGCAGTGGAAGTCAAGTGGAGTGATCGACCCCCTTACAAAGCAGAGAGGAGTTGGTCAATTGCATGGAGTTTTTTTTCAATGCAATCCAGCGATTTAACAACCAATATGAGAACAAGCGATACAATCACAACCAAAATGATATTCGACAAGAACACTTCTCACACGGGAGTCGTTTGCCGATGGATCCCGCCAAGTCTTTACGCCTATCCTCTTGGCCTCCATACACTCAACAGATCGAGGAACCATTCGTGCCGAAAAGCATCTGCTTGCCATCCTCTTGGCTTGGACAAGGCTAACGCCACCTCTGAGTGACCAGCAGCATGGCGAGATCATTCATCCCCATAAGATCCCTGCCAAGAATGTGTGACGAAGCGAACCCAAAACCATCTCTAAGCAAAGAAAATAGTGATTGGCGATTTCACCAATCACGACCGCGAATCCATGGCCAGGGCGAGCCAGCCCACAGCCAGGAACCCACTGTGGTTGTTCAACGGTTTCCGCGCCGCCAGATCGGCTGGGCGATCAGGCGGATCCCCCTCCCCGGCTCCACTGAAACGCATCAGAAAGCCGCCGCCAAGGCCACCCACCGCGGCCTCAGCGCCGGGCTTTCACCAGCCCCCATCACCCTCCTCCCGCTCGCCGTCCTCCTCCTCCGGTGGCCAGGCGAGGTGGACCACCACCGGCGCGTGGTCGCTGGGTTGGGGCAGGCCGCGCAGGCGCTGGTGGATCACGCAACCGGTGGCGCAGTTCAGGAGCGTGTCGTCGAGGTAGATGTGGTCGATGCGCCAGCCGCGGCCCGTTTCCCAGCCGGCCGTGCGGTAGTCCCACCAGCTCCAGTGGCCGCTGTCGGGCTCAAACACGCGGAACACATCGCCCAGGCGATCCCCCAACACCTGGCGCAGGGCGTCCCGCTCAGGGTCGCTCGCCATGATGCCACCGGTGAACCGGGCCGGGTCATGAATGTCGCGCGCCTCCGGCGCGATGTTGAAATCGCCCACCACACACAGCGGATCCCCCCGCTCCATCTCCACCGCCAGGTAACGCTCCAGGCAGGCCAACCAGCGCAACTTGTCGACGTACTTTGTCGACCCCACCGCTGAGCCGTTGGGCACGTAGAGGTTGAGCACCCGCACGCCTTCAATCAGGGCGCTCAACACCCGCTTCTGCCCGTCCAGCTCCAGGGCGTCGGCATCCTCGGGCAACAACGCCGTGAACCCCACCCGCACCTCCTCCAAAGGCAGGGTGCTGAGAATCGCCACGCCGTTGTAGGCCTTCTGGCCGCTGATGGCCGCCCCGTAGCCCAGCTCCTGGAACCGGGCCAACGGGAACAACGCATCGGCCACCTTCGTTTCCTGCAGGCACACCACCTCCGGGCGCTCCTCCCGCAGCCAGTCGAGGAGCCGCTCCAGGCGCTGGCGCACGGAGTTCACGTTCCAGGTGGCAATCCGCATGGGTCAACTTGGGGGCAAGACGCCAGAAAAGTCCCCTAGCATGACTCGCGTCGCTTCGGCAGGTGGCTCGATCCATGCTCCTCTTCCCGCATTGTTCTCACCGGCTGGGCGGCCCGCGGAGCTCCTCCCTCCAGCGAACGGGGCTGTCGGCTCTCGTCCTGGGCCTTCTCTCCAGCCTCCCCCTCGCCCTGGCCGGCAGCGTGGCCCCCGCCGCCGCCCAGCAGAGCGGCTACGGCCAAACCATGGGCACCTCGCCGATGGAAAACCAGATGTACAACTACGACCCAGCCAGCGGCGGCCGCACCGGCGGCGGATCGGGCGCGCTGAATCCCAGCAACCCGATTGATCTGATCAACAAGATCCGCAAAGGCTCCTCCATGGATGACGCAACACCCCCGGGCGACGCCGTGGATCAGGCCCTCAAGGAGCTGGAGGCCCAGACGAAACCCCCATCGGCCGGGAAGCCGGCGGGCTCGCTGGTGTCGTCCCCCCGGCCAACGGGGGCGACGGCCGCGACGCCTTGAGCTTCCAGTCGGTGGCCAACCGATCCAACGCGGCCTGGTTGGCGGAATTGGCGGTGTCCCGCTGGCGCGCCTGATCCAGCGCCTCCAGCGCCCCGCCCACATTCCCCCGCTGATGGCGAAGCAGCGCCAGGCCCAACGGCGGACGCTGGTCGGTGGGGAAAGCCGCCATCAACTGCCGGTACGTGGTTTCCGCCTCCGCGGGCCGCTGTCGGCGCTGCCGCACCTCCGCCAGCAACAACCCCTGCCCCAAAGCCTCGGGCTTCACCGGTGGCTTGCTACTGGCGGTGTAGGCGGCGTTCACCAGCGCCTCGGCTTCCCCGCCGCGCTCCCGCTCCAACAGCACCAGGCTCATCAGCTGCAGCGCCTCGATCTGGGCGGGCCGCTGGTGCAGGATCTGGCGCAGCTCCCGCTCCGCGCCCGCCAGATCGCCCTGGTCGCGCCGCAGCTCCGCCAGCATCAAGCGCAGGCTCCAGCGCTGGGGCTCCCGATCCGCCATTCCCTCCAGCAACGCCATCGCCTCGGCTTTGCGCTCCAAACCCACCAGCAGCTCCAGCAACCGCTGCCGCTCCTGGGGCGTGGCTTGGGACGCCTCCACTCGCGTGCGCAGCAGGGCGGCCTCCTGGCTCAGGGCCACCCGTCTGGGATCCACCGGGGGTGGCTTCGGCGGCTGGCGCTGGCCCAGCCACCACCCCAACCCAACGGCCCCCGCCGCCACCAACAGAGGGGGCAGCAGCGAGCGGATCAGGGTCGGGCGGAGGGTGAGCGTCGGCATCCGAGCACAGAAGAAGGTGGCTGAAATCCTGCGGGGAGACTACCGTTTGCGGCCATACTCTGCCTGGAATCGTCTCAGCGCTCCAGGCCCCCATCCGATCTCCATGCGTCCCCACCCGATTCCACCGGTCAGCGAACCCCTGCAATACCGGGCGATCGGACTCGTGCGCGGCGTCTTCGACCCGCAAGACCCCGACCAACCCACCCGCGGCACCCTCCGCACCAGCGACGGCTCCACCCTTGAAGTGGTGGTGCTCGGCCGGCTGCTCACCCTGATGCGCCGCCACCTCGACATCAGCCAACCCCATCTCTGGGTGGTCTACCCCCGGAGCCGGGAGGACAAAACCCTCCACCTCCAGCTGATGGGCGTGTGGGAACCCAGCACCCTCTCCCGCTCCGAGGAGCCCGGAGAGCCTCCTCTCAGCGACACGCTGCCTGAGGGGGATGACTACTTTTCCATTCGCGGCGAGCTGATCTTCACCCGGCCGGAAAGCGGCGATGTGGTGGTGAAAGTGCGCCAGCTGCCCCGGGCCGACGGCAGCCGCCCCACCCCGTTCAAAGTGAACCTCAGCGGCACCATCCCCCTGGACCACCTGCGCCATTTCGTTTCGATCGAGGGCCGGCGCCAGGGCCAGCAGATCGGCATTGATCGCTTCGAGGTGATCGCCGAACTGCCCCAGCGGGGCAACCGGGGGGGCAAACCCCGCCGAGGCGGGGGCGAGCGGCGGGGCGGCGCCAAGCCCGAGTCGCGTCCCGGGCCCGCCGGAGCCGGCCCCCGGGGCCATGGGCGGGCTGTCACCCGCCCCCGCCCCTAAGCCATGGCGATGCCCGGCGACACGGGAGCCCTCACCGCCGGCCTGGCCGTGTTCGGAGTGAGTGTGGCGGCCCTGGCGGGGCCGGCCTTGGGACTCTCCCCCTGGGTGCCCACCCTGGCGGCCGGCCTGACCCTGGCGGCCCTCACCGCGGATGCCGCCGTCTTCGGCGGCCGGGGCGGCCATGTGGTGGCCGAAGCCCTGCCCGGGGGCCTGGCGCGCCTGCGGCGGATCGCCGTCCATGAGGCCGCCCACAGTCTGGTGGCCGAAGCCGAGGCCCTGCCCGTGCGCCGCGTGCTGGTGGGCAGTTGGGCCGCGCTGCAGGCTGGCGTGAACAGCGGCGGCAGCACGGAATTCGAGCTACCCGCCTCCGCCAAGATGTCGCTCGCCGATCTTCGCCGCTGGAGCCGGGTGCTGCTGGCGGGCATGGTGGCGGAGGAACTGATCTATGGCGACAGCCTGGGAGGCGGCGATGATCGCGCCCTGCTGGGGCGCCTGTGGGGCCTCTCGGGCCACGACGTGGCCACCGCCCAGCGGGAACAGCGCCAGGCCCGTCGGGAGCTGACCTCCTGGCTGCGCCAGCGCCAAGCCGAGCTGGAACATCGGGCCGAGCTCCTCACCCGGGGCGCCCCGCGGCTCGGTCGCCCCCCGGCCACCCCATGAGCCTGGTAGTGATCGACTGCCCCACGGGGCTGGCGGGCAACATGCTGCTCGCCGCCCTGCTGGATCTGGGCGTGCCGGAGGCGGTGATCCATCAGCCCCTGGCGGCCCTGGGGCTGGAGGGCAAGTACCAAATCCGCCGCGAGGAACGCCACAGCGGCGGCCTGCGCGGCCTCCACCTGGAGGTGCGCGCCCTGGAGCCCCAGCCGCACCACCGGCCCTGGGGCCTCCTGCGGCGCCAGATCCAGGGGGCCCCCTGGCCCGAACCCCTGCGGGAGCGGGTGTTGGCGGTGTTTCAACGGCTGGCGGAGGCGGAGGCCGCCGTCCATGGCCACGCCCCGGAGGCGGTGGAATTCCATGAGGTGGGAGCCATCGACGCCCTGGTGGATGTGGTGGGGGTGTGCGCGGGGTTGCTGCACCTGGAGGCCGAGCGGGTGATCTGCGGCCACCCCCCCGCCGGCCACGGCCAGGTGGCCACCGCCCATGGCCTCTTGCCCCTGCCGGCCCCGGCGGTGCTGGAGATGGCCCGCCAGCTGGCCCTGCCCCTGGCCAGCGGCGAGGGCTTCCCCCCCGGCGAACTCACCACCCCCACGGGGTTGGCGCTGGTGGCCTGCTGGGCCACCGCTTTCGGCCCACCGCCCGCCCTGGTGCCCCAGGGGGTGGGAGTGGGATTGGGGAGTCGGGCCCTGGATCGGCCCAACCTGCTGCGGCTGATCCTGGCCGCCCCCCCCGCCGAGGCCGATCCGAACCTGGAGACCCTGGTGTGCCAACAGGCCCTGATCGATGACGCCACCGCCGAAGACCTGGCCTTCCTGGCGGAGGCCCTGCGGGAGGGCGGGGCGGTGGAGGTGTTCAGCCAGCCGGCGCTGATGAAAAAGGGCCGACCCGGCACCCTGCTCACCGCCCTGGCCCCCCCGGAGCGGGCCGAATCCCTGCGGACGATCTGGTGGCGGCACAGCACCACCTTGGGATTGCGGGAAGACACCCAGCGGCGCTGGCGGCTGCCCCGAACGGAAGACAGCCGTCCCACCGCCTGGGGATCGGTGCGGCTCAAGCGCGCCGACCTGCCCGGCGGGGGGCGGCGGTTCAAGCTGGAGCACGAGGATCTGGCGGCCCTGGCCCGCCACCACAATCTTTCCCTCGCCGACATGCGTCAGCTGCTTCACCCCCTCCTCAACGACCCGCCCAGCCCGCCGGACCACGCCAGCGGGATGGAGCGATGACCGGGAAGGAGCGTCCGCGGCGGGCCTGGTGGAAGCTTCGGGGGCAACCCAGTGTGCCGGGGCGGCTGGACCAGGCGAGCGAGCCGAGCCAGCCTGAGGCGCGGGCTCCGGAGCCCTCCGCCAAGCCCACGGCGCCCGCCCTCCTGACGGCCGTGCGGAGCCTCTGGAGCCGCCTGGCGGCCAGGCTGCCCAAACGGGCCTGGCGCCCGCCCGGCGGCCTGCGCCCCTGGATCACCTTCATGAGCCTGGGCTTCGTGCTCGCGGCCCTGATCAACCACAGCCGCCAGCTGCGCCAATACCAGATCGACCCCCAGGGCTGGCTCTGGCTGGCGATGGGGGTCGGCTGCTGCCTGCTCAGCCTGGTGGTGAGCGGACTGGCTTGGGTGGTGATCCTCCGCTGGCTGGGATTGAAGCCCCGCCCCACGCCGGTGGTGAGCCTCTACATCGCCACCAACCTGCGCAAATTCATCCCCGGGGGCATCTGGCACCTGGCCGGCCGCGTGCAGGCCCTGCGCCAGCCCAGCGCCGCCCTGGGCGCACCCGTCGCCACGCCCACCGCCCTGCTGGCCGTGCTGATCGAACCCCCGCTGGCCGCCACCGCGGCCTTGGCCCTGGTGAGCCTCGGGGGATGGCAGAACGGGCTCGGCGCCATCACCTTGCTGCCCCTTCTCCTTCTGATGCCGCGCTGGCTCAACCCCTTGCCGCGGCGGCTGGAGCGGGGCAAAGCCGCCCAGCTGGGACTGGCGGAGAGCGAAGCCCTCCCGCCATCGCCCGAATCCGCCCAGGCGGCGAGCCGCTCTGGCCAGTTGGCCACCTACCCCTGGGCCCCGCTGCTGGCCCAACTGGTGTTCGTGCTCCTGCGGTTCGCCGGCTTCGCCTGCTGCGTATGGGCTTTTGATCTGCAAGCCACCGTGCCCTGGACGGTCTGGCTGAGCGGCTTCGCCCTGGCCTGGACCCTGGGACTGGTGGTGCCCGGGGCACCCGGGGGCCTGGGGGTGTTTGAGGCGGCCCTGTTGCTGCGCCTCTCCGTGGTGCTGCCCGAGGCCTCCGTGCTGGCGGTGGCATTGGCCTATCGGCTGGTGGTCACCGGGGCGGATCTGCTGGCGGCGGGCCTGGTGGGGCTCGATGGGAAGATGGCGAGCCTGGAGTTCCCGTCGGCATGAGCCAGCTGCGCAGCAGCCTTCATGATCGGGGCCAGCGGCTCACCCCCCAAAGGGAGCGAATGCTGGGGCTCTTTGAGCGGCTGGGGGAAGGCCGCCACCTCAGCGCGGAGGAAGCCCATCAAAAACTCAGGGACCGGGGGGAGCGGGTGTCGTTGGCGACGGTGTACCGGACCCTGCGGTTGCTGAGCGGCATGGGCCTGCTGAAGGAGCTGGAGCTGGCGGAGGGAGGGCGACGCTTCGAGCTCGCCGGCCACGACCATCGCCTCCATCACCATCTGGTCTGCGTGCGTTGCGGCCGCATCGAGGAATTCGAGAACGGGGCGGTGCAGGCGGCGGCGGAGGCGGCGGCGGCCCTCCACGGCTTTCGGCTGCTGGAGGGGGTGCTCAACGTGCGGGCTCTGTGTCCCGCCTGCGACAGCGGCGAGCCTTGTCCACCACCGCCCTCCGCCACCGCCGCCGCGGGGGAGGGCCCGGAGCTGGCTTAGGGCTCGTCGGTGGCGCCCAGCCGCAGGCTCGGCACCAGGGCCAAAGCCGACAGCAAGCCGAGGGCCAGGATCAACACGGCGGGAAACAGGGCCGCCCCCACCCGCTCATCGCTGGCGTACTGAAACACCCGCACCGCGAGGGTGTCGAAATCAAAGGGTCGCAGGGCGAAGGTGAGGGGGAGCTCCTTCACCACATCCACAAACACCAGCAGGGTCCCCACCAGCAGGGGAGCCCGCAACAGGGGCAGATGCACCCGGCGCAGCACGGCCCACCAGCCGCTGCCCAGCGAGGTGGCGGCCTCATCCAGGCTGGGGGGCAGGCGCTCCAGGGCCGCGTCCAGCCCCTGTTTGGCCACCGCCAGAAAGCGATCGCCATAGCCCCACAGCAGCAGAGCCACGGGAGCGAGCCCAAACCCGCCGCCCAGAAGCATCAGACCGAGGGCCAGCACGGCCCCGGGCACGGCGTAGCCCATTCCCGCCACAAAGGTGAGGGACGGCCAGGGCCCCCGGGGCAACCAGCGCCGCGCGATCGCCAACACCAGGGAAAACACCACCGTGGCGGCGGCGGCCACCAGGGCCAGACCAAGACTGCGGCTGGTGAGCTCGACCAGTTCGAGGGGCTCCCCCGGCCGCAGCTGATCCAGGTTGATGGCGATCCAGAGGAGGGGAAGGCCAAAGGTGAGCAGGGGGGGCAGCAGGGCCAGGGTTTGGGCGGTCAAGGCCCGCCAGCCCCGCAGGCGGTAGGCGGGGGCCCGGTCTTGGGCACCGCTCGCGCTCCAGCGGCGGCCCCGGCGCCGAAAGTGGCGCTCGGCGGCCAGCAGGCCGGCCACGATCAGAAGAGCCACCAGGGCCAGGCCCGCCGCGGCCCGGGGCTCCCCATCCACCTGCCACCGCTGAAGGATGGCGGTGGAGAGGGTGGGCACCCCGAGCAATTCCACCGCGCCGAGGTCGTTCACCACCTCCATGCCACTGAGGGCCACCCCGGCGCCGATGGAGGGCAGGGCGAGGGGCAGGGCCACCCGCTGAAAACTGCCCCAGGGGCCCACGCCAAGGCTACGGGCGGCCTCCAGGGGGCGTCGGCCCAGGGAGGCGAAACTCTCGGACGCCAGCAGAAACACATAGCTGTAGGTGCTCAGGCTGAGGCTGGCGATCGCCCACCCCAGGCCCTGGATGGGCCAGCTGAACCGGCTTCCCAGATCGATCCAGGTGGCGGCCAGCAGATAGGCCGGGGCGGCGAGGGGCAACACCTGGGCCAGCCGGAGCCAGCGGCGGCCGGGATAGGCGCAGCTCACGCTGAGCCAGCCATTGGCCGTGCCCAGCAGGGCCACAACGCCTCCCACCCCGATCACCAGAAGAAGGGTGTCAACCAGGGCGCTCTGGCCTCCGGGCCCAAGATCAAGGGCGGTCCCGGATGCCAGGCCCCCAAAGGCCAAATGGAGCAGGGCCACCAGGGGGGCGAGGGCCAGGGCCGCTAGCGCCAAAGCCAGAAGGCCCAGCACAAGCCTGGACGACCACGCACGGGTCTGGGGAGGGGACGGATCGGTGCCGGCGAGTGCCATGGGTGCGGCGGCCGTGGGGATCAACCCGGCTGGGGACCAGCGGGAGCACGGCTGTGGGCAGTATCGCCGGAGGGTCAGAGGATCAGCGGCGCCGCACGGGGATCGGCACCAAGGCCGGCTCCATCAGCCCGCCGCCGCCGTTGTCATCGTCGGAATCCAATCCCAGCCAGAGCAGCACTCCCAGGATGGCCAGGATGCCGACTGAGAGGAGCAGCTCAGGCATGGAACTCGAACAAGTGGACTAACCATAGCGGCGGCAACCAGGGTTGCCGTAGTGATTGCTGCAAGCGGCTAGCCGAACCCCTTCCCGGCGTCGCGGGCCACACAGGCTTGGAGCTGGAGCCGCAGCCGATCGTGATCGAGGTCGCGGCCGATCAGCACCAGTTGGTTCTTGCGGGGGCCGTTCCAATCGGTGTCGTCAATGGAGAAGCGCTTGCCCGCCAGGTGAAACACGTGGCGGCGCTCGCTTTCGTTGAACCAGAGGATGCCTTTGGCGCGAAACACCCCGGGGGGCAGCTGGTTGTCGAGGAAATTCTGAAACTTTCTCAGGGAGAAGGGGCCATCGCTGGCGAAGGAAAGGGACGTGAATCCCTCGATCGCCTGATGGTCGGGGTGGGCCCCATGGTCGTGGTGGTGGTCGTGGTGGTGGTCGTGGTGCCCATGCCCCTCGTGGGCGCAGACACCGTGATCGTGGTCGCAGGCGCTGTGGTCGTGGTCGTGGTCGTGGTCGTGGTGGTCGGCGGCCTTGGCGGGGGGGGCCTCTTCCAGGCGGGCCGCCACCTTGTCGCTTTCAAAGAGGCCCACGCTGAGCAGCAGGGCCAGGGGCACCTCCCCCTTCACCGACCGCAGGATGCGGGCGTCGCTCTTGATGTCCCGCAGCTGGGCTTCCAACGCGGCCAGGCGCGACTCCTCCACCAGGTCGCACTTGTTGAGCAAGAGCAAATCGCCGTACAGGATCTGGGAGCGGGCCACCTCCCCCCCCAGCAGCTCCTGGCTGAAGTTTTCCGCGTCCACCAGGGTGATGATGGAATCCAGCCGGGTGAGATCCCGCAGATCGCTGCCAAGGAAGGTCATGGCCACGGGCAGGGGATCGGCCAGGCCGGTGGTCTCGACCACCAGGTAGTCGATCCGCTCGGAGCGCTCCAGGATGCGATACACCGCTTCGAGGAGCTCACCGTTGATGGTGCAGCAGATGCAGCCGTTGCTGAGTTCCACCATCTCGTCCCCGGTGCTCACCACCAGGTCGTTGTCGATGCCGATCTCGCCAAACTCATTCACCAGCACGGCGGTGCGCAACCCCTGCTGATTGGTGAGGATGTGGTTGAGGAGGGTGGTTTTGCCGGCGCCCAGGAAGCCCGAAAGGATGGTGACCGGAAGGGGGACGCGAGCGACGGGGTCGATCGGGGAGGCCGCCAGGTTGGGAGAGGGAGGCGGAACGGGGCTGGTGGTGGTCATGGGGGACGCCGTGCTGGCTGGAGGTTAGGAAGGCGGGTTGGAGGAGGTTGGCGGGGTCGCCCCCTGGCGCTGCTGGCAGGTGGCGCAAAGGCCAAAAAACTCCAGGGTGTGAAACAGGGGCTGGAAGCCCGCCAGGTGGGCCTTGGGCAACTCCAGGCCATGGACGGGGCAGTGGGGCAGGCGCAGGGTGCGACCGCAGTCGACACAGGTGAGGTGGTGCTGATCCCGCTCCGTGGGCGCGAAGAGGGCCTCCCCGCTGGGGAGATGGCGACAGCGCACCAGGCCCCGCTGCTGCAGTTGGCGCAGGTGGCGATACACCGTGGCCAGCCCCATGGCCCCCTCCCCCGCCCGCAGACGAGCGTGGAGATCCTGGCCGGAAAGCTCATCGTCCGCCTCCCGCAGCACGGCCAGCAGGTGCTCCTGACGGGCCGGCAACCCGGTGGTGGACAAGGTGGGGGACGTCATCGCGCGGGTGGGCGGGGCATCGGGTGAAAACGCCGGGGGCCAGGGGAAAAGAACAGAATCATTGTGCGCCAGCCATGCCGGGCGGGAGCCAGAGCACCTGCCGCACGGGGGGGGAGATTGGCACGGGAGGGGTTCGGGAACCGGCCGGGGGCAGGAGCATGGCCCGGGCGGGGGCCGGCCGCTGGTCCTCCCGTCCTGGCGGGGGGAGGGGCCGCAGGGCCGCCACCAGCTGATCGGTGCTGGGGTCGGCCTGAAGTTGGGTGCCGGGCTCCAGCTCCCAGCCCGCGAGCCGCTGGGGGGAAGAGCGTTGGCCTTGGCGGTTGAGGGTGAGCAGGCTCAGTTCGGGCCGGCGCTCGCCGCTCAGCAAAGCCATCCAGATCCGCTCGCCGCCGCCCTGGCAGCTGGCCGCCAGCAGGGCCTCTGAACCTCGCCAGATCTCCCGGGGGGGCTGGCCGGGCTCCAGCCATTCCAGGGAGCGGCGGTAGTCGGGCCAATGGCGCCGCAGCAGGGCCCGCCCCGAGCGGGGGCAGAAGGCGAGCAGGTCGCGACTTCCCGGGAGGATCTGCCGCCGGGGGGGCCTGGGGGGAAGCTGGTTGAGGGTGAGCCCCTCGGCTCGGGGCACCACCACCGCCCCGCCCTCCGGTAGCAGGCTGGCCGTGCCAACGGCCTCCAGCTCCAGGGGGCGGGGGGAACCGCTCGGGGGCCAGAGCTGGGTTTGCACCGGCCCCCCATCCACCCCGCCGGCTTGCACCAGCAACTCGCCGCGGCGGTTGCCGCTGATGTGGGCAAACAGCGAGGGATCCCGCCCCAGGGCCACCGGGACGCCGGCGGTCACGGGCTCCAGGGCCTGGCGGTCGGGGGCGAGATTGCGTTGCCGCAGGGGCACCCGCCACACCTTCTGCAAGCCCTCGCCCTCCCGGCTCACCAGGGCCAGGGCGGCGCCGTCGCCCAGCACCTCCACCGACAGGATCTGGGGCCACACCTTGGCGAGCAGGGGGCGCCAGCGGCCGTCGTGGTCGCGCAGGCGCAGCTGATCCCCGCCAGCGGCGGGCACCACCGCGAGCAGGCGGGGCCGGGGATCCCACAGCCAGCGGCGGGGGGGAAGGGCCACTCCCGCCAGGTCGCGGCCCGCCAGGGTGATCCGCAGGGGGCCGGCCAGCCGCTGGCCCGGAGAGAGACTCAGCAAGAAGCTGTCGCCCTCCCCGAGCCAGCGGTGGGCCAGGGGGGGATCCAGCCGGCTGGCGGCCAGGCTGGCGGGATCCATGGGTCGGCTGAAGCGCAGCCGCAGGGCGGCCGGGCCGGAGCTGGCCGGCGCCTGGCCCAGCTGGAGCACACGGGGAGGCTGGCGAAGCAAAACCTGCTGAAGCGCGAGGGCGAGGAACGCCAGCCCCCCCAAGGCCCACAGGGGCCGGTTCGGGGCGGGGGGGGTCATGGCTCCAGGGGCCGCGCCGGGCGCGGAATGGTGCGGATGCGTTGGGGCACCACCACCAGCCGCTCGCCGCCGGCGGACGGGGGGGAGGCCTCCACGGCCATCACCCCCTCGATGGCCAGCCATTGATCAGCCGGCGGAGCGGCGCCCAGGGCGGACCAGCGCACGGGCAGCCCCACGGGCGCCGCGTCGGCCAGACAGCAGCGCACCAGCAGCCGAGCCAGCTGGGGAGCCTCACCGGGCACCGGCAGCACGAAGCCGCTGATGCGCACGGGATCGCCGGCAAAGAGCTCGGGATCGGGCTGGGCACGCTGCAGCCGCACCCAGTCGGTGAGGCTGCGCTGGGAGGGGGGCAGCACGAAGGCCAACTCGTCCTCGGCGGTTTGGTCGCGGGGGCGCTGGCTGGCCAGATCGGCGAAGGAAGGAGCGGGGGGCCAGGCGAGCACGGCGGCGGAGAGCAGGGCGGTGGCCAGCACCAGCCAGCGCTCGGCGGGCCGCACCCGCTCCCGCGCACCAGCGGAGCGGGGCAGCCCCTGGGCCAGCTGGGCGGCGGCCAAGGCGAGCAGGCCCACCCCGGCCAAGGCCACCAGCGGATGGAACACCGCCCGCAGCAGCAGATCCAGGCGACCATCCACGGCGGACCGGAGCAGCAACAGGCCCCAGAGGGCCAGGGCGGCGCCGCGCCAGAGGGCCGCCCGGCGCTGGAGCGGCGGGAGGGGTGGGACCGGCGGCGGGGCGGCGCGGGGCGTGGGGCGGGGCGAAGGCGAGGTCATCGGCGCCAGAGGTTCACCAGTTGGCCGATGAGCAACACCAGCAGGCCGCTGCCCGCCAGGGTGAGCAGCAGGGCCCGGGGGCGGAAGAGCTGACCCAGCAGGCCAAAGAGCTTGAGATCGATCACCGGGCCCAGCAGGAGAAAGGCCAGCAGGGCGCCTGGGGTGATCTGGGCGGCGAAGCCCAGGGCCAAAAAGGCGTCCACGCTGGAGCACACCGACACCACCAGGGCGAAGAGCATCAGCGCCAGGATCGAGAGGGTGGGCTGGCCGCCAAGGGCGAGAAACCACTGGCGGGGCACCAGGGTTTGGACGAGGGCGGCGATGGCGCAACCCGCCACCAGCACCAGGGCCAGCGAGAGAAATTCGCCGGCGCCGTGGCGCAGCAGCTCCGCCGCGGTGGGGCGGACGGGCACGGCGGGGGGGAGGGGAGCCGGGGGGGTGGCGGCGCCGAGCAGGCCGCCGCGGCGCTCCAACAGGCTGAGTTGCTCCAAGGGTCGGCTGAGGCGGCGTTCCTCCAGCAGATCGCCCGTGAGCAGCTCGCCCTCCCGGAGCATGCCGAGCAGCAGGGCCAGACCCACCGCCACCACCACCGCGCCCAGGGGCCGCAACAGGAGCAGCCAGGGGCGATCGGGGAAGGCGGCCCAGGTGCTGGCCAGCACGATGGGATTGAGCACGGGCGCGGCGAAGAGGAAACCCAGGGCGGGGCCCACCGGCGCGCCGGCGGCCAGGAGGCGTCGGGCCACGGGCACGTTGCCGCACTCGCAGGCGGGCAGGGCCAGGCCCAGGCCGGCGCCGGTGAGGGGGCCGAGAAGGGGATGGGTGGGCAGCTGGCGCAGCCAACGTCCCCCCGGGGCCAGCCAGCGGGCCGCGGTGGCGATCACCACCCCGAGGAGCAGGAAGGGGAGGGCCTCGATCAGCAAGCCCTGAAAGAGGGCCCAGGCGGTGGAGAGGCGCTGGAGGATGGGGGTGCCGCTCATGGGGCGTCCCACACCTCCGGAGGTGCCGCTGAGGCGGCATACCACTCCGGCGTGGCGGTGTAGAAGGCCGCGTTGGCCTCGTTTTCCCGGGCCTCCACGCGCCAGCAGCAGGCCCGGCCCCCGTCCCGACCGTGGAGCAGCTCGTTGGCCCAGCCCCACACCAAGCGGGCGGTGGCTTCCATGCCCACGTTGTCCATCACCCGCAGATCCAGGGCCCCCAGCTCGTGCAGCTCCCGCCAGTTGGGAAGCAAGGGATCGTCGGCGCTCACCAGAAAGGTGTGGTCGAACTGCGCGGCCAGGCGCTGGCGCAGGGGCTGGAGGCTGGAGAAATCCACCACGAAGCCGCGATCATCCAGCCGCTGGGCGGCGAACCAGAAGGTGAAGCTTCGGCTGTAGCCGTGCACGAACCGGCAGTGGCCGTCGTGGCGCCACTGGCGGTGGGTGCAGGGGAAGCCGGAGAACGACTTGCTGCAGGTGTGGGCCGAGGGGATGGGCATGGGGGAGGATCGCTGCAGCTGAAAACGCGCCCGTCGTGGCCTCCCCCCCATCTTTTCATCCCCCGGGGCCGTCGGAAGGGCTGGCGGGCGTGTTGCGCTGGGATGGGGCGGGCCTGATCCCGGCGATCGCCCAGGACTGGCTGGATGGGGCGGTGTTGATGCTGGCGTGGATGAACGCCGAGGCCCTGCGACGCACCCTGGAGAGCGGGGAGGTGCACTACTGGAGCCGCTCCAGGCGGGAGCTGTGGCACAAGGGCGCCACCAGCGGGCACATCCAGCGTCTGCGGGGTCTGCGCTACGACTGCGACGCCGACGTGTTGCTGCTCACGGTGGAGCAGGCGGGAGATGTGGCCTGCCACACCGGAGCCCGCGGCTGTTTTTACGACTCCGAGGCGCCTCCCAGCGGCGGCGGCCCCCTGGCGCCCCCGCCGCCGGCGGACGCCTGCACGGAGCTGGCGCGGGTGATCGCGGGGCGGCGCGACCAGCCTGAGGAGGGCAGCTACACCAACAAGCTGCTGGCCGGCGGCGACAACCGCATCCTCAAAAAGATCGGCGAGGAAAGCGCCGAATTCGTGATGGCCTGCAAGGACGACGACCCGGAGGCGATCGCCGCGGAGGCGGCGGATCTGGTGTTTCACCTGCAGGTGGCCCTGGCGCACCACGGGGTGGAGTGGCGAGCGGTGCAGCGGGTGTTGGCGGAGCGGCGGGGCGCGCCGCGGAGGGAGTAGGGATGGCCCTGGCCAGCCGCCACGCCGCCCTGGAGCGACGCCTGCGCGACACCCCCGCCACGCGCTGGGCCTGGGCCCTGGGCAGCGCCGTCCCCTTGGTGGGGCTGGTGGTGTTGGCGCGCCATGGGTTGAGCCGCCGCACGGTCACCCCAGCGGTGTACGGGATCACGGCCCTGGGGGCGGCCAGCTTTGTGCTGGCGGCCACGGTGCCGGTGATCCTGCCCCGGGGCCCCCTCACGCCCGCCCGGGGCGGCGCCACGGCGGCGGCGGTGGCGCTGGCGGCGGCGGCCTTCGCCCTGGGCCACCGGGCCGGCCAGGAGCGCGACGCGCGGGAAGCCCGCAAGTGGCGGGAGCTGGAGGGGTGAGGGGGTGAGGAGCGCTCGGCTCAGCCAGCCAGCATCTCGTGTATCGCGGCAATCTTGGGTTGATCGGCTGGAGCGAGGCGCCCTTGGCGCTCCAAGCTCTCCAAAATGGCGAGAGCGCTCTGGAGCATCGCACGATCGACGGGATCCGCGACGGTACCGATCTTGACCAGGGAAATCACCAGATCCCGCTGATAATCCGCTCGCTCCGGCTCCGCCTTCGACAGACGCTCCCGAATCTCCAGGCTCCCTTGATACGCCTGCCGCGCCTCTTCCCCACGCCCCAGCGCCACATACAAATCTCCCATCTTGTTGTACGACACCGACAGATCCCGCTGATAATCCGCTCGCTCCGGCTCCGCCTTCGACAGACGCTCCCGAATCTCCAGGCTCCCTTGATACGCCTGCCGCGCCTCTTCCCCACGCCCCAGCGCCACATACAAATCTCCCATCTTGTTGTACGACACCGACAGATCCCGCTGATAATCCGCTCGCTCCGGCTCCGCCTTCGACAGACGCTCCGCTATCTCCAGGCTCCCTTGATACGCCTGCCGCGCCTCTTCCCCACGCCCCAGCGCCACATACA
>Ga0315904_10000047_pt1 | contig 187714 bp, 193 predicted proteins | sample LakEriMetagenome_6_FD_203529 | JGI IMG/M metagenome (GOLD analysis project Ga0315904, IMG submission 203529) | Freshwater fungal communities from buoy surface, Lake Erie, Ohio, United States - Buoy 12 MA120 | ecosystem: Environmental > Aquatic > Freshwater > Lake | place: USA: Lake Erie, Ohio...
AGCCTGCAGTTCACGAGCCTACAGTTCAATTGCACTTGTTGTACTGGTAGTCGCCGAACTCAAGCCAGTCTTTGTCTCCATGGCGAAAAACCAGAAACTCATTGCGATTCTCCCCCAGCAAGGCGACCACGAAGCCCTTCGGGGGCTGTTGGTTGGTTCCGAAATAGCTGTAGGCGGTCATGGCCCTGATGGTCTCTCCATTCACTGTAACTCGTGCATCCCACTGGCCTTCCGGCTTGTCGAGGATCACAAACTCGATCTGGCGCTTCACTGCCCCGCCACCGCAATAAACCACGCCTTCCGGGGCTTTCATCGTCGTCGAGGTGACCGCGCCGCCCGACACCGACCCACATGCGGATCGCAATGCGTTGATGGCTGCTCCCGAACCCTTCAGATCAAAGATGCCATAGCTGATATCCTGATCCACTTTCGACAGGTTTAGCGCTGCATTTTTCGACATCTGGTCGAGTACGAAGTCATAGTCGGCTCTATCCGAGAACACGATTTCTACCGGATAGTTGTCGGCAGTCCGGATGCTCGAATTGGCAGCACCAGCCTGGAACGCGCCCACTTCCGTCGAGCCATTCTTCATGAACCGGAACGAAAGACCTTGCTTGGAGACGATTTCCTGTGAGTTCTCATATCCTGCCGGCGCGAAACGGACCCTGTCGCACTGCAATTCAAGGGTCAAATTCCCCGTCTGAATAAAGGCGTTAGGATTGGGCTGCCCATTGAAATTCCAGTCCGCAGCCGCTGGGGATGACACCAGCACTGCCAGAGCTGCACATAAAATCAAACTCTTATTCATAATTGCCCCCAAAAGCCAGCAGGCTATTTACGCTCACGCCAATGCGGTAGCTGTGGTTACTGAGATTTCCTAGCCTACATTTCCCAGATGGCCCCCAAGAGAAGGCCGATTGAGGGCAAGATTGCCGTGTGGGACGGCATTGCGCAACCGGATTTTGGCGTGCTGGCGCTTTCAGCCGATCCTTGACGCTCCAATCTGGTAATAGGTCTGCTCGACCCGCGCAAAAAGCGTGATTTTCACGGGAGATGGACGCAACTTGGCCGTCGATGCTGATGCAGGGCTCAGAGCTTGCTGTCAGCATGGGGTGGGCGTTCTACATCGCAGATCAGCGATGTTGGCAAGGATACGGCGGAACAGGTCTCGGGGTACCGCTACCTCGGCCATCTGGAAGATGGCGTAGCGGGCATGGCTGACCAGCTTCGCGCCGATCTTCACGAGCCTGTCGCGGATGCTGGTCAGCGACCAGTGCCGTACCTCCTGCGGAAGGGCGAGGGTGCGCAGGAAGTTGGCAAGGTTGTAGGCAAGCGCATGAAGCTGGAGCCGCACCGCGTGGCCCTGAATGGCATCCCGCGCTTCTGAGTCCATGCCGACCTTGCGGGCCAAGGTCTTGAAGCGGTGTCTCCAGCCGTGATTCGGAGACTCCACCTCAGTCACCCCTAGTTCCCGCACCCACTTCGCCAGCTTGCTGCCCATCTGGGTATGCAGAGGGTGAATGTCCGACCCATTCTCCGCCGCCTTCCCGTCATAGAACAAGGGCGTGGTATCGCCTTCCTTGGCAAGCGCGGTGAAGCCCTGCTCTATCAGGTGCGAGTGCAAGGGCACCATGCGGGCCTTGCCCGTCTTGGTCTTGAGAATGTGGATCACCCAGACCCCGTCCACCTGTTTTATGTCCATGGCCCGCAGCTGGGTGATCTCATTCACTCTGGCACCAGTATAGGCACAGACCCAAGGCACCCAGCGCCGCGCTCGCGCGTGGGGCCCACTGAGGCCTTCTGGCTGCTTGACTAAGGACGCTGCCAGGATCGTCTGTGCCTCGGTATCCGAGAGGCTCTTGCGCTGCGTCTGGTGCGTCTTTGGACCAATGACCTCCAGCCGCTCAAAGGGGTTTGCTGGTAGCTGCCCCCGGTCATGCGCCACCTTGAAGACTCGCGAGAGGGCCGCTCTGTAGGTCATGCTTACGGTTTTCACCGAGCGGCGCTCTGCCAGCAGGGCACTGAACCACCCAGCGGCATCCGCTCGGGTGACCTTGGTCGCGTCATCATGCCCGACATGGGCCACGAACGAGGAGATGACCTTGCGCCACTTGCGGACAGTGTGGGGGGTAGCGGTCCCTGTGCTAGCGTAGTCTTCGAACAGCTGGGTGATGGAAACGACCGCCGGGGCCTTTCGCGGGGCAACCTCTAGGTCGGGCAGCGTGTCGACCAACGGGTCCGGCCCATAGTCCCCCTGAGCGCGTCGCTCCATGAGATCGCAGAGGCTGAGCCAGAGGTCGCCCATTTCCTGTAGCAGTTCCTCGGCTGAGGAGACGGTAAGCCTCAACCCTTTGTCACGCAGGAGGGCGTCCCGTTCTTTGATGAGCCAATCTGTAGGCTGAATGCGCCCCTCCTCGCGCTCATCGGGGTCATCCGGCTCTAGCTCTTCGCGAGAGAACCACCAGTTGGCCGCGTGGCCGGGGTCGTCCTCGTGCTGGGCAACCTTGGCCTTGTACCACTGGCCCGCAAGGCCGCGCCTCTGGCGCATGGACAGGGTCAGCGGGGTCAAGTCTGCCATCGCCCTCAACATGGCAATCCGGTCTTCTATCGCCGTCAGCCAAGCGGCAAACTCTGCCTTGGCCTGTACCTGCGAGAGGCCAGAGGGCCAGGTCTTCTTCTCTTCGCGTTTGCCATACGCGCTGCGAACGTCCGCAGGAATCACCTTGCGGGCTGCCCAAAGTCCTGTGCCTGTGCGGGTCAGTGAGACCATTGCGATGACCATCTTTGTACCACCTCTTTGTACTTGAGGCGGCCAAAAGACCTTAGGAAATCAGCAACATTCTGATTATCCATCAGAACGAATGGTGCTGCTGGGGAGGATTGAACTCCCGACCTCAGCCTTACCAAGGATGCGCTCTACCACTGAGCTACAGCAGCCAACCATTCGGATAGCCCACAGCGGCAAGGCCGGTCCGGGCAGGGGCGCGCTATTGGCCGTGCCCCCTTGCTTTGTCAAGCACGAGCCTGATAGCGCAGCCTCATTGCCGATGGGTAAAGAACCGAACCTTACGCGCGAAGAGCGCCTGGCCGCGCAGCTCAGGGAAAACCTGCGGCGGCGCAAGGAGCAGGCGCGCGTGCTTTCCGGCAACAAACCGCCCCTTCCCAAAGACCCTGAGCCTCGCTAGGGGCGGGTGCTCCTAAGACAATTGCGGAGCCAAGCCCTTGCCGCGCCTGATTCTCGTCCGTCATGGCCAGTCCCAGTGGAACCTCGAAAACCGCTTCACCGGCTGGTGGGATGTCGACCTTACCGCCAAGGGCGAGGAAGAGGCCCGCGCGGCAGGTAGCCTGCTCAAGGCCAAGGGGATGCTGCCGACGCTGGCCTTCACCTCGCTCCAGACCCGCGCGATTCGCACGCTGCACCTGGCCCTGGAAGCCGCCGGCCGCGTCTGGATCCCGGAAACCAAGGACTGGCGCCTCAACGAGCGGCATTATGGCGGGCTGACCGGGCTCGACAAGGCCGAGACGGCGGCCAAGCATGGCGACGAGCAGGTCAGGATCTGGCGGCGCAGCTTTGATATTCCGCCCCCCGTGCTGGAAGACGGTTCGGAATTCGATCTGAAGGCCGACCCGCGCTATGCCGGGATCGCCATCCCCTCGAGCGAGAGCCTCAAGGACACCATCGCCCGCGTTCTGCCCTATTACGAGGCGGCGATTGCCCCGGCGCTGCGGGCCGGTGAAGTGGTACTGGTGGCAGCTCACGGCAATTCCTTGCGCGCCCTGGTCAAGCACCTGTCGGGCATTTCCGATGCCGACATCACCGGTCTGGAAATCCCGACCGGGCAGCCGATCGTCTATGAGCTGGACGAAAGCCTGACCGCGCTTGAGCGCTATTATCTGGCGGAGCGTTGAGTATGACCGCCCCCGTCGCGATCGTCATGGGCAGCCAGTCTGACTGGGCGACGATGAAATGCGCCGCCGATGCGCTCGACAAGCTGGGCGTGGCCTATGACGCGCGGATCGTTTCCGCCCACCGCACCCCGCAGCGGCTGGTCGCCTTTGCCGAAGGCGCAGCCGGTGCAGGCTTCAAGGTGATCATCGCCGGGGCCGGCGGCGCGGCCCACCTGCCGGGCATGGTTGCCAGCATGACGCACCTGCCAGTGCTGGGCGTGCCGGTGCAGTCCAAGGCGCTGTCGGGGCAGGACAGCCTGCTCTCGATCGTGCAGATGCCCGCCGGGATCCCGGTTGGCACGCTGGCGATCGGTGAGGCCGGTGCGACCAATGCGGGCCTGCTGGCCGCGGCGATCCTGGCCACGACCGACCCGGCGCTGGCCGAAAAGATCAAGGCCTTCCGCGCCGCGCAAAGCGCCAGCGTGGCTGAGCGACCGAGCTGAGGACATGATGATTCCCCCGGGCGAAACGATCGGCATTCTCGGGGGCGGCCAGCTGGGCCGGATGCTGGCCATGGCTGCGGCGCGGCTGGGTTACCGGGTCCACATCTTCGCGCCCGAGCCGGATTCGATTGCCGCCGATGTCGCCGCCCAGTTCACCTGTGCACACTGGGACGATGCCGCCGCCATGGCCGCCTTCGCCGCCGACTGCGCGGTGGTGACCTATGAGTTCGAGAATGTGCCCGTCGCGCCGCTGGCGGCGCTGGGCGGGGTGGCGCTGCTGCCGAATGCCCGCGCGCTGGAAGTGGCGCAGGACCGGCTGAACGAAAAGCGCTTCGTGACCGAGCTTGGCGGGCACCCTGCCCCCTTTGCCGCGGTCGATACGGCTGAGGACTTGAGCCAGGCGCTCGATACGATCGGCTCGCCCGGCATCCTCAAGACCCGCCGCGATGGCTATGACGGCAAGGGCCAGTGGCGGATCATGGCCGATCATGATGCCGATGGCGTGGTGCTGACCGGCCAGGCGCTGGTCTATGAAGGCTTCATCCACTTCACGGCCGAATTCAGCGTTATCCTGGCCCGCGGGCAGGATGGCACGATCGTGTTCTGGGACAGCGCCGAGAATGTCCACAAGGGCGGCATTCTCGACCGCTCGACCGTGCCCGCCGGGCCGGATGTGACCGCGCAGGTACCGGCCGCGCGCGGCCTGGCCGCCAAGGTTGCCGAGGCGCTCGACTATGTCGGCGTGCTGACGCTGGAGTTCTTTGCGACCGCCGATGGCCCGGTGTTCAACGAGATGGCCCCGCGGGTCCACAATTCGGGCCACTGGACCATCGAGGGCGCACTCACCAGCCAGTTCGAGAACCACATTCGCGCGATCTGCGGCCTGCCGCTGGGTGATCCTGCGCTGGCCGCGAAGGGTGTCGAGATGTGGAACCTGATCGGCGACGAGGCCCGCGATTGGGGCCCGATCCTGTCAGACCCGCGCAACCACCTGCATCTCTACGGCAAGGCCGCCGCGCGCCCGGGCCGCAAGATGGGCCATGTGACCCGGCTGACCCTGTGAAACAGCGCGAGGTTTTCCTGGTGGTGGCGGTCGCCGCCAACGGCGTCATCGGGCAGGATGGGGCTCTGCCCTGGCACCTCCCGGCCGACCTCCGCCACTTCAAAGCCCTGACCACGGGCAAGCCGATGATCATGGGCCGCAAGACCTTTGAATCGCTGCCCGGCCTGCTGCCTGGCCGCCGCCACATCGTGCTGACCCGCGATCCCGCCTGGGCCGAGGAAGGTGCCGAGATTGCCCGTTCACCCGAAGAGGCCATCGCGCTCGCCAATGCCCCGCATATCGCGGTGATCGGCGGGGCGGAGATTTATCGCCAGTTCCTGCCCTATGCCGACCGGATCGAATGGACCGAAGTCCAGGCCGAACCCGATGGCGACACCCGCTTCCCCGAGTTCGACCGCAATGGATGGACCGAGGCTGCCCGCGAGGTGCATCCGGCAGATGGTCGTTCGCCGGGGTTTGCTTTCGTCACCCTGCTGCGTAAACCGGGCTGAACGCGGGCGGAGGGAAGAAACGGCGATGCGCAAACGGGTATGGATGCCGCTGGCGGCGTTGGCGCTGGGCGCGGTCGGGTTCTTCGGCGTGGCGCCGGGCTATCTCGAAGCCAGCATGAACAAGATCGACGGCCAGCCCGGCATCCCGGTCAGCGCCGAGGCCAAGGCGCTGCACGCCACGCTGCAGATCGTCGACCTCCATTCCGATACACTGATGTGGCGGCGCGACCTGCTGAAGGCGGCCGACCGGGGCCATGAAGACCTGCCCCGGTTGCAAGCGGGCAATGTTGCCCTGCAGCTGTTCTCCAGCGTGACCAAGACGCCGCGCGGGCAGAATTATGATGGCAATTCGGGCGACACTGACAACATCACCCCGCTGGTGATCGCTCAGCTCCAGCCGGTCCGGACCTGGTTTTCGCTGACCGAACGGTCGCTCTATCACGGGCAGAAGCTCGACCGCGCGGTGGCCAATTCGGACGGCAAGCTGGCCAAGGTCAACGACCCGGCTTCGCTCGACGCGCTGCTCGCCGCGCGCCAGTCCGGCAAGGGACCGGTCGGCGCTATGCTGACCATCGAAGGTCTGCAAAGCCTGGAGGGCAAGCTCGAGAACCTCGACAAGCTCCACGCCGCCGGTTTCCGCATGGCCGGGCTCGCCCACTTCTTCGACAACGATGTCGCGGGATCGATGCACGGGGTGAAGAAGGGCGGAATCACGCCGCTCGGCTGGCAGGTCGTTGCGCGGATGGAAGAGCTGGGGATGATCGTCGACATCGCCCACCTCTCGCACCAGGGCCTGGCCGAACTGCTGCCCAAGGTGCGCCGCCCGGTCGTCTCCAGCCACGGCGGGGTCCAGGCGACCTGCAAGACCAACCGCAATCTCTCCGACGACGAAATCCGCGCTGTCGCCAGGACCGGCGGGATCATCGGCATCGGCTATTGGGACGGCGCGATCTGCGACACGTCCCCACGCGCCGCCGCCAAGGCGATGAAGCACGTGCGCGACCTGGTCGGTATTGGCCACGTGGCCCTTGGCAGCGACTATGACGGCGCGACCACCGTGCGCTTCGACACCAGCCAGCTCGTCCAGGTCACCCAGGCGCTGTTGGACGAAGGCTTTACCCCGGACGAGATCCGCGCGGTGATGGGCGGCAATGCCCAGCGCGTGATCCGCGCCGGGATCATGCCCTTGAACGAGACGACCCTGCCCTAATGACGATCCCGCGCCTTCTTGCCTCTGACCCCATGCCCGAGCCCTTGCGCGGTGCGATCATCGCACTGGGCAATTTCGATGGCTTCCACCTCGGCCACCAGGCCGTGGCGGGCGAGGCGATTGCCTGGTCCAAGGCGGAAGGCCGACCGGCGATCGTCGCCACCTTCGATCCCCACCCGGTGCGCTTCTTCAAGCCCGATGCCGCGCCGTTCCGGCTGACCACGCTGGACCAGCGGCAGGAACTGTTCGCGGCGGCCGGGGCCGATGCCATGCTGGTCTTCGCCTTTGACGCCGAACTGGCCTCAACCACGGCCGAGGACTTCATGGCCAAGCTGCTGGTCGAACGCCTGGGTGCGGCAGGCGTGGTGACGGGAGAGGACTTTACCTTCGGCAAGGGCCGGGGCGGCTCTATCGAATTGCTCAAGACCCGCGGTGCGGAACTGGGCCTGTCCTCGCGCGCGGTGGGGCCGGTGCTGGAAGGCGGCGAAGTGGTCTCTTCCAGCCGCATCCGTGAAGCGCTGCAGAGCGGGGACTGTGAAACCGCGACCCGCCTGCTGACCCGCCCCTTCGCGATCCGCGGCGTGGTCCAGCACGGCGACAAGGTCGGCCGGAAGATCGGGTTTCCCACCGCCAACCTGCCGCTCGGCAATTACCTGCGGCCGCATTACGGGATCTACGCGGTCTCCTCAGCCTTGGCCGACGGCACCCGGCTGCACGGTGCGGCCAACCTCGGCATCCGTCCCAGCTTCGATCCGCCCAAGGAGCTGCTCGAGCCGCACTTCTTTGACTGGTCGGGCGATCTTTACGGGCAGGAGATCGAAGTGGCCTTCCACCACTTCCTGCGGCCCGAGGCCAAGTTTGACAGCCTTGATGCGCTGACCCAGCAGATGCTGGTCGATTGCGATCAGGCGCGAAAGCTACTGACGTGAAGGTCTGGGCCCGGCGGATCGGCTTCGTCCTCGCCCTCGCCTTTCTGGTGCTGACTTTCGTCAATGCCTCGTGGCTGGCGGACAGTCCCAAGGGTTACGTCAAGCTGGTGGCCCACCGCGGCGCACACCAGCTGTTCAGCCACGAAGGGCTGGAGCGCGACACCTGCACCGCCACGCGGATCGAGCAGCCGGTGCACGATTACCTCGAGAACACCCTGCCCTCGATTGCCGCAGCCCAGCGGCTCGGCGCGCAGATGATCGAAGTGGATATTGCCCCCACCGCCGATGGCCGGATCGCACTGTTTTATGACTGGACGCTCGATTGCCGCACCGATGCCACCGGCGATGTCCGCGCCAATACCCTGGCCGAGCTGAAGGCGCTCGATGCCGGCCACGGCTATACCCCCGATGGCGGCAAGACCTTTCCCTTCCGGGGCCGGGGCGCGGGCTTGATCCCCAGTCTGGAAGAGGCGCTGGCAGCGGCCGGGGACAAGCCGCTGCTGTTCAATTTCAAAAGCAAGGACCCGGCTGAGGCTGACCAGCTGCTGGCGGCGCTGAAGGCCGCCGGGCGCGATTCCGTCAAGCTTGGTGATGGCTTCTATGGCGGGCCGGAGGATGGCCCCGTCGCGCGGATGCGCGCCTTGCTGCCCGGCGCCTGGGTGTTCAGCAAGGACAGCGCCAAGGCCTGCACCAAGGCCTACCTCGCGGCTGGCTGGTTCGCGGTGACGCCGGAAGCCTGCCGCAACGGCACGCTGATGGTGCCGCTCAATTACCAGTGGGCCTTTGCCGGCTGGCCCAACCGGCTGCAGGCCCGGATGGCGGCGGTGGGCGCGCGGGTGATCCTGGTTGGCCCCTATGGCGGCAAGGGCGGGATGGGCCTCGATCTGCCCGAACAGGTCGGCGAGATTCCCGCCAGCTTCACTGGCTATGTCTGGGTCGATGACATCTGGAGCGTCGGCCCGGCGCTGCGCCCGGCCTTCAACAAGCGCAACCCGCGCGAGCAGGCCGAACTGGCCAAAGCGCTCGATGCCCGGCGCGCGGCGCGTGATTAAGCCGGGGACTGGCGCGGCTAACGCCTTTGCTCTAACGGCGGCACGCCATGACTGAGAAGCGCGACTACCGAGACACCGTCTTCCTGCCGAAGACCGAGTTCCCCATGAAGGCGGGCCTTCCCCAGAAGGAGCCCGGCATTCAGGCGCGCTGGGAGGCCGAGAAGCTTTACGAGCAGCTGCGCGATGCCCGCCGCGGCCGGCCCAAGTTCATGTACCATGACGGCCCGCCCTATGCGAACGGCGACATGCATATCGGCCATGCGCTGAACCACACGATCAAGGACATGGTCTGCCGCACCCAGAACCTGCTGGGCAAGGACGCCCCCTATGTGCCCGGGTGGGATTGCCACGGCCTGCCGATCGAATGGAAGGTCGAGGAGCAGTACCGCAAGGCCAAGAAGAACAAGGACGAGGTTCCGCTCCTCGAATTCCGCGCCGAATGCCGCGCCTATGCCCAGCACTGGGTCGACGTGCAGCGCGGGCAGCTGAAGCGGCTGGGGGTGATGGCCGATTGGGACAACCCCTACCTCACCATGCAGCCTGAGAGCGAGGCGACGATCGTTGCCGAACTGCTCAAGTTTGCGGAAAGCGGCCAGCTCTATCGCGGGGCCAAGCCGGTGATGTGGTCCCCGGTCGAAAAGACCGCGCTGGCCGAAGCCGAAGTCGAGTACGAGGATATCACCTCGACCCAGATCGACGTGGCCTTCGAGATTGTCGAAAGCCCGATCCCCGAACTGGTCGGCGCCCATGCGGTGATCTGGACCACCACGCCGTGGACGATCCCGGTGAACCAGGCGGTCGCCTATGGGCCGGAGGTTGAGTATCTGCTGGTCGAAGCCAGCCCAATCCGCATCCTGATCGCCAAATCGCTGGCTGATGCGGCTTTTCGACGCCTTGCCAACGCTGGCGTCCTGACACTCGATCCGGCCGACCCTTCATTCCGCACCGACGATATCGTGTGGGAAGGCAAAGGCTCCGACCTCGCCGGCACCATAGCCCGCCACCCGATGCACCACCTCGGCGGGTTCTTTGCCGAACCCCGCCCGCTGCTCCCCGGTGATTTCGTCACCACCGACAGCGGGACTGGCCTGGTCCACATGGCGCCCGACCACGGCGAGGACGATTTCGAGCTGTGCAAGGCGCACGGCCTGAATCCCAAGTTCGCGGTCGAAGGCGATGGCAAGTACCGTGAAAACTGGGGTTGGCTGGGCGGACAAGGCTCGGTGATCAACCCCAAGTTCAACGCGCCCGACGGGCCGATCTGTGCGGACCTGCGCGAAACCGGCTGCCTGCTGGCCGCCAGCGCCGATTACCAGCACTCCTACCCGCACTCGTGGCGTTCAAAGGCCAAGGTGATCTATCGCTGCACGCCGCAGTGGTTTGTGCCGATGGACCAGCCGCTCGCCGATGGCCGGACCCTGCGCGAAACCGCGCTGAGCGAGATCGAGCGGGTGCAGTTCACCCCCGAAAAGGGCCGCAACCGGATCGGTTCGATGGTCGCCGGTCGGCCTGACTGGGTGCTCAGCCGCCAGCGCGCCTGGGGCGTGCCGATGACGCTGTTCGTCAACCGCAAGACCGGCGACTACCTGGTCGATCCGGAAGTCAACGCGGCGATCATTGCTGCGGTCCGGGCCGAGGGGATGGACGCCTGGACCCCCGATACCGCGCACCGCTTCCTTGAAGGCAAGTATGATCCCAGCGAGTGGGAACCGGTTGCCGACATCCTCGACGTCTGGTTCGATTCGGGCGCGAGCCACGCCTATGTGCTCGACTCCGGGCGTTGGCCCGACCTGTCATGGCCGGCCGACATCTATGTCGAGGGCAGCGACCAGCATCGCGGCTGGTTCCAGTCTTCCTTGCTCGAAAGCTGCGCCACCCGCGGCCGCGCACCTTATGACCGGATCCTGACCCACGGCTTCACCATGGATGCCAAGGGTCTGAAGATGTCCAAGTCGCTCGGCAACACGATCGACCCGATCAAGGTCATGGAAACCTATGGCGCCGACATCATCCGGCTGTGGGCGCTGACGGTTGACTTCACCGAGGACCACCGGATCGGCGACGAGATCCTGAAGGGCGTGTCCGACCAGTACCGCAAGCTGCGCAATACCTTCCGCTATCTGCTCGGCGCGCTCGATGGCTATGACCATGCGGTTGAGGGCGTGGACGTGGCGCAGATGCCCGAGCTGGAGCGCTATATGCTCGGCCAGCTCAAGCGGCTCGACACCACGATCCGCGCGGCGATCGATAGCTATGACTTCAACGAATATACCCGCGCGCTGACCGACTTCTGCAACGAGGACCTGTCGGCCTTCTTCTTCGATATCCGCAAGGACCGGCTCTATTGCGACGATCCGGCAGGCATTGAACGCCGCGCCTATCGCACCGTGCTCGACGTGCTGTTCCAGGCGCTGGTCCGCTATGCCGCGCCGGTGCTGGTCTTCACCGCCGAGGAAGTCTGGACCACCCGCTTCCCGGATCGCGGCAGCGTGCACCTACAGGAACTCCACGAACTGCCGAAGGAATGGCTCGACGATGCCCTGGCCGAACGCTTTGCCACGCTGCGCGCCTTGCGCGGCCAGGTGCTGGAAGCGATCGAGCCGCTGCGCCGCGAGAAGGTGCTGGGCTCGGGCCTCGAAGCCGAAGTCACCGTCCCGGCCGACGCGCCCGAAGCCGATCTGGCCGAGCTGTTCATCACCGCGAAAGTCATTCGCGGGCAGGGCGATGCCGTGACCGTCACGCGAACCTCTGACCACAAGTGCGGCCGCTGCTGGCGCCATCTGCCCGACGTGGCGGAAGACGGCGATCTGTGCGGACGCTGTGAAAGCGTGGTCGGCGCATGAGCCAGCTGTTCACCCGCATCCGCCTGATCGGCCTGGCGCTGGCGGCGCTGATCTATGTCGTGGATCAGTGGATCAAGTACCACGTCACCTGGACGCTCAAGCTGCCCGAAAAGGGCAAGATCGACCTGCTGCCGTTCTTCGACCTGACCTGGGTGGAGAACTACGGCGTCTCGCTCGGCATGCTGACCGCGCAGTCGATGGAAATGCGCTGGGGCCTGGTCGCGCTGACCAGCCTGATCGCGCTGGTCGTCTTCGTCTGGATCATGCGCGAGAAGGCATTTGGCGATATCCTGGGCCTGTCGCTGGTGCTGGGCGGAGCAGCCGGCAATATCGATGACCGGATCAACTTCGGTTTCGTGGTCGACTATGCCGATTTCCACATTGGCGATTTCCGGCCGTTCCTGGTCTTCAACCTGGCCGATGCGGCGATCACGATCGGCGTCCTGATTATCCTTGCCCGTTCGTTCCTGATCCGCGAAAAGGCGGATCAGAAAAGCGATGCGGGCACTCCCGTGACGGAGAATTAAGACAATGCGCAAGTACCTTGCTCTCGCCGTGATTGGCTCCGCCACGCTCCTGTCGGGCTGCGGCAGCAGCGGCCTGTTCAACCGCGACCGGCCTGATGAATTCGCTGTGCAGCGCCAGGCGCCGCTGGTGATCCCGCCCGATTTCGCGCTAACCCCGCCGGCCCCCGGTGCGCCGCGTCCGTCGGACCGCAGCACCGCCCAGCAGGCCCAGGATGCGCTGTTCGGCCCGCCTGCCCCGCGCAGCAGCATTGAAACCACCGCCGGCAACCGCGCCGGCACGGCGGCTGCCTCGATCCGCTCGACCGTGGGCGATCCCAAGACCAATACTGTCGCCAAGGGTGACGTGACCCGCGATATCATCGCCGCCCCGCAGGGCGACGGGCGCGAGGCGCAGGCCGTTATCGGCGGCTAATTCGCTAACTCGTTGAGGTTCTAGAGGGGCTCGCCTGCGAAGGCGGGCCCTTTTTCTATTGTCCGTGAGTTTGGGTTAATCCTGCTCAGCGACCTGGCTGACCAGGAACTTGTCGATCTTGCGCCCGTCCATATCGACCACTTCGAAACGCCAGCCCTGCTGCGTGAAGTGCTCACCCTCATGCGGCAGCTTCTTCATCACCCACAGCGCAAAGCCGGCGGCAGTGGCGAAATCGCGGTCATCGGGCAGGTCGATCCCCAACCGATCGGCCAGGGCATCGGCCGGCAGCGCGCCCGCGACCAGCAGTGAGCCATCTTCGCGCACGGTCACCATCGGCTCGTCGCCGTCGTCGACATGGCTGGCGAAATTGCCGACAATCGCGGTGAGCAGGTCGGCCGGGGTCACCACGCCTTCCAGGTGGCCGTATTCATCGTGGACCAGCGCCATCGACACGCCCGACTGCTGCAGGATCCGCAGTGCATCCATGGCATCGAGCTGGTCGGGAATGATCTCGGCCTTTTTCATGACCCGGGCGATCTGGACCCGCTTGCCCGCCAGCAGCAACGCCTGGACATCGCGGACCTTGACCACGCCGACGATATTGTCAGGCGAACCATCGGCGACCGGCAGCAGCGAGTGCGGGCTGTCCTTGATCGCGGTGCGAACCTCGGCCTCGGTGGCGCGGCGGTCGATCGTGTCGAGCTCGGTCCGCGGGGTCATCAGCTCGCGCACCGGGCGGTCGGCCAGCTTCATGATCCCGGTCATGATCTGGCGCTCATCCTCCTCGATCGCGCCCGAACGGGTCGCTTCGGCGAAGATCATGTGGAGCTCCTCGGCAGTCACCCCCGCCTCGCCGCCATGGCGCACGCCCATCAGGCGCAGCAGCAGGGCCGAGGAACGATCGAGCAGCCAGACGAACGGCGCCGTCACTCGGGCCACGATCGCCATCGGCAGGGCGGCCAGCATGGCAATCGGCTCGGCCGCGCGCAGCGCCACCTGCTTCGGCACCAGTTCACCCACCACCAGGCTGAAATAGGTCGTCAGCACGATGACCAGGGCAAACCCGGCTTCATCGGCATAGCGCTCGGGCACGCCCAGCATGGCCAGCCGCTCGCCAGTCGGCCCGCCCAGGCTGGCGCCCGAATAGGCCCCGGCGATAATGCCGACCAGCGTAATGCCGATCTGCACGGTCGAAAGGAACTTGCCTGGATCGGAAGCGAGCAGCAGCGCCATCTTCGCCCCGGCATGGCCGCGCTCGGCCTGGACCTTCAGCCGCGCCGGGCGCGCTGAAACGATCGCCAGCTCGGACATCGAGAACAAGCCATTGAGCAGGATCAGGCCTGCGATAATCAGGACGTCGGACCAGGGGTAAGGTGTCACGCCCTATCCGCTAGCAGGAATCGTCTGCGCCAAGAAGGGGCAAGGCTCAAATCATTGACAATGCAACCATCCACCTTCCATTCAGGTTATGGCGCGCAGGGTCGTTGCAATTACCCGTGTCCTAAAGGGGATAAGACCATGAAGAAGTCCCGCCTGCTGATTTCAGCTTTCGCCGCATTCTCGCTCGTCACCGTGTCGGGCTGCGTCACCGATCCCAACACTGGCGAGAAGAAGGTTTCGCGCACCGCAATCGGCGGTGCGGGCGGCGCGCTCGCTGGTCTGCTGCTGGGCGGCCTGATCGGCGGCAAGACCGGGCGCATCGTTGGCGCCGGGATCGGCGGGATCGCCGGGGCCGCGGTCGGCTATACCATGGACAAGCAGATCAAGGAGTTGAAGGAACAGACCGCCGGCTCCGGCGTCGACGTGACCGAGACTGACAATGGTTCGGCGATCCTGGTCAACCTGCCCGATGGCGTGACTTTCGATGTCGCCAGCTACACGCTCAAGCCGACCTTCCGCACCACGCTGGACCAGGTGGCGGACAGCCTGATCCGGTATCCCAACAGCCTGATCGACGTCTACGGCCACACCGATTCGACCGGATCGGACGCCTATAACCAGACCCTGTCCGAGAACCGCGCCCGCACTGTCGCGGGCTATCTGCAGTCGCGCGGCGTGCCGGCGGCGCGCATCCGCAGCCAGGGTTTTGGTGAAACGATGCCGGTCGCCGACAACGCTACAGAGGCTGGCCGGACCAAGAATCGCCGGGTCGAGATCAAGATTGTGCCGGTGACCCAGGAAGACGTGCAGACTGCCCGCGCCGGCCAGTAATCACCGCTAACCGGCGAGCGCCCTGGCCCGGTCGGCCAGGCGCTCGACCGCGGCGGCGTGAATGTCCGGCGCCGAAACCAGCACCCCGAAATCGCGCGGATCGCGCTTGTTGTAATTTAGCGGCTGACCGAAGGCATCGCTGACCACCGCCCCGGCCTCGCGCGCGATCAGCGCGGCCGCGCCGATATCCCACTCGAACCCCCAGCGCAGCGTGGCAACGAGATCCGCCTCGTCCGCCGCCACCATCGCGATCCGCAGTGCGATCGAATTGGGCCGCTCGACCGGAACCAGATCGAGATCGCTCTTTGGCAGGGTATCGGCCGGAACGCGCGAGCCCGGAAATTCGGTCCGGCGGCTGGCAGCAAGCTTGATCCCGTTGCGCCAGCTCCCCTGCCCGGCCTCGGCCGACCACAGCTCGTCCCGCGCCGGTGCGCAGAGCAGGCCCAGCAGCGGCCGGCCTGAACTGACCAGCGCGACCGAAACCGCCCAGCCCGGCCGACCGCGGATGAAGTCGCGGGTTCCGTCGATCGGATCGACCAGCCACAGCAGCCCGCCCGCAAGCCGCTCGGGCGCGTCGATGGTTTCCTCCGAAAGCCAGCCTGCCGAGGGAAGCAGCGCCGCGAGTTCGCGCTTCAGAAAGACGTCGACCGCCAGATCAGCCTCGCTCACCGGGCTGCCCGGATCTTTTTCCCAGCTTTCCAGCGCGTGCCCATGGCCCGGCCAGCGGCCAAGCGCGATCCGCCCGGCTTCGCGGACAATGTCTTCCAGGCGGGCGCGGTCGATCATAGGTCCGATTTGTGCCCCGCCTCCCGGCTTGGCAAGCGGCCCCTCATCAAAATCCGCAGTTAAGCGGGCGATTAAGGGCCTTTTCAAGCGCCCAACACTGTGCTTAGGCCCGTGGCACTTCCGGCCCGACTGCGGCCATCCCCAGCGCAGGAAATCCCAGATGAACATTCACGAATACCAGGCCAAGGAACTGCTCGCGAAGTTCGGCGTCGCCGTACCCGCCGGCATTGCCGCCTTGTCGGTCGAAGAGGCCGTTGCCGCCGCCAAGCAGCTCCCCGGGCCGCTCTATGTCGTGAAGGCCCAGATCCACGCCGGCGGGCGCGGCAAGGGCAAGTTCAAGGAGCTGGGTCCCGATGCCAAGGGCGGCGTGCGCCTGGCCAAGAGCCTTGAGGAAGTGGAAGCCCACGCCAAGGAAATGCTCGGCAACACGCTGGTCACCGTGCAGACCGGCGAAGCCGGCAAGCAGGTCAACCGCCTCTACATCACGGACGGCGTCGACATCGGCAAGGAGTTCTACCTGGCGCTGCTGGTCGATCGCGCCACCAGCCGGATCGCCGTGGTCGCCTCAACCGAGGGCGGCATGAACATCGAGGACGTCGCGCACGAGACCCCGGAAAAGATCCACACCGTCACGATCGATCCGGCCACCGGCCTGATGCCGCACCACGGCCGTGCCGTCGCCAAGGCGCTGGGCCTGTCGGGTGACCTCGCCAAGCAGGCGCAGACGATCCTGGCCGGCCTCTATGCCGCGTTCCTGGGCACCGATGCCGAGCAGATCGAAATCAACCCGCTGGCCGTCTGCCCGACTCCGGAGGGCGACAAGCTCTACGTGCTCGACGCCAAGGTCGGCTTCGATGGCAATGCCATGTTCCGTCACAAGGACCTGCTGGAACTGCGTGACACGACCGAGGAAGACCCGGCCGAGCTCGAAGCCAGCGAATTCGACCTCGCCTACATCAAGCTCGACGGGAACATCGGTTGCATGGTCAACGGCGCTGGCCTGGCCATGGCGACGATGGACATCATCAAGCTGAACGGCGAATTCCCGGCCAACTTCCTCGACGTCGGCGGCGGCGCCTCCAAGGAAAAGGTCACCGCTGCCTTCAAGATCATCCTCAAGGATCCGGCGGTGAAGGGCATTCTCGTCAATATCTTCGGCGGGATCATGAAGTGCGACATCATCGCCGACGGCATCGTGGCCGCGGCCAAGGAAGTGAACCTCTCGGTTCCGCTGGTGGTCCGCCTCGAAGGCACCAACGTCCAGCAGGGCAAGGACATCCTGGCCAATTCGGGCCTGCCGATCGTCCCCGCCAACGACCTGGGCGATGCCGCGAAGAAGATTGTCGCCGAAGTGCGCAAGGTGGCCTGATCGCCACATAGTTCTGAGTTGACGTTTACGTAAACGGCAGTAATGCCGCGTTGCAACATGGCAAAGCGAAAGGCTTGAACCGATGAAGGCCCTGGTCTGCGTGAAGCGCGTGATCGACTACAACGTGAAGCCGCGGGTAAAATCCGACGGCACGGGGGTTGATCTCGCCAATGTGAAGATGAGCATGAACCCGTTCGACGAGATCGCGGTTGAGGAAGCCATTCGCCTGAAGGAAAAGGGCGTGGTGACCGAGATTGTGGCGGTGTCGGTCGGTCCGGCCAAGGCCCAGGAAACGCTGCGCACCGCGCTGGCGATGGGTGCAGACCGCGCGGTGCTGGTCCAGGTCGATGACGGGGTCGAGGTGGAACCACTGGCCGTCGCCAAGATCATCAAGGGCGTGGCCGAGGAAGAGGCTCCGGGCCTGATCATCACCGGCAAGCAGGCGATCGACGACGATTCGAACCAGGTCGGCCAGATGGTCGCGGCGCTGATGGGCCGCCCGCAGGGAACCTTCGCCAACGAAGTCACTGTCGAAGGCGATTCGGTCGTCGTGAAGCGCGAGATCGACGGCGGTCTGGAAACCGTGAAGCTGGCGCTGCCGGCCGTGGTCACCACTGACCTGCGCCTCAACGAGCCGCGTTACGCCTCGCTGCCGAACATCATGAAGGCCAAGTCGAAGCCGCTCGCCACCAAGGCGCCGGCCGACTACGGCGTGGACATCGCGCCACGCCTCAAGACCCTCAAGGTCAGCGAACCGCCGGTGCGCAGCGCCGGCATCAAGGTGGCAGACGTGGACGCCCTCGTCGCCAAGCTCAAGGAAATGGGAGTCGCCTGATGGCCAAGACGCTCGTTTGGGTCGAACACGACAACGCCTCGGTCAAGGATGCTACCCTGGCCGTCGTCACCGCCGCCGCGCAGCTGGGTGAAGTGCACCTGCTGGTTGCCGGTCACAATTGCGCCGCCGCTGGTGCCGCTGCCGCGCAGATCGCCGGCGTGGCCAAGGTCCACGTCGCTGACGATGCCGCCTATGCCAATGCGCTGGCTGAAAACGTCGCGCCGCTGATCGCGGACCTGATGGGGCACCACGACGCCTTCCTGGCGCCGGCCACGACCACCGGCAAGAACGTTGCGCCGCGCGTCGCCGCGCTGCTCGACGTGATGCAGATCTCGGACATCCTCTCGGTCGAAGGCCCGAAGACCTTCACCCGGCCGATCTATGCCGGCAATGCCATCGCCACGGTTGAATCGAGCGATGCCAAGCTGGTCATCACCGTGCGCGGCACGGCCTTTGCAAAGGCGGCCGCCACTGGCGGTTCGGCCCCGGTCGAAGCCGTCTCGGGCCCGGGTGCGGCCGGCACCAGCAGCTATGTCGGCTCGGAAATCGCCAAGAGCGAGCGTCCGGAACTGACCAGCGCCAAGATCATCGTCTCGGGCGGCCGCGCGCTCAAGGATGCGGACACCTTCAAGGCCACCATCTTCCCGCTGGCCGACAAGCTGAACGCCGGCGTCGGCGCCAGCCGCGCGGCGGTCGACGCGGGGTATGTCCCGAACGACTACCAGGTCGGCCAGACCGGCAAGATCGTCGCCCCGGAAGTCTACATCGCGGTCGGCATCTCCGGCGCGATCCAGCACCTTGCCGGCATGAAGGACTCCAAGACCATCATCGCCATCAACAAGGACGAGGACGCCCCGATCTTCCAGGTCGCCGACATCGGCCTGGTCGGCGATCTCTTCACGATCGTGCCGGAACTGACCGGCAAGCTCTGATCAGCCGCACCGTTCGCGAAACACGGAAAGGCCCTGCGCAAGCGGGGCCTTTTCTTGTTGGGCCTAGGTTCGCTCCCACAGCCCCAGCGGTGCGCCCGCTTCTGGCACCTGCTGGCCATAGCGCACGAAGCCCAGCTTCGCCGCAATCGCCTCGCTTGCTGCGTGGCCTTGCTCGATCATGCAGGCGACGCGCTGATGGCCGTGGGTGGCGTCGAACCAGGCGAGCGCTGCGGCCATGACTTCGCTGGCCAGGCCCTGGCCCCAGGCATCGCGGTGAACGATCCAGCCGGCTTCGGGGACGTTGTCGAGGCCCTGGCCTGCACCAAAGCCGCGATGACTGCGGAAGACGCCGCAGTTGGCCACGATGCGCTGCTCGCCCTTCGCCCGGACCATGAAGGTGCCATAGTCCCACAGCGCCCAGGATCCGGCGTTGCGGGTCAGGCGGGTGAAACTGTCCGTCTCGGTCGGGGTGAAATTGCCAAGGAAGCGGCGGGTCTCATCGTCGCGGGTCAGTTCGAACAGGTCCGCCAGGTCACCAACTTGCGGTTGCCACAGCTCGAACCGCGCGGTCGTCAGGACCGGTGCGCTCACAGCAGCTGGTCCACCGCATGGATGATCACCCCGACCAGCCCGCCGACCATGGTGCCATTGATGCGGATGAACTGGAGGTCGCGGCCGACGGCGCCCTCGATCCGGTCGGTCACGGTCTGGGCGTCCCAGCGCTTGACCGTTTCCGAGACCAGCCGGACGATCTGATCGCCATAGCGGGTTGAAGCGCCAACCAGGGTGCGGCGGGCGAAGCGGTTGATCTGGTCCTGCAGCGCCGGATCATCACGCAGATGGCGACCCAGTTCGGCGAGCGCTTCGGCTGCCTGGCTGCCGATCTGGCCTTCGGGCTGGCGGAGGCGATCGAGCATTTTCAGCCGCAGCCGTTCCCAGACCCCCTGCCACCAGGTCGAAACGGCCGGGTTGGCGATCAGGTCGCCCTTCATCCGCTCAATCTTGGCGCGCAGTTCCGGATCGCGCTGCAGATCATCGGCCAGCTTGGCCAGGCCTTCCTCGATCTTGCCGCGCAGCGGATGGTCGGGATCGACAATCACTTCGGCGAGCAGCTTGTAGAGCCCGTCGAGCACGGAATTCGCCAGCCGTTCGTCGAGGCCAGTCCAGCGCAGGATGGCATTGGCGCGGGTGTGGATCAGCTCGCGCACCAGCGGTTCGTTGTCTTCCAGTGTGAGCCCAGCCCAGCGGACCAGCGATTCGATCACCGGCATGTGCCGCTTGTCGACGATCGCGGTGCCGAGCATCTGGCCCAACAGCGGTGAAACCTCGAGCTTGTCGATCTGCTTGAACAGCCCGCCCCGGACCTGGTTGCCAAGCCGGTCCGGATCGAGCGATTCGAGCACATGGGCCAGCATTTCGGCCGCCCCGGCGCGCAGGCGGCTGGAGCCGCCGGTCTGCGGATCGGCCAGCCAGCCGCCGACGGCCGCAGCCAGGTTCATCCCGCTCATCCGCCGCGCCACGACCTGGGGGGTCAGGAAATTGGTGCGCAGGAAGGCCGCCATCGTATCGGCGATGCGGTCCTTGTTCTCGGGCACGATCGCGGTGTGCGGGATCGGCAGACCGAGCGGCCGGCGGAACAGCGCGGTTACCGCGAACCAGTCAGCCAGGCCGCCGACCATCGCCGCTTCGGCAAAAGCCAGGACATAGCCCATCGCCGGGTGGATGCCCTGGTACTGGCGGGCAACCAGGTAGAGCGCGGCCATGACCACGAGCAGCCCGGTGGCTGCCCGCCGCATGCGCCGCGCGCGGTCGACCGGTTGGCCGCCGCGCGCATCCGCCAGGGGAAGAGGACCGCTCACTCTGCCGGGAGGGCCCCGCCATGGAGGCCGTCGCGGGCGCCGTCTTCATCGCCCGGTTCGTAACTTAGCAGCCGCTTGCGCAGCCACGGGCCGGCCCGCTTCTCGAAGCCGTCGGCGAGGCTGAAGCCCGCCGGGACGATCACCAGGGTCAGCAGCGTCGACAAGACCAGACCGCCGATCACGACGGTGCCCATCGGCGCGCGCCAGGCCCCGTCGCCCGAGCCGATCAGGCCCGAGATTGCGGTCGGCACCATGCCCGCGGTCATTGCCACAGTGGTCATGATGATCGGCTGGGCGCGCTTGTGCCCGGCCTCGATGATCGCGGTTGCCTTGTCGACCCCGCGTTGCATCTCCTCAATCGCGAAATCGACCAGCAGGATCGAGTTCTTGGCCACGATCCCGAACAGCATGAGGATCCCGATAAACACCGGCATCGACATCGGCTGGCCGACCAGCAGCAGCGCCAGCAATCCGCCCAGCGGCGCCAGGAACAGCGAGCTCATGTTGACCAGCGGCGAAACGAAGCGGTGATAGAGCAGGACCAGCACGGCAAAGACCAGCAGGATCCCCGAAACCAGTGCGATGCCGAAGTTGCGGGTCATTTCCGCCTGCCATTCATCCTCGCCAAACGGGGCATTCGAAACGCCCAGCGGCAGGTTCTTCATAATCGGCAGGTTGTTGACCTTTTCCATCGCCGTGCCCTTGACCACGCCCGGGGCAAGGTCGGCGCCGACGAAGATACGGCGGTTCTGGTTGTAACGCTGGATCGAGACCGGACCCGAGCCGAAGCCGATTTCGGCGACACGCGAGAGCGGGACCGAGCCGCCCGTGGTGGTCGGCACCGGCAGGTTCTGGATCGTCGAAAGGTCCTGACGCGCCTCGACCGGCAGCCGTACGCGGATCGGCACCTGGCGATCTGACAGCGAGAACTTGGCAGCGTTCTGATCGATATCGCCAATCGTGGCGATCCGGATCGTCTGGCTGAGCGCCGAGGTGGTCACGCCCATGCTGGCAGCCAGGTCCAGACGCGGCTTGATCACCACTTCGGGGCGGCGCATGTCGGCCGCGATCCGCGGGGCGACCAGTTCCTTTACGCCCTTCATCTCTTCCACCAGCTTCGACGCGGTTTCGTCGAGCAGCTTGGAATCGGAGCCCGACAGCATGACCGAGATCGGTCGGCCCGTGCCGCCACCCGGCCCTGGTCCGAAGGTCTGGATCGTCACGCGCGCATCGGCGATCTGCTGCAGCACCGGCGTCAGCTCTCGCTCGATCGCCATGCTCTTCTTCTCGCGCTCTTCCTTGAGCGTGATGAAGACGCGGCCATTGCCTTCGCCGAAACGGGCCAGCACAGTGTCGGTCTCTGGCCGATCCTTGGCGATCTTGACCACCTGATCGATCACCGCCTCGGTCTGCTTGAGCGTGGTGCCAGGCACCATTTCAACGCGGACCTGGATGAAGTCGCCGTCGGACGTCGGGAAAAACTGGGTTGGGATATTGGCAAAAAGAATGCCGGTCAGCCCCAGTGAGCCAAGCCCGATGCCCAGCATCCAGACCCGGTGGTCGCGCCGGCGCGCAGCCCAGCGCAGGTGCATGAAGCGGTACCAGTCGGAGAAAGCCCGGGGCGCGAAATCGCTGGCCAGCAGCAGCAGGCGATAGACCAGCCAGGCCAGGCCCAACCCGACCCCAACGCCCAGGAAGGCAGAGACCCAGCCGGGGACCTCATCGCGCAGCGCTTCGACCTGCCCAACGACCTGGGAAGGCACCATTGCCCCAGCACCAAAGGCGGCCAGCACCGCCAGCGTGGCGATGATCCAGACGGGATAGAACCACCAGCGCGATGGCACCTTGGGCAGCGCAGCGCGCAATGCCTTGGCCTCGCGCTGATCGATCGACCAGCGCAGGATGTTAAGATAGCGGTCCATCCACGGGCCGCCGCCGTGTTCTTCCTGGCCGTGGGCCTTGAGGAAGTAGGCCGCAACCATTGGCGTGATCATGCGCGCCACGGCCAGCGACATCAGCACCGAGACCACCACGGTCAGGCCGAAGTTCTTGAAGAACTGGCCCGAAACGCCCGGCATCAGGCCGACCGGCAGGAACACCGCGACGATCGAGAAGGTGGTGGCAACCACGGCAAGACCGATTTCATCAGCCGCGTCGATCGAGGCCTGATAGGCGCTCTTGCCCATGCGCATATGGCGCACGATGTTCTCGATCTCCACGATCGCATCGTCGACCAGGACGCCCGCGACCAGACCCAGCGCGAGCAGCGACAGCGTGTTGAGCGTAAAGCCCATCAGGTCCATGAACCAGAAGGTCGGGATCGCCGAGAGCGGGATCGCCAGTGCCGAAATCACCGTCGCGCGCCAGTCGCGCAGGAAGAAGAACACCACGATAACGGCCAGGATCGCGCCTTCGACCATCGCCGCGATCGAGCTTTCGTACTGGGCCTTGGTGTAATCGACCGTGGTGAACTGGCGGATGAACTTGACCCCCGGGTTCTCCTTTTCGATCTTTTTGATCTCGGCATAGGCAGCGTCGTAAACCGAAACGTCCGAGGCCCCGCGAGCGCGGGCGATGCCAAAGGTCACCACCGGCTTGCCGTCGGCCTTGCCCATGCTGGTGATCTCACCATAGCTGTCCTGGACCCGGGCAAAGTCACTCAGCTTGACCGTGCGGCCATTGCCCAGCGGGATATCGGTCTGCGACAGTTCGTACGCGGTATCGGCATTGCCGAGGACGCGCACCGACTGGCGTGAACCCGCGATTTCCGCGCGGCCGCCGGCGGCGTTGATATTGAGCTGGCGCAGCTGGGCATTGACCTGGCTGGCGGTAATCCCCAGCGACTGCATCCGCGCCGGATCCAGCGTGACAAGAATTTCCCGATTGACCCCGCCGCCACGATTGACCGTGGCCATGCCGGGGATGTTGAGCAGCCGCTTGGTCACCGTATCGTCGATGAACCAGGACAATTGCTCGATCGTCATGTCGTCGGCCTGGACGGCGAAGTAGGCGAAGGGATCGGACGAAGTCTGGGCCTTGACCACCTGCGGCTCAAGAATCCCGTCCGGCAGTTCGCCGCGGGCCTGATCAACCGCATTCTTGACCTCGTTGACCGCCTCGTTGACGTCCTCGCCGATCTTGAACTCGATCATCGTCTGGCTGCGGCCTTCCGAAGCGGTCGAGCTGATCGACTGGACCCCGGCAATGGTCCGCACGGCGGATTCGACGCGCTGGGTAATCTGGGTCTCGATTTCGGTCGGCGCGGCACCCGGCTGGGCGATCGAGACAATCACCATCGGGAACTCGACGTCGGGATCGTTCTGAACTTCCATTTGCGAGAAGCTCATAATCCCGGCCAGCATCAGGCCGATGAAGAGCACGATCGGCACCACAGGGTTGCGGATCGACCAGGCCGAGATGTTACGGAAATTCATCGCCAGATCCTGTCTTCAGCCTGCGGCTGCGTTACTTAGTCACTACCTTGGGATTGATCGTCTCGCCCGGCGACAGGAAGCCGCCGGCCCGCAGCACGACCTTCTCGCTGCCGCTCAGCCCTTCGACCACGGCAATGCCATCGGCCGTCACCAGCCCGGTCTTGACGTTGCGCCGCTCGGCCTTGTTGTCCTTGCCGACAATGTAGACATAGCTGCCTTCATTGTCCGAGAGGATCGCGGATTCGGGCAGCATCGGCGCCACCACCGTCCCGGCCTTGATCACCGCCGTGGCGAAGCCGCCTGGGCGCAGTTCGGGGGCATAGGGCAAGGCAATGCGGGCGATGCCCTGGCGGCTCTGCGGATCGATCACCGGGGCGGTCTGCCAGACTTCGCCGGTGAAGGTCTTGCCCCCGCCGACCGGGGTTACCTCGGCGCGAATTCCGTTCGACACCTGGGCCAGTTCGGTTTCGCCAACCAGCGCACGCAATTCCATGTCGCCGCCCTTGGCCAGCCGGAAAAGTATGCCCGAGCCGGCGCTGACAACCTGGCCTGGCTCGACCCGGCGCTCCAGCACCAGCCCGGCAGCCGGGGCGACCACGTTGAGGCGATTGAGCTGGGCATTGAGCACGCCAAGCTGAGCCCCGGCGACACGAACCTGCGCCACGGCGGCATCGCGCTGGGCAGTCAGTCGGTCAATATCGGCGGTCGAGACGAAACCGCGCTCCACCAGCTTGAGCGCACGGTCGAGATTGGCCTGGGCCAGTTGGGCATTGGCGCGAGCGACATCGATCTGCGCCGCCTGGCTGGCGCGCTGCTGGACCTGGACCGAACGGTCAATCACCGCCAGCACCTGGCCGGCACCGACCCACTGACCGGGCTCGACCAGCACGGAGACAACCTGGCCACCTTCGCCAGGCACGCCGACCGGCAGTTCGCGGCGCGCCGCCAGGGTGCCGGTCACGTTGATCGCACCCTCGATCGTGCCGCGCCCGGGGGCAATCACCGAGACCACGGCCGCCTGCGACTTCTTGTCACCAGTCGCGGCGGTATCGCCGCTGTGGGTCAGGAACCAGATCGCGATCAGGCCCGCAAGGACCGCCAGCCCGATCAGCAGCAGCTTGCGCCGCGAGCGCCGATCTTCCTCGGCATCGCCCATCAGCACCGAGGCGGAATCGGTCTCCGCCAGGTCGTCTGCTGCTATCCGCGTGTCGTAATTCATGGCCGGACCTGCCCCATCTTGCATCACCGTTGGCCGGCGCACAGTCGTCATGACTGTGCCGGCCGCACGGCGCTGTATTACTATGCTATATCACTTCGGGCAAGTCCGCAGCGCGGCAGGCCTGACGAAGCAACTCAATTTACGGTGCCGAGCCATAGGCTCCGCCGTGCTGCAACGCAACGTAGTGCTCGGCAAACGGTCGATGCGGTCCGGCGAAATGCGCGATCCGCAGCGGTTAACGCACCTTGCCGCGTTGAATCAGGTTGACCACGCCCAGCAGGATAACCGCGCCCATGATCGCAATCGCCAGCCCGGGCAGCGAGAATTCGCGCACCGAGCCGCGGATCCCGACCAGCGGGCCGATCACCATGTTGCCGATCACCGAGCCGACGCAGCCCACGACGATATTGGCCAGGACGCCCATCGAGGCATCCCGGTTCATCAGTTTGCTGGCGAGCCACCCGGCCACGCCGCCAACGATCAAAGCAACAATCCAGCCCATACCCAGCTCCTCTGCCAGGCTGCCATCGGCGCGGGAGACGGGAACTGCCGGCCCGCAAAGCAGCCGCCCCGGAACCAGTCAGGCTGGCCCGGGGCGGAAAGTTTAGCGCAGCGACAGCGTTCTGTCGTGCTTAAACTGTTGTCAGCTCAATACTTGAGCTGGCGCTCATAGAGATCGCGATAGTGCTGGATCCGCGTCACGCGCAGGCCCTGCATGCCCGACCGGTCAACGGCGCGCTGCCACGAGGCGAACTCCTCGAGCGTCAGTTTATAGCGCTCGCAGACCTCGTCGATGGTCAGCAGACCGCCGTTGACCGCTGCGACGACTTCGGCCTTGCGGCGCACGACCCAGCGGGTGGTGCTCGGCGGCGGCAGCGAATCGATGGTCAGCGGCTCGCCAAGCGGGCCAATCACCATGGCAGGTCGAATTTTCTGGTTCTCGATCATGTTCATCCTCAGCCGTCGCCCAGCTTGTCGGTTACGGCAGAGACAGCATTGCCTGTGAGGGCTTTGCCATCTGCTAAATCACTTAGGTTAATATCGCGTGAGGCATGGCTTCCTCCCGCGGGCGCCAGGAAAGATCGAGACCCAAACGAGCCCCCCAACATCCGTAGTGCCTGGATTTCGGCGCGCATCAGCTCAACGCGCGCGGCATGGGCCGCCTGCAAACGGGCGCTGAGCGCCTGCCAGTCGCAGCGACTCATAACCCTCCCTTCGCTGCCGGGGAGCACCCGATCGCGCAGGCTTGCAATGAGGTCCTTGCCGAATTCCATGGGGGCGTTCTAGCGCGATAAGGTCAACAGCCCGTAAAAGTGCAGTTTACCCGCTGGTCATGGACCTTACCGAAATCCATTGGTGCGATTTGGGGTTTTTGCCAGGCGGCAGCGAAGCGTGTAAGGCGCCCGGCCATGGCCCTGGCACCTGACCTGACCCTGGATCCTGCGGCGCTGTTCCAGCTTAATGGACCGGCGGCGGACAAGCGCATCGTCGTTGCCATGTCGGGTGGGGTCGACAGCTCGGTCGTCGCCGCGCTGGCCGCGCAAAGCGGCGCGGAAGTGATCGGCGTGACGCTGCAGCTTTACGATTCGGGCGGAGTGGCCGCGCGCAAGGGCGCCTGCTGCGCCGGCGACGATATCCGCGATGCCCGCGCCGTGGCCGACCGGCTGGGGATCCAGCACTATGTGATCGATCACGAAACCGCTTTCCGCGAGGAAGTGGTCGAGCAGTTCGCCGACGAATACTTGGCCGGACGCACCCCGATCCCCTGTATCCGCTGCAACATGGGGCCCAAGTTCACCGACCTGTTCCGCATGGCGCGTGAATTCGGCGCCGACTGCCTGGCGACCGGACATTATGTCCGCCGGGTGATCGGCCAGGCCGGCCCGGAACTGCACCGCGCGCTCGATCCGGCGCGCGACCAGTCGTACTTTCTCTATGCCACGACCGAGGCCCAGCTCGATTACCTGCGCTTTCCGCTGGGCGGCTTGCCCAAGCCGCAGGTACGCGCCCTGGCCGAAGCCGCCGGGCTGCGGACCGCCGCCAAGCCAGACAGCCAGGACATCTGCTTCGTACCCGATGGCGACTATGCGCGAATCGTGAAGGCCGTCCGCCCCGAAGGCGTGCGCCCCGGCAATATCGTCCATGTCGAAACCGGCGCCGTGCTGGGCCGGCATGAAGGCGTGATCCACTTCACCGTCGGCCAGCGCCGCGGCCTGGAGATCGGCGGCCAGCCGGAACCGCTTTATGTGGTGGGGATCGATGCCGCGGCAGCCGAAGTGCGAGTCGGCCCGCGCCGCCTGCTGGCAGTAAGCGCCGCGCGGATCATTGAAACCAACCGCATCGGTCCCCTGCCCGATGCGCCGCTGCTGGCCAAGGTCCGTTCACTGGCCAAACCCGTGCCAGTAACACTGGAGGGGCCGTTGGGCGATGGCGCCAGCACCACCATCCGCTTTAACACACCGGAATACGGCGTCGCCCCCGGACAGGCTGCAATGCTCTACGCCGGCGAGCGCGTGGTTGGCGGCGGCTGGATTGCCGAGACTGAGGCCTAGTTCAGCGACAGGGCTGGGCAATCAAGGCCATGCCATCCGCAGGCAATTGTACCGCCTGAAGTGAGGATGCCACGGCGCATTGAGCCGGCCCAACCTCGACCTGATCAACCCGGGCGATGCCAAGCAAAGGCATAACCAGCACTTGCCGATCGCCATAGCGTGGCGTGATTGTCGCATCCGGCGTGCCGGCCAGCCGATCAAGCCGGAAGACTGGCCCTTCGACCAAGGTCAGCGACCCCTCCGCCGGCAGGTGCCGCCGTAGTTCCGGCGGATGCGGACCAGATTGGACCGCCGCCAACCCCTCTTCCAAGTGCAGCGGGCGCAGCCGGCCATAGTCGTAAAGCCGGTAGGTCAAGTCGATGTTCTGCTGCACCTCGATCAGGCTCAATCCGGCGCCAATCGCGTGGATCGTCCCGGCTGGAACATAGAAAAAGTCGCCGGCCTTGACCGGATACCAGTCCAGCAACTCCGTGATCGAGCCATCGCACGAAGCTGCTGCCAGTTCGTCGCGGTCTTGCCCGCCAGAAAGTCCGATCGCCAGCTGTGCACCGGGATCGGCAGCCAGGATCAGCCAGCATTCATCCTTGCCCGCCCCGCCGGGAGGATGAACTTGAACCGATAGCGGCTCTGACGTGAAGATATACTTTGCGAGGATCGCCGAGAAATCGGCCGGCGGTTCAAACCAGACCTCGCCGATCACTTTGCTCGCGGGGTCGCCAAAGGCCGCAGGCAGGTCTGCCCTTCCCCACGGCTTCTCGACCGCCCGCGTTGGCAGCAGGGTCACTGGTTGGCCGCCCCGTGAAGCTTGCCGACCAGTTGCGAGCCCTCGTGGGTCGTCACCAGCACTTCGTCACCATCGATCACGATCACCACGTCCTCCAGTCCGATGACCGAAACGCGCGGGCCATGACTGGTGACCAGAACGTTGCGGCAGCCAACAAGTTCCGCTTCACCCTGAACCGTATTGCCCGCTGCGTCGCGATCAAGCGCGAGGTGCAGCGCATCCCAGCTGCCGATGTCCGACCAGCCCATATCGACCGGGACCATCGCCGCCTGGCGGGTATTCTCCATCACCGCATAGTCGACCGATTCCGGCGTGAAGCTATCGAACGCCGCCGCTGATGGATGGAACTGCCGGCCCTGCTGGCTGCCGGCGGCATCGGCCGCGCGGGCGGAATCGAGGATCGCCGGGCGGTGCGCCGCCAGTTCGTCGAGGAAGGTGCCGACCCGGAAGGCAAAGATCCCGCCGTTCCAGGCATAGGTCCCGGCGGCGACGAATTCTTCAGCCTTGGCGCGGACCGGCTTTTCGATGAAGCGGACCACCCGGAACCCGCCGTGGGCTAGAGATTCACCCCGTTCAAGGTAACCGAACCCCGTCTCCGGGCTTTTCGCTTCGATACCAAAGGACACAAGATAGCCTTCGGCGGCAAGCGCTGCGGCATTGCGGACGGCAGCGCGAAAGGCCTCGCCGTCGGCAATGTGGTGGTCGCTAGGACAGACCAGCATGATCGCAGCCGGGTCCAGCCGCAGCGCCGCGAGGGCGATCGCCGCTGCGGTGTTGCGCGCCGCCGGTTCCACCACGATGGTCGCGTCAGTCTTGCCGAGCTGGGCTTCGACATGCTCGACATGGGCCGCTCCGGTCACCACCAGCGGGCTGGCAAAGCCATATTCGGACGAAGTTCGGGCGACGGCGGCCTCGAACAGCGTCTTCTCCCCGATCAGAGGCAGGAACGGCTTGGGCTTGGCCGCGCGGCTGCGCGGCCACAGGCGCGTACCGCTGCCGCCACACAGAATGACCGGATGGATGGGGGGAAGTGACATAGTGCGGGTCTGTAACATGAAAGCCTTAGAAAGGCATTGGTGGCGAGACTACCGGTCCCAGGGCTCAAGTCGGCAACCCTGCCCCTCGTAAAAAGTTGCTGTCTGCGTAGCGAGCAGCGGAAAACGGGCGGTGACGCTCTTGGTATCTTCATCGGCGCTGAGCATGACCAGTTCCATGCCAGGCTCAAAGTCCTTGCGGCAATCGTCCAGCCCGCGCCCGCCCAGGTAATGGCACGAACAGGCAACCCGCGCGCCATAGGATGCGCCAGTGATGGCGTAACCGTTAAGCGGACCCCAGAACCACGCGAGCAGGCTGGCAAGCACGAGCAGCACCAGCCAGGGCCAGCGCCGGCGCGGCAAAGGCATTGTCGGGGCGGGGTTTGCGGTTGCCATCGGCCAGCCTTTGCGCAAGTGATGCGCGCCATGTTGACGCGCCGCCTGCCCCTTATCCTGCCCTTGCTGGCCCTGCCAAGCCTGATCGCATGCGGCCCGCAGCAGGCTGCGCAGGAACCGCCTCCGCCGCTGACCCCGGCTGCTATCAATGCCGTGGTCAAGAGCCCGGGCGTCAAGCGCGAGGCGCTGGCCCGCGCGGTCGACCATTTGTTCAGCGCGCCCGAGACGGCAGAGACTCGCGCCGTGCTGGTGCTGCATGATGGCAAGATCGTCGCCGAGCGCTATGGCCCCGGCTATCACGAGAACACGCGCTTCGTCAGCTGGTCGATGGCCAAGACCGTCACCGGCGTGCTGATCGGGCTGCTGGTGGCCGATGGCCGACTGCGACTGGACGAGAGCGCCCCGGTGCCCGCCTGGCAGCGGCCTGGCGATCCGCGCGGCGAGATCACGCTGCGCCAGCTGCTGCAGATGCGCTCGGGCCTGCGCCACACCGAAGCTGGCGATCCGGTTTACGAATCCGATGAAGTGCGGATGCTGTTTCTCGACGGGCGCGATGCCATGGCCGCCCATGCCGAAGCCCAGCCGCTGGAGGCCGAGCCAGGGCGCCAGTGGGAATATTCGAGCAATACGACGGTGATCCTGGCCGATCTGGCGGCCCGCGCGCTGACCCCCAGCAACGATGCGGCCGAGCGCCGCCGCGTGGCGGGCGATTATCTGCGCAGCCGCCTGTTCGATCCGCTGGGGATGAAATCGATCGTCCCCGAATACGATGCCGCCGGCACCTTGGTTGGCGGCAGCCTGATGCACGCCACGGCGCGCGACTGGGCCAAATTTGGCGAGTTCCTGCGCAACCAGGGCAGCGTCAAGGGTGCCCAACTGGTGCCGGCCGGCTGGATCGAGTTCATGACCACGGCCAATCCGCGCAATCCGGGCTATGGCGCGCAGACCTGGCTCAACCGGCCGCAACCGGGCGACAAGGCAACGCCCTTCCCTGGCGCGCCGCGCTCGGCCTTCTCGATGAATGGCCACCTGGGCCAGTTCGTGCTTGTGTCGCCCGACCAGGGGCTGACGATTGTCCGCTTGGGCCGAACGCTGGACGGCGAGCATGAGCCGGTGCGTCAGGCGATTGGCAAGATTGCCACCCTCTTCCCGCGAAGAGCAGCAAACTGACCGGTTAAGCCGCACTGATTCCAGTGTGACCGGACAGGTCGGGACCAATTTGGAGCGGCCGCTTCCGTCCAAGGGGGCAATTCGCGCCTGACCGCGCTGGGCTGGCAGCCGAAAATTGGTCTGCGCGAAGGGATCGCAGATGCCTATGCCGCCTTCCTGGCGGGTGAAGGCCGCGGGCTTCAGGGGTAAAGCAGCCCTGAGGTCCAATTGCCGTCAGCGTCCAGCTCGAACCGGCGGCGTTCGTGCAGGCGGAAGGGGCGGTCCATCCAGAACTCAAAGGCGTGCGGCACCAGCCGGAAGCCGGTCCAGTGCGGCGGGCGCGGCACCTGGCCAACCAGGTGCTGGGCCGTGACCTTGGCAATGCGGCCCAGGAACTCGGCCCGCGAGCCGAGCGGCCGTGACTGGTCCGAAGCCAGCGCGCCGAGCTGCGAATCGCGGCTGCGGCTGGCGAAATAGGCATCAGCCGTGGCCGGATCGACTTCCTCGATCCGGCCTTCGATCCGGATCTGGCGGCGCAGGCTTTTCCAGTGGAACAGCATTGCCGCCTGCGGATTGGCCAGCAGCTCACCGCCCTTGCGGCTCTGCGCATTGGTATAGAACACAAAGCCGTCCGGCCCATGGGCCTTAAGCAGCACCATGCGCACCGATGGCGCCGCATCGGGCGTGGCTGTGGCCAGCGCGACGGCGTCGGGATCATTGGGCTCGCTCGCCTTCGCCAGGGCAAACCACTCGCTAAAGAGCTTGAGCGGCGGGCTGACCGGGATGGCATCGGCGGATTGCTGTTCGTCCATGCCGCGCGCCATAGCCCCAAGCGCCGGTCAGCGAAAGGCGCGCGTGCCGGAACGCCTTGCCGTATTGCCTTGCCGCTCCTAGCTAGGGCCAATGGCCGATCCGTATTCGATCCTGGGGGTAGCGCGCGGCGCGGGCGAGAAGGACATCAAGTCTGCCTATCGCAAGCTGGCGAAAGAGCTGCACCCCGACCGCAATCAGGACAACCCCAAGGCGGCGGAGCGCTTCTCCGAGGTGACGCGCGCTTATGACCTCTTGTCCGACAAGGACAAGCGCGCCCGGTTTGACCGGGGCGAGATCGACATCGACGGCAATCCCACCGGCTTCGGCTTTGGCGGACCCGGCGGCGGCTTTGGCGGCGCCGGCGGCCAGCGCGGGTTCCGCGCCGACGGGTTCGAGGGCTTTAGCGGTGGCGGCGATGCCGGGATCGACCTGGGCGATATTTTCGAAGGCCTGTTCGGCGGGCGGGGTGGCTTTGGCGGCAGCCCAGGCGGCGGTCGGGCGCGGCCGGCCCCCAAGGGCGCCAATGTCTCCTACCAGCTGGGCGTTTCGCTGCCCGACGCGGCTGCACGGGCGACGCAGCGCATCACCCTGGCCGATGGCAAGACGATCGACCTCAAGCTGCCCGCCGGGGTCGAGGACGGCACGCAGATGCGCCTCGCCGGCAAGGGCGAGCCTGGTCCGGGCGGCGCGGGCGATGCAATCGTCACGATCCGCATCCAGCCGCACGCCTTCTTCCGCCGCGATGGCGACAATTTGCGGCTTGATCTGCCAATTACGCTCGATGAGGCGCTCAATGGCGCCAAGGTCAAAGTGCCGACCGCCGAAGGCGCGGTAATGCTGACGGTCGCGCCGGGGTCCAGTTCGGGCAAGACCCTGCGTATTCCGGGCAAGGGCTTCAGCCGCAAGGACGGCAGCCGCGGCGATCAGCTGGTCACGCTGGAAATCCAGCTGCCCGAGGGCGACGCCGATCTGGCCAAACGGCTGGAAGGCTGGGCCGACCGGCGCAACCTGCGCGGCCGTCTGGGCGTTTAAGCGCCTCGTGGAAGAAATACCTCTCGAACAGGCGCGGGCCGAGGCCCATCTTGCGCCCGACCTCTCGCCCGAAGCCCGCCGCAAGCGCGCACTGCGCTGGCAGGCAGGGCTTGAGGAGCAGGTCAGCCCGGCGGCGCGGCAACGCGTTGTCCGCTTCGGCCGCGTGCTGCAACGGGTCTGGACCGGCGCCTGGAACGACGGCTTCATCCATGCCGGCAACCTGGCCTATATGGCGATCCTGGCGATCTTCCCCTTCTTCATCACGGTCGCGGCGGTCTTCGCACTGGTCGGCGAGGAATCCCAGCGCGCTGCCTCGGTCAGTTCCTTCATGCTGGCCGTGCCGCCGATGGTCCGCCAGGTTCTTGAACCGGTCGCCCAGGACGTGGTCCAGGCACGCACGGGCTGGCTGCTGTGGGTGGGCGGAATTGTCGGCTTGTGGACTGTCGGCAGTCTGATCGAGACGATCCGCGATATCCTGCGCCGGGCCTATGGGACGGGGCCGACGGCGGCCTTCTGGCGGCACCGGCTGATTTCGACCGGGGTGATCGTGGCCGCAGTGGTCGGCCTGCTGGCCTCGCTGTTTGCCCAGGTGGCCATCGGCACGGCCGAACAGGTGATCGACGCCTGGTTCCCGCGGCTTGCCGACTGGGCGAGCACGCTTGCCACCTCGCGCCTGATCCCAGCAGTGGTGCTGTTCTTCTCGCTCCACGCGCTGTTCTATACGCTGACCCCCACCGACTACCGCGCGCGCCGCTATCCCAAGTGGCCCGGCGCGCTGCTGGTCACCGTATGGTGGGCGGCCGTGACGATCGCCCTGCCCTGGGTGCTGGCGCGGTTCTTCACATACGATCTCACTTACGGAAGCCTGGCCGGAGTGATGATCGCGCTTTTCTTTTTCTGGCTGGTTGGCCTAGGGATGGTGGTCGGAGCCGAGCTCAACGCCGCGCTCGCCGTGACGCCGGAAGAAGGCGAGATGATCGGCGAGGCCGTAGCGGAAGGCGAGCGGCGCAAGGATGGTGGAACGTAACGCATGACGGGATTGATGCAGGGCAAGCGCGGGCTGATCATGGGGCTCGCCAACGACAAGTCGCTGGCCTGGGGGATCGCGCAGAAGCTGCATGAGGCAGGGGCCGATCTAGCCTTCTCCTATCAGGGCGAGGCACTGGAAAAGCGGGTGCGGCCGCTGGCTGCGTCGCTGGGAAGCGACTTCCTGATCGATTGCGACGTTTCCAGCATGGAGGCGCTCGACGCCGCCTTTGACAAGCTCGCGGCGCGCTGGCCGACGATCGATTTCGTGGTCCACGCGATCGGCTTTTCCGACAAGAACGAGCTGCGCGGGAAATATGTCGATACCAGCCTCGACAACTTCCTGATGACCATGAACATCTCGGCCTACAGCCTCGTCGCGGTAACCCGCCGCGCGGCAGTAATGATGCCCGATGGCGGCGCGATCCTGACGCTGAGCTATTACGGCGCCGAAAAGGTTGTGCCGCATTACAACGTGATGGGCGTGGCCAAGGCGGCGCTCGAAACCAGCGTCAAGTACCTCGCCAATGACCTTGGCCCGGTGAACATCCGCGTCAACGCGATCTCCGCCGGCCCGATCAAGACCCTGGCCGCCAGCGGCATTGGCGACTTCCGCTACATCCTGAAGTGGAACGAGTACAACTCCCCGCTGCGCCGCAACGTGACGATCGAGGATGTCGGCGGGGCTGGTCTCTATCTGCTTTCGAACCTCTCGAGCGGGGTGACGGGCGAGACGCACCACGTCGATGCCGGCTACCACGTGGTCGGCATGAAGCAGGAAGACGCGCCGGATATTGCGCTGAGTTGAGCAAATTTTACCTTCGGTTGAACGGCTTGCAGTTGACCCGAGCAACAGTTTGCATAAGGCCACCTAGCCCGGAGGCTGGCCCTCCAGATCGAGAACACTATCATGACGCTTAAAGTCCTTTGCCCGCGTCGTTTCGGGGATTCCCGCGGCTGGTTCAGCGAGACCTGGAACCGCGCCCGGCTTCAGGCGGCAGGCATCGCCCTCGACTTCTGCCAGGACAACCATTCACTCTCGCAGCCGCAGGGCACGCTGCGCGGCCTCCATTTTCAGGCGCCGCCCTTTGCCCAGACCAAACTGGTGAGGTGCCTGCGCGGACGGATCTTTGACGTGGCGGTCGACATTCGGCGCGGATCGCCGACGTTCGGCCAGTGGGCCGGCCTCGAGCTGTCGGCCGAGAATGGCAAGCAGCTGCTGATTCCGGCCGGATATGCGCACGGCTTCGTGACGCTCGAGCCGGACTGCGAAATCGCCTACAAGGTCGATGCCTATTACTCAGCCGAATGCGATGGCGGAGTGGCTTGGGACGATCCGGTGATCGGGATCGACTGGCCGCTGGATGGAACCGAACCGATGCTTTCGGACAAGGACCGGGCTTTGCCAGGCCTTGAGGCGCTGGTTGTCGACTTCCCCTACGATGGAAATCCGTTGGGGCCGCTAGAAGAAATCTCGGTCTGAACGCGCGTGCTGCCAGTGTAAGTCCGGCAAACTGAAGGAAGTTAGGGCAATGAAGATCCTCATTACGGGCGGCGCAGGCTTCATCGGCTCGGCCTTAGTGCGACACCTGATCGGCGCGAGCGAGCACGAGGTGCTGAACCTCGACAAGCTGACCTATGCCGGCGTGCTTGAATCGTTGAACGAGGTTGCGGGCAACCCGCGCTATAGCTTCGTGCAGGGCGATATCTGCGATGCAGATCTGGTCGCCCGCCTGCTGGCCGAATTCCAGCCCGAAGTAATCGCGCACCTCGCCGCCGAAAGCCATGTCGACCGGTCGATCGACGGTCCGGGCGAGTTCATCCAAACCAATGTGGTCGGCACCTTCACCATGTTGCAGCAGGCGCTGGGCTATTGGCAGGACCTGCCCGCAGAGCGACAGGCCGCGTTCCGTTTCCACCATATCTCGACCGACGAGGTGTTCGGGTCGCTGGGCGAAGAGGGATTCTTCACTGAAACCACGCCCTATGATCCGCGCTCACCCTATTCGGCATCAAAGGCCGCATCGGATCATCTCGTCCGCGCCTGGGGCCATACCTATGGCCTGCCGGTGCTAGTGACCAATTGCTCCAACAATTACGGGCCCTACCACTTCCCCGAAAAGCTGATCCCGCTGATCATCATCCGCGCGCTGGCCGGCGATCCGCTGCCAGTCTATGGCGATGGCTCCAACGTGCGCGACTGGCTGTTTGTCGAAGACCACGCCCGCGCGCTGCGCCGGGTGTTCGAAGCCGGGGTGCCAGGCGAGACCTATAACATCGGCGGCAATTCAGAGCGGCGGAATATCGAAGTGGTCCGCGCGATCTGCAGCGCGCTCGATGCCCGCCGCCCGCGCGAAGATGGCAAATCCTATGCCGAGCAGATCACCTTCGTGGCCGACCGCCCCGGACACGACCAGCGCTATGCCATCGACGCCGCCAAGATCGCGCGCGAGCTGGGCTGGGAGCCGCAGGTCCGGTTTGAGGAAGGGATTGCCGCGACGGTCGACTGGTACCTGACCCGCAAGGACTGGTGGGAGCCAATCCTGCAGCGCCGCTACGCCACCGAGCGGCTGGGGCTGAAGGCCTGAGCGGTATGACGGGTCAGACCATCCTGGTAACCGGCGGCACCGGACAGGTCGGGCTGGAACTGCTGCGCCAGCCCTGGCCGGCGGGAGTGACAGTTCTGGCACCCGGGCGGGACCAACTGGATCTGGCCTCGGCCGAGAGCATCGCCGCCTGGTTCGCTGGTCGTCAGATCGACTGCATCATCAACCCGGCCGCCTACACTGCGGTTGACCTGGCCGAGGACAATGTGGGCGCGGCCTTCCTGGCCAACGCGCAGGGGCCGGCCTGGCTAGCGGATGTCGCACGCGGGCGGAACATCCCGCTGCTGCATGTTTCGACTGACTATGTCTTCGACGGCGCGCTGGACCGGCCCTATCGCGAAGACGATCCCGTGGCGCCGCTGGGCGTCTATGGTGCCAGCAAGTTGGCGGGCGAACTGGCCATTCGCGCCGGGGCGCCGCGTCATGTGATTCTTCGCACCGCCTGGGTGATCAGCGCCCAGCGCAACAATTTCCTCAAGACCATGCTGCGCCTTGCCGGCGATCGACCAGAGTTACGGGTCGTCGCCGACCAGCACGGCTGCCCGACCAGCGCGCGAGACATCGCCGAAGCGCTGCGGACCATTGCGCTGGCCCATTTGGGCGATCCCGCGGCGCCGTGCGGCACATACCACTTCGTCAATGCTGGCAACACCACCTGGCATGGCCTGGCCGAAGCCGTGATGGCAGCCAGCGGCGCCAATGGCGGACCAGCCGTTCCAGTGGTCCCGATCGGCAGCCATGACTTCCCGACCCGAGCTCGCCGCCCGGCGAATTCGAGGCTGGATACGGCCAAGCTTCAGTGCGATTTCGGTATCGTCCCGCAGCCGTGGCAACAGATTGTCGAGCAGATCGTCGGCGAACTTTCGCTGCCCCCCTCGCAGAGTGAGAATTGCGCATGAAGGGAATCATTCTGGCCGGCGGATCCGGTACACGACTCCATCCGATGACCATGGTCACGTCGAAGCAGCTGATGCCGATCTACGACAAGCCGATGATCTATTATCCGCTGTCCACGTTGATGCTGGCCGGGATTCGCGAAGTGCTGGTGATCTCGACCCCGCGCGACACGCCTAGCTTCCAGGCGCTGCTGGGCGATGGCTCGCAGTGGGGCATGGCCATAGAGTATGCCGTCCAGCCCGAGCCGGAAGGTCTAGCCCAAGCTTATATCATCGGTGCCGAATTCGTTGCCGGTGGACCATCGGCACTGATCCTGGGTGACAATATCTTCTACGGACACGGGATCACCGACCTGTTCCAGAGCGCAATGTCGCGCCCGGTCGGGGCCAGCGTCTTCGCCTATCACGTGACCGATCCGGAACGGTATGGCGTGGTTGAGTTCGACAAGGCGATGCGGGCGATTTCGATCGAGGAGAAGCCCGCCGCCCCTCGTTCAAACTGGGCAGTGACCGGGCTCTACTTCTACGACGAGCAGGTAGTCGACATCGCCGCCAACCTGAAGCCAAGCGCGCGGGGCGAACTTGAGATCACCGACGTCAACCGGGCCTATCTTGAAGGTGGACAGCTGGCCGTGGAGATCTTGGGGCGCGGTTATGCCTGGCTCGACACGGGCACGCCCGACAGCCTGATCGAGGCGGCAGAATTTGTCCGCACGCTGGAAAAGCGCCAGGGCTTCAAGATCGCCTGCCCGGAGGAAATCGCTTTGAATCAGGGATTTGTAGACCAAAAACAATTTGCCGATCTTGTCGCGCGCTACGGAAAGTCCGAATATGGGCGCTATCTGGCCCGGATAGGCGAACAGTTTGCCGGCAGCCGTGCGTGACATTACACTATCAAACACCGAGGATCAGCCAGTCATGACCGCCAACCCAATCCTGCATCCCGCCGAAGCCGCCAGCCGCGTGCTTGCGCGCGGGATTGAGGTGATCGAGCTTGAAGCGCAGGCGCTGGGCGAACTGGCGCGCACCCTTGACGCCTGCTTTGTCGAAGCCTGCGAAGCCATCGTCCGGGCCAAGGGCCGGGTCGTAGTGACGGGGATGGGCAAGTCTGGCCACATTGGGCGCAAGCTGGCTGCCACGCTGGCGGCAACGGGCACCCCGTCGAACTTCGTTCACCCAGCCGAGGCTGCGCATGGCGACCTTGGCATGCTGGTCCCAGGTGATGTGCTGGTAGTCATCTCGAACTCGGGAAATACGGCTGAGTTGAGGGCCTTTCTCAATCACGCAGAAGCATTGGGTGTCTTGGTAATCGGAATTGCCTCGCGACCCGATTCGCAGGTGATAACCCGCGCCAACATCGGTATTTGCGTGCCAAATGTTCGCGAGGCTTGCCCTGCCAATATCGCCCCCACCACCTCGACGACGGTCCAACTGGCACTGTGCGATGCGCTGGCGATGGCAGTGATGGACCTGCGCGGATTCGGTCGCGATGGGATGCGCGCACTCCATCCAGGTGGGGCCATCGGTCTTCGCCTTTCGCCGGTTTCGCAGATTATGCATGGTCGCTCGCGACTGCCACTGGTTCCAGCCCTTACCCCGATGCGTGAGGTCGTAACGGTGATGACCAGCAAGGGCTTTGGTATCGCGGGGGTAGTCGACGAGGCGAACCGACTGATCGGAGTGATCACCGATGGTGATTTGCGGCGTCATTTCGAAACCCTGCAGTCCTCGTCAGCCTGCGATGTGATGAGCGCGACGCCACGCACAATTGCTGAAGATGTCCTGGCTGAAGAGGCCCTCCACTTTCTCAATGAGCAAAAGATCACTTGCGTCTTTGTCGTCCCGCCCAGCAGGCAAGACAGCCCTTGCCAACCGACGGGCATCATCCACATTCACGATTTCCTGCGGCTCGGCCTGAGCTGAGGGCCCAGCCTGGCACAGTGAGTTGACTATGTCCCGCCCCAGCTTTGCGATCATCATCCCCGCGCGCTACGCCTCGACGCGTTTTCCAGCCAAGCCCCTGGCACCGCTCATTGGCGCAACCGGTGTTGCCAAGTCACTGATCGAGCGATCATGGGAGTGCGCCAGCAGCGTCGCGGGGAGCGCCGGGGTCTGGGTTGCGACCGACGACGAGCGCATTGCCGAGGCGGTCACCGCCTTTGGTGGCCAGGTCGTGATGACTTCGGAGAGCTGTGAGAACGGCACCGTGCGCTGCGCAGAGGCGGCAGCCAAGCTTGGTGATGTGGCTGAAGTCTTCGTGAACCTCCAAGGCGACGCGCCGCTATCACCCAATTTCATCGTGACCGAGTTAGTCGATGCCCTGGTCGCCGACCCTGAAGCGTTGATGGCCACGCCGGCCGTGCGCTGTTCGCGCGGGGTCTATGAGCACCTGATCGCCGACCAGATGGCGGGCCGGGTGGGCGGCACCACCGTTGTGATCGGCCGCAATGGCCGCGCGATCTATTTCTCCAAGCGGGTGCTCCCCTACCTTCCAGCCAAGGCGGCCGAAGCGAGCGAGCCGCCAGTGCACCTCCATCTTGGCCTCTATGCATATCGCCGGACTGCCCTTGAGCTTTATGCCGGGGCCAGCCCGTGTGAGCTTGAGGAACTGGAAGGACTGGAACAGCTTCGTTTCCTCGACATGGGGCTGCCAGTACGGGTGGTCCCGATCGACCGACTTGATTGGGATTCGATCGAGCTCAACAACCCAAGTGACACCCCGGTAATCGAGGCGATCCTGAAGGAACGTGGAATTGTCTGAAGCCGCTGGACGGCGCATGACTGCAGCATGAGCATTGCTCCAAACCGACCGCGCGGCCGCTCCTGGCTTGTTGGCGCTGGGCTATTCCTGGCGGTCCATGGTGAGGCCTTACTGCGCCAGCCGCGGTTTTACCTCACGGGTCTTTTCTGGCTGATCGTCGGTAAACGGGTGCGGGGCCGCAACCAGCTTTCGGCGCTGATCGGATCAAGCCGCCTGGCCTACCTACTCTGGGTGGCGCGGCATGAGGCGAAGAACTGGCCAGCGCCAGGTCCAACCGCTGAAGCCGTGTCAATCGTGGTAGTGATCGATGCCCGCTTTGCACCGGAGCAACTGGCGCAAACGCTGCAGTCCCTGGCACATGCGGGCCAGATGGATTCCGTAATCGTGATAGGGGGTCCGTCGGCGCGGCTGCTGGTCGGTGACGCGCCGCATCGCCTGCCGCTGCGCTGGGTGGGTGAACTTGTCGATCTCTTTCAGGATCTGCAGCGCAACGCTGGCGCATGGCTGTTCATGCTGGATGCCGGCGATTGCCTCGCGCCGGGCGCGCTGATGCTCGTAGCGGCAGCGGCGCAGGACAGCAGCACGATAAGTTATGGGGACGACGATCTGATTGACCGGCGCGGGCGGCGCTATGACCCGCACTTCAAGCCAGACTGGAATACCGAACTTTTCCGTTATCACGACTATCTATCGGGTGCCGCCGCGATCCGGCTCGACAGCGCCGTGCTCGGGAGCCTGCCGCCGCTCGGAAATCCAGACTGGATCGGCGCGCTGACCCGCACGGCCGTTGATCTTGCAGCCAATCCTCCGCGGCACATCCACCATATCCTCGTCCATCGCCGCGCGCGTCCTCATCCGGCGGCGCCGCCCATGCAGGGACCAGAGATCGAGACACCGCCAACGGTGTCCGTGATTATCCCCACCCGTAACCAGCTGGAACTATTAAAGATCTGCCTGCAAGGGCTGCAGCAGTCCAATTATCCAGTGCTCGATTGCATCATCATAGATAACGGATCGGACGATCCCGCGACGATCGCCTTCCTCGACAAGCTGGATGCCCCGTTTTATCGCGTCCTGCGCCAGCCTGGCCCATTCAACTATTCCGCACTCAACAATGCCGCAGTGGCAGAGGCACGAGGCGAATTTCTTTGCTTTCTGAACAACGACGTCTCGATGATCGGGCAGGACTGGTTGATGTATCTGATCAGCCAGGCCCGAGGCGAGCGGGTCGGCGCGGTTGGCGCACGGCTGCTTTATCCGGATGGCACGATCCAGCATGCCGGGGTGGTCCTGGGGGTCGGCGGCGGTGCAGGCCATGCCCATCGCGGCCAGGACCCGAACGAGCCAGGCTACTTCCTTCGCGCCAGCCTGCCGCAATTCGTCAGCGCTGTAACCGGAGCCTGCATGGTTGTGCGGCGCGAGAAATTCCTCGCAGTTGGGGGATTTGACCAGGACTGCTTCCCGGTCGCCTTCAACGATGTCGATCTGTGCCTCAAGCTCAATGCCCGGGGCTGGCAAACGTTCTACGAGCCGCGAGCCGAACTGATCCATCACGAGTCCAAGAGCCGCGGGACCGACCATTCTGGCGAAAAGAAGGCGCGCTTTGCCGGTGAACTGGCGCGCCTGAAGGAGCGTTGGCACACCGATCGCCAGGTGGACCCCTACCACCACCCGGCGCTTAGCCGGTTCTCCGAACAATTCGTGATCGGGCTCTAGCCGTGGCGCGGCTGGCCTTGCCCCAGGTTACGCTTTGCGCGGCGACGTCGGTCAATGTCGCGGCTACGATCGCGGCAATGCAGCGCAGCATGGCGCTGTGCGATTTCGGCGCTGCCGTGCTGTTGACCGATCAGGTGCCCGATCCGGCCCCGGATGGAATCGAAGTTCAGCCAATTGACCGTCTCGCCAGCGCCGAGGCCTATTCCCGCTTCATGCTGGGGAGGGAGTTGGTGCAGCATGTTGCCACCAGCCATGTGCTGGTCGTGCAATGGGACGGCTTCGTCATCCGACCCGAAGCCTGGGATCCGTGCTTTCTTGACTTCGACTATATCGGCGCGATCTGGCCGCAGTTCGAGGACGGCGGAGTTGTCGGCAACGGTGGCTTCTCATTGCGCAGCAAGCGGCTGCTCGAGGCATGCCAGGGACTCGGCCTCTCCGGCCACCCCGAAGACGTAACTATTTGCCGAACGCACCGCGTCCGGCTTGAACAGGAATGCGGGATCCGCTTCGCAGATCCGGCCACAGCTGCGCGTTTTGCTTATGAACGATCAAACAGAACAGGGGAAGAGTTCGGCTTCCACGGCGTGTTCAACCTACCATCGCATCTGCCGGCAGATGAATGGTGGAGCATCTACTTGGCTCTCGACGATGCCGACTCGGTCTACCACGATCTAGCGGTGCTGGCTGCGGCAGCCTGGCGCTCGCCACACAGAGTGCAGCGCAGCGCCAGGTTGATTCTCGACGCACTGGGCGCACGCCTAGGCCTCAGGCGGTAATGTCAATGATTTCGCCTGGTGTGTAGGTCTCGAACACACGCTGGAATAGATCGGCGTAATAGTCTTCTTTGAAGAAGATGTAATTGAGCCCACCGACGCCGCGCACCTGGTAATCCTTGATCTGATCGACCGTGAACTTGACCTTGCGGTTGATCCGGAGCTGCTCCCAAGAGAAACGCCATCCCAAGTCCTGGAGCTGGTCGATGATCGCCAGGTTCGTTGGATTGTCGAAATTGATCTCGATCAGCACCGTTCGAAGGTCAGGCTGGCGCAGGGTTTCTAGCATGCCCGCAATCACGCGGTGCTCAAGGCCGTCAACGTCGATTTTGATGTGGTGTGGCACCGGCAGGCCATCGGCAATGAGAGTATCCACCCTTCGGCCGATGCAGCCCTGGGGCCGGCGGTTGTCCTTGCTGACATGCCAATCTTCGGCAAACTGCTTGTCTTCCGTCCAGCTGTTCTCTTCGAAGTCATGATAGGAGATCCCGAGCCCGAAATCGCTCAACAGAAGACGGTCGGTCTTGTCGACGTCGCTCAGGGCGAGTCCGTAGGCAAGGCAGCTATGGTGGAGGTTGTTGAGGTAGATGTTCTTGTTGAGCTCGGCATAATTGAGCGCTTCCGGCTCGAACGAATAGACCCGGGCCTGGCGCATGACCGCGGCGTAGACAGTGTACATGCCCACATTGGCGCCGATATCAAAAAGCACTTCATTCTCATGAAAGCTGTCAATCCAGGCCAGCGTGATTGGCTCTTTGGTGAACAGACTGCGCACCCGCTTGGTGCTCGAAGAGCCGGTTGTGGCGTAGCGCATCGCCTTGTCCCGATAAGCGACCTCCGCATAGTCGAGGTCAAGCCACTTGGTCTTGAGATTGCCGGAGGTGACTTCCACTGGATGTTCTTTTACATTGACTGCCGGACCCGTCAGGCCCTGCAACTGGTGTCGCGCCGCGATGTTGGCGCTCTTTTGCCCCTTGTGGAGCAGGAATTTGGTTAGGAGGCGCAGCATATGTGCATTCCTGCTCCTGTGCTCCACAAACTGGATAAGATACCCAACGGTCTAGCCCATCAATCCGCGTGCTTTCAATTCCGCATTCGCCTTTTCGAGCAGATCGGCCGGGATGGGCTGGGTCGCAACCCAGTCCGCAAAACGGCGGATGCCTTCTTCAAGCGAGACCCGAGAGCCGCCGGTAAGCTGTTCCAGACGGGTAACGTCAGCCCAGTTGTGCCGAATGTCTCCGACGCGGTATTGCCCGGTTACGTGTGGCTCGATCGTTCCGCCCAGCCGATTGCTGAGCAGTCGCGCCACGGTCATGATGGTCGATGCCTGGCCGCTGCCGACATTGATCGTATCACGGATATCAGCGCGCCGTTCCAAACCAGCCAAGATTGCCCGCGCCACGTCCTCGACATGCACAAAATCGCGGGTTTCCTCGCCGTCTTCGAAAATTGGCAGCGACAGCCCCAGCCGAATCCGCGTCGAAAAGATCGAAAGGATACCAGTATAGGGATTCTTAAGCGACTGGCCTTCGCCAAAGACATTCTGGAAGCGCAGCACTACGGGTTGAATTCCCAGCGCGCGGCAGTTGACGCGCACCAGGTCTTCCTGGGCCAGCTTGCTGGCGGCATAGACCGACGCCGGGGAAAGGCGATCATCCTCGCGCGTTGCTACCGCCTCGACTGGGCTGCCGCAATCTGGGCAGACTGGGGCCCATACTTGCTTGGCCAGTTGCTCGGGCGAACGCGGCTCGGGATAGCACCGAGATCCTTCGGGATTGCATTTCCGGCAGCAATAGGCGCCCTCACCATAGACCGAGCGACTAGAACCCAGTACAACCGCGCCAACCTTGTGCGGGCCATTAGCCAGGATGTCGAACAACACGGCAGTTCCCTGCACGTTCACCCGGTAATAGCGCTCAATCTCGTACATCGATTGGCCAGTGCCGGTCTCGGCGGCGAGATGGACGACCGCATCAACATCATTCAGTGCCGCCTCAAGGTCCGCTCGGCAGACCACGTCTCCGCGGATAAAATTAGCGCCCGTCGGGGGGTGGTAATCCGGCGTCTCGCCGTGAATTTGCGGGGAGAGGTTGTCGAGTATCCGGACAATGTGCCCGGCTTCCAGAGCCAGGCGCGCCAAATGGGTGCCGATGAAGCCCGCCCCCCCGGTAATCAGAATGGATTTCTGCACGGTCGTTTCGCCCCGGGGCTTCAGTTGAAAAGGATGAAGTGGAAGTCTTTGTGGTTGGGTGTGTGCTCGATCAGATAGTCGGAATAACCCAACGCGGTAACCGCATAATCCAGCAGCACCTGGCAATTGATGTTGTCGTAATAGTGCACATGGATCGATTCATTTCTGCCCATGGCCGCCACCAGCTCTTCATCGTCTGACGCCCTGCGGAGGTGACGCATGTAATGGTGCAGCACCGGGGCCCAGGTCCCGTTTGCATCTTCTTCGAGCCATTCTGCCAGCGTGCTGCGGGTCTGAATTGCATCCTTGGTCCCATTCAAATCCGGGACAACGCAGATCACCTTGCCGCCTGGGCGCAATTTGGCCTTCCAGTTGCGCAAGTGACCAATAGGATTGGCGAGGTGCTCGAACACGTGGCTGCCAAACAGGAAGTCGAGCGAGCCATCCTCGACCGGTAAGTTCTGAGCATTGCCAACAATATAGTTGTCCCACAGCTCAGGCCGGCTGACATACTTGCCGCCGCCATTGTAGAGCTGGTTCCAGACGTCTGGCGGCATCTGTTCAAGATACGAAACATCAACGCCTTCGCTCGGTAGGATTTGTGGCTGAGCGCCAGGGCCGATTTCCACCCCGCAGCCTGCTGCATTGTCTAACAGCCACTGTCGGGACAACGCGCGGTGAACCCCCAGAAAGACCGCTTCGCGGCTATGTCCGATCACTTCGATATGAAGATCCAAGCGCCCTACTTGGCCCTTAGGCCAGGGGAGGACCAAGGGTTGGAAGCCACCATCATATGTAGCAAGGCCAACAATCCGATCATTGTTGCCGGGCTGGCGGAACGTCACTTCCACCAAAGTCTCCAATGGCGTCTGGACCATCCACCCACATTCCGCCGGCCAAGTCCGCAGACTGGCAAAACGCCGGACATCCGGAATGCGAAGCTTGGCGCCGGCCTGCAGACTCAAACCGCGCCACAATTGCCCGCCTTGGGTATATTTGGTCATCGCGATCGGCCCGGATACCTCCAGGTTTCGATCATTGCGGCGAAGCATATCAAACAGGTTCACAAACAAGATCCCGATAGTGGTCTGAAAAACTAATAATCGTCACGAATTATCAAGCCTCGCCTCATCGCACTCTACCTCTACGAGCTGTTGGGCAAGGGCAACGCTACGCGTTTGAGATGTCTCTGTTTCCACAGTCTCCGTCGCCTTTGCGGGATTACACTCGGGTCCTTCAACTCTAACGCCGGTGGCGTGCTTGAGGAAAAGCCGCATCACATGGCTGACACCTGCTTCGAGCACATTGCGAAGGTCATCCGCAAAATAGGACCCACGATTGAACGAACCAGTAATTATCTCGTAAGACGGGAAATAAGCTATATGCTCAAATTTCATAGCAATTGTTTCAGCTGCCACCCTCAATACAGACTTCGAGTATGTCGTCGCGGTCAAGACATGGCAATCCTTGCGGGCGGTTGCCGCCAAGGGTACGGGCGATACGGTGAGAATTATTTCAGCTTTGGGGTTTACTCTAGCTAACATTACGACAAACTGCGTCAAGTCTTCAACGATTTCGTTAATTGATTGATTATGGAACTGATATCTCTCCTCAGAAAATTCACCCCCCTCGACACCAGGGCAAATCGGATAAACAGCTCCGTCGAACCGGGAGACCCAGCACTCGGTGAGGCCTAAGGTAAAGACAAACACGTCCAAATTCTCGAACATTTCTCGGACTGCGGAGAGATGCTGCCTTCTATCGAGACGCATTTCTAATTCGGAAATGTACCCGCCTGGCTGAGCTGATGGGCGAAATGGATCCAAGATTGATCCATCCTCGCACTGCCAGACATCGTCTATTGGACTGAAGGCGCCATAGGCACGTTGAACCAACTGCAACAGCTGCCTTGTTGTGTAAATATTCCCATATCGGGCTGAGAACAAACCGTAGTTGTTCTTCAACTTAATAGAATCTGGCAACAATGGATGTCCGGGCTCTGTCACATAATAATTGTAGCCATTATCCTTGAGATAGCGCGCAATGTGCTGCGCAAAACAACTGCCTGCTGTAGCAACTTTTGTTTCATGATTTATTTTGAAAGGAAAGTTCACGACTGGATCGACAAGTGCTGTATCACACGAGGCGACCGATTTCCGCCAAAAGTTATGTGCGGGAGCAGTTGCATACGGATGATCGCCCATGACTTTAGTCCTCGCTACAACTTGTAATTAGATCACGAATGCTCTCGATCCAAAGTTTTCCGTATTCGACATTCGCATGTGTCGCATCGTCTCCATAAAATTCCTCGCGGAGGAATCCGCCCTCAATCTGGGCCAAAAGTGGCGACGGTATAAATTGAATGTCATGATCTTTGCACCAACTTCTTAACTCTTGTTGTTCAATCTTCCAGAATTTAAGCCTTAGTTCCGGCCTATTTATACCAACTTCAGGAACATTTTTTCCATTATATTGCTTTTTCACCATAGATTCGAACTTATTAATTATAAATTCGTTGCTGCACTTGGGTGGCGGAGTGCCGAGCAGATAGACACGCCCTGGCGCGGCACGACTCAGCCTAATGGCAGAGGCAGACTTACTCAGATGCTCCTTGAATATTTGAGAAATGATTGCCCTTGGAACTATTACACTATAACTGTTGAAATCGGTTTCAGTGGAACTGAAAAGAAAATCAAACTCTGGCTCTGTCCTCAATAACCCAATGATATTATGATAAGTTCCCATCATATACAAAAACGTGGGCCTATTACTGGGCAATTCTTTTAATTTGGCCTCCGCACAATCAATCGATATCGTTCCCGGAAGGTTAGGTCGTCGTGGGCTACTCAGCCTATGTACTTCAAGCCCGGGGAGCAAAGCGGGATACTTCAAGGCTGCATTCTCAATGCAGGCGACATGGCTTTCCCCGATAACGATCCCTACTGTCATGCCGAACCCTTCCAGTTCGCCTCGGTGGCTGCAATCAGTTCGATGACCTGGCGCAAGGCCTGATCGCCGTATCTGCGATTTGCGTGTGTAACATCAGCTGCATAATAGGCGCGCGCCAGATAGCCATCGCTTGAAATCGTGTTGGGGGGAGGGTTCAGAAGCCCAACACCGACATCTTCGCATAGTTCCGCCAAACATTCTTTCTGGATATGCCAGCACTTCAATCGGAAGCTCGGGTCTGTTGGATCTATTGCTCCTTCGCTATCAGATACGAAGAAAGTTTCATGAGAATTTCTGATAAATTCATTGTCCTCCTTGGGCGGAGGCGGAATAAGATGAATAATCTGTGCTTTCGTGCTTGCCTTTAGCCGTCGCAACACAGGTCCATCTGAATTCCAGACGCCGCTGCCTATGTAACTCTTCAAAGCTTGACGGGGAATAATCGTGGTACCTTCAAATGAACGCAATTCATCTGCGGATCCTCGTATTGTCCTATCTATAACATCGGCCGGTGGCTCGAGCTTTATAGTACTCACAACTGCATACTGATTCCCTCCGACTAGGGATATGACGTAATCACCCTCATCAAGTCGGCGGATTTTTCGGCAAAAATTCTCTAAATCAATATCGCCGATGGCTTTTCCAGACTTAATCTTTCTAACTCTGTATGCTTCGACATTTCTATATTCTTCAGAACGGCCCTCAAACTTTATAGCGCGCTGCAAAGCGTCAATATGGCTATCCCCAAATATTAAAATTCTAGGTCCACGCTTTCGCGTGAATGGTTTTGTAAAGTTCGCGAAGAGCTTTGTTAGCATCATTCAGTCACCAGGGGGCCAAAGGACTTTACGAGTCGATCAATTGCCTGGACCTGAATCAGATAGTCCTCGAGCGCGGCAAGTGGCAAGGCGCAAGGTCCGTCGCACAGCGCCTTCTCGGGGTCCGGGTGCGCTTCCAGAAACAGCCCGGCTATCCCCAGCGCCATACCGGAACGCCCCAGGGCAGCTGCCTGGCCACGACGGCCATCAGCGCTGTCCGCGCGGCCACCTGGCTTCTGCAGCGCATGGGTCGCATCGAAGACAACTGGTGCCATTGCGCGCATTTGGTCCATGCCCAGCATGTCGACGACCAGATTATTGTAACCAAAGCAGCTACCGCGCTCGCACAGTATAACCCGTTCGTTACCCGCTTCGGCCAGCTTGCGGATGATGTGCGTCATTTCCTGAGGGGCAAGGAACTGGGGCTTCTTGACGTTGATTGCAGCCTTGGTCCGCCCCATGGCGACCACCAGATCGGTCTGACGAGCCAAAAACGCGGGCAACTGGATGATGTCTGCCACTTCGGCGGCGGGGGCCGCTTGGTGCGGTTCATGAACGTCGGTCAGCACGGGGACACCGAACCGCGCTTTCACATCACCAAGTGTGCGCAGCCCTCGATCCAGTCCCGGCCCCCGGAACGAGTTGATCGAGGAGCGGTTGGCCTTGTCGAATGACGCCTTGAAAACGTAGGGTATTCCAAGGCGAGTTGTCACCTCGACAAAGGCGGCCGCGACTTCCATCACGATCTCGTCATCCTCGAGCACGTTCATGCCGCCAATCAGGACAAATGGTCGGTCGTTGGCGAAGGTAATCTGATCGGTGACGGCTACTTCATGCATTGCTGGTTACCAATCCCTGCTTGGGTTCAAGTTCGGCCCGGACCATGGCCCTGTGCTCACAGTCTTGGAGAACCGCCAAGACCTGTTCGCGCAGCTGCGCCAGGCTGTAAGTAGTCTCAAGCCTCTGCTGGGCAGTGTTGACCTGAGCGATCCGGGCAGTGTCATCGCGGACGAGCAGCTCGAGAGCATCAAGCCATTCTTCGGGTGTCCCGGCAAGGAGTCCAGCGCCATCGGCGCAACAGTTATCGTAGACCCCGCCCCGGCTGGCGACGACGGCAGCACCGACGCAGGTATACTCCACCCACTTTGTGTTGGCTTTCATCAGATTGAAGGGGATAGGGTTGAGCGGGCAAATCCCGATATCCCATTCAAAGCGGGCAAATTCCTGCAGGAATCGCTCATAGTTTGCGATCGGCGGCGCGGCAGTGACCCGATCACCGAACCGCTCCAGTTCCGGCGGGCGCGTGATTGATCCAAACAATTCGAAAGTAACCTGGGGGTTGCGGTCCAGCAGTGCTTCGATGGCTGGAAGGATCATGGTCAAGTTGTGGGCATGATCGGCACTGGCCATGTAGCCTACCTTCCGAGCTGCACCGGGGCCCGGTCGGCGAATTACGTGCCCAGAGCAATAGATCTGTCCCGCGCGCAGCGGGGCTTCAGGAACCTGCTCGGCTAGGCGCTGCTTGAGCGCTTCGGTTGAGACATAGACCAGATCGGCCGCACCGAGCAGGTAGCGGACTGTGTCAAGCCGCTCCGGCGCATTGTGCAACGCATGCTTGCGTTCGCCGATCTCTTTCGGGATCGCCAGCAAATCATCATCGATATGATAGAGCACCGGCACCCGTTGTTCGCGCGCCCAGTCCACGATCTGCTGCGCCGCAGGGCCGCTGTACCGGCAAAACACTATTTGGCTCGGATCAAAACTGGCGAGCGCACTGGCAAGCCCGTGTCCAATCTGCTGGTCGCCTTCTTCGGCATCCGTAATGGTGCGGATTTCGGGCTCAGTTATCAGCCTGGTCACGATTTCGCCCCGCGCAACCGCACTTGCCAGGGGCTTTTCGAAGCTGAGCTGCAAGGTTGGGACATTGCCATTGGCAACAAACAGTATCCGCGCCCGCTCGCGCGCAGAGGCGGGATTTGCCAGCTGGAGTCGGTTGGCCGCTGCAAAGATTTCCGCATACCGCGCAAACACATCGACAGGATCGAGCGGCATGCCCCTTTGTTCCAGGAACTGGCGCTGCCGGTCGGTAAAGGGCGTCGGATCAGCCTGCGCCGCAACAGCGAAATCATGCCAGTCATTGGGGCCTGAAACCGTCGTCAGACCAGCATAGCTCGAAGCATCCATGGCCCCGTCACGATCAGTCCAGACGGCTATAGGAATTCCGGCCAGGACCATATCGATCAGCACTGACGACGGTGCCGAGATGCCATACGCAAATTGCCGCAAATCCAGCCGGTACATCGGGGCATTGTTGATCTTCGCATTCCGCGGAAGCGGCACCTTGTTCTTCAGTAAATACTGCCCGCCGGGGTGCGGCCGAAGCGCCACGAGTTGGTCGCGCTGTGCCAACCGGTCGCAGAAGGTCGCGAAGGCATCAACAAACTCAAGCTTGAAATCGCCAGCCATGCGCAACCGCACGGAATGGAGATTCTCGCAAACAATCCCCGGAGCCCCTGGCTTGGGCTCCATTTCTCCCGCAGGCCGTTGCAGCAGCGCGGATGGCCCGGTGATCAGCACCTTGCCAGCCTGACTTGGATCCAAGGCTGTCAAATGCCGATGGTCATACCAAGCACAGACCAGATCGGCCGCGAATGTGGCAGTGGCACCATGAGCCTTGATGTGGTCGGCACTGTGGCGAAATCCGACACACTCGTAACCATGCTGCAATGTTACCTTGAGGAAGCTGGCCGGGGCATAGCGAAAGACATTGTGCGTGGTGATGTGGCCCTGCAGCTGCGATTCACTTCCGGCAAAGATGATTCCACCACCAGTGAGATGCCCGAAAGCCTCGAATTCATCGGCGTAGATATGCTGCGTTGCAGCCGTTGCGGCACAGATCTCGTCGATTTCATTGCGCCAAATGCCGAGGCGGTCGCGCCCAAGGAATTGCGATGAAATCAACAGGACTGGTTCGTAGCCAAAGGTTTGGCGGGCCATGAATACCAGCGGTCGCAGAATATTCACATCCTGAACCAGGTTCAGCAAGAAGACTGCACGAGGCGTCATGACAAGGTCCTCAGACCGGGCGTGAATGGCCAGCCAGAGTTTTCCGACAAGACCAAGTCGATTGAACCAAACAGTAAATCTAAGTGTGACTGCATCTCTTGCGTGACAGCCGAATAGGCGGCCAATTGCGCCGCGATTGGCACAGTAGACCAGTTCGGTAAGGAATCCTCTGCTGCCGGAGAACCTTGCAACGACCAGACGGGCCGGCCGCCAATCTGGCCGGCAGGGACCAGTGCCTGGAACCCTAAATTCTGGGCAAGCGAGCACGCGCGTTCGCCGAGTAATACATGCAGAGGTGCGCCAGGGCACTCGGCCCAGAAAGTGATGTCGTAGCCCAGTTCTGCGGGACAAAACGGACTGCGAATTGCCAACGCACCATGTCTCTGACCAAACTTGTGGGCTGCACCACTGGTTGCAGCACCGTGCACTAGACCAAGCAGCCTGCTGCGCAGCGGCCTTGATATCTCGGACAATCCGCTCAGAAATTCGAAGAGCTTCGACGCTTCTTCGGCAGCTGAACCAAACTGCACGTAAAGCTCGATCAACTGATCGAGGCTGTCCGGCCGCAATCGCGCCTCGCCGCTGCAGTAATCTTCCAGCAGTGCTCCGACGTTGCGGTAGATCACCTGATCCAGCGCGCCGTAGAGCGGATAGCCTGCTGAAATCACCTGGCAACCAGCCGCCAGCGCAGTCCAGGCACGGTTGAGAGATTTGGCCGCACTGAAACTTTGAGCATTTACCGGAATGAAGGCCGCATGAGCGCCTTCCAGCACCTCGATCTCGCGATGTTCCGACCAGGCCTCTATCGAAACGGGTACTTGTAGTCGCTGAATGGCCGCAAGATCCTCGGCGCGCAGCGCATGCGCATTGGTCAGGACGGTCACACGCGGCGTGACTCCCCGCCGCACGATTTCGTCCAGAGCTCCGCCGAAGGCTACAAGATCGTGGATTCCAACGGGGAAGTGCGGATTTCGTCCCATTCCGAACCAGCAAACTTCCAGGGTGTGGCGATCAATAAAGCTGCGCCGCTTGTCCTGGAGGACCTGCGTCAACCGAGCGCGATCGATCGGCAGGGCTGGGTCATTCATGACGTGAACGGGCAAATCGGCGCGATAGGTCCGCACCACACGCGCCATTGCGCCAGTCGAACACAGCGCAAAAGTTAGCCGAGGGGCCAATTGGGCGAGCCAGTTGCGATATCTGGCCATGCGGCTATCGTCACGCTGGCTGAAGTAATCGTCGAACAGATCGACCCCAACCTGAACTCCATGTTCGGCAGCCCGGATCGCGCTCACAATGGCCCGGGCATCGTGACATTTGCTGATCAGAATCGCTTCGCAATCGATCCGACCAGCCTCGAACTCATCAATCTGCATGAATTCGAGCGCGCCACCGAGGGCCGCAAAGTCCTCACAAATTCGCGCGTAGCGGATCCGGGCACCTGCATTGCCAAGGTATTCAAGCGAAGGGATCAGGACGATCAACTTCATGCCAGCCACCGGGCAATTTGGAGTGCCTTTTTGCCGATCGGGAGCGAAAATGGCGATGGCACGCCAACCGAATCACGCGGCGCATAGTAACTTGCTGTCACACGAGTGGTAAGGATCAGACTATCTTCCGTTTCCACCGCTCCATCGAGCGTACTCTTCCGGGCCAGCCACAGATCGCTCGGCAATTGCGCAAGGGGCAGCGTCGTGTTCCAGAAACGCGCTGCATCGTCTGCCAGAGCGACCAAGCCGCCTTCGCCGGCAACCGCGCCGGCATCCTCAATCGCAATAGACCAGTCCCGTCCCCGCCGCGAATGAGTCAAAAGCGGACAAGCGGCCGCAGCGATGCCATCGCTCAACGCAAGGTCCGCGAGAATCGCAAGCGTCCGCGGGTCATGCAAGATTACCCCACCCCCGATGTAGAAGAACAGCTCGCCTTGCATTGCAGAGAGAAGCGTCTCCGCCACGGGCCAGGCCTGAACCGGAACGGAAGCCGCTTCTTCAAGCGTTGCAGCCGCGCGCTCCAGACCCCGGCCAAGGCAGTAGATCTCCACAATGTTAGCACCGGCCTGGCCACGGAGAGCTTGCAGGGCTGCCGCCAAAGATTCTTCCGTCCATTGATCAGGGGCCAGCACAACAGAGATTGGCGCCGTCTGGGGCGTTTGCCCACCAAGCACAGTTCCGCGCGAAGTCGGTTCAAGTAACCGCGCCTCAGGCACTAGATTCGAACCCGCGCGGAGCCCACCGGCTAGCTTGGCCGGTGGGCGAGCCCCCACTAACTGCGGCCAGAAAATTGCTCCTGTTGCTGGCTTTCCCGCATCGAAGTTTCGGCATTCGGCGGGTAGTATCGCAGCAAGTCCGCCCAGCGCCGCATCCTCCGCTACGCAAATGACCGAGACAGAGGCCGCCGCCTCAGACGGAGCAGCATCGGCCGACGACGACACAAGTATCGCGATCGTCGGCACACAATCGGCAGGCAGCACGAGCGTGGCAGGGGCGTTGCTGCGCAGATTGGGGAATCGCGGCGGGCTCGAAGCAGTCTTGTCTATCAGAAAGGCTGCGACTCTTTCGTCCCCAATGGCAGGGGGCACTGGCTTTTCCAGCCCGACCTTGAAGATGTCAGCCAGCCAGGCCTGCATTTGATTTTGCAAGAGCGGTTCGCTGCCATCGCTGGCGTGCAGATCGACTTGGATTGTGCGCAGCAAGGGCGGAACATCGCTCGTGCCGAACGCAAGCCATGCATCCTCGAAGCTACGGGACCGGGCGACAAAGCCATTGGTGAAATGATTTCCGTCAGGGCCCGGCAGCCCTAGTTCTGCATAATGCATCCCGCCCCGGCACAATGATGGAAACGCCAGAACATCACCCCCAACGATTTCCCCGTTTGGTGAGGTAAAGACAAGCAGGAGAGGGTGGAGCGCAGTATACAATTCAAGGTCGATAAAGTCGTGCACTGCGCTGACCAGCCCCTCTCCAACAAGGCGCAGCCCGTCGGCAGCGGTCCATTGCAGCGCCCGGACGACGCGGGGCCTCATTGGGTCACCAGCCCAATGCATTCGCATGGTCAAGTGGCGGACAAACCAGCAATCAGCCAGTCGCGGCAAGGCTTGATCAGCCTGCTGAGCGGCAACCGGCGCTGCCTCTGGTGACAATTCAACAGCTGTGCTCGCAATGCGTGAAAGTCGGTCCAGGGCCTCTTCCAAGACTTGGGCCGAAGCCAGCGAACTGCCAATCACAACGCCGTCAAGCGCCACATGACCGCCTTGCGCGCGTCCAAGTGCGTGACTGCGCCGCCACTGCATCGGCCTCACTGCGGGAGGGGGCAGTTGCAAACAAGGTGCCGGCGGATCAAACTTTTCTGCGCTGCGTCGGACTTGCGGCTGGGCGCCCACTCCGACGGAGCGACCCTCGCCCATCCCATGCTCGATATAATGAAGTAAGGGGTTGGCACCACTGCGGGCGACATCAGGATTGGCCTTGAGATAGCCGCTCGTGCTGAAATCCGGCCCCGGATCACGCGTCTCCAGCCATCCCAACTTGAGATAGTGCATCGCCGGGTCAAACCCGGCCTGCGCTATGTCAGGGTAGGTTTCGAGGTACCAGTCCGGATCGAACAGTTCAGAACCCAAGATTATGGCAATCTCACGCCGTTGCTCGCTCTGCTCAAGCCGTTTTCGGACCCCAGGAACGCGCAGCAGGAGCCGACGCAAACCATGGCCGATATTTCCGGAGATCTGCTTGCTGATCGAGGTTCGCGCGGCCCTAACCGCGGCAAGCTCACGCCGCGCCTCGGCCAGTTCGCCCCGCAATTGTTCGGCATCGGCCTGAGCCCGACGATACTTGCGCTTGAGGATCTTGGCTTCGTCGCCCCTGCCACCCTCTCGCCGCACCTCGGCTAGTTCGTCGCGTAATCGCTCGGCATCGGCCTGGGCGCGTCGATATTTGCGTTTGAGAATCTTGGCTTCGCCGCCCCTGTCACCCGAGAAAACTACGTCATCGGGGGCGGACGCCCGCCGGTTAATGCGCTCAATCGCATCATTCAGTCCGGCAAATTCGGCAGCCTGTCTCGTCGCAAGGCTCTCGACTGCCTGTTCGAGCCGGTCCAGGCGCGCAGCAAGGCCATCTGCCGCCACCACAGATTGCGCCGGCCTGCGGCTGCCCGCCTTTTTTGGCTTTGCGGGAGACATTGCTCAGCAGGCCCTAATCAGGAAGTCACACCGAACTGGTGGGAGCGCCGGCCCATTCTGTTCAACATTCCAACGTTTTTGGAACCGCATCCACCGCTACCAAAATTGTCCTGCATGAGAGTCCCTTGCCAACTCGCGAGGAAGGCGACAAGGGTAATTCGAACTTTTATGAATCCTGCTTTAGAGCGAAATCATCTTTATGCATTTAGTCGGAGCCACGATGACCCCCAGACCCCCAATTAAGGTATTCGTTGGCTATGACAGTCGCGAAGATATTGCGTGGCAGGTCTGCCGCCATTCCCTGTTCAGGCATACTAACCAGCCCTTGCAAGTTGCACCGATCCGGCAATCGGCAGTGCGAGAACTGGGTCTTTACACACGACCAGTTGATGCCATTGCTTCAACTGAATTCTCGCTCACCCGTTTTCTAACGCCCTATCTGGCTGCCCAGGGCGGCTGGGTAATATTCTGCGACTGCGACTTTCTGTTCACTACGGATATCGCCGCGGTGCTAGACGGGCTGGACCCCGCCAAGGCGATCTATGTGGTCCAGCACGACTATGCACCGGCATTCGACATCAAGATGGATGGCCAACGTCAGACGTCCTACCCTCGCAAGAACTGGTCTTCCTTCATGGTCCTGAACTGCGACCATCCTGACGTTAAGGCATTGACGCCGTCTGTCGTGAACAACGCGACCCCTGCATTCCTGCACAGGTTCGAATGGATCGCCGACGACAATGCCATCGGCGCGCTCGATCTCGATTGGAATTTTCTGGAGGGCGAGTATCCGAAACCGGATGTCACGCCGCGCGTTATCCACTTCACCAACGGTGGCCCATGGTTTGATGAATGGTCCAACGTGGATTTTGCGGACCTGTGGCTGGCCGAACGCGCACTTTACGAAGCTGCCCAGGAATCTGCTGTCGCTGCCTGAGCAATGTCGGCGCTGGCTCAGCGCGGCTTGCGAAAGACCTCGCGCCAGAATTTCCGGCCCAGCCCGCGCAGCGCGGCACCGCCGCGAAGCGGTTCAAGCACCGCCGCAAACTCGCGATCCAGCGGGATCCACTCGCGCACAATGAAATGATCTAGCAGGCGCTCTCGCCAGAAATCATCATCCTCAACGATAAGGTGGGCATTCCGCCCGTCGGCGAGGAATTTTTGCGCTTGCCGGGTGGAAATGACCACGAAACACGCCGTGCGCGATAAGGCATAAAGGTGGGCCAGCACATCTGACAGGCAGTCGGGCTCGATATGCTCGAGAACGTCGGTACAAACGACCAGATCAGCCGGGACGGGAGCGCTGTCCTTGCCGGCGATGGCTGGATCATACTCGCGCACAATCGGGCCCAACGCCCGGCCAAGCGATCCCTGGCCACAGCCGTAATCAAGCACCGAGCGGACCTGATAGCGGTCGACCAGAATTCGGACCTGATCGGCCCACTTGTCGCCATGGCGACCATATTTGCCACCTTCGTGCAGCGCGCTGTTCAGCGCGCGATAGGTTTGGGAAATGAGCATCAGGCGGCTGGCCGCTAACCGAGCTGCGGCTGCGCAGCCATTGCACTGTGCACGGCCTCGATGCGCTGGTTGAAGCGATTGTCGCCATTGGCCATCGTCGCCGCCCGAACGAACCACATATAGACCATCGCGCTTTCGCCATAGAAGATCTGGTGCGAAATCAAGCGGGATTCGCCTAGCCACACCTCACCAGGATCAAAGGCGATTCGATGTTTGGGCAGGCTTTCCATCCAGGTGTTGCGCGTTCCGCCCAGGACATCGCCGTTGATGTAGTCTAGCATAAGATTGGGGTCTTTGCCGGCAAAGCGCTCTAGGCGATGCTCGCGGTAAAGGCGCTCCATCATCTCCGGGAAACGAAAACTGGTGTGCCAGATCCGCGGACGCGAATCGAGGTTGGCAAAGATCCGGGCCTGATGGAAATCGTCGTCGATCGAGTGATTATCCCAGTGCAGGTTCTCGAACAGCGTGCGGGTCAGGCGGACGCTCGGAATGAAACGGAACGGATCATAGTCCGGGAAACAAATGCCGAAGATCCGAACGACTTCATCGTGCGCCGACTTGAGCGCACGGGCCACGCGGTCGAAGATCGCACGATCGCCCTTGCACAAGACATCAAAGGTCGCCTGCCGCACCGGCTCGCGGAAGATCAGACGGTCGCCCTTAGTTACGGGTGGTTCGCCCTCGAAAAAAAAGGGCGCCTGCAGCTTCTTGAGTGACTTGCGAACGCGCACGTCTTCCACGCCCTCAGTCGACTTGTGCAAGGCGTCAAGCGCGCCAAAGTCGAAATCGAGGCGGTAGTCCTTCAACAGGATCATCCGCCCCTCCTCGAAGACATCGGCCACGCCGCCTCGCCCTTCAATCTCGGCCAGGGTCATTTCATGGATGTAGTTTTCTACGTCGGGGTGACGTTCGATCTTGGCCATATTCAACTCCTTGGCGGGTCCGCAGGCGCGCCTCAGCGCTCCGGCGCCTCACCCAACATGACCTTATAGAGATAATAGACTTCATCAAAGTCGGTATGCTCCTCGACCTTGCCGTCCCTGAACAACAGGAACCGGTCGCAATTGCCCTTGAGATAGCGATGGCTGTGCGACACGATTAGCATCGCCTTGTCCTTGCGCTTCTCGAACAGTTCGACGCGACATTTGTCGCGGAAAGATTCATCCCCCACCGCAATGACCTCGTCGATCAGATAGCAATCGAAATCGATCGTCATTGAAATGGCGAAGGCCAGCCGCGCACGCATGCCAGATGAATAGATTCCAACGGGCTCGTACAGGAACGAACCCAGCTCGGAAAAGTCTTTCACGAACTGGAGTCGCTCGTGGAAATCGACCCCGTAGATGCGGCAGATGAACCGCAGGTTGTCGGCGCCGGTCATCGTGGTGTGAAAACCGCCCGTGAACGCGAGTGGCCACGAGACCGACATACCGCGCTCCACCGTCCCCGAAGTCGGTGGTTCAGCGCCGCTGATGATCCGCACCAGGGTGGACTTGCCGGCACCATTGCGGCCGAGAATGCCGACGTGTTCACCCGGCTGGATGATCAGGCTGACATTGTCCAGCACTGTCCGTCGTCCAGCATTCGTATCATACTGCTTGGTGACATTCTCAAGCCGGATCACTGTTCACCTGCCTCGAGCCCGATTTGCCGGATCAAGCTCAGCCCGCTTACGGTCAGCAGCATGTTGGCCGCAAGCAGATAACCCAGGTCGTGGTGCGCGACGAACTGCGAGCCGAAATAGCCGTCGCGAATGTATTCAACCGCATGCAACATTGGTAGGTACAAGACGATCTCCTGTACCGACCGTGGCAGTGCATCGACAAGGAACGCCGCGCCCGAAAGCGGGAAGAGGATATAGGACATCGGCGGCCAAAGCTTGTCGACCAGGTCGAACCGTTCCGACAGTCCGCCGAGTGTGAAGGCCAGTCCGACACCAAACCAGGCCAGCATCAACCAGCCCCACAGGACCTGGATCGAATCTTCGGGCGGCAGCAGCAATTCCGCGCCCCACAGAGCCAGACCCAGCAAGACGAAACTGACTGTCGCTGCGGCGAACTCCAGGATCACCCGGGCGATGTAGACATCGAGTATCTTGACCTGGCGGTGGTAAAGCAGGGGCATGTTTGACTTCAGTGCGCCGATGCAACGCCCCGGCATGTTGCGCCACATCAGGATCGAGGAATAACCGGTCAGCGCAAAGGCGGTTATCGGAATCGATGATCCATGGATCTGTCGAGTGGCTGACCAGAGTGCGGTAATCACAAGGGTAAAAAGCATAGGCTCAACAAAAAGCCACAGGAAGCCGATGTTGTTGCGCCCGTAGCGAGTCAGCATTTCGCGCAGCAGCAGCGCGCCAATAACCCGTCGCTGGACCTGCCAGGCCTGCGTCAGACCGCTCGGTGTCTCCGCCGGCGCACTGTCATTGAGCATGTTCTCTCACCCCGGCCAGGAGCAGCGACAGTATTCCCCAAGCCACCAGGCCAAGCGCAAGGGTGGCCAGCACCCCGCGAAGGCGGCGAGGCTCGATCGGCGCATCGGGCAGGTTGGGCTGGACGATCCGCTCGACATAGGCCTGCTTGCGACGCGCCTCGTTACGCGCCTCTTCAAGCGACGCGAAGGCACTCGCCAGCTGCTTGTCGGCAAACTGGGTTTCCAGCAGAAGCCGCTGGTACTGCGCTGCATTTGCAGCCAGCGAGCGGCGATCGCCAACAACCTGACCGAGTTGTTCGGCAATCTCGCGCTGCAGCGCGCCAATCTGCGCTTCGAGTACCGGAATCTGGGGGTTCTTGGGAGTAAATATCTTGAGCTGGTTGAGCTGCGTTCGGGTTGCAATCAGTTCATCCTGCAACTTGGAAACCATTTGCAACTGGACTGTTGCCTGCTCCTGCGGATCGACCACTCCGGACTGGTTGCGGAAAGCAGCCAAGGCAAGAGCGGCGGCGCGCGCCTTCAGCTTGGCGTCCTCCAACTCCACTTCACCAAACCGGATCAAGTCCTGCCGGCCCCGCTCGTTGAGCCGATTGACAGTGGCCTCGGCCAGCTCGAGCAGTTGCTCATTGAACTGCTGGGCCTCGCGCGGGCTGAACGCCCGGAAGCGGAGTGTGGTGATCGAAGAGGTGACATCGAAATCAACGTGCACTTTGCCTAGATAATAATCATACAGGTCCTCAAATGATCCGCTGAAGCCAAGCGGATTAAACCGGTTGAAGAGTGAGATCGAATCCTTCGAATTGGCCTGCACGAAAGCATTGTTGCGGTTGATCGATTGCAACGCATCGCGCGACGTAAGAAATCCCTGCGCAGCGTAGATTTCGTCCCCGGCATTGGCAAAGCCAGCACTCTTGAGGATCACGCCCAGCCCCGATGCAGCGGGCTTTTCAGGGCTGCGGACCACAAACTTCGCTTCGGAAACATAGACGTCGGACGCTATGAAGCCGAAATATGCCATCGCAAGCAGGGTTGGGATCAGCACGGTCAAGGCAAACAACCGGTTAGGCCGGCGGAGTCGGTCGAACTGAAGTTTCGGCATGATCTGGATCGATAATTTCCGCAGCTTGGCCCCTCATGGTGCCATTGGTACCGGCAGATGCGCCAGTCGACGCTGATTTGCAATGTCAAATGGCCGGATCATGGGTTGGGTCCGGCCCGCGCGGAGGGGCATTCAGCGCGAATACACCCTGGGCGGCTCATACGCAGCTGGACACGAGATGATTGTCGGCAGAGGGATTGCAAGATAATGGGCACGCTCATGGTAACAGGATCTGCAATCGTGTCTTCAACACCCAGCTGCCGGACTATCCCTTCAGCGAAGCTCCTGGCTGCAGTCTTGCTGGCCCTGTCGCTTGGTGCCTGCACGTCGCTCGGCGCGTCGGGCCCAAGCACCTCTGCAATCGCCAAAATCGGGTCCGGCAAGGGTCCGGCTTCTTCGCAGGTAGCAGCACCGATCCAGATCGTGGATTTGACCGACGGTATAGCCAGGGGCGTCGCCGGTTCGGAACGCAAAAGCGTATTCTCCGATATCCTAGGTGAAGGCATTCCCGTTGGGACCATCATCGGCCCAGGCGATGTGGTCGACATCGCGGTATGGGAAGCGCCGCCAGCTGCTCTGTTCGGCACAGCTGGTGGGGAGGGCCGGATTGGGTTAAGCGGCCCGTCACGCGCAACTACGCTGCCCGAACAGATGGTCGACAGCCAGGGCCGTATCACTGTTCCTTTCGCCGGTTCGATCGAGGCCGCTGGACGCACCCCGCAGCAAGTTGAGCGCGAGATCGTCGCCCGCCTCGCTCAAAAGGCCCATCTGCCGCAGGTCGTCGTTCGGCTGGTGCGCAATTCGGCAGCAAATGCAACAATTGTCGGGGATGTCTCGGCCAGTATGCGCGTTCCACTTACAGCCAAAGGCGAACGCCTGCTCGACGCCCTGGCCATTGCTGGCGGCACCAAGCAGCCGGTTGGAAAGACCGTGATCCAGATCACCCGCGGCAACCGAATTGTCAGCTTGCCACTGGAACACGTCATCCGCGATCCGCGCCAGAACATCATCCTCCAGCCCGACGATGTCGTCACCGCTCTTTTCCAACCCTACAGCTTCACCTCGCTGGGCGCAGTGGGCAACAGTGCCGAAATTCCCTTCGAGGCGACCGGCATTACGCTGGCTCAGGCCCTGGGCCGGGTCGGCGGCCTGCAGGATAGTCGAGCGAACCCCAAGGGTGTGTTCATCTTCCGGTGGGAGGATCCGGCTGCCTTGCAGGGTGCTGTTCAAGTTGGCGCCCCGACCCGCGCTGATGGTAAGATTCCGGTGATCTATCGCGTAAATCTAGCTGACCCGGCCGCTTTTTTTGTTACGCAGAACTTTCCGGTTCGCAATCAAGATGTACTCTATGTCTCGAATGCGCCCGGCGCGGAACTACAGAAATTCGTCTCGATCCTGTCGCAGACGGCCTTTTCGATCATTGGCATTACGAACGCGGTCAGCGGCAACTAATGCAGGGCCAGTCCCGCCATCAAGCCGCCAGGGTGACGGCTTGAGCGAGCCGTTCCTGCGGGTTCCACCCTTTCCCGGCGCGGCCCGCCCGCAGCTGTCGCAGCCGGGATCCAGCACTTCAAAGGCAGCGGACGTTCGCGCTGCGCTGATCGAGAACCAGGTAGGCGGGTCCTTCTGGGCCAGGCCGGTTCAGATTGCGATTGGCTGTGAACTGATCCTCGTCCCCGACAATTCCGCGCAGCTTGCCGTCATGCTGCGGTCCCTGTCAGAACCGGGGGTGACGATCATCGTGCCGCCCGGCATGCGCGCTCCTGCCGGGTTCGCCGTTCTGCAGGCCCCGTTCGATCCCTGGAGCGTAGCGCAGCAGGGCAGCGCAGTCTGGGCCGGAGCGGACCGCGAACTGGCTACGATCGCCGCCCTGCTGGGCAAGCCGGTGCGGCTGTTCGGCGAGAACAGGCCGCTTCGCAATCAGCCTGACCTGGTGGCCGACCTGCTGCAATCACTGGCCGGCCAGAGCTGGGCCAGCCCCTTCGACGGTGCGCCCTGGGACCTGGCACAGGTCATTACGCAACTGGGCGACTGGCGCCGGCTGATCGCCGGCAATCGTGATCTGGCCGCTGTCTATGGCGTTGCCCGTTGGAAACGCGTGACAGTAGATTCGCTGCTGTGGGATGGAACCGGTGCGGTGCGCCATGCCCGCCGGCTGCCCGCCAGTCTTGCGCCGGGAACGCCAGTGCTGGCCTGGAAATCGCGCACTTCGATTTCGTTGCTGGCGGCACTTGACGCAGCCGGGGCGGCGGTTGCCGAACTGGAGGATGGCTTTATCCGCTCGGTCGGACTCGGCGCGAACTGCGTGCCGCCGCTATCCGTAATCACCGATAGATCAGGGATTTATTTTGATCCCAACGGACCGAGCGATCTTGAGGCACTTCTGGAATGCGGTGAACTGCCCGCCAATTGGGTCGAGCGGGCCAAAGTGCTGCAAACCACACTCGTTCATGCTGGGATAAGCAAGTATGGACAAGAAAAAGTAACGACGCCGATTGCCACAAGTAAGCAGCGGCGCGTACTTGTGACAGGGCAAGTTGAGGACGATCGATCGGTGTTGAGCGGGGGCGCCAATTGCACGAACCTTGAGCTGATCGCCCGCGCGCGCAAGCTCGAACCCGATGCCTGGATTATCTACAAGCCCCATCCCGATGTCGAGGCGGGCCACCGCAAGGGCCATGTGCCAGATGCGGAGGCGCTGCGCTATGCCAATGCCATTGAGCGCAAGGCGCCGATCGCCGCGCTGATCGACCAGGTCGATGCACTTCACGTCATCACTTCGCTCGCCGGGTTCGAAGCCCTGCTGCGCGGCAAGGCGGTGACCACTCATGGCCAGCCGTTCTATGCCGGCTGGGGCCTGACGCGCGATCTTGGCCCGCCAAATTCGCGCCGGACCCGCAAGCGCAGCCTTGACGAACTCGTGGCCGCCACACTGATCGGCTATCCGCGCTATGTCGATCCGGTTACCCGCCTGCCCTGCCCGCCCGAACTGCTGGTTGACCGCATCGCGGGCGGCCAGGCCAGGGTTGGCTCGCTACTGATTACACTGCGTGAATGGCAGGGCCGCCTTCGGCTGCTCTGGCAAGGTTTGACGGGAGGGCGGCGATGAGCGCGCTGTGGAACTCGCGCCGCGAATTCCTGTTCCTGCAGGGACCGCCCGGGCCGTTCTTCCGCGAACTGGGCGCGGCCCTAGCCGAGCACGGCTGCGGTGTGCACCGGATCAACCTGTCCGGCGGCGATCGCTACGACTGGCCGGAGAGCGCGACCAATTACCGCGGGCGGATGCGGAACTGGCCGATGTTCCTTGACCGCTACCTCCGCGCCCATGGCATTACCGACCTGGTCCTGTTCGGCGATTGCCGCCCGATGCACCAGGCCGCGCTGCGCATGGCCCAGCTGCGGGGTGTTCACATCCACGTCTACGAAGAAGGCTATATCCGGCCGGACTGGATGACGCTGGAGCGCGACGGGGTGAATGGTCACTCACCAATGGAGCGCGACCCGGCCGTGATCCTCGCCGAAGCGCGCAGCCTGCCACCGATCCCGCAGCTGCCGTCGATCACGGCCGAGTTCAAGCGTCGCGCGCGCGATTCCTATTGGCACTACCACCATGTCGTGACCGGCCGTCTCCTGTTCCCGTTCTACCGCACGCATCGGCAGGGCTCGATCATCATGGACGGCATTGGCTGGCTCTGGCGGCTGTCGCTGCGTGGGCGGCGGCAACGCCAGGCCCTGGAAGCGCTGGCAGCAATCGCCGGACGCGACTTCTTTGTCTTCCCGTTGCAGCTGACTGGTGACTACCAGATCCGCCACCATTCCCCCTTCGGCTCGATGCATGTCGCCGTGGACTATGTGCTGGACAGCTTCGCCCGGTTCGCCCCGCCGGAAACGGTATTGCTGGTCAAGGAGCACCCGCTCGACAGCGGCTATACCAATTGGCGCGCCCTGCTGATGGCCAAGGCTCGGCGGCTGGGCATTCACGGCCGCATCTTCCATATCGACGGGGGTGAGCTCAACGATCTCTCGGCCGCAGCGAAGGGCATGGTCTGTGTCAACAGCACATCGGCCACTCTGGCGCTCGAGGCGGGCACGCCGGTGGCGGTGCTGGGCGATGCGATCTACGACATCAAGGGGATCACCCACAGCGGTGGGCTGGACAGCTTCTGGGCCCGTCCGACCCCGCCCAACGCCGAGCTTTACGCGGCATTCAAGCGCGTGCTGCATGCCAAGTGCCTGGTGCGCGGCGGCCTTGCCAGTGCCTCGGCCACGGCGATCCTGGTTCGCAACAGCGTGGCGCGATTGCTCGCCGACGATCAGCCGCCGATTCGCCAGACCGAGCCAGCGCGGATCGTCCGCGCAGTCAGCTAGACCGCGGCCCTAAACCTGCCCATGCAGCAACGCGATCTCCTGCTTGATGTCACGCGGCTTGTCTGGCGCGTCTGGTCTGGGCGCCTGCCGACCGGGATCGACCGGGTCTGTCTGGCCTATCTCGATCACTATGCACCGCGTTCGCTCGCCGTGATCCAGCGCAAGGAACTCCGCCTGGTCCTCTCGGTGCGGCACAGCGACCAGTTGTTCGCCCTGCTCCGCGCCGGCGGTCCGGGCTTCCGGCGGCGGCTGACGGCGCTGCTGGCGGCCGCGGCGCTGTCGCGCGGGCCGCGTGGCTCGACCCGGGGTTGGACCTATCTCAACATCGGCCACACCGGGCTGGATTCGCCTGGCCTGGCCGGCTGGCTGGCCGAACAGCACTGGAAGCCGGTCTATCTGGTCCATGACCTGATCCCGATCAGCCATCCGGAATTCTGTCGCCCCGGCGAAGCCCGGCGCCATCGCCAACGAATGCGCACCGTACTGGATAGCGCTGCCGGGGTGATCGCCAATTCGGCCCAGACCCGCGATGCACTGGCCGGGTTCGCCATGCGCGAACATCGCCCCACTCCACCATTCGAGGTTGCCTGGCTGGCCTCGCCCGACCTGGTGGAACCAGCCAACGTGCCCCCGCCCAGCCGGCCGACCTTCGTGATGATCGGCACGATCGAGGGGCGCAAGAACCACCTGCTGCTGCTGCACATCTGGGAGAAGCTGGCCCGGGAACTTGGCCCGGCCACGCCAAAGCTGGTGCTGATCGGCCAGCGCGGCTGGGAAGCCGACGAGGTGTTTGCCCTGCTGGACCGCTCCCCCCGACTCAAAGGCTATGTTCGCGAACTGGGCCGCTGCGATGATGCCACCATGCTGGGCTGGCTCGACCAGGCCCGAGCACTCTTGATGCCCAGCTTTATCGAAGGCTTCGGCATTCCGGTGATCGAGGCGCTGCAGCGCGGCGTGCCGGTGATCGCCAGCGACCTGCCCGTCTTTCGCGAGATTGCCGGCGAGATCCCGCTCTATCTCGATCCGCTCGACGGCCAGGGCTGGGAAGCGGCGATCCGCGCCTATTGCGGCGATGCACCCGACCGAGAGCGCCAGCTGGCCGCCATGCCATCGTTCCATGCCCCCAGCTGGGACGATCACTTCGCCAAGGTCGACGGCTGGCTCGCAAGCCTCTAGACAGGCGGCATGAGCGAGCCGCTACCCTTTCATTCGATCCATCGCCACGGTCTTGTCCGACTGGCGGCGGCAACCCCTGCGGTCTTCGTCGCCGATCCCGCCGCCAATGCCCGCGCCGTGCTCGAGCTGGCGCAGCAGGCCGAGCAAGCAGGCGTCGACCTGGTGGTGTTCCCGGAGCTATGCCTCACGGCCTATGCGATCGACGATCTGCTGACCCAGCAGGCGCTGCTCGACTCGGCCCGCACAGCATTGACCAACATCGTTACCGCCAGCGAGCGGATGCGGGCGGTGCTGGTCGTTGGCCTGCCGCTGGTTCGCAACGGGCGGCTTTACAACTGTGCTGCGGCGGTCACGCAGGGGCGCGTACTGGGTGTCGTGCCCAAGAGCTTTCTGCCCAATTACCGTGAGTATTACGAGAAGCGCTGGTTTGCCCAGGGTGTCGGCATCACTGGCGAGACGATCGAGCTGGGCGGCGTGGAAGTGCCGTTCGGCACAGACCTACTGTTCCGAGCCGCCAACCTGCCTGACTTCACCTTTCACCTCGAAATCTGCGAAGACATGTGGGTGCCGCAGCCGCCCTCGATCCGTGGCGCGCTGGCCGGAGCGACGGTGCTCTGCAACCTCTCGGCCTCCAACATCACCGTTGGCAAGGCTGATGAGCGCACCACGCTCTGTGCCGCCCAGTCGACGCGCTGCGCTGCGGCCTATGTCTATGCCGCCGCCGGTGCGGGCGAGAGCACGACCGACCTCGCCTGGGACGGTCAGGGTTCAATCTTCGAGCTGGGCGAGGAATTGGCCCGGTCGGAACGGTTCAGCCGCAGCCCGCAGCTGGCCATAGCCGATGTCGACGTGCAGCGGCTGCGGCTGGAGCGGATGCGGACCGGCTCGTTCAACGATGCCGCCGTCGCCGCCGGCCACCCGGAGCGCGATTTCCGCCGGATCGACTTTACCCTGCCGCTGCATGAAAAGGATGTCGGGTTGCGCCGCGCGCTGAGGCGCTTCCCCTATGTCCCGCACCGCGCCGAGCGGCTGGCGCAGGACTGCTACGAAGCCTTCAACATCCAGGTCGAGGGGCTGATCCGGCGCATGGAAGCGACCAAGGCGAAGTGCCTGGTGATCGGCATTTCGGGCGGGCTCGATTCGACCCATGCCCTGATCGTCGCGGCCAAGGCCTGCGACCGGCTCGGCCTGCCGCGCACCGCGATTCGTGGCTATACGATGCCCAGCTTTGCAACCAGCGAGGGCACCAAGGCCAACGCCTGGAAGCTGATGGAGGCACTGGGGATCACGGCTGACGAGATCGATATCCGTCCGGCCGCCGAACAGCTGCTGAAAGACATGGACCACCCCTATTCGCGCGGCGAGAAGGTCTATGACGTGACCTTCGAGAACGTCCAGGCCGGCCTGCGAACCGATTACCTGTTCCGTCTGGCCAACCATCACCACGGCTTCGTAGTGGGGACGGGCGACCTGTCCGAACTGGCGCTTGGCTGGTGCACATATGGCGTCGGCGATCACATGAGCCACTATGCCGTCAACTGCGGCGTGCCCAAGACGCTGATCCAGTACCTGATCCGCTGGTCGGTGGAGAGCGAGCAGTTCGACGCCGCGACCGATGCCGTGCTGACGGCGATCCTGGATCAGGAGATCTCGCCCGAGCTGGTGCCGCCCGATGCCGGCGGCGCGATCCAGAGCACCGAGGCCGCGGTCGGCCCCTATGCGCTCAACGATTTCTTCCTCTACTACACGCTGCGCCAGGCACTTGGTCCGGCGAAGATCGCCTTTCTGGCCTGGCATGCCTGGCGCAAGGACGGCACCGGCCGCTGGCCCTTTGGCTTCCCGGAAGAGCGCAAGGAAGATTATGCGCTGGCCGAGATCCGGAAGTGGTTGGAGAACTTCGTGCGGCGGTTCTTCGCCACCAGCCAGTTCAAGCGCAGCGCGATCCCCAACGGACCCAAGGTTTCATCCGGCGGCAGCCTGAGCCCGCGCGGCGACTGGCGCGCGCCGAGCGATGGCTTGGCCGATGTCTGGCTGGCAGAAGTGGCGCAGGTGCCGCGCAAGTAGTGCGGCTTCAGTTGCCGCCTTCGGGTTTCTTGTCAGCTTGCGCCTTGGCTGCGGCTTCCGCCTCTGCCTTCTGGCGCGCTTCCATCTGGTCCTCGAGCTTCTCGACGTCGGTCTGGGTCTTGGCCGCGTCCTGGTCGATCGTCGACAGGCGCTTGGCCCGCTCATCGGCGATCAACTGGCCGAACCGGACCGATTCGTCGCTCTGCTTCTCGGCATAGGCCGCGTCGATCAGCCTGCTCGAGCAACCAGTCCAGCCGCCAGCGCCGACGGGCGAGCAGCTCATCGTCCCGGTCTTGTTGACCCGTTCATAGGCCAGGACCTTGTTGTTCCAGGCCTCGTTCTGCGGCGAGCTCGACTGGCGCAGGATCTGCGGAATGCGGAAGCGCTCGGCTTCGGCCTTGCGCGCGCAGACTGTAATCGTGTCATCGGCCGAAACCGGGCACTCATCGTTGCCATAGATGATCAGCTGGTTGACCTTCGGCTCGGGCGCATCCTGGGCCAGGGCGGGTGCGGCAAAGGCCAGCAGGGGGGCGGCAATCAGCAGGCGGCGCATGGGTAATCTCCTTGGCGCGGTAGTCCCGGTATAGGGACCTTGGGCGCTGAATGACAGCTTAAGCGGGGCAATTCCTTGCGCCCGGTCAAGTCGGGCCGTCAGATTCGTTCGGACAGGCGGATCGCCAGGCGGCAGCCCAGCCTGATTGCGCCGGACAGCAGCGGATAGGCCGGGGCCTGCTCCGCCCCGGCGGCAATCGCCGCATCGTGGTGCGCGCGTTCGTCATCGCGGAACTCGCGGATCATTCCGGCAAGTTCGGGGTCCTTGTCGCCCAACTCCTCGAGCTGCTGGGTATAGTGCCGGTCGATCTCGGTTTCGATCGCCGCGGTGCAGGCCATCGCCGCTTTGGGCCCGATCAGCGCAGTCGCCGCGCCCAGCGCAAAGCCGGCAACGTTCCAGACTGGCTGCAATGCCGTGGGACGCACGCCGCGCCGGGCGATCAGCGCATCGAACTTGGCCCGGTGAACGGCTTCCTGCTCGGCCATATGGGCGATCTCGCCCGCGTGCGGCGCACGATCGCCCATCACCGCCAATTGCCCGGCATAGATCCGCGTTGCGCCATATTCGCCGGCCTGATCGACGCGCAGCATGCGTGCAGTATCGGTCATGCCTTGGTTCCTTCGCGGCGCAGCAGGATGAAGATTGCCAGGGCACCGGCAGTGGAAATCAGGAAATTGAAGCCAGCTAGCGAAATCCCCAGCAGGGTCCATGGCGCAACATCGCAGCGCACGATCGGCGCATCGAGAATCGCCGCGAGCGGGTCGCCGCCGCTTTGCGCGACCGTGGCGCAGCCGGTGATCCCTTCCCACCAGCCATATTCAACCCCGGCATGGAAGGCGCCGATCAGCCCGGAAACCAGGATTGCTAGGCCCGCCAGCAGCGGCCACAGCTTTTGTCGTGGCTGGAGCAGCCCAATCGCAGCCAGCACCAGCGCGGCAAAGTGCGGATAGCGCTGCCACCAGCACATTTCGCAAGGATAGAGCCCGAAGCCATATTGCGAGATATAGGCCCCGCCCAGCAGTGCCCCTGGCACCGCCAGTGCCAGCACCCGCGCCGAAATCGCCATGTGCCTACTTCCCCTTCAGCGCCAAAGCCGCCCGGCCGCCGCGGCGCAGGGTTTCCAGCGCATAGTGCAGCTGGAAGTCGGTGATGCCCTTGGCCTTCAGCTCTTCAGGGGTGGCCTTGAACCGCGGATCATCCTGCCGGTCAGCCTCAAGCTGCTTGTCGGCCACGCCCAGTTCGTTGACGAGGTGGCGGCGCAGGTCGCTTTCTCGCATGGTCAGCTCGGCACGGCGGCGCGCATCCGGATCGGACAGCTGCGGCACGCGGATATCGGGCTCGATCCCGCCTTCCTGCACCGACTTGCCCGCAGGCGTGTAGTAACGCGCCGTGGTGAGCTTGATCGCGCGGGTCTTGTCGAGCTCGAACAGCGACTGGACGCTGCCCTTGCCAAAGCTGCGTTCACCCATGACCAGCGCCCGCTTGTGGTCCTGAAGGGCCCCGGCGACAATCTCGGAGGCCGAGGCCGAGCCGGCATCGATCAGGACGATTACCGGCAAGCCCTTGGCGGCATCGCCCGGGATCATCTCTTCGGCCCGGTAAAACTCGTTGTCTCGCGGATTGCGGCCGCGCTGCGAAACGATATCGCCCTTGGTCAGGAACAGGTCGGACAGCGCCACTGCCTCGTCCAGCGAGCCGCCGGGGTTCTGCCGCAGGTCAAGCACCAGCCCGGTCAGCTTGCCGCCGGCCTGCTTCTTCAGGTCCGCAATCGCCGCCCCGACATCGACCCCGACATCGCGCGAGAATTCGTTGACCGAGACAACGCCAACGTCCTTTTCAAGCTTCCACGTGACCGGCTCCAGGTCGATCACCCCGCGGGTGACCGTAACATCGAAAGTGTCCTTGCGACCTTCGCGGAACAGGGTCAGCCGGATCGGCGTGCCAGCCTCGCCGCGCATTTTCGCCACGGCATCGTCGAGCTCGATCCCGTAGATCAGCTTGCCGTCGAGATGCGTGATGTAATCGCCCGCCTTGACCCCGGCCTTGTCCGCCGGGCTGCCCTTCATCGGCGCGATGACGCGGACCGCGCCATCATCCATACCGACGCTGAGGCCTAGGCCGGAATAATTACCGTCGATCATATTGGTCAGGCGCTGGAACGAGGCGCCTTCGACATAGCTGGAATGCGGATCGAGCGCGGTCAGCATCCCGTTGATCGCGCCGGCGATCAGCTTGTCGTCATCGACCGATTCGACATACTGCGCCTTGACGATCTGGTAGACCGTGAAGAGCCGGTTGAACTGGGCATTCGAGCGCCCTTCGACCGCGGCAAGCCCGGCCGTCGTCGCCGGCAACAGGGCAACGGCGCTGACCAGCAGCGAAGCGCGGACAAGGTTGGCAAGCTTCATTCGGTTCACGGCCTTTCGCCTGTGGTTGACCTGCAATCTATCCGCTGGCGCGCCTTAACGCCAGATGGCCCGATGTCCGGGACCGTACCAAATCGACTAACGACCTAGCTGGTCAAGCGGATTGACCGGCTGGCCATCCTTGCGCAGCTCCAGCGTGACCAGCGGCTGGCCCGGCCCGGTAATCCCCAGTGGCGAGCCACCGACCAGGCGGTCACCCACTGCGGCATCAAGCGTGGATAGGCCGGTGATGAGCGATGTCCAGCCGCCGGCATGTTCGATGATCACGATCTGGCCATAGCCCCGGTAAGGCCCGGCAAAAACCACCCGCCCAGCCGCGGGAGCGACGATCTGGGCCGCAGGACGCGCCAGCAAGGTGATCCCGCGCGAGCGCGGCTGCCCCGATCGCTCGGTCCCGAACCCCGCCACGACCTGGCCTGCCAGCGGCAAGGCAAAGCCCGGCAGCCGTGCAGTCGAGGTCGCGATCGCCTGGGCATCGGTCGCGACCACCGCGGCGCCCGGAACGGCGGGACGCAGGATTGGCCCAGGCAAGGCTGCCAAGGCGGCACGGCGGCGGCTGGCTTCATCCAGCTGCCCGACCAGGCCATTGAGATCGCGCGCCTGTTCGGCCAGCGCAAGGGCGCGATCAGCCTCACGGGCGGCCAGCCCACCGGCAGCGCGCGCCTCCAGCCGCTGACGGCTCTCGAGCGCAGCCAATGCCTGTCGCCGCGCGGCCAGATCGCGCTGGGCCTGGCGCAGGCTAGCGGCATTGGCCCGTGCCTGATCCTGCAGCGCCCGGCTGCGGTTGAGTTCGGCCCGCAGATCGGCCGTGCGCCGCTGCACCTCGGGCAACATCGCTTCCAGCGCGGCGCGCAGATAAACCGTTTCGTGGAGCGAGCCAGGCCGCAGCAGCGCAAAGGCGGCAGGGCGGCGCGCGAGCCGCTGGAGGGCGGCGGTCAGCTGGACCAGCGGTTGCTGGCGCTGGGCCAGCCGGGCGCGCAGCTGCGCCCGTTCGCGCTCGATCAACGCGGCGCGGGCCTCATTGGCGGCAATCCCGGCTTCGGCCTGCTGGATTCGCGCAGCGATGCCGGCGGCTTCGCGGGCAGTCTTCTCAACCGCGGCGTTGGCGCTGCTAGCCTGGGCCTCCAGCTCGGTGGCACGGCGGCCAGCGGCGGCCCCCGCAGCCTGAGCTTCGGCAATGGCGCGGCGCAATTGATTGGGGTCGGTCGGGGCCGGCGGCGCCTGCGCCGCAGCTCCGCCCAGCGCGACAAGCGCGAGCAGCGGGGTCAGACGCAGGAAGGCGGCGGGCGGCATCGCGCGCCTTATCCCGAACGGTGATAGGGATGACCAGCCAGAATGCTGGTTGCGCGCCACAATTGTTCGGCCAGCATGGCCCGGACCAGCAGGTGCGGCCAGGTCATCGGCCCGAAACCAAGCAGCAGGTCGGCCCTGGTTCGCGCCGCTTCGCCGTGGCCATCGGCCGCACCGATCAGGAACCGCGCTTCGCGCACGCCCTCGTCGCGCCAGCGGCCCAGCAGGGCGGCAAAGTCTTCGGAGGACAGTTGCTTGCCGCGCTCATCAAGCAGGACTTCGCGCGCGGGGGTCAGCGGGGCCGGAACCGTGCCCCCCGTATCGGGCAGTTCGGTCTGGACCACCGGCCAGATGATCCGCTTCATATAGCGGGCGACGAGTTCGGCCTCGGGCGAGCGGGCGATCTTGCCGCGGGCAATCACGTGCAGCCGCATGGCGGGTCGATCAGGGCAGGTGGATCAGGCCGCGCCCGAATCCCCGAAGGCCCACATCCGCTCAAGGTTGTAGAAGCTGCGAACTTCCGGACGGAACAGGTGGACCACGATGTCGCCTGCGTCGATCAGCACCCAGTCAGCCGCCGGGAGGCCTTCGATCCGGACATGGCCGAAGCCGCCCTGCTTGATCCGTTCGGCCAGCTTCTGTGCCATCGCCGCGACCTGGCGGGTCGAACGGCCGCTGGCGATCACCATGTGATCGGCAATCGAGCTTTTGCCTTCGAGCGGGATCGAGACGATCTCCTGCGCCTGGTCATCGTCAAGCGACTGGAGCACCAGCGCGTGAAGCGAACCGGGTTCGGATTGGGGCAGCGGGGTGGGCGTTCCGGCAGCGGCCGGCGCGTTCGTGGCAGGTGTCATTGAGGGGGCGAGTGCTCCTTGGGGCGGGCGGCGCGCAGCGGCGCAGGAAAAAAGCCCTGCCCGTTCACGGCGTGTCGGATTTGACCGGATGGTGCGTCAGCGGATCCCGGACCGTCCGGCCAGCATAACGCCGGGCCCAGTCTGGATCAGCGCGGCGAATGGCAGTCGCCGAGCGCGGATCGGGATCGAATCGCAAATGTATCAGCGCGGGTGCGCTCCATCCTGCCCGGTGTTTCAGACTGGCTGCGGACCGCCGGTATCGGCCGAGCCATGCCGCAGCGGGGCTCGCCGCAGCAAGGCCATCATAGCCGGGCCGGGCAATAACCGCAATCGGCGTGGTGCGGGCGATGCGGCGCCAGTCGCGCCAGCGGTGCAGCTGGGCCAGATTGTCGCTGCCCATCAGCCAGACAAAGTCCACATCAGGATAGCGGCGGCGCAGTGCGCGCAGGGTGTCGACCGTGTAAACCGTGCCTAGCTCGCGCTCGATCGTGGTCGGCACGATCGGCGCACGGCGCGCCATGTGCAGTGCCGAGCCAAGCCGGGCCGAGAGCGATGCCATGCCCGCCTTCGGCTTGAGCGGATTACCAGGCGAGACCAGCCACCAGACCGCATCGAGCCCCAGGGCATCACGCGCAAAGAGGCTGATCCGCCGGTGCCCGCCGTGGGCCGGGTTGAAGCTGCCACCCAGCAGCCCGACGCGCGGTTTTCCGCGGTTCAGGGCCGGACCTGCCCGGTGCCGCGCACCAGCCACTTGTAAGTCGTGAGACCTTCCAGCGCGACCGGACCGCGGGCGTGGAGCCGCCCGGTGGCAATGCCGATCTCGGCCCCAAGACCAAACTCGCCGCCATCGGCGAACTGGCTGGAGGCATTGTGCATGACGATGGCGCTGTCGACTTCGGCGAGGAAGCGTTCGGCCACGACCGTGTCCTCGGTGACGATCGCATCGGTGTGGTGCGAACCGTGGGCGGCGATATGCGCCAGGGCCGCATCAAGCCCGTCCACCACCGCGACCGAGAGGATCGCTTCAAGGTATTCGGTGTCCCAATCGGCATCGCTTGCCGGGACGATCCGCGGGTCAAGCGCGCAGGCCCGGGCATCGCCGCGCAGTTCGCAGCCGGCATCGAGCAGCGCGGCAACCAGACTGGCCGATTCGGGGTAGAGCGCATCGATCAGCAGCGTCTCCATCGCTCCGCAAACCCCGGTGCGGCGCAGCTTGGCATTGACCGCGATAGCCTGCGCCTTGGCCGGATCGGCAGCAGCGTGGACATAGGTGTGGTTGATCCCGTCGAGGTGCGCGAGCACCGGCACGCGGGCATCGGCCTGGACCCGCGCCACCAGGCTCTTGCCCCCGCGCGGCACGATCATGTCAATCAGCCCGGCGGCGGTCAGCATGGCGCCAACCACGGCCCGGTCCTGGTTGGGAACCAGTTGCACCGCTGCGGCTGGAACTCCCGCCTCGACCAGTCCTGCAACCATCGCCGCATGGATTGCCCGGTTGGAATGAACCGCCTCGCTCCCCCCGCGCAGCAGCACCGCATTGCCTGATGCCAGGCCCAGCGCAGCAGCATCGGCAGTCACATTGGGGCGGCTCTCGTAGATGATCCCGATCAGCCCGATCGGCACCCTGACTCGCGACAGGACCAGGCCATTGGGCCGCTCGGTCCGGTCGATCTCCTGCCCGACCGGATCGGGCAGTTCGGCGACGGCGGCAACGGCATCGGCGATTCCCGCCAGGCGCCCGGGATCAAGCCGCAGCCGATCAAGCATGGCACCGCTGAGGCCGCGCTCGGCCCCGGCGGCCATATCCCGTGCATTGGCTTCAAGAATCGCGGATTCCTGCGCCCGCAGCGCCTTGGCGGCAGCGCACAGCGCGGCCTTGCGCTGGGCCGAGCCAAGCTGCGCCAATTGCGTCTGGGCGGCACGCCCGGACCGGGCCAGAGCGGTTACCAGCGAATCGTGATCGCCATCGAAAGAGGGGGCAGGAACGGTCATTTCTGCGGCTGCGCCTATCACTTGGTAAACGGTTCCCGCAACCCAATCGACTCGTCGTGTGAGTCTTTCGATTCAACGACAACCGTTTGCGGAAGATTCGCCTCGCCGCAGCGAAGCTGCTAGCGGGCCGCATCGGAAGTCAAAAGGGCTCGGGGTCGTCTTGCAAAATCTGACCGCTGGCGGGTTAAGGGACCGCCTGCGGAGCTGGTTCCCGGATCGCGAATTTTTCATGCGATCGCAGGGGCAGGTCCGTTTCATCAAGGTTTCTGCCAAGGTGCAGATGGTGGGTGCCGCCATCATCGCCGCGCTGCTGCTTGCCTGGCTGGTCTCGATGGCTGGCATGGCAGTTTCCCAGTACATGTCCACGCGTGACCGCCTGGCCCTGCTCAATCGCGAAGCCAAGGTGGCGACTGCCGAAAGTCGCGTCGCCGAATACCGCGATGACCTGAAAAGCGTCGCCGAAGACCTGACCCGGCGCCAGGACGCGCTTGAAAAGATGACCGACGTGCTGCCGGACGACATCAAGGATGCCGATACGGTGAGCGATTCGACCGGCGAGGCCGCCAAAACGGTCGACAAGGTCAGCGCCGCGCTGCCCGAAGCCGTCGGTCTCGCAAAGATCGAAGCCCGCCAGCTCGCGCTGGTTGAGCGGCTGACCCGTTTTGCCGATCGGCGTTCCGCCGTTGCCGCCGAGCGCATTCGCGCGTTGGGGCTCAATCCCGATGCCATGGTTGCCCGGCTCAACGATCGTTCGGCTCAGGGTGGTCCGCTGATCGAGCTGTTTGGTCCCAAGAAGCGCGCGATCGATCCGCGGTTCGAGCGGCTTGGCCTCAGTCTGGCGCGGATGGATGCGCTGGAGCGCGGCCTGGCCGGCATCCCGCAGCATACGCCGGCCAACATCGCCTTTATCTCGTCGGGCTTCGGCTACCGCGCCGATCCGTTCACCGGCGGCGCTGCCTTCCATGCCGGGCTCGATTTCAAGGGTCCGATCGGCGCGCCGATCTATTCGGCCGCAGCAGGGCGGGTGAGCTTCGTCGGTGTCCAGCAGGGCTATGGCAACACGGTTGAGATTGACCATGGTAACGGGCTGATGACGCGGTATGCTCACATGTCGGGCTTCCGGGCGCGAGTCGGTCAGCGGGTGGAAGCCGGGCAAGTGATCGGCCTGATCGGTAACACCGGGCGGTCGACGGGTCCGCACCTGCATTTCGAAGTCCGGATCAACGACCGGGCAGTCAATCCCCGGCCATTCCTTGAGGCGGCGGCAAATGTTCAACAAGAAGGCGGCCGCAGCGCCGCATCCAACGGGCAGTAACACCATGCGCGGATCGACCTTCTCGGTCCTTGGGGCCGATATGGCGATCAAGGGCAATGTCACGGCTTCGACTGACCTACACATCGATGGCAAGGTCGAGGGTGATGTCACCTGCAGCTCGCTCGTCCAGGGCGAAACCGGCGAGATCGTCGGCGCGGTCAAGGCAGAGAGTGCTCGGCTCTCGGGCATCGTCCGTGGTTCGATCTCGGCCCGCGAACTGGTGATTCTCAAGAGCGCGCGGATCCACGGCGACGTGCATTACGATGCGCTGACGATCGAGCAGGGCGCCCAGGTCGATGGCCGGTTCGCCCCGCGCGGTGTTGGCCAGCCCGAAGACAGCCCGGCTGAGAGTGTTGAAAAGCTGCTGACCCTGGCGGGTTAAGGCGTCGGTTACGTCAGGCCGACTTCGGCGCGCAGCGCCTTGCGGTCGAGCTTGCCGATCATCGTCTTGGGCAGGCTTTCACGGATCACCACCTGATCAACCCGCTCGTGCTTGCCGAGTTGGGTGTTGAGCCACTTGGCCAGTGCTTTGCCGGTTTCAACGGCGCCTTCCTGCATGGTCACATAAGCACGCGGTGCTTCGCCGCGATAGGCATCGGGCACGCCGATCACCAACGCCTCCTTGACCGCTGGATGGCGGAGCAGCACGGCTTCGACTTCGCTGGGGAAGACCTTGAAGCCGCCGACCGCGATCATGTCCTTGATCCGGTCGACAATCCGCAGATAGCCGCCCTCTTCCAACACGGCGACATCGCCGGTGCGCAGCCAGCGTCCGTCGGGCCGCTCGGCAAAGGCGGCCAGGGCGGCCTCGGGCCGGCGCCAATAGCCGCGCATGACTTGCGGGCCCTGGATCGCCAGTTCGCCCGGCTCTCCGTCAGACGCATCCTGCGTTGGATCTTCTTTATCGAGCAGACGGATGCGGGTACCGGGGATCGGCTGACCGATCGTGCCGGGACGCTCCTCGCCCTCATAGGGATTGGCCGTTGCCACCCCGGCGGTTTCGGTCAGGCCATAACCTTCGATCAGCCGCGCACCAGTGGTGGCCTCGAACCGCTGCTTGAGTGGCTGCGGCAAGGGCGCCCCGCCCGAGATACAAACCCTGAGCGAGCTGAAATCGGTCTTGCTGCAATCCGGATGATCCAGCAGCGCCTGGTACATGGTCGGCACGCCCGGGATCGCCGTGGCCTTGACCCGGGCCAGGGTCTTCAGCGCCTGCCCGGCGTCGAAACGCGGCAGCATTGCAATGCAGCCGCCGTGCGCCACGGTGCGGTTGAGCACGCAGATATTCGCGAAGACGTGGAACATCGGCAGCACGCCGACGATCATGTCGCGTTCGTCCTCGCGCGGGTCGATCGCCTCGACCTGACGGGTGTTGGCAGTGATGTTCTGGTGCGTCAGCATCGCCCCCTTGGGCGTGCCGGTAGTGCCGCCGGTATATTGCAGCAGGGCGAGGTCTTCCTCTGGATCAAGGGTAACCGGTGTAGGCACCGCATCGACCAGCAGATCATCCCAGCGCAGCGCCTGGTCAGGGACCGGGCTTAGTGACTTGCGGGCCAGCAGCCGCATGGCCAGGCCCTTGATCCAGGGCAGCTGACTGGCCAGCGAACCGACAACCAGCCATTCAAGCGCCGACTGCTCCTTCACCGCCTGGGCTGTTGGCAACAGCGCAGAGGAATCGACCGTCACCAGCAGCCGCGTCCCCGAATCCGCGACCTGCGCCGCGAGTTCGGCGGGAGTGTAGAGCGGCGAGAAATTGACCACCGTCGCCCCGGCCAGCATCGCGCCGTAATAGGCCGAGATGTAGATTGGCACGTTAGGCAGGAACAGTCCGACCCGGTCACCCTTGACGATCCCAAGCTGCTGGAGCCCCGCAGCGAAGGCCCGCGCCTCCTGGGCTAATTCGGCATAGCTGAAGCGGCGCCCCATGAAGTCGACCAACGGCCGATCTCCAAAGCGCGCCACGCTGTCCGCGAACATCTCCGGCACTGTCAGCGGCGCAAAGGTGGTGTCCCAAGGCGTCGGGTGCGCATAATGCGCTTGCCACGGCTGAACGGGCGTAGCGGCTGGCGTGCTGACACTCATGTCAGCTTAAGTGGCGCGACAAGCGGTTTCGCGCAAGCGACAGTCTGGCCTAGGCCGTGGAATTAGCCTTCGTCGGTCGCTTCGGCCGCACGCTTGGCCTCCAGCCATGCGGCTGCCTCAGCTTCCTGGGCGGCTTCCGAGGCGGCCTTGGTCTGGGCCTCACGCTCAGCCCGCAGTTCCTCGATCAGGGCTTCGCGGTCATCACCGAGGCGCAGATCATCGCCAGCCTGATCGAGCAGGCCGGCCTTCTTGGCCGCCTTGGCCACAATCGCATCGAGTTCGCGCTGGCTGCACAGGCCCAGGGTCACCGGATCCTTCGGCTGAATGTTGGCAATGTTCCAGTGGCTGCGATCGCGGATCGCGGCGATGGTATTGCGGGTCGTGCCGATCAGCTTGCCGATCTGCGCGTCCGAGATTTCAGGGTGGTTGCGCAGGATCCAGGCGATGCCGTCCGGCTTGTCCTGGCGCTTTGACACCGGGGTATAGCGCGGACCCTTGGTGCGGCTGACCTGGGCCGGGGCCTTTTGCATGACCAGCGAATAGGACGGATCGTTCTGACCCTTCTCGATTTCAGCCATGGTCAGTTCGCCCGAGCGCACCGGATCGCGGCCGGTATACTTGCTGCTGGCCAGATCATCGGCCATCGCGTTCACTTCAAGGATGTGCAGCCCGCAGAATTCGGCGATCTGTTCGAACGACAGGGCAGTGTTGTCGACCAGCCACGAAGCAGTGGCATGCGGCATCAGCGGGGTGGGCTGGGTCACGGGAAATTCTCCGCCAGAAATCGAGTTCAAAATAATAGGGCCGCCCCTTACCGGAGCGGCCGTTCGGCGGGTCATCTAGGTGATAACGGCGGATTCGGCAAGGATTGAGTCAGGTTGGCTTAGACCTCCAGAACGATCTTGCCGATATGAGCACCGGCTTCCATCCGGGCATGGGCTGCGGCAGCCCCGGCCAGCGGGAAAGCCTGGTCCATGATCGGGCGCAGCTCACCGCTGGTGAACAGCGGCCAGGCATTGGCCGCGATCTCCTGCGCCAGCAGCGCCTTGAACTGGTTGGAGCGTGGCCGCAGCGTCGATCCGGTCAGCGTGTAGCGCCGGCTCATGATCACCGCCATGTTGAGTTCTGCCTGCATCCCGCCCTGGACCGCAATCGTCACGTGACGGCCATCTTCCTTCATGCAGCGCAGGTTGCGCGCAACGTAATCACCCGCAACCATATCGAGCACCAGCTCGACGCCCTGCCCGCCGGTGATCGTCTTGACCTCCTCGACAAAGTCGGTCGCCTTGTAATCGATCGCGTGGTCGGCGCCGATCTTCAGCGCGGCGGCGCATTTTTCGGCATCGCCGCAGGTCACGATCACGGTCAGCCCGAAGGCCTTGCCCAGCATGATCGCCATAGTGCCGATCCCGCTGGTCCCGCCATGGACCAGGATCGTCTCCCCCTCCTTGGCCCAGCCGCGCTCGAACACGTTGTGCCAGACGGTGAACAGCGTTTCCGGCAGGGCCGCCGCCTGATCCAGCGGCATCCCGGCCGGGACCGGCAGGCAGTGATCGGCCATGGCCAGGCAGTATTCCGCATAGCCGCCGCCAGCCACCAGGGCACAGACCCGCTGGCCCAGCATGACGTCGCTGACGCCATCGCCCAGCGCGACAACTTCACCCGCGATCTCCAGTCCGGGGATCGGCGAGGCGCCCGGCGGCGGCGGATAGAGCCCGCGGCGCTGGATCACATCCGGCCGGTTGACCCCGGCAAAAGCCACCTTGACCAGGACTTGCCCGGGACCGGGTAATGGCACCGGCAGGATCTGCGGCTGCAGCACTTCGGGGCCGCCCGGCGTGTCGAAACCGATCGCGGTCATCGTTTCAGGCAGTGTCTGGGGAGAATTTCCGGCCATTTGCCTATTTCCTGTTGGCATTGCTCTGCGCCGGCCCGGCCTAGCCTTTGGCCGTGTTGACAGCAAGCGCAGGAAGGTCGATTCTGCTGTCAGGATGGACGACGACGACCGCCCCCGCGCACGCAGCGATGCCGCCAGCCAGTTGGCGCTGGAACCGCTCGATCGGCTTTCGCAGGATGAGCTGGCCGAACGCATCGTCCTGCTTGAGGCCGAGATCGTCCGGATCAAGGCCCACCGGGACAAGGTTTCAGCCCACCGGGCCGCCGCCGACGCCCTGTTCAGGCGGCCAGACTGATGATTTTCGGGATGCCCCTTCGCACTGGCGATCCGGCATCCCATATAGGTCCGCGAACGGTTGACCATATAGGTCCGGTTAACCATCCTTGTTCATACTCTTCGGCTATCGAAGGGTCACTCCATCCGTGGGAAGGCTTCTAAATGCCAAGTTTTGCCCAGAGCCTCGAAAAGACGCTGCATAGCGCGCTCGCCAATGCTTCCGAGCGTAGCCATGAGTATGCGACTCTGGAGCATCTGCTGCTGGCCCTGATCGATGATCCGGACGCGGCCCAGGTGATGCAGGCCTGCGGGGTGGAGCTGGCCGAGCTGGGCGAAGTGGTGCGCCAGTACCTCGACCAGGAATACCAGAGCCTCAAGACCGAGGAAAAGGGTGACCCTGCCCCAACCGCCGGCTTCCAGCGCGTGATCCAGCGCGCGATCCTGCACGTCCAGTCGAGCGGCAAGGATACCGTGACTGGTGCCAACGTGCTGGTCGCGCTGTTTTCCGAACGCGATTCCTACGCCGTCTACTTCCTGCAACAGCAGGACATGAGCCGGCTTGATGCGGTCAGTTTCATCAGCCACGGGATCGGCAAGGGCGGCAAGCGGATCGAGGACAAGAGCCCCAAGGGCACCGAGAGCGAGAGCCCGGCGCCCGAGGAGAAGGCCCAGGGCAAGGATCCGAAAAAGGAGTCCGCGCTCGACCAGTTCTGCGTCAACCTTAACGAGAAGGCCCTGGCCGGCAAGGTCGATCCGCTGATCGGCCGCGGCCCGGAAGTGGACCGGACGATCCAGATCCTGTGCCGCCGCTCGAAGAACAACCCGCTCTATGTCGGCGATCCCGGCGTCGGCAAGACCGCCATCGCCGAAGGCCTGGCCCGCAAGATCGTTGAAGGCGAAGTGCCCGAAGTGCTGGCCGAAGCGGTGATCTACAGCCTCGACATGGGCGCGCTGCTGGCCGGCACGCGCTATCGCGGCGATTTCGAGGAACGGCTGAAGCAGGTGGTCTCCGAGCTGGAGAAGATGCCGCATGCGGTGCTATTTATTGATGAAATTCATACAGTTATCGGTGCCGGTGCGACCAGCGGCGGGGCGATGGATGCCTCCAACCTGCTGAAGCCAGCCCTGTCGGGCGGGACGATCCGCTGCATCGGTTCGACCACCTACAAGGAATTTCGCAATCACTTCGAAAAGGACCGCGCGCTGCTGCGCCGGTTCCAGAAGATCGATGTGAACGAACCGACGGTCGAGGACACGATCAAGATCCTGCGCGGCCTGCGCACGGCCTTCGAGGAGCACCACAAGGTCAAGTACACGCCCGATGCGATCAAGACCGCAGTCGAGCTGTCGGCGCGCTACATCAATGACCGCAAGCTGCCCGACAAGGCGATCGACGTGATCGACGAAGTGGGCGCGATGCAGATGCTGGTCCCGCCGTCGAAGCGCAAGAAAACCATCACCGCGCGCGAGATCGAACAGGTGATCGCCACGATGGCGCGGATTCCGCCCAAGTCGGTCTCTTCGGACGACCGCACTGCGCTTGAACACCTCGAGCGCGACCTGAAGCGCGTCGTCTTCGGCCAGGACAAGGCGATCGAAGTGCTGAGCTCGGCCATGAAGCTCAGCCGCGCGGGCCTGCGCGATCCGGACAAGCCGATCGGCTCGTTCCTGTTCTCGGGCCCAACCGGCGTCGGCAAGACCGAAGTGGCCAAGCAGCTGGCCGAGATCCTGGGCATTCCGATCCAGCGCTTCGACATGTCGGAATACATGGAGCGCCATTCGGTCAGCCGCCTGATCGGCGCGCCTCCGGGCTATGTCGGTTATGACCAGGGCGGCCTGCTGACCGATGCCGTGGACCAGCAGCCGCATTGCGTGCTGCTGCTCGACGAAATCGAGAAGGCGCACCCGGATCTGTTCAACATCCTGCTGCAGGTGATGGATAACGGGCGCCTGACCGATCATCACGGCAAGACAGTCGACTTCCGCAATGTCGTGCTGATCATGACCACCAATGCTGGCGCCAGCGACATGGCCAAGCAGGGGATCGGGTTCGGCGACGTATCCAAGGCGGATGCGGGCGACGAAGCGGTCAAGAAGATGTTCAGCCCGGAATTCCGCAACCGGCTCGATGCGATTGTGCCCTTCGCTTACCTCGGCACCGAGGTGATCGCGCGGGTAGTCGACAAGTTCGTGCTACAGCTCGAATTGCAGCTGGCTGACCAGAACGTCCACATCCAATTCGATGGCGATGCCCGCAAATGGCTGGGTGAGCGCGGCTATGACAAGCTCTATGGCGCACGGCCGATGGCCCGCCTGATCCAGGAGAAGGTCAAGCAGCCGCTGGCCGAGGAACTGCTGTTCGGTAAGCTGCGCCACGGCGGCGAGGTGCACGTCTCGGTCAAGGACGGGGCCCTGGCCTTCGAACTGACCCCGGCTCCGCCCAAGCTGGCCAAGAGCAAGGCGGAAAAGCCTGCGGTCAAGCGCAAGGGCAAGACCGCGCCGGAAACGAGCAAGGACGGCAACGACTCCGATTGATCGGGGTCAATGCGCAGGATTCGGCAGCCTGTCAGCGAGCAGGCTGCCGAATTCCGTTTGCGGAGCCGATCCGATGACTGCTGAAACTGCCGAAGCCCCCGCCACCAGCCCGTTTGAACGGGTTGGCGGCCATGTGGCCATGCGCCGGATCACCGACCGCTTCTATGACCTGATGGACCAGGATCCGGCCTATGCCGATCTACGCGCAATTCACGGCGCAGACCTGTCCGACATGCGCGCCCAACTGCCGTCGTTCCTGGCTGGCTGGGCTGGCGGTCCACGCGACTGGTTCGAGGCCAATCCCGGCAAATGCATGATGAGCGCCCATGGCGGGATCCCGATCACCCCCGAAACCGCCGGCCAATGGGCCGATGCCATGACCCGCGCGATCGCGGATGTGGAAGTGGCTGACCGCGAGATCGCCGCAGCGATGGCCGATGTGCTCAGCCGCATGGCCAGGGGCATGGCGCGCGGCTGATCCTCGCCATTTGGCCCCAATCGGGCTAGCCTGCAGGTGATGAACTCGATCGATCGCTCCCGCCGCCGCCTCGCAATTGCTGCCGCCGCGCTGGCGGGGTTTGTCGATGCGGCCGGGTTCCTCTCGGCGCAGGGTTATTTCGTGTCGTTCATGTCAGGCAATACGACCAGGTTGGGTGTGGATCTGGCGCTGCGACCAATGATGGCGATCATTCCTGCCATGTTGATCGCCGGTTTCGTGTTGGGTGTCTTTGTTGGCGCGCTGCTGGCGGCACGGGCCGGGGCGCAGCGCAAGGTTGCTGTCTTGGCGCTGGTCACGATCCTGCTGGTGGCAGCGGCCATTTCGCATCTGGTCGGCGCGGGGCTGGCGATGCTGGGATTCCTGGTGCTTGCGATGGGAGCGCTCAACAACACCTTCCAGCGCGATGGTGAGGTCTCGGTTGGCCTGACTTACATGACCGGTGCGCTGGTGCGGTTCGCGCAGGGCCTGGCTGCTCGGATTACCGGAACCGGGGGCGAAGGCTGGGCGAACTGGCTGCTGCTCTGGCTGGGCCTGGCGCTGGGAGCCGTCGCGGGCGCTTACACGTTGCTGACCTGGCCAGCCGTGGCCTTGTGGCTCGCTTGCGCCTGGGCGCTGGGGTTGGTCGCCGCCGCTTGGCAACTGCGCAAAACGTCGCCCGCCTCTTGAACTGCTGATCTCGGCACCCTAATCCAGTTTCAAATCGAAACTGGAGAGCTTGCCATGCATCTTGCCCAAACCGCCCTGATCACCTTTGATCAGCTGCTGAGCACGCTGGACCACCTGTTGGGCAAGGCGGCGGCAAGTGAACAAAGCGAGGCGCTGCTCCAGGCGCGGTTGGCCCCGGACATGCTGCCGCTGGCCACCCAGGTCCGGTTCACCACCCAGCAGGTCTACAACACCTTGAACCGCGCCTTTGGCGGCAGCCATGCGGGCGCCGATGCCGATCATGGCTCGATCGCCGCCGCCCGCGCCCATGTCGCGGAAGTTCGCGCGCTGATTGCCGAAGCCCGCCAGGCCGAGCCGTTATCCGAAGACGCGATGGTCGAATTCGACCTGCCCAATGGCATGGCCTTTGCCATGACCGTGTCCGACTATGTCCGCGACTGGGCCATGCCGCAGTTCCATTTCCACCTGATGACCGCCTATGCGATCCTGCGTCACGCCGGACTGCCGATCGGCAAGGCGGACTATATGGGCTACATGATGCAGCACCTGAAGGCACCGCCGAGCGCCTGATCTCCTAAGGCGCGACGATCCGGACCTGCTTGTCGCGCCCAGTTGCGCCGCGCAACAAGCGAAGTCGTGACGTCGCAATTCCAAGGGCGCTGGCGAGGAGGTCGAGGACAGCAGCGTTGGCCTTGCCGTCTTCCGGCTTGGCGCGGACCTTCACGATCAGCCGGCCGTCCTCGATCGTGATCGTTTCCACTCGCGCACCCGGCGTAACGCGCAGGGTCAGCCGCCCTTCCCCGTCCGCCAGTGCAAGGATCGCATCGGCGGGCGGAAGGTCAGCCTTCGCCTTGGCCATCCAGCGCCGCCGCGTGGTGCTTGGCGTTTTCGGCATAGTGCTTCACGCCCATTTGCAGACCCGCCAGCATACGATCATCGAGATCGCGCATGAAGGTGGCCGGGCGGCCCGACCACAACTGGCGCGAGGGAATCCGCTTGCCCGGCGCCAGCAGCGCCCCGGCGGCCAGCATCCCGTCTGCCTCAATCACGCAGCCGTTCATCGTCTGGGCGGCGAAGCCGACAAAGCCGCGATCCTCGATCACCGTGCCGTGAATCATCGCCATGTGGCCGATCAGCACGTCCTCCCCGATCAGGGTCGGAAACCCGTCGGGCTTGCCCGGCATGGGGCCGTCGCAATGGATCACGGTTCCATCCTGGACATTGGTGCGCGCGCCAATCACGATCCGCGTCACATCGCCGCGCAGCACGCAGTTGTACCAGATGGAGGCGTCCGGCCCGATCTCGACATCGCCGATGATCCGGCAACCCGGTGCAACAAAGGCGCTGTCGTGAATGCGTGGACGCTTGCCGTGGATTTCCAGGATGGTGATGTCGGGACGGGTCATGTCAGTGGTTCCCCAGCATGCTGCTCCAGCGGACCTGGGGCAGGATAGAGGCGTGATCGTCGGTCCAGGCGCGCTTGGCTGGTGCCCCGAGCGGCCGCCAGACGCGCGACGGATCGACCTTGCGCAAGGCTTCGATCCGGGCAGGGTCACGGGCGAGCGCGACCCAGGTCGACGAGGTGAAGTTATTGCCGAGATCTTCGGCGGCTTCATCATCGCGGATCACTGCGCTTAGTCCCCGCTTGGCCGCAATCGCGGCCAGGACGGGTTCAAGGTTGATGTAACGGTTGGAGATGTGGATCAACAAGATTCCCTGCGGGCTCAGCGTGTCGAGATAGACCCCCATTGCCTCGTCGGTAATCAGATGGAGCGGGATCGCATCGGAGGAGAAGGCGTCGACCGCCAGTAGATCCATCCCGCCCTTGGGCATCCGCGCCAGCTCCAGCCGGGCATCGCCCAGCACAACCTCTGAATCCGGCGCGCAATCGCGGATATAGGTGAAGGTGCCGTTGCGTGACAGTTCGAGCACCATCGGATCAATCTCGAAGAAGCGCAGGGACTGCCCGGGACGGCGGTAACAGGCGAGCGTGCCGGTGCCGAGGCCGACCACGCCCAACCGCGCTGTGGGGCCAAACAGACGGTCGGCATTGGCAAAGGCGATACCCGCCCCGGAGCTGGGGCCATAGTAGGTCAATGGCAGGCGGCTGAGCTTGGGATCAAGCGACTGCTTGCCATGCAGGGTCGTGCCATGGGCCAGGGTGCGCATCTTCTGGACCGGAAAATCGCGGACGGTGTAAACCCCGAAATAGCTGCGGGTGCGCAAGCCCTCGCTCGAGGCATCGATCGTGTCCCAGCCGCCCTGGGCGTACATCAGCGCAACCAGCAACAGGGCCAACATCCAGCGCCAGGCGGCAATCAGCGAGCCCAGCAGGCCGACGCCGAGCGTGAGCAGGTACTTGCTGTTGCCCATTTCACCTTCGGTCGAGGTGGCCTGATAGATGAACCAGCACATCGCCAGCGCCACGCCCAGCACGACGGCCGCGGCGATCCGGGCAAGCTGCGGCTCAACCCCTTTGAGCTTGCGCCAGTCGAACAGGGTCGAGGTGGGCAGCAGCAGCGCGGCGGCCAGGACCAGCAGCGGATGCTCCCACACCCAATCGAACAGCAGCGGGGCAAACAGGGCGGTGAACAGTCCGCCCAGTGCACCGCCAGCCGACATGACCAGGTAGAACAGGGTCAGCTGCGAAGCATCGGGCCGGGCATCGTAGAGCCGCGAATGCAGCGCCACGCAGACTATGAACAGCAGGAACACGCTGCCAATCACCGGAGCCAGCGTTGCCGCGTGGCTCGAGGCGGCCGCAAAGCCGCCGGCGATCAGCACGAACAGCGGCGCAACCTGGGTAAAGACCCGCGCCAGCATGCGGTTATCGGCAAAGGCCACGCTGAAACTGAGCAGATAGAGCCCGAGCGGGATCACCCAGAGCAGCGGCATGGCGAAGAGATCGGTGGTCAGGTGCGTGGTGGTCGATAGCATGAGCCCCGACGGGACCGCCGCGAGCACCAGCCACAGCAAAATCTTGCGCCAGCCGACTGCGGCGACGGAGCCGTCCTCGGCTTGCGGCAGCGCCGCGTCAGGCGTTCTGGCCCGGCTCCAGGCGCAGATCCCGACGAGCACGACGAGCAGGGCATAGCCCAGGGTCCAGCCGATCGATTGCTCGCTGGCGGAAAGCAGCGGTTCGGCCACTAGCGGATAGGCGATCAGGCCCCCAAAGCTGCCAAGGTTGGAGGCAGCGTAGAGCGCCCAAGGGGCGCTGGAGGATGGATGGGCGGCATACCAGCGCTGCATCAGCGGAGCCTGGGCCGAAACTAGGAAGAACACCGGCCCAATCGTCAGCGCCAGCAGCGCCGGGACCCACAGGATCTCCATCCCCGCAGTCGGCGGCGGCAAGTCGGCAAGCGTGATTGGCAGGGTCAGCCCGGCCAGGACCAGCAGCGCGAGGTGGATCTGGCCCTGCCGCTTCAAGGGCGACTTCGATAGGCGATGGGCATAGAAGTAGCCCGCCAGCAGCAGCGCCTGGTAAACCAGCATCGCGCTGTTCCAGACGTTGGGGGCACCGCCCAGGCGGGGCAAGGCCAGTCGCGCGACCAGCGGCTGAACCAGGAACAGCAGGAAGCTCCCCGTCAGAATCGTCAGGACGAACAGGGCGCGCTGTGCGCTGGTGGCAGATCCAGTCATTTTTGGCTCCAGTCGCTGCGGGGCAGTTCGTAAGTGACGTGGCGCAGCAGGGGATCATCCGCAGCAAGGCGCGGATGGTCGAAATCGAGATCGGGACGATAGGCCATTCCCAACCGTTCCATCACGGCGCGGCTGCGGCGGTTGCCGACATTGGTAATGGCCCAGACCGAATCGTCAGCACGGCTGGCAAAAAACCATTCGATCGCGGCTCTGGCAGCCTCGGTGACATAGCCCTGGCCCCATGCGGCACGGGCCAGGCGCCAGCCGAACTCTCCCTTGCCATGAACCGGGCTCACTGTACCGCGGATCACGCCGCACCAGCCGATAAGCTGGTCGCTTTCGCGGCGCACCAGCGCCCAGAAGCAATGACCATGCTCGGCCTCGATCCCGCGCATCCGTTCGATCAAGTCGGCAACTTCCACGCGCGTCATGACTGGGCCCAAGGTGGCCATGACTTCGGGATCGCTGTTGATGGCGTGAAACGGTTCGAGATCTGCGTCGCGCCACGAACGCATGATCAGGCGCGGCGTCTCCAGCCTGAACTCAGCCATTCAGCAGCCGCGCGGCATGAGCGGCGTGATAGGTCAGCACCCCGGCACAGCCGGCGCGCTTGAAGGCGGTGAGCGTTTCGAGGACCAGCGCGTCGCGCTCACCCGCGCCAGCCGCAACCGCCGCCTCGATCATCGCGTACTCACCACTGACCTGGTAAGCAAATACCGGAACGCCAAAAGTTTCCTTCACTTTCAGGATGATATCAAGATAGGGCAGGCCCGGCTTGACCATCACGCTGTCAGCGCCCTCAAGCAGATCGAGCTCAACCTCGCGCAGCGCCTCATCGCTGTTGGCGGAGTCCATCTGATAGGTCTTCTTGTCGCCCTTCAGCAATCCGCGGCTGCCCACGGCATCGCGGAACGGACCATAGAAGGCCGAGGCATATTTCGCGGCATAGGACATGATCTGGACATTGGCATGCCCCGCGCCTTCGAGCGCCTCGCGGATCGCCCCGATCCGGCCGTCCATCATGTCGCTGGGGGCAATCACGTCGGCCCCGGCCGCCGCCTGGTTCAGGCTTTGCCCGACGAGCACCTCGACCGTGGCATCGTTCAGCACATAGCCAGCCGCATCGACCAGTCCGTCCTGGCCATGGCTGGTATAGGGATCGAGCGCCACGTCGGTCAGCACGCCGATGCTGTCGCCGCAGGCATCCTTGATCGCCCGGATCGCGCGGCACATCAGGTTGTCGGGATTGAGCGCCTCACGCCCGTCTTCGCTGCGCAGGTCAGGCTGGGTATTGGGAAAGAGGGCCAGACAGGGAATGCCCAGCGCCACCGCTTCCTTCGCGCGCTGTGCAATCAGATCGACCGACCAGCGCGAGACACCCGGCAGCGAGGCGATCGGTTCTTCGGTGCCGCTCCCGCCCGTCACGAACAGCGGCCAGATGAGGTCCGCCGGGGTGAGTACCGTCTCGCGGTGGAGCGCACGACTCCAGGCGCTGGCGCGCAGCCGGCGCAGGCGTGTGGCGGGGTAGGAACCGGTCATTGCCAAGGTTCTAGGTTAGAGACTCGGTGCCAGCAAGCCCCGGTGCTCAGCGGGTGAGCAGGGGCTTGGGCGACGATGGCGAAGTGAGCGGACCAAGCGCGGCACCGGGCACCACCGACTTGAGCGCAGCCATCTTCGCCTTGAACGCTGCCAGCTCCTTGGCATCGACCTGATTGGAGACGGTGAAGCGGACCGACATCGGATTGACCTTCGCCCCTTTGCGATAGAGTTCGTAATGAAGATGCGGGCCGGTCGAGAGCCCGGTCGAGCCGACATAGCCGATCACCCGCCCGGCCCGGACGCGGCTGCCCGGGGAAACCGCAATCCGGCTCATGTGTGAATAGCCTGTGCCCCAGCCCCCGCCATGGTCAAGCTTGACATGGTTGCCATGGCCGCCGCCCCAGCCGGCAAAGCTGACTGTCGCATCGCCCACGGCATAGATCGGTGCGCCGGCCGGCGCGCCGAAATCGACGCCGGCGTGCATCCGGGTATAGCCGAGGATCGGGTGGCGGCGCGCGCCGAAATCCGAGGTAATCCGCCCCACCACCGGCATGATCAGGCCCGAACGCTGTGCGCCCATGCCCGATGCTTCGAAGAACTGGCCATCGCTGCCCCACCGCAGCAGCTGCGCCTTGGGCTTGCCGCCCCGCTCAACCCCGGCGAACAGCAGCTCGCCCACCTTGGTCTCACCCGTGGCCGCGCGCTTGAAGCCGACGATGATGTCGAAAGTATCGCCAGGTTCGATCGCCGTATCGAGGCTGAGGTGCTGGTCGAGCACCTGGAGGTATTGCTGGATCGCCTCAATCGGCGCGCCCGCCGCGCGGGCCGAACGATAAAGCCCGGCGCCGATCGTGCCGCGAATGCGCAGCGGCATGGTATTGACCGGAATTGCCTCGGACCTGAGCGCGAAACCGCCGTTGCTGCGCGAAACCGCCAGCTTGAGATCGAACCGCGCCCGGAACGAGAGTGCATCGAGCGGACGGGCCTGACCTGGACCGGCGCGTCGGCCAAGCGTGATGTCTACCTGGGTCCCGGCCGGCAGACCGGCAGGGTCGATCGACCCGGCCACCAGGTTGGTGACCCGGGCCGCATCGACAGCCCCCACGCCGGCGCGCTGCAGCAGGCGGTCGAAGCTGTCGCCCTGGGTATAGGTGGCGGTCAGCTGGACAATGGCCCGCTCGGGCACATTGGCAACCGGACTGACCCGCTCGGTCGGACCCATGCGGTGGCCGCTTTCGGCCCCGAAGGCCAAGGGCTGAATCGTCTGGCTGCGGAATTCATCGCGGGCGGCGGCATCCACGGGCATCGCCGGCGGCGCGGCAATGGCGGAAAAATCAGGCAGAAAGGCCAGGGCCAGGGCACTGAGGCCGAACAGTGTGCCAAGGCCCCTGAACCAGCGGGCCGAGCCGATATCTTCGGCCAGGTCTGGGGTCCAGTCGAGCCGGGCAAGCCGCAGTTCCCAGTGCTGGCGCAACAAGGCAAGCCGCTGGACGAAAGGCGCCAGGCCTGCAACTGGCGTAGCGGGCGCCGTCCGCGCCGTACCGGCGGCGATGCGCAGGCCTAGCGGGACGGAGCCAACCCCGGTTCCAAGCGCTTCACGCGAAATGAACACCAATCTGGCCCCCGGGCGACTGCAATCGGCAACCGCTGTGCACCGGTAAGGTTAATCTTCGCCTAAAAAGCCGGTGGCCGGTTGGGGAATAAGGCTGATCCACGCCTTGTCGCTCAGGGTCGGCGATGCCACATCCAGCGGCACAATGGCGCGCAACATTTCCGCCCGACAGGATCGATCCGGCGACGGCCGCGTCAAGGCTGTGCTTGGCCCGACCAATACCGGCAAGACGCATCTCGCGATCGAGCGACTTTGCGCCCACTCCTCCGGCGCGATCGGCTTTCCCCTGCGGCTGCTGGCACGCGAGGTCTACGACCGGGTCTGCGCGATCAAGGGCGCAGACCGGGTCGCGCTGATCACCGGCGAAGAACGGATCGAGCCAAAGCACGCGCGCTGGCTGCTGTGCACGGCCGAAGCCATGCCAACCAGCGCCGATCTGGCCTTCGTCGCGCTCGACGAGGCGCAGCTCGGCGCGGATCGCGAGCGCGGGCACGTTTTCACCGACCGGCTGCTTCACACCCGCGGCCGCGAGGAGACCATGATCCTGGGTTCGGCGACACTGGAGCCAATGGTGCGCGCTCTGGTCCCAGAGGCTGAGATCGTCGGCCGTCCGCGCTTTTCGACGCTGAGCCATGCCGGCGCCCGCAAGCTTTCGCGGATCCCGCCGCGCTCGGCCATCGTCGCCTTCTCGGCCGAGCAGGTCTACGCGATTGCCGAAATGCTGCGCCGGTTCCGCGGCGGGGCAGCTGTTGTCATGGGCGCTCTCTCGCCAGAGACGCGCAACCGGCAGGTAGCATTATACCAGTCGGGTGAGGTCGACTATCTGGTTGCTACCGACGCGATTGGCATGGGGCTCAACCTCGATGTCCAGCATGTGGCCTTCGCCGGACTGTCGAAATTCGACGGGGTGCGGCAGCGGCGGCTGTTCCCGGCAGAGATGGCACAGATCGCAGGACGCGCGGGGCGGCATCAGACCGACGGCAGCTTCGGGACCCTCTCCGGTACGGGCGGTCACGATGCGGAATTCACGCCTGAAGAGGTCTATGCAATCGAGGAGCACCGCTTTGCGCCCCTCACGCGCCTGTTCTGGCGCGATGCGGATCCGGACAGCCACTCGATTGCCAGCCTGATCGGCGATCTGGAGCGACTGCCCGACCGCCCCGAACTGACCGCTGCGCCCGAGGCAATCGATCTTGCCGTGCTCAAGCGGCTGGCCGACGATCCGGCAATTGCGGCGGAGGCACGTACGCCTGCCCGCGTGGCGCGGCTGTGGGATGCTTGCCGCCTGCCCGATTTCCGCCAGCACGGCGCCGATACCCATGCACGCTTTGTGGCGCGGCTCTGGGCCGATCTCAAGGATGGCCAGATCCCGGGCGATCACGTGGCCCGGGCGATTGCCGAGCTGGACCGGCCGGATGGCGATATTGATACCCTGCAAGGCCGGATCGCCGCGATCCGCTCCTGGTCCTATATCGCCCAGCGGCCCGACTGGGTGCTGGCACGTGAGGAAATGGCGGCTCGCGCCCGCGCGGCCGAGGCGCGTCTGTCCGACGCGCTCCACGGGCGGCTGACCGAGCGTTTCGTCAATCGCCGCACCTCGGTGCTGATGAAGAAGCTTGGGCCGGACGCCGGTCTGCTGCCAGTCAAGGTCGAGGATGATCGCGTGCTGGTTGATGGCGAGCCGATTGGCGTGCTTGCAGGTTTCCGCTTTCGGGTCGATCCGTCCGCGCGGCTCGCCGATCACAAGCTGCTGCTCGCTGCGGCCGAGCGCCACTTGCCGGCGCTGCTGGCGGAACGCGCGCGGAGCCTTTGCGCAGCGCTGATGGCAAACGAAGCCGTCGACCTCGCTCTGGCGGGTTCGAGCTTGGATTGGGAGGGCGAGCGGATCGCGCGGCTTAGTTCCGGCAAGTCGGTTCTGGCACCGTCGCTCGGACTGGAACCCGCCTTGTCGGCACTGCCCACGGCGGCGCGGCGCGAACTTGAGGCCGCGCTTGCAGGTTGGTTTGACCAGGCCCTGCGCCCACTCGACCCGCTGCGCCAGCTGGAACAGGCCAGTCGCGACGCAGCCGGCGGCCCCGAACTGCGGGCCCTGCTGATTCGGCTGGTCGAGGTCGGCGGGATGCTCGCCCGCGCCGGGTCCGGCGTCGAGCACCTAAGTCCGGCCCAGCGCCAGCAGCTGCGCCGGCTGAAGGTCCAGGTGGGCGCACTCGATATCTTTGTCCCGGCCATGTTGAAGCCAGCGCCGCTTTCGGCCTGGCGAGCGCTTCAGGCCGTGCGCGGGAGAAATCTTGGCGCGCCGCATCCGGCCATGCCCCCGGTCCTGGCGCTTGCCGGCAAGGCCCTGCCCCCGCCGGGCTACCGCGCGCTTGGCAAACAAGCACTGCGGCTCGATATGGCCGAAAAGCTGCTTCACGCGGCTCATGCCGTGCGCAGCGCCGGGTCAGGCAAGCCGATCATTCTGGATCCGGCCCTGGCCGTGTCGATGGGCCTCGCGACCCCGGCCTATACGCAGCTGCTACGCCTAGCCGGGTTTCAGCCGATCATGCCGCGCCCCTTGCCGCGCGGCGCCTTCGGCCCGCTGGCTCCCCCGCGCTGGCGGTGGCGACCGCTACGCCGCGAAAGTCTGCCAGCGGCACTTCCGCCCCCGCCCAATGGCAGCGCCTTTGCTGCGCTAGCAGGATTGATGCGGTGAGAATCGACAAGCTGCTGTGGTTCCTGCGCCTCGCGCCCAGCCGGACCATGGCACATGATTGGGTGGCGGAAGGTCATTTTCGGTTGAACGGGCGGCGAATCGAGAAGCCCAGCGCTGCGGTCGCAGTAGGGGATGTCCTGATCGTTCCGGCCCGATCCGGGGTGCGCGTGATCGAACTGATTGCCGTTCCAGCGCGGCGCGGACCTGCTCCGGAAGCACTTGCCTGTTACCGCACGCTTGACGAGCGCGCCGCAAATCCCATAGCAGCAGAAAATAACATCAAGCCTTAGGGGACCTGACTGCCATGACCTATGTCGTCACCGACGCCTGCATCAAGTGCAAGTACATGGACTGTGTCGAGGTCTGCCCGGTAGACTGCTTCTACGAAGGCGAGAACATGCTGGTGATCAACCCCAGCGAATGCATCGACTGCGGCGTGTGTGAGCCCGAATGCCCGGCCGAAGCGATCCTGCCCGACACCGAGAGCGGGCTGGAACAGTGGCTTGAGCTCAATGCCAAGTACTCGGCCGAATGGCCCAACCTCACCTCCAAGAAGGAAACGCCGGCCGACGCCGACGAGCACAAGGGTGAGGAAGGCAAGTTCGACAAGTACTTCTCGCCCGAACCTGGCGAAGGCGACTGAGCCTTCGCGGTTGCAGCGCGAATCGATTGCATTTCCTGCATCTGCTGATCGCGGGCTGACGCCCGAACCGCTTGTCCGGGCGCAGATTTCTGCGGTCTGGTAATTTTGTTGCCGATATGCTATATAATCGTCCGACTTCCGGAGCGCTCTGCCCCGGATGCGTGGCAATCATAGGCTAGGCGGGACTGCGAACACGGATGGGGAATAGACGGTACCAGCCCGCGTGGGCAGGTGCCGGGACTGACAATCCACGCCGCTCTCCGGTTCGACGGGTAACATCCCCGCCGCATGAAAGGACGATACATGGCTTCCAAGGCGCACGCCTTCGATGTTGGTGACTACGTCGTTTATCCCAAGCATGGCGTTGGCCGGGTGATCGAACTGCAGGAGCAGGAAATCGCCGGCATGACTCTCGAACTTTACGTCCTGCGTTTCGAAAAAGAGCGCATGACGCTCCGCGTTCCGACCAACAAGGTCGAGGCGATCGGAATGCGCAAGCTGTCCAGCGACAAGACCCTGCGCGAAGCGCTCGATACGCTGAAGGGCAAGCCCAAGGTCAAGCGCACCATGTGGTCGCGCCGCGCTCAGGAATATGAGGCGAAGATCAATTCGGGCGACCTGGTGTCGATCGCCGAGGTGACCCGCGACCTGTTCCGCGCCGATGACCAGCCGGAACAGTCCTATTCCGAACGGCAGATCTTCGAAGCCGCCTCGTCGCGTCTGGCGCGCGAACTGGCCGCCATGGAAAAGACCGACGAGCCGGCTGCGCTCAAGAAGATCCTGGCGATCCTCAACGAGCATGCCCCGAAGTACTATGCCGAGGCGGCGACCGCCTGACGGCTAACAACCGAATCACCGAGGAAGGGCCGTTTCCGCAAGGAAGCGGCCCTTTTTCATTGCCTTCACGCTACCCCCTTGCTCAAGCCGCCATGCTGTATTATATCGACAACACACATTGCGCAGGAGACTCGCCATGAAGTTTGACAGGTTGTTCCGGGCGCTTGGCCCGATCATCGCCGTGGCCATGGCCGCCGGGGTTACCGCGTGCGACGGCAACGTCTCGATCAATGGCGAGAAGGGCAAGCCGCTCGCCGAAATCGACCTGACTGGCACCCCGCCCGAGGAACTGGTCCTGCTCGGCCCCGACGAAGTGCGCGTGACCCAGGGCGACAAGCTGGCGATTACGGTCGAAGGCGACCAGGCCGTAACCGACAAGCTGCGGTTCACGCTGAAGGACGGCACGCTGGGCGTGCTGCGCGAGGGCAAGAGCTACGATTCGAATCACGAGGAGGGCAAGGCCGTGGTCAACGTGACCATGCCCGCGCCAAAGAACCTGACCATGGCTGGCTCTGGCAAGATCAACGCCGCCGCGCTGGCCAAGGATGCCAAGATCACAATCGCCGGCTCAGGCGACATTGAAACCCCGAACGTCGCCGGCGACAAACTGGACCTCACCATCGCCGGGTCCGGGTCCTATCGCGGAGCCGGCAATGTCGCCGCACTCGATGTCAGCATCGTCGGCAGCGGCTCGGCCAATATGGACGCGCTCAAGACCGAAAAGGCTGACCTGACCATTGCCGGCTCGGGCAATTCCGCCTTTGCCAGCGATGGCGAGGTCAATGCCAAGATCATGGGCTCGGGCAGCGTTACCGTGCGCGGACGGGCGCGCTGCACGGTCGAATCGATGGGCTCGGGCAAGCTGGTCTGCGAACCCGGCAACGGCACCGCTCCGGCCAGCGAAGCCGCCAAGTAGCGAGCGGTTCATCTCCGGCTAACCCGAATGCGGTCAGGATCGCCCGATCCTGATCGCGCTGGGGGCCTCCGCATGTCTTGCAAGAAGCTGTTCCTTGTTCCGGCACTGCTGATCTTGCCTGGCTGCGGCGTGGCCGGCGCCGCAGTCGATCTGGCCTCGGCCCCTGTGCGCGGCACATCCCGCGCGCTGGAAGCAGGCAGCACCGTGGTCGACGTGATGACGACCAGCGACTCCGAACGGGATCAGAAGCGCGGCCGCGAAATCCGGCGGCGCGAGGAGCGTCTCGGCGAGCTTGACCGCGAATATCGCAAGCAGGTCGGCAAATGTGAGCGGGGCGACGACGGGGCCTGCCGCAAGGCCGACCAGGCCTATGCCGAAATGCGTGCGCTGATGCCAAGCGTACCTTACGAGCGCGATTGATCAGGCTGCGGCGCGGCGGAGCCGGTCATTGATTGCCGCCCCAATCCCGCCATCGGGAATCGTGGCTACGGCAATGCGCGGCTTTGGCGCGGCCGCAGCGGCATGGAGCGCGGCATAGAGCCGGGCCGCCGCCTCGGCGAGATCGCCCGTCGGCGAAAGCGAAACATCCCCCCGCACCGGGCCGAAGCCGATCAGGAATTCGTCGGGTTCGGCAGCGGCGGCGTTCAGTCGGACCGGCTTGCCGGGTGCATAGTGGCTGGCAAGCTGTCCCGGAGCCTCGATCGCGGCTGACGTCACGGCGTCCGGCCCTTGCCCCAGAATGGCGGAAATCTGGGACTCGGTAATCGGGCCCGGGCGCAGGACCTGCCAGGCCCCGCCCTCACGCAGGGCAACGATGGTCGATTCGAGGCCAGCCGCGCAGGACCCGCCGTCAAGGATCAGGGGAACGGCATCGCCCAGCGAAGCCGCGACGTGATCGGCCCGGGTCGGGCTGACACCGCCGCTGCGGTTGGCCGATGGCGCAGCCAGCGGCAGGCCAGTCGCATCGAGCACGGCGCGCATCACCGGGTGCGCCGGGCAGCGCAGGGCGATCGTCGGCAAGCCGGCCGTAACCGCAGGAGCAATGGCGGCTTCCGCCCGCACCGGCAGCACCAATGTCAGCGCCCCGGGCCAGAATGCGGCTGCCAGGGCTTCGGCGCGGTCATCGAACCGGGCGAGACCCCGCGCAGCTGCCACCGACGGGACATGGACGATCAGCGGATTGAAGTCCGGTCGGCCCTTGGCGCGATAGATGGCGGCGACCGATTCGGCCTGGTCAGCGCGCGCGGCGAGGCCGTAGACCGTCTCGGTCGGCAGTGCGACCAGGCCGCCGGCACGCAGCTGCTGGGCCGCTGCAGCAATCCCGGCGGAATCGGCAGCACGGATTTGCGCGGCTTCATGCTTGTCGGCCATGCGTCTCCCGCTATAGGCGGGAAGCCGCAAAGCCAAGGGAAAGCACGAGAGCGCCATGGATTTCACTGCCCCCACCGCCGATCAGGTCCTTGCCATCCGCGTCAATGCCGGGATCGACGAACTGGCTGCCCATCCCCGCTTCGCCGCCGCCAGCCCGGATATGGTCGAGGCAATCGTCGAGGGCATCGGCCAGTTCGCCGCCGGAGAGTTCGCGCCGCTGAACCGCAAGGGTGATCAGGAAGGGGCAAAGCTGGCCAACGGCACGGTCACCCTGCCTGCCGGCTTTGCCGAAGCCTACCGTGCCTATGTCGAGCAAGGCTGGAATGCCGTGGCGGGCGACGAAGCGCACGGCGGCCAGGGGCTGCCTTTCACCCTTGCCGCCAATGTGCTCGAGAACCTCGGCGCGGCCAACATGGCCTTCTCGCTGCTGCCGATGTTGACCGTGGGTGCGATCGAAGCGCTGGCCCACCACGGCAGTGCCGAGCAGCAAGCGCTTTACCTGCCCAAGCTGGTCAGCGGGGAATGGTCGGGGACGATGAACCTGACCGAGCCGCAGGCCGGATCGGACGTCGGCGCCCTGCGCACCACGGCAACGCCGCGCGATGACGGGACCTGGTCGATCAAGGGCACCAAGATCTACATCACCTGGGGTGAGCATGACCTGGCGGGGAACGTCATCCACCTGGTCCTGGCCCGCACGCCGGGCGCGCCGGCCGGCAGCCGCGGGATATCGCTGTTCGTGGTGCCAAAGTACCTGGTCAAGGCCGATGGCTCGCTTGGCCCGCGCAATGACCTGCGCTGCGTCTCGATCGAACACAAGCTGGGGATCATGGCCAGCCCGACTTGCGTAATGAGCTTTGGCGACAACGACGAATGCGTGGGTGAGCTGGTCGGACACGAGAACGAGGGCCTCAAGGCCATGTTCACGATGATGAACTCGGCCCGGATCAATGTCGGCAACCAGGGCGTCCAGATCGCCGAGCGCGCGTTCCAGCAAGCGCGGTACTATGCCCGCGAGCGGATCCAGTCGGCCCGCGCCGGTGGCGCCAGCCGCGAGCCGGTGGCGATCGCCGAGCATCCCGACGTGCGGCGGATGCTGCTGCGGATGCGGGCGTTGACCGAAGGTTCGCGCGCCCTGCTCTATTATACTGCCGGCCAGGTCGATCGCGGTGCGCTGGGTGACAGCGCTGCGCAGCTGCGTGCTGATTGCCTGGTGCCGATGCTGAAGGCCTGGGGCACCGACATCGGCTGCGAAGTGGCCAGCCTCGGCGTCCAGATCCACGGCGGGATGGGCTTTGTCGAGGAAACCGGCGCGGCGCAGCACTATCGCGATGCCCGGATTGCGCCGATCTACGAAGGCACCAACGGGATCCAGGCAGCCGACCTGGTCACCCGCAAGCTTGGCTACGAGCAGGGTGGCGTTCTGACGTCAATCTTTGCGGAAGTGGCGCGCGACTGCGCCAATGTCCCCGAACTGGCCGGATTGGCCACTGATTGCACCGCGATCGTGCAGTGGATGGCCAGCGAGGCCAGCCTCGATGACCGACTCGCCGGCAGCGTCCCGTTCTGCACGATGAGCGCCGTGGCGGTGGCCGGGTGGCAGCTCCAGCGCCAAGCCGCGGCGCTGGCCGGCGACGACACCCCGCAGGTCCGGGCCAAGGCCGTGGTTGCACGGTACTTCGCCGAACACATCGCCAGCGAAGCACGCGGGCTTAAGGCCCAGGCAACCGCCGGAGCTGGTCTGCTCTACGCGCTCGATGCCGAGGCACTGGCGGGATGACCGATCAGGGCGATCCCCTGGCCCGCATCGCCGATGCGCTGGAGCGGTTGACGGGCGCCATGCCCGCCATGCCTGACTGGAACGCAGCGCCCGCCTATGTCTGGGATCAGACCGGCGCGCGTCCGGTAACCCAGCTGGCTGCACCCACTCTTGATCTCCTTAAGGGGATCGATGCGCAGAAAGCCCTGGTGACAGCCAACGTTGCGCGCCTCGCCGCCGGCCACGCCGCGCACGACATGCTGCTGTGGGGCGCACGCGGGATGGGTAAGTCAGCGCTGCTGCGCGCCAGCGTGATCGCCGCTCAGGGCCAGGATCCCGGCACGCTGGCGCTGGTCCACGTTGCCCCTGATGCCTTTGCGGCCCTGCCCCGACTGTTCGGCGCGCTTGGCAACGAAGCGCGCCGCTTCCTGGTCTTCATTGACGATCTGGGCTTTGCCGATGGTGACAGCGAAGGGCCGCGCGCGCTGCGTTCATGGCTGGAAGGCGGGGTTGATGCCCGCCCAGCCAATGTCCGCCTGGCCGTGACCGCCAACCGCCGCGCGATCGTGCCGCGCCATGCCTCCGAGCAGGACGATCCGATCAACCCGCGCGACGCGGTGGATGACAAGCTGGCGCTGGCCGATCGCTTTGGCCTCTCGGTCGGGTTCCACGCCTGCAGCCAGGACGATTACCTGGCGATCGTCGGTGGCTATTGCGCCAGCCACGGCCTGCAATGGGACCAAGGCGAGGCGCTGGAATGGGCCAAGCGCCGCGGCGCCCGCTCGGGCCGCGTCGCCTGGCAATTCGTGACCGAACTGGCCGGACGGATCGGCCGCGCGCTCTGACCCTTACTGACCCCCGGTTTGCCTGAAGCCGGCGCGATACTGCGCTTCCAGATTGCCATCCAGCTCGCGCTGGGCCGGCATCCGCGCTGTCACCACCGGGCGCACGACCGGACCAGCCGCAGCACCTGGAGCCGAAACGCGCCAGACAATCCCGGCCGTATCGTCGGTCACCAGCAATGATCCGGTCTTGTCGAAGGCGACCCAGGTCGGGCGGCCGCGGGTTTCGCTCTTGCCGCTGAGGAACCCGGTCAGCATCGGGATCGGCTTGCCCTGCGGATTGCCATTGGCATCGAAGGCCACGAAGACCACGTCATAGCCAGCCAGCGGCTCGCGGTTCCACGAGCCATGGCGCGCGATAAAGGCGCCGTTGGTGAAGGCCGGGCCCATCTTCTCACCGCCGCGCAGGAAGGCGAGGCCAAGCGGCGCCATATGCGCACCCAGGCCGTACTCGGGCTTGCGGACATACTCGTCGATAAAGTCTGGCGGCAGGCCGACGACGCGATCATCATCGTACTTCTTCCAGTAGAGCCAAGGCCAGCCATAGTGCGCGCCGACCGGCACATTGGTCAGGTAATCCGGCACCAGATCCGGGCCGAGCATGTCGCGTTCGTTGACGACCGTCCACAGCTCGCCGCTCGAGGGGTTCCAGTCCATCCCGTTGGCGTTGCGCAGACCCTGCGCAAACTGGCGGGCACGGCCGCTTTTGAGATCGAGCTCCCAGATCGCGGCGCGGCCCTGTTCGATCTCGAAGCCCTTTTCGGCGATGTTCGAGGCTGAGCCGACGGCGACGTAGAGCTTTGCGCCATCGCTGCTGAGCACCAGGTTGCGCATCCAGTGGTTGCCCGAGGCGGGCAGGTCCATCAGCTTTTTCGGAGCGCCGGCCAGTGCCGTCTCACCCAGTTGATACGGGAACGACAGCACGGCATCGTGGTTGGCGACATAAAGCGTCCCGTCGCGCCAGCCGAGTCCGGATGGTGAAGCGAGGCCATTGCCCTGGCGCAGGACGTGGCGTTCCTCGGCCTTGCCGTCGCCATCGGCATCGCGCAGCAGCACGAGCCGGTCGGGCGAACCCTGCTGGGCTCCGGCATCACTCATCAGCAGCTTGGCGACCATCGCCTCCAGGCCGCTGCCCAGGTTACCCTTGGGCGCATCGGCCTCCGCCGCAATGACGTCACCGTTAGGGAGCGTCAGGATCACGCGGGGGTGATCGAGCCCGTCGGCAAAGCGGTTGACGACCAGCCCCTTGGCAGCGGTCGGCGCTTCGTTCTCGGCCCAACCGACTGGCTTGGCGATGCGGATCGAGGGGAAGCGCTCGACCTGCGGCTCGACGATCAGCGGATCGCGGCCCGACAGCTCATCCGGAGTGTGCTTGGCGGGGATCGGCCGGGTCAGGACATAGCCAAGACCGACGAGGACGATAAGGACGGCGAGACTGCCGAGCAGCCACTTGCGAAGTCTGGACATGAAACATCTGATAAGCGGGCTGGGGCCGCGGGACAATCGACCTTTTGACCTTTGTCCCTTTTGGCAAGTCCGACTTTGCCCTATGGCGGGGCCATGTTTGCCTTTGCCCCCGATCCGAACCAGCCCAAGCCTGAACTCTATGCCGATCTGGTCACGGCTGCGCGCGCGCTGATCCAGGATGAGCCCGATGGGGTCGCCAATATGGCCAACCTTGCGGCGCTGATCTGGCAGTTCCTGCCGCAGCTCAATTGGGCCGGGTTCTATCGCACGGTCGATGGCAACCTGGTGCTGGGCCCCTTCCAGGGCAAGACCGCCTGCATCCGGATCGCAGCCGGCCAGGGGGTTTGCGGCACCGCACTGGCTAGCGGCGAAACGCAGCTGGTGCCAGACGTGCACGCCTTTCCGGGCCATATCGCCTGCGATGCGGACAGCCGCTCAGAACTGGTCGTGCCCGTCTGGCGCGATGGCCGGGTCATTGCGGTGATCGATCTCGACAGCCCGGAACCTGCCCGCTTCGATGCGGAGGATGCCGCCGGGATCGAGGCGCTGGCAGCGGCGATCGCCCCGGCAATCTAACCGGCCTGCCCTGCTCCGAAACGGGACAGGCGAGTCACAAATCCCCTAGCCTGCTTGGTTTTCCGGGACGGGCGATGCTAAATTCCAGGTTAAGCCCGGGAATCGCTCCGGCATAACAGGGGATTGCCGATGTCACCGCGTGCGCAAGCGCTTCATCTCGTTCTGGCGGCCGGGCTTGCCGGCCTGGCCGCTCCGGCCCTGGCAGCTGACCAGCCTGCCACCGATGCCGAAGGCCGGGTCTTCGGCAATACGGTCAACGATCCGCTGCCAGAGTGGAAACAGGCACCCGCTGCCCACGCCCAGCCCACTGCGCTCCCGCCGATGCCGGCCGGCCCCAATGCCATGCCGATGGGCCACCCCGGCCCTGACCGTGTCGCCTGGGAAGAAGCCCGGGCGGACTGGCTGGCCGAGTGCCGCCAGCGCTTTGGCGGCAAGGGCAAGGTCACCGGTGGCGTGCTGGGCGGGCTCGTCGGCGGAGTGGCAGGTAGCGCCATTGCCGGCCGCGGCAACCGCACGGTCGGGGCAGTGGTTGGCGGCGTTGCTGGTGCCGTGGCTGGCGCCGCTATCGGCGATTCGTCCGACCGCCGCCGCGCGCGCGATTACTGCGAAAGTTATCTCGATCGCCATATGGCGAGCTACGGCCCCGGCTATGGTGGCTATGGCTATGGCTATCCCCACGGCCAGATGACCTATGGTTATGCCATGCAGCCGATGATGGTGATGGTTCCGGTCGCGATGACCACTGTGGCCGCTCCCGCCGCGCCGCGGCAGGATTGCACTGAAACCGAAGTGATCGAGGAGTGGGTGCCGGTCGCCCGCCCGGCCAAGCGCTATATCCCGCGCCGCGCAGTACCGGACAAGCGGGTGCGGATCGTTCCCGACAAGCGCATCCGCAGCAACTGAGCCGAACCTCCGGCAAAGAAAAAGGCGGGGAACCCAATTCCGGTTCCCTGCCTTTTCTGTGTCAGCGCAGTCTGATCAGAGCTTACGTCCGATCAGCTCCTTCATGATCTCGTTGGTACCACCGAAGATCCGGGTGACGCGCGCGGCGCGCCACATCCGGGCGATCGGATACTCGTTCATGTAGCCCGCCCCGCCGAACAGCTGCAGGCACTTGTCCATTACTTCCCACTGCAGGTCGGTGTGCCACAGCTTGGCGGCAGCACCTTCCTCAGGGGTCAGTTCCTTCTTGAGGTGGCGGGCCAGGGCCCAGTCAAGGTGCGCCCAGCCGACCTGCAGCTTGGCCTTGAGATCGGCCAGCACGAAGCGGCTGTTCTGGAAATCGAGGATCGGCTTGCCGAAGGCCTTGCGGTCACGGGTGTACTCAACCGTCATGTCGAAGGCGCGCTGGGATCCGGCCATGGCCGAAACGGCGATCGACAGGCGCTCCTGCGGCAGCTCGCTCATCAGGTAGATGAAGCCCATGCCTTCCTCGCCGAGGCAATTGGTGATGGGCACACGCACGTCCTCGAAGAACAGTTCCGAGGTATCGGCTTCGTCCTGGCCGATCTTGTCGAGGTTGCGGCCGCGCTTGAAGCCTTCGCGGTCAGCCTCGACCAGCACGATCGAAACGCCCTTGTAGGCGGGCTGAATCTCGGTGTCCGTCTTGCAGCAAACCAGGATCAGGTCGGCGTTCTGGCCATTGGTGATGTAGGTCTTTGACCCGTTGATCACGTAATGGTTGCCGTCCTTCTTCGCCGTGGTCCGCATGCCCTGCAGGTCGGAACCGGTACCCGGTTCGGTCATGGCAATGGCAGTGATCACCTCGCCCGAAACCAGCTTGGGCAGCCAGTGGCGCTTCTGCTCTTCCGAGCCGTAGTTGACGATGTAGCTGACCACGATGTCCGACTGCAGCGAGAAGCCGGTGGTCACGCCGCCGTGATAGGCCGCCTCCTCGTCAACGATCGCGTTGTAGCCGAAGTCGAGTCCCAGGCCGCCGTATTCCTCGGGCACGGTCGGGCAGAGCAGGCCCAGCTCACCCGCCTTGGGCCAGATCGACTTGGGGACGATCCCGTCCTCAGCCCACTGGGCACCGTTGGGCGCAATCTCTTCCTGCATGAAGCGGCGCACGGTCTGGCGGAACGCCTCGTGATCTTCGGTGTAGGCGGTGCGGGCAAGCGAATCGAGCGACATGGGGTTTCCCTCTGGCTGATTTGGATTGGCCAGAGGTTTGGCGCTGCCCCGCGCGCCGGTCAACCGGAATTTAATCGCCCGGTTAAGGCAGCGCGGCGACCTGCGCCGCGACCAGTGATTGCAGCCGGATCCGGCCCAGCCGCAGCAAAGGATTGGCCCGGTCGATCCGCAGCGCAGAGCCCAGATCAGCCTTCACCCCCAGCGCCGCTGCACTCGCCGCACCGATCCGCAGGCGATAGTCGCCATAGGGTACGGAGTCGAACAGCACATAGCCGTCAAAGTCGCTCTGGACCTGGCGCACCACGTGGCCCGCCGTGTCGGTCAGTTCGATCACCACCCCGTCGCGTGGCTCGCCATCAGGCCCAAGCAGCAGCGCTTCCAGTTCGCCGGTCGGGGCGAGCGGCAGGCTGATCCTGGCGGCCACGCCTGGGCGCGGCACCACGACCACGCCCTTGCCCTTGGGCTGAAGCAGCGGATCGGGCAGCGTGCCGGCATCGATCGAGACCAGCACCGGGACATAGGGCGTCAGGCCGTCGATCACTGCGCGGCCGGCCTTGTTGGTCGGCGCTTCGGTGTGGCGGAAGCCGGCCCCGACCGAGACGCCTTCGACCAGCCCTTCGCCAGCCTGGCGATAGCCATCGCCATTCTCATCGCGGAACACCTCGACCGCAGCCTGACCGGATTCGGCGAGCCGCTGGCGCGACATCCGCCAGCCGCCGTCGACCGGATCTGGCCCGAGGCTGAAGCCCAGGGTCAGACCCAGCGTCAGGCGGCCACGCGTATCGAGCCGGCCTTCGGTGCGCAGCGCGAAGCGATCGAACTGGCGCACCCAGCCGAGCATCACCTCATCGCGGCGCGACGTGGCATCGTGTTCATAGCCCAGCCGCAGCGTCGAGCTCTTACCAAGGCCTGTTTCGGCCACAGCCTGGGCATTCTCCAGACCGCGGCGCTCGCCGTCGAGCGCGAAGCGCGCCGCGCCGCGCAGGCGCACCGGTCCGATCGCGGTATTCGCGATCAGGTTGAGCTTGGTGCCCAGATCTTCACCAACCAGTGCCGAGGCCGGGCCACGCGCGGTGCGGCGCGAAAGCTCGGTGGTCAGCGAGGTGCGGTGCAGCTGCAGCGCCGAGCGGATTGACCATTCGGTAACCTTTGCCCCCGTGCGGGTCTGGAAATGGCGGATTCCGGTCTCAACCGGCAGACGCCAGGTGCCCATCTTGACCGAAGTGCTCAGCCGCAGGCCATATTCGCGGCGCTGCTGGGCTTCGACCAGCTCGCTTTCGAAGTCGCCATCGACCCACAGCGCCTCCGCGTCATAGCGAATCGCGCCAAACCGCCCGAGCGCCTTGGCCTGGAAGGCCCGGCCCGCACCAAGCTGCTGCGCGCCGCTCACTTCGAGCAGCATGCGGCCCAGCGCGCGCTGGACGGTTCCTTCGATGTAATGGCGGCGGCGGCCGGCGAACATCACGCTCTGATATTCGACGCCGGCCGTGGTTCGTCGGTCAATCCCGCGTTCCACGCCAACGCCCCAGCGCCAACCGGTGTTGGGATCGCTGAAAGTCTTGCTGAGATCGATCAAATCCTGCCCGGCATCGACCACACCCGCCCAGTACCAGGTCTTGCCGGCTGGCAGGCTCTCGATTCCAACCGGAGCGCTGCTGCGCTCGCGCTTGATCTGCCCTTGCGGGCCGTAGAGCACGACTTCGAAGTCGTTCTGGCCCCACAACAGTTCGATATCGTCAAACCGGTAGCGGCCGTCGCCACGATCGGCCTGATAGGCACGCAATTCGCCATTGCGATAGAGTTCGGCGTCCCAGCCCGCTGGCATGGTGCCGCTGAGCGAGGTCACACCGAAGCGGCCCGGGCGGTTGAGCGGACGGTTGGATACAAAGGCGCCGCGCCCGTAAGCGGTTTGCGCGGTTAGCGCGCCGCGCAGCGACTCGACATCGCCCAGCGCAACCTGCGTCGCCTTGAGCGGGCCGAGCAGTTCGGCCGAGGGATCGTTGCGGAACAGCTTGAGGCGCAGCGAATCGGCGCCGTTGTCCGTGCTGCCCGCAAGGCGCGCAGTGTAGCTGAGGCCCAATGCCTCACCCGAAGCGAGCGCTTCGAACTGGGCACGCGCGCCCATGTTGCGGGTCCACTGCCCCTGGATCTGGACATCGACAGAGGGCATGCGCCAGCTCTGGTAAGGTGCCTGCGCCTGGGGCAGCTTGGACAGATCGAATTCGGCGAACTTGGGCTGGCGAAGTCGCGCGGCGCGACTTTTGCGCTCGATCGCTTCGAGGAACGGCAGCTTGCGATCGGATTCCAGCATGACCGCGAGGTTCGACAGATCGGCCCGGAAGCGGACCCCCATCCAGCCTGACAGCGCCTTGAGATCGACGCACCAGCCCTCCGGCGTATCGTGGATCGCATCCTTGGCGATTCCACGATTTCCGTTCATGTTTTGTACCGTATCGGGATCGCGATCGAGGGTGAAGCGTTGATCCTCCGCGAACAGCCACCCGGTTGCGCGGCGCGACTTCTTGTCAAGTCGCACCGGCAGGTCGAGCGCCTGGATCAGATCAGCAAAATCGACGCAGACGCCGGCAGGCGTCTGGTAGCCGCGGAGCGGTTCACCCAGGCGATACTGGCCGCTCCGCAGTTCGAGCAGCAGCGAATCGTCCTCGTTCGCGCTCCAGGCTTGAGCGTGAGCCGGGGCGCTCGCTCCCACAACGCCGAACGCCGCCCCAAGCAGGGCGGCGACAAGGCGCAGCGGTGGGAGGTTGCCCCTCATGACGTCAGCTTTCGCTTCTCGCTTTCGGTTTCATCGGCTCAGCGCACGACCGAGGTGATCTCGGCGATCAGCTGACCGCCGTTCTCAGGGAGTTCGCGGTATTCGATGCGAATCGGGCCTGAGAGCTTGGCGATCTGCTCAGCAGTCAACGGGATCCTGACCGAACGGCCCTGGACTTCGGGGTAGATCGCCACCCCCTTGATCAGGAAGATCTGTTCGCTGCCGCGCTTGCCGAGGATCTCGCCATAGACCGAGCGCTGGCCGGAGCGGCGCATATCGAGCTCGAGCCATTTGCTGGTGGTATTGCCGCCCAGCCGCGGATTGGCGATCGTCGCGCCAGCCTCAAGCCGCCCCTTGCGGATAAAGACCGGGATCGTGATCCCGTAGACCGGGGTCAAGCGAATCGCGAGCTGGCCCGCAGTGGCCTGCTCCTGGGCGGCTTCGGGCGAGAGTGCCGGCGGCACGGCGCGGAAGCTCATATGAACACGGTATTCGCCGTCCGGCAATTCCGGCGCGGGCCGCGCGCTCAGGCGAATCGCCTGGGGTTGGCCTGGCAGCAGCGTAATTCGCTTGGGCGCATAACGCAGCATTTCCAGCGCGGCCTTTTCGGTAGCGCTGGCCTCGGCCTCGGTCACATCGGCAAAGTCGCCATCCGGCTCCATCCGCCGCAGTTCAACTCCAATCCGATAAGTCGCGGCCTGGTTGCCAATGTTGCTCAGCACCACTTCGGCATTGCCGCCACCGTTGATGATCACGCGAGTCGGCGCAACCAGCAGGTCACCCTGCGCCAGCGCCGGACTGGTGCTGAGCGTGGCGGCCAGGGCACCAAGGCCCAGAACAAAGCGGCGGATCGAAGAAATAGACAGCATTGGCTGCGAACCCTTGGCAGAAGCAATTCCTTGCCGAAGTCCAACGACGGGACCTGCGGCTTCTGCGTAGGGTCTAGGCAAACAGGGTTAATTTCCCGCTAAGGATGGCCTGCTTGCGATGGGCAAAGCAAAGGGCCGCACCCGCGCGTGGCGGATGCGGCCCATGGTCTCCCCACGGCTGCAGCTAAGCAGCCGGGTTAGTTATGCTTACTGGTATTCAACCGAGACGTTGAAGGTGCCGTTGTAGACACCGGCAACCTGGCCCGAAGCAACGGTCAGCGTGCCGCCGACGTTGAAGGTGGCCGAACCCGTACCGCTCAGCTGGAAAGCGCCCGGAGGATTGCTGTTGAAGCCGCTGATCGACATCGTTTCGGTGCCGAGGGCGCGGGTCAGCGTGGCCGAGGTCGGCAGCGTGACGACGACGCTGGCGTTCGGCGTGCCGCCGACGGTGAAGCCAGCCGGAGCCCGAGTGCCGGTCGAAACCAGCGTGCCCGACGAAGCCTTGGTCGTGTCAGCGTTGACCGTAACGGTGCCGCCGGTGTTGGCAGCGATCTGACCGAAGTTCAGCGCCGAATCGGCGGTGAGGGTCAGGGTGCTGAGCACTTCAGCCGTGGCATTGGCAGTGGCCGAAGTGGCGGCCGAAGCGGCCGAAGCAAACGAAACGGCGCTGAGAGCGGCGCCGACGAGAGCGATGCGAAGCGTATTGCGCATGGTGTTAGTAATCCCTTCCAAGCAGTCAAACCTGCAGCGTGATGGCGCCGCCCGAATGGACGGCCGCCCCCCATTCGCAGGAATGCTCGTAGTTTCACGGAGTTGTGGGATTACTTTTGGGTATGGTTAACCGATCGAGCCCCGGTGTTAACGCCCGGCTCCGCAGATTCCCACATTTACGGCTGTGCTGCTAGATTCCGCCGCCAGTCAGGCGCTGGCAGATCAGGTCGAGCTGGTCGAGTGTGCGGTAGCGGATGGTTACCGCGCCCGAGCGCGGATCCGCATCAGCATTGATTCGCACTGACAGGCCGAGGAATTCCTCAAGGTGCGCCTGGACTGCGGCGATATCCGCCGAGTTGGCGTTATCCCGCTCGCTGCGGGCGCGGCGCTGGGTGGCAGGCGCATCCTTACAGCGGGTCAGGCGTTCGACTTCACGGACGGACAACTGCCGGGCGACAGTCTGCTGAGCCAGCTCGGCCGCATTCTCAACCCCGACGAGCGCGCGAGCGTGCCCCATCGAAAGTTTGCCCCCTTCGACCAGCGCGATCACGCTGTCCGGCAAGGTCAGCAGCCGCTGAAGGTTAGCGACATGGCTGCGGCTCTTATCGACCAGCTTGGCAATCTCGGCCTGGGTCAGTCCCTCATCGTCAGCCAGGCGGTGGTAGGCGCGGGCCTCTTCGATCGGATTGAGATCCTCGCGCTGCAAATTCTCGATCAGCGCAAGGGCGGTAACCTCCCGCTCATCAAGATCGCGGATAATTGCAGGAATTTCATGGAGTTGTGCCCGCTGCGCGGCACGCCAGCGGCGTTCCCCGGCAACCAGCCGCCACCGCCCTGCGCCGTGCGGCGTCACGATCACCGGCTGGATCACGCCGCGTGCGGCGATTGAGGCAGCCAGTTCATCCAGCGCCGCCTCATCGAAATGACGGCGTGGCTGGCCCGGATGCGGCACGATTGCAGCGACTGCCAGCAAGGCCAGGCCATCCTTGGCTGCAGCAGCCCCCGACGCGTTCGATAGCGCGGCGGGATTGACCAGCGGTTCTTCGCGGCGGGTTTCGCCGAGCAGCGCGCCAAGGCCGCGCCCCAGCGCCAGGGGCTTCTTCTTGGCGGCAGCCTGCGGGGCGGTGCTGGTGGTGTTGTCGTCGCTCATGCGGCTTTCCTCGACTCGGGCAGGCGGCCAATCACTTCGCGGGCCAGGGCGATGTAAGCGCGGCTTCCCGCGCAGGAATGATCATAGACCAGCGCCGGCAGGCCATGGCTGGGCGCCTCGGACAGGCGGACATTGCGCGGGATGACCGATTCAAACACCAGCGGCCCCAGGCAGGAGCGGACGTCATCCGCGACCTGGTCGGTCAGACGATTACGGCGATCGAACATGGTCAGCGCCACGCCGATGATGCCGAGATCCGGGTTGAAGCGCTGCTGAACCCGCTCCACGGTCTGGAGCAGCTGGCTGAGCCCCTCGAGCGCGAAAAACTCGCACTGTAGCGGGACCAGCAGGGTATCGGCGGCACAGAGCGCGTTGAGCGTGAGCAGGCCGAGCGATGGCGGGCAATCGATCAGGCAGATGTCATGCCCGGCATCCGATGAGAGGGCCTGACGCAGGCGAGCGGTACGATTCTCGACCGAAACCAGCTCAACCTCGGCGCCCGAAAGGTCCACCGTGGCCGGGACGATGTCGAGCCCGGGGATCCTTGTTGAGGAAACACATTCGCTGAGCGGCATCTGATCGACCAGCAGGTCATAGGTCGAACGTTCGCGGTCATTGGTGGCGATGCCGATCCCGGTCGAGGCATTGCCCTGCGGATCAAGGTCAATCAGCAGCACTTTCGAGCCGGTGGCGGCCAGCGCGGTCGCAAGGTTGATCGCCGTGGTGGTCTTGCCCACCCCGCCCTTCTGGTTTGCGATCGCCATGCGAATCACGGTTTTCTCCCCTTTTTGCCGAGCAGCTGGCCAACAATGACCCCCGCCTCGGGATCGGTCAGCGACTGTTCCACGTGGAACAGGTGATTCCATCCCTTGAGCTCTGACAGTTCCTGCTGCGCCGAGCGCCCCTTCGGCAACAGGTACAACGTGTCCTTTGTGGAAAAGCGTGCGGATAGGTCGAGCAATCGGACGAGTGGAGCGAAGGCCCGTGCCGAAATGACGCGGAATGGCCGGGACTCGACCTGTTCGAGCCGCGCACCGACAACCTGCGCCCACTCCAACCCCAATGCGATTCGCGCTCGCTCGAGCCATTCGATCCGCCGCGCTCGCGATTCGACCATGACCACTTCGCAATCGGGCCGCAGTGCCGCAATCACCAGTCCCGGAAAGCCCGCACCGGTCCCCAGATCAAGCCAGGACGAGGATGTTTCACGTGGAACATGCGGCAGCAGTTGCGCCGAATCGGCGATATGGCGCTGCCAGACCAGCGGCAGGCTAGCGGCGGCCACCAGGTTCTGCCGCGCGTTCTCCTCGACCAGCAAGGCGATCAGCCGCTCGATCCGTTCGGCTGCGACAGCATCCCATTCCGGCAAAGCCGCAAGCCAGGCGCGGGCTTGCTGTTCGGTCGCGATCATGCGGCGATATCGGCGCGGCGGCGGGCATGAACCAGCAGGGCAGCGAGCGCCGCCGGGGTAATCCCCGGAAGCCGCCCAGCAGCCGCCAGTGTGGCAGGCCGGGCCCTGGACAGCCGTTCCACCATCTCACGCGACAGGCCGGGAATCGCGGCATAAGGAAAGTCATCCCCCAGCGGCAGCGCCTCACCCGCACGCAGATCGGCCAATTCGCTGTCCTGCCGCGCAAGATAGGGGGCATAGGCCGCGTCCTCGGCGAGTTCTGCTGCGAGCTCTGGATCGTCATGCAGGTCTTCACCCAGCCAGGGTGACAGGTTCTCGAGGTCCACTCCCCCGAACCGCAGCCATTCGCGCAGCGGCAGGCGGCCAACGTCGGCTCGCACCGGCAGACCCGCTGTGGCCAGTTCGTGGCCGGTCACCGTGCTGTCCAAAGCCGCCTCAATCCTTACGCGGGTTTCCTCACGCCGCGCGAACCATTCGGCGCGCTGGGGGCCGACGCAGCCCGCAGCCAGGGCCAGCGAGGTCAACCGCGTCGTGGCATTATTCGCCCGCAGTCGCAGCCGGTACTCGGCGCGCGCAGTGAGCATGCGGTAAGGCTCGCTCACCCCGTGCAGGGTCAGGTCATCGATCATCACCGCCATGTAGGAATTGGCCCGATCGAGCGCGATCGGCTGACGACCCAGCACTTCCGCCGCAGCCGACATCCCGGCGACCAACCCTTGTGCCGCCGCCTCTTCATAGCCCGTCGTGCCGTTGATCTGCCCGGCGCAGTAGAGCCCCGGCAGATCGCGCAGTTCCAGGCTGGGCCGCAAGGCGCGCGGATCGATATGATCATATTCGACTGCATAGCCGGGCACGACCATCTCGACCTGTTCCAGGCCCTTCATGGTCCGCAGCATGGCAAGCTGCACATCGGCCGGCAGCGAAGTCGAGATGCCGTTGGGATAGACCAGGTGCGTGTCCAGCCCTTCTGGCTCAAGGAAAACCTGGTGCCCATCACGGTCGCCAAAGCGGTGAATCTTGTCCTCGATCGAGGGGCAGTAGCGCGGCCCCTGCGCGCCGATCGCCCCGGAAAACAACGGCGAACGGTGCAGGTTGGCGCGGATGACGTCATGGCTGCGGACGTTGGTGCGGGTGATCGCGCAGAACACCTGCGGCAGGGCGCGCCCCGCCCCGCCATGGGCCACTGGCAGCGCCGACATCGTCCACTCTTCGGGATCAGACGGCTGCTCTTCGAGCATGGCCCAGTCGATCGTCCGGCCATCGAGCCGCGGCGGGGTGCCGGTCTTGAGCCGCGCCATCGGCAGCGCGGCTTCACGCAGCTGTGCCGCAAGGCGCTGGGCCGAAGCTTCACCAATCCGCCCGCCGACCAGCTGTTCCTCACCTCGGAACAGCGCGCCGCCCAGGAAGGTGCCGGTGCAGAGCACCAACGCGCGGGCAGCCAGCGGGGTGCCATCAGCCAGGTCGATCCCGGCGACGCGCCCGCCTGACAACCGCAGCGCCGCTGCTTCGCCCTGCACCAGCGCCAGGTCACCTTGTTGGCCCAACAGCTGCTGGACAGCTGCCTTGAACCGCTTGCGGTCGGCCTGGACGCGCGGGCCCTGCACAGCGCTGCCCTTGGAGCGGTTGAGCATCCGGTAATGGATCGCCCCGGCATCGGCGGCGCGGGCAATGATCCCGTCGCAGGCATCAACCTCGCGCACCAGGTGGCCCTTGCCGAGCCCGCCAATCGCCGGGTTGCAGCTCATCGCGCCGATGGCATCGAGATCAAAACTGACCAACGCCGTGCGCGCGCCCATCCGCGCGGCCGCGGCAGCCGCCTCCACTCCGGCGTGTCCGCCACCCACAACGATGATGTCAAACTGGTCCATGCTTGCTGCGGCCTTTAGCCGAGCGATGTTTCACGTGGAACAGCTTTTGCGCCGGGCGGTCTACTTCCCGATGCAGAAGCGCCCGAACAGCGCATCGAGCATGTCCTCGGTCGTGGTTCGGCCCAGCAGTGCGTCAAAGGCGACCCGCGCCAGGCGGAGCGCTTCGGCCACCAGGAGGGGATCCGTCTCGTCCTCTGCCGCCTGGAGCGCGCGGGCAGCCTCAAGCAGCAGATCGTGCTGGCGCTGGTTCAGCGCCGCCTCACCGGGCTTGGGCATGGCCTGACGGGCCGTAGCGACCAGATCGGCGATCAGCGCCGCAATCCCCTCGCCGCTCACTGCCGAGACACGGTGACGCGCCTGGCGCTTTGCCGCACCCTGCGGCCGGTCACACTGCGCCGACACTTCCCAGGCCCCGAGCGGCCCCTCGCCCTCGGGGCCCAGCCACAGCACCAGGTCGGCCCGGTCGAGCGCCTCGAGCGCGCGTTCGATCCCGATCGCCTCAACCACATCGTCGGTCGCATCATGGAGGCCGGCAGTATCGGCAAACAGAAATGGGACCCCGGCGTAGGCAACCGGGCGAGTCAGCACGTCGCGCGTGGTACCGGCAATCGGGGTTGCAATAGCCGCATCGGCTTGAACCAAGGTATTGAATAAAGTGCTTTTTCCGGAATTCGGCGGACCAGCGATGACCACTCGCAAGCCTTCACGCAACACCTCGACGCGCGGCCGCGTCAGCCAGGTGGCAATCTGGGCACGCAAGGCATCGACCCGCTGGAGGAAATCGGCCGGCAGCAGCGCGACATCGTCCTCGTCAGCGAAATCGAGCACGGCCTCGACCGAGGCGGACAGCCCCAGGAGTTGTTCCCGCCACGCCTCGACCTGGCGCGAGAAGGCTCCACCCGCCATAGCCAGCGCCGACTGGCGTTGCAGCTCGGTCTCGGCATTGAGCAAGTCGGCCAGGCCTTCGGCTTCAGCCAGATCGATCCGGCCATTGGCAAAGGCACGGCGGGTGAATTCGCCCGGTTCGGCTGCGCGCAGGCCTGGCAAGGCATCCAGCGCTGCGGAAACTGCGGCCACCACCGCCCGGCCGCCATGGAGGTGCAGTTCGGCCGTATCCTCGCCCGTGGCGGTATTCGGACCCGGCAGCCACAGCACCAGCGCCCGGTCAAGCACGGCACCGCCGCTGTCCCGCAGCGTCGCCGTCACCGTGCGACGTTCTGGTGGAAGCCGCTCGGCCAGCGCCTGCAAGGCTGCGCCTGCCGCCGGCCCGCTGATGCGGACGACGGCAATCGCGGCCGGCGGCGCGCCGCTCGACAGGGCGAAGATCGTGTCAGTCATGGTCAGTCAGACAAACCCGCAGCGGGTTCAATCCTCGCTCTTCTTCTTGGCCCCGGCTGCGAAAGCGGCGCCATTCTCAACGAATTGCTGGAACAGCTTGAGGCCCATCTGCCCCATCGGGGCGATATTCTTGGCGATGTCCTGGATCTGCTCGACATTGCCGGCACCCTTCATCGCCTTGGATATGGCCTCGATATAAAACTGGTTGGCCTTGCCGACATCCGGCAAGCCCAGGAACGAGCGCGCCTCTTCCGGGGTACAGTCGATCTCGACATTGATCTTCATCGTGGTCTCCTTGCCGCCGGTCCCAGTTCCGGTCATCAAGCTGGCACAGGGCCTTGGCAAAGTCCATCCAGCCGACATATTGGCATCTAGCCCTTTACCCGCCCACCCTCACTCGCGGAGCATCCCATGGCCACCAACACCCAGTTTCCCGCCTATAACGGCAGCGCGCAGATCCCGGCCTACGTTGCCCGGCCGGCCGGCAAACCCAAGGCTGCAATCATCGTGATTCCCGAAATCTTCGGGGTGAACCCCGGGATCCAACAAAAGTGCGAAACCTGGGCCAGCGAGGGCTACCTGGCGCTCGCCCCCGATATCTTCTGGCGCTTTGCCCCAGGAATCGAGCTCGATCCCGATGTGCCGGAGCAGCTGCAGGAAGCCTTTGACTATTTCGGGCAGTACGATCCTGACCTGGGCGTCCAGGATATCGAAGCCGCCATCCGCCATCTGCGCGGCGCTGAAAGCGTCAGCAAGGTTGGCCTGGTCGGTTACTGCCTGGGTGGCCGGATGGCCTATATGGCGGCCGCGCGGACCGATATCGATGCCTCGGTCGGCTATTACGGCGTGATGATCGACCAGATGCTGGGTGAGAGCCACGCTATCGCCAACCCGCTGATGCTGCACATCCCGACTGCCGACCACTTTGTCGGCCCGGAAGCACAGGCCGCGATCCATGCCGGGCTCGACGATCACCCCAAGGTGACGCTGCACGACTACGCAGGACTGGACCATGGCTTTGCCGCCGAAATGGGTGATCGCCGCGATGAAGCCGGCGCTCAGCTTGCGGACGCCCGGACGCGCGAGTTCCTCGCGGCCAATCTAGCCTGAGCTGTAGCTGCCGATGGCCTGGAAGATCCGCGCGATCACCGCGCGGTCTTCCTCGGGCACTTCGGGCCGCCAGATCTCGAACAGCAGGACGACGCGACGCTGCGAGCCGTCGTTCTTCGCCTCGTGCTCGATCGAATCGTCAAAAACCAGCGGCACGCCTGGCTCCCAGGTGCGGGTATCGCTGCCGACGCGCAGCCAGCAGTTCGGGGCGGTGCGGATCGGAATGTGGCAGATCAGCCGCGTATTGAGCATGCCGCAGTGCGGCTTGATATGGGTCCCCGGCAGCAGGCTCGACCAATGGGCATTGGGTGAGCGGCCCGGACTGACCGGCATCGGCGCCAGTTCAAGCGCGGCCATGGTGGCGGGGCAACGGCGCGCATTTTCCGCAACGACTGCCCCATCGCGCCAGAAGTAGAAGGCTGACCAATCCTTGCGTTCAAGCAGGTGATTGGCCGGTGCGGGGCGGTCCGGGTTGTGGCGGACATAGGGATCGAAACCCTGGTCGCCCCCAGCAATCACGTCTGCCAATTCCTGCTGCATCGCCGGGACCTGCGCCAGCATGCCATCCAGCCAGGGGAATTTGGCCGGATCATAGAACCGTCGCTGCGGCAGGCCGGGATAGTAGAACATCGTCGGCTGCTGCAGGTAGACCTGGCGCTTGCCGGTCAGCAGATCGACCGCCTCACGCATGGCCGGACTGAGATTCTCACCCAGCTCGCCCAGCAAATGGCCGGTAAAGTCATCGCTGGCACTGGCGAGGTAGGCGCGGGCGTGGGCCTCCAGCTGGGCCAACTCGGGCGGTATGCGGCCATCGAAGGCCATTTGCGCCTGGGCCGTGCGATAGAAGCTGATCGCCGCCCGGGCATCGCCGGCCCGCTCACGCAGCAGGCCCTTGAGCAGCAGCGCGCCGACATCGCGAATCGCCCGGGCAAGCTGGCGATCGATCGCGGCCTCGGCGGCATCGTTGTGCCCCAGCGCCAGTTCGGCATTGGCCAGCGCCGGCCAGGGGAAATCCTCGGGCGGAGCGCCCTGCGCGGCCTCTCGCAGCAAGGCACCGGCGCGGGCATGATCGCGCGCGGCGAGGGCCTGCATGCCCTGGGCAATCATGGTCTGGCGCTCGCTGCTCATGACAGGGGCTTAGGGCAGACTGGAACTTTGGCGCAAGTCGCGCCATTGTCAGGCCAAACCAGTGCGAGAAGGAGCCTGCCCATGTCCACTCACCCCGGTGTCGCCGCCTGGCATGCCTATATGGCCAGCGGCGGCGATCCAGCGCTGCTCTCGGCCCAGCTGGCTGATGATGCCGTGTTCCACTCACCCGTGGTGCACAGCCCGCAAGCGGGCAAGGCCAAGGTCAGAATGTACCTGCTGAGCGCGGCCAAGGTGCTGGGCAATGACAGCTTCACCTATGTCCGCGAGATCGTTGAAGGCAACGACGCCCTGCTCGAATTCACCTGCGAGATCGACGGGGTCCACGTCAACGGGATCGACCTGATCCGCTTTGGAGATGACGGAAAGATCATAGATTTCAAGGTTATGGTCCGCCCGGTCAAGGCGGTCAACAAGCTGTGGGAGATGATGGCGGCGCAGCTCCAGGCGGCGGCCGGCTAGGGTCGGATCGAGCCCGAACCGTCGATCCGGCAACCACCGTTTGCTGACCATTCAGGCTCAAGCGGCGGTTCCCACATTGCATCCATGAAGTCGAACATCTGCCGGTCGACCTGCATGGCATAGGTCTCGCCGCGTTCCTTGTTGCGGCGATTGACGCGGAACCAGCGCTCGTCGGCGGGTACATCGATGAAGTGCACCGCGGCGGTCAGGCCGGCATCGGTGGCAAAGGCCCGAAACCGGTCGCGGTGCTCCTTGGTGGTGAAGCCTAGATCGAGAACTGCTGGCACGCCCCGGGCCGCGAGCTGCTTGGCCGTGTCCATGACCTGCGCCTCACAGCGCCGCACCCGTTCGATCGTCCACTGGAACTCGATCGGCTGCGGGCTGTCGGCCCAGAACAGCGTCATCATCCACTCGTCGATCGAAAAGCGAACGCCGCCCAGCTCTTCAGCCAGGCGGCGCGCATAGGTGGTCTTTCCAGCCCCGGTGGAGCCAACAATCAGGACGATGTCGGCTGCCATCGGGTACCCTTACTGGTTCATCGTCGCGAAGAAGTCTTCGTTGGTCTTGGAATCCTTCATCTTGTCGAGCAGGAATTCCATCGCGTCGATCGTGCCCATCTGCATCAGGATGCGGCGCAGGACCCACATCTTGCTGAGCTTGTCCTTGCCGACGAGCAGCTCTTCCTTGCGGGTGCCGGACTTGCCGACATCCAGCGCCGGGAAGATGCGCTTGTCCGCTACCTTGCGGTCGAGCACGATTTCCGAGTTACCCGTGCCCTTGAATTCTTCGAAGATCACTTCGTCCATGCGGCTGCCGGTATCGATCAGCGCGGTGGCGATGATCGAGAGCGAGCCGCCCTCTTCGATGTTGCGCGCCGCACCGAAGAAGCGCTTGGGGCGCTGCAGGGCATTGGCGTCGACACCGCCGGTCAGGACCTTGCCCGAGCTGGGCACGACGGTGTTGTAGGCGCGGCCGAGGCGCGTGATCGAGTCGAGCAGGATCACCACATCGCGCTTGTGTTCGACCAGGCGCTTGGCCTTCTCGATCACCATTTCGGCGACCTGGACGTGGCGCGTGGCGGGCTCGTCAAAGGTCGAGGAGATCACCTCGCCCTTCACCGAACGCTGCATGTCGGTGACTTCTTCCGGACGTTCGTCGACCAGTAGCACCAGCAGGAACACTTCAGGGTGGTTGTCGGTGATCGCCTTGGCGATGTTCTGCAGCAGCACGGTCTTGCCGGTGCGCGGCGGCGCGACGATCAACGCGCGCTGGCCCTTGCCCTGCGGACTGATGATATCGATCACCCGGGCCGACTTGTCCTTGACGGTTGGATCGACCGTATCAAGGTTCAGCCGCTCATCGGGATAGAGCGGGGTCAGGTTGTCGAAGTTGACCCGATGGCGAACCGCTTCGGGATCGTCGAAATTGACGCTGATCAGCTTGGTGATCGCGAAATAGCGCTCGCCATCCTTGGGCGCGCGGACCTCGCCTTCCACCGTATCGCCGGTGCGCAGGCCCCATTTGCGGACCTGGTTGGGCGAGACATAGATGTCGTCAGGACCGGCGAGGTAATTGGCTTCCGGGCTGCGCAGAAACCCGAACCCGTCGGTCATCACTTCGATCGTGCCCTGGCCAACGATTTCCTCGCCGTCTTCGGCCAGTTCCTTGAGGATCGCGAACATCAGGTCCTGGCGGCGCATCGTCGATGCGGCTTCAACCTCGAGCTCTTCGGCCATCTCGACCAGCTCGGCAGGGGTTTTCTTCTTGAGTTCTTTAAGATGCATTATCGTTTTATTTCCGTGTTTTGCGCATAGGCGCAGGCTGTGATGGCCGGTCGATCGAAGGGCTTGGAGAAAGCGGATCGCGGCGCGTCGTCAGTGGCGCGCGCCCATGCCGGACGACATCCAGATAGGCCTTCGGGCTGAGGCGGTCAACGCCGCAGAGTCAGATTGGCTTCACGATCACCATGATCGCGATCAGCACGGTGGCGATGCCGGGCACCTCGTTGAGGATCCTGAGCCGCTTGCCTTCCAGCCGCCGCTTGCCCTGGGCCAGGTCGGCGGCATAGCCCGCCATCCAGACGTGATAGGCGCTGAGGATCAGCACCAGACCCAGCTTGGCGTGGAACCAGGGCTGGGCGAAGGCTCCGATCGATATGGCCAGCGCCAGCCCCAGCAGCCAGGTCACGCCCATGGCCGGCCACAGGATGATCCGCAGCAGGCGCCGCTCGCGGTCGATCCAGCGGGCTTCCTCGGCCGAGCCAGGCTCAGCCTCCTGATGGTAGACGAAGAAGCGCGGCAGCATGAACAGCCCCGCCATCCAGAAAATCACAAAGGTGATGTGGCCGGCCTTGAGCCAGAGATAGGTCATGCTGAGCACCCAAGAAAGCATGGCTGGACCATACTAGCGCTTCCAGCCGCGCACCAGCGCCAGCAGTTGTTCGACATGCTCGATCGGGGTGGTCTGGCCGATCCCGTGGCCCAGGTTGAACACGTGCGGGCGGTCGGCAAAGGCTTCGAGCACGCGCAGCGCCTGGCGATCGAGCTCATCCCCGCCGGCCAGCAGCAGCAGCGGATCGAGATTGCCCTGGACCGGCATGCCGGCCGGCAATTCGCGCGCGGCCCACACTGGATCGATTGTTTCATCCACACCGACCGCCTCAACCCCGGTCTCGCGCGCATAGGCGGTCAGTTTTTCGCCGGCACCCTTGGGAAAGCCGATGATCGGGACGTGGGGGGCCCTGGCCTTCAATTGACGCACGATCGCGGCGTTGGGGGCAATCACCCAGCGCTCGAACTCGCTTGGCGCCAGGCTGCCCGACCAGCTGTCGAACAGCTGCACGGCCTCCGCCCCGGCCTGGATCTGGCCGATCAGGTATTCCACCGTCACGCCAATGATCGCATCGATGATTGCCTGGAAACCGGCCCGATCGCGATAGGCCAGCGCGCGGGTATCGTGCTGGTCACGGCTGCCCTCGCCCGCCACCATATAGGTCGCAACGGTCCAGGGGCTGCCGGCAAAGCCCAGCATGGTCTTGTCGCCCGGCAGTGCAGCCTTCACCTGCCGCACGGTTTCGTAGATCGGGCTCAGCCGCTCGGGTACCGCAGTCAGGCTGGTCAGCGCCGCATCGAGCAGGCGGGGCGAGAGGTGCGGGCCTTCACCGACCAGGAATTCCAGGTCCTGGCCCATCGCATGGGGCACGATCAGGATATCGGAAAACAGGATCGCGCCGTCAAAGCCGAACCGCCGGATTGGCTGGAGCGTGATCTCGGCCGCAGCCTCGCTGTCATAGACCAGGTTCAGGAACCCGCCCTTGCTGGCCCGCAGTGCGCGATATTCCGGCAGGTATCGGCCGGCCTGGCGCATCAGCCAAACGGGCCGCTCAGCCGTGTTCTCGCCAGACAGGGTACGGAGCAACAAACCGGGCATTTCGTGAGTCCAATCAAATTCAAATTAGATTCTTATAAGGTTTATGTAGGTAGTTGGCCCTGTGGAAAGCGGGGATTGGCGCCCCTTGCCTGAATTGTCCCGGGCTGAACAGGGGCAAGCGAGGGTCCGAATCCGCGCAGGGCCGCGTCAAGCAGAGGTTGTCCCCACTGTCCCCAGGTTGTGGGAATCGTTTTCCCCTTGTCCACAAGGTCTGTGTGGAAGGGCCGGAAGCGGGCAGTGAATCTGTCCCCGAACTTGTCCCATGGCTTGTGCCGTGGTTTATGCAGGGCTCTGTCCACAGGGGTAAGCCTCGAGCCCGATGCCGCGTCTGCACCTTCATCTTCTGTCCGATTCCACCGGCGAAACGCTGGAGATGATCGCCAAGGCGGCATTGGCCCAGTTTGAGGGAGCCGAGGTCAGCCGCCATTTCTGGCCGATGGTTCGCTCGCTCCAGCATCTTGATCGGATCATGGGTGATATCGCCACCAATCCGGGCCTGGTCTTTTTCACCCTCGCCAATGCCGAGATTCGCGTTCGGCTGGAAGAGCGCTGCCGGGCCCTGGGCCTGCCGTTGGTGCCGGTCCTGGACCGTGCCATCGAGGCACTGGAAGGGGCCCTGGGCCAGCATCCCCACGCTCGCCCCGGCCGCCAGCACGCGATGGACGAGGCCTATTTCGCCCGCGTCGATGCGATCCACTATACCATCGCCCATGACGACGGGGTGGCCTGGGAAGACTGGGAGCAGGCCGATATCGTCCTGGCCGGAGTCTCGCGCAGCTCGAAGACCCCAACTTCGATCTACCTTGCCAACCGCGGTTACAAGGTCGCCAATATCCCGATCGTGGTGGAAAGCCCGCCGCCGCCGGCGCTGTTCGGGCTGAAGCATCCGCTGGTGGTCGGGCTGACGACGGCGCCCGAGCGGTTGGTCCAGGTCCGGCGCAACCGGCTGCTGTCGCTCAACCAGGCGCCCGAGACGGCCTATGTAGACCAGGACCGGGTGACCAGCGAGGTGCAATATGCCCGGCGGATGTTTGCCGATAACGGCTGGCCGGTGATCGACGTTACCCGCCGCTCGATCGAGGAAACCGCCGCGGCCGTGATCAACATCTACAACGAACGCCACGCCGGCGAGGAACAGCGATGAGCGCATTGGTGCTCGCTTCGCAAAGCGCCTCGCGCCGGGCGATGCTGACCGAGGCTGGAGTGCCCTTCACCGCGCGCGCGGCCGATGTCGATGAGCGCGGGATCGAGGCCGAAATGTATGGTTCGGCGCCGGACCAGATCGCGCTGGCGCTCGCTCGGGCCAAGGCGCTGGCCGTGGCCCAGGCCGAGCCGGAGCACTGGGTGCTGGGCAGCGATTCGCTCGTGACGGTCGATAGCCGCCGTTTCGACAAGCCGCGCAGCCGGGCCGAAGCGGCCGAGCATCTGGCCTACTTCTCCGGCAAGGTGATGGAATTGCACAGCGCCGCCGCCCTGGCGCGCGGTGGACGGACCGAATGGGACCACACTGACGTCGCCCGGCTCAAGGTGCGGGATCTGTCTGACGCGTTCATTGCCGGTTACCTCGACGCCGAATGGCCGGCTGTCAGCGGCTGTGTCGGCGTGTTCCGGATCGAGGCGCTGGGGGTGCAACTGTTCGAGAGCATCGAAGGCAGCCACTTCACCGTGCTGGGCATGCCCTTGTTGCCGGTCCTGGCGGCGCTGCGCGCGCGCGGGGTGCTGCGGGCATGAGCAAACCCTATGCTGAAGTGATCGGCGATCCGATCATCCAGTCGAAAAGCCCCGTGATCCAAGGCTTCTGGCTGAGCCAGCTGGGCATTGATGCAGACTATCGCCGTTGCCACGTTACCGCCGATGGACTGGCCGCTTACCTCGCCGAACGGCGAGGCGATGCATTGTGGCGCGGCTGCAATGTCACCATGCCGCACAAGCAGGCGATCATGCCGCTGCTGAACCGGATCGATGATGAGGCGGCGCGGATCGGTGCCGTCAATACCGTGGTGCGCGAGGCTGATGGCAGCCTGACCGGTTACAACACCGATGCGCCGGGCTTTCTCGAGCCGGTCGCGCCGTTGCTGGGCGACGAGGACTATCGCTTTGCCTATGTGATCGGCACCGGCGGCGCGGCGCGAGCGATCATCGATGCGCTGTTTCATGCCGAATTTATGATCTGGTCGATCAGCCGCAATCCGGCCAAGGCCAGGGCCGAATTCGGTCAATATCTCGGCGACGATCCGGAGTTCCTGATCGACCTGGCCGAACTGCCGTCCGGCCCGCTGCGCCCGGCCGACCTGGAAGTGTTCAGCCTGATCGTCAATGCCACCCCGCTCGGCATGACCGGGCATGACCCGCTGGATCTGCCATGGGGCGGGTTCCTGGCCAATGCCACGGTCTATGACATCGTGACCGCGCCGGTCGATACGGCCCTCCTGCAGCAGGCCCGGGCCCAGGGGCTGGCGACGATCGATGGCCTGGCCATGCTGATCGGGCAGGCGGCGGTGGCCTTCGAGAAGTTCTTCGGTGCCCCCGCCCCGCGCGGCGCCGATGCCGAACTGCGGAGCCTGCTGACCCAATGAGCAAACCCTTCATCCTCGGCCTGACCGGCTCGATCGGCATGGGCAAGTCAGCCGTGGCGGCGATGCTGCGCGGCCTCGGTGTGCCGGTCTTCGATGCCGATGCCGCGGTGCACGAGCTGCAGGGCCCCGGCGGGGCCTGTGTCTGCCCGATCGAGCGCGCCTTTCCGGGGACGACCGGCGCGCAAGGCGTCGATCGGCAAAAGTTGGGCGCGGCGGTGTTCGGCAATCCCGAGGCGCTCAAGCTGCTTGAATCGATCGTTCACCCCGAAGTCGCCGAAATGCGCCGCACTTTCCTGGCGGACAATGCCGAGGCGGCGCTGATTGTCTTCGACATCCCGTTGCTGTTCGAGAAGACCGGCAATCACGGGCTCGATGCCGTGGCGGTGGTCTCCGCACCTTACGAGCAGCAGCGCGAACGTGTGCTCGCCCGGCCGGGCATGACCGAGGAAAAGTTTGCGCAGATCCTGAAGCTTCAGGTTCCCGATGCCGAGAAGCGTGCGCGGGCCGATTACGTGATCGATACCGGCACTTCGCTGGCCGAAACCCGCCATGCGGTGCAGCGCCTGGTTCATTCGATCATTTCGGAGCAGATTTAGTCGAGTCGCCCCCTTGCCAGTACCGAAACTCGGGCCGATATCGGTTGTGTAATGCGTGAGATCATATTCGACACCGAGACCACGGGGCTTGATCCCAGGAGCGGTGACCGGCTGGTGGAAATCGGCTGCGTCGAGATGGTCAATCGGGTCACCACCGGCACCACCTTCCACTGCTACCTCAATCCCGATCGCGACATGCCGGCTGCGGCCGAGGCGGTCCACGGCCTGTCCGCCACCTTCCTGTCCGACAAGCCGCGCTTCCATGAAAAGGCGGCCGAGTTCCTCGAATTCATCGGCGACTCGATGCTGGTCGCGCACAATGCTGGGTTCGATTTCGGCTTCATCAACATGGAGCTGGAAAAGTGCGGGCTCGATCCGCTTGGCCGCGAACGGATGATCGATACCGTCGCCCTCGCCCGGATCCGCCACCCGGGTGCCAAGAATTCGCTCGATGCGCTCTGCACCCGCTATGGCATCGACCGCAGCCACCGCACGCTGCACGGCGCGCTGCTTGACGCCGAGCTGCTGGCCCAGGTCTATGTCGAGCTGACCGGCGGCCGCCAGATCGGGCTGCAGCTGGCCGTCGACAACACCGGCGCCGATCTCGCCGAACCGATTGCCCGCCTGCAGCGCGAGCGGCCGTTCCGCGCCGCGCGGCCCCATGCACCCAGCGAGGCAGAGCTGGCCGCGCACACCCAGTTTCTCGACACGCTCAAGGAGCCGCTCTGGCGAACGTGAGCAGGTCGGACAAATACGAAGGAGAACTCTTATGGATATCCGCGTTTCCGGCCACCAGATCGACACCGGCGAGGCGCTTCAGGCCCATGCCCAGGAACGGCTGTCCGGGATTGTCGGCAAGTACTTCTCCCGCGCGCTGTCCTCGACGATCACCTTCAATCGCGCCCCGGCTGGAGCCTTCCGCGCCGATATCGTCACCCATGTGATGCAGGGTCTGGTGCTGAAGGGTGCCGGCATCGCGCACGATGCCCATGTCGCCTTCGATCAGGCCGCAGAAAAGATCGACAAGCAGCTACGCCGCTACAAGCGCCGGCTGAAGGACCGGCACGAGGAAGCCGCCCACGCGATGAAGGCGGAAGAGGCGGCCTATACCGTCTTTGTCGAGCCCGACGCCGAGATCGAGGAAGTGACCGTCGATGCTCCGGTGGTGATCGCCGAAACGCGCGTCGACGTGCCCGAGGCGACCGTTTCGGACGCGGTGATGATGCTCGATCTGCGCAACACCAACGCGCTGCTGTTCAAGAATGCCGGAACGGGCAAGCACAACATGGTTTACCGCCGCGGTGACGGCTCGATTGGGTGGGTTGAACCTTCCTGAACAAGGGGCTATGGGCCGCCGCAACCTTTGGTGAGGGTGAGGGGTTGATGGTGCGGACGCGATTTCCGCCGCCCTTGCCCCTTGGCCGTGCCAAGCAACCTGTGTTTCGGACATATCCCATTGCCATGACCGGACTTTTCACGCTCTCGCCTGATGCTGTCGGCACGATTGCTGCAGACAGCAAGCAGGCCATTCTGGATCAGCTCGCGCGGCGATTCGCCGGGGTCTATGGCCTCGATCCGGTGCTCGTGCTCGAACGGATTGAGGAACGTGAGCGGCTGGGTAGCACCGGCTTTGGCCGCGGCGTGGCGATTCCCCATGCCCGCCTGCTTGGGCTACCACGTCCGGTGGCGGTGTTCCTGCGGCTCGAAGCCCCGGTCGCGTTCGATGCCGCCGATGGCATGCCCGTCAGCATGGTGTTCGGCCTGCTCTCGCCCGAATCCGCCGGAGCGGCGCACCTTCACGCGCTCGCCGCGATCAGCCGGATGATGCGCGACGAAGCCATGCACACGGCCCTGGCCGAAGCGCCGGGGGCCGAAGCGCTTTACGCGCTGCTTGCAAATGTCATCGACCGCGACGCTGCCTGATTCTGGGCCTGGCGGCATGGCCAGCGGCGCTGCACTGCATTGGCGCGCGCTCGAAAGTCTTTATGCCTCGGCTCCGGTCAACCGTCTGTTCGCCTCGCAACTGACCATCACTGGCGAGGGTGCGGCGCGGATTGCCTTCGACATTGATGAAAGCTGTTTCCACGCCGCCGGCGCGGCGCATGGTACGATCTATTTCAAGATGCTCGACGATGCGGCCTTCTATGCCGCCAATACCCTGATCACTGACCGCTTCCTGCTCACCACTGCTTTCAACCTGCACTTCACCAAGCCGGTCCGCGCCGGCCGGGTGATCGCCGAAGGCCGCTGGGTTTCAGGCCGCAAGCGCGTGTTGGTGGCGGAAAGCCGGCTGGTCGATGCCGAGGGCGAAGAGATCGGCCGCGGCACGGGCACTTTCATGCGCAGCCGGATCGCGCTGTCGGGCTTGCCCGGCTATGCCGCCGCAATGCAGGCGGCAGCAGGCTGAGCGCCGAGCCGCGCCTGCCCGCGCACCTTGAGGTAGGGGCGCTGATCCGCCGCGCCGGAGCCGAAGGCGGCTTTGCCAGCGTGCTGCAAAAAGGTGAACGCGATGCCGGGACAATCCTTGTCGTCCTGACCGAACGCGGCACCAATGCGCGGGTATATGAACGGCTGCCGCAACCCGATGGCCACCGCGCCTGGACCCTCGCACGCCGGGAAAACCCGGAAATCCGCGGTGAACTTGATGAATGGCTGACGCGCCGGGGGAGCCAGGACCCCGACCTGTGGATTGTCGAACTGGATATCGCGAATGGTGAACGGTTCATCGGAATAACCTGAACGCCAGATTGACTTTGCTGCACTGCGGAAAGAAGGGGCCGGACCTTTGTTTGTGCGCAGGCGGCGCGAGGGGCGTTAAGGCCATTCACGCTAGCACGCAGACGGGGGACAACCGGCAGGTTTTCCGGCCGGGGGCAGTCCGATCCAGGTCTTTCCGCTCCCGTCCCATCCTGCGCCAGGTGCGTCCACCGCCCAATAAGACGGACGAATGCGCCGCATTTTGAACAGTACCAAGCTTAACCGCGCCAGCGCTCTTGCTGTCGTGGCCACTGCTACGATGATTCTCGTCAGCGCCGATGGTTCGGGCGCGGCCGCGGAGCCCCTCAAGCCCGCCGCAATTACGGAACCAGCAACCCCCACCATTTACCAGCCGGTAATCCAGCCGCTCCAGCCCGAAGCTGAGCAGGCGGATGGCGCAGCGACTGTCGAAGAAGCACCGCGCGTCGCCACTTTGGCGGAAATGGTCGCACTGCAGCCGCAGCCGACTGAGCTCTCGCGTGAGCTCAACTGCCTGGCCGCTGCGATCTATCACGAAGCCAAGGGTGAATCGCTCGCCGGCCAGCTTGCCGTTGGCCGCGTGATCGTGGCGCGCTCCAAATCGGGCCGCTTCCCGGATTCGTACTGCGGCGTGGTGTTCCAGCCCTCGCAGTTCTCGTTCGTCCGCGGCAACAGCCTGCCGACCGGTGCCCGCAATGCCCGCCAGTGGAAGAATGCCGTTGCGATCGCCCAGATCGCCCACGAAGGCACCTGGCGCAGCCCGGTTGAAGGCGCGCTGTTCTTCCACGCCGCCTATGTCAGCCCCGGCTGGCGGCTGACTCGCATGGCGCGGGTCGACAACCACGTGTTCTATCGTTGATTGGGTTGGGGGGCTGCGGCCCCCCTTCTTCTGTCAGTCCGCCGGGTGGAGTTCGATCCACACCGGGGCGTGGTCGCTGGCTTTCTCGCGGCCGCGATATTCCTTGTCGACGCCGCAAGCCTTGAGCTGGTCCGCCAGTTCGGGTGAAAGCAGCGCATGGTCGATGCGGAAGCCGTGGTCACGCTGCCAGGCACCGGCCTGATAGTCCCAGAAGGTCCAGACCCCGCCGGCGGGATTGTGTGTCGCAATCGCGTCGGTCCAGCCATCGGCCAGCAACCGCATATAGGCATCCCGCGATTCAGGCTGCATCAGCGCGTCGTCAGCCATGGCCTTCAGAGCCCAGACATCGCGGTCGGTCGGGATCACGTTGTAATCGCCCAGCACCACAGCCGGCACTTCCTCGGCCATGATCGTCCGCATCCGCGCGCGCAGGCGCTCCATCCAGGCTAGCTTGTAGTCGAACTTCGGGCCGGGCTGCGGATTGCCGTTGGGCAGGTAGATGTTGGCGATCCGCGTGTCGAACACCTCGACCTCAAGATAGCGGGCGTGTTCGTCCGTCGGATCGCCGGGCAGGCCCTGCTGGACCACCTGCGGCCTGGTGCCGTCGGCCAGCACGGCGACGCCGTTAAAGCCCTTCTGGCCGTGCCACACCGCATGGTAGCCGATCTTTTCGAACTCGGCGGCAGGAAAGCCCTCATCCTGGATCTTGATCTCTTGCAGGCAAGCGACGGCGGGCCGCGTTTCTTCCAGCCATTCGAGGAGGCGCGGCAAACGGGCCTTGATCCCATTGATGTTAAAGCTGGCGATGCGCATCAGGAATTCAGACGGCGAAGCTGGAACCGCAGCCGCAGCCGGCAGCGGCCAGTGGATTCTCTACCTTGAAGGCCGAGCCGCCGAGCGAATCGACGAAATCGACAATGCTACCTGCCACAAGGTCGAGGCTGACCGGATCGACCACCAGCTTCACGCCGTCGGTCTCGACCACCAGGTCATCTTCCTCGATGCTCTCGGCCAGACCAAAGCGGTACTGGAAGCCGGAACAGCCGCCACCCTCAACCGCCAGCCGTAGCGCGGCGGGCTTGCCTTGCTTCTCGGCAATCAGCGCAATCCGCGCGGCTGCCGAGGGGCTGAGAGTCATTGTGGGAGCGTCCATGCTCCTGATGTAAGCCGCGCCGGGCCTACCCGCAAGGCTGCGTGCGGTTCAGGCGCTCTGGATATAGCTGCGCATCGCCTGGGCTTCGGATTCGATCCGTTCGATCCGGTACTTCACCAGGTCGCCGATCGAGATGAAGCCTACCATCGCCCCCCCTTGCACCACTGGTAGGTGGCGAATGCGGCGGCGGGTCATCAGCCCCAGGGCATCGAGCACGTCGGTCTGCGGATCGACCGAGATCACCGGGGCGGTCATCACCGCGCCCACCGGACCATCCAGCATGGCTGGTCCGTTCTGGGCAAGGCCATAGACCACGTCGCGTTCGGAAAAGATCCCCGCAATCGCCCCGCCCTGCATCACCGGCAGGGCGCCGATCCGCTTTTCGGCCAACAGGGCCACTGCTTCGCGCACGCTGGCGCTGGCGTCGATGGAGATGATGGGGCCGCTGCGCCCCTCGGTCAGGCGGGCAATAGTCATGGCATACTCCCCTCTAGACCTGTGAGGATGCCATGAAGCAGGCCGGTTGGCGAGTCCGGGACTAACGTCCACTTGCGCCGGCGCAGGCAGAGGCGCAAAGGCGGCGGCGATGACCCGCTCCCCGCTCGACAATCCAGAGATCGCCGCAATCGCCTGGTCGCGCTACAAGCGGTTGCTGAAGCGCTGGAGCCTGGTGACGCTGGCGGTCTGCCTGGTGACCATCGCTTACCTGGCCTGGGAATTCGGGCTGCCCTCGATCCACCTCTACATCGCCACCGTGCTGGGGATTGCAGGGGTGATCATGCTGACCGTGGCGCTGATGGCGTTGCTGTTCCTGTCGAGCGGCACCGGGCACGACGAATCGATCGACGACCGGACGTAACGCGGTTCAGGCGGGCGGGTTCAGTTGGTACTCGGCCACCAGAACCCCGCCGATCAGGTGTTCCTGGATAATCCGCTCGAGCACCGGCGGTGTGCAGGAATGATACCAGGTCGGTCCCGGCCAGACCACGGCCACGGGCCCGGCCGCACAGACCCGCAGACACCCCACCTTGTTGCGCAGCACCCCGGTGTGGCCGCCCAGGCCCAGTTCGCCGAGCCGCTTCTTCAGGAATAGCCAGGCCTCGTGGCCCTTGGCCCGATCGCAGCACTTGGGCTCTTCCGGATCGGCGCAGAGGAAGATCTGCCAGCGGGTGTCGAACCCGCCGAGCCGCGCCAGGGTGCGTTCAGCCGTTTCGAGTTCGTTGGAATCAGGCAGGGCCTTAGCCCTTCTTGCCGACGATCCGGGCGATTTCGGCGGCGACCATCCGCTCAACCAGCGGCGGCAGGTTCTTGTCGAGCCATTCGGCCAGCGCCGGACGCAGCAGTTCGCGCGTCAGCCCTTCAAGCGAGGTTTCGCCCGAGCGGACGATCTGCGGCACGGCGCCGGGTTCAGCCAGCATGGCCAGCGCGGCGATCGATTCGCGCATCGAGCTGGCAGTGCTTTCAGGCAGGAGCGGGGCTTCGTCGGCGTCCTCGTCCACCAGTTCGGCGGCAGCATCGAGTTCGAACACGTCGTCTTCAGCCTCGGCCTCAGCAGCCTTGATTCCGCGTTCGGTGCGCTCTTTGCGCTCAACCGCGGCATCGGCGCGATTGTCGCGCGCGATCACGCGCTTGATCGAATCCAGGATTTCCTCGACCGACGGTTCACCGGACTGGCGCATGGCCCTTACCCCCATTCGTCCCGGTGCGGGACAGAATCACTTCGAGGTTACTGTCCCGTCCTGGGCCTTGGTGTCAACGGTCCGCGTGGACTGGGGCTTGGGAGCGGGATCGCTGGCCCAGTCCCAGATGTTGCCGGAGACACGGTCATAATTGGCGACCGGATCGTAGAGCGCGCCACCCTCAAGCGCCAGATCGCGCGCCTCGGCCTCACCCATGGCCGCCAGCAGGTTGAACCCGGCAACGTAGGAATTGCGCTGTGCGGTAACGAGCTGGACCTGGGCGTTGAGCAGTTCCTGCTCGGCATTCAGGATATCGAGGATCGTGCGGTTGCCGACCGTGTTCTCGGCCTTCACGCCTTCAAGGCTGAGCTTGGCGGCATCGACTGCCGACTGCGAGGATTCGATGATCTCGCGGCTGGCCTGCCAGCTGGCATAGGCGGCGCGGACGCCAGAGATGACCTGGCGTTCGATCGCGATTTCCTGTTCCAGCGTTGCGCCTTCGCGGGCCTGGGCCTGACGGCGCTGGGCGGCGGGAAGGCCGCCCTGGAACAATGGAATTGACGCTCGCACGCCAGCCTGACCTGTCGTCGTCGACTGGTTGACCAGTGGTGAACCACCACCCAGCGTGCCGTGGTAATCGGTATAGTCTGCCCCGGCGAAGACGCTGACGCGCGGCAGGCGTCCGGCGCCCGAGGCGGCGGTGTCAAAGCCTGCAGCCTTGCTGCGCTGACGCGCGGCGATCAGGTCCGGGTTCGAATCGAGCGCAACCTGCACAGCGGTTTCGACATCGGCTGGCAGCCCCGCTAGCGGCGGCGGTGACTGGAGGTTGACCGGTTCCTTGCCGACCACTGCGATGTAGCGCTCGCGTGCTGCCACCAACTGGGCCTCGGCCGAGCGGGCCTGGCCGCGGGCGAGGCTGAGACGAGCTTGCGACTGCGCAACGTCGGTGCGGGTGAGGTCGCCGATTTCGAACCGGTCACGGGTGGCTTGAAGGTTAACCTCCAACACGCCGACCTGGCCCTTGTTGAGCCCAACTACCGCCTGGCCCAGGATCACGTCCATGTAAGCGGCCACGGTCTGAGCGAAGACTTCGGTTTCAGTTGCGCGGAGATCGGCGCGGCCGGCTTCGACGCGGGTCTTGGCGGCGCTGATCGAATTCTTGATTGCTCCGCCAGCATAGAGCGGCATGCCTGCGGTCAGGTCTGCGCTGGTCGCGCGTTCCGGCCCGCCGAGCGGACCGCCGGGCGTGGAGGCCGAGCGCTTGACGAATTCGGTGTGTGCGGCAGCGCCGCTGAGTGTCGGCAGGGCGGCCGAGCGGGCGATCGGCACCCCGGCATCGACTGCGCGCTGCTGGGCACGCGCCGCCTGCAGGTTCGGGTTGGTATTGTAAGCCATGACCAGCGCCTCGCGCAGATCGTCGGCGAGGGCCGGGGCTGCTGCCAGCCCGATTCCCGCCAGCAGGATTGCCCGCCCAAGCCGCTTGGCCATGCTCAGAAGCTCCACCGTTTCGGTGCGGCAAATTCGGCCAGCACCGGGATTCCCATCTCGGCCAGCGGCAGCAATGCCACAGCCCCGGCGGCCTTGCGGCCGGTTGCAAGACGCGTCACCCCGCGTTCGACAAGGCCCGTTACCAGTCGACCAGCGTCTTCAAGCCGGGCGGCGAGGGCATCGGGCAATTGTTCGATCGCCCCGTCGATCAGCACCAGGCTGTAGCTGCCTTTCGCCTTGCCGGCGGCGGCATCGGCTGCGCTGACCGAGGTGATCTTGGCCACCAGTCCTTCCAGCAGCGCGGCCAGATAGCCGCTGCCGCAGGAGACCAGCAGGACGCTATCCTCGGCCCGGAGCCCGGCTTCGACGAGCATGCGTCCGTGAAACAGCGGGGCAGCCAGGGCGTGGCCATCGCCCAGCGGAATGGCGCGGTCGATATAGGCATGGGCGCGGGCAGCTGCGGGCACGTGATCTTCGCGCGGTACGCGGGCGAAGGCTTCGAGTACGGCAGGATCGTTGACGCCGCTGGTGCGCAGCTGGCTGTCAATCATCGCGCGGCGGGCGGCGGCAAGATCGGTGCCCGGACGCTCGGCAGTGATAGTCATGATTCAACCCTTCCTCGCGGACTGTATTGCACAAATAACACAGTGCCGCAATCGCCTTGCTTCTAGGCGAAGCGCCGCCGCGCGCCAAGCGCTTTGACGGGAGGCCTGTTCCATGGCTAAGGCGCCCGCAAACAACCCGTTCGAGGAACCCTGCCCCATGACCGAAATGGTGACGATCCGCGAGGAAGACCTGATCGAGAGCGTTGCCGACGCGCTCCAGTTCATCAGCTATTTCCACCCGATGGACTACATTCGCGCCCTGGGAGAAGCCTATCAGGCCGAACAGGGCCCGGCGGCGAAGGACGCGATTGCCCAGATCCTGACCAACAGCCGGATGTGTGCCGAAGGCCATCGCCCGATCTGTCAGGACACCGGGATCGTCAATGTCTTCGTCGAATGGGGCCAGAACTGCCGCCTCGCCAGCGACCGTTCGCTGCAGGAAGTGGTCGATGAAGGCGTGCGCCGCGCCTACAATCACCCCGAAAACAAGCTGCGAGCCTCGGTGCTGGCCGATCCCGCCTTCACCCGCCGCAACACCCGCGACAACACGCCCTCGGTCCTGCACGTGACGATGGTGCCGGGCAGCAAAGTCTCGATCGATGTCGCGGCCAAGGGCGGCGGCAGCGAGAACAAGTCCAAGTTCAAGATGATGAACCCCAGCGACAACATCGTCGATTGGGTGGTCGAGATGCTGCCTCAGATGGGCGCGGGCTGGTGCCCGCCCGGCATGCTCGGCATCGGGATTGGCGGCACGGCCGAACATTGCATGCTGCTGGCCAAGCAGGCGCTCATGGAGCCGATCGACATGGCCCAGCTCAAGCAGCGAGGGGCCCAGAACGATATCGAGGCGATGCGGATCGAGATCTTCGACAAGGTCAATGCGCTGGGCATCGGTGCCCAGGGGCTGGGCGGGCTTTCGACCATCCTCGATGTCAAGATCCTCGATGCGCCGTGCCACGCGGCGGGTAAGCCGGTGGCGATGATCCCGAACTGCGCCGCCACGCGCCACGCACACTTCACGCTGGATGGCTCGGGTCCGACCTTCCTAGAGAAGCCCAACCTGAATGAATGGCCCGAAGTGCACTGGACGCCCGACAAGGCAGCCAAGCGCGTCAACCTTGATACGCTGACCGCCGAGGAAGTGCGCGGCTGGAAGCAGGGCGACCGGCTCCTGCTCAACGGCAAGATGCTGACCGGCCGCGATGCCGCGCACAAGCGGATCCAGGATATGCTGGCCAAGGGCGAGGCCCTGCCGGTCGAGTTCAAGGGGCGTTCGATCTACTATGTCGGCCCGGTCGATCCGGTGATGGGCGAAGTGGTCGGCCCGGCCGGCCCGACCACCGCGACCCGGATGGACAAGTTCACCGACATGATGTGCGAGCTGGGCCTGCTGACCATGATCGGCAAGGCCGAGCGCGGCCAGGGCGCGACCGAAGTCATCGCCAAGCACAAGGTAGCCTACCTGATGGCTGTCGGCGGTGCGGCCTATCTGGTCGCCCGCGCGATCCGTGAGGCCAAGGTGGTTGCCTTCGAAGATCTCGGCATGGAAGCGATCTATGAGTTCACGGTCGAGGACATGCCGGTGACCGTTGCGGTCGACAGCGAGGGCAACAACGTTCACCAGCTCGCGCCGCTGGCCTGGAAGGAAAAGATCGCGCGCGAAGGCCTGCTGCCGGTCAAATAGACGGCCAAGCGTGTTCGACCAATGACGCCTGCGGTTCGACCAAGCCGCTGGCCTGATCCTGCCGCTTCGGGCTAGTCAGGTTGCCCATGAACCTGACTGCGCCATCCACGCCGCGCGTGCCGTTCAAGCTGGTGCTGGCCTCGATCGCCGGGGTCTGGCTGGCCTATTTCGCGCTGACCACGCTGCGCGGCTGGCTGGTCGGGCTGGAGCTGTTCGATGCCCTGCTGCTGCGCCGCAGCCTGGTCACGCTCGGCTCGATGGCGGTGACCCTGGCGCTCTGGCCAATGCTCCGCCTGCTCGATCCGCGGCCGTTCTGGATCAAGGTCATGGCCGTGTTGCTGGTGGCCCTGCCGGCCTCGGTCCTGCTCGCCGCCATCAACCAGTGGGCCTTCGCCGATATCGAGAACCGGGTGGTCGCCACGATCGGTGAACGCGAAGGCCTGCGGATTCGCAGCGACGAGAGCGGGAACCTGCTGGTCGATCCGCTGGACCGTGAGGCTGAAGCCGCCGCCAGCGCCGCGCCGCTGCCGACTGCCGCGCCGGTCGCGACGGGCGAAGCCAAGCCGGCGATCACCATCAATGCCGAAACCCGCGCCGATAACCGCCTGCGCCAGCTCGTCGATGTGGCGCTGGGGCGCTATTATCTGCTGCTGGCCTGGGCGGCGCTTTATTTCTCGCTGGTCAACGCCGAACAGGCCCGCGCGGCGGAGCGGCGCGAGGGTGAGTACCGCCGCGCGGCCAAGGCGTCGGAGCTGCGGTCCTTGCGCTATCAGGTCAATCCGCATTTCCTGTTCAACACGCTCAATTCGCTTTCGGCCCTGGTCATGACCGGCAAGACCCAGGCGGCCGAGCAGATGATCCAGACGCTCTCCACCTTCTACCGTCGCAGCCTGGCCGGCGATCCGACCGGCGATGTCGCGCTCGACCAGGAAATCGCCTTGCAGCGGCTCTACCTTGAGATCGAGGCAGTGCGTTTTCCGGAACGGCTGCGCACCCGCTTCGACATTCCGGCGGCGCTGGCCGATGCGCGGATGCCGGGGATGATCCTGCAGCCGCTGATCGAGAACTCGGTCAAATATGCCGTTTCGGCCACGACCCGGCCGGTCACGCTGACCGTGGCCGCGCGCGAGGAATATGGCTGCCTGGTGATCGAAGTGGTCGACGATGGACCGGTCGCCAAGGATGCCAAGCCCGGATTCGGGATCGGCCTCGCCAATGTCCGCGACCGACTTGCTGCCCGCTATGGCGACGCTGCGCAGATCAGCTCTGGCCCGGTGGCCGGTGGCGGCTGGCGCTCGCTGATCCGACTGCCCCTGGAGCATCATGACTGACACGGCTGCCCCCACTTCGCTGCGCACCCTGATCGTTGACGACGAGCCACTGGCGATTGAGCGGATGCAGCTGATCTGCCGCGACCTGGCCGGTCTCGACGTGGCTGGCACTGCCCAGGACGGCGCCGCCGCCCTGCGGATGATCGACGCGCTATCGCCCGATCTGGTCCTGCTCGACATGACCATGCCCGAGCTCGATGGTCTGGCTGTTGCCCGTGCGCTGACCGGTCGCAAGCCGCGGCCGGCGGTGATCTTCGTCACCGCTCATGAGAATTTCGCGGTCGAGGCCTTCGATCTTGATGCGGTCGACTATGTGCTGAAGCCGGTTACGCCCGACCGGCTGGAGCGGGCCGTGGCGCGGGCACTGGCACGCCGCGGCGAACGGGCCGAGCAGGGCGGCGACTGGTTGACCGAGTTCTGGGTGCCCTACCGCTCCGAGCTGCTGCGGATTGCCGCTGCCGATGTCGACCGGATCGATGCCGAGCGTGACTATGTCCGGCTGCATGTTGGCGATCGCAGCTATCTGCTGCTGCAGACGGTGACCGGGCTGGAGGCGCGGCTCGATCCGCAGCGCTTCATTCGCCTGCACCGCTCCACGATCCTGCGGCGTGACCGGATCACGGGCCTGCGTCACGATGGCCTGGGGGTCTGGTCCGCAGAGCTGGCCTATGGTTCGGCGGTGCGGATTGGCCGGACCTATCTGGCCAAGGCCAAGGCCATGGCCGGGCGCTGATCTTTCGTTACTGAGAGAAAATGGGCCGGGCAGGCGGGGGTCGCATAACCCGCGCTGCCCGGCCCGACCCCCGGGGCTATTGGGGGTATCTGGGGGGCTCAGCCGTTGCGGCTGAGGCCTGGGAACTGGGCGTAGACCTGACGGCGGACTTCAGCCTTGCAGGCCTGCTGTTCCTGGGCCAGCCGGACGCGCGAACCGGTGGTCAGGTCGCCGCTGCACAGTTGGCGCTCGGCATTGCCAATCCGGCGCTCTAGCGTGGTCCGGCCCGCCGCGCTGTCTAGATTGAGATCGGCGGTCTGGATCTGGATGCCCTCGGCGCTCTGGGCCATCGCTGGGGCAGTGGCGGCCAGCAGCGCGCCAGCCATCAGGGGGGCGATCAGGGGGCGGATAAACATGGCGGTTCTCCTCGGGTTTCGCACCGAAGGGGGACGGTGCAAAACCTGGATATGCTGTATTGGTGTAGCACTACAGCAACTCTCGACAAGCTACGGTCCCGCGCCGACCAAGCGCGGGAACTGCCGACCAATTGCTGAACCCGACCGGCGAACGGCATGGCGGTTTGGTCTGTAAGCGGCACGAATCGCGTGGTAGGGCCCTGGCCAATGCTCATCGCGCTTACCTTCCTGCTGGGTGTCGGCAACTTTGCGGTCCACCGCGCGGTGCTGAACAGCGAGCACCCGCTACTGGGGCAGGTGCCGTGGTTCTTTCACCTGCTGGGCGGGCGGTTCAGCCTGCTGGTGGAATTCATCATGCTGCTGGGTGCGATGCTGATGGTGGCCGATGGTTCGGTCGGCTGGGCCTGGTTCTATGCCGGTTACAGCGCGGTCAATGCCGGATCGGCCTGGCTGATCCTGACGGGGCGGGTCTAGGCCAGCCATGCCGGGTAAGACGGTCCTCTACCACGTCAGCGATCTGCATTTCGGCTACGAAGATCGGCAGGCACTGGACTGGTTTGCCAGCGAGGTGGAGCGCGAGCGGCCCGCCGGGGTGGTCTGCACCGGCGATCTCACCATGCGCGGTACGGCCAAGGAATTCGGCCTGGCTGGCGAATGGCTGGCGCGTCTGCCGGTCCCGGTCTCGATCGAGCCGGGCAATCACGATGTGCCCTATTACCACCTGATGCTGCGGCGGCTGGCGCGGCCCTATGCCCATTTCCACGCGCTGAAGCACAAGCTGGGCAGCGAGATCGTATTGCCCGAGGTGGCGGTGGTCTCGCTCAAGACGATCGCGCGCGCGCAGTTGCGGCTCAACTGGTCGAAGGGCCGGGTCAGCCGGACCGACCTCGACGCCGCACTGCATGGCCTGGCGCATCATGGCGCAGTGCCGCTCAAGCTGGTCGCCTGCCACCATCCGCTGGTTGAGGCCCGGACCCATGCCACGGCGTCAACGCGCGGCGGCAAGCGGGCCTTGGCAGCTCTGGCCCGGGCCGGCGCGCGGGCAGTGCTTTCGGGCCATGTGCATGACCCCTTCGACAAGGAGGTCGAGGTTGAGGGTCAGACCATCCGGATCGTCGGCGCCGGCACATTATCGCAGCGGCTGCGCAGCTCGCGCCCGTCGTTCAACCGGCTCGAGCTGGACGGATCCGGGGACTTTGCGGTCGAAGTGCGGACGCTCTAGACGCCGCGCCGCTGGCGGACTTTCGCTTCGACCGCGTGGACCAGAGCCGCAAGATCCGCGCGGCTGACATCGAGCACTTCGTCCCATTCGGCCAGGACCGCATCGAGATCGCTATCCTCGATATGGCCGAGCCAGTCGGTTTGCACCGCTGGCGGAGCGGGCCGATGCGGATAGGAATGGCCGGTCAGGCGGTTCCAGGCGAGCCCGGCGCCCAGCAGAACCAGCACGTTCAGCGCCAGTGGCAGGATCAGGAAGGAAAAACCCGCTGCGGCGACCGCCGGGCTCGACAAGGCGGTCAGCAGCACGGTCCCGCCCGCTGGCGGATGCAGACAGCGCAGCAGGCTCATGGCGGCAATGGCGAGTGCGACGGATAGCCCGGCGGACTGCCAGGTCGCGCCGAGCAGAGCATGGACCGCGACCCCGATCGCGCCGGCCACGAGGTGACTGCCGAAGACCGGCCAGGGCTGAGCGAGCGGACTGGCCGGCAGGACAAAGACCAGCACGGCCGATGCGCCCATCGAGGCGACCAGCCAGGGCAGGGCCGGGTCGCTGCCCATTGCCAGGCGTCCGATCAGCGCAGTCAGGGCAATTGCCAGCCCGGCACCCACTGCGCCGCGCCACCAGCCGATCCGGCCGGCAAACATCATGCGCGTGGGCGTTGCGGCTAGCGGAGCATGCTGTTCCATTGGCCATCCCTTGGTTGGTTGGCAGAAACGAAAAAGGGGCCGACCTTGCGGCCGACCCCATATTTCGTTGCCGTGCGATCCAGGATCAGCGCTTGCTGAACTGGAAGCTCTTGCGAGCCTTGGCCCGGCCGTACTTCTTGCGCTCGACCGCGCGGCTGTCGCGGGTGAGGAAGCCAGCGGCCTTGACCACGCCGCGCAGGACGGGTTCGAACTTGGTCAGCGCCTGGGCGATGCCGTGCTTCACAGCACCGGCCTGGCCCGAGAGACCGCCGCCCTTGACGGTTGCGATCACGTCGTACTGGCCAGCGCGTTCGGCAACCTGGAACGGCTGATCGATCACGAGGCGCAGGGTCGGACGGGCAAAGTAGACCGACTGGTCGCGACCGTTGATGATCACCTTGCCCGAACCGGGCTTGATCCAGACGCGGGCCACGGCGTCCTTGCGGCGACCGGTGGCATAGGCACGGCCCTGGGCGTCGACTTCCTTTTCACGAAGCGGCGCAGCCGGAGCGGCGGGGGTGGCGACATCGGCAGCAGCGCCGAGATCGGCCAGATCGTTGAGCGTGGTGTCAGACATCAGGCACCCACCTTGTTCTTGCGGTTCATGGCAGCGACGTCGAGCGCAACCGGCTGGGTGCCGGCATGCGGATGCTCGGCACCGGCGTAGAGGTGAAGGGCGCGCATCTGGTTGCGGCCAAGCGGACCACGGGGGATCATACGCTCAACCGCCTTTTCCAGCACGCGCTCAGGAAAGCGGCCGTCCAGGATCTTGTCGGCGGTCACTTCCTTGATGCCACCAGCATAGCCGGTGTGCTTGTAATAGGTCTTCTGCTTCAGCTTGTTGCCGGTCAGCTTGACCTTGCCGGCGTTGATCACGACGACATGATCGCCGCAATCGACGTGCGGAGTGAAGCTCGGCTTGTGCTTGCCGCGCAGATGATTGGCGATGATCACGGCCAGACGCCCGACCACCAGTCCTTCGGCATCGATCAGATGCCACTTCTTTTCCACCTCGGCCGGCTTGATCGACCGGGTGACCTTGGAAAGCGCCTTCATGGCCACTCCCTTTCTCAAAAACAGGTCAAATCCCATGTTCACAGCACTGGGCGGAATCGCTTCCGGCAGCGCGGGAAGGCGGCCCATTCGGCGATGACCGGGGAAAAGTCAAGCAATCCGGCGGTTCTGCTGAGAGGTAAAATAATACCGTCAGTCAGATCCGGCGCGAATCTGGTCAGGGTTTGACGCGTTCGAAGGTCCAGATCTCGCGCGAGGTCCGCTTGGTCCCGCTCAGATCGGTCAGCACGGTCCGCTCGACGCGGGCAGGCAGGCTGCCCGGTACCAGTCCCTCGGCGCGAATGGCGATGTTGATCGAACCGCGGCTGCCATCGGGCAGGGCAATCTCGCGCCGTTCGGTCATCTCGGCCCTGGCGGGGTTGAACAGGTCCTCGGGCCAGGCCGTGCCGCCGTTGCCGGCCATGACCACCTGGCCCAACATGGTATTGGCCTGGTTGCGCGCATTGGGCGAAATCAGCGCCCCGGCTATCATCATCTCGGCAAGTGCATAGGCCTTGGCGCTCGATCCGTCGCCCGCCGGCGAATCGCTGCGCGGCTTGAGCCGTCCTGCCGGATCGAGCAGGATCGGGAAAAAGCCCGGTTCGATACGGTTGCGCTCGAGCCCGGCAAACTGTTCCAGCGACGGCGGCACCTCGACGATCACCTCGCGCAGCTCACCCTCCAGCCGCCAGCCGGCCGGATCGGGCCGGAACCAGACCAGATAGCGACGGGTGGCGCGCACTTCCTTGCCATCGAACAGGCTGCGCACCACGGTCCGGCTGATCAGCACAGGACCTTCAGGTGGTGTGAATGCGGCGACGGCCGATCTGGCGGCAGGAACCGCCTGAACCATTGTAGCAGGCGCCATGGCTGCGATCCCGGCCAGCAGGAAGGTCCGCACGGTCATGTCTGCATCCAGTCGAATCTGCCCGTCACCCTGCGCTCACCCCCTGATATGCCGCGGCTATTCACGCAGGGGCAGGCGGGTTCGTCAAGCCTTGGCCGAACGCCGCCCCAGCGCATGGGCGCCCCAGACCGTGCTGGCCACCAGCAGTGCGCCGACCAGCTGGTGCGCCACGGCCAGCCACAGCGCCATGCCGCTCATCACCGTGGCAATGCCGAGCAGCACCTGCGTGCCGAAGGTAGAGTGGATCGCGATGCCAGCCTTGCGGTCCATCCCGCGCAGCTTGCGTGCCATGACCACCAGGATCGCGACGACCACCCAGGCCCACCAGCGATGGACAAAGTGGGTCAGGAACGGATCGTTGAGCAGGGCGTGGATTTTGCCGGCGGCCCAGTCGATCCCTTCGGGCACAAACCGGCCCTGCATCAGCGGCCAGGCATCCCAGTTGAACCAGCCTGAACCGGCGACATAGCCAGCGCGCATCCCGGCGACGAGCGCGCCGAAGAACAGCTGCAAGCCCAGCGCTGCCAGGGCGAACAGCGCAAACGGGGTGAGCCGCGCCCGCTCCTCGCCGCGGGCGAGCGCCCGCAGGTCCAGCGCGGTCCAGACCAGCCCGCCCAGCGTGAACAGCGCGACCAGCAGGTGCGTGGCGAGGCGGAAGTGACTGACGCGGACATCGGCGCTGAGGCCGGAGGAGACCATCCACCAACCAATCGTGCCTTGCAGTCCGCCCAGCGCGAGCAGGGCGACCAGGCGCCCGTGATAGCCCTTGGGAATCGCCCCCTTGATCCAGAACCAGGCCAGCGGCAGCGCGAAGGCCAGGCCGATGATCCGGGCGATCAGGCGGTGGACCCATTCCCAGAAAAAGATGAACTTGAAATCGGCCAGGGTCATACCGGCCGGCCCGGTCACTTCGATATATTGCGGGATCTGCTTGTAATCGTCGAAGGCCTCTTGCCATTGCGCCTCATTGAGCGGCGGCAAGACACCCGAAACCGGCTTCCATTCGGTGATCGAAAGCCCGGATTCGGTCAGTCGGGTAATCCCGCCCACGGCGACAATGAATACCACCAGAGCGGCAACGGCGAAAAGCCACCGGGCAAGTGCCAGAGGCCGGGGAGAGGCTGCTGTCATGAGCGAGGCCCCTGCTCCGCCGCAACAAAAAGCGCAAGCGGGCTTTTGGGCCTACCTTGCGCGATGTAATACTATAACATATATGGCGGTCTTCATGCGTGATGCCCTGCTCTCGATTCGCAGCCGGCTGGACCGGTTCGGTGTGCTCCTGTCAGGGCTGTGCATGCTGCACTGTCTGGCGGGGCTGCTTCTGGTCGCCGGGCTGGGGCTGGGCGGGCAATTCCTGTTTGCGCCGGTAATTCATCGGGTCGGGTTGGCTCTCGCGATTGCCGTCGGCGCGGTTACCCTGGTGATCGGCGTAGTCCGCCACCGGGATCCCAAGCCCTTGCAGATCGGCGGCGCGGGCCTGGCGCTGATGGCGGTCGCCCTGTTTGTCGGCCACGGCGTGGAAGAGGCACTGCTGACGATTGCCGGCGTCTCGCTGCTGGCCTGGGCGCACTGGCGCAACCTCAAGCTGTCCTGAACCAGCACCGGGCCGGGGCCACCTGTCCTTTTCGCTCCATTGCCAAATTGCCGCCGGTCGCTATCTGCGCATCGAGATGACTGACCAGCTTTCCCTGACCGTCAACGGTGAACCCCGCCGCGCTGCCATTGGCACTGTCGCCGATCTGGTGCGCAGCCTCGAACTCGATCCGGCGAAGGTCGCGGTCGAGCGCAATGGCGAGATCGTCCCGCGTTCGACGCTGGCTACCGTCGCGCTGAACGATGGCGACGTGCTCGAGATCGTGCACTTTGTTGGCGGCGGCGATCATGCCGCGGTTGCGGATAGCGGAGCAGACAATGACTCCGATGCCTGGACAGTTGCGGGCCGCACCTTTCGCTCGCGCCTGATTGTCGGCACCGGCAAGTACAAGGACTTTGCCGAGAACGCCGCCGCCGTTGCGGCTTCGGGGGCGGAGATCGTCACGGTCGCGGTGCGCCGGGTAAACGTGTCGGACCCCAAGGCGCCGATGCTGACCGATTTCATCGACCCCAAGAAGATCACCTACCTGCCGAACACCGCCGGCTGCTTTACCGCCGAAGACGCGATTCGCACGCTGCGGCTGGCGCGTGAGGCGGGCGGCTGGGACCTGATCAAGCTGGAAGTGCTGGGCGAAGCGCGCACGCTCTATCCCAACATGGTCGAGACGATCCGGGCCTGCGAAGTGCTGGCCAAGGAAGGCTTCCTGCCGATGGTCTATTGCACCGACGATCCGATCGCGGCCAAGCAGCTCGAAGATGCCGGCGCGGTCGCGGTCATGCCGCTGGGCGCGCCGATCGGTTCGGGCCTGGGCATCCAGAACCGGGTGACGATCCGCCTGATCGTCGAAGGCGCCAAGGTCCCCGTGCTGGTCGATGCCGGGGTCGGCACGGCTTCTGACGCGGCAGTCGCGATGGAGCTGGGCTGCGACGGTGTGCTGATGAACACCGCGATTGCCGAGGCGAAGGATCCGATCCGCATGGCCCAGGCAATGAAGCTGGCAGTTGAGGCCGGACGCCATGCCTATCTTTCCGGACGAATGGCGACCCGCAAGTACGCAGATCCCTCCAGCCCGTTGGCAGGGCTGATTTGAGGATTACGGTAAACGGGTTCTTAACCAAGTTCTGGTGATCTGCCGCCAATCCAAGGGGGCATATCATGGCCAATACCGGAACTGCATCGCTGACCATTGCCGAACTGCGTGAATTCGCCAGCTTCACTCCGTGTGAACAGCGCTACATCAAGCGCAGCCTCGATGTCGGCCTGGGCCGCCACGATGCCTTCAAGCTGTGGGCGCGCGATGGCGAGGAAACCGCCTCGATCCGCAGCCAGTACGTCGTCTATCAGGAGCTGAAGGCGCTGCGCGGCCAGATCCCTTCGGACAGCGATTTTGCCAGCCTTGAAAGCTTCATGGGCAAACTGCTGCGTGTGACCGCGTTCGACATCGCCCAGGACCGGCTGACCTGCTTTTCGGCCTATCGTTTCCTTTATGAGCGTCTACTCGGCGCGGAGGTTCGTCCCTTCCTGCCCTCGGCCTTCTGCGCTGCGGCTGCCCTGCCGCAGATCAAGCCCGAGCGCCGCAAGCACCTGCTGCAGTCGATCAGCGAAGCCGCCGCCACTGCGCCCGGCTGGTCGAGCCGCGAACCGAGCTTCTATCCCGAATGGGTCGAGAAGGAAGCGGCGTAACTGCCGGTGGAGTCCCTGCGGCAGCGGAAAATAACGCTTCGTAACGTCAAATAAACCATTCCGCGCAATTCTGCCGGCTATCCGCCCAGGGGGTAGTACGCGTGAGCACCAGTTTTGCCGACGGTTTGAGCGAAGAGGAATTCCGCCGCTCGATCGAAGCCCGCCTGCGGGAGAACCGGCCCGAAGAGGCCGTCAAGCGGCTGCGGCGATTGCTGGCCGAAGATGCCGGACCCGGCGGAATTCTGCCTTCACGCTTCCTTTCGGTCGATAGTTCAGACCTCACTCTGCACGGCTGGGAAGATCTCGCGGTCCGGATCCGGGCCTATGACGAACCTGGTCGCCCGATTACCGCGATCTCGATTGCCTTCGGCTGGCCCGGCGAGAACCCGCCCCAGCCTGACGAGAACGGCCACCTGCGCCCGCTCATCGAGGTCGAGTACTTCAACGATTCGCCTTATCCCTTCTCGGAAAGCGATCGCGACAATCTGCTTGAGGGCTATTCCTATTACGGTTGCACCTGGGCGGGTGAGGGCAAGGCTACCGATACGACCTTGCAGCTGGAGGGGATCGATGATCTCCACGGCGCACTGGCCCAGCTCGAAGCGCGGCTGCTGGCGATGGAGGTGCCCGACGAGGACGAGATCCGCGCCGGGTCGCTTGGCGCTTGTCTGCTCTCGGTTCTGCTGTTCCAGGCCGTGGGCGACCGAATTGCGCGCGATGGCCTGCCGCGGCCGGTCTGTGTCATGGCCGGCAGCAACGGCGTCTATCCCTATTTTGACGCACCAGTGGCCGGAATGCCTGAAGCGGCGCTCAAGGACGAAGCGGCTGAGCTAAGCAGCGCGGCTGCCTATGTCCCGGGGCCGCGTTACAGCAGCCTGCTGGTGACCGGCATCCCGCGCGCGCGCAAGCGGGCCGTGCTGGTGGTTGAGGAAACCGAAACCGAAACCGCCGCCCGGATTGCCAACCTGCGCGGGCTGCATCACCGCAACGAGGAAGTGCTTGAGCCTGCGGCTGAGCCGATCCCCGAACTGGCCGAAGTGGCGGGTCCCGAAGACGGCACGATCATTCCGATCCCGAACGGCCCGTTGATGGTCAAGAAGAAGCCAGCGCATTCGTGGGATTTCCGCGATCTGCTGACGCCCGAGCCGCCCTCGCACGAGCCGGATTACGAGGCCGACCTGCCCGAACCGCCGCGCGACTGGATGCCGTCGGAAGTCGAGTCCGAGTCACTGTTGCCGGAATTGCCGGAGGACGCCGGGGAACTTGATGCCGACCCAGCTGAGCCAGAGTGGGACCGCTCGGAAGTGGAGCCGGATTTCGAACCAATCCTGCCGCCCGAAGCCTGGCAACCGGAAGCAGAATGGGCCGAAGGCGAGGTCGAAGCCGATTGGGACCTGCCCCCCGAGCCGCCGTTGCCGCCAGTGGCCGAGCCAGAGCCAGTCGTTCCCGAGCTGGTCGCGGCGACATCTGCTGCCACGCGTCGGATCGAACCGGGCTTCACTTCATTCGAGATCGACCTCGATATCGAAAGCCGCCTGAAAGCGCTCATCGCCGCGCAGGCCCTCGCGCCTGAACCCGAACCCTTGCTTGTTCCCGATCTTGAGCCAGAATCCGAGCGCGATCCCGAACCGGCAGGCGAAGCCAAAGCGGTGCAGCCGGACCTCGGCCCGGCCTGGCCGCTGGGCATCGGCTGGCTCGAAGATGCGGGCGAACCGGCGGCGGTCCCCGCCCCCGCGCCGCGCCCGTCACTGCTGACGCGGCTGCTCGGCCTGCTGCCCTGGCGGCGTTAGACCCTAGCCCTTGTAGAGCGCGTCGAGCCGCTCGCTGTAGCGTTCCTTCAGCTTGTGGCGACGGATCTTCAGGCTCGGCGTCATTTCCTCGTTCTCGATAGAAAAGGCCTCGTCCGCGAAGGCGAACTGGCGAACCTTCTCGATCACGCTGAGGTCCTGATTGACCCGGTCAATCGCCGCGCGGATCGTTGAGCGGAAGGCCGGCAGGTCCTGCAGTGCCTTTACGTCGAACTTCTCGCCCTGGGCGCGGGCCCATTCAAGCGCCCATTCGGCATCCGGCACGATCAGGCCGACCACGTAAGGCCGCTTGTCGCCCACCACCATCGCCTGAGCGATCTCGGGCTGGAGCGTCAGCATCCCTTCGACCTTCTGGGGCGAGATGTTGTCGCCCTTGTCGTTGACGATCATGTCCTTCTTGCGGTCGGTGATGACGATCCGGCCCTTGTCATCGAGATGGCCGATGTCACCGGTGTGGAGCCAGATTCCAGCGCCCGGTTCGCCCTCCGGCTCCTTCAGCACGCGGGCGGTTTCGGCCTCGTTGCGCCAGTAGCCGTGCATCACCAGCTCGCCGCGCACCAGGATTTCGCCGTCATGGGCGATCTTGATTTCGACGCCTTCCATGGCCGGGCCAACGGTATCCATCTTCAGACCGACCTTGGGCCGGTTGCAGCTGATCACCGGGGCGGCCTCGGTCTGGCCATAGCCTTGCAGCATGGTCAGCCCCATCGCCTCGAAGAAGGTGCCCACCTCGGGATTGAGCGGCGCACCGCCTGACACCATCGCCTTGATCCGGCCGCCGAAGCGGGCGCGGATCTTGGGCCGCAGGGTCTTTTCGAGCAGCAGGTCCATCGGCTTGTCGCGCAGCCGGCCCTTGCCTTCACGCTGGCCCTTGATCCCGCCGATCGAAAGCGCCCGGCCCATCAGGAAGTTGGCGACCTTGCCCTGCTTCTCGACCTGCTTCATGATCCGGGTGCGCAGCACCTCGAAGAGGCGGGGGACGACGACCATGATTGTCGGGCGCACTTCCTCGATATTGCTGGCGAGCTTTTCGAGGCCTTCGGAATAGTAGATCTGCCCGCCCATCCCGATTGGCAGCATTTGCCCGCCGGTATGCTCATAGGCGTGGCTGAGCGGCAGGAAGCTGAGGAAAACCTCGTCATCCCAACCGAAGTCCTCGGCCAGGATCCGCGCGGCGCCATCGACGTTGCACAGGATCGCGCCGTGGTGCTGCAGCACACCGCGCGGGGCGCCGCCGGTGCCGCTGGTATAGATGATGCAGGCCGTATCCTCGCGCTTGATCGTAGCCACGCGCTTGTCGACTGCGGCGCGGGCCTTGGCGGCATCGCCATTCAGCAGGCTGGTCCAGTCGCGGTATTCGAACTGCCCGGTCTGAGCGATCCGCAGCGGCTCAATCCCGATCACGAAACCGGCCTGCCCCGCGGCGAGCACGCCCGGCAGCAATGGCTTGGCCAGCTTGTCGTCCGAAACGATCACCGCCCGCGCGCCGGAGTTTTCCAGCACGTGCAGGTGGTCACGCTCGGTATTGGTAATATAGGCCGGCACGGTCACGCAGCCGGCGGCCATGATCGCGAAATCGGCGATGCACCATTCGGGCCGGTTCTCGGAGACCAGCATCACCCGGTCGCCATTTTGCAGGCCCATGGCCCGCAGTGCCTCGGCCAACAAGCAGACCTGCCGCGCGGCTTCCGCCCAGGAAATCGCCTGCCACGATCCGTCACGCTTGGCCGACAGGAACGGCGCCTCGCCCTTCGCGTCCGCACGCTTCAGGAACAGTTCGACCAGGTTCCGGGCGGCCCGGAAATCACCAATATCCATAATTGCACTGCCCCTCTCTGCAGCACCCTTCCCCGTATGGATAAATCCCCTAGGCAAGCTTTGCCCTAGCGGCAAGTGTGTGGGGCCATCCGGCCGATGGCCGCCGACCGCTCGATTGCCACGCCGGTGCTCTCCTCCTAAGAGTCGCGACATGGCTTCATTCCGTCTTTCCATCGCTTGCATCGCGCTGTTCGTTGCATCCTGCACCAATCCGCAGTCGCCACAGTCGGCTCCCCCAGCACCGGCGCCAGAGAATGTGAGGGTCCAGCCCTTCGTGATCGCGGCCAATCCGCTGGCCGCCCAGGCCGGGATGGACGTGCTGGAACGCGGCGGGAATGCGATCGACGCCGCCATTGCCGTCCAGGCAATGCTCTCGCTGGTCGAGCCACAGTCATCAGGCATGGGCGGCGGCACGATCATGCAGCACCTTGATGGCAAGACCGGGCAGCTGGTGGTTTATGATGGCCGCGAAGTCGCCCCGGCTCAGGCCAGCCGCGAAATGTTCATGGGCAATGATGGCAAGCCGCTGGGCTTTCGGGAAGCGGTCGTCTCGGGCCGTGCAACCGGCGTACCGGGGGCGGTTGCCGCCCTGGCGCTGGCGCACCGCGAACACGGCAAATTGCCTTGGAGCAGCCTGTTCGATGCCCCGATCCGCACTGCGGATAAGGGCTTTGTCATCAGCCCGCGGCTGGGGCGGTTCCTGCCCTTGCCGTTCCCGCAACTCGACCAGCCGGATGCCAAGCGCTATTTCGCGCGTCCCGACGGCACCCGGAAGGCCACTGGCGACCGGCTGCGCAACCCAGACTATGCCGCCTTCCTGCGCCGCCTGGCCAAGGATGGCCCGGACGCGCTCTATCGCGGCAGCACGGCCGCCAAGATCGTGGCCCGCACGCGCGAGGCGCCCCTGGCCGGGACCATGACTATGGCGGACCTGGCCGGTTACAAGCCGGTCAAGCGCACGCCGATCTGCGCGCCCTACCGCGCCTACAAGGTCTGCGCCCCGCCGCCGCCGTCCAGTGGCGTCGGCATGCTGGCGCTGCTTGGCTTGCTTGAGCGAACCGATATTGCCACGCGCGGCCCGAACGACCCGCAGGCCTGGTTCCTCTTCGCCGAGGCCAGCCGGCTGATGTACGCCGATCGCGACACCTATGTCGGCGATGCCGATTTTGTGAAGGTGCCGGTCGCCGGGATGATCGAGCCTGCCTACCTTGACCAGCGCGCCGCACTCATCGGCAAGACGGCGGCTGCCAGCGTCGAGCCAGGCAAGCCGAAGGGTGCGGGCGTGGCAATTGCCGACCGCACGCTTGAGCCTGCTGGCACCTCGCACTTCATCGTTCGCGATGCCCGCGGCAATGTCGTGTCGATGACCACCACGGTTGAATCGATCTTTGGCTCGGGCCGGATGGTCGACGGGTTCTTCCTCAACAACCAGATGAATGATTTCTCGTTCAATCCGCTGCAAGCCAATGGCGATCTCTCGCCCAACGCTGTGGCGCCAGGCAAGCGACCGCGTTCGTCGATGGTGCCGCTGGTGTTGTTCGACAAGGATGGGAATTTTGCCGGGGCGATCGGCTCGGCCGGGGGCAATGCGATCCTGGCCTATGTCGGCAAGTCGCTGGTTGCGGCAATCGACTGGGGCCTGCCGATGCAGCAGGCGCTGGCCCAGCCCAACCTGGTGGCGCGCGGTAAGAGCTTCAACGGCGAGGTTGACAAGTTCAGCCCAGAGGTCCGTGCAGGCCTGGCTGAGCGCGGCGTGATGCTGACGCCGGGACAGGGCGAGGATTCCGGGGTCCACGCCGTGCTGATCAGGGGCGGCAAGATCGAAGGCGGCTTCGATCCGCGCCGTGAGGGCGTGGTGCTGGTCGGCAAGTAGGCGGGGCAGCTATTCGCTGCCCACGGCCTCGGCAATGCTGCTGAACCCGTCGCGCCGCATCAGCCGCTCCAGCCCGCGGGTGATCCGGCGGGCCAGGCCCGGCCCTTCATAGACCACCGCACTGTAGAGCTGGACCAGGTTGGCCCCGGCCCGGATCCGCGCCCAGGCATCTTCGGCGCTGGCGATGCCGCCCACGCCGACCAGCGGGATCGCACCTTTGGCAACGGCATGAAAATCACCCAGCCGCGCCTGAGCCAGATCGCGCAGGGGCGCGCCTGACAGACCGCCGGCCTCGGCTGCGTGGCGCGATTTGAGGGCCGGCCGGGTAATCGTGGTGTTGGAGACGATGATTGCGGCAATGCCGTGCTTGATGGCCGCTTCGACAATCCGGGCTGGGGCTGCGTCGTCCAAGTCCGGCGCGACTTTCAGGAGGACTGGCGGGTCGCCGGCCTGCCGCTCGGCGGCGATGGCGGAGAGCAGGTCGTTCAGCTCCTTGTCGCCCTGCAGATCGCGCAGGCCCGGCGTGTTGGGCGATGAGATGTTGACCGTGATGTAGCTTGCGAGATCGCGGAAGGCGGCGATGCCGGCCAGGTAATCGGCGATCCGATCAGTCGAATCCTTGTTGGCACCGACATTGGCAGCCACCACGCCCACCCGCTTGCGCTTTGCCAGCCGCGCCTGTGCTGCTTCCAGCCCGCCGTTGTTAAAACCCATCCGGTTGATCACCGCGCGGTCTTCCTGCAGCCGGAACAGGCGCGGCTGCGGATTGCCGGGCTGAGGCCGCGGGGTGACCGTGCCAATCTCGGTAAAGCCGAAGCCCAGGCCCAGCACTGCGTCGGGCACTTCGGCGTCCTTGTCGAAGCCCGGGGCCATGCCGAGCGGATTGGGGAACTTGATCCCGGCCACTTCGGTCGCCAGCGGGCCGGGGCGGCAAGGCCCGCCGTGTGGCATCAGCTTCAACGCATCGATGGTCAGCCGGTGCGCACGCTCGGCATCGATCAGGAACAGGGCAGGGCGGAGCAGCGGATAGATTTGGGTCACGGGCAGCAGCCTATGACAGCACTATTCGGCGAAGTCGATTCGGCCTCAATCCTGGCCAGTCTTTCGAGTGGACCGACTCGCAATCGATATTGTGAGGGGCGTGGTTGGCCAGAATGTCGAATCCCTACAATTGCCCCACTACGGCCGAGACTATCAATTCTGTGCGACCCAAAGGGCTTGCCGCGTGTTGTGTGCAGCCCCAAACTTCCATGACGGCCTCGGACCTTCGGGTCCGGGCCGTTTTTTTCGACTGTGCTTGCCAAGTGAGGGGACGGTCAGCAGGATCGGTGTGATGCTGCACCCCCCCGCCACCGAAGATGAGGATGCTTCTGCCGGCGCAGAACAGGTCGAACTGACGGCCAGCGAACAGATCCGGCTGGAATTCATTCCCCCGTCGGAACAGCTCCGGCCGTTTGTTACGACCTTCTATTCGCTGCGCTGCGATGAACCTGAGATCCTGGACTGTCTGCCCGCTGCGGTCGGCTACCTCACCTTGAACCTCGCGGGCTCGGGTATCCTGCATTTTGCCGATGGTCGAGCCGAACCCTCGCACGATGCCATGTTCCTGACGCCGACAACAGCCGCAGTGCGGATCGCGCTACAGGGCCCCTGGCACATGATCGGAGCGGCGCTTTCGCCGCTCGGCTGGGCGGCCCTGACCGGATTGCACGCTGGCGACGTGGCCGACCGTGTCCTGCCAGCCAGCCAGGTGCTGGGTGCGGCAGCAAACAATCTGGCCGCGCGAATCCGGTCGATCGCGGATGGCGATGCGGCTCGGGCAGCGGTCCTTGCTGATTTGATCGGTGATCGGCTGCGCCCGGTCAAACCGCGGCATGTTCAGGTTATCGATGCGATTGCGAACTGGCTATCTTCCAGCTTTGATCCGCCAGTTTCTATCCTGCCCCAGCAGGCCAACTATTCGATCCGCCAGGTTGAGCGGCTGTGCGAACGCTATTTCGGCGTCCCGCCCAAGCAGCTGGCCCGCAAGTATCGGGCATTGCGCGTCGCGGCGCTGCTGCAGGCGCCAGACACCAGCCCCGAGCAGGTTGCTGCGCTTAAGAATCTGTATTTCGATCAGTCGCATCTGATCCGCGACATGCGGCACTATCTGGGTCGTACGCCGAATCGGATCTTCGACGGCTCTGCACCGCTGTTGAATGCGACCAGCTCGATGCGCGGCTATCGCGAAGTGCGGCCCAATTTTGCTCGAATTCCCGGCGATTGAATTCCTCTGGCGATAGGCCTAGGGGAAACCGGAAAGAATCAGTCCGATTTAACCGGAGCCGCCCATGCGCCTCTCTTCCATGGCCGATTATGCCGTCGTCACGATGAGCGCCGCCGCGCGCCATTGCGGTGGTACGCGCGTCTCAGCCGCCGAACTCGCCGCCGAAACCGGCCTGCCGGTACCGACCGTGCAGAAGCTGGTAAGCCGCCTGACTGCAGCCGGCCTGCTCCGTTCGACTCGTGGTGTCGGCGGCGGCCTCAAGCTGGCGCGGCCGGCTGCGGCGATTACCCTGGCCGACATTATTGAAGCCGTCGAAGGCCCGATCGCGCTGACCCAGTGCGTTGACGATGCCCGCGCCGATTGCGGGCTGGATGCCTGCTGCTCGGTCAAGCCGCACTGGCCGATAGTCAACGAGGCGCTGCGCGGTGCGCTGTCGCAAGTCTCGCTGATTCGCTTGGCTGAGGTGACGGCATGAGCGAGGACGCCACCCTCAAGGATCAAGCTGCGCGCGATGCCGCCGCCAAGGTTGCCGATTACGAGCACGGCTGGTCGGCCGAGATCGAGACCGAGTTCGCGCCCAAGGGCCTGAACGAGGATACGGTCCGCTTCATCAGCGCCAAGAAGAACGAGCCCGAATGGATGCTCGACTGGCGGCTCAAGGCCTTCCGCCACTGGCAGACCATGCCGACGCCGGACTGGGCCAAGCTGAGCATCCCGCCGATCGATTACCAGGACGCCTATTACTACGCGGCGCCCAAGCCGAAGAAGACCCTTGCCAGCCTCGATGAGGTCGATCCCGAGATTCTCGAGGTCTACAAGAAGCTTGGCATTCCGCTGGAAGAGCAGAAGGTCCTCGCCGGCGTCGAAGGCGCGCGCAAGGTCGCGGTCGATGCGGTGTTTGATTCCGTCTCTGTCGCCACCACCTTCCGCGAGGAGCTCAAGAAGGCCGGGGTGATCTTCCTCTCGATCTCGGAAGCGATCCGCGAGTACCCGGAACTGGTCAAGCAGTGGCTCGGCAAGGTCGTGCCGGTGCGTGACAACTTCTTCGCCGCGCTCAACTGCGCGGTCTTTTCGGACGGCACCTTCGTCTACATCCCTGAAGGCGTGCGCTGCCCGATGGAGCTCAGCACCTATTTCCGGATCAACGCCGAGAACACCGGGCAGTTCGAACGCACCCTGATCGTTGCCGACAAAGGCAGCTATGTGTCCTACCTCGAAGGCTGCACCGCGCCGATGCGCGACGAAAACCAGCTGCATGCCGCCGTGGTTGAACTGGTCGCGCTCGATGATGCCGAGATCAAGTATTCGACCGTGCAGAACTGGTACCCCGGCGATGCCCAGGGCAAGGGCGGGATCTACAACTTCGTCACCAAGCGCGCGCTGTGCCAGGGCAAGCGCAGCAAGGTCAGCTGGACCCAGGTAGAGACCGGCTCGGCGGTGACCTGGAAGTATCCAAGCTGCGTACTCAATGGCGAGGATTCGGTCGGCGAGTTCTACTCTGTCGCCGTCACCAACAATTACCAGCAGGCCGATACCGGCACCAAGATGATCCACAACGGCAAGGGCAGCCGCTCGACCATCGTTTCCAAGGGCATCTCGGCCGGCAAGAGCCAGAACACCTATCGCGGCCTCGTCCGTGTCGCCCCCCAGGCCGAAGGCGTGCGCAACTTTACCCAGTGCGACAGCCTGCTGCTGGGCAAGGACTGCGGCGCGCACACCGTGCCTTATATCGAGGTGCGCAACCCCTCGGCCCAGATCGAGCACGAGGCGACCACCAGCAAGATTTCGGACGACCAGCTGTTCTACGCGATGCAGCGCGGGCTCGATCAGGAAGCCGCCGTGGCGCTGATCGTCAACGGCTTCGCCAAGGAAGTGCTGCAGCAGCTGCCGATGGAGTTTGCGGTCGAGGCGCAGAAGCTGCTCGGCATTTCGCTGGAAGGGAGTGTTGGCTGATGCGCCGTGGTATCGTGACCCTGGTCGTGGTTTCGGCGCTGTCGCTGGCCGCCTGCGGCGAAAGTTCCGTGCCCGGAGAAGGCGACGCTGCCTCCAGCGCGCTCAAGATGCTGGATGACAGCAAGATTGCCGGTATGCTCTCGACCGAGGCCAAGGCTGCGCTTGATATTCTGGGCCAAGGCGCGCGCACCGAGATCGAGGCTTACAAGGCCCAGTATGGCCAGCTTCCCGCCAACCTCTCGGACCTTGCCTCGCTGCAGACCGCGCGGGCGGCAGCAGTAACCGCGATCACCGATGCCCTGGCTGAACAGGTGCCCTTCGTGCGCCGCGGAACGCTGGAGCAGATGGCCGGACAATTCGTCGACCGGGCGCAGCAGCGCGTCCTCGATCAGATGAAGGCAGCGGAAGCAGCCGTAGCCGAAAGCGCGGCAAAGCCATGAAGAAAACCCTTACCCTGCGCAGCGCCGCCGAGGACGCCGCCCCCGCGATCAAGAAGAAAGGTCGCGGCTGGGAGATCTCGGCGAAGCGGCTCGATGCCCTGCACCAGCGGGCGCGCGAGATGCGGCGCAATCCTTCGCCCGCCAGTGAGGCTCTGGCGGCAGCGTTGGCCGAGGTCGAAACCGGCGGCTATTCCTTCAAGCGTCAGGACGTGATCGGCTCGGCGATTGTTGATTTTGCCTGCAAGCCGCTGATGCTCGTGATCGAGCTGGATGGCGACGAGGACGCTAGCTTTACCGCCGACCGGACCCGCAGCCTGACCGAGGTCGGCTACCGGGTCGAGCGCCTCTCTGCCGCTGCCGTTCTGGCCGATCCGGCCGCCGCTGCTGCCCAGGTTTCCGCCGTAATGCGCGAGCGCTGGCACGAGCGCCGCGCTGCGCGGGCCAATCGTACACCTTCCAACCGCGCCCCCCGTCGGCGCCAGGACTGATCATGCTGACCATTTCCAACCTTCACGCCACCGTTGCCGACAAGCCGATCCTCAAGGGCTTGTCGCTCACCATCAATGCCGGTGAGGTCCATGCGATCATGGGGCCCAATGGCGCAGGCAAGTCGACGCTGGGTTACACGCTTGGCGGCCGGCCCGGTTATGAGGTGATCGGCGGCTCGGTCGAATTCCTGGGCCAGGATCTGCTCGAACTGGAACCGCATGAGCGCGCCGCCGCCGGGCTGTTCCTGGGCTTCCAGTACCCGGTCGAAATTCCGGGCGTGTCCTTCGTCCAGTTTCTGCGCGAAAGCCTCAACGCCCAACGCGCAAGCCGCGATGAGGCGCCGCTGTCGGGCGGCGAATTCCTCAAGCTGGCGCGCGAACAGGCGGCGCTGCTGAAGATGGACATGGAAATGCTCAAGCGGCCGGTCAATGTCGGCTTCTCGGGCGGCGAGAAGAAGCGCGCCGAGATGGTCCAGATGGGCATCCTCGCGCCCAAGCTGGCGATCCTCGACGAGACCGATTCCGGGCTCGACATCGATGCGCTGCGGATCGTGGGCGACGGGATCAATTCGGTCATGCGCAAGCCTGACAAGGCTGTGCTGCTGATCACCCATTACCAGCGTCTGCTCGATTACGTGAAGCCGGACTTCGTCCACGTCCTGGCGGCCGGCCGGATCGTCAAGACCGGCGGGCCGGAACTTGCGCTTGAGCTGGAAGAGCGCGGCTACGAGGCGGTCGCGGCGTGAGCCAGGCACTCGCCCTTCCCACCCGCAAGGACGAGGACTTCCGCTATGCGGACCTTGCCGCGCTGGCGCCGCTCTGGCCGGTAGCGGTCGAGACCATCAGCGTGGCGGCCGGCGAAGCCGGCAACCTGGCGATGGTGCTAGATGGCGGCGAACCGGTGGCGCGCGAAATCGCGATCGTGCTGGGCGATGGCGCTTCGTTTGACCTGCGCCTGCTCAACGCGCCGTCCGCCTATGGCCGCGTCGCGGTCAAGGTGAAGCTGGGGCGGGGGGCAAGCTTCACGCTTGGCGCGGCGCAGCTCGCGGGCGGGGACCAGGTGGTCGAGATTGTCACCGACGTGCTCCACGCCCAGCCCGATGCGGTCAGCCGCCAGGTCGTGCGTTCGGTTGCGGGCGGTCAGGCCACGGCCAATTACCTCGGCAAGGTCCGCGTGGCCAGGGGCGCCGACGGTACTGATGGTGAGCAGTCGATCCGGGCCATGCTGCTCGACCGGACGGCTACGGCTAATGCTCGCCCGGAACTCGAAATTTTCGCTGACGACGTAAAGTGTGCCCATGGCTGCGCGGTGGGCGAACTCGATGCCAACGGCCTGTTCTACATGGCCCAACGCGGGCTGCCGCCGGCCGAAGCCAAGAAGCTGATGCTCCAGGCCTTCGTCGCAGAAGCCTTCGCCGGTGCGGCGGACGAGGAGCGCCTGCTTGAAGCCGCGCTGGCGGCGCTGGGCCGGCTGGTATGAACGCAATTTCTGCCTCTGCCCCGGCCGATCTGAAGGCCCAGTTTCCCGGCCTCGCCGGCGGCTGGCACTATCTCGATACGGCGGCGACGGCGCAGAAGCCGCAGGCGGTGATCGATGCGACCGTGCGGGCGATGGGTGCGGACTACGCGACGGTCCACCGCGGAGTCTATGCCCGCTCGGCTGACATGACCCTGGCCTTCGAAGCCGCGCGTGAAAAGGTAGCTGGACTAATCGGCGCACCGGCGCAGGAGCTGGTCTTCACCCGCGGCGCAACCGAGGCGATCAACCTGGTTGCCTACACCTATCCCCGCAAGGGCCGGGTGCTGCTCTCCACGCTTGAGCATCATTCGAACATCGTCCCCTGGCAGCTGGCTGGCTGGCAGGTCGATGTCTGCCCGTTGACTGCCGACGGCCAGATCGATCTCGACGCGGCCGAAGCCATGCTCACGCCCGAGCATACGATGGTTGCCTTCGCCCATGTCTCGAACGTCCTTGGTTCGGTGCTCGATGCGCCGCGCGCGGCGGAACTGGCCCATGCTGTCGGCGCAAAGCTGCTGCTCGATGGTTGCCAGGCCGTGCCGCGTCTGGCCATCGATGTCGCGGCGCTCGGCTGCGATTTCTACGCCTTCTCGGCCCACAAGCTCTACGGCCCGACCGGGATCGGTGCGCTGTGGGGCCGGGCCGAATTGCTGGGGGCCATGCCGCCCTGGCAGGGCGGCGGTGCGATGATTGACCGGGTCAGCTTTGCCGGCACCACCTATGCCCCGCCGCCGCAGCGGTTCGAAGCGGGGACGCCGGCGATCATCGAGGCAATCGGGTTCGGCGCGGCGGCGGACTATGTCCGCGCCATCGGGCTCGATGCCATCCATGCCCACGAAACAGCTTTGGTGGCAGAGCTGCGGGCCGCGCTGCGCGCGCGCAACGATGTCACCCTGTTCGGCCCGGAGGAGAGCGCCGGGATCGTTTCTTTTGCGCTCGACGGGGTGCATTCGCACGACCTCGGCACCATATTGGATGAGGAAGGCGTGGCAATCCGCGCCGGGCATCACTGCGCCCAGCCGCTGATGGAGCACCTGGGTGTGCCCGCGACAGCGCGGGCCAGCTTTGGATTGTATTCGGAACAAGCGGATATCGCCGCGCTGCTGCGCGGGATTGAGCGGACACGGAGGATCTTCGGATGAACGAAGAACGCAAGATCGTGGTGGAAGAAGTCGAGGCGGTCAGCGCCCCGCCGCGCGCGCGCGTGGAGGAAGTCGAAAGCCCCGCGGCCAAGCTGGAGCGCAAGCGCGACTATCTCGATGGCTTTCTGCAACAGAAGCCGGCCGAGGTTAGCCGGGCCGAACCAGGCGGATCGATCTATGACGGCGTGATCGCCGCACTGAAGGATATCTTCGATCCGGAAATCCCGGTGAACATTTATGACCTCGGCCTGATTTACGGGGTCGATGTCGACGCCGACGGCGGGGTGGTCGTGACCATGACGCTGACCACGCCGCACTGCCCGGTGGCCGAATCGATGCCGGGCGAAGTCGAACTGCGGGTCGGCGCAGTGCCGGGCGTGCGCGATGCCGAGGTCAACCTGGTCTGGGATCCCGCCTGGGACCCGGCCAAGATGAGCGACGAGGCCCGGCTGGAGCTTGGGATGCTATGACCACCACCATTCGCCAACGCCCCGCCGCCGTGCTCCTGACGCCCGCTGCCGAGGCGCGGATCGCCGCGCTGATGGCCAAGGCGCCGGAAGGCGCGATCGGTGTGAAGCTTTCGACCCCGCGCCGGGGCTGCTCGGGCCTGGCCTATTCGGTCGACTACGTGACCGAGGCCAACGCCTTTGACGAGCGGATCGAAACCCCCGGCGGCGGCTTCTATATCGATGGCGCCTCGGTGCTCTACCTCGTCGGCAGCACGATGGATTGGGTCGAGGACGATTTCACTGCCGGGTTCGTGTTCAATAACCCGAACGCGAAGGGTTCGTGCGGCTGCGGGGAAAGCTTCACGGTCTAGGTCATGCGCACCGTCGAGCTTTCCACCTATCTCGACGCGCCTCCCGAGCAGGTCTGGGACCATGTCCAGACCTCGCGCTTGCTGCATTATGTAGCGCGTGGAATGATCCGTTTTGTGCCAGCGGGCGCGCCTTTCCCGGAACGTTGGACTGCGGGGGAGTACCGCACCTGGATGTGGCTGTTCGGCATAATACCGCTCGGCTGGCAGGCAATCGGGATCGAACTGCCACCTCAGGAACCGGGGCGCCATGTGGTCCGCGATAACGGCCATGGCCCACTGATCCGGCGCTGGGACCACTGGATCGAGATCACGGCCGAAGAAGAAGGAACGCGGTATGTTGATCGGGTCCACATCGAAGCGGGACTGTTAACTCCGCTGATCTGGGCCTTTGCTCGACTGTTTTACGCACATCGGCAGCGCCGCTGGCGCAAGCTCGTCGCTGCCGGATTCCGCTATAACGACACGTAAAATTCAGGGCCTTGGCACGAAGCTTTCGCCGGTCTCCGCGTCGATAAAAGCGATCAGCGCCTTCTCGTAATCGTCGAGCTCTTCGTCGGCATCGAGCCGGTCGCGCAGCCAGTCGGTTTCAGCCGGAGTCAGTTCCGCACCCGCCTCGGCCTCAGCTTCCCAGTCGAAGCTGTCGGGCTCCGCGCCGCCGAGCAGGCTGCCGAAGGCATCCTCGACATCGCTGGTCACCATCCGCGAGAGAAATCCGCCGATCCCGGCGCCTTCCGCATTCATGAAGGCTTCGAGTTCCGCGGCGCGCTCGCTGTTCAGCGGTTCTGGCCCAGCAAAGCCGAGCAGGTAGTTGGCCACGCCCTGGACGAACAGTTCCTGCCATTCGGGCGCGTTCGGCTCATAGAGCGCGGCGTCCTTGAGGCGGAACAGCAGTTCGGCCTCGGCCTGGCAGACCGTGGCTGCGCCTTCGCTGCCGGGGGCGAAGATCATCCGGCGCAGCAGGGTTGCCTCGGCCGCATTGATGCCGGCACCGCTCAGCTCGCCCTGGCGAGTCGGGCCTTCGCCGTGTTCGATCGCGGCCTCGATCTGCTGCAGCGCATAGGACCGCAGCGTCACCGGTACGCTGGTGGAAATCTCAAGCACGCGGACCAGCAGCTCAAGCTCGGCCAAGCTCTCGACGCGGCCATCCCGGTCGATCCGGAAGGTCAGTTCGTCGGCCATTTCCTGGTCGACATAGCCATGTGGCTCGACCGTATGGACGATGAAATTGGAAAGCGCCTCGACGAAGAAATCGCACCAGTCACGGCTGAGTTCGACGAGCGCGTCATTGGCAACAAACAGCGCTTCGGCTTCGTCCGGATCCATCTTGCCATCGGCCCAGCCTAGCTGGCGCAGCAACTGGATTTCCTCGGCTGCGATCGTGCCGTCGGCCGCGGCCTTGGCGGCAATATCGCTGAACTGCATTGTCATTGGTCGGTGGCCCCCGAAACGTCTTTGTGCAGGACCATCGCAGATCAGGGTTAAAGCGCCGTTACCCGTGTTTGGCGCGGCGGGTCAGCGGCCGCGCAGCGCCACAATGCAGGCTGCCCGATCGACCTCCTGACCGTCGCTGGCGCGCCGCGCCTCGACATAGGTGGCCTGCGGTTCACGGCCCGGCTGGGCCGGGTAGAGGAAGATATCGACCACACAGGCCGTGCCGACATATTGCAGCTTGCGAGCATCGCCTTCGGACACGTCGAGGCGGGGGGGGCCGAACTGGCGGACCAGTTCGGGCGCAGTCGCGCCGATCACGCCTTCGAGCCCGGGCAGGCTCTGGACCCGCGCAGCTGGCGGCGGGGTGCGGACCGGCGGGCGCACCGGGGTCATAGCCGGGCGGCTGGCGGGCCGGGTGACTGGCGGCTTGGTCGGCGTACTCTTGGCGCGCGGCGGGGTGGTGCTGCCGCAGGCAGCCAGCGCCGGTACCAGGGCCAGCAGGAGCAGGGATCTAGGCTGCATTTGGGGCTTTCGCACGGTGGACCAGGTGGGTTGCAGCGGCCGCCCCTAGCAGCGGGGCGAGCAGGTTGACAAACGGCACGGCCATCAAGCCTGCCACGACCCCGCCGAGCGCCGCACGGCTGGTTCCGCTGAGCGGTGCGGGAGCCTGTGAATCATGCCGGTGGCGCAGCCAGACCATGTCCTGCAACTCGCGCCCCAGCAGCACGGCGTTGACCAGGAAGAATACCAGCGGCGGACCCACCCCGGTGACCACCAGGACCAGCGCGACCGGCAGCGCGGCCAGGTTCCAGCCCAGCGCGCGAACCGCGCCGCGCAGGCCCACGGTCAGTTCCTCGCGCCAGGCCAGCTTGCGCGCCGATCGCAGCGCTTGCGGGTAATGCCGGGCCTCGACCGCCTCAACCACTTCGTCGGCAAAGAACTGCAGGACCGCCAGGGCGACAATCCGCCACAGCAGCCAGCCCGCGATCAGCGCGCCAAGCAGCGCGATCAGGCCGCGGCCCTGCTCCAGCCCGGCCCAGGCCAGTCCGCGCTCGGCCAGCCACCACAGGCCTGTGCCCAGCATGGCCACGATCAGCAGGGTCAGGACCAGGCTCTTGGCCAGCACACGCAGCACGGCCGGATCGCCAAGCTGTCTGACGGCAAGGGTGAAGGCGCTCAGCATCGCGCGCGGCATCGCCGCAGTCCAAGCCGCTGTCAACGCGCGCCACCTTGCCCTGCGGCAGGATGATGGCTAGGCGCGCCCGGAGTAAGTCTGGCGTAACCCGCCTCAGCGCAAAGGATTCCCCGTGACCGCACCCACCATCGATGTCATCGCCATTGGCAACGCCATCGTCGATGTCATGGCCCCCTGCGCCGACAGCCTGATCGATGAGCTGGGCCTGACCCGCGGGGGCATGACCCTGGTCGACACCGAGCGGGCCAAGGCGCTTTACGATGCCATGGGCCCGGCGCGTGAGATTTCGGGCGGCTCGGCGGCCAATACTCTGGCGGGCCTCGCCGCGCTGGGCGCCAAGTGTGCCTTCATCGGCCAGGTCGCCGATGACCAGCTGGGTGAGGTGTTCGCTCACGATATCCGCGCCGGCGGGATCGAATATGCCACCCCGGTCCGCGCCGGCGATCCGCCGACGGCGCGCTGCCTGATCTTCGTGACGCCCGACGGGCAGCGGACGATGAACACCTTCCTTGGCGCTTCGCAGTTCCTGCCGCCCGCGGCGCTGGACGAAACCGCGATTGCCGCGGCCAAGGTGCTCTATCTGGAAGGCTATCTGTGGGATCCGGAAGAGCCGCGTGCGGCGATGCGCCGGGCCATTTCGGCCGCCCGTTCGGCTGGCCGTCAGGTCGCCTTCACGCTGTCCGATTCCTTCGTGATCGACCGCCACGGCGACGATTTCCGCGCGCTGATCGCCGAGGGGCAGATCGACATCCTGTTCGCCAATCATGTCGAGCTGGCCTCGCTCACCGGTGAGGACGATTTCGAGGCGGGTCTCGCCGCGCTGCAGAACAAGGTGCCGGTACTGGTGGTGACGCGCAGCGAGCAGGGCGCGGTCGCGGTTTCCGGCGGCAAGCGTGCCGAGGTTCCGGCCGAGCCGGTCGTGCGCGTGGTCGACACCACCGGCGCGGGCGACCTCTTCGCTGCCGGCTTCCTCTATGGCCACGTCAACGACCGGCCGCTGAGCGAATGCCTGACCCTGGGCGCGATCTGCGCCGGCGAAATCATCTCGCACTTCGGCGCCCGGCCCGAAGCGGACCTGACCGCGCTGGTGAAGGCCCGGTTGGGCTAACCTTCCGCTTCGCGCGCCACTTCGCGCCAGCCGATGTCGCGGCGGCAGAACAGGTCCGGGGCCTGGATCAGGTCGACGGCGGCATAGGCGAGGCGCTGTGCCTCGGTCACGTTCGCGCCGCGGGCGGTGACGTTGAGCACCCGGCCACCATTGGCAACCAGCGCGCCGTCCGCCAGTGCGGTGCCGGCGTGGAAGACCTTGGCACCGCTGGCCTCGGCCGCGGCCACCCCGGCAATCGCTCCGCCCTTTTTCGGGGTGCCCGGATAGCCTTCCGCCGCCATCACCACGGTCAGCGCGGTTTCGGGCGAGAGCCGGGGCGGGGCGATCGTGGCCAGGCTGCCTTGCGCGCAGGCCAGCAGCAGCTCGACCAGGTCATCCTCCAGCCGCAGCATCAGCACCTGGCATTCGGGATCGCCGAACCGGGCGTTGTATTCGATCAGCTGGACGCCGCTTTTGGTCAGCATCAGCCCGGCATAGAGTACGCCGGAATAGGGCGTGCCTTCCTGCGCCATTGCCCGCACCGTCGGCACGACGATCCGCTCCAGCGCCTCACCAGTCAGCAGCGGAGTCAGCACCGGGGCTGGGCTATAGGCACCCATGCCGCCTGTGTTGGGACCGATATCGCCATCACCAACGCGCTTGTGGTCCTGGGCCGAACCCAGCGGCACCACGGTCTGCCCGTCGGTCAGGGCAAAGAAGCTCGCCTCCTCGCCTTCCAGGAATTCCTCGATCACGGCTTCGGCCCCGGCCGCGCCGAACTTGCCGGAGAAGATCTCGCGCACGGCTTCCTCGGCCTCGGTCATGGTCATGGCGACGGTCACGCCCTTGCCCGCGGCCAGGCCATCGGCCTTGACGACGACCGGCGCGTCGAATTTGGCGAGTGCGGCGAGGCCTTCGGCTTCATTCCGGACGCGCTCGAACCCGGCGGTCGGGATGTGGTGGCGGGCGCAGAGTTCCTTGGTGAAGGCCTTGGAGCCTTCGAGCTGGGCGGCGGCCTTGCTCGGCCCGAACACCGGCACGCCTTCGGCGCGCAGGCTGTCGGTCAGGCCATCGACCAGCGGGGCTTCAGGGCCGACCACGACCAGCCCGATCGACTGCGCGGCGCAGAAGGCGATCACGGCGGCATGATCGGTGGGATCGAGCGCAACCAGCTCGGCGTGGCTCGCGATTCCCGGATTGCCGGGCGCGGCGAACAGCTTTGTGAGCGACGGGGATTGTGCCAGCTTCCACGCCAGCGCATGTTCGCGCCCGCCCGATCCCAACAACAGGATGTTCATGCCCGGTCCTTACTACGATGACGATGAAGACGCCGGGCTGGTAGCGAAGGACGCCGCCGGGGACAACGCCGCTGCCCTCTCGGTCAGCGAAATATCTGCCGCCCTGAAGCGCGTGGTTGAAGATCGCTTCGGTTTTGTGCGGATCCGAGGCGAGCTGTCCGGCGTCAAGCGCGCTGCCTCTGGCCACCTTTACCTTTCGCTCAAGGATGAGAACGCGCGGATCGACGGGATCATGTGGCGCGGGAATGCCGGGCGGCTGGGGTTCAATCCGGAAGACGGGATTGAAGTGATCGTCACCGGCAAGCTGACGACTTATCCCGGCCGCTCGAACTACCAGGTGGTGATCGACCGGATGGAGATCGCCGGCGAAGGCGCCCTGCTGGCGCTGCTGGCGAAGACCAAGGCCCGGCTTGAAGCCGAAGGGCTGTTCGATTCCTCGCGCAAGCGCCGCCTGCCCTTCCTGCCGCGGGTGATCGGGGTGGTCACCTCGCCGGCCGGGGCCGTGATTCGTGACATCCTTCACCGGCTGGCGGACCGCTTCCCGGTCCATGTGCTGGTCTGGCCGGTGCTGGTTCAGGGCCAGGGCGCGGCCGAGCAGGTCGCCGCCGCCGTGCGCGGGTTCGGCGCACTCTTAGCCGGAGGGGCGGTGCCGCGCCCGGACCTGGTGATCGTCGCACGGGGCGGCGGCTCGATCGAGGACCTGTGGTGCTTCAACGAGGAAGTCGTGGTCCGCGCGGTGGCGGACTGCCCGATCCCGGTGATCTCCGCCGTGGGCCACGAGACGGACACCACCCTGGTCGATTTTGCCTCCGACCTGCGCGCGCCAACGCCGACCGCCGCTGCCGAGATCGCCGTGCCGGTGCGTGAGGAGCTGGCGCAACAGCTGGCCGAGCTGGCCTTGCGCAAGCGCCGGGCGGTGAACCGCCCGCTGCAACTGGGGCGCGAGCGGCTGCTCGCCCGGGCCGAGCGTCTGCCCAAGCCCCAGGCCCTGTTCAGCCCGCATGCCCAGCGGCTCGATCAGGCCGCTGATCGCTTGCGGCGCGGGCTGGTTGATCGCACGCACCAAGCGCGCGGCGCGTTCCACTTAATCGATAGCCGGCTCTCGCTGCCGCTGCTTTCGGCCCGGCTCGACCGCGCGCAGGAGCGGCTGGCGGGCCTCGCCCGGCTCCACGCCTCGCTCAATCCCGATGCGGTGCTGCAACGCGGGTATGTCCGGGTGACCGGAGCTGACGGCGCGACGCTGACGAGCCGCGCAGCGGCGGTAGACGAGCCCAGCCTGACACTGCACTTCCGCGATGGCGCGCTAAAGGTTGCTCCGGGCGATGGACCGCCTGCGCCCAGCCGTTCACGGCCAGCGCCCAAGGCACCGCCGCCTGAACAGGGGAAATTGCTCTAGCCGCGGCAATCGATTAGGATCGCGGCCATGTTGATGTCATCTTCTGATCGCCCCGCAACCCTGTTCTACCAGGCCAACGGCTTCCGCGTGCTGACCCATGGCAAGCACGTGGTCTGCGCTGCCACTGGTGAAGCGATTGTGCTGGAGGCGCTGCGTTACTGGAGCGTCGAGCGGCAAGAACCCTATGCCTCGCCCGAAGTGGCGACCCGGCACTTGTTGGCCCTGCGCTAAGGCGGCGCGGCGATGGACCGCCGCACGCTGATCCTGGGCGCGGTCGGTCTTGCCGGGCTGGGCCTGACCGGCCGGTGGCGAGCGCGGGCTGATGAACGGGCCGAGTCATTCGCGCTTGCCGGGCAGCTGATCCAGGGCGGCTGGGCCCGCGGGGTGGTGCCGCGCGGCACGGCGCACCTTGCGCTGAATGGCAAGCCGGTGCGGATTGCGCCCGATGGCCGCTTTTTGATTGCCTTCGATCGCGACGCCGGCCCGGTCTCGCGACTGGTGGCTGAGAGCGCTGACGGCACCCTGGGTGACTATGCAATCCCGATTGCCCGGCGGGCCTGGAAGATCGAACACATCCCGATCGGCCCGCGCCCTGGCGCTGCTCCGAGCGAGGAATTCGCCCGTCGCCGCGCGGTCGAACTCGCCCAGATCAACGCCGCCCGCAGTATCGAACGCGCGAGTGAGGGCTGGCGGCAGAAGATGATCTGGCCCGCTACCGGCCGGCTTTCGGGCCGGTTCGGTTCGCAGCGGATCTATAACGGCACGCCCGGCAGCTATCATTCGGGTACCGATATCGCCACCGGTACCAGCGGGACGCCGTTTGTCGCCCCGGCCGACGGCGTGGTGATGCTCGCGGCGGTCAGCCCCTTCACGCTGGAAGGTCGGCTGCTGATGGTCGATCACGGCATGGGGCTCAACAGCGCCTTCCTGCACTGTTCGGCGCTGGAAGTGGGGGTGGGTGACGTGGTGCGCCAGGGCCAGTTCATCGGCCGGATCGGCGCGACCGGCCGGGCGACCGGACCGCACCTCCACTGGAGCCTTAAGTGGCGCGAGTCCCGCCTGGACGCGGAGCTCTTTGTCCCGCCGATGCCGGTGGCCCCCAAGGCTTGACGGCTGGGAGGGCAGCAGAATTACGCCAGATTCGCTGCATTTGTAATTTTATTTCGCGAGTTTCGCGCGCCTGTGGCCGTGTTGCAACAATACTGAAATGAAAGCCGATCGCGGGCCAAAAAGCTTTGCCCGGCCCGCGCCTTTTCGCCATGAGCCGTTCATCTATCCGCAATCTTGGCGGGGGCTGTGCCCTGCCCGGGGACCGGATGATCAGGAATCCTCGTGGGGAAATCCACGGGATCTACAGAGGGACTGACCTGTGAAAACCACCAAGAAAACGCTTTCGGGCGCGACCTGCCTGCAGTCGCTGGCTGTGGCCGGCACTGCCGTCGCCATGCTCACTTCGACCGCTGCCTTCGCGCAGGACGCCGATGAGGACACCGCCGATCAGACGATCGTCGTTACCGGCTCGCTGATCCGTAACCCCAACCTCGAACAGGCCAACCCGGTCAACGTCACCACTTCGGACGCGATCGAACTCAAGCAGTCGAACACCGCGGAAGAAGTCCTGCGTGAAGTTCCCGGCATCGTCCCGAACATCGGTACGGCCGTTAACAACGGCAACGGTGGTTCGTCCTACGTCGACCTTCGCGGCCTCGGCTCGAACCGCAACATCGTGCTGCTCGACGGCAACCGCATCGTCCCGGCTGACCTTCAGGGCCGCGTCGACCTTAACAACATCCCGCTTGCCCTCGTCAGCCGCGTTGACGCGCTGACCGGTGCGGCCGTGACCACCTATGGTGCGGACGCCATCACCGGCGTCGTCAACTTCGTCACCAAGAAGGACTTCGCGGGCATCGATCTGTCGCTTGGTGAGCAGATCACCCAGCAGGGTGACGGCAACTACATGCGTGCCGACCTCACCATCGGTGCCAACTTCGACGACGGCCGCGGTAACGCCGTGCTGAGCGTCGGCTACCAGGAATCGGACCCGGTCTACCAGGGCGACCGTGACTTCTCGGTCTTCGGGATCGATTCGTACACCGGCACGCTCGGCGGTTCGGGCACGGGCGTTCCCGCCCGCATCACGGGCACCCGTCCGCTGATCGCCGGCACCAGCACGCCGAATACCACGATCGACCCGCTGGGCACCGGCAACGGCGGTACCCGCCAGCTGCTGAACGGCGCTGCGGTCAGCACCTATCAGTTCTTCAACTTCAACCCGTACAACATCTTCCAGACGCCGTTTAAGCGCTACAACATCTTCGCCCAGGCGAACTATGAAGTCAGCGACGCGGTGGAAGTCTACACCCGCGGGCTGTTCTCGAAGAACACCATCGACACCATCATCGCGCCCTCGGGCTCGTTCGGCGGTGCGGTGACGATGAACCTCAACAACCCCTACATGCCGGCGACCCTGCGCAACCAGTTCTGCGCATTCAACATCGGCGCTGCGGGTACCTACACCCCGCGCTTCACCCCGGCTGAGTGCGCTGCCGCGGCAACCGCGACTGGCCCGACCGATCCGAACTATCGCACGGTCACCTTCAACCTGTCGCGTCGTGCGGTTGAAGTCGGTCCGCGTATCAGCAACTACACCTCGACCGTGTTCGACTATCGCGTTGGTGCGCGCGGTGCGATCACCTCGTCGATCGACTGGGATCTCTCGGCTTCCTACGGCGAATCCGACAAGGTGCAGGCGATCAAGAACTACACCCTGCAGTCGCGCTGGCGGCAGGCCCTGCTGGCCAACAACACCAGCACCTGCATCACCAACACCGGTGGCTGCGTCCCGGTCAACCCGTTTGGCGCGGCCGGCTCGATCAGCCCGGCGGCAGCTGACTTCCTCTCGGATGACAGCACCACTTCGGTGAAGACCTCGCTGGCCCAGGTCCGCGGCGTCGTCTCGGGTGACCTCGGCTTCACCTCGCCGGGTGCGAGCGAACCGATCGGCTTCGCGCTGGGTGCCGAGTACCGCAACTACACCGCTCGCCAGGCCTCGGACATTCTGTCCAAGACCCCGGGTGAACTCGGCGGTGCCGGCGGTGCGGCTCCGGACATCTTCGGCAACTACAAGGTCTACGAAGGCTACGGCGAACTCGTGGCCCCGCTGCTTGAAGACAAGCCGGGCTTCAAGAGCCTGACCCTGGAAGCGGGTGCCCGCTTCTCGAGCCAGAAGATCGATGGTGGTGGTACCAACAACGACTGGACCTACAAGGTCGGTCTGAGCTGGGAACCGTTTGACAGCGTCAAGCTGCGCGGCAACTACGCCCGCGCCGTGCGCGCTCCGAACATCGGCGAACTGTTCTCGCCGGTCAGCACGGGCCTCACCAGCCTGGCCACCGACCCCTGCGCTGGCACCCTTGCCACCAACCCCGGCCTGGCTGCCGGTCAGCCGCTCCGCGCGGTCTGCCTTGCCCAGGGCGCTCCGGTTGGCACCATCGGCTCGATCCTGAACCCGACTGCGGCTCAGGCCAACTCGACCGGTGGCGGCAACATCAACCTCGCTCCGGAAAAGGCCACCACCTGGACCGTTGGCGCGGTGTTCCAGCCGAGCTTCCTGCCGGGCTTCTCGCTCTCGATCGACTACTACAACATCACCGTCACCGACCAGATCGGCGCGCCGACCTCGGGTGACGTGATCTTCGGCTGCTTCGGCGACCGGACCGTCAGCGGCGGTGTCACCACCTATCCGGGTGTGACTTCTGCATCGGCATCGAACCCGGCGTGCACCACCATCGGGCGCAATCCGGTGACGGGCGGCCTCGACGGTGACCCGGCGAACACGCTGGGTCTCCCGCAGGGCCTGAGCAACCAGGGCCGTCTGTTCACCGAAGGTGTGGACCTGATCGCGAACTACTCGCGCGATCTGGGCTTCGCCAAGTGGAGCTCGGGCTTCGTGCTGAACTATGCGATCTCGCAGACCTTCAACGCGAACGTGTTCAGCGCTACCCCGCTGGACCGCGAATGCGTCGGTTACTACTCGGCCAACTGCGGCTTCACCGGCTCGATGCAGCCGGCGTGGCAGTGGTCGTGGCGTAACACTTTCACCTTCGGCAAGTTCGATGCTTCGATCCTGTGGCGCCACATCTCGGCGATGCAGCAGGAGCCGCTCGACGTGATTGCGACCGCTCCGGCGTTCACCGGGGTCTTCCCGGTTGGCTTCGGCTACCGCGAAGGTGATACTGTCGATTTCGGCAAGATCCCGTCGTATGACTGGTTCGACCTGACCCTGCGCTTCAACGTCAATGACAACCTGACGTTCACCGCAGCCGTCCAGAACCTGTTCGACAAGGATCCGCCGGTCGTCGGTAGCTCGATCGGTTCGACCTCGTACAACAGCGGCAACACCTACCCGTCGACCTACGACGCGCTGGGTCGCCGCTTCGCGGTCTCGGCTCGCATCAAGTTCTAATTCTTCGGAATCAGAACGAGAAAGATCGGGGGTGGGCAGCAATGCCCGCCCCCTTTCTTTTTGAACAAACGTCGCGGCTTGACTTGGCCTGCCCGCCGCCCTTCAAGCGCTGGCGATGAACGCCGATCGTCTCCACCAGGCCTGGACTGCCCTTGCGGCCGGCGACAACACCCGCGCCGAGGCCCTGTTCGGCGCGCTGCTGCGCGAACCGACAGTCGACCCACTCGCTCTGGTCGGCATGGGCTCAGTGCTAAGGCAGCAAGGCCGGCTGCGCGACGCGATCCTCCATTGCGATGCGGCGCTGCGGGCTGATCCCCGCTGCGCCGAAGCCTGGCTGGAGCGGGCCTTCATCTTCAATACCGGCGGATCGATGGCCGCTGCCGCCGATTGCTACCAGCAGGTGCTGGCGCTCGAACCGGACAATCCCCACGCCCATGCCGGCCTGGCCGGACTTGCCGCGCGCGACGGCGCTGCAGATCGCGCCCGCCACCACGCCCAGGCGGCGCTCGCCAGCGACCCAGGCAACGCCATTGCCGCCGCGGCCCTTGCCGCAGTCGAGCTCGAATCCGGCCAGGCCGCCGCTGCCCGCGACCTGCTCGCGCCTCTGGCAGCACAGGCTGCACCGCCTTCGTCAGAGCGCATCCAGCTGCTCTCCACCTATGGCGATGCCCTGGCACGGTGCGGGGCCGCGGATGCTGCCTTCGCAGCCTACAGCGAAGCGCAGACCGGTTTTGCCACGCTTCATGAATTGCCCGCAGGCAGCCGTGAAACGCACCGCGACCTGATCGAGCGCCTGATCGACGAGCTGGCCACCGCTCCGCTCCAGGCTTGGACGCAGCCCGCCCCGCCCCCGCCGAGCGGAGCTGCCGCGCACCATGTTTTCCTGCTCGGTTATCCCCGCTCTGGCACCACGCTCGTCGAGAACGTGTTGGCCTCGCTGCCCGGCGTGGTTGCACTGGAAGAGCGGCCCACGCTGGTCGAAGCCGACCGCGCCTTTCTGGCCGAGCCAGGCGGTATCAGCCGGCTGGCCGGGCTTGAACCTGGCGCTCTGGCACCGCAGGCCCAGGCCTATTGGGACAAGGTCCGTGCCGCCGGAATCGATCCGCAGGGTCAGACCTTCGTCGATATGGATCCGCTAAAGGCCACGCGCCTGCCGATCATCGCCCGCCTGTTCCCGCAAGCGCGCGTGCTGATCATGCGGCGCGATCCGCGTGACGTGATCCTGAGCTGCTTTCGCACCAGCTTTGCCCTGACTAGCGCGGCGCTAGAATTTACCAGCCTTGAGCGGGCCGCCCGGCATTACGATGCGATGATGCGCTTGATCGAGCTGGCCCGCGCGCGGCTGCCGCTCGCGTTTCATGAAGTCGATTACCACGCGCTCGTCCGCGACTTTGACGGAGCGACCCGCGCGCTCTGCGCCTTCCTCGACCTACCGTGGGACGAATCGCTGCGGCGTTTCGATCGAACCGCCCGCGACCGGGGCGTGGCGACCGCCAGCGCCAGCCAGGTCCGCCGGGGACTTTATGACGGTCGTGGTCAGTGGGAGCCATTCGCGCGGCACTTCGAACCGGTCATGCCGATCCTGCAGCCGTGGATCGAAAAGTTCGGCTACGCCTGAACTGCCAGTGGATTGGGGCCGGCCAGGGACAGCCCGACATTGCGCGCCACAGCTTCTGCCCAGACCATAACCATGCCGATCTCCTCGCCATATGCGGCCCGGGCGGCCTCATAGTCGCTGCTGCGGGCCTCGGGCGAATAGGCGGCACCGGTTTTCGAATTACGGCGGAAGGCCGGGCCTGCCGCGATGGCGGCGGCATCCAAAGCCAGGCCATAGTGCCGGCCGACTGCGGCAAGTGCCGCCTCCGGCTCGGTTGTCAGCAAGTCGGCATCCAGGCTGGCCATTCTGGACCCCAACTTGGCGGACAAGGCCGTGAAATACTGATGCTGGGCCAGCCAGCCCACGGCCCCGACCTGCAGGTCGGTCAGGCGGAAATAGTCTTCCGGGGCAAAGCCCAGATCGACGAACCGATCCTGCACATAGCCTTCCAGCAGTTCGCGCACCCAGGCCCGGCAGTGCAAGCCCTTGCGCGCCACCGAGATCAGGAATGTCTCAAGCGGAGCATAGAGAAACAGCGCTTGCCCCTGCCCCTGCAGCGCCAGGAGGAGTTCGGCCAACGGGTTGAGGATGTTGGAGGGCTTGACGATCACTGCCTCGTCCGGCCCGAACGGGCGGCCCAGCAAGCGCAAGGCGAGGTCGGCCGCTCGCGCCACTGCGGCTGGTCTTGCGCCGCGGCGGCGGAACCCAACCACATCGTTCAGGATCGTTGGCTCGCTCAGCCCCATGGCCACGCCGGGTAGCGACAAGGCCCGGGTCAGCAGCGTTGAGCCGCAAAAGGCTGAATGGAACAGGAAATGGAGCTTGCCATGGGGCTGGGCCAGCAGTTCCGCAGCCGGCAGGTCGGGCGAAGTGGGCCGGGCACCCAACAACGAATCGATCAGGAAAGCCTGGCTCTCATGCTCACTGCGCGGCAAGTGGATGAAGCGGACGGCATCGTCGCCTTCGACATAGCGGTGCGCCAGCCATTCGGCATCGGCGAGATCAAAGGCGGGGGCGGCGCTCATACCCTCGGTCTAGGGCGCGCGCGGCCGCATCGCAACTGCCGCTTGCCGCTCAGCCTTGCCGCTTCTAAGCCTAGCAGCCATGGCTTCGACCCCTGCCCAGATTGCCAATGCCGAAGGTATGACCGCCCTGCGTGAGGGCAATGCCGCTGCCGCGATCGCCGCCTTCGTGCGCGCCACGGCAGCCGATCCTGCCGCCGGGCCGCTATGGCGCAACCTGGCCCATGCCCATCGGCTGGCGGGCGATTCCGCCGGTGAGCGCGCTGCTCTCGACCAGGCCTTGTCGCTCGACCGGCTCGATTTCGTCGCCCAGTTGCGCATGGCCCAATTGCACCAGCGGCTGGGCGAAGAGACCCAGGCCCTCGTGGCCTGGAACGGGGTTGAACAATTGGCGGCGCAGCTGCCCCCGCTGTCGCCGGAAGTGGCGGCCGAGCTTGATGCGGGCCGGACCTATTGCGACGGACTGCGCGCGAGGCTGGCCACTGCCGCGGAAGCTGCGCTGAAGGCCGACGAGGAACGCGACGAGACCGAGGAGCGCCGGGTCCGCGCCTTTGTCGATCAGGCGCTCGGGCGCCGGCGCGTCTATCACAACCAGTGCGCGGGGGTGTTCTATCCATTCCTGCCGGAAGACGAGTACTTCGATCGCCGCCACTTTCCCTGGCTGGATGAACTGGAGGCGGCGACGCCGGACATCCAGGCCGAACTGCGTGCCCTGCTGGATGCGCCGGGTGACCTGATCCGGCCCTATGTCCGCTTCGAGAAGGGCACGCCAGAGAATGACTGGAGCCCGCTGGATGGCTCGCTTGATTGGTCAGCCTGTTTCCTCTGGGAATATGGCGAGCCGCACCAGGCCGTGCTCGATCGCTGCCCCAGGACTGCAGCCGTGCTCGATCGGCTGCCGCTGGCGCGCATTCCCGGCCGCGCCCCCAATGCCTTCTTCTCGGTGCTGCGCCCGCATAGCAAGATCCCGCCGCACACCGGGGTTACCAATACCCGCGCGATCATTCATCTGGCGCTGGAAGTGCCGCCCGGCTGCGGCTTTCGCGTCGGCAACGAAACCCGCGAATGGGTTGAGGGCAAGGCCTTTGCCTTTGACGATTCGATCGAGCACGAAGCCTGGAATGACAGCGATCAGCGCCGCGCCGTGCTGATCATCGATGCCTGGAACCCGCACCTCAGCCCGCGTGAACAGGATGCGGTGCAGCGCTACTTCGCTGCAGCGGATGGTGCGCTGGCGGGCGGAGGCCCGCGCTAGATCTTACTTCGCCTAATTGACGAACGTCATGTCCCGGTAGCTCGACGCGGCTTGAGCGAGCGCGGCGTGCCCCATAGACTCGCGCGATGCGGCCAAGGCCCGCCCAGCCTATCGATAGGAAAAATTCCCCGTGTCCATTCTTGCTCTTGCACTGCTGACAGCAGCCCCCGCCAGCGCCCCGACGATCCCGGAACCCAAGCCAAGCGAGATGACTGCTTCCGAAATCCGGGCCCACAACAAGTCGCTTGACCGAAACGATCCCTATTTTATCAAGTGCGTTCGCCAAGCTGACACCGGATCGTTGGTCGGCCGCAGGCCGGTCTGCCGCACCAACGAACGTTGGGCACTGTTGGAGAAAGCCGCCAGGGCCAGTACCGATCAGCTCGCTGCCGATATGACCACGAATTCGCACGCAAGCGGGAACTAGGTCAAAGTCGGATCCGCAGGCAGTTTGAGGAGAATAGCCAGATGCTTGCCACCTTTGTCACCTTGTTGCTGGCCAGTGCGCCAGCTCCCGTCGCGGCCTTCCCCGCCGAGGTCAATGCCGAGACGGCCGTCGTTGACCCCAAGAAGATGACCCAGGCGCAGATCCGGGCGCACAACGCCAAGCTTGCGCGGACGCATCCCAACTATATCCGCTGTGTGCGTTCGGCAGAGATCGGCTCGCTGGTCACGCGCAATTACAGTTGCCGCACTGTGGCCCAGTGGCATGCCGCCGACCTGGCCGGCAATGATGAGATGCGCCGGGTTGCAGATGCCATGTCCAGCAAGGCCATGCCCACCAACTAGGCGGGGCCTGGACTACAGCCGAGTCTGCGCGGCTGACCGTTCCGATACGCAAGAGAGGAGAGCTACGATGTCGATGCTTGCCGCCATACTCGTTCTGTCCAGCGCGCCGGCCCAGACCGAACCGGACCTGGTCGCCGGGCCGATCCTGATGAAACAATCGGAAATCCGGGCCTACAACGCCAAGTTGTCGCGTGACCATCCGAATTACATCCGCTGCGCCCGCGATGGTGAAACCGGGTCATTGGTCCGGGCCAAAAAGGTCTGCCGGACTAACCAGGAATGGACGCGGATTGAGAACGCGGGCGAAAACATGGCGCGCGAGGCGGTTGAGTCGCTACAAAAGGGCTTTACGTCCGGCAAGACCTGACGATCATTCCCCGTCAGTTCGCCTGCCGTGTGACCCGCACACCGGGCTGGCCTTCGATGCTGGCCATGTAGCTGCCTAGCGCCGCCTTGCGGATTTTGATCTTCTGCCCGGCCTTGGGGAAGGTGTTGCGCCCGTCGGTCTGCTTCCAGCGGGCGCCATCCTCCAGTATGAAGACCGGGAAGCCGTCGCTGGCCATGCGGATTCCGGCGAGCTTGCTTTCGATTTCCTTCACTTCGTCATCGTCGTTGTCACCGCCGCCGAACAGCTTGAGGCTGGGGAGCGACAGGCCGAACAGCCCGCGCCGGGCTTCGCGCACGGCGGCCCGGTCGGTCACCACCAGATCCTTAGCCGCGCGCGCGGCGTCCATCGCGCTGACTGCCTTGTCATAGCAGGCCAGCCGCGCCGCAGGGTCGCTCTGCGCCTTGCAGTCCAGCACCGCCTGGAACACCGCTGGCGGTGGACCGTCGAGCGGCTTGTCCTTGGCCTGAGCAGGCAGGGCAGTGGCAACCAGGCACAGGCCAGTCAGTACAGGGATCGGACGGAACATCGGCGCGTTCTCCTCGCTCGCGGATGGGCGGACAATGCCGCTCGCCCTGCCGCAGGTCAATTGCATCGGCGTGCTTGATTCGGCGGGCCATGCGGGCCATGCGGAACCATGCCGCGCCGCTTGCTGATTGTTCTGCTGATGCTGGGCCTGGCGCCGGTGATCTGGCTGCGCGAACCCGCACCGCCATCCAACAGTAGCCAATCCGTCACGGTCGCGGTGCTGCCCTTGCCGAAGAGCCAGACACTCGGCCCGTTTCGCCTGACTGGTGCCTGGCAACTGACTAGTCCGAATAGCGATTTCGGAGGCTTCTCGGCGCTGGTCAGGTCGGCGCCGGGTAGACTTACTTCGTTCAGCGACACCGGTGTCCGGCTCGACCTGCCCGAGCCGGGCCAGGCTGGCGCCGTCCGGATTGCTCCGATCATGCCGCGCAAGGGGGCGATGAAGGCCTATCGCGATGTCGAAGCGGCCGCGTTTGACGCGGCGAGCGGGACCTACTGGCTGGCGCTGGAGGGCCGCAATGTCTTCATGCGGATCGCTGCTGACCAAGCTCAGCCGAGCGTGATCGCTGCGCCGGAGCTGGCCGGCTGGTCGAAGAACAGCGGGGCCGAGGCGATGACGCGCCTGGCTGACGGTCGCTTCCTGATCCTGGCCGAAGGCGGCGGTGCGGCGCATGAAGGGCGGCTGTTACCCCGTGCGCCTGACGGCAAGGACCGCGCCTTGCGCTTCCGCTTCATCGCCCCCGACCGTTACCGCCCGACCGACGTGGCGCAGCTGCCCGATGGTCGGGTGCTGATCCTGCTGCGCGCGTTGCGCTGGCCGATGCCGCCGCGCTTTGGCAGCAAGCTGGTGCTGGCGGACCCGGCTGCGATCCGCGCTGGCGGCGAATGGCGCGCGCAGGAGCTGGCCAGTTTCGACGGAACCGGGCTGGAAGAGAACTATGAAGGCCTGGCGATCGAGCCGCGCGCCGATGGTGCGCTGGAGGCGTGGCTGATCAGCGATGATAATGGCGCCGCGACCCAGCGCACGCTGTTGCTGCGGTTGCAGTTCCGCTTGTCCGACTTGCCGCAGCGCCAGGTCCAGACAAAGCAAAAGGCGCCCGGCTGACCGGACGCCTTGGCTGTATTTTGGTGCGGACCGCAAGGCCCGCCGCGAATCAGGCGGCCTGGGCCTTGACCAGTTCGCGCTTCACCTTCAGCGCAGTGGCCGAAAGCTTGCTGTCCACGGTCTTCAGCAGCCAGTTGTCCAGCCCGCCGACGTGTTCAACCGAGCGCAGCCCGTGCGTCGAAACGCGGAACTTGAAGCTGCGGTCCAGCTTTTCCGACATCAGCGTGACGTTCTGCAGGTTGGGCAGGAAGACGCGCTTGGTCTTGTTGTTGGCGTGGCTCACGTTGTTACCAACCTGGCGACCCTTGCCGGTCAGTTCGCAGATGCGGGACATGTCAAAACTCGCTTAGAAAAATGGATACCCGTGTGGGGGAAGGCGCGCCCTTACCGATTCACCCTTGAAAGGTCAAGTTATCACGGCGCTTTTGGCGCTTCTGCGCGGCAGAAGCGAGGCAACACCGGCCCGCTCCCCCGGCCCAGCCACCCATATAGTATCCTGTCGGGTGGCTGGGCCGGGGGAGCGGGCCGGTGTTGCAAGGCAAGGGCGGATGCCCTTGCCGCACCCAAAATTACCATCTAGCCCGGCTAGATGAGCCGTTGGCCACTCCCTGAACCGATGCAACTGGCGCTCGACGAGGCGCGCGCAGCCGAATCTGCGGGCGAAGTGCCGATTGGCGCGGTCGTGGTCAAGGACGGTGCGGTCATCGCAACCGCCCATAATCAGCCACGCGGCCTCTCCGACCCGACCGCCCATGCCGAAATGCTGGCGATTCGCGCGGCGGCGCAGGTGCTCGGTAACGAGCGGCTCGATGGCTGCGAGCTGTGGGTCACGCTGGAGCCCTGTTCGATGTGCGCCGGGGCGATCAGCCATGCCCGGATTGCGAAGCTCTATTACGCTGCGAGTGACCCCAAGGGCGGGGCGGTGGAGCATGGCGCGCGGGTGTTCGAGCAGGCCCAGTGCCTGCACCGGCCCGAGGTCTATTCTGGGATGGGTGAGGCCGAGGCGGCCGGGTTGCTGCGCACCTTCTTCCAGTCGAAGCGCTAAAGCCCGCGCCAGATCTTGAGGCTGGCCGAATCGGGCGGACCGAAGGCGCGGCGGGGGCAGGCCTGCGGCATGAAATCGCGTCCATAGCAAAGTCGCAGTTCACGCAGCCAGCCGGTGCGGCTGGCGACCACGCCCACAGACTCGCGCGGCCAGCCGGGATTGCGTGTGACAAAGGCGCTGCGCAGATCGCCCACGGTCAGATCGTCCTGCTGCGAAAGGTAGTCGGCATCAGGCCAGCGGATCGAACGCCACAGGATCGCGGCCACCTTGAAATAGCCCTCGGGCCGCTTTGCCATGCACGAGCCATGCTTGGCCCAGGCGTGTTCGAGCAGGCGCGGGCTGGGGGTCATGCAGAGGTGCGGCGCCAGCTCTGCCGGGGTTGGGCGCGGGGTGATCGAGCACCACTGCGGCCAGCGCCCGGCGGCGCCTTCCGGCCACAGCCCGTGGAGCACAAAGCCGAATCGCCCCGCCTTGCCGCTGCATTGCAGGGGATCGCCGGCGCCGCGTAGCTTGCAGTGGTCGGGCGACCAGCTCGCCGCCAGCGTATAACGCGCGATCGGCATCCGCACCGTTTGCCCCGGTTCGGGCGCGGGCGGCATGGTCACGCGCGAGGGCATGCGGCACTGATAGGCTTGGGCCAGCGCCGGCAGCGGCAATAGCAGGGCCAGTGCGGCCAGTGCCACGCGGATCATAGTGGTGTGAAATCGAGCCCGATGTCGGCGGCCGGAGCGCTCTGCGTCAGGCGGCCGACCGAGACATAGGTCACGCCGGTCGCGGCAATCGCGCCGATGGTGTCGAGCCGCACCCCGCCGGAGGCTTCGCTCGGCACGCGGCCGGCAATCAGGGCGACCGCTTCGCGCAGGGTCGGTACGTCCATATTGTCGAGCAGCAGGTGGCTGGCCCCGGCGGCCAGCGCCGGTTCGATCTGGTCGAGGTGGTCAACTTCGCAGATCACGTCCTTCACGCCGGCGTCCTTCGCCCGTCGCACCGCTTCGGCCACGCCGCCGGCCACCAGGACATGGTTGTCCTTGATCATGGCCGCGTCCCACAGGCCCATCCGGTGATTTTTCGCGCCGCCCATCCGGGTGGCGTATTTCTCGAGATGGCGCAGGCCGGGGATGGTCTTGCGGGTATCGAGCAGCGTCGCATGCCCCTGCATGGCATCGACATAGGTCCGGGTCATCGTCGCGATGCCGGAGAGATGCTGGACCGTGTTGAGCGCAGACCGCTCCGCCGTCAACATGGCGCGAGCATTGCCGGTGAGCCGCATCAGGTCGGTTCCGGCGGGCACCTGGGCGCCCTCCTCGACCAGCACTTCAATCTGCATGGCGGGATCGAGCGCGCGGAAGAAGGCTTCGGCGATCGGCAGGCCAGCGACGGTGATCGCATCGCGGCTGTCCATCACGCCCGAAAAGCGCGCATCGGCCGGAATCACGCTTTCGCTGGTCACGTCATGGCCGCCGCCGGGCAGACCCAGGCCCAGGTCCTCGTCCAGCGTGGCGCGGACGAAGGCGTCGAGGTCGAACCCCGTGAGTTGCCAGCCCCCCATTGTCAGCGCCTCAGTGCACGAACCGCGCAACCACGTCGCGGTAGGACCGGCTGACCTTCACATCGGCGCCGCTTTCCAGCACCAGGAAGCATTCGCCGTTGGTGTGCGGCTTGACCTGGCGGACATTGTTGAGGTTGACGATCCACGAGCGGTGGACGCGCTGGAACACGCGCGGGTCGAGCCTGCGCTCCAGGTCCTTCATCGTTTCGCGCAGGATCAGGCTGTTATCGGCGGTGTAGATCACCATGTAATCGCCCGCCGCCTCGATCCGTTCGATCGAATCGACATCGACGCGGAAGATCTGGCCCTTGTCCTTGATGTTGATGAGCTTTTCATAACGTGCGGCGGCCGGTTCGCCCTCATCGGGCATGGCATCCATCGCATCCGGGGCGACTTCGGCCAGCACGGACTTGAGCTTCTCCGCCTCTTCGGCCGAGCGCTTCTCGGCCAGGCGCACGCGGACGCGCTCCAGCGTGTCGGCCAGCTTGTCCTCGTCAACCGGCTTCATCAGGTAATTGACCGCATTGGCCTCAAAGGCGCGCACGGCGTGTTCCTGATAGGCCGTGACGAAGACGATCAGCGGCGGTTCGATCTCCATCACGCCCTTAACCACGCTGAACCCGTCAAAGCCCGGCATCTGGATGTCGAGGAAGACCAGGTCAGGCTTTTCGGTCTTGATCTTGCGGATCGCCTCGCGCCCGTTGGAACAGGTGTCGATGATCTCGACATCGGGAAAGGCCTGGAGGCGCAGCATCAGCCCCTGGATGGCCAGTTTCTCGTCATCGACCAGGATGGTGCGGATGGTCATGGGCTCGGTCCTTGAATGGGTCAGCCGGCCAGCGCGGGACTGCGCGGCGCAGCGGGAACAGCGACGGGCTCACGCCGCTCAAATGGTAGTTCGATCAAGACGGCGAAGCCGCCTTCGGGGGGCTCCATGGTTTCGAAACGATGCATCTCGCCGTAGGCCTGAGCCAGCCGGTCGCGAATGTTGGCTAAGCCCACTCCGGTCGAAACTTGTTCCCCGCCGTCGAATGTCACGCCCGCAAACCTGTTGTCGCTACCGGTATTTTGCAATCCCGGCCCGGTGTCCGAGACGACGATGCGAAGGTTCGGTCCGACGAGTTGCGCCGTAATGGTGATCTCGGCCCCGGCCTCCTGCGGACTGACCGCATATTTGATCGCGTTTTCGACCAGCGGCTGGAGCAGCAGCGAGGGCAGCAGCGCCGCTTCGGCCGCCGGGTCGATCTTGAAGCTGGTCCGCAGCCGCTCCTCGAAGCGCATCCGCTCGATCTCGAGGTAGAGTTTCAGCGTTTCCACTTCCTGCGCCACGGTCACGCGCCCGGTCGGTTCATTGACCAGGGTATAGCGCAGGAACGAGGACAGCCGGCTGAGCATGGCATTGGCCGGCTCGGTCTGCTTGAGCAGCACCAGGGTGGAGATCGAGTTCAGGGTGTTAAACAGGAAGTGCGGGTTGAGCTGATAGCGCAGCATGGCGAGCTGCGCCTGGGTCGCCTGGTTTTCCAGCCGGATCAGCTGGTCGTTTTGCTCTTCGATCTGGAGGAAGAAGTTGATCGCGTAATAGAGCGCCGACCAGGCGCCCAGCAGGGTCAGGCCGATATAGAACAGGCCGATGAAGCGCTGCGCCACCCCGGCAGCCGCATCGGCATAATAGAGCGCCGAAACCCAGGCATCGACGAACACATAGAAACCGACCGCGATCGGCAGAACCAGTGCGGTCACCCCCCAGGTGATCAGCGGCCGCTGGTTGATCAGCTGGCGGTAGATCACCGAGAGAATCAGCGTGATCGAAAAACCGGTGACGGTGGAGATCAGCACCAGAACCAGGAAGCTCAGCTCCAGTCCGTTGGCGATGCCGGACATCGCGCGCAGCAGCATCGCTCCGCCCCAGCCGGCAGCCTGGAGGCGCCAGAAGGCCCGGTTCTTGTTGGCGAAAAAGGGGGTCGGACGGAAGGGCAGCACGGCCATGACGCAGAGCTTAGCAGAAAAGCACCGCCCCTCGCGAATGTTTTGCGTGGGCGCCCGGTTTGGATTAGCTTTCCGTCCAAACGGGAGAGACCAAATGGCCGATATCGACAGCCCCATCCATGGCAGCCATGAGCGTGCCAAGTTCCGCGCGATGACCGAAGGCACCCAGGAAGACTGGTCGCTGATCTCCAGCGAATACATGGCCTTTGCGCGCGACCTGCCGGACCGGGTGCTGGCCCACCTTAAGCTGCTCGACGGCGATTTCGGCGGCTTCCCGGTCGACCGGCTGCAGCACTCGCTCCAGACCGCGACCCGTGCTCACCGCGACGGGCGCGATGAGCCCTATGTAGTCATGGCCCTGCTGCACGACATCGGCGATACGCTGGGCACCTATAACCACCCGGAAGTCGCCGCCTCGATCATCAAGCCGTTCGTTTCGGAAGAGATCCACTGGATCTGCCAGAACCACGGCGCCTTCCAGGGGCATTACTACTTCCACTATGTCGGCATGGACCGCGATATCCGCGAACGGTACCGCGATAATCCGCACTTCGACGCCTGCGCCGAATTCTGTGAGAAGTATGACCAGGCCGCCTTCGACCCGGATTACGACAGCGAGCCGCTGGAATTCTTCGAGCCGATGCTGCGCCGGGTCATGGCCCGCCCGATCAACTCGATGTACGCCAAGCTGGCCGAGGCCAAGTAGGGATTAGCGCTTCGGCCCGGCCTTCACCGCGTCGATCGCATCCTGCAGGACCTTCTGGCCGACGGCCCCGGCCATCAGCTGTTCGCCGATCACCCAGCTGGGCGTGCCATCGATCCGCAGCTGCTGGGCCAGCGCGAGGTTCCGCTTGAGCTCAGCCTCGACGCGCGGTTCGGCAATGACTTTGCGGGCGCGGTCGAGGTCCATACCGGCGCGGGTGGCGGCGGCCTCGATCGTATCGGCGGCCGGGCGGCCAGCAGCGAACATCGCCTTGTGGAACGCCTCGAACTTGCTCTGTTCGGCCGCGGCCAGCGACCAGCGTGCGGCCTCGGCGCTGGCCGGGGAAAGGATCGGCAGTTCGCGGATCACGACCTTCAGATCGGGATTGGCGGCGATCAGTGCCTCAACCTCCGGCACCGAAGCGCGGCAATAACCGCAGGCATAGTCGGTGAACTCGACCAGGGTGACCGTGCCATTGGGATTGCCGAGCACGGCGCCAGGGAAGGGTGCAGTCAGCGCATCGCCGGCGCTCGCCACCTGTTTGCCGTTCTCGCGCGCCTGTAGGCGTTCCATCGCCTGAGGCAGGATTTCCGGGTTTTCGAGGATGTAGTTGCGCACGATCTCCTCGATCGCGGCCTTTTCCGTCGGGGTCTGGCGTGAACCGAGCAGCCAGCCGCCCAGGCCGCCGATCAATGCAACGATGATCAGCGCCAGGATTACCCAGGGCGAGCGGGGGTTTGGTGCGGTATCGGCCATGCGGGTGGCCTAACGGCGTTTGTTGGCCCGTTCAATCGCCTCGCGTGCCTGCATGGCAATATCCTGCGCCCGCAGCCAGTCAGCCGAGCCCTTGGGCAGCTGGGCTTCGGCCGCCTGGGCGCTGCGCAGTGCCTGGGGCATCTGCCAGTTCATCACCTGTTGTTCGGCACTGGCCAGGTGCGCGCGGGCCAGATCGCCGTTGGCGGCATAGACCACGCCGAGCTGGTACCAGGCGAAGGGGTTCTCACGGTCCCGCGCGACGGCGTTCTTGAGCACTTGCTGGGCCTCGATGAAGTTCTGCGGGTTCTCGGTCGCGATCAGGGCGTGGCCGAAGATCGTCGCGATCAGCGGCTGGTTGCCTGACAGTTCGGTCGCCCGGCGCAGCGCATCGAGCGCTTCGGCCGGCTTCCCGGTTTCAAGCAGGATCTGGCCCTTGAGCTCGAGGAAATAGGGGTCGTTCGGCGCCTTGGCGAGCAGGGCATCGGCTTCGGCCAGCGCCTTTTCGGGGAAGGCCTGGCGGTGCCAGGCATAGGCCCGGGCATAGCGGGCCGGTACGTCGGTCATCGTTTCGGGATAGGTCCGCATGACCTGCGCCGGTTCGCCCAGATAGCCGAACAGCTTGGCCTTGGCGCGCTGGAAACGGGCCTCAAGCTTTGGGTCGAGCGGATTGTTGTAGGCCGGATCGCGCTCGTAAGTGTCCTGCAGCGTGGCAATGCGGTCCCCCGTCATCGGGTGGGTGCGGTAGAACTCGTTGTCCGGCGTGCGGGTATAGCCATAGCGGAACTCCAGGTTCTGGAGCTTCTTGAAGAATTCCACCGAACCGCGCCCGGTAATCCCGGCCTTGGAGAGGTACTGCGCCCCCGCCGCGTCGGCTGCCGATTCCTGGCTGCGGCTGAAAGACAGGTATTTGCCCAGCGCGGCCTGCTGGCCGGCCATGATCACACCCATCGCCGCGTCGCCCGCACCAGCGGCCGCCGCCGCCACGCCAAGCAGCAGCGAGAGGATGCTGATATTGCCCGCCGCCTTGCTGCCGCCATCGCTGATCACGTGGCCGCCGGTGATATGGCCAAGCTCGTGAGCGATCACGCCCTGGACCTCGTTGGCCGTGCTGGCGGCATTAAGCAGCCCGGCATGGAGATAGACCACCTGCCCGCCGGCCACGAAAGCGTTGAGCGAGGGGTCATTGACCACCACCACATCGACATTGTTGGGATTGAGCCCGGCGGCCGCGATCAGCGGTGCGGCCATGTCGTGCAGCAAGGCCTCGGTCTCGGCATCGCGCAGGATCGATTGCGCGGCCGCCGGCTGGATCGTCAGTGCGAATGCGGCGAACAGGGCAAGCAGGCGGGCAAGGATGCGCATGGGGCCGTAATTACTCCGCCGGTGCCTGAATGGGCGCTGAAGGCTGGCGCAGGCTGGCCAGGAAGTCCAGCACCGGCGCGCTGACGCTGGTATCGCGCAAGAATGGCTGGGCCAGTTTTAGCACCGGTCCGGCATGGTCGACACCGGGCAGGATGACCAGCCTGGCGTGGCCACCCTTGTCGGTCAGCGCCTTGGCCATGACCTTGCTGTTGCGGGGTTTGACAGTGGTGTCGGCATCGCCGGTCAACAACAGCATCGGTGGGGCATCGCTGCGCGCAAAGGAAATTGGCTGGGTGATCGCCGGATCCTCGACATGGCCAAAGGCATTGCGGGCGGAATCCGAATGGAACGGATAGAAGGCGTAGGGTCCGGATAGCCCGACCACACCCTTAACGAACCCATCGCGCAGGCCCTGGCGTCCCAGCCACTGCCGCTCCAGTCCCAGCATGGCCACGGTGTGCGCCCCGGCCGAATGGCCCATCAGCACGACTTGATCGGGATCGCCGCCGAACCGGGCGATGTTCTGCGCGGTCCAGGCCACAGCGGCGGCACCGTCTTCCAGCATGTGCGGATAGATGCCCTCTGGCCCCAGCCGGTAGCCGGGCAGAACCACGACATAGCCGGCGCGCGCAAAGGTGCGGCCGATGAAGTGATAGTCTTCCGGCCGGCCCGAGTGCCAGCCGCCGCCGTGGATGAAGACCAGCACGGGGTGCGGACCGGGCGCATTGGGGGCGATCACGTCAAGCCGCTGGGCCGGGAGCGAGCCATAGCGCACGCCGCTGGCGGCCACCTGGGTTCCGTCTGTCCCGCCAAGCGTGCGATCGGCCAGGTCGAGCAGTCCGACCGCGCCGGTGGCATGGGCATAGCGCCAGCCTGCAAACAGGACAGCGCCCAGAACAAGCAGGACCGTTGCCGACCAGCCAATCCAGCCCATGCGTTTGCTTCTCCTGATGATCGCCATGGCGGTGATCTAGCGATCTAATGCGAAGGGCGCCATGCCTTCCGGCACGGCGCCCCACTCGCTGTCAGGATAGAAGGTGTTTTAGCCCAGCAGCTTGCGCGCGGCGCGTTCCAGCAGGGGTACGTCGTCGCCGACTTCGCCCAGCAGGACCACTTCGCCGCTCGGCAGGCGACGGGCCACCAGCAGGGTAAACTCGCTGCCTTCGGCCGGTACGGCATCCAGCGGGAAGCTTTCCAGCTTGCGGAGCTTGCGGGCCAGGGCCTCACGCGGAGTATCGCGGACGACTTCGTCCACCCCGGCTTCGGCGCGCTTGGCGCGGCGTTCCTCGCCCACGATGCCCTTAAGACCGCCGGGCGCACTGGCAAGGTACTGGCCGAGCGAGCCGCGAGCAATGCCGACGCGGTGCGCATGGCTCAGCGCCGTGGCATATTCGGTCAGGCGGGTCTTGTCGTAGTCGGCGCCGAAGACCAGCTTGACGACCGGGGTCATCGGGGCGCGGTCCTGGACGGTCAGGCCATAATCGGTGACCAGTTCGCCAAATTCTTCCTGAGCCTCGGCGGCAGCCAGCGAGAAGTCATAGGCCCGGCCGATGGCGGCATAGAGCGCCTGGCGGGTGCGGTCTTCGCTGCCGCGTGCCGCTTCGGCCAGTTCGCGGGCCGAAGCCAGCCAGTCAGCCAGGCCCATATCGGCAGCATCAAGCTCGGCCGGTTCGGCCGAATAGAGCGCCGGCAGGTCCTGCGGCTCGTCCGTATCGGCCGCCAGCGTGCCGAACTCGGGGGCCGGGAAGGCCAGGTTGTCGTCTTCTTCGGTCTGGAAGCCGGCGAGGTCGAGCACATTGGCATCGTCGGCGGCGCCGACATCGGCGAAGCTCGGCAGATCGTCGGCCGGGCCATCGGCCCAGTCGGTCAGTTCGTCATGGCGGGTTTCGGGCTGGCTTTCCTCAAGCGCCTCGTCGATTTCCAGCAGCAGCGCATCGGTGGTGCGCTGGTCGGCCAGCTCCTTCCAGTTGATCACGCCATAGATGAAATCGATGGTGTCATCGTCGCTGGAGAAGGGCAGCAGGATGCCGCGATAGAGAATCGTCGATTCGCGCTGGTTGACGAATTCCGCCTCGAACCCGATCGGTGCCTGGTTGGCCAGGATCTGCATGTAGTGATCGGTGATGCGGCTGAGCAGCGAGCGGCTCGGCACGTCATCCAGCGAGTGGATCTCGCCATCGGTGCCGCACTCCTGGGCGAGGACCGCGCCAAGATAGCGGATCGCCGGGTTCTCGATCCCGCCGGTGAAGTCCAGCAACACGCTGTGGGGGCCGAAATCCGGGAGATTCTCGGGTTCCAGATCCTCGATCGAAGGGAAGGCGCGGTCGCCCAGCAGGCTCGCCCAATGGTTATAGGCGCGCACCTGCATGCGGCGTTCGTCTTGCCCTACGGGGTTCGGCGGCGGTTCGCTCACCACATCCTCCTCGTGATTGTCGAGGTGACCATCAAGATCCGGCCAGTCTTCGCCCGTCTCCGGATGATCTGAAAAATTGCCCCGATACGTATCCATGTGGCTACCCCACCTGTGTGCCTGTCAGGTGGTTTCTGGCGCAACATGGTAAATTAACCGTTAAGTTGCGCCAGACTCCTTGGCGTCACTACCGGCGTGACGTCACGCCGCCGCCAAGGCATTAACCGCATTCAGAAAAGATAGCGCATCCGCGCCTTTTGCTCGACTGCGGGGCCGGCCACCTCGAAAGCCGCCTTGTCAAATTTGGGCGGGCCCATCCTTACCGGCGCATCGCGGGAGAACCCGTAGCCTTCCTTGGGCATCATCAGCGCCATATCCATCTTGCGGTTGGCATTCTCGTCATGAATCATCGAGATCGCATAGCGCCCGGCCGGGACCCCTTCGAAGGCGATCCGCACCGTGGTGCCGGCCGGCACGATCGCATTCTTTGCCGCGGGATCCTTGCGGCAGTCCGGGAAACCCTTGGGCTGGGCGGTCAGGCAGGCCAGGACTTGGCCCTTGGCGTTGCGCAGGCCGGTTACGACCACGCTCACCTCGGTCAGCTCCGGGGTGCCGGCGCCGATCAGCGGCAGCGCCAGGGTCAGAGCGAGGAGAGGCCGCGATCCGTGCCGCACAGCCGGTCCCAGACGCGAAAATAGAGGCCATAGTTGCATTGATAGTTCTCGTGATGCCGCTGGTGGTGGCTCGCGGTTATCAGCCAGCCCCCTAAGCGCGAATGAACAAGGCGGGCGGGGAACAGCTCCCAGCCCATGTGATTGGTGATCCCCATCAGGGTCATGATCGCCAGGACAAAGCCCAGCATGGCCACGTGGATCGGAATGAAGAAGACCAGCGCCGGGATCACCAGGGCGCCGGTCACCGCTTCCCAGGGGTGAAAGCTCATCGCCGTCCAGGCCGTAGGCGGGCGGCTGGCGTGGTGGACGGCGTGGGCGCGGCGGAACAGCCAGGGCCGGTGCATCCAGCGGTGGGTCCAATAGAACCAGGTATCGTGCGCGAAGAGATAGAGCAGCACCGAAAGCGGCAGGTACCACAGCGGGTAGGCGCCGAAATCGGTGTAGATCTGCGTCCAGCCCTGTTGCTGCCAGCCCCAGGCGACCACCCCGGCGGGAATGCCGTAGATCGCCGCCGAAGCCAGCGACCAGCCAATCTCGCGCCGAATCTGCGGCTCCAGCCCCTGGTAGAGGCCGGGCCGCACGATTCTGGTAGCCCAGGCAAAGGCCCCGCTGGTGACGAGATAGCGCAGCGCGACGATCAAGGTCATCGCCACTGCCGACCATGCGGCCGCTTGCCATCCCGAACCAGACAGATCCTGCATTGCCGCGCCTTATGCCGCGCCGCGAATCGCGGCGCCAGCCCTGTTAGCGGGCGTTGTGGCTCTTGCCGCGGAACTGGCCCTGACCACCGCGACCACCTTCGCGCCGATCGCCACCGGGACGGCGATCGCCGTGAGGAGCACCGCGCCGTTCGCCCTGCGGGCCATCGCGGCGTTCGCCCTGGCGGACCGGACGACGATCGCCGGTCGGAGCAGGACGGCGGTCACCGGTC